>Ga0206117_100023_pt1 | contig 450584 bp, 386 predicted proteins | sample 3A5Ametagenome_FD_177997 | JGI IMG/M metagenome (GOLD analysis project Ga0206117, IMG submission 177997) | Enriched microbial communities from leaf-cutter ant dump, University of Wisconsin, Madison, United States - 3A5A | ecosystem: Environmental > Terrestrial > Nest > Insects nest > Nest dump... | reverse complement strand
CGGGGGCGGCTTCAGTGGCGGCTCCGGCGGCGGTTTTTCCGGCGGCGGCGCCTCGGGGAGCTGGTGATGCGCATCCTTCGCCATCTCTTCGATTTCGGCCTTGCGCGCCGGCATTTCCCGGCGCCGGTGCTCGACGCGATCCAGCACGCGATCGCCGCGAGCGAGGCACGCCATCTCGGCGAGATCGTGTTTGCCGTCGAAGGCAGCCTTGGCGTGGCCGACATCCTGCGCGGCCGCGCCGTGCGCGATCGCGCGCGCGAAGTGTTCGCGCACCTGCGCGTCTGGAATACCGAAAACAACACCGGCGTGCTCGTCTACGTATTGCTTGCCGACCGCACGATCGAGATCGTCGCCGACCGCGGCATTGCCGCGAAGGTCGACGAGGGCGAATGGCGCGACGTCTGCGAACTCATGCGCGCGCGCTTCGCCGATGGCGACCACGAAGGCGGCGCGCTGGCTGGCGTCGAGGCCATCAACGCGATCCTGGTGCGCCATTTCCCTGCCGATGGCCAGCGCAATCCGGATGAATTGCCGGATCGGCCCGTGCTGCTGTAACGTCGCCGCGCGTGGCGGCGCTGCCGCTCGCCACGCATTCCCGTAGCGCACTGGGGGAAATCGCGGGTCGTGCATGCGTCCGCCCGCGCTCGACGTCGTGATCCGCCGCCACGCCACGCAACGCCGCTTCGCCTGGCTTGGCCTGTTCGCCATGCTGCTGGTGGCGCTCGCGCCGACGATCTCGCAATGGCGCGCGAGCGTGTCGCCGCACGCGGGCATGCACGCGATGCACCACGCGATGGCGATGGGCGGCATGACGGAAGCCATGCACGCCGCGCACCTGCGCGCGGCAGCGCGTGGACATGCGCCCGACCCCGACGACTGGAAGCAATGCGGCTACTGCGATTTCTTCACGCAGGCGCCGTCGCTGGGCGGGATGTCGCATCCGCCATTCGCGACGATCGCGTTGCCGCAGTCGTTGCCGGCGGCTTTCGCCGCAGTGCGCCTTGCACCACGTTTCGACATTGCCGCGCGGCCGCGCGGTCCGCCTTCGTTCGCATAGCCGGCATTCCATCCCGAATGACTGCGCGCGGCCGGACGGCTTCGTCCGTTGCCGCGCGCGCCTGCGCAAACGGAGTTCTCCATGCAACGAGTCGATCCTTTCGTGGTTGGTGCGCGCCTTCGCGCGTCGACCGCGGCTCACGCGTCGCGGCAATCGCGCACGCGACCTTTTCCACCCGCCTTGGCGGCTTTGCTGCTCGGTCTCGGCGCGGCGTTTGCCCGCACCGGGGCCGATGCGACCGAGCCGCCAGCGGACAACGATGAACGCGATCCGACGGCCTTGCCCGGCGTGGAGGTCAGGGGCAGCCACGGCGCGATCGAAATGCCCGCGTTTCCTTCAACCACGACGAGTGTCGATGCGGAGCAGATCAGGCGCCGCATCAATGTTGTCGACGTCGAGGACGCCGTGAAATACCTGCCAAGCCTGTTCGTGCGCAAGCGCAACATCGGCGACACGCAGCCCGTGCTCGCGACGCGCACCTGGGGCGTCGGCTCGAGCGCCCGCACGCTCGTCTACGTTGACGACGTGCCCATTTCGGCGTTGATCGCCAACAACAACACGCTCGGCGCGCCGCGCTGGGGCATGGTCGCGCCGGATGCCATCGAGCGCGTGACGATGCTGTACGGGCCATTTTCCGCGGCGTATCCGGGCAATTCCGTCGGTGGCGTGCTGCGCATCGAAACACGCGAAAGCGAAGATTCGCGCTTCACGTTTGCGCAGACGCTGGCGCTGCAGAATTTCGATGGCTATCGCAGCGGCGGTGACTACCCAACGAGCCAGAGCAGCGCGACGTTCTCGGGGCGCGTCGGAAACTTCTCGTGGTTCCTCGGCGGAAACGTGCAGAACAGCTTCAGCCAGCCTCTGGCGTACATCACAACGGCGACGATTCCAGCAGGAACCACGGGCGCAATCGAAGCCGACAACAAGCTCGGCCAGAGCGCGAACGTGCTCGGCGCGGGCGGCCTGCTGCACACGTTGCAGCATGATTTGACTGCGCGACTGAGTGTCGACCTCACGCCGTCGCTGCGCGTGACCTGGCTCGCGGGCCGGTGGCGCAATGAAGGCGATTCGCGCGTGCAGACGTATTTGTCCGATGCGTCGGGCGCACCCACGTTCGGCGGCGCGAACGGTTTCGCGAGCAACCGCTACGGACTCGATGCCGAACATCTCATGCAGGCGTTGTCGCTCAAGTCCGACAGCGGCGGCGACTGGGACGGCGAGGCGGTCGTCACGCGCTACGACTATCTGCACGACCGCCAATGGTCGCCGGCTGGCGTGTTTGCGGGCACGTCGTACACGACGAATGGCCGCGACGCCGAACTCGGCGGCACGAACTGGGAAATGCTCGATGCGAGCGCAACCTGGCGTTCGCCGACGCGCGCGCACGAGGTTTCCTTCGGCGCGCACGTCGATGCCTACGACCTGGACAATCCGACCTGGAACACGATGTCCTGGCAGGATCCGGGCAGCCGCAGCGACCTCTATACGGCTGGCAGCGGCAAGACGCGCACGCAAGCATTGTGGATGCAGGACGCATGGACATTTGCGCCAAACTGGCTCGCCACGTTCGGCCTGCGCGCCGAACATTGGCGCGCAAGCGACGGCTTCAACTTCAGCGGCGGCGTCGCGATTGAACAAGCCGACGCGTCCGCGAACGCCTTATCGCCGAAAGCAACCGTGGCGTGGCGGTTCGCACCCGACTGGCGCGCGATCGCCTCGGTCGGCAAGGCCGTGCGTTTCCCGACGGTCGGCGAGCTGTATCAGATCGTGTCGACGGGTTCGACCTTCGTATCTCCCGATCCAGACCTGAAACCCGAGCGCGCGACGAGCGGTGAACTCGCGTTCGAGCGCACGCTCTTTGATGGCGAACTGCGCGTGTCGCTGTTCCAGGAAAACATGCGCGACGCGCTCATCGCGCAGACCTCGACGCTGCCCAGCGTCGCCGCGCCGGTGAGCTTCGTCCAGAACGTCGGCGAGGTGCGCAATCGCGGCGTGGAAATCGCGACGCAGGCCAGCAATGTCGGCATGCGCGGACTCGACCTGTCCGCCAGCGTGACCTTCGTCGATTCGACGATCCTCTCCAACGATTCGTTCGCGAGCGCGAATGGCACCACCTCGCGTGGAAAACATGCGCCGAACGTGCCGCGCTGGCGCGCGACCGCAGTGGCGACGTATCGGCCGGATTCACGCTGGTCGTTCACGCTCGCGGGCCGCTACAGCGGCAGGCAGTATTCGACGCTCGACAATGCTGATCGCGTGTCGCACGTGTTCGGCGCGTTCGATGCGTTCCTCGTCTTCGATGCGCGCGTGCAATGGCAGCTCGACGAATGCGTCACGCTCGCGGCAGGCGTCGACAACCTGACGAACCGGGACTATTTCCTCTATCACCCGTTCCCGGGTCGCATGTTAGTCACGAACCTGGAGGCTAAGTTCTGACGTGGCGGAGCCTCGTTCGCCGGAACTGCGACGAACGAGGCTTGTTGCGCGGCCGGCGAGGCGTTAGCTTGCGCGTCCAGTCCAGGAGCCAGCGCCATGAGCGAGCACATCGAATACCCGGCGCTGCATCTCAAGCGTGGCGAGGACGCACGCCTGCGCGCAGGCCATCTGTGGGTGTTCTCCAACGAAGTGGACGTGTCGCGCTCGCCGCTGTCGGAGTTTGCGCCGGGCGACGCCTGCGCGATCGTCGATCATCGCGGCAAGGCGATCGGCGTCGGCTACGTCAACCCAAATTCGCTGATCGCGGCGCGACTCGTCTCGCGCGGACTCGACCACGCGCTCGATGCCTCGCTGATCGTGCATCGGATCAATGTCGCGCTGTCCTTGCGCGAGCGGCTTTATGCGCAGCCGTACTACCGCCTCGTCTTCGGCGAATCCGACGGACTGCCGGGGCTTACGGTCGACCGCTTCGGCGACGTACTCGTCGCGCAGACGACGACGGCGGGCATGGAGCGGCGCAAGGACGAGATCCGCGATGCACTGGTCAAGGTGCTGCGCCCGCGCCAGCTGTGGTGGAAGAACGACGCCGCGATCCGGTCGATGGAACAGTTGCCGGAATACGCCGACCTTGGTCATGGAGAGTACGGCGGCGACACCTTCGCGCGCGAAGGCGATCTCGTTTTCGCCGTCGATCCCGTTGGTGGCCAGAAGACCGGCTGGTTCTACGACCAGCGCGAGAACCGCGATCAGCTCGCGCGCTTCGTCGCCGGCAAGCGCGTGCTCGACGTGTGCTCATACCTCGGCGGTTGGGGCATCCGCGCCGCCGCGTACGGCGCGAGCGAAGTCGTCTGCGTCGACGCCTCCAATGCCGCGGTCGAGGCGGTGCGTGCGAACGCGGAACGCAACGGCGTTGGCGATCGCGTCGAGGCCGTGCGCGCGGACGCGTTCGATCACCTGCGTGCGCTGCGCGAGGCGCGCGAACGTTTCGACGTCGTCATCCTCGATCCGCCCGCCTTCATCAAGAAGAAGAAGGACGTCGCCGAAGGCCGGCTCGCCTATCGCCGCCTCAACGAACTGGGCATGCAGGTGCTGGCGCGCGACGGCATCCTGTTCACCTGCTCGTGTTCGCACCACATGCCGCGCGCGGCGCTGCTCGACGCCGTGCAGCAGGGTGCGCGCCACCTCGACCGCTACGTGCAGATGCTCATCGGCCTGAAGCAGGCACCCGACCATCCCGTGCACCCGGCGATCGCCGAGACGGAATACCTCAAGGGCTTCGTCTGTCGCGTGTTGCCGGCGTGAGATCGCCGATCGGCGACGTTTGAGTCGGCTGGAAAGTGGTCGGCGCTAGATGGGGGCGAAGTTCCGCGGCGCCAGAACGATGCCCATCATCGCAACGAGCGCAGTCGGAACGACCAAAGCGCAAGACCGGGCCAAGCTCAAGCTGGCTCGAGCGACAGCGTCGAAGCGCGTCTTGTCGGGGCTGGGGATCCAAGGAAGGATGAACTTCGTCTTCAGCATCGGGAAACTGAAACCCCCGGTTGCCAATGGATGAGTGAAGACAAAGAGATCGTTGCAGGCATCGCTGTCATGCCGGATATGGCGTAACAATACCGCTACAGAAATGCAATGCAGCAAGACGCAGGCAATGATTGCGCAAAGCAGGAAGTCGAGCATGGACGCCGCCGAGTCGTGGATGATCGCCAGACGCCGGCCAATGGTAGCTGGACGCGCTCTTTTTCGCCCAAAAAACGTATCTTCGTGAGGCCGGGCGTAGTGCGCGCGGCTCGCGTATCGGGGCAAAACGTCGACCGGCGCGATGGCGCCGATGCGTCACGTACAATGCCGTGCTTGGCGCTCGCGATTTCTCTCTGATGCACTACCTCGTCGACTTCAACCCCGTCGCCTTCTCGCTCGGCCCGGTGCAGGTGCACTGGTACGGCATCATGTACCTGCTCGGGTTTGCCGGTGCATGGTGGTTCGGGCAGCGGCGGCTTGCGCAGGGACGATTGCCGGTCACGCGCGATGCGTTTTCGGATCTCGCGTTTTACGTGATGCTGGGTGTGATCCTCGGCGGCCGCGTCGGTTACGTGCTGTTCTACAACTTCGGCGAGTACCTCGCGCATCCGCTCGACGTGTTCCGTGTCTGGGACGGCGGCATGTCGTTCCATGGCGGCCTGCTCGGCGTGCTCGTCGCCGGCTGGTTGTGGACGCGACGCCACGGCGTGCATTTCTTCGACACCATCGACTTCGTCGCGCCGCTGGTGCCGATCGGACTCGGTCTTGGTCGCTTCGGCAATTTCATCAACGGCGAATTGTGGGGAGCCTTCACGCAGAAGCCGTGGGGCATGATCTTCCCGAACGCGCCGGAACTCATCGACAAGACGCGCGAGCAGGTGCAAACGCTTTATGCGGCCGGCCAGCTCGACGTGTACGCCCGTCATCCTTCGCAGCTCTACGAATTCGCGCTCGAGGGCGTCGTGATGTTCGCCGTGCTCTGGATCTACTCGCGCAAGCCGCGGCCGCGTTACGCGGTATCGGGATTGTTCGCGCTGCTCTACGGCGTGTTCCGTTTCCTCGTCGAATTCGTGCGCATTCCCGACGTGCAGCTCGGCTATCTCGCGTTCGGCTGGGTGACGATGGGTCAGGTGCTGTCGTTGCCGCTGATCGCGATCGGCCTGTTCCTGCTGTGGCTGTCGCGGCGCGCGCCGACCTTGCAGCCGCGCGTCGTCGCCGAACCGGCGGAGGCGGCCTGATGCGCCAATACCTCGACCTGCTGCGCCACGTCCTCGACCACGGCGCGGAGAAGTCCGACCGCACCGGCACCGGCACGCGCAGCGTGTTCGGCTGGCAGATGCGTTTCGACCTCGCCGAAGGTTTTCCGCTGGTCACGACGAAGAAACTGCACCTGCGCTCGATCGTGCACGAACTCATCTGGTTCCTGCGCGGCGAAACGAACATCGCCTACCTCAAGGACAACGGCGTTTCGATCTGGGACGAATGGGCCGACGAGCACGGCGAACTCGGTCCCGTCTACGGCCAGCAATGGCGACGTTGGTCGGCGCCGGACGGCCGCACGATCGACCAGATGGCCTGGGTCGTCGACGAAATCCGGCGCAACCCCGATTCGCGGCGGCTGATCGTCAGCGCGTGGAACGTCGCCGACCTGCCGAAAATGGCCCTGCAGCCATGCCACACGATGTTCCAGTTCTACGTCGCGAACGGAAAGCTGTCGTGCCAGCTCTACCAGCGCTCGGGCGACATTTTTCTGGGCGTGCCGTTCAACATCGCCAGCTACGCGCTGCTCACGCACATGGTCGCGCAGGTCACCGGTGTCGCGCCCGGCGATTTCGTGCATACGCTCGGCGACGCGCACCTGTACTCGAACCACTTCGAGCAGGCGCGCGAGCAGCTCTCGCGTGAGCCGCGGCCGTTGCCGAAGCTCGTGCTCAATCCCGACGTACGTTCATTGTTCGACTTCGCCTACGACGACGTGAAGATCGTCGACTACGCGCCGCACGCGGCGATCAAGGCGCCGGTGGCGGTGTAGCGCCGCAGTCGCGCAGGCATTGGAAGTACGCCATCGCGCGCGTGTAGTCGAGCGTCATGCGAAAGTGCGTCAGCGCATTGCCGCCGAGCGCACCTTCGACGGGTTGGTCGGTCATGCTGGACATCATCTGGCGGAATGCGGTGTCGGGTCGCTCGACGAACCATACCGGTCCGACCTGCCAGCCGGCGACGTCGACCGCGGGTACGCGGATTGCCCGCGCGATGAATTTCGGCGCGAACATGGCATCGGCCTTCTCGACGATCGGCCAATCCGGATGGGCAGCGTGCCAGCTTTCGAGCGTGCTGCGGGTGATGAAGCTCGCCGCGCGTGCGCCATTCGCGGGAGCGGGCATCGGCTGCGCATCGAGAGCGTCCTTCGTCGGCGCGCCGGTCGCACCGGTGTCGAGCAGCAAGTCGATGTCCTTGCCGTCGACGTGCACACGGATTCGCGGCATGTGGAAGGCGGGGCTTCCTTCGCCGGCTGCGCGGAAGCCGAGCGGTATGGCGCGTGCATCAGGCGCCGCCGTCCAAGCCGGGTCTTCCAGCGACAGCCGCTGCGCCGGGTAGTCCCAGGTCCAGATGCGTCCGGCGAACCAGTGCTGGCTCAGCAGCCCTTCGCCGAAATACCTGCCGTTACTGCAATCGTGGACGAGGAAAAACGCATCGCCATCGGCGTTGACGGGAATGCCCTTGCCCGCTGCGAAGCGCGGCAGCCGGGTGCGCGCGAGGCTTTTTCCCAGCTCGGCTTCCATTTCGGCGTCGGACGGCACGCTGTTGAGCGGAAGCCGCAGGCGCTGCGCAGCTTCACGGCAAAGCAGGTTCGTGCCGCCGCCGGTATCGGTGTACAGGCGCAGCGTTTTGCCTTTCCTCGTGGTCGGCGTTGCGAACACGCGATCGGCTTCGAAGCGGGACGGAAGCGGCGCGGCCAGCGCGGCGCCGAGCGGAAATGCCAGCAGCAATGCGGCGTATTGCATCTTCGATGTCTCCTCGTTCGGCCGGATCGCAAGGATGGCAAAAGTCATCGCTGCCGCGCAGTGCGCAACGTCATCCTGATTTCCGGCACGGAGTGGCCTGGCGCAGCCAATCAACGTTGCTCGCAGTTCCGCGGGCTGCCTGTTCCGCTGACACGCCCCGTCATGGCTGCGACAATCGCCGCATGCTGATTCGCCTCATCGCCGCGCTCGACCGCAACCACGCCATCGGCCGCGACGGCGCGATGCCGTGGCATCTGCCCGACGATCTCAAGCGCTTCAAGGCGCTCACGCTCGGCAAGCCCGTGCTCATGGGACGCAAGACCGCGCGGGCGATCGGTCGCGCGCTTCCCGGACGCGAGAACCTCGTGCTGACGCACGGCGAACACGCGCCGTTCGACGGCCAGCGCGTCGTGCATTCGCTCGACGAAGCGATCACGATCGCGAGCGAAGCCGGCGAACTCGCCGTGATTGGCGGCGGCGAGGTCTATGCGCTCGCGCTGCCGCGCGCGACCGATCTGCATCTCACCTGGATCGACACGGAAGCCGCAAACGCCGACGCGCATTTCCCGCGCTTCGATCCGCGCGAATGGGCCGAGGCCGCGCGCGAGCATCATCCCGCCGACGCGAAGCACGCGTTCGCGATGGACTTCGTCGACTATCGACGTGCCGGATAAGCGGGCCCCGCAACGCGGGAACCCGCCTTGCTTCAGCGCATGCCGCCCGACACGAGCAGGGTTTCGCCAGTGATCCAGCCCGAATCCGCCGAGGCGAGAAACACCGCGATCGACGCGATTTCAGCTGGCTGGCCGAGTCGACCGAGAGGTGTCTGCGCGATCATCTGCTTCTCGAAGTCGCTGCCGATGATGCCCGCGCTGCGCGTGCCTTCGGTATCGACGCCACCCGGATTGATCGAATTGACGCGGATGTTGCGCCCCGCCAGTTCGTGCGCGAGCACGCGCGTGACGACGTCGACCGCGCCCTTGGTCGCCGAGTAGATGACGCTGTGCGGCGGCGCCGCGGTGCTCGCGACCGAGCCGATGTTGATGATGGTGCCGCCCTCGTCGCCGAACAGCGCCGTCGCCTCGCGCGCGGCGAGGATCGTGCCGAGCACGTTGGTGCCGAACTGGCGGTTGAACTCGACCTCGTCGGCCTCCTCGAGCGGAGCGAAGCGGTATACGCCGGCGTTGTTGACCAGGATATCGAGTCGCCCGTAGGCTTTTTTCGTTTCGGCGAACAGCCCTTCCACGTCGGCAGCCCGCGCGACGTCGCCTTGCACTGCGATCGCCTTGCCGCCCTTGTCCTCGATCGTGGCGACCACGCGTTCGGCATCGGCCTTGCTCGATGCGTAATTCACCACCACCGCGGCGCCTTCGTTCGCGAGGCTCTCCGCGATCGCCGCGCCGATGCCCTTCGATGCCCCGGTGACGACCGCCACCTTGCCTGTCAGCTTGCTCATGTCAGTCATGTCCTGTTGTTTGATGATTAGATGAATGTCTAATCGTTGGACGACGTGCGGACGCGGACGGCACGTTCAAGGGGCGTGGTCAGATTTTTTCGAGCCGCTCGAGATAGGCGTGCAGGACATCGCGCTGCAGGCTCAGGCTGGCGAACTTGCCGTCGCGCGTGATGCGGATCAGGCCGGCGGTCTCCAGCTCCTTCAGGTGGTGCGAGAACGTCGCCGCGCTGACCGGGTGCTTCTGGAGCAGGCAACTGCACTGCGTCGGTTGTTCGGACTCGCCGAGCTGCCTGAGGATGAGGTAGCGGCGCGGCTCTGCCAGCGCGCGCGCGATGCGTTCGAATTGCCTTTCGTCGAGTCGGAGCGTGCGCGCTGTACTCATGCCGGCTCCATGACGCTCAATCCATTTCCTTGCCCGGCGCCGGCTTGCGATCGGACTTGATCGTCACGTATTCGGGCTCTTCCACGTCGAGCCGCATCGCGGTGAGCCAGCCGCCCCAGACGCAGCCGGTGTCGATCGCGTGCACGCCCAGGCCCGCGAAGCGGCCGAGCGTGGACCAGTGGCCACAGACGACCTTGAGGTCGCGCTTCACGTGGCCGGGGACTTCGAACCATGGATACAGTCCCGGACGCTGCGTGCCCGGCGCGCCCTTGTCGCTGAACGCAATGCGGCCGCGAACGTCGGCGAAGCGCATGCGCGTGAACACGTTGATGCCGGCGCGCCAGCGATCGGTGCCGCGCAGCTTCGGCGTCCACAAGTCGGGCTTGTTGCCGAACATCTGCTTGAGCAGGCGACGATACCCTTCGCCGTGCAGCTTGTCCTCGATCTCGCGCGCCATTTCCTCGGCCTGCTGTGTCGTCCAGCGCGGGAACAGGCCGGCGTGCACGAGCAGGTAGCCGAGCCCGCGGTCGACGTGCATGAGCTTGCGTCCGCGCAGCCAGGTGATGAGTTCGTCTCGATCGGGCGCGAACAGGACTTCGCGCAATTCCGGATTGACGCGTGCTTGGTCCTCGCGCTTGCGTTCGGACACCGCGAGCAGCGAAAGGTCGTGATTGCCGAGCACGACGATCGCGCGCTCGCCGAGCGCCTTGATCGTGCGCAGCACTGCGAGCGACTGCCCGCCGCGATTGACGAGGTCCCCGCAGAACCACAGCATGTCCTGCGCCGGATCGAAGCGCAGCTTGTCGATGAGGCGGAGGAGTTCGTCGTGGCAGCCCTGGACGTCGCCGATCGCCCACGTGGCCATCAGTGCAGCGTCCTGGGCGTGGTCAGCACGAACGTCGGGATCATCGCGTCGAACTGCGTGCCGTCATCGGCGACCATCTGGTAGCTGCCGCGCATCGTGCCGAGTTCGGTTTCGATGACCGCGCCCGAGGTGTATTCGAAGCCGCCGCCGGGCCGCATCCACGGCTGCTCGCCGACAACGCCGTCGCCGCGCACCTCGTGCACCTTGCCGTTGGCGTCGGTGATGATCCAGTGGCGCGACAACAGGCGCGCGCCGACCGAGCCGTGGTTGGCGATCGTGATCGTGTAGGCGAACGCGTAGCGGTTTTCCGCAGGCGCGGACTGGTCGTCGAGGAACCGCATGTCGACGGAAATGGCGATGTCGTAAGGCTTCTGGCCGCTCATGGTTGCGGATTTTCGGCGACCTGCGCGGCGCGGGCAAGCGCGACGAAGCCATCCGGCGCGAGTTGCTCGGCGCGCGTGCGCGGATCGACGCCGGCGGCAGCGATGGCGTGCGCGTCGAGCAGGCCGTGCAGCGCGTTGGCGAGCGTCTTGCGGCGCTGGCCAAACGCCGCGCGCACGACGTTGGCGAGCAGCACGGGATCGACGTCGGGCCGCTGCGCGGGCGGCCGCGGCAGCAGGCGCACGACGGCCGATTCGACCTTCGGCGGCGGCCGGAACGCCTGCGGCGGCACGTGCAGCAGCGGCTCGACGCGACAGGCCAGTTGCAGCATCACCGACAGGCGACCATAGACCTTGCTGCCCGGCGCGGCGGCCATGCGGTCGACGACTTCCTTCTGCAGCATGAAGTGCATGTCGGTGATCGCGTCGACGTGGTCGAGGCAGTGGAACAGGATCGGCGAGGAAATGTTGTAGGGCAGGTTGCCGACCACGCGCAGCGGCGCGCCGCCGGCGAGCGCGGAGAAATCGACGCCGAGCACGTCGGCGTTGACGATGCCCAGTTCACCGACACCTTGCGCCGCCTTTTCGAGGCGCGGCACGAGGTCGCGGTCGAGTTCGATCACGGTGAGCTTGCCGAGCGCGCGCAACAGCGGCAGCGTCAGCGCGCCGTCGCCGGGACCGATTTCGACGACGTGCTCGCCCGCGCGCGGCGCGATCGCGCGCACGATGTTCGCGACGATCGCGTCGTCGTGCAGGAAGTGCTGGCCGAACTGCTTCTTGTGGACGTGGCGCGTATCGCTCATGCACGCATCGTAGCCGATGCTCGCGGCCCCGCAGGCGCGCGTCACCGATTCAACGTGTCGGTTTCGCCTGCGCGAGGAACGCGTCGAGCAGCGCGCCGCGGTATTTCTGCTTGTGGATCAGCATCGACAGCTTGCGGCGCAGGTCGAGGAACGGCGTCTTCAGCGCCTTCAGGCGACCGGCGGCGAGCGCATCGACCACGGCGACCTGCGGCAGGCAGGCGATGCCGAGGCCGGCGACCACGGCTTGCTTGATCGCTTCGATCTGGTCGAGTTCGAGCACGGTTTCACCCGCGGGCAGCTGCGACAGCACCCGCTCGCTGATCGCGCGCGTCGCCGAGCCGGGTTCGCGCAGCACCCAGCGCGCGCCGGCGAAGTCGGCGGGCTTGAGGCCACGCCGGCGCGCCAGCGGGTGATCGGGCGGCGCGCAGACGACGAGCGAGTCGTCGCGCCAGGGCCGCGCTTCGATGAGCGGATGCGCGACCGGTCCCTCGACGCAGCCGAGGTCGAGCGCGTGATCGAGCATCGCCGCGGCGATCGCGTCGGTATTCGCCACGCGCAGGCGGATCGCCACCTGCGGGTACGCGCGCACGAAGGCGCCGAGCAATTCGCCGACGCGGTAGTTGCCGACCGTGTTGCTCGCGCCGATGCGCAGTTCGCCACTCGGCGCTTCGCCGTTCCCGCGGCCGCGACGGCCGAATTCGGCGTGGCGCTCCAGCAGTTCCTGCGCCAGCGGCAGCAATTCGCGGCCGCGCGGGTTGAGTCGCAGGCGCCCGCGCTCGCGTTCGAACAGCGCTGCGTCGAGCTGACGTTCGAGTTCGGCCAGCGCCATGCTGGCCGCGGGCTGTGTCATGTGCAGGCGCTGCGCGGCGGCGCGCACGCTGCCGAGCTGGGCGATCCGCACGAACACTTCGAGCTGGCGAGGGCTGGTGCTATGCATCAGTAAATCTTATACGAACGATCAGATATCCGAAGTTTTTCTGATCCATGGCGGCGCGGACAATGCGCGCATTCCGCGCAGGGATCCATGCCATGAACGCGCCGCCAGCCACAGTCCGCTTCGATCTGCCTGGGCGCGTGCCCGGCCTGCTGCTTGCCGTCGCCATTGCGCTCGTCGCGTGGGGACTCGGCCGCCTTTTGCCGCTGGTCGGCGGCCCGGTGATCGGCATCCTGCTCGGCATCGCCGTGCGCAACGTCGTTTCGCCGGGCGCACGCTTTTCGCCCGGCATCGCGTTCGCGGGCAAGCAGGTGTTGCAATGGTCGATCATCGCGCTGGGTTTCGGCCTCAGCCTCACGCAGGTCGCGAAGACCGGCCTGGAGTCGCTGTCGGTGACCCTGGTGACGCTGACCGTGGCCTTCCTCAGCGCGTGGGCGCTTGGCCGATGGCTCGGCGTGCACGACAAGTTGAAGATCCTGATCGGCGTCGGCACCGCGATCTGCGGCGGTTCGGCGATCGCCGCGGTGACGCCGATCATCAAGCCCGACGGGCACGACACCGCGTTCGCGATCTCGACGATCTTCCTGTTCAACGTGGTCGCCGTGCTGCTGTTCCCGCCGCTCGGCCACCTGCTGCACCTGTCCGATCTCGGCTTCGGCCTGTGGGCCGGCACGGCGATCAATGACACTTCGTCCGTCGTCGCCGCCGGATACAGCTACAGCCACGCGGCCGGCGACTACGCGACGATCGTCAAGCTCACGCGCGCGACGCTGATCATTCCGATCTGCCTGATCCTGGCCTTCGCGGTGGCCGCGCGCGAGAAGAAAAACGGCGCGGCGGATTTCAGTCTGCGCCGCATCTTCCCCTGGTTCATCCTGTGGTTCCTCGTGGCGTCCGCGCTGCGTACGGCCGACCTGGTTCCGCAAGCGCTCCTGCCGGCTCTGCATGTCGTCGCCGAGTTCCTGATCATCGTCGCGCTGACCGCGATCGGCCTGTCCGCCGACCTGCGCAAGATGATCGCCAGCGGCGCGCGGCCGATCCTGCTCGGCCTCGGCGTGTGGGCGGCGGTGTCGGTGAGCAGCCTTGCAGTGCAGCTCGTGATCGGGCAGCTGTAGGTCGCGCTCAGCCGCCGCGTTTCGCGAGATCGAGCGCGAGCCGTGTTGCCGCAAACAGGCTGCCGGGGTCGGCGCGGCCCGTGCCGGCGAGGTCGAGCGCGGTGCCGTGGTCGACGGACGTGCGCACGTAGGGCAGGCCGAGCGTGACGTTGACCGCGTGGCCGAAGCCGGCGTACTTGAGCACGGGCAGTCCCTGGTCGTGGTACATCGCGAGCACGGCGTCGAAATGCGCGAGCTGGTGCGGCACGAATGCGGTGTCGGCAGGCAGTGGGCCGCGCAGGTCGAAGCCTTCTGCGCGCAGCGCGGCGAGCGTCGGTTCGATGACGTCGATCTCTTCGCGGCCGAGGTGGCCGCCCTCGCCCACGTGGGGATTGAGGCCGAGCACGGCGATGCGCGGCGCGTCGATCGAAAAGCGCGTGCGCAGGTCCGCGTCGAGGATGCGCAAAATGCGCGCGAGCGAGTCGCGCGTGATCGCGTGCGGCACCTCGCCGAGCGGCAGGTGCGTCGTCGCCAACGCGATGCGCAGCGGATTCGCGCCATCGCGCTCGGTGGCAAGCATCATGACGACGTCGCGATGCGCGCGCTGCGCGAAGAATTCGGTGTGGCCGGTGAAGGCGACGCCGGCGTCGTTGATGACGCCCTTGTGCACGGGCGCGGTGACGATCGCGTCAAACTCGCCGCTGGTGGCGCCATCGGCGGCGCGCGCGAGCATGTCGAGCACGTAACGCGCGTTGCGCGGGTCGAGCCGGCCCGGGACGACGGGCGCGGCGACCGGAATCGAGGCGACGCGCAGCGAATGCGCTGCGCGAGTCGTGATCGCGGAAGCGCCGTCGTACGGTTCGAGATCGAGCGCGACGCCGAGCGACTTTGCTGCGCTTTCGAGCAATCCGGGATCGGCGATCGCGACGAGATCGGCCGCGAGGTCGCTCGCGGCCAGGCGCACGATGAGCTCGGCGCCGATGCCGGCCGGTTCGCCCGCGGTCAGCGCGATGCGCGGCAGGGCCGCGGCGTCGCGCTCCACGGTCATTGCGGCTGCCTCGTGCGCGCTCAGGACGCCGGCGTGGATGCGCCGGTGTCGCCGCCGGGCAGGCGGATCTCGACGTAGGCCTCGCTGCGCAGCTGGCGCAGGAAGCTCGTGTATTCCTCTTCGGCCTTGCGCTGGAAGATCATGTTCTTGGCTTCCGCACGCTGCATTTCTCCGGCCTTGTCGCTCTGGCGCGAGTCGACGAGCTTGAGCAGGTGCCAGCCCGGCGGCGCTTCGAACGGCTGCGATACCTCGCCCTTCTTCAGGCCGTCGATGATGCCTTGCACCTTCGGGCCGTAGGCGTCGGCCGGAAACCAGCCCATGTCGCCACCGAGGCGCGCGGTTTCGGTTTCCTGCGAGTAGTCGGCGGCGGCCTTGGCGAAGTCCTCGCCGCCGACGACGCGGCGGCGGATGTCGTCGATCTTCTGTCTGGCCTGTTCGCTGGAGACGAGTTCGCTGGTCTTGATGAGGATGTGCTGCACGTTGTACTCGGTGACCATCTGTGCGCCGCCGGCGCGCTTGCCGACGAGCTTGATGATGTTGAAGCCGTTCGGGCCGCGCAGCGGCTCGGTGACGTCGCCTTCCTGCAGCTTGTCGGTCGCGTCGACGAACGCCGGCGGCAGTTCGTTGACGCTGCGCCAGCCGAGGTCGCCGCCCTGCAGCGCGTCCTCGGCGTTGGAGTAGCGGATCGCCGCAGCGCCGAAATCCATGCCGCCGCGGACCTGCTTGACGATGTCGTCGGCCTTGATGCGTGCGGCGTCGATCTGGTCTGGCGTTGCGCCTTCCTGGACATTGATGATGATGTGCGCGGTGTGCAGCTGTTCGTTGCGCACCCTGCCGTTCTTGATGAGGCTCTCGACTTCGGCATCGCTGACCTGCGCGCGCGTCTGGCCGATGCGCTGGCGTAGCTGCTGCACCAGCAACTGGTCGCGCACGTTGTTGCGGAACTGCGCGTAGTCGATGCCCTGGCTTTCCATGGCACCGCGCAGCTGGCTCACTTCGAGATGGTTCTGCGCGGCGATCTGGGTCAGCGTCTGGTCGACCTGCGCGTCTGAAATCTTGACGCCGGAATCCTCGGCCTTGGCGATCTGCAGCTTCTGCAGGATCAGGCGATCGAGCAGCTGGCGCTCGAGCACGTCGCGCGGCGGCAACTGGTTCGGATTGTTGGCGAATTGCGCAGTGACCTGCGCGACCTGGCGATCGAGTTCGCTGCGCAGGACGATGTCTTCGTTGACGACGGCGACAATGCCGTCGACCGGCTCCGCCGAGGCCGTGGTCAGGGCTTGCGCGAGCGCGGCCGGCACATGGAAAGCCGCGGCCGAAGCGGCGAGGAGGGCCAACAGGAAATGCTTCATGGAGTCTTCCGGAAAGGACGGAACGAGCGGCGGGCAGCGCCGGCGTGGGGGCTGCGGCGTCGCCAAGTCATTGATAACCTAGGATAGCACGGCGCAGGAATGAGTCCGTCTTCTGTCCGACCGAGCCCAGTCCTTTGAGTTCCATCTCGAAATAGATCGCGTCGTCGGCATTGCCTTCGGCGTCGCGGATCCAGTGCCGCGCGAGCACGCGCCAGGTCACGCAGCAGGTCTCGTGTTCGACGCCGAGGAAGCGTTCGAGCGTGCGTCCGCCCTTGCCGTGCGGGTCGCCGGGCAGCGCGAGCGGGTTGTTGAGCGCGTAGTTCTCGCGGCCGACGATACGCCAGCCATCGGCGATCGGGATCGCCGCGGCGAGGTCGACCTGTTCGAGGAAGTCGCGGCGGAAGCGGTACGAGAAATTGACCACGCCGCCGTCGCCGAAGCGCGTCTGCAGGCCGACCGTGGACAGGTCGGTCTGGTGCGAGTTCGGGTTCCACTGCTGGTCGAGCACGAGGCGCCAGTGATCGGAGATGTGCAGGTCGAGCTCGCCGGCGTAGGCCGAGCCGCTGTAGTCGGTCGGCGCGAGCGGCTGCCCGTTGGGGCCGGGCAGCTGCACGCGCTGATCGTTGAAGTAGCGGATCTGGCCGATGCTCGCCGAGACGCGCTCGGTGCCGGTGGAGTCCTCGAGCAGGCGCGTGGTCATCGCCAGCGTGAGATTGTTGGCATCCATCTGGCGGTCGGCGCCGACGAAGCTGTTGCTGCGGAACATCTGGCCGAAGGTGAACGGCACGTCCTGCGTGTCGAAGACGGGCAGGTCGTCCTGGTTGCGGTACGGCACGCGCAGGTAATAGGCGCGCGGTTCGAGCGTCTGCGTCCATTCCTCGTCGCCGAAGTGCAGGTCGCGCTCGAAGACCAGGCCCGTGTCGAGGCTGAAGATCGGCACGCCGCGGTGCGGGTGTTTCGAGGTGAGCAGCGGATTGCCGCTGTCCTGCAGGTCGTCGAGGTTGTAGCTCGTATAGCGGTAGCCGATCTCGGGGCGGATGAAGTAGCCGGCGGCTTCGATCGGCATGTCCAGATGCGGATAGAGGTCGATGCGCTGGCCGGTCAGGCCGCGGTCCTTGTCGAAGGCGACGAATTCGGAGTCGAGCTCGGCCTCGAACAGGCCGCCGAAGGGCTTGTCGATGTTGAGCGTCGCACGCGGCAGGCGGCGGTACGGCTCGTAGCTGCCGGGCAGCGTCGGGTCGGTGATCTGGTAGGAATCGCCGCCGATCGACGCCGTCCACCAGTCGCCGTGGCCGTTGAGGTAGGCGCTCGACGGCAGCAGGCTGATCGCGGTCGTGTACAGGCCGCGGCCGAAGTCCTCGAAGTAGCGATCGTCGGAGACGCGGTTGAGGTCGATCGTGGCGAACCAGTTCGGCGAGAGGCTCGTCGTGTCCTTGAACTTGTACCACCAGCGCTGGTCGGGCACGGGCGTGCCGTAGTCGAGGCGTTCCTGCGCGGCGCCGTTGTCGTGGGCGAGGTATTCGGCGTCGAACACGCCGGCGCTGCTGTCGGTGAGGTAGCGGAATTCGCCGCCCATCATCAGGCCGCGGTCGGTCATGATGCGCGGCGTCAGCGTCGCATCGTAGTTCGGTGCGAGGTTGAAGTAGTACGGCAGCGCGAAGTCGAAACCGCGGCGGTTGCTGTAGCCGATGTCCGGATAGAGAAAACCCGATTCGCGGCGGTCGTCCAGCGCGAAGCGGATGTACGGAAACCAGAACACCGGCACGTTGTGGATGCGCAGCGTGACGCCGTGGCCGCGGCCGACGCCTTCGGCGCGGTCGAGTTCGAGTTCATGCGCGGCGAACGCCCACTGCTGATCGCCCGGATTGCAGGTCGAGTACGTCGCGGCGGTCAGCGTGGCGTGGTCGGGATCGTCCATGACGACGACCTGCGCGATGCCGTTGCCGCGCGCTTGGATGAGCTGGTAGCGCGCGCCTTCGAGCGTGCAGCGATCCAGATCCGTGTTGCCGCGCGCGCTCGTCGCGGACATGAGCAGGCTGCGATCCTGGTAGGTCACCGGGCCTTCCGCGGTGAAGTCCGTGGTCTCGGTGTCGTAGGTGATCTTCTGCGCGTGCACGAACAGGTCGAGCTGGCGGATCTGCGCGTTGCCTTCGAGCGTGTAGTGGCTCTTGTCGGGGCTGCTGACCTTGAGCGCGTCCATCGTGCGCTCCACGCTGTTGCGGTCGCCTTCGACCGGCAGGCCGGGCACGTAGAAGTCGAGCAGGTCGTTCTTGCCGCACATGCCCCAGTCGACGGGCTTCTTCGGGCACTTGAGCACGCCGATCTGGCACTGCGCGCCGGCATCGTCTTCGGCTGCCGGCGCGAGCGCGGGCAGGGCGAGCAGGACGGCGAGCGCGAGACAACGCCGCGGCGGGCAAGGACGTGGTTTGGACGGCACGGGGAACCCGCAGTCGAAGCGAAGGGTGCTAGCTTGCCGAAACGGCGCGCGGCCGGCAAACGCCGTACTGGGCGGTGGCGCGTTCAGCCGGCCAGCGCGGCGACGTGCGCCGCGGCCGACTCACGCAGCGCGTCGAGGCTGTAGCCGCCTTCCAGGCTCGACACGATGCGTCCGCCGGCGTGGCGCCGCGCCAGCTCGACGAGCCTTTGCGTGATCCAGGCGTAGTCGTCGGTTTCGAGGTTCAGGCTGGCCAGCGGATCGAGGCGGTGCGCGTCGAAGCCGGCCGACACCAGCACGAACTGCGGCGCGAACGCATCGAGCGCGGGCAGCACGGTGTCCTGCCATGCGTCGCGGAACTGCGCCGAACCGCTGTCCGGCGGCAGCAGCGCGTTGACGATGTTGCCGACGCCCGTCTCGTCGCGATCGCCCGTGCCCGGATACAGCGGCCACTGGTGCGAGGAGGCGTACATGACGCGCGGCTCGTTCCAGAAGATGTCCTGCGTGCCGTTGCCGTGGTGCACGTCGAAATCGACAATGGCGACGCGCTCGAGACCGTGCGTCGCGAGCGCGTGCGCGGCGCCGACGGCGACGTTGTTGAACAGGCAGAAACCCATCGCCGTATCCGGCGTCGCGTGGTGGCCCGGCGGGCGCACCGCGCAGAAAGCGCGCGGCGCATCGCCGGCCATCGCGGCATCGATCGCCGCGCAGACCGCGCCCGCGGCGCGCTGCGCGGCCTCGGCCGAGCCCGGCGACATCAGCGTGTCGGCGTCGAGCATGCGCCAGTAGTGCAGCGGGCCGTGGTCGAGGATGCTGTCGATGAGCCGCCGTACATGCACGCGCGCGAGCTGCGCGCGCGTCGCGCGCGGCGCCTCGATGCGGCGCAGGTGCGGGAAAGCGGCTTCGTCGAGCGCTTCGAGCACGGCGGAAAGACGTGCCGGCGTTTCCGGATGGCCGGGGCCGGGATCGTGGTCGAGACAGGCCGCATGCGTGACCAGCGCGACGGGCTGCCGGGCGCGCCGCGCGGTCACGGGCGCTTGCGGCGCTCGTGCTGCCAGAGCACTTCGCCGTGGCCACTCGCGCGCGCCAGCACGCGGGCGAGCACGAACAGCAGGTCGGACAGGCGATTGAGATAGCGCGGCGCTTCGCCGCGGATGCTTTCGACGCGGCCGAGCGCGACGACTTCGCGTTCGGCGCGGCGGCAGATCGTGCGCGCGAGATGGCATTGCGCGGCCGCCATGCCGCCGCCGGGCAGGATGAAATCCTTGAGCGGCGGCAGGTCTTCGTTGAACGTGTCGAGCGTGTGTTCGAGGCGGTCGATGTCGGCGTCGTGCACCATTGCCATGCCGGGGATGCACAGCTCGCCGCCGAGGTCGAACAGGTCGTGCTGGACCTGCGTCAGTACCTCGCGCATGCGCGCGTCGATGTCGCAGGCGAGCACGATGCCGATCGCGCTGTTGAGCTCGTCGACCGTGCCGTACGCGGCGACGCGCGCCGAATCCTTGCCCACGCGCGTGCCGTCGCCGAGTCCGGTCGTGCCGTCGTCGCCGGTGCGCGTGTAGATTTTGGAGAGGCGGTTACCCACGGCGACGCGGGCGCCTGCTCAGCGCCGCTGCTTGCCGCCGTCGTGCGCCGGCATGAAGCGCAGCATCTGCACGGCGAGGACGTGGATCACCGCCGCAACCGCGACATAGGCCAACGTCGTCTGCATGAACGGGCGGTACCAATCGCCGAGATTCTCGAGCCAGCCGCCGAAGCTGCGCGCCGGCACGCTCGCGCTGAGCCAGCTGTTGCTAAGCCAGTAGAAGCTTCCGTTTGAAATCAGGTAGCACACGCTCGCCGCGACCAGCGCGCTCGCCGCGAGCAGGCCGAGTTCGCGCGCGTGCAGGCCGCGGTAGTGCGCGCGCAGGAACGCGCCGCCGATCCACAGCGCCGCGTACGACGGCAGCAGGAACCAGTACGCCGGCGACACGCAGTAGTGCTGCCAGAAGCCGATGCCCTGCGCCGAGATGACGACGTAGTCGATGAGCACGGCGAGCGCCATCAGCAGCACGAACGAGCCCATCGCGAGGCTGCGCGAGAACAGGCCGTACAGGCGTTCGCGGTTGCCGCTCGAAAAGTAGAAGCCGGCGACGAAGAACACCGGCCACGACGCGTCCGGCAGCGGGAACAGGTGATCGCGCAGCAGCGACGAGCGCGTCGCGATCATCACCAGCGCGAGCGCGGCGAAGATGCCGGCGCGCCAGGAAAGAGCCGGTTGGGATTGCGTGTCGTTCATGGGGAAGGTCCGCGGCGAGGCCGGTCGAAACGAGGCGCACAGTGTAGCCCAAGCGCCGCGTTATGATGGCGGCATGACCGATGTCGATGTCCTCATCGTCGGCGGCGGCCTCGTCGGCGCCAGCCTCGCCATTGCGCTCGACGGCGCGGGCCTCTCCGTCGCGCTCGCCGAAGCCGCGGCGCCGCGCGTCGACGAACAGCCGAGCTACGACGAACGCAACCTCGCGCTCGCGCGCGCCAGCGTGAATGCGCTCGAAGCGCTCGGCGTGCTCGATGCCAGTACGCCGGCGACGCCGATCCGGCGCATCCATGTCAGCCGCCGCGGCGATTTCGGCGCGGCGCGCCTCGACGCGGCCGAACTCGGCCTGCCGCCGTTCGGCGCCGTGCTGCCTGCGCGCGAACTCGGCAACGCGTTGCTTCACCGGCTCGACCGCTGCGCCACGCTCGTGCGCATCGCGCCCGCGCAGGCGCGCGCGATCGCCGCGCAAGGCGACGCCGTCGCCGTCGACCTGCACACGGAAAGCGGCGAACGCCGCGTCACGACGCGCCTCCTCGTCGGCGCCGATGGCACGAACTCGTTCGTGCGCGACGCGCTCGGCATCGGCACGACGCGGCACGATTACGCGCAGTCGGCGATCGTGACCACGCTGACCACCGAACGCGCGCTCGACGGCACGGCCTACGAGCGCTTCACCGAGTCCGGACCGGTCGCGCTGCTGCCGCTCGGCGAACGCCGCGCTGGCCTCGTTCTCAGCGTGTCGTCGGACGAGGCGCACGCGATCGCCGAGCTCGACGACGCGGCCTTCATTGCCGTCGTCCACGAACGTTTCGGCTGGCGCGTCGGACGTTTTTCGCGTCCCGGCCGGCGCAGGCCGTATCCGCTCGCGCGCAGGCTCGCCGAGCGCACCATCGCGCCACGCTGCGTGCTCGTCGGCAACGCGGCGCAGACCGTGCATCCGCTCGGCGCGCAAGGTTTCAACCTCGGCCTGCGCGATGCGCTGACGCTCGCCGAACTGCTGCGCGAAAGCGTCGTCGCGCAAGCCGATCCCGGAAGCGCCGAGTTGCTCGCGCGCCACGCCGAGCGTCGCCGCGCGGATCGCGAGGCGACGACATCGTTCAGCGACGATCTCGTGCGCCTCACCGCGAGCGATGCGCTGCCGCTCAGGCTCGCGCGTTCGCTCGGCCTGCACGCGCTCGACCGCATCGCGCCGCTCAAGCGCCGCTTCGCGCTGCGCGGCATGGGTTTTCGCGGCGACGTATCTTCGTGGGCGCTGTCGAAATGAGCCGGCGCGGCGATCTCGAGGTCATCGTCGTCGGTGCCGGCGCGAGCGGCGGCGCGCTCGCGCTCGCACTCGCGCGCGACGGTTTTTCGGTCGCGCTCGTCGAGGCGCGCGAACCGGCGCCGTGGCACGCGGACGGCGACGTCGACCTGCGCGTCGTCGCGCTCGCGCCCGACGCGCGTGCATTGCTCGCCGACCTGGACGTCTGGACGGCCATCGATTCCGCGCGCGTCTCGCCGTACCGGCGCATGCGCGTCTGGGACGCGCTCGCGCCCGGCGAGCTCGCGTTCGACGCCGCCGAGCGCGGCGAATCCGCGCTCGGCTGGATCGTCGAGAACAAGCTGGTCCAGCACGCGCTCTGGCAGGCCATTTCGCAAGTGAGCGTGGACGTGGCCGCGCATCGGCGCAATGGCGACACGTCCGCGGCATCGGGTTCGCTGCGCCTGTACTGTCCCGCCGAAGTCGCCGAAATCGACAACGGCGCCGACGCCGTCACCGCGACGCTGGCCGACGGCACGCGCTTGCGGGCGCGCGTGCTGGTCGCCGCGGAAGGTGCGGAATCGTCGGTGCGTCGGCAGCTCGGCATCGGCTTCGATGGGCGCGACTACGGCGCGCGCGCCATCGTCGCGCACGTCGCCACCGAGCGCCCGCACGAGGACACCGCGTGGCAGCGCTTCATGCCAGGCGGCCCGCTCGCGTTCCTGCCGCTCGCCGACGGACGCAGTTCGATCGTCTGGTCATTGCCCGATGCGGAAGCGACGCGCGTGCTCGCGCTCGATGACGCTGCGTTCCGCGCCGAACTCGGCGCCGCGTCCGACTTCCGCCTCGGCGCGATCACGACGGCGACGAAGCGCGCGGCGTTTCCGCTGCGCCTGCGCCTGGCCGAGCGCTATGTCGCCAGGCGCTGCGTGCTCGTCGGCGACGCGGCGCATGTCGTGCACCCGCTCGCGGGGCAGGGCATGAACCTCGGCTTGCGCGACGTCGCGTGCCTGCGCCGCGTGCTGCGCGACGCGCGTGCGCGCGGCAGCGACATCGGCGCCCAGCACGCGTTGCGCCGCTACGAACGCGAACGCCGCAGCGAGAACACGCTTGCCGCGCGCGGGCTCGATGCGATCGAGCACGTCTACGGCTCGTCGAACACGCCGCTCGCCGCGCTGCGCGGCGCCGCGCTCGCCGTCGCGGGGCGGTTCGCACCCATCCGCCACGTGCTGGCCGATCTCGCCGCGGGACGCTTCTGACGGTCGCGACCGAGACGACAGGGTTCTCCCGGACTTGCCGCGGTGCCGGCGATCTCCGGCGCGAACGGAACGATGTCAGTCGCCGCCGTCGCGCGCCGACGCGCGCATCAGCAGCGACAGCGGCTTGCCGTCGGCGACGGGTTCGACAACCGCCTCGATGGCGAATCCCGCTTCGCGCAATGCGTCGCTCCAGCCTCGCAGCGTGCGGAAGTACCACGGCATCGGCTCGCGGAATTCGCCGCCGAACGCATCGAAGGTTTCGACGCGCCAGCCATCGGCGTACGGCGCTTCGCCACAGGCGCTCCACGGATGCACGGTCTGCACGAACAGGTGGCCACCGTCGGCGAGCAGCGAACGGGCGGCGGCGAGCGGCGCGCGCAGGTCGTCGCCGAGCAGGGCGAAGTTGAAGACGACGGCGTCGAAGCGGCCGAGTTCGCGCGCATCGATGTCGGCATAGGCGATCGCCTCGAAACGCACGCCGCCGAGTCCACGCGCGGCCGTAATCAATTCCGGGCTGGCGTCGATGCCGACGACGTCGCAGCCGTGCGCGGCGAGCGCGCGTGCGAGCCAGCCTTCGCCGCAACCGAGGTCGGCGACTCGACGCGCGCCGCTGGCGACGAGGGCGTTGACGATCGCGGCGTCGGTGCCGGCGCGGCGCGAGGCGATGCGCTGCTCGCGCACGGCGCGCGTCCACGCGTCGGCGTTGATGCGCCAGCTGCGCTGGATGCGGGATTCGCGATCGTCGGGCATGACGGCTTCCGGCAAAAGAACGCATCGTGACGATTCCGCGCGCCGCCGCAAGAGGCGCGCGGCGGCTGCGCGCCGCGTCGCCTCAGAGCAGCGCCCAGGTCACGATGCCGCAGACGCCGGTCATGAGCAGCAGGCCGAGCAGGAAGACGATGTCGGCGACGCGCTCGATGCGGTGCATGCGGCGCACGCTGCGTGCGCGCAGTGCGTAGTACGAGAGCACGCAGGAGATCATGAACAGCGTCGCGTCGGCGGCGAGCAGGTCGTCGCCGATCGTGCCGACCTTGGTGGTGACGACGACCACGCGCAACAGGCCGATCACGGTCAGGCAGACGCCGACGAGTGCCGCCGACGCGGTGAAGATGTGGATGCACAGGTCGGCTTCGAGCGCCGCATTCTCGTTGCCGTCGTCGGGCAGGCGATGGCTGAAGGGGTTGAGCATGAGACTTCGTCCGATCGTCGGGGCTCGCGTCGAGTTCGCAAACGTCGCGCAAGTTTTCGTAGGCGCTCTCAGTGTTCCCAGCGGTAGTTGAGGCCGGCGCGGTTGCCGGTCGTGGCGTTCTGCGCCTCGAAGTTCCAGCGCCGGTTGAACAGGTACTTGAGGCTGACCACCTCGCCCGGCGTGAACAGGCCCACGCCGTAGCTGAGGTAGAGCTTGGGCGACAGGTATTTGCCGACCGTGAACGCGGCGCCGCCGAGCGCGGCGTTGTCGGAGACGCCGGCGTCGAGTCCGGTGCGCGCGCCGATGCCCTTGGCGAGCAGGTCGCCGGTGGCGCTGCCGAGAGCGCGCGCGGCGGTGCCGAGCATGTCGCCTTCGCCGCTCTTGAGTCCCGACAACGGCTTGCCGGTGAGCAGGTAGGAGAGCGCTTCGGACTGCTCCATCGCGGGCGTCGAGAACACCGTGAGCACGGGTACGAGCGCGGTGCCACGCACTTGCAGGCCGGCGGTGATGGTGTCGTCGAACTGGCCGCCGGAGGCGCCGAGGATCTTGCGCACGGCGCGGATGTCGAGGCCCGGGTTGTCGAGCGCGGTGCCGGCGAAGAGCAGGCGGCCTGTTTCGATCGTGAGGTCCTGTCCGTAGGCGCGGTAGGTGCCCGATGCGTTGAGCGTGCCGGTCCCGACCGGTTGGCGGCCAGGCTTCTGGTCGATGTGAAGCTGTCCCTTGACGCGGCCATCGAGGCCCATTCCCGCGAGCTTCACTTCGCGGCCGAGCTTGATGTCGACCGAGACGACGACCGGCAGCGGCTTGCCCGGCGCGGGCTGCTCGGCGTCGACGACGACGACGTCCGGCGAGGACTGGCTGACGCCGCCGCCGGGCAGCTTGGCGAGGTCGACGTCGGTCTTCGGAATCGTCACGCTGCCGCCGACCTTGAGGTTGGTGTCGGTTCGCTCGATCGTGAGATCGGGCGAGATCACGACCTTCGCCGCGGGAATGTCGGCGGCAAGGAATTTGTCGCCCTTGATCGTCGCCTTGAGCGGCGCGTTGGGCGTGACGCCGCCGGTGCCGGCCAGCGTGAGCGTGCCGTCGCCGGACTTGAGCGTGCCTTCGAGCACGAAATGGTCGGCGTCGGTCGCGCGCACGGCGATGTCGCCGTCGTGGAGCTTGAGGCCCGCACTCGGCAGTTCCGCGGTGAAGTCCTTGAGCGTGAGCGCGCCGGTCAGCTGCGGCGCCGAAGTCGTGCCGCCGATCGTGTAATTCGCGGCGATGCGGCCCTTCGTGTTCGCGACCTCCGGCGTAACGAGTTCGACGAAGGCGAGGCTGTTGAGCGCGAGGTTCACGTTGCCCGACAGCGCCTGCGCCGAACCCGGCGCGCCCGACAGGGTGACTTCGCCGTCGAGCTTTCCGTCGTGGTCGAGCGCGGCGCGCACGGTCGCGTGCGTGGCCTGCGGCGACAGCGTCGCGTCGATGTTGAAACCGGTGTAGGCGAGCAGCGGCGAATCGGCGTGGTCCGCGTAGGCGATGCTGCCCTTGTCCGAGCCGATGTTGGCCGTCCCGTTCAGCGCCCCGTTCGCGGCGCGGTGGATGTCGCCGTGGCCGTTGATGACGCCTTCGGTCTTGAACGTTTCGTCCGCTGCGCCGAGCTGCGCGAGCAGCGCCAGCGGCAATTGCTCGATGCGGTAGCGCGCGTCGACGCTGCCGTCGGCGCCGCCGTTGGCGCTCGCGCACAGCGTCGTGCCACCGCCGGCGAGGCACAGTTCGCTGGCGCGGAACTTCTTCTGCTGCCAAGCCAACGTGGCCGGCTGCTGCAAGGCGAGCGGCGGCGCCTTGTCGATGTCCACGTCGAGCGTGCGCAGCGTACCGTTCCAGTCGCCGTTGTCCTTCGCGCTGCCGGACAGCGCGAGTTTCAGCGCGAGCGGCTTGCCGGTCGCGGCGAGGTCTAGTTCGTGCGCGCGCCGGCTGCCGCCGCCGTTCACGGCAAGCGTGTCGAAGACAAGACTGCCCGAGGAGAGCTTCGTGGCCTTGAGCGTGAGCTTGCCCTGCGGCGGATCGATGCTCGCGATCGCCGCATCGACATCGAGCGTGTCGATGTGTGTCGTGCCGCTCACGATCTGCGTGCCGTTCGCGTGTCCATCGATGGCAAGCGCAGGCCACTTTCCGTGCACGCGGAATTGGCCGTCCAGACGTCCGCCCGCGTCGGGCAGCCAGTCGCCGAGCGAGGCGACGGCGAGCTTGATCGTCGCGTCGGTGCTTTCGCCGCCCGCGCCCTTCACGTCGACGCGGCTCTTGCCGGAAGCGAGGTTGAGCGTGCCGTCGACGACGTAGCCGGGCTTGATGCGCAGGTCGGCTTGGCCCGACACGGGTTTCTTGCGCAGCGTGCCGCCGAGTTTTTCTAGCTTGATCGTCGCGTCGGGGCCGTTGTCGGTCAGCGTGCCCTGGGTGGCGAGGTCGAAGTCGAGCGCGCCGGGCCACTCCTTGGCGAATGCGCCGGGATCGAGCTTGCTCGCCTTCGCCGCGATGTCCCAGCCGAGCGCGGGCTTGAGCTTGACCTCGCCGTGCGCGTCGAGTCCGCCCTTCGCCTGCTTGATCGCGACCTGCTTGATCGCGATCGCCTCCTGCGTGCCGTCGACATCGAGTGCGAGGTCGGCGAGCTGGCCCGGCGGTCCGATCGACAGGGCGCCGTCGGCGTGGAACTTCTCCGCGCTGCCGGCGGCGTTGAGCTTGCCGTGCGTGGCCAGCGCCTGCCCGGCGAGGTCGGCGGGAATCTCGACGCCCTGCCATTCGACGAGCGCGTTGGCGGACACGGGTTTGGCGTCCAGCTGCACCGCGCCGCTCGCGGTCAGCGAGCCGGCGGCCTCGGGCGATTTCAGCGTGAGCGTCTCGAATTTCAGCGTCTGGCCGTCGAGCGCGTAGCGCAGCGGGTCGATCTGCACGTGATGGTCGTTGACCGCGACGTCGCCGTTGATCGCACCGGCATTCTTGTCACCGCTGCCTTCGAGCGCGAGCGCGAGCGAGGCCAGCGTCGAATCCTTCTGCACGAGTTTCGGATCGAAGCGTGGAACGGCGATCTTCGCGGTCCACGGCAGTGCGTTGGTCTGCGTGACGAGGGCGTCGACCTTGGCTTTCGTGGGCGAGTCGACGACGAGCGCGAGTGTCGCGCGCTTGCCGTCGCCATGCGCCTTGAGGCTGCCTGCGTAGTCGACGTCGCCGACCTTCCAGCGGAACGTCGTCTCGCCGTCACCGGGATAGCCGGACGCAGCCGACAACGTGCCGTGCAGGTCGACCTGGCCATCGGGTGCGCGCAGCGCGAGCGATTTCACGACGGCGCCGAACCGCGTCCATGCCGCGCTCGCGTCGAGGCTGTCGAGCGCGAACGCGGGATTGCCGTCCTGCGTGATCTTCGCGTCGCGCACGGCGAGCCGGTCGAGTTCCAGATCGATCGGGGCCTGCAACGAGAACGGCGCCGATGGTTCCTGCGGTTTCGGCGGTACTGTCGTCAAGGCGACATCGACGCCGGAAACCTCGAGCGCGGTGACGTGGATGCGTCGGCCGACGAGCTCGAACGGTTTCAGGTCCACGCGCAGGTGCGCGATGCGTGCGTCGACGCCCGACGACGGGTCGTTCCAGCGCACGCCGTCGAGCACGAGCGGGCCGCCGAGTCGGCCGCTGGACCGCTCGACGGAGAGCTTGCCTTGCATCGCACCAACCGCGCGCGCCAGCACGAAACGCACGCCCGATTCACTGCCGAGCGCCCACCACAGCGCGAGCACGACCGCGACGAGCAACGCGAGCACGACCACGCCCACCCACTTGAGCAGCCGCCGCCACGCGAAGCCGCGCTGGCGCGTCCGCATCGTTGTCCCAATGACTCTGCGCGCGCTCACAGGTCCGGCCCGATCACGATGTGCAGCTCGACGCCGTGGTTCTGGCTGTCGTGCACGGGAAAGCCCAGGTCGACGCGAACGAGGCCGACCGGCGAACGCCAGCGCAGGCCGACGCCGGTGCCGATCTTCTGGCGGTAGGAGTTGAAGCTCGTGAACGCATCGCCGGTGTCGACGAAGGTGGCGATGCCCCAGTTCGGCTTGAAGTAGTACTCGTATTCCGCGCTGGCGACGGCGAGGTAGCGGCCGCCGATGATGAGGTCCTGGCAGGTGCGCTTGGGATGGTCGGCGCATTCGGCCTGCGCGATCGGCAGGAGCGCGTCGGGCAACGGCGGGCCGATGGTCTGGAAGCCGTAGCCGCGGATCGAACGGTCGCCGCCGGCGAAGAAGCGCAGTTCCGGCGGCAGCTTGTCGAAGTTGTCGGTCCAGGTCGCGCCGAGCGACCCGCGCGCGATGAAGCGTGAGCGTTCGCCGAGGCCGCGGATCCACTTCGCGTCGGCGCCGGCCTGCGCGAAGCTTGCGTCGGAGAGCAGGCCGCTCGCGCCGGCGCGAGCCGACGTCGTCAGCGACCAGCCATCGCGCACGAACATCGGGTCGTCGGCTTTCTTGCGCGACAGCGACACTTCCGGATAGAGCAGGGTGGTGTCGCCATAGATGTTGGCGACCTTGAAGTTGCCGGTCAGGAACTTGAGGCCGGCGGTACGCGTCCAGCCGTTCCAGAGTTTGGAATCGGTCGCGGCGAGGCCGAACGTGCGCGAATACGCGGCGTCGGTGTTCTCGTTGCGGAAGTTCGCGCCAAACGACAGCGTGTGGCTGTCGAAGCCGGCGAGCGGGATGCGGTATTGCGCCGAAGCGGTCTTCAGGCGCGTCGCGACGAGCGCGTCGAGCTGCATCTTGTGGCCGCGCGAATTGATCCAGCGGCGCTGGATGCCGCCGCGCAGGCCCGGACCGGTGTCGGTGCCGATGAACACGCCGCCCGTGTAGATCGTGCGCTTGGCCGGCGCGAGCATGACCTTGATCGGCACCACGCCGTCGTGCGCGTGCTCGGTGTCGGGCTGCACCTGCACGATCGAGAAATAGTCCGCGTCGATGAGCCGTTGCTGGAAGCCGAGCAATTGCTCCTGCGTATAGAAGTCGCCCTCGTGCCATGGGATGTAGCGCTCGAGCAAGGCGTCGGGAAATTGCGCGCCTTCGAATGCGGTAGGGCCGAGTCGATAGCGCTGGCCGGCGTTCCAGGCGAGGTGGATCTCCGCGCTGCCGGCTGAACGCGTGACTTCGACCTGGTGGGTGATCAGTTCCGCATCGAGATAGCCGCTCGCGAACAACGCAGCCTGCAGCTTCGCCTTGCTTTTCTCGTAAGCGGCCTGGTCGAGCGGCTGGCCCTTGGCCGGCGCGAATGCGGCGAGCGCCTTGCGCACGTCCTTCTGGCCATCGGCGTCGCCGTCGATGCGGATGTCGAGCGTGGCGACACGTACCGGCTCGCCCGGCACCACGTGCAGCGCGGCGACGTAGTCGGCGCCCTCCTGCTTGAGGTCGCCGGTCACCTTGACCGAGAAATAGCCGTAGGCCTCAAGCGATTTTTCCGCCTGCGCCAGCGCGCGCTCGTAGAGCCGGCGCGCCTGCGCGTCGGACACGTCGCGGCCCTTGTACTGGTTGATCTCGACGCTGGCGGCGACGGCATCCTTGAGCAGGCCGTCGACGCCGTCGATCTGCGCGGAAATGCGCGCGGCCTGCGCGGTGCCGCCGGCGGTTGCCAGCAGCAACCACAGACAGGTCGCGGAAAAGCGGCGTTGGCGGAGGAATCCGTCGAGCGGGCGCATTCGGCGTTTATAGCAAAACGACACGCACTACGAGGCAAATTAGCGTTTCACGGAGCGTGCTTCCGATTCAGCAAGCAGTGGGTCGAATGACGTCGTCGCGGCGCGTGCCTCGCGATGGCGCTGCCCGCGCGCTGCATCGAATCAGCCCAGGTGCAGCAGCGGGAGCAGCCCGATCAGGCCGACAATGATGAGATACAGCGCGACGACATAGTTGAGCAGGCGCGGCATGACCAGGATGAGGATGCCGGCGATCAGCGCAATCAGCGGTTGCAGGGCGACGTGGATGTGCATGGTGCTTCCTGTGGGCAGGTCGAATCTGCAAGGTATCAGTTCCGGGACGTGATCCGCATGCGGGTGTTCAGCGTGCGAACAACGCTTTGGCGACCGGTCGCCGCGGCTTGCGCGGGCCGCGGGCATGCGCGAACGTCGGCACGCTCACGCCGGTCTGCCGGCGCGTTTCGATGAGCCCCATGGCGGCATAGGCGTTCACCACGTCGAAGACGTCGGCCATTTTCGCCTTGGCATGCCGCGCGATGATGTGCAAAGGCGCCTCGCGCATGAGCGTGAGCGCGATGCGGTGCTGTTTGCGGTAGTCGTTGTCGAGCGGCAGCCATTGCCTCAGGCGGTAGTGCGCGCCCGGGTCGAGGTGGCGCGCGAGATAGCCATTCGAGCGCAGGAATGCGTTCAGCCAGCGCAACCGCACGAGCGGCCGCCCGGCGTGCTCGTTCTGCAACGCGGCGAGTTGCGTGCCGCCGACGCGCTGGTATTCGTGGCCTTCGAGCGGATCGAGGAAATACGGTTCGAGTTCGCACATGCGCGCGGCGCTGTGGAACTGTTCGGTCACCGGGTCGACGAGCAGCGGCGGCAGCCCCGCGCGACGGATCAGCAGTGCGCCGCGCTTGAGCAGCGCATCGAGCGGCGTGCACGGACGCTCGTACTGGATGTCGAGGAAATTCGCGGGCGCATCGTCTTCGTGCGTGTCGTCGCGCCGCGCCAGCGCCTTGGCGCGCGCGCGCTTGCCGATGTCGCGCTCGTGGACGCTGAAGTCGATGAGGCGGCGCGGCTGCGGCGGCGTGGTTGCGCCGACGTGGTTGAGCAGGCCGACCAGGGCCTTCGGCACGAGCGGCCGCAGCAGAACGAGTTCGGCGCCGAGCGTGTCGTCGCCGGGTTCGGCGATGACGACGAGGTGGCGGCCTTCGTCGAGTGCGCGGATGCGCGCGCAGCGTCCGCCGAAATCGCGCAGGTCGGCGAACACGACATCGGTCGCGCTGCCGTCTTCGGCCAGCGACCACTCGTGGTCGAGCTGCGATCGCAGCACGCGCAGGAAGGTCGTGAACTCGGCGACGTCCTGCGGCGACGCGCCGACGATGACCAGGTGCCTCGGAGTTTTCATGGCGAACGAACCGTTGCGTTTCAGGGGACGCAGCGTCGGCGGCCAGTATGGACAAGGCGGCGCGCTCGAACTGTGACGTGAAGTGGCAATCCCGCTGGCACTGGATGGGCGGTCGATCGCGCGGTGCCAGCGGCGAATGGGCAACGTTCCGGTGAATCGGCTCAGGTCGTCGGCAGCGGCGTGCCGGCTCGCCAGCCGCGTGCCTGCAGGGCATCGAGCAGGGCGACGACCTTCGGCCTGGCCGTCCCGCCATGGACGGGCAGCACCAGCGTATCGCCCGCGCGCGCCCAGGCCAGCATCGCCTGCACGGCTTCGTATTCGTCGAGATGCTCGGCGACGCGCGTGCCGTGCACGCCTCGGCGCGCGAGTTCATCGCGCAGCAGCGCCGGCACTTCGCCCGGCGCCCGGCCGCGCAACATGCCGCCCACGTCCTTCAGTACGACGAAATCCGGCTCGACGCTCGCGGCGATTGCGGCCAGTTCGCGAATTTCGGCGTCGCCGCGGTTGCCTGCCTGACCGAGCAGCAGTCCGCGCCGGCCGCCGGATGGAGGCGCGGCGAGGTCGAGCAGTCCGCGCAGGCCATCGGGGTTGTGCGCATAGTCGAGGAAGACGCTGACGCCATCGAGCTGCCAACGTTGCAGGCGACCGGGATTGTCTTCGCGCGCGGCGCCGAAGCGCGCGAGCACATCGCGCAGCAGTCCCGGCGCGATGCCCAACGCGCTCGCCGCCAATGCGGCGGCGGCGAGGTTGGCGATGTTGTAACGCGCCTTGCCGCCGAAACTCAGCGGCATCGCGGCGATCACGCCCAGATCATGGTCCTGGCCGCCGCGGTGCAGGTACAGGCGACCGTCGCGCACCCCGCAGGTCGTGCCGCCGCGGGCGCGATGCGCAACCAGCATGGCGGCGTCCGCGTCGAGCGCAAACCAGGCCATCTCCGATTCAATGCCGGCGGCATGCCGGACGAGCAGGGCATCGGCGGCATTGAGTACGAGCGTTCCGCGCGTACCCAGGGCGCGCGCGACGATCAGCTTGGCCGCGGCAAGGTCGTCGAGGTCGTGCACGCCGTATTCGCCGAAATGATCGTCGCTGATGTTGGTGACGATCGCGACGTTTGCGTGCTGCACGGCGAGGCCGCGGCGCAGCAGGCCGCCGCGCGCGGTTTCGAGCACGGCCGCGTCCACGCCCGGCGCGCGCAGCGCGGTGCGGGCGCCGGCTGGCCCGGAGTAGTCGCCGGCGGCGATCGTGTTGCCGTCGACGAATACGCCATCGGTGCAGGTGTAGGCGGTGTGCCAGCCATGCGCGCGCATGCACGCCGCAAGCAGGCGCGTGGTCGTGGTCTTGCCGTTGGAGCCGGTCACCAGCGCGATCGGTGCATCGTGCAGCGCGTCCCATTCGATCTCTTGCGCGGATGGCGGCAATGCGGCCAGCGGCCATGCGCGCGAACCGCTGCCGACGCCAAACGACAACGTCGCGTCGTCAATCAGCGCGGTCAGTCCGCGCGCGCGCGCTGCGTCCACGAGCTCGATCAATCCGGGATCGCCTTCGGCGCGCGCGCAGGCGCGCAGGGTGTGCAGCGCCGACGCTTCGTCCCAGGCCGCGGCATGCCCCGGCGCATGGAAAACGCCTTCTCCGTGCAACGAAGCCAGCCAGGCCCATTCGTTGACTTCGGTGGCGCACAGCAGCTGGTCGAGCGGCGCGGCGAACGCGAGCGAGGCGCCGGACGCGTGCAGGTGCGCGACAACGGCCGCGTCGGGCCAGCCGAGCGCGGCACACATTTTCCGCACGCGCTCGCGCCACGCGCCGAGCAGCGCCTGGTCGATCGCGATGCCCGTGGTTTCCAGCACGGCGCCGACGTCGGCGAAGTACAGGTTGGATCCGGTAAGGCGGCGCGAATCGTCGAACGGCAGCGCGGGCGGCACGGCGTTCAGTCGTCGCTCTCCCGCGACAGGTGGATGCCGCGTTCGTCGCGCACGACGCCGCCGAGCGAGGCGAAGCTCGATTCGTCGAACACCGTTTCGGTCGTTGCCGGCGCCGCTGCCAGCGGTGCGGGCGAAGGAGCCGGGGTTTCCGGCGCGCCTTCAGGGCGGAATTTGATGATCTGCTTCCACGAGCGCACCAGCGCATCGGCGAAGACCAGCAGCAGGTCGCCGGGCTGGCCCATGCGCAGCGCGGCGTCGATGGCTTCCTGTTCGTCGGGGATTTCCGCGATCGCGTCCCTGGATACCCCGGCGGCCGCCAGCGCGCGCGCCATGATGCGCGGCACTTCGTCGCCATCGCGGCCGCGCAAGGCGTCGTCGCGGCGGCAGATGTAGTGGTCGAAGCGGCCGGCGACCGCGTCGGCGATCGCGACCAGATCCTCGTCACGGCGGTCGCCGGGGCCGGCGAGCACGACGATGCGCTTGCCGGCCACGTCGAGCCGCTGCGCGAGGTCCGCCATCACCGACACCGCGTGCGCGTTGTGGCCGTAGTCGAACAGCACCTTGAACGGATGCTCGCTGTAGACGTTCATGCGTCCGGGCGCCTGGAAGAACGTCGTGTCGAACGTGCGCAGGCCATGACGGATTGCGTCGAGCTTGATGCCGAGCGCGTACGCGGTCGCCGCGGCGAACATCGCGTTCTGCACGTTGTGCAGCGCGCGGCCTTCGAGCGTGGCGGGAATCAGGTGCGTCCACAGCAGCGGAATGTGGCTGCCCTTGTCGTACAGCGTGATCATCGAACCGTTGACGCCGGCTTCGAGCGCACAGGCGCGGCCGCCCGCGCGCACGTGTTCGCGCACCAGTGCATGCGAGGGATTCATCGTCACGTAGCAGATGACCTTGGCGTCGGTGTAGCCGGACATCTTCAGCACGTTCTCGTCGTCCGCGTTGAGCACGGCGCAGTCCTGCGCGACCTCGACGACGATGCGCTTGACCTCGGCGAGCTGGTCGAGCGTGTCGATGCCCTTCATGCCGAGGTGGTCGGACTGGATGTTGAGCACCGCGCCGACATTGACATGACGAACGCCCATGCCCGCGCGCAGCAGGCCGCCGCGCGCGGTTTCGAGCACGGCGATGTCGACGTGCGGATCGGACAGCACCATGCGCGCCGACACCGGGCCGGTCATGTCGCCTTCGACCGTGCGCTGGCCGTCGATGTAGACGCCGTCGGTCGTCGTCAGGCCCGGCGTGTAGCCGGCCATCTTGGTGATGTGCGCGAGCATGCGCGCGGTCGTGGTCTTGCCGTTGGTGCCGGTGATCGCGGCGATCGGCACGCGCACCGGCGTGCCGGGCGGGAACAGCATGTCGATGACTGGTCCGGCTGCGTCGCGCGGCGTGCCTTCGCTGGGCGAGACATGCATGCGGAAGCCGGGCGCGGCGTTGACCTCGCAGATGCCGCCGCCGATCTTCCTGTAGCTTTCAGCGATGTTCGTCGACAGGAAATCGACGCCGCCCACGTCGAGTCCGATCGCGCGGATCGCGCGTACGGCCATGTCGCGGTTGTCGGGATGGATGATGTCGGTGACGTCGGTCGCGGTGCCGCCGGTCGACAGGTTCGCGGTCGAACGCAGGTAGACGATCTCGTCGGGTTTCGGAACCGAGTGCGCCGTGTAGCCGACGCGCGCCATCATCATCTCGGCTTCGCGGTCGAGCTGGATTCGCGTCAACACCTTCTCGTGGCCGACGCCGCGGCGCGGATCGGCATTCACGACGTCGACGAGTTCGGCGATCGTGCGCGTGCCGTCGCCGACGACGTGGCCCGGCGTGCGTTTGGTCGCGGCGACGAGTTCGCCATTGACGACGAGGAGGCGATGGTCGTCGCCTTCGAGGAAATTCTCGACGATGACCGAGCGCGAGTGCTCGCGCGCGGCAACGAATCCGGCGCGGACTTCGTCGTCGTTCATCAGGCGGATCGAAATGCCACGGCCGTGGTTGCCGTTGTAGGGCTTGGTCACGACCGGGAAACCGAGTCGGCGCGCGGCCTTCACCGCGGCGTCCTCGCCCTGCACGAGTTCCTGCCTGGGTACCGGCAGGCCGAGCGAGGCCAGGATCTTGTTGGTTTCTTCCTTGTCGCTGGCCAGTTCCACCGCGATGTGCGGCGTGCGTCCGGTCACCGTCGCCTGGATGCGTTGCTGATATTTGCCGTGGCCCAACTGGACCAGCGACTGGTCGTTCAAACGCAGCCAGGGAATGCCGCGCTCGTCGGCGGCGCGCACCAGCGAAGCGGTTGACGGCCCGAGCGCGCGCCGCTGCGCGTAGCGGATGAACTCGTCGCGCGCTGCCGGCCATTGCCAGTCGTCGGGGACGCTGCCGCGCGTGCGCAGGTCTTCCGGCAGCAATGAATTCAGCAGGCGCAACGCAAGTTCGCCCGCGGCAATGCCTTCCTCGCGTTGCGCGTATTCGTAAACGACCGTGTACACGCCGGGGCGCGCTTCGCCGACGCTGCGCGTCTTGCCGAAGGTGACGTCCTCGCCGGCAACGTTCTGCAATTCGATCGCGACGTGCTCGAGTACGTGGCCCAGCCAAGTGCCTTCGCCCTCGCGCATGCGGCGGATGAAGCCGCCCGCTTCGCGATACGAACAGCCGTGTTCGGCAAGTCCGGGCAATGCGGCAACGAGGCCGTCGATGAACGCGTCGCCGAGCTTCGCGGTCGGCCAGTTTTCCAGTTCGCCGAGGTCGAGCTCGAGTTTGATGACCGGGAAATGCGCGTACAGCGATGGGCCGACGTAGACCGAACGATCGAGTATGCGCATGTGGATCTCCCCGGGTTGGTTGAACGACGTTCGGCGCGCACGGACGAATCCGCGCCGCTGCAATCAGTGCGACTGTTTGGAGACAGCCAGTGAACCGGCCGACGCATGCCGCGTCTGCAGGTTGAACGTGGCGCCGGCGACGAGGATGTGGACCTTGAGGCCGAGCAGGCAGACAGGCTCTTCCTCGCTGGCCTGGTCCATCGACGAGAACTGCAGCTCCCCGGCATCGACGACGGTGACTGCGCCGCTGCCTTCGACCTCGAGCACGTTGTCGGGGCGGATGAACGCGGCAGTGTCCTCGTCGAGGCCGATGCCGACCGCGAACGGGTTGTAGGCGAGCGCGGAGAGCAGGCGGCCGAGGCGGTCGCGCTGGCGGAAGTGCTGGTCGATCACGAAACGGTTGGTCAGGCCCAGGCCCGGCGCGAGCCGCACGCTGGCCGCGGTCGGCGAGCCGCCTTCCTTGCCGAACGCGATCATGTGCTCGCTGAGGATGCTGGCGCCCGCGCTGGTGCCGCCGACGTGCACGCCATCGGCATTGCGCGCGCGGATCAGCTGCGCGATCGGCGTGCCGCCGAGCATTGTCGCGATACGCAGCTGGTTGCCGCCGGTGAAGAAGATGCCGCTGGCCTGTTCGATGCGCTGCAGGCGGTTGCGTTCCTCGGTGTCGCGGCGCGTGTCGAAGTCGAGCGCGCTGACGCGGCCTGCGCCGAGTTCGGAAAAGATGTGTTCATAGCGTGTGCCGGTATCGGCAAGCTGGCTCGCGGTCGGGATCACCACGATGTCGGCATCGGCGCCGCCGCACAACTGCACGAAGCGCTCGAGAATGCGCGCGTCGTGTTCCTTTTCCTCCGCCCCTCCGATCGGGACGATCCAGCCGCGCTCTGCACCGTCGCGGACCTTGCTGGGACACATGTTCTTGTCTCTCGTTGTTTCGATGAGGTGGGTTATCTGTACACGGACGACCCTGTGCTCGCAATGCTGCGCGCGCCGGTGTCGCGAACGTTCACGCGCGCGGCTCGAACGTGCCAGCGATTTCGACGCGGCCGCCGCGCACGTGCACGACGCCGCCGACGATCACGTCGTGCGCCGCGCCGGCGTCGTCGAGCGCGACCAGGTCGGCATCGGCTCCGATGGTGATGCGCCCCTTGCGCGCGAGCCGCAGCAGCCGCGCCGGATTGCTCGTGAATGCCGGCAATGCGCGTTCCAGCGGCACGCCGCGCGCGACGAGTTCGGCCAGCGTCTGCAGCAGCGCGCCGGCATCGCCGACGTCCATGTGCGCGACGTGACCGTCGGCGTCGAAGCAGGGCAGGCAGCCGCCGGCATCCGAACTGACCGTTACGCGTTCGGCGGGCGCGCCGCTGTCGAGATGACGCACCAGCGCGTCGGCGGCGCTCCAGGCGTCCTCGCCGTCCTCGACCGGGAATGCGGTGATGTCGATCGTGCTGCCGCGCCCCGCGACGTCGAGTGCTTCCTCGAACAGCGCCTTGCGCCGGTTCACGTGGGTCGGATGGAACACGCGCGGCGATAATTCGGTTTCGGCCAGCGCGCGGCGCACGAGGTCGAGCCCGCGCGGTCCGTCGCCCAGATGCAGGTGCAGCACGCCGGCCTTGCCGGTCATGAGTCCGGCGACGTGCGCTTCGGAGGCCAGGCGCACGAGTTCGTCGAACGTCGGCTGGCTCGAACGGTGGTCGCTGATCGCGACTTCGCCGACGCCGATCAGCGCGTCGATGAAAACCAGATCGCCGCGCACGCTGCCGGTGAGCGTCACCGGCGGCAGGTGATAGCCGCCGGTGTAGCCGAACGCGGACAGGCCTTCCTCGCGCAAGGCATACAGCGTCGCCAGCAATTCGCGCGGCCCGCGCGCAACGTCATCGGTGCCGAGCAGGCCGACCACGGTGGTGATGCCGCAGCGCGTGAAGCGCGACAGTCCGAGCGGCGGCACGCGCGTGCGGAAACCGGCTTCGCCGCCGCCGCCGGTGACGTGCACGTGGCCGTCGATCAGGCCCGGAATCACGCGTCGGCCGTCGAGGTCGATCGTCGTCGTCGCGAGCGCGTGCGGAAGGTCAAGCGCATCCGCGCCGATCCACAGGATGCGACCGCCGCCGAGCAGCAGATGGCGCATCCCGAGCGGTTCCGGCGCGAAGACGTTGGCGTTGCGCAGCAAGGTGACGGTCATGCGCGCAGCGTGCGGGCAGGCGGGCGATGGCGTCAAGGCGCCGTCAAAGCACGGCGGGTTTCGCGCCCGCGCAGGTCGTCATGCCTCCCTCCCTCCATTTCCGCGTCGACGGAGATATGACACGTACGCAACGAGAACTACGGACAAAAGATTCAGCCAAAGCACCAAACTCTTGATGTAGCCCGCGATCAAGAGGGAAATGATGATGGACGCTGCGGCCATTACCGGAAGGGCCAGCGGAGCCGTCCGCATGAACCAATTGGCGGAAGCCGATGCGATCAGCAGAATCGAAGCAATTCCGACGAGCATCATGTACCACGCTGGCCAGTGCAATTGGCCTATGCCAAACATGACATCGAAAACGGAGACGAGGCACGTGAATGCGGAAAGGCCGTGAATGCCGGAAACGATGCGGAGCGCACCGTTCTCGATGCCACGTCCTCTTATTCGAACGTCCCTTTCCCTGATGCGTTTTGATGCAGACGCCCATGATGTTTCGAAGGAATCAAGGGCGCTCGGATCTTCTGTTGTCATTTCGCGAAATACCCGGAACGGCAATCGTTGTCGTCGCGCCTGCGGCCCCAACGGGCAACAACAGCCCTGCTAGCAACATCTCCCGCCACCGCCCTTGTAGCGCGCGGCTTGGCGCTCGCTGAAGAACTGCTCGTAGCTCGGCACCGCGCGCTCGGGGTGGTGTGAGCGCAGGTGCGCGACGTAGACGTCGTAGTCGGGGATGCTGAAGAAGATGCGCCGCCCGACGCTGACCGCGCGCCGCCAGAGCGCGCGCAGGTCGCGCTCGGGCGGGGCTGTGTCGGGCAGGGCGCGCGCGGGTTTCACGACGTCGCCACCGAAGCGAGCGCGACGTAGGGTTCTTCGTTCGCGCTCGGCGCTGCGTTGCGCCGCGCCTTGAGCATCGCGTTGATGCCGAAGGCGACCGCGGCGACGACGAGCAGCATGAACAAGCCGGTGAGCGCGGCATCGACGTTGTTGTTGGTGACGATGCGCTGCATTTCTTCCATCGTCTTCGCCGGCGCGATGAGCTTGTTCTGCGCGATGCCGTTCGCGTATTTCGACGCGGCGGCGGGGAAGCCGATCTTCGCGTCGAACAGTTTCTGCCAGCCCGCGGTCAGCGTGCAGATGACGAGCCAGCACGCCGGCACCGCCGGCACCCAGAAATATTTTTCGCGCTTGAGCTTGACCACGACCACCGCGCACAGGATCAGCGCGATCGCGGCGAGCATCTGGTTGGCGATGCCGAACAGCGGCCACAGCGTGTTGATGCCGCCGAGTGGATCGACCGCGCCCGAGTAGAGGAAATAACCCCAGATCGCGACGCAGATCGCCGAGCCGACGAGGTTGGCCGCCCACGATTCGGTCTTCTGCAGCGACGGCACGGCGAGGCCGACGAGTTCCTGGATCATGAAGCGGCCCACGCGCGTGCCGGCGTCGACCGTGGTCAGGATGAACAATGCTTCGAACAGGATCGCGTAGTGGTACCAGAACGCGAGCATGCCTTCGCCGGGCAGGATCTGGTGCAGCAGCTGCGCCATGCCGACGGCAAGCGTCGGCGCGCCGCCGGCGCGCGAGAGGATCGTTTTCTCGCCGATGTCGTGCGCGACCTGGGTGAGCTGGTCCGGCGTGACGACGAAACCCCATTGGCTGATCGCTGTCGCTGCGGCCTGCACGTCGGTGCCGATGATCGCGCCGGGCGAGTTCATCGCGAAATACACGCCCGGGTGCAGCGCGCACGCGGCGATCAGCGCCATGATCGCGACGAAGGCCTCGGTGAGCATGCCGCCGTAGCCGACCAGACGCGCCTCGCGTTCGTTGCTGAGCAGTTTCGGCGTGGTGCCCGAGGCAATGATCGAATGCCAGCCCGACACTGCGCCGCAGGCGATCGTGATGAACAGGAACGGGAACAGGTTGCCGGCGAACACCGGGCCGGTGCCGTCGATGAATTTCGTAACGGCCGGCATCTGCAACTGCGGCATCGTGAACACGATGGCGATCGCGAGCAGCGCGATCGTGCCGATCTTGAGGAACGTCGACAGGTAATCGCGCGGCGCGAGCAGCAGCCACACCGGCAGCACCGAGGCGAAGAAGCCGTAGCCGATGACGAGCCAGGCCAGCTGCGCGGCGTTGAACGTGAACATCGGGCCCCAGGTCGGGTCGGCCGCGACCTTGCCGCCGAACCAGATCGACAGCAGGAGCAGGACGAGGCCAATGATCGATACCTCGAGCACACGGCCGGGCCGGAAGAAACGCAGGTACAGGCCCATGAAGATTGCGATCGGGATCGTCGCCGCGACCGTGAACGTGCCCCATGGGCTGATCGCGAGCGCCTTGACCACCACCAGCGCGAGCACGGCGAGCACGATCATCATGAGCACGAGCACGCCGATCATGCAGACGACGCCCGCGGCTGGCCCGAGTTCGGCGCGCAGCATGTGGCCGAGCGAGCGGCCGTCGCGACGCAATGACAGGCCGAGGATCATGAAGTCCTGCACCGCGCCGGCGAAGACGACGCCGAACAAGATCCACAGCGTGCCCGGCAGGTAGCCCATCTGCGCGGCGAGCACGGGGCCGACCAGCGGACCGGCGCCGGCGATCGCGGCGAAGTGGTGGCCGTAGACGATCCACTTCTCGGTCGGCACGTAGTCGAGGCCGTCGTTGCGCAGCACGGCGGGCGTCGCGCGCGTCGCGTCGAGCCGCAGCACCTGATTGGCGATGAGTTTGCTGTAGAAGCGGTAGCCGATCGCGAACACCGACAGCGCGGCGGCGAGCAGCCAGATCGCATTGACCGGTTCGCCGCGCCGCAGCGCGACGACGCCGAGACAGACCGCGCCGATGACCGCGACCGCGGCCCAGACGAGTTTCGATACGGGGCCGGGCGGATGGCCGGCGACGGCGGTATTCATGGGCAGCTCCAGGCGGCAAATCAGCGCAAGGAAGCGTGTGCCATCGAGTCCGGTCGGTCAATGCAGGGGCGAATACGACTTTGGTCGAAGCGATGCGTGTGACGGATGTGCGCAAAGCGGCCATCCGTGGCCGTGGGTTTTTCCGTCGGTGGCGCAGGTGTGTCAGGCAGGAAAAAGCGCAATGGTGCGATCTATCGGACGGGCACGATCTCGAAACCGTCCTCGAAGATCGTTTCACCGCGGATCAAGCGCACCAGCGTGTAGTCGAAGTCACCGGTGCCTGCGTCCCAGCGCCGCGTGCCAGCCATCATCACGGCGTCGCCGGTGACCAGCAGCCCCGTCGGCAGGCTCCACGGGGTTTGTCCGGCAGCAGCCGGAAAGGTGGCCATCGCGCTGCCGCGATAGAGCGAGGCGTCGGCATCGAGTTCGAACGCATACTGGCGGTGTTCGCCGACCAGCGTCGAGGTGCCTTCGTAGGCGACTTCGAAGGCGACGACGAGATGGCGATTGCCGGGGCGTTCGGCCAGGTCGGTAGGGCGTTCGTGCTTGAGTCCGCCTTCCATCGGCAGCGCTCCCAGCATGGTCCAGCCGACGTTGTGGATCGCGCTGTCGGGCGTACCGTTGCTGTGGAGACGGCCGACGATCAGACGTCGGTTGAGGTTGGAGTCGAGCGACCAGCCGGACCAGGCGAGCTTGCCGTCGGACAGGACGGCCAGCGCGGAAACCGCGTCGTTGGAGTTGCCCGGGTTCAGGCGTGGTTCGAGGGTGACGCGGCCGCCGGCCGTGCCGAAGCTGGTGTCGGGCAGTCCGGTCCAGGCATTGAGCGCGAGCACGTAGCCGGCCATGCGACCGGGATCGGACGGCGCTTCGAAGCTGCCGGCGATGTACAGGCGCGCCTCGGTGTCGGCGTCGTTGGACAGCGCGATCGCCTGCACGCTGTCGTTGTTGGCGAAGTCGAGCCAGTATTTTCCGTCGTTGCCGAAGCGCGTGACCAATGCGCCGCTGGCGCGATACAGCGCGGCGGCGGCGATCGCGCTGTCGCTGGCGCCGTTCTGCGCCCAACCGACGAGCAGCAAGCCGAGGTTCGGGCGCACCAGCACGCGCCAGGCGCCGTCGTTCTTGCCGCTGGCGATGTCGAAGGCGACGTAGGCGGTGCCATTGGTGCCGAAGCCGCTGCACTTGGCCGGTGTCGCCGCGCTGACGTCGATGCAGGTCACCGCCATGTCGGTATCGCTGTGGCCCGCGCGCGTGGCCGAGCCGGCGAAGTAGAGCTTGCTGGTCGCGGCGTCGAAGGCGACGTCGTTGAGCGAGGCCAGCGGCGTCGCGATCTTGTAGGTGGCGATGGCTGCCCCGTTGCTGCCGACGCGAACGATGCCGGCGTCCCAGGTTCCGCTGGACCCATTCCAGTGATTGCCGGTCAGCCACCAGCCGCCGCCGGCGCGCGGGAACACGCGGAATGCCCACTCTTCCTTGCCGTTGGTGTCGTCGAGGACGTAGGAGGCCCCGCCGCTCGCGCCGAATCCGGGGTCGGGCACCAGGTCGGGCGAGCCGACGGCGTCGGAGGGCAGCGGCGACGGATTGGCGGCTTGAAGTCGCGGCGGGTTCCAGGTCGCATCGACGGCTGCCTGCCCGTCTTGCGCGTATGCGGCGGTGGCAACGCAGGCCAGCGCGATCGTCATCGACATCGTCTTGAACATGATGCGGGTTTCCCTCTGGGTATCCGGAAAGTCGCGAATCCGGTTGGCGTTCGCGGCGTGGGGAGGAAAAGCGCGAGGCGGCGCGCGGACCCGACATCGATCCGCGCGCCGCGTGGTCAGTCGCTGCTCTTGCCGCCGAACTGGTCGGCGAAGATGCTGTCGGTGGCCTTGAGGTGGATGAGCGTGGCGTCGAAGTCGGTGCCCGAATACAGGCGCGTGCCGACCACGGCGATCACTTCCTCGCCGGTACCGTCGCCGCCGATCCATTGGCCGGTGTGGCCCATCCACAGGCCGAACGGGCGCGACCAGCGCGTCACGCCGGCATCAGCGGCGTAGTCCACGTCCAGCGCCGCGTGCACGCGGTTGCCGTCGGCGCTGTATTGCTCCACGCGCGTGATCACGTTGGTCGGCGGCATGCTGCCGTTGTTCTTCGAGCGCAGCGCGACGACGAGGTCGCGGCTTTGCGTGCGTTCGGCCAGCGCGACGGGTTGCGAATCGGGCGTGTAGAACTCGTCGATGTTGTGTTCGACCATGCAGCCGTACGCACCGCGGTTCGGATTGCCCTTGCAGAAGTCCGCGTCGAAGCCGCCGTCGCCGTTGACGCGGCCCATGATCATGGGCCTCAAATTGGCATCGTCGGTCTCCGACCAGCCGGCGAAGGCGACCTTGCCGTTGCGCAGGGGCGCCAGCGCGGTGATGGCGTCCTTCCTGTAACCGGCGTTGTCGTTCTCGTAGTAGAAGGCGCGCCAGTCCCAGACCGCGGAGACGACGCCAGTGGTCGGCGTGAGGCCGAGGATGAAGCCGTCGTGGTCGCCGGCCGCGTCGCGCTTCATCTGTCCGCCTACGTACACGTATGGAGTGCCGGCGTAGCCGTTGGGCGTGACCGCCAGCGCGTTCACCGAAACTTCCGCGCCGCTGCTCGGTGCCCAGGCGGGCAGGCCGAAGTAGTAGCCATCGACGTTGAACTCGGTGTTGAGCGCGCCGTTGCCGGCGCTGATGCGCGCGACGCCCACTTCCTGGCCGCGCGTGGTGCTCATGATGCGCGCGGCGACGAACAGGCCGTAGCGGGCGTCGTAGATCAGGCGCTGGCCATAGGCGGCGGTGCGCGGGCCGCTTGCGCTGACGCCCCAGGTGAGCACGCCGGCGAAGCCCGTGAAACAGCTGTTGCCGGTCGGCGTGCTCAGGTCGATGCAGGCCACGCGCGTGGCCGCGCCCGCGGACAGGTTGCTGAGGATGAATGCATGGGGCCTGCTGACGATCGCGTCGACGATCTCGCCCTGCGCCTCGCCGTAGATCCAGCCGTCGGTGCCGAACGTGGTGTCGGTGACGCCGCCGAGGTCCACGCGTGTGATCCACACGCGCCACGCATCGCCAGCGGTGTTTTTCTGCTTGCCGACGACGTAGTAGCCCTTGTGCACATTGGTCGTGACCGGCGGCGGGCCGGGCAGCGTGCCCACGCCGTCCCACGGGAACACGCTCACGCCGTCCTCGGTGTCGGACCAGCCGTCCTGATCCGGCGCCCAAAGGTCGCGCATGCCGGTGCTGAAGAAACTCGTATCCAGCGTGAGGTCGCTCGGCGTCGGCGAGCCATCGGGCGCGAGGTTCAGTTGCAACGGCTGCGTGGCGTCGCCGGCTTGCTTGGCGAAGTCGTCGGCGGCGTGGGCGCTGCCGATGGCGAGCGCGGCGAGGGCCGCGAAGGCGCAGGTTTTGAGCATGGCGGGTGTTCTCCGTTCAGGGGCGCGGCGGGTCGGCGCCACGATTGCGGGAGAAAAGCGCAGGAGCGCGCACGGACCGGACATGGAAGACGGGGCGCAGGATCGGAAGCGTCCCCGCCAGCCCTGCCGGGCAGGTGTGCTCGGGCCTGCCCCGGCGCGCGCGCTTCCGGTGGCTTCGCCGCACAGGATGGCCGTCCTGCCGTCTGGTTCCCGGCGCGCGGCGAGAGCGAAGCACCACGACTTGCAGGCAATGGCTCAGCGCGCGTCGTCGAAGCCGTCGGCGAAGATCGTGTCGGCGCGGATCAGGCGCAGCAGCGTGTAGTCGAGGTCGCCGGTATCGACGTTGTAGCGCTGCGTGCCGGCCATCATGACCGCGTCGTGCGTGACCAGCAGGCCGGACGGCGTGGCCCATGGGCCGCCGCTGCCGGAGTAGTCCCAGGTGGCCCATGCGGCGCCGCGCGGCGTCCTGACATCGGCGTCGTATTCATAGGCGAACTGGCGATGTTCGCCGGCATTGGGCGAAGTGCCGTCGAAGGCGACTTCGAAGGCGATGACCAGGTCGTGGTTGCCGGGGCGTTCGGCCATGTCGGTCGGACGCGCGTGCTGGAGCTGTCCGGCCGGCGGCGCACCGACCGGTGCGACCCAGCCGAGGTGATGGAAGCTGTTGTCGGGGCTGCCGTCGACGTTGAGGCGGCCGACGACCAGGCGCCGGTTGCCGGCACCGTCGAGCGACCAGCCGCTCCAGGCGAGTTTGCCGTCGGCGAGCACGGCGAGCGCGGACGCGCCGTCGTTGGAGCCGACCGGCCGCAGGCGCGGTGCGAGAGTGACGCGGCCGGCGCTGCCGAAGCCGGCGTCGGGCTGTCCCGTCCAGGCGTTGAGCGCGAGCGCGAAACCGGCGATGCGGCCGGGATCGGACGGCACCTCGTAGCTGCCGGCGATGTACAGGCGCGCTTCGGTGTCGGCATCGTCGGACAGCGCGATCGCATGGATGTTGTCGTTGTCGGCGAAGTCGATCCAGTACTTTCCATTGTTGCCGAAGCGCGCGATCAGCCCGCCGTCGTCGCCAGACAGCGCGGCGGCGGCGATCGCGTTGCCGCTGGCGCCGTTCTGCGCCCAGCCGACCAGCAGCACGCCGAGGTTCGGGCGCACCAGCACGCGCCAGGCGCCGTCGTTCTTGCCGCTGGCGATGTCGAAGGCGACGAAGGCGGTGCCGTCGGTGCCGAAGCCGCTGCATTTGACCGGCGGCGTGGTGCCGACGTCGATGCAGGTCACCGCCATGTCGGTATCGGAATGGCCCGCGAGCGTCGTCGAGCCGGCGAAATAGAGCTTGTTGGCGGTGGCGTCGAAGGCGACGTCGTTGAGCAGGTTCATCGGCGTGGCGATCGTGTATTTCGAAACGTCGTCGCTATTGGCAGCGACCTGCACGAGGCCGGCGTCCCAGGCGCCGCTCGATGCGTTCCAGTGGTTGCCGGCCAGCCACCAGCCGCCGCCGGCGCGCGGGAAGACGCGGAACGCCCATTCTTCCTGGCCGTTGTCGTCGTCGAGCGGGTAGTAACGCTGGCCGCTCTCGTTGAAACCGAGGTCGGGCACGAGATCGAGCACGCCCGACATCTGCAACGGCGCCACCGGTTGCGCGGCATCGAGCGGCGGCACGTGCCAGCCTGCGTCGTTGGCTGCCTCATTGTCGCCCGTGGCGTGCGCGGCCGCGGCGCAGGCGAGCAGGGCTGTCATCAACATCGGGTTGGACATGGTGCGGATCTCCCTCGAAAGTGCATGAATGATCGCCGCACCGGTGCCGGTGCGGCGGTACGGGAGGGAAAAGCGCAGGCCGGTGCGCGGACCCGACATCGCGCGAGGCGGTCAGTCGCTGCTTGCGCCGCCGAAGTCGTCGGCAAAGATGCTGTCGTTTTCCAGCAGGCGGGTCAGGGTCAGATCGAAGTTGCGCAACGCATCGACCGTGGCCCATTTGCGTGTTCCAGCCACGACCAGATTGCGCTTGGCGTTGACGCTGTCGAACACCTCGGGCGTGGTGTCGAGCGCGATGCCGGCCGGACGCGACCACTGCGCCTGCCCGGTCCCTGCGGCGAAATCGAGGGTTTGCTGCGCGTGCAGGAGATTGCCGCTCGCGCCGTACTGCAACACCCATTGTGTGGGGTGGTGATCGCCGGAGGTGTGGTTGCGTTTGAGCGCGACGACCAGGTCGCCGTTGTCCGGGCGCTGGACGATCGCCGTCGGCTCGTCGATCGGGCCGCTGGCCGTGCCGCGCGGGCAAACGCCCTCGTTGGCGCAGAAACCGAGGTCCTTGCTGCCATCGGTGTTCAGGCGCCCGAGGATCATGCGCTGGTCGGGCTCGACCAGCAGATACGACCAGCCGGCGAGCGCGAGCTTGCCGTTGCGTTGCACGGTGATCGCGGTGACCGAATCCTTGCGCTTGCCGGGGTTGTCCAGTTCGTAGGCGATGGACTGCCACGGACCGAAGCCGGCGACGCCGTTGCCGTTGGCGGGGCTGAGCGCCACCACGTAGCCGTCGTAATCGACGCCGTCGGCGCTCGTTTTCACGTTACCGGCCAGGTACAGCCGCGAGCCGCCCGGAGCGGTCGCCGGCGCCAGCGCCATGCTGAACACGTTGACGTCGCTGCCGGTCTGGACGCCGGCCGGCGGCATGTAGACGCGCTTGCCGTCCGTGCCGAACGCGGTCACGCGTTCGCCGGTGGCGGCGTTGAGCTTGACCACGCCGATGCGCCATCCGGTGCCGCTGTCGACGAAGCCGGCCACGTACAGATACGGCGGCGTCGAGCCGCTGCCCGGCTCGAAGATCACGCGTTGCGCGACATCGCGGTTGGAGCCGCCGAGGTCGAACGCGATGCTGGCGAGGCTGCCGACGCCGTCGCAGGGATTGCCGGTATCGATGTTGCGGCAGCGCACGGCAAAGTCTTCCGCGTTGCCGCCCGCGGCCAGGGATCCGACGAAATACATGCTGCCGGTCGCCTCGTCGAAGGCGGCGTCGTTGATCGAGGTGATCGGCGGTATGGTGATCGCCTGCCAGCCGCTGGCGCCGAACGTGGTGTCCGGCGTGCCATCGAGCTTGATCTTGCCGATCAGCGCGTCGTAGAGGCCGGTGTCGTAGCGCTTGCGGACGCCCGTGAGGTAGTAGCCGCGCTCCTTCACGTATATGAGCGGAAAGGAGCCGTCGCCAACGCCCAGGGTCTTGAACGGAAACACGCGCAAGCCGGCTTGTTCGTAGTCATTGGCGGTGTCCGGCGAAAATGCGGCCATGCCGCCGTTGCCGAAGGCCGGATCGAAGTTGAGGTCGCTCGGCAGCACGCTGCCGTCCGGCGCCAGCGCTTCGTCGTGATGCCGGGTTGCATCGATGGCCTCCTTCCAGTCTTCGGCCTGCGCGCCCGCCGTGCAGGCGAACAGGGCGATTATCAACATCGGTTTGAACATGGCGCGCGTCTCCCTCGTGGATGCATGAAGACCGCGAAGCCGGCCGGCGTTCGCGATATGGACAGGGAAAAGCGCAAGGTCGCGCGCGAACCGGACATCGCCGCCGCGAACGCGCAAGCGCCGCCTTCCTTCTCCTGCGCAGCGGGGGAAGGAAGGCGGCGCCTTCAGGAAACTCTCGTTGACTTTCCTTCCCTTGCGCAGCAGATGACGGGTGGGCGAGGGGCTTGGGCGAAACGCTCGTGGAAGCGTCTGTTTTTCCTTCCCCTGCGCAGCGGGGACAAAACGACAGGATTGCCGTTTTGTACGGCGAAAGCCGCCCGTAGCGCGAGCGCCAAGGATGGCGCGAGTACACGTGCCCCGGCAGGGGCGGAAGGGGGCGCTTTTCGATGCACAACGGCGAAAGTCAAAAGCGTCCCCCTTCCGCCTTCGGCACCTTCCCTCGTGAACGGGGGAAGGAAAAGCCGCGAACAGGTCGTCAGTGCAGCGCGCGGGCCTTGTCGCACAGTTCCTCGTTGCCGCCGTCGCCGCACGCGGCGCGTTCGGCGGCGGCGATGCGCGTGGTGGCGTCGCTGGCGTGGCGGTCGCGCGCGATCGTCGCGGCCAGTACTTCGGTGCGGGTGCGCCGATACGCGGCGCTACCGTCAGGCGGCAGTGCGAGGATCGCGTCGGCGACGGTTTGCGCTTCGTCCAGGCGCCCGAGCGCGTGCAGCGTTTCGGCGTGGCGAAAGCGCCAGTAGCGCGTCATCGTGCCGTCGAGGCCGTATTGCGCGGCGAAGGCGCCGATGGTTTCGCGCAGCAGCGGTTCGGCTTCGGCATGGCGGCCGAGCGCCTGCAAGGCGCGCACGCGCACGCCGCGCGCATGCAAGGTCAATGCGGGCGGCACGTCCTTGCCGTGCAGCAGTGGATCGGCGAGCAAGTGGTCGGCGCGTTCGAGCGCGGCTTGGCCATGGCCGAGCGCGGCTTCGAGATCGATCTGGCCGACTTCGGCCCACAGATATTCGACCGGATGCGCGTCGCGCACCCTGGCCCAACTCGCGGCGGCGATGTGGCCGGCCTCGCGCGCTTCCTCCTTGCGGCCGATTGCGTACAGCACGTTGCCCTTGAGTTCGTGCATCTTGCCCAGTTGCGCGAAGACTTCCGGGTCGGCGTCGCCGCTGCCGCGCAGACGCTCGATGATCGCATCAAGCTGCGCCAGCGCCTTGCCCGAATCGCCGTCGTTGAAGACGTAGTACGCAAGGCGCCCGCCGGCGGACGCGGCGATGCCGAGCGAGGGGTGTTTGGCGCGCTCGTTGAAGGCAAGCGCTTCGGCCAGCGTCGCGCGCGCGAGCTCGTCCTGAGCGAGCGAGACGTAGGTGTTGCCGATCTGGTCGAGCAGTTCGGCGGCGACTTCCGGCTCGTCGGCCAGTTCCTGCGCGACGCGCGTGTGCGCGGCGGCAAGCAGTTCGCCAGCGGTGGTATCGGCGCCCTTGCCCTTGCTCGGATCGGCTTCGAGGAAGATCGAGTTGGTGAACTTGCGCACCGATTCGGATTGTTTCAATGCGATGCGTGCCCGCTCGGCCTCCGCGGTTTTCTGCACGGCCTGCCGGAAAGCGACGCCGCTGGCGACGAGCAGCGCGGCGAGACCGAGCGCGGCGACGACGACGGCGGCGCGGTTGCGTCGCAAGAATTTCGCGGCGCGATAGCCGACGCTGTCCGGCCGCGCCTCGACCGGCTTGCCGTCGAGATGGCGCTGCACGTCGTCGGCGAGTTGCTGTGCGTCGGCATAGCGGCGCGCCGGTTCGTCGGCGAGCGCGCGCAGCGCAATCGCGTCGAGGTCGCCGCGCAGCTGCGCGCGCGAGATGTGCGTGGCGGCGCTCGTGGTTGCGTCGAACGCGGCGCTTGGACGCAACGTCGTGTCGCTGTCCGCGTGCAGCTTGCGGTAGCGCTGGCCGGTAAGCAGTTCGAACAGGATCAGGCCGAGCGCGAAGACGTCGGCGGAGGTACCTGCCGTCTCGCCGCGCAGTTGTTCCGGCGCCGCGAAGTCGCGCGTCAGGAAGCGCTGCATGGTTGCCGTCTGCTCGGTGTCCTCGCGCTCGACGAGGCGCGCGATGCCGAAGTCGAGCAGACGCGGTTCGCCGTCGGCCTGCACGAGCACGTTCGACGGTTTCAGGTCGCGGTGCACGACGAGCTGCCGGTGCGCGTGCGCGACCGCGCGACACAGTTTGGCGAAAAGTTCCAGCCGCGCGCGCAGGCCGGGCTGTTCACGCTCGATCCACTCGACGAGGCTCGCGCCCTCGATGCGTTCCATCGCGAACCAGGGCCGGCCGCGCTCGTCGATGCCGCCGTCGATGAGCTGGGCGATGTTCGGATGTTGCAGTCGCGCCAGCAGCGCGCGCTCGCGGCGGAACTGGCGCTGCACGTGCTCGCTGTCCATGCCGAGCCGGATCAGCTTGAGCGCGACCTGTTGCTGGAACTGGCCGTCGTCGCGCTCGGCCAGCCACACCGCGCCCATGCCGCCGCGGCCGAGTTCGCGCACGAGGCGATACGGGCCGATGCGCATGCCGGCGGCGAGATGCGCGCCGGCATCGCCCGCGTCCGCCATGAGCCGCGCGGCGTGCGCTTCGGCGGGCCGGTCGAGCGGCAGCGCGGTGGCGGCGTCGAGCGCGAGCAGCGTGCGCAGGCGCGTGAGCAGTGCCTCGTCGCTGCCGCATTCGCGCGCCACGTAGCCGTCGCGCTCGCCGGTCGGCAGGTCGAGCGCGGCGCGCAGGATGCGGGCCTGGCGCGGATCGGGATCAACCATCGGCAGCCTCCGGTGTTTCCGCGAGCGACAGGTGCAGCAGCGCGCGCGCGGCGCGCCAGTCGCGCGCGACGGTGCGTTCGGACAAGTCCATGAGCTGCGCGATCTCGGTGAATTCCAGGCCCGCGTAGAAATGCAGTTCGACGACCTGCGCGAGGCGCGGCTCGCTTGCGGCGAGATGTTCGAGTGCCTGGTCGAGCGCGACGAGGTCGAGATCGCGACCGGGCGCGGCGAGCGACGTGTCGAGCGTGAAGCCTCGTTGCCCGCCGCCGCGCTTGTGCGCGTCGCGGCGGCGGCTGGCGTCGATGAGCACGCGCCGCATCGCGCGCGCGGCGAGGCGGAAGAAATGCGCCTTGTCGTTGAGCGCGAGGCGCGCGCCGGCGAGGCTGACGAAGGTTTCATGCACGAGCGCGGTCGTCGACAGCGTGGCGCCGGCGCCGCCGATCCAGCGTCGCGCGCGGCGGTGCAGGTCGGCATAGACCAGTCCGAACAGCTCGCCGTAGGCGTCTTCGTCTCCGCGCGAACAGCGGCGCAACAGCGCCGCGGTGTCTTCACCGCCTGCGTTCATGCCCCAAATGGCCGGCATCGCCGATCAGGCAGCCGGTATTGCCCCAGGAAAGGGCAGGGTAGGCAGAAAGTTTGGCCCGCGCAAATCGGCCGCGGCTCCATGCGCTGCGCTAGACTGCCGGCGGAGCGGTGGCGTGGGGAATCCTGTGCAGCAGGGTCGCGAACCGGGGAAGCTCGAGACCAACGCGTTGTTCGGGCAGGTTTACGACCGCCTGAAGGCGATGGCCGGCCGACAGCTCGGTGCGCGCGCGAACACGCTCGATGCGACCGCGCTCGTGCACGAGCTGTACCTGCGCATCGGCGGCGGCCGCGAGCTCGTTTTCCAGCACCCCGACCAGTTCTTCACCTATGCCGCGAGGGCGATGCGCCATCTTCTCGCCGATCGCGCGCGCGATCGCCTGCGCCAGCGTGCCGGTGGCGACTGGGTGCGCACGACGCTGACCGGCAGCGACTGGCGCCTGGCGCTCGACAGCGCCGAGCAGGCACTCGAACTCGACGATGCGATGCGCAAGCTCGAAGCGATCGATGCGCGCGCCGCGCAGGTCGTCGAACTCGTCTGCTTCGCCGGGCTCGAGCACGAGCAGGCGGCGCTGGCCCTCGATGTCGCCACGCGCACGGTCGCACGCGACTGGCGTTTCGCACGCGCCTTCCTCAAGAGCGAGCTCGGCGAGGAAGGCCTTGGGGCGAATGGCATTTGAGCGCGCGGTTCGGCGTTATCCGGATCGACCATGAACAATCCGAACGAGCAAGCGCCGCCCCGACCCACGCCATCGACCGACCTGCGCGAACTGTTCGAGGCAGCGCTCGCGCTGTCGCCTGCCGAACGCACGACCTTCCTCGACGCGCGCTGCACCGATGCATCGCTGCGTGCGCGCCTCGACGCGATGCTGCGCGCCGACGCCGCGGGCGACGGGCTGCTGTCGAGCAGCCAGATCGGACACTTGGCCAGCGCGATCGGCGAGGCGAATGCCGAGGCACTGCCGGCCGGCAGCCACATCGGGCCGTTCGAGATCGAGCGCGTCATCGGCGAAGGCGGCTCGTCGACGGTGTTCCAGGCGCGCCGCGAACTCGAAGGTGCGACGCAGCGCGTCGCCCTCAAGCTGCTGCGCCAGAACCTGCTCTCGCCGGAGGCGCGGCGTCGCTTCGGGCGCGAGCAGCGCGCGCTGATCCAGCTCCAGCATCCGCACATCGCGCGCATGATCGAGGGTGGACTCACGCCCGAAGGTCTCGCCTACATCGCGCTCGAACTCGTCGATGGCGTACCCATCACAGATTACGCCGCCGCGCATGCGCTCGGCATGCGCGAGCGTCTGCAACTGTTCGCGACGGTGTGCCGCGCGGTCGACGCGGCGCACCGGGCGCTGATCGTGCATCGCGATCTCAAGCCCTCGAACGTGCTCGTCACGCCCGATGGCGAGGTGAAACTGCTCGACTTCGGCATCGCCAAGCTGCTCGCCGACGAGGTCGACGCCGAGGCGACCGTGCTGCCGGCATTCACGCCGGCCTATGCGGCGCCGGAGCAGGCGGCCGGCGGCGCGATCACCACGGCCACGGACGTCTATGCGCTCGGTGTCGTACTCGGCGAACTGCTTACCGGCGAGCGCATCCGCGGGGGCCACACGCCGTCCGGGCCGAACGGCGCATCGCAATCCGCCGCGACGACGACACGGCGCCTGCGCGGCGACATCGACGCCGTGCTGGCCAAGGCGACCGAACCGGATCCCGCGCAGCGCTATGCATCGGCGGGCGAATTCGCCGAGGAAATCCGCCGCGTGCTCGAAGGCCGTCCCGTGCACGCGCGGCCGCAGACGCGCTGGTATCGCACGCGCCGTTTCGTCGCGCGGCACAAGGGCGGCGTGGCGACGACGGTCGCTTTCCTGCTCGCGATCTTCGCTGCGCTGGGCATTGCGGTGTGGCAGGCGAGTGTTGCCCAACGCGAGGCGGCGCGGGCGCGCGCGGAAAACGAGTTTGTCGCCGGCTTGTTCGATCCGCTGCGCACCGGCGTGCAACAAGGCGAGATGCCGACGACGAGGCAGCTACTCGATGCCGGCGTCGCCCAGCTCAACGCGCAATTCACCGGCGACGATGTGGCACTCGCAGAGTTGGGCGAGCTGCTCGCACGCGTGCATATCGAAATCGGCGCGCCGGATGTCGCGAGAGATCTTGCCGAACGTGCGTACGCGCATGCCCGCGCGGCATGGGGCGAACACGATCCGCGGACCTTGGCCGAACTCGCCAGACGCGGCGAAGCCGCCTACTACCTCGATCGCTATGCCGAGGCCGTCGCCGACCTTGAGCAGGCGACGGCGGAGATGCGCGCCATTGGATTGCACGACGACGACTACGCATTTTCAATGGAAGACCTGGGAATGGCCTATGGCAAGGTTGGCAGATACGACGAGGCGATCGCGACGCAGCGCGTCGCCTACGACTTGCTCAAGAATTCAGGCGATCGGGTAGAGATCGCAACGGCCATGAACAACCTTGGCGGCGCCTATCTCGCGGCGGGCGATGCCGAACAGGCGCTGCAATGGCGACAGCGCGCGTATGACTGGCATGTCGCTCATGGCTTGGGCGAGAACCGCGCGGCCTTGGTCACGCTGGGCAACATCGCACGCGTCGAAGCGGGCCTCGGCCTTTGGCGCGAGGCGCTGGCCGATCTCGAACGGCTACTGCCATTGCGCGCCAAGATCGCAGGTGGGCTGCTCCAGCGTTGGAGCACCACTTCGCAGGCGTGTTCGACCGCGTTCTGGCTCTGGCAGTTGAACAAGGCCGAAAGATACTGCGATCAGGCGCTGGCCGAAGCGGAACGCGAAGCCTCGCCGACGCGTCCGCGCGCGATCGTGCTTGGCTTCCGCGGCGGGTTGCGCGTCCGCCAGGGGCGCTACGCGCAGGCGCGCGATGATCTGGCCGAATCCGAGCGCCTGCTGGCGACGATCGAAGGCAGCCATGCGAATTATCTGTATAGCGACTCGCTCGACAAGGCGGAGATGATTCGCGTCGAAGGCACGCCCGCGCAGTACGCGGCGGCGCTTGCGCCGCTGCTGCCGACGCCCGAAAACGAGAAGAAGTTGGCTGCCTCGTCGGCGCTACTGCTGGCGCGGTTCGCACTCGCCTGCGCGCAAGCCGGTTCCGACGTGGACGCCTGTCGCGGCGATGTCGCAACGCGCGCGCGCCGCTTGGTCAGTGCAGTCCATCCCGGTCATCCATACCGCTTGCCGGCAGTGACCGCGCTGGCGCTGTGCGCGGTACGCGTCGGCGACGCAGTCGATGCCATCACGATGCTCCGTCCCGAACTGATCGCCGCACAGTCCGAACTCGGCGCGGACCATCCTTGGGTTGGCGAGGCGCAGGCCGCACTCGCGACGGCCGCTACCGCTACCGGCGACGACGCGCTCGCCGCCGAGGCCCGGCGCGAAGCTGGTCGCATCGCCGGCTTGCTGCCGCCCGAGCATCCGCTGCGCAAGCGCCTGCTACGCGTGAATTGACCCGACGGCCGGATGGCAATCCAGGTTCCGTAATGGCGTTACCCGGAATCGGTATCCATCCAACTTCGGGAGGTTCGCCATGAACTCGCGTTTTGCAATCCGTATTGTCCTCGCCCGCGCTGCGCTTTCCGCGTTCGGCATGGCGTCCGTCGCCCATGCGGCCGTCTACACCGTCGGCAACGACGCCGCCTGCAGCTTCGCCAGTTTCGACCCCGCCGCGGCGGCCGCCGACGCCCACCCCGGCGCGGACGAAATCCACGTCGCAGGCACGTCCAACAACCTGAGCAGCCCGGACTTCACCAATCAGGCGATCCTGATCTCGGTCTCGGCCGGCGAGCAGCTCGACATCATCGGCGGCTTCGCCGACTGCTCGCAGGCGGCGAGCACGGGGACGCGCACGATCATCGACGGCGCGGGCGGCGTCACCCAGCCGGTATTCCGCATCACCGTCGCCACCGGCGGCCTGGTGCGCATGTCTTACATCACCATCCAGAACGGCGACGAGGACGGCAGCGGCAAGGGCGGCGGCATCTACTTCAAGGGTGATGGCATCCTCGAGCTCAACCACGCCGTGCTCACGCGCAACACCGCCGGCTACGGCGGCGGCATCTACGCCGAAGGCACCGGCAGCAATACCGAACTCGTCATCGGCACGGACGTCTCGATCAACCAGAACAACGCGCGGTTCGACGGCGGCGGCATCGTCAACGACGGCACGGAAATGACGATGACTGCGCCCGACAGCTCCCTCGCGTTCAACCACGCGCCCAATGGCTACGGCGGGGGCTTGCTGGTCAGGGGCGACGACCGCGGGGCTTACACCTACCTCGGCACGTCGGGGTTCGGCACGTCCGGCGCGATCTTCTTCAACGACGCGAAATACGGCGGCGGCGTGGCGTTGCATGGCGGCAGCTCGGTCGATGAGGTGCTGCATCTGTTCACGACCGATCCGACGCGGCCGATGCGCATCAGCAACAATACCGCGAGCGTCGAAGGCGGCGGCATCTACGGGGGAGTGCTGTGGGCCTGGCAAGCCTGGATCGAGAACAACAGCGCGCCGCACGGCGCCGCGATCTACCTGAATACGGGCTATTTCAACGATTCCGGGCACCGGCCGCTGGGCGCCATCGGCTGCCCGGTCGGCGCGCCCTGCGGCGGCATCGTCGGCAACACGGCCATCGACGCGGCGTCGCAGCCGTCGGGCGGTGTCCTCGAGGATGGATGGATGGTTGTCAATCGCGTGACGATGGCAGGGAATACCGGCAAGTCCCTGATTGCCGGCAATGCGGGTCTTGTCACGCAGCACGTCGCCATGGTCGGCAACACGGTATCGGGCAGCCTGATGTCGGTCGAAAACAGCGCCGTTGCCTTCAAATTCGACAACACGACGATCGCAGGCAATTCGGTCGGCGACGGCACGGTGCTCAGAATCTGGAACGGCAACGACAGTGGCGGCAATTCGTACGGATGGCTGCGCCGCACGATCATCTGGCAGCCGGGCAAGACCACGCTGCACCTCAACGGCCCCCCGCTCGCCCTGCTCGACGACATCGTCAGCGAGCGCGGCTCGGTCGATGGCGGCAACACGCCTTACGTGAGCGAGGCGGACCCGCGCTTCGTCGATCCCGAACACGGCGACTACGGCTTGCGCGCCGCCTCGCCGGCCGTAGACCGCACGACGAGCGTCGCCGGCGACACGACCGACCTGTACGGCAACCCGCGTGACGTCAAACTGCCCATCGTGACGAACGGCTGGCAGCGCGACATCGGTGCGATCGAACGGCAGACGCTGCAGCCGCTCGTGCTCAATGCCGACTTCGACACCGACCTGCGCCTGTGGACCGCGGTGAACACCAGCGTCGCCACATCGACGCGCGACGCGAGCATGAACAAGACCGGCGCAGCGGGTTCCGGCTCGGCCTACGTCCTGGTGCCCAACCAGAGTACGGGATCGTCCACCGGCGGTCTCGTCCAGTGCGTGCAGCTTCCCGGCCCCGGCTTCTACTCGCTCAACGGTTGGGGCCACGGCACCGGCACCCAATTCGCCATAGGCGACAACGCCCAGTTGTACTGGGAATACCGCAAGAACGGCGGCGCAGGCTGCACCGGCGGCACGCCCAATGCTGTCGGCACGGTCGTGCTCTCGACAGGCAACTTCTGGAGCCAGTCGTCAATGCCGGGCCAGATCCAGGTGACCGAGCAAGACATGAGTCAGTACAGCTCGATCGCGGTGTACCTGGTCGCCAAGGAATTCGGAACCGGCGGCTCGCCGACGAAAGCGTGGTTCGACGGCATCACGCTCAGCGTCGCCGGTGACGACACGATCTTTGCGAACGGGTTCGATATTCCCTAGACGAGCGACGTGCGGCGGGCACGAGATGAAAGGGTTCGTGCCCGCCGCGCCGCGAGTTTCCCGTTGTAGCCGTTCGCTCGACGCAGGGCGACGTGAATCCGGCTCGGGTCCCGGTCATGAACAAAGATCATGGCCGACATGCCCGCAGCTCGTCGCGCTTGAGCATGGGGTGGAAGTTGTCGCCAAAAGTCCGGCCGCGCGCAGCCGCGCGCGGCTGCGGCGCTGCGTGCAGGTTCCTAGGGCAATTCGAACGCATCCGCGAAGATCTCGTCGATCACGCCGCCGACCTCCACCGCGCCGCTGTCGCATTTTCCACCGGGCGGCGAGGGCTGGCGCAAGGCGCCGCGCTGATCGACGAGGAGGATGCAATCGGCGAGAGGGATGTTGTTGGTGGCGATGGCTGGCGGCAGGATCGTGCGCGTCGGTCCGCCGTTGTCGGCGAGTGGCCCCATCGGCAGCGGGACGTCCGTATTGTCGGTATCGGTAAAGAAGATGCCGCCGCAATCCCCGTCGTCCGCCAGGTTGTAGCCGAGGCTGGTGTACGGCCCCCCGGAGCAACTGTGGCCATGGGTATTGCCGGAAAAAATCACCTCGCTCAACATCACGCCATGGGAAGAGTTGTTCTCGCTGCCGATGGCCGCGCCTTCCATGGCCTGGTTGGCGACGACGGTCGCGTTGTAAACCCCTGCGAGCTGGTTGCCGTCGATGTAAATCGCGCCGCCTTCCGAACCCAGCGCCGAATTGGCGTAAAAGGTCGAATCGCTGATGACCGTGTAGCACCCACTGTAGATCGCGCCGCCGTGGTTCAGGAAACCGGTGTTCGAGACGTTCGATTGGTTGCCGGAAAACGTCGATGAAGCCACGCGGAGACTGTCTCCGTCGCAATGCACCGCGCCGCCGGTCGCGGCCGCGGTATTGCCGGTGAATTCGCTCCAGTTGACGAAGGCCAGACCGCTCTGGTTCCACAACGCGCCGCCGATGTTGCTGGCCGTATTGGTGTTGAACCGGTCGTAGTCCAGTTTCAGCTCGTTGCCGAAATTCTCGATCGCCCCGCCGTAGATGGCCTTGTTGTCGGTGAAGGTCGAATTGCGGATGTGGACGATTCCGTCGATGGCCCAATCGCCCCGGATGGCGCCGCCATCGTAGGCGCTGTTCGCCGTGAACGTGCTGTTGGTGACATAAAGCTGGCCGTGGAATTCGTTGCTGATGGCACCTCCCCCGCCGGGGCTTGAGATGACGGAGCCATTGGTCTTGATGGTGTTGTGGTCGAACGTCGAACCCGAAATCCTCGTCGTGCCGCCTACAATGCGCACCGCAGCGCCCGCGTAGTCGGAGTCGTTGGTCGCATCGACGATGCTGTTGTGGGAAAACGTGCTGTTGGTGATGACGGTCGAACCCGCTGCGAAAATCACGCTGCCCCTGCCATTGTTGTTGGTCGCGGTGACGTGATCGAGCGTGAGTGAGCCGCCGAGCGCTTCGATGGGATGCGTACCGAAGTACTGGCCGCGCGTGATCGTCAGGTTCTTCAGCGTCAGATTTCCGCCGAGCTGGAAGAACGCATAGGTTCCGGCACCGTCGAACGTGATCTTGTTGCCGCCGTCGATGACCATGGTGACGTCGTTGCCGACGTAGTAGTTCGCCGGCGCGACCGCGGTGAATGGAATCGTCGCGGCGGAAGGGCAATTGAACGTGATCGTGCCGCCGCTGCCGGTGTTCACTGCGTTGAATGCGGCCTTGAAGCCGGCCTCCGTGCAGGTGGACACGACGGCGTCGGTCGCGCCCGCCAGACCGCTCCACGCGCAGAAGAAGCCGAGGCCCCAGACCATCGCGCGAACTCGCGAACGCATGCGCGCGCGCCTGCCGCCGCAGGCCGGACAGGGGACGGGCAGCGACGTGGCACCGGTCGATGGGAGAGTGGTCGGCCCAATGGCGACGGGGACATGGATGTCGGGACTTGTTGATATTTTCATGGGGCTGGCTCCTCGGCTCTGCGGCGACCGCACGCCTCGATATGGCGACGGGACGGTCCGGGTAACGCCTTCTGGAGTGCGGCCGTGCCATCGCGCCTCGCCCGATGCGCGGTCGACGGTCGCGAATTTGTTTTCGGGTGGCAATCGGCGCCGAAAAACGGCGTTACCTGGAATCGCCACATTCCAGCGAGGACCTGACCATGCCGTACGAAACCATCAACAACGTGTCGTTGCCCTCATCCTTGTCGCGCATGCAGCCCTTGGCGCTCGCGCTCGCGCTGGCATTCGCCGGCGACGCGAGTCTCGCGAGCGCGGCGATGGCGACCCATGCCGCGCCAGTCGGCAGCCGCGCAAGCGAGCAGTCGGCCGTGCCGAAGAATCTTTCACCGCCTCGGCCGGACGGTTCCATCATTTGGATCGTGGAGAACTGCAACGACGCAGGCGAAGGCAGCCTGCGCGACGCCGCTTTCCATGCCAATCATGGCGATGCCATCGACCTCGGCGGATTGACCTGCGGCACGATTTCCGTGACGACGGGTGCGATCACGCTGCACGACGTCGAGATGACCGGCCCCGGCGCCGGACAGCTCGCGATCGACGGCGCCGGCAACCAGGGCAAACGCATCTTCAACCATTCCGGCGGAGGCGGCGTGCTCTCCATCAGCGGCGTCACCATCAAGGGTGGCACGTACGTTTCCAATGCCAGCCTCGGCGGCGGCTGCCTGCGTTCGACCGGCGGCAACCTGAGCATCACCGACTCGGTTTTCAGCGCCTGCGCGGTGGTCACGCCGGTTGGCCAGGCTGGCAACGCGCTCGGCGGCGCCATTGCCTTTTACGGCACCGTCATGGGCCTGTACGGCACGACGATCCAAAGCAGCCTCGCGCGAACCGATCACGGCCGTGCGCAGGGCGGCGGGCTGTATGCAAAAGGGAGCGTCATCATGCAGGCGAGCACGATTGCGAACAACTCGGTGTCGGCCAGCGGCAGCGTCGGCACCTTCGACGGCGCCATCAGCGGCGGCGGCCTGCGCACGGAGGCCTCGGTTTGGATCGAAAACAGCACACTGGACGGCAACGTGTCGTCCGGGGACGCCGCCGCCGCCTTTGTGTCCGCGGGTGGCACGCTGTTGAGCTCGACGGTGTCGCACAACATTGCCAGCGCCGGCGTTTCGGGCATCCTCATGAACGGCTACGTCACCCCTGTCTACATCTACAGCAGTACGATTTCGGGCAATGTCTCCGAACTCTCCCAGCAAGGGTGGAGCGGCGGGCTGTATCTGTACAACAGGGACGTCACGATTACCAACAGCACGATCACCGGAAACAGCGAAACCAACCAGGTCAGCACGAAGTTCGGTGCCGGCATCGTGTTCGGCCCGGATGTCCAGAATGTTTCGATGTCCGGCACGATCGTCTCCGGCAACTATTTCGACGCCGGCGAAACCTTGCACGCCGCGGACGATATCAGTTGCGCCACTACGCTGACGATCCTCGGCGACACCAACCTCGTCGGCTGGTCGCATTGCCCGGCGCCGGCCGACACGATCTGGGAATCCGATCCCCAGCTTGGCCCGCTGCAGGACAACGGCGGCCCGACCTGGACTCATTTGCCACTGCCGGGTAGCCCGGCGATCGACCACGGCGCCGACCACGGCTTCAATTTCGATCAGCGCGGCTATGCGCGCGTCGTCGGCGCTGCGGCCGACATCGGCTCGGTCGAATCGGGCAACGACAGGATTTTCGCCAACGGCTTCGAGTTCGACCCGAATTGACGATCGGGGCGCGTATGCGCAATCCGGACTGATCGGGGACCGCAGCCCGAGCGGCGCCGCCGACCAGCGCGCACCGCCGGGGATCACCCGAAGGCTGTGGCCGCAGGCGCTACAGCCAGCCGGCGCGCTTGAGCACGAAATACAGCGCCGTGCAGATGCCGGCCGTGAGCGAAATCATCGCCGGGTACGCCCACGGCTTGTCGAGCTCGGGCATGTGGTGGAAGTTCATGCCGTACCAGCTCGCCAGCAGCGTCGGCGCGGCGAGCAGGGCGGCCCAGCCGGCGAGGCGCTTGACGATCTCGCCTTGCGCAACGGTGACGATGGCGAGGTTGACGCTGAGCGCGGCGGTGACCATCTCGCGCATCGTGTCGGTGGCCTCGTTGATGCGCGCGGCGTGGTCGTAGACGTCGCGGAAATACGGCCGTGCCTCGTCGCGGATCAGCGTCGGATACTGCCGGCTGAGCTGGTTGGCGATGTCCTGCAGCGGCGCGATCGCCAGGCGCAGCGTGACCAGTTCCTTCTTGAGTTCGTACAGGCGCCGGATCGTCTCGCGCTTGAACGTGTCCTGGAACACTTCTTCTTCCAGTTCCTGCAATTCCTCGCGGAATTCGCGCACGATCGGGAAGAAATTGTCGACGATGAAATCGAGCACGGCATACAGCGAATAGCTCGGCCCGAGCGCGAGCATGTCCTGCGACTGTTCGCAGCCGCGCCGCGCCGCGGCGTAGCTGAGCGATGCGCCGTGGCGCACGGTGACGATGTAGCGCTTGCCGACGAAGACGTGCGTTTCGCCGAACGCGATCTTGCCGGCGACCGTCTGCGCGGTGTGCACGGCGATGAACAGCGAGTCGCCATAGACCTCGATCTTCGAGCGCTGGTGCGCGTTGTGCGCGTCCTCGACGGCGAGCTCGTGCAGGCCGAACTCCTCCTGCAGCTTCTCGAGCATTTCCTCGGTCGGCTCGTGCAGGCCGACCCAGACCCATTCATCAGGCGTCTCGAGGACGTCGCTGATTTCCTCGACGCTGATGTCGCGCAGGCGGCGTCCGTCGGCCGAATAAGCGACGCAGTTGACCACCATCGGGTCGGTGCAGGTCGGGTCGGTCGGCAGCGAGGACTGCTTGGGCGAAGGATTCATCGCGGCATCATGCGCGCCGCCCGTGGCGACTTCAATGCGGCTTGGGTGAGGCTGCGTCTTGTGCGCGCCGCTGCGACAGCACGATCGCGAGCGCGAGATGGATCGGCAGCAGCAGCACGATCCAGTGCAGGTTGGCCTGCTCGAACCAGGGCAGGATCTTGGACGCGAGTGCGAACGCGGCGATGGCGACGATGCACCACGCGAGCGCGCGCGCGAAGCGGCTCGCCGCGCGTCCGCGCAGCTGGCCGAACCATGCCGGCAACAGCAACAGGCATAACGGGTCGAGCAGCAGCAGGTTCTCGTTGCGCCACGCCGCGCGATGCTCGCTGGCCAGCCACAGGAACAGCAGCGCGAAGCCGCCGAGCGCGCAGGCGAACTCGAAAACGAGCGCGAACGTGGCGACGACGCCGCGCGCGGCGCGCGATGCGCGCGTGCCGAGCCAGCCGAGCGCGATGCCGAGCGACGAGCCGAGGATCAGGAACGGCCAGCGCAGGTCGGGCGGCAACGCCGGCGGTTCTTCGACGTGGTTTTGCGCGAGGCGATCGACCTGCGCACCGAGCGCCGAGCCGTTCGCGCCGACGCGCGCGCTCGCGACGACGTCGCTCAGCGTTGCCGGCACGAAGCTTTCTTCCCAGAAGTCGATGCGCCGGTCGGCGTACGGGCCGAGGCCGAGGTCGATGACGAGCATGAGCCACGGTTCGGGCGCCATCAGGCGCAGCGCGTCGAGGCGCCAGGTGTAGCCGCGCGAACGGCCTTCGGTCTGTGCGTGCAGCGTGCCGCCGAGCGCGCGGTCGAGTGCGTCGCGCACGCGCGTGGAGCAGTTCGAGGTGAAGTAGTCGTAGCGGTAGCGCGCGTTTTCCGGTTGCGCGTTCCAGGCGAGGAATTGCGCGAGTTCGCGCGCCTGCGCGGGCGCGAGGGCAAGCGGCTGCTCGTCGATGCTGCGGCCTTCCTCGCGGTACAGGTCGAGGTCGTCGTCGAGGTCGTCGGCGACGAGGCGGTACCTCATGCGGCCGCGCGCGAAGTTGAGCAGGAAATCGGCTTCGCCGAAATCGAAGATGCCGTAGTTGTAGGCGATCGTCGTGCCGTGCTGCGCGTCGCGCACGACGATCGCGTTGTGGCCGAAGCGCTCGAAGAAGATGTCGCCGGGGCCGATCGTGAGCAGGCTGATCGAAAGCGGCGGCGCGGCGGACGCCGTGCTTGCGTCCGTTTCGGCTTGCGCGGCAGCGTCTTGCGCGAAGCCACACGCGGCGAAAACGAGGCAGGCGATCGCGAACAGGAATCGCGCGCAGGCCGTAGTGGCCTTGCGCGGATCGCGGCGCCTCGCACCGGCGCCGCCGTGATCAGGCCTCATGCACGCGCACCGCGAACTGCTGCACGCGGCGCGCATCGGCCTTGGCGACGTGGAACAGGAAGCCGCCGAGCGTGACGTCCTCGCCGACTTCGGGCAGGTGGCCGATTTCCGACGTGACCATGCCGCCGACGGTGTCGAATTCCTCGTCGCTGAATTCGCTGTCGAAGCGTTCGTTGAACTCGGCGATCGGCGTCAGCGCGCTGACCAGGAAGTCGCCGTTCGGGCCGGCTTCGATCATCGTGCCCTCGTCGTCGTCGTCATCGTGTTCATCGTCGATGTCGCCGACGATCTGCTCGAGCACGTCCTCGATCGTGACGAGGCCGGCGACGCCGCCGTATTCGTCGACGACGATCGCCATGTGGTTGCGCGACAGGCGAAATTCCTTGAGCAGGATGTTGAGGCGCTTGGACTCGGGAATCATCGTCACCGGGCGCAGCAGCGCGCGCAGGTCGGTCGAGCCGCCTTCGGCGAAGCAGCGCAGCAGGTCCTTGGCGAGCAGGATGCCGAGGATCTCGTCCTTGTCCTCGCCGTGCACGGGAAAGCGCGAATGGCCCGATTCGATGACCGCGGACAGGATCTGCGGCAGCGGCGCATCGACGGCGAGCGCGACCATCTGCGCGCGCGGCACCATGACGTCGGCGACGGACAGGTCGGCCACCTCGATCGCACCCTCGACCATCGACAAGGTGTCGTTGGACATCAGGCCGTTGGCCTGCGCGTGGCGCAATTCCTCGATGAGTTCCTCGCGGCTCTGCGGCTCGCCGGAGAGTGCCTGGGTAATGCGTTCGAACCACGATCGTGGCGGAGGGCTACTGAGAGGGTCCTCGCTCATCTCTTGCCGGCAAGCGCCCATCGGGGCGGAAGACCGAGTGTACCAAAGCCGTGTTTCGCCTTCCCGCGATGGTCGTTGCCCCGGTCAAGCCGTTCGGCGTCCCGCGCTCGACGGGCGAGGCGTGCCCAAACCATCGTCAATCGAAGCCGTTGCCGAAGATGCGGTCGACGACGACCGGTTCCGACAATTCGAAGGCACCGATGTCGGTGGCGGCGCCGAACAGGCGTGGATGGCCGGGACCTCGCTGGTCATGGGCGAAATGGCCGGAATTGCTGCCGCGGTCGATCGCGAGGCTGTCGGTGGCGAGCGCATGGGTCGGCGTCGGTCCGCCGTAGTCGCCCAGCGGCAGCAGGCCGGGATTTCCGTTCAGGGTGCCGGGGGGCGGCGTGCCATTCATGGCCGCAATGATGTCGTGGTCGCCCTGGACAGCGAGGCTTGCGAGACTGCCGATGTCGGCGGCGCCGCCGCCGCCGCTCGCATTGCCGGCGACGATTGAACTCGTGACCGTGATCGCCGGCGCGAGCTGGACGCCATTGACGACGTTGCGGACGAAGATTCCGCCGCCGCCGGCGATCGCGTCCAATGCGGCATTGGCGGTGATCGTGCTGTTGCGGACGACCAGGTTCGCGTAGGTCACGTGCACGCCGCCGCCGTTGCTGCCGGCGGTATTGCCGCTGATCGTCGAGTTTTCGATCGTGGTCGTGAACTGGCCGACCGTGCACACGCCGAAGCAGGCCGGAGCGAACACGCCGCCACCTTCGAGGTCGCTGTGGTTGTCCGAGATCGTGCTGTTCCTGATCGTGACATCGCCGGCCAGCGCGCAGATGCCGGCTGCGCGGCCATGGCTCGTGTTGCCCGACACCACGGAGCCGTCGAGGATGACGTCGCGCAACGCGCACAGCCCGCCGCCACCGAAGGCGCCGGTGTTGTTGCCCGGATCTCCGATCATGCTCCGCGTCACCATGCTGCTCGTGAGCACGATGCTGCCGCTGGAGAAGACGGCGCCGCCGGCATATTTTCCGTCGTTGACCAGGCCGCGGGTGATGTCGAGGTGATCGAGCGTCAGGACGCCGCCTCCGGCGTGCCGGATGACGCGGTCGCGCAGGTCGCCATCGAACTTCAACGTCCGATCGGCCGGGCCGAGGATCGCAATGTTGTCCACGTTGGACGTGAATGCGCCGTCGACCAGCGTGATTGTGCAGTGGGACAGCGCAGACAAGTCCACGACGCCGCCGTCCGGGGTATTGGCGATGGCGGCGCGCACGACACTTTCCGAGCAGTCCGCTACCGCCGGCGGCGGCGTTCCGGACTCGAACGCGCCAATGTCGGCCGCTGCGCCGTTCGCGCGCGGAAAGCCGCGGCCACGCTGATCGAAGACGATGCCTGGTGAGGGTCGACCCGCATCGACGGCCGCGCTGCCGGACGCGAGGGCATGGGTCTGCGTCGGCCCGCCGTTGGCGGCCAGCGGCAGCAAGCCAGGATCCGTGGCGATGGTGTCCGGCGGCGCCGCCGGCGACGAGCTCATGACGATGTTGTGGTCGCCGACGATCGGCTGCGTGGGGCCGGCGATGTTGAACACGGTAATGTCGTGTCCGTTGTTGTTGGCGGTGTTGTTGGCAACGATGCTGTTGGCGAGTCGCAGCGAATAGCCGTTCATGCACAGGCCGCCACCGCCGCCGAACCATTGGTCGACCTGCTCCCGGGACGCGCTGTTGAAGGCGATCGTGCTGTCTTGCACGTCCACCGGACTGCCGTACAGGGAGACGACGCCACCGCCGTCCATCGCCGTATTGCCGCTGATGGTGCTGGCGCGGATGGTCAGGCTGACCAGGGCGTCGCCCACGGGCGCCGTGCCTTGACGGATGCTCACGCCACCGCCTTTCTGGATGGCGGAGTTGCCGGTGATCGCGCTGTGGTCGATGGTGATGTTGCCCTGGCCGTAGACGCCGCCGCCGCCCTTGGCGAGCGCGCTGTTGTCGCTGATCGTGCTGTAGGAAACAGTCACATTGCCCAGCGCGAGAATGCCGCCGCCAGCGCCGCCCTCATAGTTGATGACGAAGATGGATGGTTCGATCTGGCCGCAGGCGGTGTTTCCGGACAGCGTCGATCGGATTACCGAGACATCGCCTTTCGCGAAGACGCCGCCGCCATACCCTGCCGTGGCATCGTTGTCGTGGCATGCGGAAGAATTCGTCAGCGTGCTGTGGGAGAGGGTCACGCTGCCTTCGGAGTGCACCGCGCCGCCTGTGCCGACATAACCGACGTACTTGTCTTCGACGGGCCTGGCGTAGCTCCCCTCCGTGATGGCGAGATGGTCGAGCGTCAGCAGGCCATGGCCAGTGTGATGGAAGACGCGGCTTGCGTGGTTGCCGCTCAACGTCAGGGAGGTGTCCGCGGGGCCTTGCACGGTCAAGTCGTCGACACCGACGACAATTTCACCAGCGGTCAGCGTGATCGTGCATCCGGACAGCGCGGTCAAATCGATGGTGGTGCCGTTGGGCGCGTCGGACACGGCGCTGCGCAAAGCGCTTTCGCTGCAATCGGTGATCGCCATGGTCGAGCTGCCGCGCGCGACGGCCGGCGTGTGCGCCCGCGCCTCGTGCGCGAACGGGCTGGTGAAGAACACGGCGGCCAGCGCCGCGGCCAGTGGCCGCATCGGAAACGAGCGACGAATGCTTCGGCGGACGTGCATGGCGGTCCCGGCGAGACGGCACAGGGGCCGGATCGTACCGCATCGCCACAGACAGGCCTCGATCGCCGCCGGGATGCGGCTTTCGCGGAGGCCGCGTTGCGCAACGCGTCGTCAGCGATACGGATCGGCAATGCCGAGGCTGGCGAGGATGCGCGTTTCGAGCGCTTCCATGCGCTGCGCGTCGGCCTCGTCCTCGTGGTCGTGGCCGAGCAGGTGCAGCACGCCGTGGATGGTCATGTGCGCGTAGTGGTCGCGCGCGCGCTTGCCCTGTTCGCGCGCCTCGCGGGCGACGACGGGCGCGCAGACGACGAGGTCGCCAAGCAGGCCGGAGCGATCGCCGGGCAGGCGTTCGTAGGGAAAGCTGAGCACGTTGGTCGCGTAGTCGCGATGGCGGAAGCGCCGGTTGAAGTCGCGGCCTTCCCCGGCGTCGACGACGACGATCGCGACTTCCGCGGCGCGGCGCTTGCGCAGTTCGGGAATTGCCTCAATCCACGTTTGGAACGAACTGCGCAGCGGCACGCCCTTGCGGCCGGCGCGGTTCTCGACGAATACCGACACCGTCACGCGGCCGGCTCCGGTTTCTGCGCGCTCGCCTCGCGCGCCTCGTACGCGCGCACGATGCGCTGCACGAGCGGGTGGCGCACGACGTCCTTGGCCTCGAAGAACGTGAAGCTCACGCCGTCGACGCCGCGCAGCACCTCGAGCGCGTCGCGCAGGCCGGATTTCACGTGGTGCGGCAGGTCGGTCTGCGTCATGTCGCCGGTGACGACCGCAACCGAACCAAAGCCGATGCGCGTGAGGAACATCTTCATCTGCTCGATCGTCGTGTTCTGCGCCTCGTCGAGGATCACGAACGCGTCGTTGAGCGTGCGCCCGCGCATGTAGGCGAGCGGCGCGATCTCGATGACGTTCTTCTCGATGAGCTTGGTCACGCGCTCGATGCCGAGCATTTCGTAGAGCGCGTCGTAGAGCGGACGCAGGTAGGGATCGACCTTCTGCGTCAGGTCGCCGGGCAGGAAGCCGAGCTTCTCGCCGGCTTCGACCGCCGGGCGCACGAGGATCAAGCGCTGCACGCGCGAATCGTTGAGCGCATCGACCGCCATCGCGACGGCGAGGTAAGTCTTGCCGGTGCCGGCGGGACCGACGCCGAAGTTGATGTCGTGCGTGGCGATTGCATGCAGGTAGCGCTGCTGGTTCGCGCCGCGGCCGCGCACGGTGCCGCGCTTGGTCTTGATCGCGACGTCCTGCGCGTCGGTCGCGCGTTCCTCGAGCGCATCCGCGCCGGACGCGGCGAGCGCGAGGTTGACCTGCGCGCCGTTCAGCGTCTCGCGCGCGGTCGCCGCGTACAACTCGTGCAGCACGCTTTCGGTGAGCTTCGCCGCGCGCTCCTCGCCATCGACGCGGAACACGTTGCCGCGGTTGGCGATGGTCACGCCCAGACGCAACTCGATCTGGCGCAGGTGCTCGTCGAACGGGCCGGCGAGGTTGGACAGGCGCTCGCCGTCGTCGGGTTCGAGCGTGAAATCGTGGTGATGGATGTTCGGCATGGGGCGGCGAGACTAGCGCGTGAGGCCCCGCCTCGCCAGCGCGGCAGCCAGCAAGCGCCGCGCCGGGCTCACGGCTGATCGCACGGCAGGCGAGCGACGATGACACGTAAGAGAGACGCCACCAACCTCCCGTCATGACCGCCGCCCGGAAGCCGCCACGCGCACTGGCCGTCGATGACGCCACCTTCGCGCTCCGGGACCGTGCCAACCCTCACGCTCGGCCTGCTGATCTGCGCGCGCGCGCAATCGCAATTCCAGGCGATGCAGATGACGTGCTTCATCTTCCTGCCCTCGATCCTGCTGTCTGGCTTCATGTTTCCGTTCGCGGGCATGCCGCGCGCGGCGCAGTGGATCGCCGAGGTGCTGCCGCTGACGCATTTCCTGCGCCTCGTGCGCGGCGTCATGCTGCGCGGCGCACATCGGCGAGCTGTGGATCGACGTACTCGCGCTGGTCGCATTCACCGTCGTCATGATGAGCGCGGCGATCCTGCGCTTCCGCAAGCGGCTGGATTGAACGGTGAGCGGAATGCATGGATGATCCGGCCGCGCTACCGGCGGAACGCTTCCGCGATGGGAAAGGAGGATGCGATGCGGCTTCAAGATGGGGTGTGCGTGCTGCGGCTTGCGGTCGCGCTGGGGACACTGCTGCTGGCGGCACCAGCCGGAGCCGACAGCTATCGGGCGTATCCGTTGCCGGTCGCGAGCCCGGACCACGGTCCCCGGGCGCTGCTGGTCGACCCCGCCGATGCCGACGCGTCGCCTTTCGGCTGGCACGACACCAATGGCGCGGTCGGCGCCGATTACACGGTGCTGCGCGGTAACAACGTGCGCGTCCACGTCGATGCGGACGGCGATGGCGTGCCGGATGGCGTCGGTCCCGATGGCGGCCCGTCCCTCGTGTTCGACTACGCCGCAGCACCCGGCGGTGCGGCGCCATCGATGTACAGCGACGCATTGGCGACGAACGCGTTCTATCTTGGCAACCGCTTCCACGACATCCTGTGGCACCACGGCTTCGCCGAAGCGGACGGCAACTTCCAGGAAAACAACTACGGCCGCGGCGGCGTCGGCGGCGATGCCGTCGTGATCGAGATCCGCAAGGGCGGCGCGACGAACAACGCGGGCTGGGTGGTTGCTCCCGAAGGCTCGCCGCCGACGCTGCGCTTCTTCGAGTGGACGCTGACCGATCCGCGCCGCGAGGGCAGCTTTCAGGCGGATGTCGCCGCATTCACCTACATGCAGATCGTGCAGGCGCGCCTGACGCAGGCGGGGTGCCTTGTGAACGCCGAACGGCCGGAAATCGGCTATTCCGATTTCTTCGGCGTACTCGTCACCAACGACTTCGCGACGACGACGCCGGCAACGCCGCGTGGCCTGGGAACCTGGGTGATGGGGCAGCCGGTCAACGGCGTCGGCATCCGCGCGTATCCCTATTCGAGCGACATGGCGATCAATCCCCTGACCTATGCGAACAGCCCCACGGCGGCGACGCCGCACGGAATCGGTGCGATCTACGCGAGCGCCCTGTGGGATCTCGCCTGGAAGATGGTCGAACGCGATGGTGCCAGCGGCAACCTGATCGACGGCGATGGCGGCGACAACCGCGTGCTGCGCCTCGTGATCGAAGCGCTCAAGCTGCAGCCCTGCAATGCCGGCCTGCTCGACGGGCGCGACTCGATTCTGCAGGCCGACCAGTCGCTCTACGGCGGAGCGCATGCGTGCGACATCTGGCAGGCCTTCGCGCGCCGCGGCATGGGCTTTTCGGCGAGCCAGGGGTCAACGGGCAGCCTGATCGACAACGTCGCCGCCTTCGATGTGCCCGATCCGTGCGGTGACGGCATCTTCGCGGACGATTTCGAGGGGCCGCCGCCGGAACCCGTCTGGCAACAGTTCTGCGCGGAAACCGGCACGATCGACCTGCCCGCCGGACAGCCGTCGACGACGTCGGGACCGGCCTCCGTCTATCCGGTTCCGATTCCGGTATCCGGACTACCCGCCAGTGTGGCCGGCGTGCGAGTGCAGGTGACCGGCCTGTCGCATACGTGGCCGGCGGATCTCGATTTCCTGCTGGTTGCACCGGACGGCCGCGCGATGGTCTTCCAGTCCGATGCCGGCGGCGGAATCGATCCGTCGAACGCGACGTACACGATCGAGGATGCCGCGTCGGTGCTCCTGCCGGCCAACAGCGTTCTCGCGTTGGCGAACTATCGCCCCGCCGACTACACGGACGGCGACACGTTCCCGGCGCCCGCGCCGGCCGCTCCGTACCAGCGCGCAACACCCGTGGGATCGGCGACTTTCGCGAGCACGTTCGACGGCGCGGCCGCGAACGGTAGCTGGAACGTCTACATCGTCGACGACAGTGTGGCCGATTCCGGACAGCTCGGCGGTATCTGCCTGGACATCGGCGTGCTGCCATGACGCGCCGGGCACGGAGGATGTAGACCGCTCTGCGGGAGCGCTGCGAGCGCGACGGAACGTCCGGACAGCGCGTGCGGGTCGCGCGGTCGGGTTCGCCATCATCATGCCGATCGCGGCGATCCTGCGCTCCCGCAAAGTGGCCGGATCGAACGTGTCGGGGCGGCACTGTCCTCGTCGTGCCGCTACAACACACGCCCGTACGGCTTCAAGCGGGTCGAGCGATCCAACACCGGCTACGAACACATGCTCTATTCGGCGGACTACACGGTACCGGAAGGCATCGGCGCGACCGCTTGGACGCGCGCGGCCGTACCAGTGTGCTGCCTGCCAGAAGTGCAGGACGGGATCTTCGGGTTCGAAGCGACGGCGTGATGCAAGCATCCGGCAGGCGCCTGCGCTGGCGTCGGCCGGGAATGGAGTGCGTGGCTCAGGCCGCCGTCGCGCGCGCCGCGTCCGCGACGCGCCCGCGCAACGAATTGGTCAGCGCTTCGGTGATGACGACGTCCACGAACTGTCCGATCAGGCGCGGCGGCGCGGGGAAATTCACCGAGCGCATGTTCTCGGTCTTGCCGGTGAGTTCGTTCGGATTCTTGCGGCTCGGGCCTTCGACGAGGATGCGTTGCGTCGTGCCGACCATTGCCGCGCCGATCTTCGCTGCGTTCGCGTTGATCGCCGCCTGCAGGCGTTCGAGGCGCTGGTGCTTGACCGCGTCGGGCGTATCGTCTTCGAGGTTCGACGCCGGCGTGCCGGGACGCTTGGAGTAGATGAAGGAAAAGCTCTGGTCGAAGCCGACGTCGTCGATGAGTTTCATCGTCTTGTCGAAATCCACATCGGTTTCACCGGGGAAGCCGACGATGAAGTCCGAGGAGATGCAGATGTCGGGGCGCACGGCGCGCAGCTTGCGGATCTTCTGCTTGAACTCGATCGCGGTGTAACCGCGTTTCATCGCCGAGAGTATGCGGTCGGAGCCCGACTGCACGGGCAGGTGCAGGAAGTTCGCGAGCTTGTCGACGTTCGCGTAGGCCTCGACGAGCGAATCGGAAAACTCGAGCGGATGCGAGGTGGTGAAGCGGATGCGGCCGATGCCGTCGATCTCGGCGATTGCATGGATGAGCAAACCGAGATCCGCGATGCCGCCGTCGAACATCGGCCCTCGATAGGCGTTGACGTTCTGGCCGAGCAGGTTGACCTCGCGCACGCCCTGTTCGGCGAGCGTGGCGATTTCGGCGAGCACGTCGTCGAACGGCCGGCTGATTTCCTCGCCGCGCGTGTAGGGCACGACGCAGAACGAGCAGTATTTCGAGCAGCCCTCCATGATCGAGACGAACGCGCTCGGGCCTTCGGCGCGTGGTTCGGGCATGCGATCGAACTTCTCGATCTCGGGGAAGGAAATGTCGACCTGTGGCTTGCCGGACTCGCGCCGCGCTTCGATGAGTTGCGGCAGGCGATGCAGCGTCTGCGGGCCGAACACGAGGTCTACGTAGGGCGCGCGCTTGACGATCGCCTCGCCTTCCTGCGACGCGACGCAGCCGCCGACGCCGATCAGTACGGGCTTGCCGCCCTGCTTGTGTTCCTTCCAGCGGCCGAGCTGGCTGAACACCTTTTCCTGCGCCTTCTCGCGGATCGAGCAGGTGTTGACGAGGATGACGTCGGCTTCCGCCTCGTCCTGGGTCAGTTCCAGGCCGTGCGACGACTTGAGTACGTCCGCCATCTTGGCCGAGTCGTACTCGTTCATCTGGCAACCGTGGGTCTTGATGTAGAGCTTTCCGGGAGCGAGCTTGCCGGCCATGATCGTGTCGCAGGTCGTGGACTGCGTAGTTTAGCATTGCGCGGCAAGGACTTACCGTTCCGGGCGGAACCGACGCGGCTTTCGGCGGTCAGAAGGCCGCCGTGCTGCGCCGCGTCGCGATTCCTGCTTGGCAATGTGAGCAATGCGGCGGAAACTCCCGCCCCGATTGGATTTGAATGCACCGATGATGTCGCTCCGCCCGCCCGTGCTCCTGTTCGCCCTGCCGCTGGCCGCGGCCGGGACGGTTGCGCATGCGGGCGCGCTGTACAAATGCGGCACGAACGACGGCAGCATCGCCTACACGAGCACGACCAAGGGTTTTTCCAACTGCAAGGTCGTCGACGTGTTTCCCGATCCGCCCAAGGCGAAGGCGCGGCCAGCGGTCGCCCGCGAGCGCGCGCATGCGCCGCCTGCCGGCGCGCGCGAAGAAACGCCGGCGCAGAAGCGCGGCTGGGTCTACGAGGAAAACCGCGCCGACTTTTCCGGCGTCCTCGGCAGTGCCGCGACTGAGCCCGCAAGCATCGTCCGCGGCGACTTCCGCGCGGCTCGCGGCGACGTGGCTTCGACGGCGCGCGTCATCGTGCCGGAGGACTTCTCGACCGTGCTCGCCGACGTGGCGAGCAGCGCGCCGACGGTCGGCAACCCGCTGTTCATCGCCGCGCCTTACCGCATGCGTGCGGGCAAACCCGTCGCGCCCTCGGTCGTCTTGACGCCGGCCGCCGCGACCTTCACGACGCCCGTGCCGCGCGTATTGCGTGGCGCCGTCTACAAGCTCGAGCGCAAGGACGGCATCACCGAATACACGAACGTCAAGCCTCGCGGCGGCGCGTTCGCGGTGCTGTTCACCTACATCGCGACCTGCGTCGCCTGCGACCTGCATTCGAAGATCGACTTCGCGCGCACCGCGCTGCACCTGGATTCTTACAAGGACGAGATCGCCGCCGCGGCGAGCGACTTCGGCGTCGACAGCGCGCTGCTGCATGCGGTGATCCACGCCGAGTCGGCATTCAACCCGATGGCGCTGTCGGACAAGGGCGCGCAGGGCCTCATGCAGCTCATGCCGGGAACCGCCGCGGACATGGGCGTCGCCAATGCGTTCGATGCGACGCAGAACATCCGCGGCGGCGCGCGCTACCTCGCGATGCTGCTCAAGGCGTTCAAGGGCGATGCGACGCTGGCGACGGCCGCCTACAACGCTGGTCCCGGCGCCGTGCAGAAGTACAACGGCATTCCGCCGTATGACGAGACCAAGGTCTACGTACAACGCGTGGCCACGCTGCGCGACCGCTATCAGAAAGCATTGTGACTGCGGCGGCCGGCGGTCGGGATTGACGGCGCCAAGATCGGCAGCCGGGTCCCAGTCGGCAACAACGAGGCAAGCCGCGGAAGACAGCGTTCACGATGGCGGCAGCGCCTGGTCGTTGCGACCACGCTCCCGATCGCGCGCCTCCTGCTCTAGGTGCCCGTACTCGGAGGCGGCCGCTGCGCCATGACGATGTCGAGGCTGAAGGGCTGAGTGCCGCGCAGGCCTTCCAGATGCGCCTTCACGCCGGGCGCGATCGCCGCCTCGCGGTTGAGCAGATCCAGCTGGTCGCCGATGTCGTTGCCGTCGAGCCTGAGCAGGACGTCCCCGGCCTGCAGTCCGGCTTTCGCGGCCGGGCCGTCGGGCACGATGCGCGCAAGCATGACACCCGGCTGGTGCGGTTCGCCGGCGTCTTGAGGTACGTCGCTGTAGTCGGCGCCGAGCCAGCCGCGGATGACGTGGCCGTGCTTGATGATCTGATCGAGCACGGCCTTGGCGGTAGCTACCGGAATCGCGAAACCAATGCCTTCCGGCATCTGCGGTGCGCGACTCGTTTCCGACCTGATCGGAGTGGCGTAGACGGCGGTGTTGATGCCAATGAGTTCGCCTTGCGAATCGACCAGCGCGCCGCCGGAATTGCCGGCGTTGATCGCAGCGTCGGTCTGGATGAAATCCTCGAATGCGGACATCTTGAGCTGGCGCCCGGTCGCGCTGACGATGCCCATCGTCACCGTCTTGCCGACGCCTGCGGGATTGCCGATCGCGAGCACGACGTCGCCGACCTCGACGGCTGCGCCGTCGCGTACTTCGATCGTCGGCAGGTTGCTGGCGTCGATGTGCAGCACGGCAAGGTCGGTTTCGACGTCGACGCCTACCACTTGCGCGCGGCGCACGCGGCCGTCGTCGAGCACGACCTGGATGTCGTCGGCCCCGCTGATGACATGGTTGTTGGTGAGCACATAACCGTCGGCGCCGAAGATGACGCCGGAACCCAGGCTCTGGTCGCGGCGCGGAAGGACCGGCCCGGCCGCGTACCCGAGAAGGCGCTGGCTCAGCGGGTCGACAAACACGCGCGTCGAACGCGTGGCGGTGATGCGGTTCGCGTAGATGTTGACGACCGCGGGCGAGGCGCGGGCGACGGCCGATGCATATGACTGCGGCCCGTGCACGGGTGCGGCGACGCCGCGTTGCACCTCCGGCGCGCCGCGCAGGCGTTCGACCAGTCGCGGCGCGAAGACGCTGAGCACGAACGCGGCGGCAAGGCCGATCACCACGCATCGGACGACGAAGGCGGCGAGGTTGTAGAAGGGGCGGGTCTGCATGCTGAAACCGTCTGAAACCGTTCCGCACGGCGCGGTTGGCGGCGGTCGCTTCGATTGTGCGGGTGGAATGCGTTCGTTAAACTAACACGATTTTGGGGACACGCCTGCGCGACGCGCGGGCACGCGATGACGATCCGCAGCGTGCCGAAGTGCGCGTTCGCAGGCGGCTAGCGGTCTGGAAGCCAGTGGTCGGAATGCTCGGCAAGTCCGTGCGGACCGAACGTTTTTGAAAACGACAAGTGGCAGCGGAGTGCGGATGGCAAACGATGCTGTGGTGGACAAGGGCCGACGCCGGTTCTTGACCGCGACGACTGCGGTCGTCGGTGGAGCGGGGGCCGTCCTGGCCGCGATTCCTTTCGTCAAGTCGTGGGAACCGAGTGCGCGGGCGAAATCCGCGGGCGCGCCGGTGCTCGCCGACATAAGCAAGATCGAACCCGGACAGAAGGTCACCTTCGAGTGGCGTGGCCTGCCGGTGTTCGTCGTCAACCGCACCAAGGCGCAGCTCGACGCGCTCGCAGGCGAGGACTCTCGCCTGCGCGATCCGAAGTCCGAGAACACGGCGCAGCAGCCTGCGTATGCGCAGAACGAGGCGCGCTCGATCAAGCCGGAATGGCTGGTCATCGTCGGCATCTGCACGCACCTGGGCTGCGTGCCGGACTTCTTCCCCGAGCTCAAGCCCGAGCCGTTCGACCCGAACTGGAAGGGCGGCTTCTACTGCCCCTGCCACAAGTCGCGCTACGACATGGCGGGCCGCGTCTTCGAAGGCGTTCCGGCGCCGGCGAACCTGGCCGTGCCGAAGTACCACTTCGTCGATGACGCGCACATCATGATCGGCGTCGATCCGGAGGGCAAAGCGTAATGGCCAACGTATTTGCAGCGATCGGCAACTGGGTCAACGAGCGTGCGCCGGGCATGATGCCCGTGTACCGCAAGCACATGACCGAGTACTACGCGCCGAAGAACTTCAACTTCTGGTACTACTTCGGCGTGCTCGCGATCGTGGTTCTGGTCAACCAGATCCTGACCGGCATCTTCCTCACGATGAACTACAAGCCGAGCGCGGCGGAAGCCTTCGCCTCGGTCGAGTACATCATGCGCGACGTGGAGTGGGGCTGGCTGATCCGCTACATGCACTCGACGGGCGCCTCGCTGTTCTTCGTCGTGGTCTACCTGCACATGTTCCGCGGCCTCATGTACGGCTCGTTCAAGAAGCCGCGCGAGCTGGTCTGGCTGCTCGGCATGCTGATCTTCCTCGTGCTCATGGCCGAGGCATTCATGGGCTACGTGCTGCCGTGGGGCAACATGTCGTTCTGGGGCGCCAAGGTCATCATCTCGCTGTTCGGCACGGTGCCGTACATCGGCGATTCGCTCGTGGAGTGGATCATGGGCGACTACCTGCCCGCCGATGCGACGCTCAACCGCTTCTTCGCGCTGCACGTGATCGCGCTGCCGCTGGTGCTGCTGCTGCTCGTCGTGCTGCACATCTTCGCGCTGCACGAAGTCGGTTCGAACAATCCCGACGGCGTCGAGATCAAGAAAGGCCCGAAGGGCAACCGCTGGAGTCCGGACAAACCCGCGGACGGCATTCCGTTCCATCCGTACTACACGGTGCACGACATCGTCGGCGTCGGCTTCTTCCTGCTCATCGCCGCGTTCATCGTCTTCTACGCGCCGACCTTCGGCGGCTGGTTCCTCGAGCATGACAACTTCCTGCCGGCGAACAACCTGGCCACGCCCACGCACATCAAGCCGGTGTGGTACTTCACGCCGTTCTACGCGATCCTGCGCATGATCCCGTCGTTCTTCGGCACGGCGATCTGGGGCGTGCTGGCGATGTTCGGCGCGATCGTGTTGCTGTTCCTGCTGCCGTGGATCGACGCCGGCAAGGTCAAGTCGGTGCGTTATCGCGGACTCGGCTTCAAGGTCGCGCTCGGCCTGTTCGCGCTGTCGTTCATCATGCTCGCCGCGGTCGGCGCGGGCGTGACCGCGGAATTGATTCCCGAGTGGTTCGGAGCGGATGCCGACGCCACCTTCATCGAGAACCTGTTCGGCCGTTTCTGGACGATCGTCTACTTCGGCTTCTTCGTCTTCCTGTGGTTCTACAGCCGTGGCATGGAAAAGACCAAGCCGGTGCCGGAGCGGGTGACCACGCATGAATAAGTCGACGACACTGCTTGCGGGGAAGGCGATGTTCATCAGGTTCGCAGCGGCGCTGGCGATGGTCTTGGCCCTGATCGGTTCGGCGCGGGCATCGGAGGAAGGCGGCCTGACGCCGGCGAATATCCGGCTCGACGACACGGCGTCGATGCAGCGCGGCGCGCGCCTGTTCTTCAATTACTGCTCGGGTTGCCACTCGCTGCAGTACCTGCGCTATTCGCGCATGGCCGAGGACCTGCACCTCGACCCGAAGGATGTCGAGAACAACCTCATCTTCACTGGCGCCAAGATCGGCGACCACGCGGTCAGCCACATGCCCGCCGCCGACGCCGCCAAGTGGTTCGGCAAGGCGCCGCCCGACCTGTCGCTGGAAGCGCGCTCGAAGGGTTCGGACTGGATCTACAGCTACCTGAAGTCTTTCTATCTCGACCCGACCCGCCCGCTCGGCTGGAACAACACGGTGTTCGAGAACGCCTCGATGCCGAACGCGTTGTGGGAGCTGCAGGGCCTGCAAAGCGCCGTGCGCAAGGCGGGCGAGGGTGGACACGAAGGCGCCATCGAGCGGCTCGAGGTGACGACGCCGGGCCGCCAGAACGCCGAAGCGTTCGACCGCAGCGTGCGCGACATCACCGCGTTCCTGCAGTACGCCGGCGAGCCGGCCGCGCTCAAGCGCGAATCGATGGGCGTGTGGGTCCTGCTTTACCTCGCCTTGTTCACGCTGATCGCGTGGTTCCTCAACCGCGAGTTCTGGAAAGACGTGCACTGAGGCGACGCCGAAGTTTTGCAAACGACGGGCGGCCAATGCCGCCCGTTTGTTTTCCTGACGCCCCGCTGCCGGCCTCGAAGGAGGTCGCCGGCGCGATGCCGGGAATCGCTCCAGGCGGTTTTCCGTGACGCAATTGACTGAATTCTTTGGGTTTGTAGCCCTCTCCTAGGCGAGCGCGCCTCCTGCGTAGTACATTTCGGCGCACGAAGGGGAGAGGGGACGATGGCATGGCATTGAACCAACGCTCGCGGACGATCCTGACGCTTTACTCGGCGCAGGATTGCGTCCACGGACACCGCGTACGCATGACCCTGGCGGCCAAGGGCGTCACCTACGACCACGTCCTGGTCGACCTCGCCGCGCCCCCCGAGGACCTGATCGACCTCAATCCGTACCATTCGGTGCCGACGTTGGTCGATCGCGACCTCGTCCTCTACGACACCTCGGTCATCTGCGAATACCTCGACGAACGCTACCCGCATCCACCGCTGATGCCGGTCGATCCGCTGTCGCGCGCGCGCCTGCGCCTGGCGATCGTGCGCATCGAGAACGACTGGCTGACCTTGGTCGAAACGATCGAAGCGGGCGGCAAGCCCGCCGACGCCGCGCGCAAGACCCTGCGCGACGATCTCGTCAAGAACGCGTCCGCGTTCAAGGCATCGCGCTTCTTCCTCAGCCCGGAGATCAGCCTTGCCGACTGCGCACTCGCGCCGCTGGTCTGGCGGCTCGACTTCCTTGGCGTGCAGTTGCCGAAGGAAGCTCAATCGATCATCGACTACGGCGAGCGCATCTTCCACAGCCAGGGCTTCGCGCGCAGCCTGAGCCCGCAAGAAAAGACGATGCGCCCGTGACGTGCCGCCTTCATTCCAAGCCGAGCGCCCGCCCGTGAACGCGGAAGGCATGACTTCGAACCGACCTTACCTGGTTCGCGCGCTGCACGAATGGATCAGCGACAACGGGCTGACGCCGTACCTGCTCGTCGATGCCGACGTGGCCGGGGTGCGCGTGCCGCCGGGCGCCGTCAAGGACGGCAAGGTGATCCTCAACACCGCTTCGCGCGCGGTCGGCCAGTTCGTGATCGACAACGACCACGTCGGCTTCCTCGCCCGCTTCGGCGGCGTGAGCCATGCCGTCCATGTGCCAATGCAGGCGGTACTCGCGATCTACGCTCAGGAAAACAACCAGGGCATGATGTTCCAGCCCGAAGCCGCGGCGCCGGACGAATCGCCGCCGCCTGCGCCCGCGCCGGACGAGCCGCCGAAGCGGTCGCACCTGCGCATCGTCAAATAGGCATCGCCGTCATTGCACGAGGCGCAGATGCGGCTCGGTACGTGGCGGCGCCGGTTGCGCGCCGGGCAAAGGCAGGCTCCAGGAAGTGAGCCGATGGCCGTCGAGGTCGAGATGGCCGCGGTAACGGTCGCTGCCGTCGATGCTGACCTCGAACGCGTAACGACGCAGCAGCGAGGGAAACCCGTCGCGCCGTGCCAGGCGCACTCGACTGACCGCGACACTCTGGTCCAGCAGTTGCACGCCGGCTTCCTCGCACAGGCGGCGGCCGTGCGCAACCGCGCGCTCGCGGGCGCGCAGTGCGTCCATCCATGCCCAGATCGCGACGGCGATGAGGAGCAAGGCGATCAGGGTTCCAGTCATGTCCACAGTGTCGCCGGGTCGTGAACGCGCGGCAAGACCGATCCCGCATGCCCGGCTACAATCGGCGCGTCGCCGCACGGCATCGGGCCGCGCCGGCATGCGCCGCCGCGTGCGGCGACCTTGGGAGGGGAGCAATGAAACTGGTTTTCCCTGGCGCGGAACACGCGCCCTTCGAACTGGTCGATGGCGTCGCGACGCTCGGCCGCGATGCGGGCTGCACTGTCGTGCTCGACAAGGATGGCGTTGCGCCGAAGCATTGCGAAATCACCACGGGCGCCGACGGCTCCAGCCTGCGTGCGCTGGATCCGGCCATCGCCACCGTACTCAACGGACGCCAGGTCGCCGCAGCAACGCTGATCAAGGACGGTGATCTCATCGTGATCGGCCGCGTCGGCTGTTCCGTGGTCGGCGAGCGCAAGGCCGCGGTCGCGCGGCCGGCGGCGCCGGAACGCGATGAAGCCACGCGCGTGCGCTCGGCCCTGCCCAAATTCCTGTTGCGCGGCCTCTCCGGCGTGACGCTGGGCAAGACCTTCGCGGTCACCAGCGGCGCCGTCATCGGCCGCCAGGCCGACTGCGACATCCCGATCCCGAGCGACGAGATCTCGCGTCACCATGCGCGGCTCAAGGTCACCGCGGAAGGCGTCATGGTCGAGGATCTCGGCTCGGCCAATGGCACGTTCGTCGCCAACCAGCGCGTGCAGCAGAGCGCCTTGCTCAAACCCGGCGACGAACTGCGCCTGGATACGGTGCGCTTCCAGCTCGTCGCGCCAGGCATGGACGCGCGCCAGCAATCGGCTTCGGTGCGTCCGGAACCCGTGGCTGCGGCGCCGAAGGGCGGCGGCAATGGCTTGTGGATCGCGATCGGCGTGATCGCCGCTGTGGCGATCGCGGCGGCGGCGCTGCACTACGCCGGCGTGTTCTGACGCCGATTCAGCGGTCGACGATGTCGATGCGCATCGACAGGTCGACTGCGCGGATGTGCTTGGTCAGCGCGCCGACCGAAATGTAGTCGACACCGGTCTCGGCGATCGCGCGCACGCGTTCGAGCGAGACCGAGCCGGACACCTCGAGCGGCACGCGGCCGGCCACTTCGGCGACGGCGTGGGCAAGTTCGTGCAGCTCGAATTCGTCGAGCATGATGCGGTCGACGCCGGCGTCGAGCGCATCGCGCAATTCCTGGAAGTTCTCGACTTCGGTTTCCACGAGCAGGCCCGGATGCAGCGCGCGCGCGCGAGCGACGGCGGCACCGATCGAACCTGCGGCGGCGATGTGGTTTTCCTTGATGAGCACGGCGTCGAACAGGCCGATGCGGTGGTTGTGGCCACCGCCGGCGCGCACGGCGTATTTCTGGGCGAGGCGCAGGCCGGGCAGCGTCTTGCGCGTGTCGAGGATCTTTGCGCGCGTGCCGCGCACGGCTTCGACGTAGGTTGACGTCACCGTCGCCGTTGCCGACAGCGTCTGCAGGAAATTGAGGGCCGTGCGTTCGCCGCTGACCAGCGCACGCGCATCGCCTTCGACGCGGCACAGCAGCGTACCGCCGCTGGCGCGGTCGCCATCGGCCACCTGCCATTCGATGCGCGCCTGCGGATCGAGCGCGAGAAAGCATTCATCGACCCAGCCGCGCCCGCATATCACGGCAGCGTCGCGCGTGATGACGCGCGCCTGCGCGCGCGCGCAGGCCGGAAGGAGGTCGGCGGTGACGTCGCCATCGCCCATGTCCTCGTCCAGCGCGCGCTGCACGTCGCGCAGGACCACGTCGCGGGGCGGTGGGGCGAGTTCGGGAATCGTCACGATGGCAGGCCGGGCGGTCGGGCCGGGCAGGATAGCAAGCCCTTCCGCACGCTGCGAAACTCAGGACGCCGCTGCGTCCGGCGCCGATGCGGTTACGTCGCCCGGCGGCGGCGCGGAGTCGGCGGCATGACGCAGCTTGGCGACGATCGCATCGAGCGCGCGATCGAACAGTGGCACTTCCTCGAGGATCGTGGTCGTGCCATCGCGCAGTTCCGCGGCGAACGCCGCTACGGTCTTGTCGCAGACCTTGAGGCCGCGGCGGTTCACGAACAGGTACTTGCCGCTGATCGGGCTGATCCAGGACAGCTTTGCGCGTTCGGGCTGGCCGTTGTCGCCAGGGAATTCGATCCATGCGCCGGGCTTGATCGCCTTGACGATGCGCGCGTGTTCGTCATCCTCCCCGACGGGAAGCTCGTCATCGGCTTCGGCAAATCCGCCGACGAGCACGACCTCCTCGACAGGACTTTGCGTCGCCGGCGCTGCGAGGAGCGTCGCATCGGCCGCGCCTTCTTGCGCGGCCGATGCATCGGATTCGGGCGTCGAAAACTCGCGCACGACTTCCTCGACGGTTTTGGTTTCCAGCTTCTGGCCGGCGAGGACGCGGTCGTAGAACTGCGCAAGGTCTTCGAGCAGGCCGCGCATGTCCTCGTCATGGTAGGCGACGGTGGTCAGGCCGTGACGCAGCGCCTTTTCCAGCGGAGGCAACAACGAGCGCAGCCGCGCGATTTCATTGGCGCTGTTCTTGGGCAGCGCGCTCCAGATGAATTCGTCGGTGAAGCGCAAGGCATTGCGCCATTCATCGGAATCCTCGCCTTGGCGCAACAACGTGAGGACGAGATAGTTCGCCCACGGCCGCGAGAGCACGCCGTGAACGATCGGCGGCAGGTCGCGTTCGGCGATGCGCGAGAGGATTTCGCGCGCGGCTCGCCGTCGCGCCGCCTGAAGTTTCTCGCGCCCGCGCGTGGCCTCGGCGGCACGCTGTTCGGCGAGGTCGGCGCGCTTGCGGTTCTGGTGCGTGAAGTCTCCGAGCGCATCGAGTTCGCGCTGGAATACGCCGACATCGTCGTCGAAATCCCGCAGCACCGACTCGACCGTCGTCTTGACGCGATCGTAAAGGCGGTGGTCGCGGTCGGATTCCTCACTCCAACCCTTGCCGGCGTCGGCCAGAAGGTCGAGGAGTTGCCGCGCCGGATGCACCTTTTGAGCAAACAGGTGACGATCGAGGATGGCGACCTTGAGGTACGGAATCTGCAAGCGGCCGATCAGCGCCTGCATCTGCGCCGGCAGGTTGCGGTCCTGCAGGATGTATTCAAACAGCATGCCGACGAGGTCGATGGTGTCCTCGTCGGCCGACGACACGCGCTTTTCCTTGGCATTGCTGGACAGGCGGCCTACCTGGTCGAGCAGTTCGTGCTTGATCTGCTGAACGATCTGCGCGGCATCGAGCGGCTCGGCTTCGGTGCGTATCGGCGCGGCGTGACCCTGCAACAGCGTCAGCGCGCTGAGCAGGTCCGTGGCGCTGAAGCCGCCGCCGGCTGCCGGTTCCGCATAGCGCACCGTGCCGTGCCGGCCGGCAAGCAACGCGCGCAGGGTGTGGTACACCTCGGCCTGCAGCGGATCGTGCAGTTCCTGCGCGCGATAAGCCGCGCCGGGTGCGTACGCTTCGGCCGCATCGTTGGCATCGCCGGCCTGCCCCGGGACAGGCGGCGTGGCACCTGCCGGCGCGGCGTTACGCGGTGCCACATGGCGCACCTGCGGCAGCACGCCCGCGCGGATCAGTTCGATGTTGACTTCGTCGTAGACCGACTCCAGTCCGGCAATCACGTAACGCTCGAACAGCTTGAAGACGATCAGCTTGATCTGGACATTGACCTCGAACTCGCGCACCGCGATGCGGAATGCATTGCCGAGTGCGGCGGGCCCGATCGGATTGTTCGCGTCGTCGACCTTGCCGCCACCAATGATGACCGACAGGCGCTGGTTGACTTGGTAGAGCGTGCGTTGCAGGCGGTTTTCCGCCTTGGCGGTCATGCTGCTGACGGCCAGGGATTCCTCCAATTCGATGTCGTCGACCAATGACAGTCCGCCGTTCGGCGCCGCCGGCGCCTGGGCATCGGCCGGCGAGCCGCGAGTCCTGCCATTGGCGAAATCATTGAAGGCATTGCTCGCCTGTTCGTGGAACAGGCGTTCGACGAGATGGCGCTTGCGCCGGATTTCGCGCATGCCATCGAAGAATTCGGCCTGCACCGCATTGCTGCCCGCTCGTTCGGCGAGGTCGAACAGCGCATCATCGACATTCTCGAACAACGTGCCGACCAGCGCGTTGATGCGTTTGAGCGATATGCCGCGCACGAGCTTGATCAGCTCGCCCAGCCGATCCGGCGGCGCCGATTGGCGCTGCGACAGGTCGACGACGTTCGGGTTGTCCTTGGCAGCAGTCATGGCTCGAGGTTACGGCATAGCGCGGTCGGGGCGGGCGAACGCAGCATAGAACGGCGATGCGGGCGCATTGTGAAACAAATCACGTACGAAAGATCGCGAAATGTTTCACGACTCCGGAAAGCCGGCGATGTCGGCGACCGGGATCGCCTCGTCGGCGAGCATCACCGGGATGTCGTCGTCGATGCGGTAGATCGTGCGCCGGTCGCGGGTGACGAGGCCGGCGGCGAGCGTGCGCGCCGCTTCGCCGGGCGCCGCACGTCCGGCGAGCGTGCGGTTGACGGCGTCGAGCTCGTCGGCGCGCAGCAGGCGCAGCGGCATCTTGCTCGTCGGGCAGCACAGGATGTCGAGGAGTTGGGCGTTCACGGGAACCGTCCGCAGGTCGATGCAATGTTCGTACAATAACGATTTGGGGATGCGGCGGCCATGAACGAAAGTAGGGGGAGCGCGCGGCGCATCGGTGTCGTCATGGGCTCCCGGTCCGACTGGGAGACGATGCGACACGCGGTCGAGACGCTCGAACGTCTCGGCGTTGCGCACGAAGTACGCGTCGTCTCGGCGCATCGCACGCCGGACCTGCTGTTCGACTATGCGGCCAGTGCCCTCGACAACGGCATTGCCGCGATCATCGCCGGCGCCGGCGGCGCGGCGCACCTGCCCGGCATGCTCGCGGCGAAGACGCGCGTGCCCGTGCTCGGCGTGCCCGTGCAGTCGCACGCGCTCAACGGACTGGATTCGCTGCTCTCGATCGTGCAGATGCCGGCCGGCGTGCCGGTGGCGACGTTCGCGATTGGCCGCGCCGGCGCCATCAACGCGGCGCTGTACGCGGCCGCCATGCTGGCGACGACGGACGCGGCGCTCGGCGAGCGTCTCGACGCGTTCCGCCGCGAACAGACCGAAAGCGTGCTCGCCCACCCCGATCCGCGCGAACCGGCATGAGCACGATTGGTATCTTGGGTGGCGGCCAGCTCGCGCGCATGCTCGCGCTCGCGGGCGCGCCGCTCGGCTTGCGCTTCCTCGTCGTCGACAGCTCGGCCGATGCCTGCGCCGCGCAGGTCGCGCCGCTGCTGCGCGCGGACTGGCGCGATTTCGAGGCGCTCGCCGACTTCGCCAGGCGCATCGACGTCGCCACCTTCGATTTCGAGAACGTGCCCGCGGACACTGCGCACTGGCTGACCGAGCACACGCAGGTGTTCCCCAATCCGCGTGCGCTGTCGATTTCGCAGGATCGCCTTGCCGAGAAGACGCTTTTCAACCGGATCGGCCTGGACACGCCCGCGTTCGCCCCAGTCGACAGCCGCGACGACCTTGCCCGCGCCATCGATGAGATCGGCGTGCCGGCGATCCTCAAGACGCGCCGGCTCGGCTACGACGGCAAGGGCCAGTTCCGCCTGCGCTCGCCGGGCGATGTCGACGCGGCGTGGCAGGCGCTCGGCGGTGCGCCATCGATCCTCGAGGCGTTCGTGCCGTTCGATCGCGAACTGTCGGTGATCGCGGTGCGCTCGCGCGAGGGCGAGTTCCGCACCTGGCCGTTGACGCAGAACTGGCACGCGAACGGCATCCTTTCGGCGAGCCTCGCCCCCGCGCCCGACAGTGCGGCGCTCGCGCCGGTCGCGTTCGCGCATGCGCGGCGCATTGCCGAGGAGCTCGACTACGTCGGCACCTTTGCACTCGAACTGTTCGTGAAGGATGGCCAATTGCTTGGCAACGAAATGGCGCCGCGCGTGCACAACTCCGGGCACTGGACGATCGAGGGCGCACCGTCGAGCCAGTTCGAAAACCACGTGCGTGCCGTCTGCGGCCTGCCGCTCGGCGACACGGGCGCGCTCGGCGTGTCGGTCATGCTCAACTGGATCGGCGAACTGCCGTCCGCGCGTCCCGTGCTCGCCGAGCCGCGTGCGCATTGGCACGACTACGGCAAGGCGCCGCGCGCCGGGCGCAAGGTCGGCCACGCGACGTTGCGCGCTGACACGCCTGCCGAAATGGCCGCACGCCTCTCGCGCGTCGCGCAGGCTCTCGGGCGCGTGGAACAGGCTGCGCCCGTACTGGCCGTTTTGCGCGCGCAAGCCTGAGATGCAGACAAGCAAAAGCCGCCCGGAGGCGGCTTTCACGAACGCGCGTGCAGGGGCGTATCAGCTCATCTGCGACGCCGCGAACTCCCAGTTGACGAGGTTCCAGAACGCCTCGACGTATTTCGGGCGCGCGTTGCGGTAGTCGATGTAATAAGCGTGTTCCCACACGTCGCAGGTCAGCAGCGGGCGATCCGCGCCGGTGATCGGCGTGCCTGCGTTCGACGTGCTCGCCAACGCGAGGCCGCCGTCGGGACGCTGCACGAGCCAGCCCCAGCCGGAGCCGAACGTGCCGACGCAGGTCTTGGTGAACTCTTCCTTGAACTGCGCAAAGCCGCCGAACGCCTTGTTGATCGCGTCGGCCAGGCGCCCCGTCGGTTCTCCGCCGCCGTTGGGCTTGAGGCAGTTCCAGTAGAACGTGTGGTTCCAGACCTGCGCGGCGTTGTTGAACATGCCGCCGGAGGCCTTGCGGATGATCTCCTCGAGCGAAAGATTCTCGAACTCGGTGCCCTTGATCTGGTTGTTGAGGTTGGTCACGTAGGCCTGGTGGTGCTTGCCGTAGTGATAGTCGATCGTCTCCGCGGAAATGTTCGGTTCGAGCGCGTCGCGCGCCCACGGAAGCGGGGGAAGTTCGATGGCCATGCTGGGGGACTCCTTGCCGACAGGTAGGGTCTTGAAGTCTATCAGGCCGTCGTGAAACGGCTTGATAACGGGATCGCCGGCATCGCCCCGCGCCCATGGGAAAAAGGGCGGCGGTGATATCATCGGTGTTTGCGCATTCGCGCATCGCTTCGCAGGTCAGCAATGGACATCATCGAACGCATCAACGACACGCTCGCGCAGCATCCGATCGTGCTGTTCATGAAGGGCACACCGCAATTCCCGATGTGCGGTTTCTCCAGCCGCACGGTGCAGGCGCTCAAGGCCGTCGACGCGCAGTTCCATTCCGTCAACGTGCTCGAGGATCCGGAAGTGCGCGCCAACCTGCCGCGCGTTTCCAACTGGCCGACGTTCCCGCAGCTGTTCATCGGCGGCGAACTCATCGGCGGCTGCGACATCGCGCTCGACCTGTACCAGTCCGGCGAACTCGCACGCCTCGTGCAGGATTCGCAGAAGGCCTGAACATGCTCGACGCGGTTCGATTGGAACGCGAGCTGCGCACGCCCGCGCCGGATTTGCTGCGCGATCGCGTCGTGCTCGTCACCGGCGCGACGGGCGGGTTGGGTCGCGCGACCGCGATCGCTGCTGCGCAGGCCGGCGCGACGGTGATCCTGCTCGGGCGCAAGGTGCGTCCGCTCGAGGCGCTCTACGACGAACTCGAAGCGCCCGGTGCGCCGACACCCGCGTTGTATCCGCTCGACATGGAAGGCGCGACGCCCGGCGACTACGCCGACCTGGCGGCCACGCTCGAACGCGAATTCGGCCGCCTCGATGGCATCGCGCATTGCGCGGCGCACTTCAACACGCTGCAACCATTCACGCAGATCGCGCCGACCGACTGGCTGCGCGCGCAGCAGGTCAACCTGACCGCGCCGCTGCTGCTCACGCAGACCTGCATGCCGCTCATGGAAAAGTCGGGCGACGCGGCGATCGTGTTCGTGTTCGACGATCCCGCGCGCGTGGGCAAGGCGTACTGGGGCGGCTACGGCATCGCCAAGCATGCGCTGCAGGGGCTGGCTTCGATCGTCCACGAGGAAACCGAAAATTCGAGCGTGCGGACGCATGCGCTGCTGCCGGGGCCGATGCGCACCGCGTTGCGCCGCGCGGCGTACTATGGCGAGGACACGCTCGTGCATCCCGAGCCTGCGCTCGCCGCGGAAGCGCTGGTCTGGCTGCTCGGCGCGCAGGCGGCAGGCATTCGCGGCAAGGTGCTGGATCTGCGCTAGCGGGGCGAGCGCGCTGGCGGTTCGCGAAGACAATGACCGGCGCACGGCCGGTCGGTGGCATCCGGGGGAAGGGCATGGAAAGTTCGATGAGCACGATGTCGGCGGGCCTGCTGCTGTTCCTCATCATGGACCCGCTCGGCAACATCCCGCTGTTCCTGGCGCTGTTGCGCAACGTCGCGCCGGAGCGGCGCCGTTTCGTGCTGATCCGCGAATTGCTCATCGCGCTCGTCGTGTTGTTCGTGTTCCTGTTCTGCGGGCAGTACCTGCTGCACATGCTGCAACTCAAGCAGCAGTCGGTCGGCATCGCCGGCGGCATCGTGCTGTTCCTGATCGGCGTGCGCATGATCTTTCCGCCCAAGGGGGGCGGCGGCGTGTTCGGCGACGTGCAGGGCGAGCCGTTCATCGTGCCGATGGCGATTCCTGGTGTCGCCGGCCCCTCGGCGATGGCCGCAGTCATGCTGCTCGCCAACAGCAATCCGGGGCGCACGGTGGACTGGAGCGTGGCGCTGTTCGTTGCCTGGCTCGCCACGGCGCTGATCCTGCTTTCGTCGACGTACCTGTTCCGCTGGCTCGGCCGCAGCGTGCTGACCGCGCTCGAACGGCTCATGGGCATGCTGCTCGTCGCGCTGTCCGTGCAGATGTTCCTCGACGGCGTCGTCGCCTACGTGCGCATCGCGGCCAGCGTCTGAGGCTTTCATCCGCTGCGGCGCCGGCACGGCGTCGTTCTTCTTCGCAACCCCTTGTTTTTATGGGTGGCGCGCGGGGTGCGCTGGAAGGTCGCGCCCCGCGCCCCTGCATATTGATCAGCCGGTGGCCCCGGTCCGCACCCAACGAAGTGCGGGCGCGGATGGAAATCGTGAGCGACAGCTTGTTACAAAACCGTCATCGAACCCTGTTAAACTGTAGTTAAGGGTTTGCCGATGCCGTCAATGTGCAGGTGGCATGCCCGGGGGACCAACACCTTATTTCGCGCCGGCGACGTATTCCATCGATGCGTCCGTCCTGCGAGTTCTTTTGTCTGCAGACCTTCGAGGGATAGCTCAATGAAAACGCAATTCCGCATGCGGCTCTTGCCTTTGGTGATCGGCTCGCTGCTCGCCGTCTCCACCGCATATGGACAGACCACGTCGTCGGCCCTGAGCGGTCGCGTCGTCGATGCCGCCGGCAAGCCGGTCGCAGGCGCCACTGTCGAGATCGTGCACACTCCCTCCGGCACCTCGCGCACGGTCGTCACCGACGCCAATGGTCGCTACGCAGCGCAAGGTTTGCGCGTGGGCGGTCCCTACCACGTCGAAGCCAAGGGCGAGGGCATCAAGGAAGCCGACGCAGACAACGTTTACATCGAACTCGGCCAGATCGCCACGGTCAATCTCGTCGAAACCGCCCAGGACGTGACGCGGCTCGAAGGCGTGGTCGTCACGGCAAACGCCATGGACACGACGTTCAATTCCGACAACAAGGGCCTGAGCACCAGCATCAGCGGCCGCGCGCTGGAAACAGCCGTCAGCGGCAACCGTTCGCTCGACGACATCGCTCGCCTCGATCCGCGCATCACCGTCACCGACCAGAACGACGGCTCGATTTCGCTGGCCGGCCAGAACAACCGCTACAACAACATCCAGGTCGACGGCCTGTCCGTGACCGATCCCTTCGGCCTCAACGCCAACGGCCTGGGCTTCACCGGCTCGCCGATTTCGCCCGACACCATTGCCGCCTACGACATCAACGTCTCCGCATACGACGTCGGGTCCGATTCCGTCGGCGCCAACATCAATGCGGTCACCAAGTCGGGCACCAACGACTTCCATGGTTCGATCTACGGCGCCTACACCGACGGCAGCAGCATGATCGGCAAGGGCCCCAGCGACGCCAAGTACACCGGCTTCGACGAGAACAAGACCTGGGGCGTCACTTTCGGCGGCCCCATCATCAAGGACACGCTGTTCTTCTTCCTGTCGCACGAAGACCAGAAAGTGACCGGCATCCAGGGCGTGGGAACCGATGCCATCAGCACCGGCGGCCTGACCGAGGCGCAGGTGGACGAGGTCATCGATGCGTTCCAGTCCATCGGCATCCATCCCGGCACCGTGGCCGGCGGTGGCGCGGGCCTGACGCAGCAGGACAAGCGTGATCTGGCCAAGCTCGACTGGAACATCAGCGACACGCAGCGCGCGAGCTTCACCTACCAGCGCACCAAGGAGACCCGGCCCACGCCGTACGGCTCCTACGTGAAGCCGACCAGCGTCATCCTGTCCAGCAACTTCTATACCGTTTCCAGCAAGACGGACAACTACTCGTTCCAGCTGTACAGCGACTGGTCCGACAGCTTCAGCACCGAATTCAAGGTCGGCTACCAGAAGTACGCAAACACCAACGGGGCAGCCGAGGATCAACCCGAGGTGTACGCCTGCTTCACGGACGTTGCGAACAATTGCGCCAACTACCCTGGCAGCATTCCAAGCAGCGTGAACTGGGTCATTGCGGGCGAAGACCGCTACCGTCACGAGAACGCGATCAACAGCAAGCGCTACAACGCCACGCTGGCCGGCACCTGGTACAACGGCAACCATGTCGTCAAGGGCGGTTTCGACTTCATGAGCAACCGAACGGCCGACGTGTTCGGCTCGTTGCTGCACGGCTCCTACGGGTTCTACGACAAGAACGGCAACGGCACGCCCGCCGACGAAATCGCCGCCGGCGATTACGGTACCTTCGTCAAGAACTACCTGCCTACGGGCGTCACCCTGGCTGATGCAGCGGGTACCTGGAAATACACCCAGATCAGCCCGTTCCTGCAGGACACCTGGCAGGCCACCGATCAGTTCTCGCTCATTTACGGCGTGCGCATCAACCTGCCCAAGGCCGACCACGCGCCGCCGGTGGCGATCGATCCGGCGACCGGCATGAGCTACTGGAAGGAGCGTTTTGGCTACGCCCCGAACACCACGCTGGGTTACAACAACAAGGTCATCGAGCCGCGCGTGGCTTTCAACTACACCTTCGATTCCGAGTACAAGACGCAGTTGCACGGCGGCATCGGCCTGTTCCAGAGCACGCCACCCACTGTGTGGCTGTCCAACCCGTACATCAACAACGGCTATGTCTCGTCGCGCGGTAGCGGCACCATTACCGATCCGACGCAGGCGCCCTTCAGCCCCGATCCGTACAACCAGCCCGGCCCGACCGGCGCCGCGCCCGGCGTTTGCGCGGCCAATGCCAACTGCCAGATCGACACGCTCGATCCCGACTTCAGGCTGCCGACAGCAATGAAGATCAGCCTGGCATTCGACCGCGAACTGCCGTGGTGGGGCCTGATCGGTTCAGCCGAGTACATGTACATCAAGGCGCACGACGCCATTGCCTACCAGGCGCCGAATATCGGCGTGCCGAACGGCACCTTGCCGGACGGTCGTCTGAACTACATGAGCGATGCCGGCAGAAGCAACAACGGTTCCTACCCCGAGATCTACTATCGCTCCACCAAGCTCACCAATACCAGCCAGGGCTTCTCGAGTTCGTTGACCCTGTCGTTGACGAAGCCGATGGAAGACGGTTTCTCCGGTGTCGCCAGCGCCACCTTCACGCATGCGACCGATGTCAACGCGGGCTCTTCGTCGCAGGCGTGGTCGAACTACAACTACTATCCGCGCGTCAACCCGAACGATCTGGTTTCGGCGAACTCGCGCTTCAACATTCCGCTGTCGGTCAAGCTGGGCCTCAACTGGGATCATGTCTTCTTCGGCGACAACAGGACCTCGGTCTCGTTGTTCTACAACGGCCACAGCGGTCTGCCGTATAGCTGGATCTTCGGCAGCGACGTGAATGGCGACAGCCTGTCCACCGACGATCTCGTCTACATCCCGCGCGTGAACGATCCGCTGGTCAGCTACGGCAGCGCCACGCAGGCGCAGATCGATGCCTTCAACTCCTTCATCGATCACGACTCGTACCTGAGCAGCCATCGCGGCAAGATCGCCTCGCGCAACGCCTCGAACTCGCCGTGGGTGAACCAGCTCGATCTGGGCGTGCAGCAGGAGCTGCCGGGCTTCTTCGGCAAGGACAAGTTCGTCGTGCGCCTGGATATCTACAACTTCCTGAACCTGCTCAACAACGATTGGGGTCAAGTCAGGAACGCCGGCTTCTTCGGCAATCGCTATCTGGTGTCGTCCGCGACCGTCAACGAAAACGGCCAGTACGTCTACAATCTGAACAAGCCGCCGCAGGGTTACACCGTGTACGACAGCTACACCAATCCGGCGCGCGTGGTTTCCCGCTGGCAGCTTCTGCTGACCATGCGTTACAAGTTCTGATCGGCGTCATGGCTTGATGCGAACGGCCGGCCTTGCGCCGGCCGTTTTCTTTTCGGAAGTCGACAGCTCCGGACGAGTCAATCCTCCGGAATGACAAGGCGACCCGACGCTTTGCACTTCACGCCTCGTCGAGGCGGAAGCGGATCGGCACCACGCCCCACGCCGACACCGCGACGCCATCGCGCAGCACGGGCTTGAAGTGCGCGCGCAAGACTGCCTCGCGCGCCGCCGCATCGAGCGCGGCATGGCCGGAGCCACGCGCGATCTCGACGCGTTGCGCGTGGCCGTCCGCGTCGACGAGCACGTTGAGCAGCACCTGGCCTTCCTCGTGGGCGCGGACCGACGAGGGCGGATAGCGCAGCTTGAGCGCGCCGTCGTAGGCGAGCACGCGCGAGGCGCCGCCCGCATCGCCGCCGCTTGCGCCGATGTCGGTCCGCTGCGGCGCAGGAGCGACCGGCGCGATCGGCGCATCGGGAATCGCCGGCTTCGGCGCGATTTCGACGACGCTGTTGCGAACCGGTTGCGGCTTCGGCACGGCTTGCGCCGGCGCGTGCATCGGCTTCGACTTCGGCTCGGGCAGGGTTTCCGGGGGAATCGGCGGCGGCGGTGGCGGCTCGCTGCGCATGACGACTTCGACACTGCGCGGAGTCGCGCGCGGCGACGTCGGCAGCAACGGCATCGCCAGTACGAATGCCGCGGCGACGTGCACCGCAAAAGCGACGCTCAACGCGCCGACGCGTTGCCAATCAAGGCGCGGTTGCGCCACTTCGATGCGTGCGTTCATGGTTGCCCTCCTCGTGGATGCGAAGGCTGCAACGCGCGCACGGCGCGAACGGGGTTGGCGGCGGCGCGCCGCCCTGGGATCAGACCCGACCGACCACCGGCAACAGCGCGCCCGTCACGGCGGCGGCTTGATCGGAGACGAGGAACAGGATCACGTCCGCGAGTTGCGCGGGCTTCACCCAGCGGTCGAAGTCCGCGTCGGGCATGTCCTTCCGGTTCGGCGCGGTGTCGAGGATACTCGGCAGTACCGCGTTGACGGTGATGTGCGTGTCGCCCTTGAGTTCCTCGGCGAGCGCTTCGGTGAGACGCGCGACGCCGGATTTGGAGGCCGCATACGCGCCCATGCCGGCGCCGGCCTTCGACGCCGCGTTCGCGCCGATGTTGACGATGCGCCCGGCGCCGCTTTTGCGCAGGTGCGGCAGCGCGGCCTTGCTCGCCGCGGCGACGGTGCGCAGGTTGACGCGGTAGAGCAGATCCCAGCTGTCGAGGTCGCCACCTTCCAGTGTCTGCCAGCGGAACGTGCCGGCGACGTTGACGAGCGCATCGAGGCCGCCGAGCGCTGCCGCCGCCGCGTCGATCGCGCGTTGCGCGGCGGCGTCGTCGCCCAGATCGACGCCACCGATCGCGTGCACGCCGGCGTCGTCGAGCGCGGTCGGCGCCGCGGCGGCGTGATCGATCGCGGCGACGTTCGCGCCCGCGCCACGCGCGGCGAGGGCAACGGCAGCGCCGAGCGAGCCGAATGCGCCGGTGACGGCGATGCGCTTGCCTTCGAGTTTCATGCGACGCACTCCATGGACGAAAACGCCCATGATAGGTCACGCGGCCGGGCGATCGAAGAAATGCCGCTCGCGCACGCGCTCGCCGGCCTACGCGCGCGCAAGCGCGCCGCGCACGAGCCGCGCGAGCAACCGCTCGCCGAGGCCGCGTGGCACATCCAGCGCGAGCCGCGCGAGGACGACGTCGGCATGTTCATGGTGTCCCGGCGCAAGCAACGCGCCGAGCAGCGCCGGCCAGCCCTTGGCACCCGCCGTGCGCGCCTTCAGCCAGAGCAGCGCGGGCAGCGTGCGCAGTTCGACTTCGTTGAAATCGCTGCCGAACGGGAATTTCGGCAGCAGGCCGTCGCGCATCGCCGGCGCGAGACGGCGCGCGAGTTCCGCGGGCGTGTTCGCGCGCACGGCATCGGACACGCGGTAATCGCGAGCGAGTTTGCCGGCGTCGATCGCGGTGCGCGCGAGTTCGTCGACGAAGCGCGCGTCGCTGATCGCGAGCATTGCCCGGATGCAATCCTCGTCGCTCTTGCCGCGCAGGTCGGCGACGCCGTATTCGGTGATATAGATGTCGCGCAGATGGCGCGGAATCGTCGTATGGCCGTAGTTCCAGCGGATGTTCGATTCGATGCGCTTGCCGTTCGCGCGCGTCGCGCGCAGCAGCAGCATCGAACGTCCGCCGGCGAGCGCGTGCGCCATCGCGACGAAGTTGTATTGGCCGCCGACGCCGCTGACGACGCGGCCGTCTTCGAGCGCGTCCGACGTGGCCGCGCCGAGCAGCGTCGCCATCATGCAGGTGTTGAAGAAGCGCGCGTCGCGGCGTTGCGTCGCGTCGAGCTTTTCGCGGCCGCCATAAAGCTGGTTGACGTCGGAAACGCGGCACATGGCGAGGCCGTCGTAGTCCTCGCCGTCGAGTTCGCGCAGCCACGCGTAGAACGCCTTCGAGCCGAGGAAGAATGCGCCCTTGAGGTAGTGACCGCCGCGCAGGCGTTGCGCGTCGACGGTTTCGCCGGCGGCCAGCGCGCGCTCGACGTCGAGGTCGTCGTGCACCTTGCGCACGAGAATGCCGGCGCGGCGCAGATGCATGAAGCCGTCCATGATCATCTCGCTTGCGCCGTATAGACCTTTCGCAAACGCGTCGACGCCGCCGACGCGCGCGACGAGCGCGTCGTCTGCCGCGTCGCTGCCGCGCAACGCGTGCAACAGGTCGCGGTATTGCGCGTTCTTGCGCTGGCGCAGCAGCAGCGCCTGCACGATTGCATCGGACAGGGCGCCGATCCCGATCTGCAGCGTGCCGCCGTCTCGCACGAGCGCGCTCGCATGCAGGCCGATCGCGTATTCGGCTGCGTCCACTGCATTGAGCGGCAGCGCGAACAGCGTCTGGTGCGGCTGCGTGCCGTCGACGAGGGCGTCGAAGAAGTCGCCCTCGATTTCCGCGTCGCCGCCGAGGAAGGGCAGATCCGGATGCACGACGCCGATGACGAGCGGCCGCGCGCCGCCGCGCGCCGCGATCGCGTCGAGTACATCGAGCGTGACGTCGGGATTGCACGACAGGCTGTAGCGCGTCGCGCGGCCGTCGCTGCGCGCGGCGACGAGTTGCACGATCGCGTGCAGCGTCGTGTTCTCGGCGAGATCGCGCGCGACGAAGGTGTAGTTCATGCTGGCGTAGTCGCGCTGCGCACGTCGCGCGTGCATCATCGCGCCGGACTGGAAATAGAACTCACTGATCGTGACGTTTTCCGGCAGCGCATTCGCCTTGAGGTCGCGCACGTAGTCCAGGCGCGGATAGTCGGCGCCGAAATGGCGGTCGAGAAACGGCTGCATGAAACGTTTCTCGAGTTCGCTGGCCGCATCGGGCAGGTCGAGCGAAAGCGCGGTATAGAGCGTCAGTCGCTTCGATGCATCGGTCTTGAAGCGCGCGTACAGCGCATTGAGCAGGGCGTTCGGCTTGCCCAGCCCGAGCGGCGCGGCGACCGCCACGTCCGCGCCGCCGCGTTCGAGGATGCGCGTGACGGCGCCGTCGATGTCGATCATGGGCGGCATGGCTTCGCTCCTGGCGGACGATACGGTGCGAAGCGTAGCGCAGGCGCGCACCGGAACGTCCGATGGCGAAAGCGTGGCGGTGATCCGCTCATGCTGCCTTCATCGCGGTCTGGCAGAGGTGCGCCGCCTTGCGTGTAGGCACGCGCGGCGCGGTCAGATGCGGGGGCTTGGTAGAATCGTGCACATGAACCTGCTCGCGATCGAAACGTCTACCGAAGCCTGCTCCGTGGCCCTGCTGTGTGGCGAACGCATCGTCGCGCGCAGCGAGATCGCGCCGCGTCGCCATGCCGAACTGCTGCTGCCGATGTGTGACGCCGTGCTCGCCGAAGCCGGCGTCGCGCGAGGTGCGCTCGACGCGATCGCGGTCGGCCGGGGACCGGGCGCGTTCACCGGCGTGCGACTTGCGATTTCCGCCGCGCAGGGCATCGCGCTTGCCCTCGACATTCCTGTCGTGCCGGTGTCCTCGCTCGCCGCGCTCGCGATGCAGGCGCCCGCCGACGACGCGGCGATCCTCGCCGTGATCGATGCCCGCATGGGCGAAGTCTACGCGGGCGCATTCATGCGCAACGAAGATGGACTCGTCGAAGCGATCGGCGCGGAAAGCGTCGGTGCCGCGGCGGCATTGTCGCTACCGACGGCGCCCGCGTGGACCGTCGTCGGCAGCGGCTGGGCGACCTACGCCGATGCGTTGCGCAAGCGATTGCCCGCCGCGCCGCGCTGGGCCGAAGGCGATCGTTATCCGCAGGCGACCGACGTCGCGCTGCTCGCCGCGCCGCTGTTCCGCGCGGGCAAGGCGGTGTCCGCCGAACACGCATTGCCGGTCTATCTGCGCGACAAGGTTGCGCTGACGCTCGAGGAGCAGCGCGCGGCGCGATGAATCAGGCTGCCGAATCGGTCGCGGATTTCTCGTCTTCGCCGCGCTGTTTCAATTGTTCCCACCAGCGTTTCGGCGTGGACTTGAGAGCGATCGCCGGCTTCTCGACGAAGTGCCAGGAGACGACGGCCATCGCGATCGCGAGCGGCAGGCTGAGCGCAGCGTTCACGAGCGGAATCGTCGTTGGCAGCCAATGTGCGATGAGCTGCTGCATCGGAAAACCCCACAGATAGATGCCGTACGAGTAGTCGCCGAAACGGTTGTAGCCGTGCCAACGCAGGCGGTAGGCGAACCAGAACACGAAGCAGACTTCGGCGAGTCCGAACGCGTAGGCGTAGAGGAACGTATGCCGGCACAGCCACGCAAACGCGGCCGCGCCAAGCAGCAGCCAGCCGCTCGCCGGCACGCGGTCGCGGTTGATGTAGCAGAACGCGCCGGCGAGGAAGAACGCGGCCAGGCGCAGGTATTGCGGTTGCGGCACGGTGAGCAGATACACCGGCGCGACGAAAAAGCCGAGCACGAACAACGTCGGCAACACGAGGTTCGCAAGCCAGCGTCGAGCGAGCACGCCAAGAACGCCCAGCGTCGCCACCCACAAGTACATGCGGATTTCGGCGGGAAGCGTCCAAATCGAACCGTTGATCGTGCTGCGTCGCGGATTGTCCGTGAACACGCCGGGCAGGTTCCACGCCATGTCGATGTTCAGGCGCAGGTTCTTGAGCAGGTAGCTGCTCGTGGCCGGGTCGCGCAGGTACTCGTGCAGCGGCAAGTTCGTGAGCAGCGGTCCCAGCACGAACGCGCATGCGACGAGGCAGAACAGATACGCCGGATAGATGCGCAGCGCGCGTGCCCAGAGGAATTCGAACAAAGCGTGTCGACGCAGGAAGCTGCCGGTAACGAGAAAGCCGCTGATCGCGAAGAACAGGTCGACTGCGATCTGGCCGGAATAGACGCTCCAGCCCAGCCACGAAAACAGTTCGGGCGGGCCGCCGGCTGCGACTATCGCGTAGCTGTGGCCATAGATGACGAGCGAGGCGGCGAGCGCGCGCAGCAGGAGGAAATTGTCTTCGCGCTGGGCGAGGCCGTCGGCGAGGGTGAAACTGCCGATGCGCCGGACGGCTGCGGAAAAACTCATGATCGCTGCAATACCAGTTCGAATGCCTGTCCGTCCTCGTGCGAGGCGTCCCAATGCGCGATGTGCATGCCGTTCCGTCGCGCCGCGTGCTCGAACCAAGTCTTCGAAAAGTAAGTGACGTGGGCCGGTACGTGCAGATACGAGTAGCCGAGCCACGCATCTAAACCTTGTCCGGCCTGCCAGCCGCTCGGGCGGTAGGGCGCAGTCACGAACAACTTGCCCCCGGGCGCGAGGCGCGACGCGATCTCGTCTAGCATGGCCGCCGGATCGACCAGATGTTCGATCACATGCGTCATCGAGGCGAGTCGGTACGACGCATCGCACGGCAGCGTATCGAGCGAGCCGACGTGGTAGCGATCGACCCAGGTACAAATCTTCGCGCATTCGGCACTGACGTCCTGCGCGGCCGTGATCACGCCCGGCTCCATCTGCTTGCACGCACGCGCGACCCAGGCCAGGCCCGCGCCGACTTCGAGCAGGCGCTCGCCCGGCGCTGGCAGCAGGTCGAGTTTCCGCACTGCTTCGTCGTAGTACGCGAGAATCTGCGAGACGCGCTCGGGTTCGGTGTAGTGCGAGTCGGAAAACTGCACCGACTCCTCGTAGAGCACGCGCAGGTCATGCGGCGACGGCGGCGGATCGAGGTAGACGACATCGCAACGTGGACAGTGCACGAGTTCGAAATGCGAAGTGTGGAACTGGCCGGGATGGGTTGGCGTCACGGCGCCGAGACGGTTCAACCGGCGGTTGCGCCGGCCGCAGGCACGGCAAACCGCGCCGAGAAACTTGTGCAGCATGACGATCACGCGGAAATCAGGGGAGCGTATAGTGACACGTCCCTTTCTTTCGCATGTTCCGATGTCCTGCATAGACTCCGCCGTTCTCGCGCGGGCCGACGAGTTTGCGGCGAATTTTTCCGCCGCGCGGCCGTTCCGGCACATCGCAATCCCCGATTTCCTCGACCGCGCGCTGTGCCAGCGTCTGCTTGACGAATTTCCGAGCTTCGAGGACCGTCACGCGCTCAACGAAATGGGCGAGGTCGGCGGCAAGGCCGTGCGCATGGACGTGCGCGACATTTCGGAGGGCTATCGGCGGCTCGATGCCTATCTTCAGACGCCCGAGTTCCTCGACTTCGTCTCGCGCGTCACCGGAATCCCCGATCTGCTCTACGACCCGGATTACATCGGCGGTGGCACGCACGAAAACCGCGAAGGGCAGAGTCTGGACGCGCATGTGGACTTCAACTACCACCCGCGCCGTCGCCTGCATCGCCGCCTCAATCTCATCGTCTATCTCAATCCGCGTTGGGAAGTGGCGTGGGGTGGTGCGCTCGAACTGCATTCCGATCCGTGGCATGAGTCGCGCGACGAAGTCGCAGGCATCCTGCCGACCTTCAACACCTGTGCGATCTTCGAGACGACCGAATCGAGTTGGCACGGCTTTTCGCAGATCCGGCTGCCGCCCGGCGAGACGCATCGTTCGCGCAAGTCGTTCGCGATCTACCTCTACACACGCGAGCGCCCGCCCGCCGAGACGGCGCCGCCGCACGCGACCATCTACGTGCCGCCGAGCATGCCCGCGCATCTGCAGGAGGGACAGGCGCTGCACGAGGACGGCTTGCGCGATCTAGACCGCCGTTTCACCCGCATGCGCGCGCAACTGCGCTACCTGTACGAGCGCGAGAAGCATTTCGGCGCACAGATCGATGCGCTCGAACGCGCGCTCGATGAGGCGCGCTCGGCGCAGCGCCTGCCGTTGCAGGGCTATGCGACGCAAGCCGAAGGCGTACATGGCCTGTGGCCCGACGGCTGGGCCGGCGCCGAATTGTGCGCCCGCTTCGCGCCGACGCGAGCGACGCGCAGGCTCAAGCTCGAACTGTGGTCACCGCCGCAGCTCGGCAACGAGCAGCAGCTGCGGATCGAACTGACCGATCGCACTTATACGCAGATGCTGCGTCCCGGCCTGCGCACGCCGGTCGAACTCGGACTCGTCGCCAAGGCGGGCGACGAGATCGCGTTGACGATCCATGCCGCGCACACTTGGACGCCTGCGGCGGACGGTGCCGGCGACCAGCGCGAACTCGCCTATCGTGTGCTCGGCGCCGTGCTCGAGCACTGACGTCGCGGTGAGCGTCAGCGGCGCAGTTTCGCCGCCGCGCGCCGCAACAGGTGTTCGAGACGGCCCAGGCGTCCGCCGTGCAGCGCGGCCTGAGCGCGTTCGAGTTCGGCCGTGAGTCGCGTCACGTCGCCGTAGATGCGCTGCAAGTGCTGGTCCCGCCGCGCGAGGATCGCGCGCAGTTCGTCGACGTCACTGCCCGACAAGGTCAGGCCCGGCGCGAAGCGTGGCGGCAGCGGACGGTCGACGTAGATCGTCGAATGCGTGTCGGCGAGTTCCTCTGCCGGCCGCTGCTTCGTGTAGAAGTACAGCGCGACCGACTTGCGCGAGAGCGCCTTGCGATCATCGGGCAGCGTGATGCGGCCGAAACCGTGCCAGCTCGACTCGGTGGTCTCGAAGATCACGCAGCGATTGAACAGCGGCGTGACGATCTCGACGCGATCGTCGGGCGAGCGCGGATCGGAATGCAGTTCGAGCGAACCGCCCCAGGCGTCGTCCCAGTCATGGTTGAGGTAGACGATAAGGTTGAGCCGCCGGTGCCAGGGCTCGAGCGGATGGCGGTTGAAATCGATGTGCGGGTCGAGGTCCTGGTCGTCGCGGTTCTCGTGCGTGCCGCCGCCGAAGTAGTGCGGATCGTAGAGCAGGCCGGGAATGCCGGTGATCGAGCCGACGACATCGAGGAACATGCGCGTGCGCACGAGATCGTCGAGCGTTGCGTAGGCGTCGCCGAGCGCGCGCACGCGTTCGATCGTCGACTTGCCGCCGGGCTGCCCGGCCTCGTTGCGCGCGTTGCCACGCTCGAAAGCGGGGAATTGCTCGAGCAGGCGCGCGGCGAAAGCGGCGTCGAGAAAGTCGTCGATGACGACGTGACGGAACGGCTCGCGGCGCGCGAAAGCGGCCGCGAGCGCGTCGGTGCGCGCGAGGACGGACGGATTGATGCAGCGGGACAGGTCGTCGGCGGTCATTGCGCCATCATGCCATGCGGCGAATGTTTTCTGCCCGGCGCTTATCGAGCGGTGGCGGTCGCCGTCGTTCGCGCCGCCGCCGCGTCCAGCATCGTTTCCAGCCTGGGTCTGAGCCATGCGTCGAGGCGTTCGCGGCCTGCCGCGTTCTGATGATAGAAGTCGAAAAAGTCTCCGCATTCGCCGGCGTCGCCGGAAAACAGATCGGTGGCATCGAGAACGCGAATGCGGCCCTCGTCGACGAGCGGATGCAGCACGTGCAGCGTCCATTCGTGCAGGCCCTCGCCGAGCACGTCACGCTTCCACAGCGTCGGCATTGGCATGAGCACAACGACGGGTGGTTCGCGCCAGGCAATGGCGCGCAATTGCGCGCGCACGAGGTCGCGTGCCTGTGCGAGTGGCGTGGGCACTTCGGCGCCATGCAGGAGCGGGTTGTAGTCCGGTCTCGACTTCGCCATGCCGCGCAGCTCGGCACATTGTCGGCGCAGGCCGGTGCTGTCGTCACCGGTCGTTGCTTCGATGGCGTCGCAAGCGGAAAGGCTGCCCAAGCCCGAGACGCACATGTCGCCCTTCGATTCCGGGTTCTCGAAGAGCATGCGCTGCGGCGTGACGTTGTGGCGGAACCAGTGGATTGACTCACGGCGTCTGAGCGGATTCTGCAGATACTCGCGCAAGTCGCTGCGCCATTGCGCCATCGACGAATACACGCCCCAGGTCGAAAGGTCGTGAATGTCGAACGGCACGTGCCGCGCAATCCATGATGTGTCGGCGAGCTCGCGGAACGGCTGCACGATGCCAAGTTCGTAGGCGCCGTTGCCGGGATTCGAGAAATCCTGGATCGCCAAGCCGATGATTCCGCCGCGGACTTCCGGGTGCTCGCGCGCGAGCCAGCGCGTCAGCACGCCGATCGTCATCCAATGCGTGCCGGGCATGCTGAGATCGGCGTCCACAAGCCCGCGCTCCCGCGCGCGCGCCGCCCAAGCCGCGTGGTCGATGCCGTATTCCGGGCGCGAGCTGCCGAGCGTGACGAAGTCGATGTGCCTGGCCACCGGATCGTGCAGCGCGCGCTTGAGGCGCACGCTGGTGCCGGCATGGCTGGCCGGCTGCGCATGGTTTTCCCACAGCCGCGTGTGGAACAGCGATTCAATCGCGATCAGCAGCGCGAAGGGCGCGAACAGGATCAGGGCAATGCGCGTGCGGGATGGGCGCATGTCAGAACTGGAAATAGATGAAGGGAGCGCCTGCGGCAGGCGCGAACAGGATCATCGCGACCATCGCGCAGGCGAGCGAGGTCGCAAACAGCGCATCGTTGGCGGCAATGCGTTCCTTGTAGCGCAGGTGGGCGCCGAGTTGCTGGGCGAGGAACAGCGCGGCGACGAACACCGCTGTCGCGGCGTGCGATCCAGCGTCGAAATTCGACCATTGCGGATGCGCGAGCCGGCCAAGCATGGCTCTTGCGAGCGCGAAATCGTGCGCGCGGAAAAATACCCAGGCCAGGCAGACGAGGTGAAACGTCACGAGTACTCGAAGCGCAGCCGCGAACGGATTGTCGACGTTCCATGGACGCCAGCGCGAAAGCAACACGCGCTCGCCGGCGAGATATGCGCCGTGCAGTCCGCCCCATATCACGAAATTCCAGCTCGCGCCGTGCCAGAGGCCGCCAAGGAGCATCGTGGTCATGAGATTGGCGTAGGTGCGCGCCGCGCCGTTGCGGTTGCCGCCGAGCGGGATGTACAGGTAGTCGCGCAGCCAGCGCGACAGCGTCATGTGCCAGCGCCGCCAGAAATCCTGGATGCCCTGCGCGGCGTACGGATAGTTGAAGTTCGGCGGAAAGCGGATGCCGAGCAGCAACGCGCAACCGATCGCGATGTCTGTATAGCCGGAGAAGTCGCAGTAGATCTGGAACGCGAATGCGTAGACCGCGAACAAGCAATCCCAGAAGCCGTGCGAGGCTGGGTTGTCGAATACTGCGTCGGCGATGGGCGCGAGGTTGTCGGCGACGACGACCTTTTTCACATAGCCGAACGCGATCAGGACGAGCGCTCGCTTGACGTCGGAGAAGTCGATGCGCTGGTCGCCGTCGAGTTCGGCGAGGAATTCGCGCGCGCGGACGATCGGACCGGCCTCGATCTGCGGGAAGAACGCGACGGCGAGCGCGTAGTCGAGCAGGTTTTTGCGCGGCGGCAGTTCGCGGCGGTAGACGTCGATCGTATAGGACAGGCTCTGGAACGTGTAGAACGAGATGCCGACCGGCAGCAGCAGGTCGATCGGCGTGACGTGCATCGCGCTGCCGAGCGCGGTGGATGCGTCGTTGAACGTGTCGATGAGCCAGTTCGCGTATTTGAAGATCGCGAGAAAGCCGAGGTTGACGACCACGCTGAGCGCGACGAGGCGGCGCGGGTTGCGCGTGACCGGCATGCGCAGGCCGATCGCGTAGTCGACCAGCGTCGAAAACCAGACCAGGAACAAGTAGTGCCACTGCCACTGGCCGTAGAAGTAGTAGCTCGCCGCGAGCAGCATGAGCTTCTGCGCGAGCGGCCAGCGGCGCAGCGTCTGGTTCAGCGCGAGGACGACGACGAAGAAGACGACAAAATGGAAGGAATTGAACAGCATCGACGCTCAGGGCTTGCGTGGTCGTGGATTGTACGAAAGCAATCGTTGCCAAGGCGCGATATCCGTCGCGGTGTTTCGGCAAGACATGCTTGCGGACTGCGCCGGTTGCGCAGTTCGCGCATCGCATGCCCGGGTCAGGAGACGGACTAGGCGGCAGAGGTCGCTGCCTGCGTCCCGGTTGCGTGCATACGCGCAAGCACGCGCTCGATGCGCTCGCGCGTGGGCGCGCGCAGCAGCGCGGCGGAGTGCTTGCGCAATTGCTCGCGATCGAGCGCGCCGATCGCTTCGCGCACTTCGAGCAGCACGCCCGGGTGCATGCTGAAGTCGGTCAGGCCGAGCGCGAGCAGCAGCGCGGTGTAGCGGCGGTCGCCGGCCATTTCTCCGCACAGCGAGACGCGTTTTCCGGCGCGCTGCGCGATGGCGATCGTCTGCGCGAGCAGCTTGAGCACGGCCGGGTGCAGCGGGTCGTAGAGATTGGCGAGGTGGTCGTTGTTGCGGTCGACGGCGAGCGTGTACTGCACGAGGTCGTTGGTGCCGATCGCGATGAAGTCGAGTTCGCGGATCATGGTCGGCAGCGCGATCGCCGCAGCGGGAACTTCGATCATCGCGCCGAGTTCGACGTTGTCGGCAATCTCGTGGCCTGCCGTGCGCAGGTCGCGCGCGCAGTCGAGCAGCAGCCGGCGCATTTCGAGCATTTCCTCGGCGGCGCAGACCATCGGCACGAGGATGCGCACCGGTCCGTAGGCGGAGGCGCGCAGGATCGCGCGCAGCTGCGAGCGCATGAGTTGCGGATGGCGCAGCGACAAGCGCACGCCGCGCACGCCCAGCGCCGGGTTTTCCTCGTCGTCGAGGACGAGACCGCTGCTGTCGGCCTTGTCGGCGCCGAGGTCGAGCGTGCGGATCGTTACCGGCAGGCCGCTCATGCCGAGCACGACTTCGCGGTAGGCCTGGTATTGCTCGTCTTCGTCGGGCAGCTCGCGGCGCTGCAGGAACAGGAATTCGGTGCGGTACAGGCCGATGCCGGCGGCGCCGCTCGCTCGCGCCTGCGCGATGTCGGCGGCCGACTCGGCGTTGGCGTGCAACGCGATCGCGACGCCGTCGCGCGTGCGTGTGTCGCGGTCGGCGAGCAGGGCGAGTTGCTTGCTGCGTTGAAGGCTCTCGCGCTGCCAGGTGCGATAGCGTGCGAGATCGGTCGAGGCAGGATGGACGATGACCTCGCCGCTTTCGCCGTCGATGAGGATGAGGTCATCGTCGCCGATCGCGCCGAGCGCATCGTGCGCGGCCACGATCATCGGCAGGTGCAGCGAGCGCGCGAGGATCGCGCCGTGCGAAACACGGCTGCCCGAGCTGAGCACGACACCGAGCACGCCCAATTCGGCGAGCGGCACGAGTTCGGACGGCGCGACGGTGTCGCTGACGAGGATCTCGCCGACGCGGGAGGCGAGCTTGCGCTCCTCGGTGCTCGACTCGCGCTGCAAGCCGGCCTGCACGCGCGCGATGACGTGCTCGACGTCTTCCTTGCGGCTGCGCAGGTAGGGATCGTCCATCGCCTCGAACACGGCGACGAGGCGGTCGCGCTGCATCTTGAGCGCGGCGCTGGCGCGATAGCGGCCCTGCCGGATCAGGTCGTAGATGCCGCTGGTGAGTTCGCGGTCGGCGAGCATGAGACTGTGCGCGTCGATGAACTCGGCGACTTCACGCGCCAACGTGCCGTGCAGCTTCTCGCGCAGCAACGACAACTCGTCGCGTGCGATCTCGATGGCGCGCTTGAGGCGTTCGATTTCGGCATCGATCTCGTCCTCTGGCAACGGGCGCTCATCGACGAGATAACGGCTGGGATGCTCCAGTCGCGCACGACCCAAGGCCATGCCGCGGGATGCGCCGGTGCCGGACAGTACGAGTCGCACGTTTCAGGTTTCCTGGCCGGGTTCGCCGCGGCGGCGAGTCGCCGCGGCGCATTCTTCCATCGCTTTCGCTATTGCCCCTCGTCGAACTTGCGCTCGAATAGGTCAATCATCGCCGCCATTGCGTCGGCCTCGTCCGGACCGTCGGTGCGCAGGGTGAGCGGCGAGCCCAGGCCGGCGGCGAGCATCATCACGCCCATGATGCTTTTCGCGTTGACCTCGCGGCCGCGGCAGACGAGGAACGCGCTGGACTGGTAGGCATGCAGCGCCTGCACGAGCTTGGCCGACGCGCGCGCGTGCAGGCCGAGTTTGTTGCTGATGACGATGTCCTTTTCGAGCATGGGATGCCTGGTTGCAGGGGTGTTGTTCGGTACGTCAGTGCGGCGTGTCGACGACGATCCCGCCTCGGCCGCCGTTCGCCGCGGTCTGCGCGAGCTCGTCGAGCGACTGTTCGGGATAGTTGAGGACACGCAGCAGCATCGGCAGGTTCAATCCCGACACGCAATGCATGCGCACGCCGAGGTCGGGCAGGCGCTGCGCGATGTTGCAGGGCGTGGCGCCGTAGAGGTCGGAGAGCACGAGCACGCCCTCGCCCTGATCGAGTTCGCGCGCGTTGGCGGCGGCGGCGCGCAGCATCTGGTCGGGATCGGCGTTGGCCGCGATTTCCTGCACGTCGATCGGCAGCGGCAGGCGGCCGAGCACGTGGCGCGCCGCGCTGACCAGCGCCGCGCCCATCGACTCGTGAGTCATCAACAATACTCCGACGCTCATTTCCTCTGTTCCGTCATGCCAGTTCCCGATGATAGGTCAGCACCTGTGCCTCGCCGTCACGGAAGCGTTCGGCGAGCCGCTCGGCGAGGTAGACCGAACGGTGCCGGCCGCCGGTGCAGCCGATGCAGATCGTCACGTAGCTGCGCCCATCGGTGTCGAGACGCGGCAGCCAGCGTGCAAGGAGGGCGTGCACATCGTCGGCATAGGCGACGACGTCGGCCTGCGCTTCGAGCCAGTCGCGCACGGGCGCGTCCTTGCCCGACAGCGGGCGCAATTGCGCGTCCCAGTGCGGGTTGGGCAGGCCGCGCGCATCGAACAGGAAATCCGCCTCCGGCGGCACGCCGCGGCGATAGGCGAAGGACTCGAACAGCAGCGTCATCGAGCCCGGCGCCAGATCCATCTCGCGGATGACGAGTCGGCGCAGCTGGTGCACGTTGAAGTCGCTGGTGTCGACGACGCGATCGGCGAGTGCGACCAGCGGACGCAGCAGACGCCGTTCCTCGGCGAGCGCCTCGGCAAGGCTGAGGCCCTGTTCGGACAGCGGATGGCGACGCCGCGTCTCGGCGTAACGCTTGATGAGCACGTCGTCGCGTGCGTCGAGAAAGACGAGGCGATAGGCGACGCCGAGTCGCGCCAGCTCGCCGAGCACCTGCGGCAGGCGGTCGCGGTGTTCGGCGCGGTTGCGCACGTCGACGCCGACGGCGAGCTTGCCCGGCGTGCCGGCCTCGACGAGTGCAGGAATCAGCGCGGCGGGCAGGTTGTCGACGCAGTAGTAGCCGAGATCCTCCAGCGTGCGCAGCGCGACACTCTTGCCGGAGCCGGACAGGCCGCTGACGAGGATCAGCTGGTGCGCATTCTCGCGCGCCGGCGTGGCAGCGCCTGTCACCATGGCGGGAGGCGGCGCATCTGGTGCGCCTGGCGGTCGATGAAGGTCTGCGCCGGATCGAAACCCTTGCTCTTGAGCATGTGGCTGCGCACCGCGGCCTCGCAGAGCACGGCGATGTTGCGGCCCGGCGCGACCGGAATGACGATCTGCGGCACGTGCACGTCGAGCACCTCGCGATAGCCGACGTCGCCGGTGAGGCGTTTCATCGGGTCGCTCGGCGCATCGAGCTTCTGCGGCTGCAGGTGCACGATCAGACGCAGGTACTTGGACGGCTTTACGGCCGTATGGCCGAACATCTCGCGCACGTTGAGCACGCCCAGGCCACGCACCTCGAGCAGGTCGCGCAGCATTTCCGGGCAGGTGCCGTCGATCACGTCCGGCGCGATCAGCGTGAACTCGGGCGCGTCGTCGGCGACGAGGCGATGGCCGCGCGTGAGCAGTTCCAGCGCGAGTTCGCTCTTGCCGGTGCCGCTTTCGCCGGTGATGAGCACGCCGATCGAGTAGACCTCCATGAGCACGCCGTGCAGCGTGACCTGGCGCGCGAGCATGCGCGCGAGCTGATAGTGCAGGTAGGTCAGCAGTTCGTGGCCGCGCTTGGGGCTGATCCACAGCGGCGTGTTGGTTTCCTCGGCGGCCTCGCGCAGGTCGGAGGGGATCGCCTGATCCTTGGTCACCAGCAGCGCGGTCGGCTGCGAGGCGAAGATCTTCTGCACCGTTTCCCAGCGCTGGCGCGACTCCAGGCCGTCGAGGTACTTGAGTTCCTCGGTGCCGATGATCTGCACCTTGTTCGGATAGATGACGTTGAGATAGCCGACAGCCGACGGCCGGCGTTCCATCTTCGTGTCGATCTCGATCGCGCGGTTTTCGCCGCGCATGCCGGCGATCCAGCGCAGGCCGAAGCGTGCGCCGATCGCGTCGAACAGCTGGCGTGCGGTCAACCGGTCCATGCGGAAAAAGGGTCTTGCTGCCTGCAGCGAATGCTGCGGGTGCAGTGTAGCGCAGGTCTTCGCTGCGACCGGCTAGCCGCGCAGGGCGCCGCGCAGCGTGGCGAGCAGGGCATCCGCGTCGGGCGCGTCGCGCAGGGCCGTGGTCACGCCGGCGTCGGAAAACAGCTCGGCGAGTTCGGCGAGGAGCTTCAGATGCTGGTCGGTGAAATGCGCGGGCACGAGCAGGGCGGCGACGAGGTCGACCGGCACGCCGTCGTCGGCGCCGAAGTCCACCGGATGCGCCAGTCGCACGAAGGCCGCGCTGGCGTGCTCGACCGCGCTGCTGCGCCCGTGCGGGATCGCCACGCCATGGCCGAGGCCGGTGCCGCCAAGTCGCTCGCGCGAACGCAGCGCGTCGCGCGCCACGGCGGCACTGGCGCCGTCGGCGAGCAGGTCGCCGAGGCGGTCGAGGACGTCGTTCTTGTCTCGGGCCGAAAGGTCCGTTCGCACCCGCTCCGCGGGCAGCAGGTCAAGGAAGGGCATATGCAGCGCGCAACCGATGCAGCGGACAAGCCCAAGAGTCTAGCCGACTGCCGGGGAAAATGGCCGGGAATCATTTTCAATGTCGCGCAGGCGACGGTCCGAAGGGGTGCCGTCAGGGACGGCTTAACAAGAAATCGCCCGCCCAGCGCTGTGGCAGGGCGGGCGAATGAGAGGAGATGACAAGCCGGATCGCGCGATACATCGCACGCGACCCGCGGGATTCATTCGTAGCGCGCCGCCCTCACGGCATCCGCGTGATGGTCGGTGAGCTTTTCCTTGTGCTTGCGCAGTTGCGTTTCGACCTTGTCGACGAGCGCGTCGATCGCCGCGTACATGTCCGGCGCGGTGGCGTCGGCGTGCAGGGTCTTGCCGGAAAGTAGCAACGTGACTTCGGCCTTGTGCAGGAGTTTTTCGACACCGAGGACGACGGAGACGTCGTGGCAGTGGTCGTGGACGCGCGTGACGCGTTCGAACTTGGCTTGCGCGTAGTCGCGCAGCGCCGGAGTGACTTCAACCTGGTGGCCTTTCACGTTGATCTGCATGGCTGTGTACCTCGAATGCGGCAGCGCATGGGCTGCCAATCGAACAAGCCGCGACATGCGCCGTGCGGCGACGCGCGGTCCACAGGTTTCGACAGGCTTTTTCGGGCGGGGTTCCCTCCGGATCGTGGTGTGCACAACGAGTGACGCGCGGCGCCGCAGTGACCGGTCACCGTACGCCAAGGCGGCTGCGGTCGTTCGACGACGGAATATTCATGGCTTCCCGGTATTTGGCGACGGTGCGCCGCGCGACGTTGATGCCGCGACGATTCAGTTCGAGCGCGAGGCCCTGGTCGGACAATGGGCTGCTCGCCTGCTCTTCGCCGATGAGCTTGCGGATCATCGCCTGCACGGCGGTCGCCGAGGCCGCGCCGCCATCGGACGTGGTTACGCCGCTGGAAAAGAAGTGCTTGAACTCGAACGTCCCACGCGGCGTGTGCAGATACTTGCGCGTGGTCACGCGGCTGATCGTGGATTCGTGCATGCCCACTTCCTCGGCGACGTCCTTGAGCACGAGCGGGCGCATGCCTTCCGGGCCGAATTCGAGAAAAGCTTCTTGCGCGCGCACGATCGAGCGCGCGACCTTGAGCATCGTTTCCGCGCGCGTCTTCAGGCTCTTGATGAGCCAGCGCGCTTCCTGCAATTGTCCCTTGAGGTAGTTCGCGTCCTCGCGGCGCGCCTTGGCGATGAGCCCGGCGTAGTGTTCGTTGATCGACAGTCGCGGCTGGCAGTCGCCCGCGAGGACGACATGCCAGCGGCCGCTGATCTTGCGCGCGTAGGCATCCGGCGCGACGTATTCCGCACCCGCCGCGACGTGCCCGGCGCCGGGCTTGGGCGACAGCGAGCGCACCAGCGCCAGCGCACGATCGAACTCTTCCGGCTCGGCATGCAGCAGCTGGCACAGCTGCGCGCGGTCCTTGCGCGCGAGCGCTTCCAGGTGCTCGCGCACGATCATGCGCGCGAGCGCGAGGCCGGGCGTATCGGCGTCGAACGCGCCGAGCTGCACGCCGAGGCATTCCGCAAGCGTGCGGCTGCCGACGCCGATCGGGTCGAACTGCTGCACGCGGCGGCGCACGGCTTCGATCTCCGCGGCATCGACCGCGTACAGCGGCGCGAGCGCGGCGACGAGCGCATCGTCATCCTCGACGAGGTAGCCATCGTCGTCGATCGCATCGATGAGGGCGACGCCGATGGCGCGGTCGCGCGCCGGCATCGAGGTGAGGTTGAGTTGCCAGAGCAGGTGATCGCGCAGGTCTTCCGGTGCGGCGTCCTGCGGCGCGCCCTCGTCGTCGGCGTTGCCGCCGGTGCTGCGATAGTCGCTGTGTTCGAGGTCGAGCGGCTCGTCGTGCGTGTCGTCGAAGGTGTCTTCGCCGCTTGCGGCTGCATCTTCCGCGTTCGCTTCGGCGCGCTCCTCGGGAACGTCCTCGTCGGGCGCTTCTTCCTGTTCGAGCAGCGGATTGGCTTCGAGCGCCGCGTTGAGTTCGAGCTCGAGTTCCGGGCGCGACAGCTGCAGCAGGCGAATCGCCTGCTGGAGTTGCGGCGTCAGCGCCAGGGATTGGCCGAGCCGGAGTTGGAGGGCGGGTTTCATGCGGCGCGAGCTTTTATGTTCAGCTTCATCCTAACGCCAAAGCGCGTGCGAAAGCAGCACCTTGCGCAGGGCCGCCGGCGGCGCCTTCGTATTTCGGCTACATGCGGAATTCGCGGCCGAGATAGACCTCGCGGACGGCGTCGTTGGCGAGGATTTCGGCCGGCGTGCCCTGGGCCAGCACGGCGCCGTCGCTCATGATGTAGGCGCGCTCGCAGATGCCGAGCGTTTCGCGCACGTTGTGGTCGGTGATGAGGATGCCGATGCCGCGAGACTTGAGCTGCCGGACGATGCGCTGGATGTCGACGACGGAAATCGGGTCGATGCCCGCGAACGGCTCGTCGAGCAGCATGTAGCGCGGCTTGGCTGCGAGCGCGCGGGCGATTTCCACGCGCCGGCGCTCGCCGCCGGACAAGCTGACGCCCTTCTGCGCGGCGATGTGGCCGATCTGCAGGTCGTCGAGCAGGCCTTCCAGTTCCTTTTCGCGGCCTGGTGCGTCGAGGTCGTCGCGCAGCTCGAGGATGGCGAGGATGTTGTCGGCCACCGACAGGCGCCGGAACACCGAGGGCTCCTGCGGCAGGTAGCCGACGCCGAGCCGCGCGCGCGCGTGCATCGGCAGCGTCGTCACGTCGGTCTTGTCGATGCGGATCGTGCCTTCGTCGACGGCGACGAGACCGACGATCATGTAGAACGAGGTCGTCTTGCCGGCACCGTTCGGACCGAGCAGGCCGACGATTTCGCCTTGCTTGAGCGAGAACGAGAAATCCCGCACGACGGCGCGTCCGCGGAAACTCTTGCGCAGGCCGGACGCGCTCAGCATCAGGCGCCGCCGTCCGCTTTCTTCGGCGCGTCCGCCTTCGGCGCATCGCCGGCAGGCTTTGCGGCCGGTTTCGCCTTCGGCTGGATGACGATATGCACGGGGGCGCTGCCGTTGAGGTTGCCGCTTTCCATCTCGCCGGTTTCGGTGTTGTAGACCATGTGCTCGCCGTGGAACTCGCTGCGGCCCTGGCGCACGACGCTGACATTGCCGTCGAGCACGGCGACGGAAGTGTCGGCGTTGTAGTCGATCTTGTCGGCGTTGCTGGTGACGAGGTCACCGTCGTTGCCGATCTCCTCGAGATGCGCGGGCTTGCCGGTGAGGATCACGCGCTGGACTTCGTTGGAGACGTCGTTGCCGTTCGCGTCCTTCGCGCCGTCGGGATGCTGGTAGAGCGTGGCCTGCGCCGCGTTCGCCTTCATCGTGCCGCGGACCATGCGCACGTTGCCGGTGAGGACTGTCACGCCCGCGGCTTTCGCCGAGCCTTGCACGGTCTTGGAGTGGTCGGCGCGGATGTCCATTGCCTGATCGCGGTCGCCCGTGCGCGCGAGCGCGCACGGCGCAGCGAACAGCGCGGCCAAAGCGAGTGCGACGGCTTCAATGCGCGGCCGGGCGGCGCTCGGACTTGGGTTGCAGGATGGCATGGACGTCCGCGAGCAGTTCGAGGGATTTTTCATTGAGATCGCCGCGCATTCCGGTGCCGTTGAGTATAGAGCCCGGCTCGGTGATCGTGACTGGCGTGTCGGCCGCGATCTTCTTGTCCTTCGGCCATGCGGTCATGTTGCTGGTGACGATGTCGACGGGGCCGCTCTGTTCGTCCGCCGCGCGATGCAGTTCGACATGGCCCTGCAGCTTCATGAGATCGCCTTCCTTGTCGACCCAGGCCGCATCGGACTTGCCCGTCCACGGCTTGCCGGCGCCGTCGACGAGCAGGTAGTCGGGCGTGGTCACGTAGATCGAGCCGTCGGTGTCGCCGCGCCGCGCGAGCGCGGGGCCGCTGACCTGGAAGGTGCGGTTGCCTTCGGAGTCGAGCGCGTCGAGCGTGAAGTCGGTCAGCGTGTAGTCCGAGCGCGGCGGCCCGGCGAAGGTCTGCGCGTTGGTGCGGTCGCGCGTGAGCCAGACGAGATACTGCGTGCCGAGCGCGAGCACGGCGAGGACGGCGACGACGAGCCAGTAGCGGCGTTCCACGTCGAACCTTCAGCGCAGGAACGCGGCGAGCTCGGCGTCCGCCTTGCCTTGCGCGGCGAGCAGCAGGTCGCAGACCTCGCGCGCAGCGCCGTCGCCGCCGGCCAGGCGCGTGCGCCAGTGCGCGTGCGCGCGCACCCAAGGGTGCGCGTTGGCGACCGCGACGGCGAGGCCGGCGGCGCGCATTGGCGCGAGGTCGGGCAGGTCGTCGCCGGTGTAGGCGACCTGCTCGGGCGACAGGTGCAACGCGTCGACGAGTTGCGCGAGGCAGGCGCGCTTGTCCTTCTGGTCCTGGTAGACGTGGGCAACGCCGAGCTCGGCCATGCGTTCGGTGACGACGTTGCTCATCCGCGCGGTGATGATGGCGACTTCGATGCCGTTGGCGAGCAGGCGCTTGAAGCCGAGGCCGTCGTGGACGTGGAAGGCCTTGATCTCGTGGCCGTCGGCCGCGTAGACGAGCTTGCCGTCGGTGAGCACGCCATCGACGTCGAAGACGGCGAGCTTGATGCGCGCGGCGCGGTCGCGGATGTCGGCGGGAAGGTCGTTGGGGAGCATCGGCGAAGGATCGCGATCGTGGTGGAAAGGAAACGGAAGTGCGCGCGGAACGGCGGATTGTCGTCCGCCGATTCCCAACCCCGGCTGTCTCGCGCCGCGCGGTCAGACCACGCGGGCGCGCAGCAGGTCGTGGATGTTGAGGGCGCCGACGACGCGGTTGTCGGTGTCGACGACGAGCAGGGCGTGGATCTTGTGCGCCTCCATGAGCTGCGCGGCCTCGACGGCGAGCTTGTCGGCGCCGATCGTCTTCGGCTGCGCGGTCATCAGGCGCGTCACCGGCGTCGTGCGCAGGTCGATGTCGCCATCGTCGACGGCGCGGCGCAGGTCGCCGTCGGTGAACACGCCGGCTAGGCGTCCGTCGGCGTCGAGGATCGCGGTCATGCCCAGACCCTTGCGCGTCATCTCGAAGAGCGCCTCGCTCATCGACGCGGCGGCGCCGACCGCCGGAACCTGTTCGCCGGTGTGCATGACGTCGGAAATCTTGAGCAGCAGCTGGCGGCCGAGGCTGCCGGCCGGGTGCGAGCGCGCGAAGTCCTCGTCGGTGAAGCCGCGCGCCTCCATGAGCGCGATCGCGAGCGCGTCGCCCATGACCAGCGCCGCGGTCGTGCTCGAGGTCGGCGCGAGATCGAGCGGGCAGGCTTCGGCCGGCACGCTGGTGTCCAGATGCACATCGGCCAGGCGCGCGAGCGAGGATTCCGGGTTGCCGGTCATCGCGATGAGCGAGATGCCCTGGCGCTTGATCAGCGGCAGGATCATGAGCAACTCGTCGGTCTCGCCGGAATTGGACAGTGCGAGCACGACGTCCTTCTGCGTGATCATGCCGAGGTCGCCGTGGCTGGCCTCTCCCGGATGCACGAAGAACGCCGGCGTGCCGGTGGAGGCCATCGTCGCGGCGATCTTGCGCGCGATATGCCCGGACTTGCCCATCCCGGAGACGACGACGCGGCCGGCGCACTCGAACATGAGCTGGCAGGCGCGCAGGAAGTCGGCGTCGATGCGGTCGTGCAGTGCCTCGATCGCGCGCGCTTCGGTGGCGATGACGGCCTGCGCGCTGCGCATCAGGGCGCTGGCGTCGAGCAGTGGATGGCTGATCGCGCGCGCGGCCAGGGTCTGTGCGTTCATGTCGGTGGAAACCAGCGTCGCCGCTGTGCGGAACACGTCCATTTTTCTGCGCCGCCCGAATTTGAGTACCATCGGCGTCCCTCGATTGTAACTTTTTTCCCCGGCGGCCCGTCGCGCCCGGTCGTCCAAGGACGGCGCGGATGGCCCGTCCGTCGCAGCCATGGCCGCGACTTTCCCCAGGAAACGCAGAAAATGGACAGTTCCGTCATCCACCATCTCATCCAGCAGGGCTTGCCCGGCGCGCGCGTGGACGTGCGCGGCGAGGACGGCGTGCACTTCGAGGCGACCGTGGTCAGCCCCGATTTCGCCGGCAAGCTGCCGCTGGCGCGGCACCGTATGGTCTACGCGACGCTCGGCGACCTCATGGGCGGCGCGATCCACGCCCTCTCGCTGCGCACGCTGACGCCGGAAGAAGCCGCGCGCGGCTGAATCGTTTTTCCGTGGCGGCGCGCGCCGCCACGCACATCGGACATTCACTCGGAGCGGCACCGCATGGACGGCGGCATCAGACGGGAACCCAACGTGGCGAAAATCCTCATCAACGGCGGCCAGCCGCTCAACGGCGACGTGACCATCTCCGGCGCCAAGAACGCGGTACTGCCGATCCTCGCGGCGACCCTGCTCGCCGACGGCCCGGTCACGATCGGCAACGTGCCGCACCTGCACGACGTGACCACCACGATGGAACTGCTCGGCCAGATGGGCGTGGAACTGGTCATCGACGAGCGCATGAAGATCCACGTCGACCCGCGCCCGGCCAAGCGCTATTTCGCGCCCTACGATCTCGTCAAGACGATGCGCGCGTCGATCCTCGTGCTCGGTCCGCTGGTCGCGCGCTTCGGCGAGGCCGTCGTCTCGCTGCCCGGCGGCTGCGCGATCGGCTCGCGCCCGGTCGACCTGCACCTCAAGGGCCTGCAGGCGCTCGGCGCCGACGTCACGGTCGAGAACGGTTACATCAAGGCCTACGCCAAGCGCCTCAAGGGCGCGCGCATCAATCTCGACCTGGTTACCGTGACCGGAACCGAGAACCTCATGATGGCGGCCGCGCTCGCGCAGGGCACGACGATCATCGAGAACGCCGCGCAGGAACCCGAGGTCGTCGACCTCGCCAACTGCCTCAACGCAATGGGCGCCAAGGTCGAAGGCGCCGGCACCGCCACGCTCGTCATCGAAGGCGTCGAGCGCCTGTCCGGCACGAGCTACGACGTGCTGCCCGACCGCATCGAAACCGGCACCTTCCTCGTCGCCGGCGCGATCACCGGCGGCAAGGTCATGGCCAAGCACGCGCGGCCGAAAACGCTCGACGCCGTGCTCGCCAAGCTCGAGGAAGCCGGCGCACACCTCAACATGGGCGAGGACTGGATCGAACTGGACATGCAGGGCCGCCGCCCGAAGGCGGTCAACGTGACGACCGCGCCGTATCCCGCGTTCCCGACCGACATGCAGGCGCAGTTCACCGCGCTCAACTGCGTCGCCGAAGGCGTCGGCATCATCACCGAAACCGTGTTCGAGAACCGCTTCATGCATGCGCTCGAACTGCAGCGCCTGGGCGCCGACATCCAGCTCGAAGGCAATGCCGCGATCATCAAGGGCGTGCCGAAGATGTCCGGCGCGCCGATGATGGCGACCGACCTGCGCGCGTCCGCCTCGCTCGTGCTCGCCGGCCTCGTCGCCCACGGCGACACCCAGATCGACCGCATCTATCACATCGACCGCGGCTACGAGAACATCGAGGAAAAGCTCGGCGGGCTCGGCGCGCAGATCCGGCGCTTGCCGGGGTAAGGCGGGGCGTCAGCGCGTCGGCGCCGACAACAGCTTGAGCGTCACCGTCTCGCCTTTGCCGTCGACCTGCTCGATCTGCACGGGCAGCCAGCCGAGCGATGGTGCGAACCAGCTGCGCGCGACGCGGCGGCGGTTGTCCTTGCCGCTGCTTTCGCGTTGCATGCGGACGGTGTCGTAGCGGCCGGCGGGAACATCCAGCGCTTCGCTGCCGTCGCGCGCGTATTGCATGTCCTCGATGCGGTCCATGACCGCGACCTTGTAGGCGAACGTCGTCGCGCCGCGGATGAGGTCGGCGGCGAGGCCGAGCGTCACGCTCTGGCGGTCGATGAGGCCGGGCGCGGTCGCGTAGCGGAAATCCTTGCCACCTTCGCTGACGCGGACTTCCCCCGCCTTCCAGTCGAAATCGGCATGGCGCGTGCGCTGCTTGAATGCACCTTCCTGCTTGTAGTCGTAAGTCAATGCTTCCGGCCTGCCGTCCTTCCAGCGGAAGCGCGAGGTTTCGACGATGTGGATGCCGGCGAGCTTGGCCAGCCCCGACGTGCCGCGCGTTTCGCTGCGCAGGGTCCAGGTGCCGTCGCCGGCATCGCGCAGGTCGAGCGTGGTGCGGCCGATATCGTCGCCGTTGCGAAGCGTCGCGTATTCGGCGTGGAAGGGTTTCACTTCGTTGTCCGCCGCGGCAGCAGGCAGCGCGATGGCGAGATTAAAGGCGAAGGCGACAATCAGGTGTTTCATCGGAGCTTTGGTTCAGGCGAAAGAGCGGCGAGTGTCCGCGCGCGCGGCTGAACATTCGCGGACGCGTTCGGCTACGGATGGAGCTGGCCGTCCGCAGCCAGTCGCAGCGGCTCCGCGAGCGGAGCGCCGTCGAAGGCGATGCCGTCCGCATTCAAGGCGATGCGGCGCGCGGCGAGCAACGCGAGTGTCGCGACCAGCAACTGGTGCTCGTGTGGCAGCAGCCTCGCCGCGAGCGACGCGGGCGTGTCGCCGTCGCGCGTTTCGACGCGGACCTGCGCGATCACCGGACCGCCATCGAGTTCGCCGGTGACGAAATGCATGCTCGCACCGTGTGCGCGATCGCCCGCGTCGAGCGCGCGCGCATGCGTTCGCAAGCCGGGATATTTCGGCAGCAGCGAGGGATGGATGTTGACCATGCGCCCACGCCATGGCGCGATCGCGGCGTCGTCGAGGATGCGCATGAAGCCGGCGAGAACGATCAGCTCCGGCTGGGCTGCGACGATGCGCGAGAACAGGTCGGCATCGTAGGCGGCGCGGGTCGCGTAACCCGCAGGATCGAGCGCGAGGGTCGCGATGCCGGCTTCCTCCGCGCGGCGCAATGCCGGCGCGTGCGACTTGTCACTGGCGACGAGGGCGAAATCGACCGGCAGCACACCGTCATTGCGCGCGTCGATCAGGGCCTGCAGGTTCGAGCCGCGCCCGGAGACGAGGACGGCGATGCGCAGGCGCGACGGCGCGCTCACGCGATGCGCACGCGCTCGCCACCGTGGGCAGCTTCGACCGCGCCGATCGTCCACGCGGGCAGGCCGAGGCCTTCGAGCGCGTCGATGGCGTGGCCGGCCTGGTCGCGGCGCACGATGAGCACGTAGCCGATGCCGCAGTTGAACGTGCGCAGCATCTCGTCGCGCGCGACGTTGCCTTCGCGTTGCAGCCAGTCGAACAGCGGCGGCCATTTCCAGGCGCTGCCGTCGAGCGCGATGCCGAGATGTTCGGGCACGACGCGGATGATGTTTTCCCTGAGCCCGCCGCCGGTGATGTGGGCCATGCCGCGCACCGGCATCTGCTTGAGCAGGGCGAGGATGGGCTTGACGTAGATTGTGGTTGGCGCGAGCAGCGCGTCGGCGAGCTTGATGCCGCCGACGTCGAGGTCGAAAGGATTGCCGGCGCGCGCGACGATCTTGCGGATCAGCGAATAGCCATTGGAATGCGCGCCGCTCGAAGCGATGCCGACGATCGCATCGCCCGCCTCGATGAGCGAACCGTCGACGAGCGCGGATTTCTCGACCGCACCGACGGTGAAGCCGGCGAGGTCGTATTCGCCGGGCGGATACATGTCCGGCATTTCCGCGGTTTCGCCGCCGATCAGTGCGCAACCGGCGAGTTCGCAACCTTTCGCGATGCCGCCGACGACGGATACGGTGGTGTCGACATCGAGCTTGCCGGTGGCGAAGTAGTCGAGGAAGAACAGCGGCTCGGCGCCCTGCACGAGCACGTCGTTGACGCACATGCCGACGAGGTCGATGCCGATCGTGTCGTGGCGGCCGAGCACCTGCGCGAGCTTGAGCTTGGTGCCGACGCCGTCGGTGCCGGAAACGAGCACGGGCTCGCGGTAGCGTCCGCCGAGTTCGAACAGCGCGCCGAAGCCGCCGAGGCCGGCCATGACTTCGGGCCGGAACGTACGCTTGACCAGCGGCTTGATGCGTTCGACGACTTCGTTGCCCGCGTCGATGTCGACGCCGGCGGCGCGGTAGTTCAGGGATTCGGGTTGCGTGGACATGGCGTCACGTGCCGTTCGCGGCCGGTGATTCTAGCATTCGGGCCGCCTCGCACGATCGCGCCGAATTGGACGCCATGCCGCGCTTTGGGCAGACTTGCCGCACCCCTGCCGTCATCGGACGATGCCCGTGCGACCGTTGCGCCTGCTGCCGCTGTTCCTTCTCGTTCTTGCGACCGTTTTCGCGCAGCCGGCTTCCGCGGCGCCGACGGCCTATACCGGCAGCGCGCCGGTCAATTCGCAGGACGATGACGAACGCGCCGCCGCGCTCAAGACCGCGCTGGCCAATGTCGTCATCGAACAGACCGGCGACGCCGGCATCCTCGCCCGCGCCGATGTGGCCAAGGCCGTCACCCAGGCCAGCCGCTACGTCCTGCAATACAGCTATCGCGCGGATGCGGGCAGCAACGCGCCGCTCACTTTGGTCGCGCAGTTCGACAGCGCGGCGGTCGACGCGATGCTAACGCGCCTGGGCCTGCGCGAGGAGACCCAGCCTGCCGCCGCGGTCGATGCGACGAGCGAAGCGAGCGTCTGGATCGGCGGCGTGCGCAACGCCGACGACTGGCTGCGCGTGGCCGGCTACCTCGCGCGCAACAATTTCGTGCGGTCCAGCCGCCCGCTCGAGGCGCGTGGCGACGCCGTGCTCATGCGCCTGACGCTGGCCAGCGATGTGCAGCGTTTCCTCGACGCCGTGGCCGCCGAACGCACGCTTGCGATCGAAAGCCGCGACAGTGTCTCCGGCGATGCCGAAGCGCGGCTGGTGCTGACGCCGTGAACGCATGCTGCGCCATTTGCCCAACCTGATCACGGCGCTGCGCATCGCGCTGGTCGTTCCGCTGTGCCTGCTCATCCTCGCGCAGCGCTGGCCACTGGCGCTCGCCGTGGCTGCGCTCGCCGGCGTCAGCGATGCGCTCGACGGCCTGCTCGCCAAGCGTTTCGGCTGGCAAAGCTGGATCGGCGGCATGCTCGATCCGATCGCCGACAAGCTGCTGCTCACGGCCGCGTTCGTCACCCTCGCGATCGTCGGTGCGATTCCCGCATGGCTTACCGCGCTCATCGTCGGACGCGACCTCGTCATCGTCGCCGGCGCGATCGCCTACCACGCGTTGATCGGCCGCTTCGACGCCGCCCCGACGCGCCTGTCGAAATGGACGACGGTGGTGCAGATCGTGTTCGTGCTCTACGAACTGCAACGTCTCGCCGGCTGGTTGCCCGAGGCGGATGGATTGAACGATGCGTTGATCGTGCTGACCGCCGCGCTCACGCTCGCCAGCGGCGTGCACTACGTCATCGTCTGGGGTCGCCGCGCAGAAGCGCAACGAAGGAGACCGACTTGAACGAACCCTTGCAGCAGCGCGGTCTCGACCTGCGCTGGCAATGGCTGATCCTGCTCGGCATCGTCGGCGTCGTGCTCTATTGGCTGCGGCCGGTGCTGATGCCGTTCGTCGTTGCGGCACTGTTCGCGTACCTGCTCGATCCTCTCGTCGACCGGCTGGAGAAACGCCTCGGCCGCGGGCTGGCGGTCGCCCTGGTGTTCCTCGTCGCGACGATCCTCGTCGTCGGCATCGTGCTCGTGCTGGTCCCCTTCATCGAGCGCCAGATAGGCAATTTCCTCGCCCAGCTGCCGGTCTGGGTCGCGTGGTTCCAGTCGCACGCGGCGCCATGGCTGCAAGAGCATTTCGGCGTTTCGCCTGAAATCCTCGACACGCAGAAGATCTTCGACGCGCTGCAGGCGAACTGGAAGGAAGCCGGCGGCTTCGCGGCAACGGTCGTTGCGAAGGTTTCCAAGTCCGGCCTTGCGCTCGTCGGCTGGGCGCTCAACCTGGTCATGATTCCGGTCGTCGCGTTCTATCTCCTGCGCGACTGGGACGTGCTCGTCGCGCGCATCCGCGTGCTGATTCCGCGCTCGGTGGAACCGGTGGTGACGCGCCTGTCGCGCGAGTCCGACGACGTGCTCGGCGCGTTCCTGCGCGGCCAGCTCAGCGTCATGGTCGCGCTCGGCGTGTACTACGGCGCGGCGCTGTGGCTGGTCGGCATCAGCGTCGGCCCGCTGATCGGGATGGTCGCCGGGCTCATCAGCTTCGTGCCGTACCTCGGCGCGATCACCGGCATCGTCATGGCCCTGGTCGCCGCGCTCGTGCAATACCAGGACTGGACGCACGTGCTGCTCGTGCTCGGCGTATTCGCGGTCGGGCAGACGCTCGAGGGCTACGTGCTCGTGCCCAAGCTCGTCGGCGACAAGATCGGCCTGCATCCGGTCGCGGTGATCTTCGCCGTGCTCGCCGGCGGCGAATTGTTCGGTTTTCTCGGCATCCTGCTTGCTTTGCCGGTCGCCTCGGTCGCGATGGTCGTGCTGCGCTACCTCCACGAGAGGTACACGCGCAGCGACCTGTACAACACGCGGGCCGAGCCTACGATTATCGTGCCGAGCGCCGACGAAGCCGTGCCGATCATCGTTGCGGTACCGGCCGACATCGCGGCAAAGGCGACGCCCGACGCATGAGCGCGCAACTTCCGCTCGCCTTGCGCTGGCCCGCGCACCAGCGCTTCGCGGGTTTCGTGCCTGGCGCGAACGGTGTCGCGCTGGAACTCGTGCGACGTGCCGCGCGCGACGCGGAATCGGCATGGCTGTATCTGTCCGGCGCGCAGGGCAGCGGACGCACGCACCTGCTTGTCGCCACCTGCGCAGCTGCGAGCGCGGATGGGCGCAGCGCGCAATACCTGCCGCTGTCGGTCCTGCGCGGCGAGCCCGCGCAGGCGATCCGCGGTTTCGGCGGCAGCGACCTGCTTGCCATCGACGATCTCGACGCGATCGCCGGCGACCACGACGCCGAGCATGCATTGTTCGACCTCTACAACCGCTGCCGCGCCGAACGCGCGACGCTGCTGTTCGCCGCGAGCGCGCCGGCATCGCAAGTCGGCATCACGCTGCCCGATCTCGTCTCGCGCCTGTCCGCGTGTACCCAGGTCGCGCTCAAGCCGCTCGAAGAAATGGAACGCCGTGCGCTGCTGCGCGACCGCGCACGCGAGCGCGGCATCGAGCTCGACGACGCGGCGCTCGATTGGCTGTTCACGCGCCGCAAGCGCGACCTCGCCACGTTGTTCGACCTCCTCGACCGCATCGACCGTGCCGCGCTCGCCGCGAAGCGGCGCGTCACCGTGCCGTTCCTGCGCACGCTGATGGACTGAAGCGCAGGGCTTGTCGCAAGGCAGGTGTGCGCGACGCGTGCGAAACTGCTGGCTGGCTTGACCGTCGCCGGATTGGGAATCGCCGGCGCCGGCACATGCCGACGTGCACTATGCCCACGGGCCCGCGCAACCGATCGACGCGGCGCATACCGCGAAGATCGCCAGGTACATCACGGACAAGCAGTTCAACAGGCCGCTGACCGACTACCTGCCGCGGTCGTCGAGCGTGCCGGCGCCGTGGCCGGCGACGTCGCCGGCGCGCCGGACATGCTGCCGCATTCGGCCGACGTCTACCGCTATTTCCGCGAACTTGCCCCGGAGGCCGCGCATTCGATGCGCAGCCCGAATTGCCGTTCGCCAAGCCGTGGCAGGCGCTGCCGCTCAACGCCGATGCGCGCTACGGCAAGGGCCGCGTGCTGCTGTTCGCGAACAGCCCGGTCTGGCGCGGCGTGACGATCGGAAACTACGCGCTGGTGCTCAACGCGATCACGCGTTTCGACAAGCCGTGAATCGCGATTCGTCGCGGCGCTGTTTTCGCGGCGCCGCGGCGGGATCGGATCAACGTTTCCCGCGTGCGCGCAGCGCCGTGTCGGCTTCGGCCAGTTGTTCCGGCGTGCCGATGTTGCGCCAGAAGCCGTCGTGGCGTTCGCCACCGAGTCTTCCCTCGCGCATTGCGCGCTGGTACATCGGCAGCAGCTTGAAACGCGTGCCGGTTTCATCGGCGACCAGTTCCGGCCGGTACACGCCGATGTTGCCGAACGTGAGTCGTTGGCCGAAGCCGTCCTCGTTGAGCCGCGCGCCGTCGAGCCAGAAGTCGCCGCGCGGGTGGAAGTCCGGGTTCGGCACCATGACCAGATGTGCGAGGCCATCGGGTTCGCGCGGCAATCGTGCGTAGTCGCAGTCGCTGACGATGTCGGCGCTGACACCGATGAACGGCGCGTCGCCGAGCAGTGGCAGCGCATGTTTGATGCCGCCACCGGTTTCGAACGGCGTCGGGCCTTCATCGCTGTAGAGGATGCGCAGGTTCCAGCGCGAACCGTCGCCGAGTGCGGGAGGAAACTGTCCGGCGAGATGCGAGATGTTGACGACGACCTCCTCGATGCCGATTGCCGCGAGTTTTTCGAGGTGATGTTCGATGAGCATCTTGCCGCCGGTGCGCAGCAGCGGTTTGGGCGTCGCGTCGGTCAACGGCCGCAGGCGCTCGCCGCGCCCGGCGGCGAAGATCATCGCGCGGCGGATCGTCACGCGGCGACCTCGCGCGGCTGCGTGATGTCGCGCTCGCCGAGCGCGCGTTCGAGCAGGTCGGCGAGCGGTGCGAGATCGTTGTAACGCCGCGCGACGGACATCACGTAGCGCCAGACCAGCGGCAGATCGGCGAGGTAGTGCGGCTTGCCGTCGCGATAGCAGAGTCGACAGAACAGGCCGAGCACCTTGATGTGGCGCTGCAGGCCGGTCAGGTCGAACCAGCGGCGGAACGTCGCGGCGTCCGTGTGCGCGTCGAGCAGGTGCGCGGCCACCAGACGCTGGCGATGGCTTTCCAGCCAGCCTTCGACGCGCTCGGCGTCCCATTCGATGTAGCAGTCGCGCAGCAGGGACGCGAGATCGTAGGTGATCGGGCCGATCACGGCGCCCTGGAAGTCGATGATGCCGGGGTTCGAAAGCCGTGGAACGGGATGGTGGTTCCTTCCCCCGTTCACGGGGGAAGGTGCCGAAGGCGAAAGGGGGGAGCGCAGCGAAGCTGCGCTGCCGTTTGCCTTGTCCCGTGGAGGAAAAGCGCCCCCTTCCGGCGCTGCCGCGCCACCTTCCCCCGCTCGCGGGGGAAGGGAAGAGGAAATGATCGCCGCGAACGAGGGAAGGGAAGCAGTGGTCGATGCATCGCATACCATCAGATTGCGGCTGTGATAGTCGCGATGCATGAACGTCTGCGGTTGTTTCCGCACGGCTTCGATGAGGCGCATGAAGGCGAGTTCGATGACATCCCATTCCTCGCACGCGATCTCGTGGCCGAGATGCCGGCGCAGGAACCACTCCGGCATGATCTCCAGCTCCATGGTCACGAATGCCTCGTCGAAGACGGGCAGGCCGACGGGGTCGACGCTGGTCTGCATGCGCAGCAGCGCGTCGAGCGCGTCGGCGTAGAGCGCGTCCGCCGTGGCGTCGGTCAATGCCGGCAGGTACGCATCCGAGCCGAGATCCTCCATGAGGATGAAACCCTGCGCGCGATCGACGGCGAACACCTCGGGCACGTGCAGCCCCGCGCGATGCAGGCGTGCTCCGATGTCGAGCCACGGCGCGATGTTTTCCTTGTCGGGCGGCGCGTCCATGACGATGCGCGTCGAGCCGTCGGCGAGCGCGACGCGCCAGTAGCTGCGGAAGCTCGCATCGGCGGAGGCGGGCTCGATGGTCATTTCATGCGCCGCAAGGGCCATCTCGGCGAAACGGCGGCGCGCGTCCGTGCGGTCTGGATCGGTATTCACGGCAAAATCCGAGGAGCAATGCGTGAAGTCTAGCAACGCGTGCCGCGGAACGAAGCACGGCAGGATAGACGCGCCGACCGTCGTGAATTTGACCACGATCGACCTAATCAGTACCATTTAAGTCCTGATTTGATCGCCCGGCCACGCCGCCATGCTCCGCGTCAGCAAGCTCACCGACTACGCCACCGTCGTCATGACCTGCCTCGCAGGCGCGGGCGACGACGTGCAGAGCGCACAGGCGCTTGCCGAGCGCGCGCACCTGGAACTGCCGACGGTGAGCAAGTTGCTCAAGCAGCTCGCGCAGGCCGGGTTGGTTGTTTCCGCGCGCGGCATCAATGGCGGCTATCGCCTCGCGCGCGAACCACGCGCGATCACCATCGCCGATATCGTGACCGCGATGGAAGGCCCGATCGGCATGACCGAATGCAGCGCGCACGCGGGCAGTTGCGACCACGAACCGCATTGCGGCGTGCGCGTGAACTGGCGTCGCATCAGCCAGGCGATCGCCGCCGCGCTCGAAAGCGTGACGCTCGCCGACATGGTCAAACCGCCGCCGCGGCGCGCCGGCGCGATTCCGCTGCGCGTCGCGAGCGCGTGAACCCAGCCCAGGCAGCCGAATGAACATGGCCACCCAACCCGCCGAACTCCAGGCCGCGCTGAACCGCCGCTACGACGCCGGTTTCGTCACCGACATCGAAAGCGAGAGCCTGCCGCCGGGCCTCGACGAGTCCGTCGTGCGCGCGATTTCCGCGCGCAAGGACGAACCGGAGTGGATGACCGATTGGCGGCTCAAGGCGTATCGCCACTGGCTGACGATGACGCCGCCGCACTGGGCGAAACTCAAGATCGGTCCGATCGACTTCCAGGCGATCAGCTATTTCTCGAGGCCGAAGAACCAGCCCAAATCGCTCGACGAAGTCGATCCCAAGCTGCTCGAAACCTACGACAAGCTCGGCGTGCCGCTGCACGAGCGCGCGCGCCTTGCCGGCGTCGCCGTCGATGCGGTGTTCGATTCGGTGTCGGTCGGCACCACGTTCCGCAAGGAACTCGCCGAGAAGGGCATCGTGTTCTGCTCGATGTCGGAGGCGATCCGCGAACATCCCGATCTCGTGCGCAAATACCTCGGCAGCGTCGTGCCGATCGGCGACAACTATTTCGCCGCGCTGAATTCGGCGGTGTTTTCCGACGGCTCGTTCGTGTTCATCCCCAGGGGCGTGCGTTGCCCGATGGAACTGTCGACGTACTTCCGCATCAACGCCGGCCACACCGGCCAGTTCGAGCGCACGCTCATCGTCGCCGAGGAAGGCGCGAGCGTGTCGTACCTCGAAGGCTGCACCGCGCCGATGCGCGACGAGAACCAGCTGCACGCGGCCGTCGTCGAACTCGTCGCGCTCGACGACGCGAAGATCAAGTATTCGACCGTGCAGAACTGGTATCCCGGCGACGAAAACGGCGTCGGCGGCATCTACAACTTCGTCACCAAGCGCGGCGATTGCCGCGGCGCGCGCTCGCGCATCACCTGGACGCAGGTCGAAACCGGTTCGGCGATCACCTGGAAATACCCGAGCTGCGTGCTGCGCGGCGACGATTCGGTCGGCGAGTTCCACTCGGTCGCGCTCACGCACCATCGCCAGCAGGCCGATACCGGCACCAAGATGATCCACATCGGCCGCAACACCAAGTCGAAGATCGTCTCCAAGGGCATCAGCGCCGGACACGGACAGAACACCTATCGCGGCCTCGTCAAGGTCGAGAAGGGCGCCGAGGGCGCGCGCAACCACACGCAATGCGATTCGCTGCTGATCGGCAAGAAATGCGGCGCGCACACGTTCCCGTACATCGAGGTCAAGAATCCCGGCGCGATCGTCGAGCACGAAGCGACCACCTCGAAGATTTCCGACGACCAGCTGTTCTACTGCCGCAGCCGCGGTATCGGCGAGGAAGACGCCGTGTCGATGATCGTCGACGGCTTCTGCAAGCAGGTCTTCAAGGAGCTGCCGATGGAGTTCGCCGTCGAGGCGAAAAAGTTGCTCGAAGTCTCGCTCGAAGGGGCGGTGGGATGAGCGCTCGCGTGGCACGCACGATTCGCGTCGTCGCCGAAGGCGAAGCGCGGCGGCGGCCGGTGGCGTATTGGCGCGCGCGCAGTCTTGCCGAGCGCCTTGCGGAAACCCTGAAGGTGCATCGCGAAGGCAACGATTTGTTCCGTGGAGGCAACCCGCCGTTCGTGTACGTGATGAGGTTGCGGAATGTCGACGCTCGGCGATGATTGGCAGGATTTCATCCGCGCGTTGTCGGCGAACGGGGTCGAATACATGATCGTGGGCGGCGTTGCAGTCGGCGCGCATGGCCATGTTCGCTATACGCAGGACATGAATGTTTGGTTCCGAGGCACGCAAGACAATGCACAACGCCTCATCAATGCCTTGCGCGACTTTGGCTTCGGCGCGGTTGCGGTGTTGCCGCAGGAATTCTGCAAACCACGCACGATGCTCGTCATCGGCGCGGAACCGAATCGGATCGAGTTGCTCAATTTCGCCGATGGCGTGGACTTCGACGAATGTTTTGCGCGGCGCGTTGATATTCCATTGGGCGCGGTCAAGGCTTCGGTGATTGCGTTGGACGATTTGCGGCAGAACAAGCGTGCGGTCGGTCGCTTGCAGGATCTCGCCGATCTCGAAAACCTGGACGATGCATCGAAACAGGAAGCCAGCTGATGGGTGGCTCAAACGCATCGCTGCAGCTGCGCGCCGCTCGTACGGAAGACGCTCAGGCAATCCACGCGCTGATACGCGAGCTCGCCGACTATGAAAAGCTGCTCCACGAAGTGGATGCGGGCATCGACGACATCGCGCGCGACCTGTTCGGCGAGAACCCGCGCGTGTTCGCTGAGATGGCAGAATTCAATGGCGAAGTCGCCGGTTTCTCGCTTTGGTTCTACAACTATTCGACGTTTCGCGGTCGCCACGGCATCTATCTGGAAGACCTGTTCGTGCGTCCGCAATTCCGCGGCAGGGGCATCGGCAAGGCGTTGCTGGTGAATCTCGCAAGGCGCTGCATTGAGGAGCGTTTGCCGCGCTTCCAGTGGTCGGTGCTGGACTGGAACACGCCGTCGATTGAATTCTACGAATCGCTCGGCGCGAAGCGGATGCCGGAATGGATCGACTGTCGCGTCGAGGGCGAGGCGCTGCACGCATTGGCGAGCGTCCGATGCCGAATACAGGAATGGAAACGAACATGCTGAAAATCGAAAACCTCCACGTCCGCGTCGCCGGCAAGGAAATCCTCAAGGGCCTTTCGCTCGAAGTGAAGGCCGGGGAAGTCCACGCGATCATGGGCCCGAACGGCGCGGGCAAGTCGACGCTCGGCAACGTGCTCGCCGGACGCGACGGCTATGAAGTCACGCAAGGCTCGATTGCCTACGAAGGCCGCGACCTGCTCGAACTCGAGCCGGAGGAGCGTGCCGCGGCGGGCGTGTTCCTCGCCTTCCAGTACCCGGTCGAGATTCCCGGCGTCAACAATACCTATTTCCTGCGCACGGCCCTCAACGCGCAGCGCAAGGCACGTGGCGAAGCGGAACTGGACTCGATGCAGTTCCTCAAGCTCGTGCGCGAGAAGCTCGCCGTGCTGCATCTCAAGGACGAATTGCTGCATCGCGCGGTCAACGAAGGTTTCTCGGGCGGCGAGAAGAAGCGCAACGAGATCTTCCAGCTCGCCCTGCTCGAGCCGAAGCTCGCGATCCTCGACGAAACCGATTCCGGACTCGACATCGATGCGCTCAAGATGGTCGCCGACGGCGTCAACGCGATGCGCGATCCGGAGCGTGCGTTCATCGTCGTCACGCACTATCAGCGGCTGCTCGACTACATCGTGCCCGACGTCGTGCACGTGCTCGCCGACGGCCGCATCGTCGAATCGGGAGACGCCAGCCTCGCGCACAAGCTCGAAGAGCATGGTTACGCCTGGATCGCCGAGCGGCGCGTCGCCGGAGCGGCGTGATGGAGAGTGCGCTGTTCGACGAGCTGGCCACGGGCGAGGTGCTCGAGCGCGCCGAATCGTGGCGCTACAGCCGCAACGCCGTGCGTGCGCTCGCGCAGCAGGCATTCGTCGCCGCCGACGCAGACGCGGCATTGACGCCGGAGCTTCGCGCGCAATTCGAGTGGTCGCAGACGAACGGGCAGCGCCTCGTGTTCGTCAACGGCGCTTTTGCATCCGCGCATTCGACGTCCGATGCGGCAGGCGTTTCGATCACGCATGCGCCGGATAACACCTGCGTCATCGACATCGGCGTCGATCTCGCGCAGCCGTTGCACATCGCCTACGTCGCCGTGCCGAGTGCCGCGCCGTCGCGCTGGCGCGCGTCACTCGCGCTGCGCGTCGCGCGAGGCGTGCGTGCGACGGTGATCGAGCAACACCTCGCTGGGTCAGGCGCCGACGTGCTCGGCGTGGTCGACCTTCGCGTCGACATCTCGACGCGCGGCGCGCTCGATCTCGTCTCGCTCAGCCATGTCGTGGACACCGCCTCGCTGGTGCGTCGCCTCGACGCGAAGATGGACGCCGAAGCGACGCTGCGCACGACGCACGCGATCTTCGGTGGCCGCCTGCAACGGCTCGACTTCGGGGTCGCGCTTGCGGGCGAGCGCGCGCGGCTGGAATCGCGCGGCGTCTTCGTGTTGCGCGGCCGCGAACATTCCGACGTGCACCTCGACCTGCGCCACGTCGCGCGCGACGCCGCCTGCGACGTCCTCTGGCGCGGCGTCGCCGACCAGCGGTCGCGCGGCATCTTCCACGGCGCGATCACGGTCGAGCCGGGCGCCGACGGCAGCGATGCGAGACTGTCGAGCAAGAACGTGCTGCTCTCCTCGTCGGCCGAGATCGACACGCAGCCCGTGCTCGAAATCCATGCCGACGAAGTGCAGGCCGCGCACGGCGCGACGGTCGGCCAGATCGACGAGCGCGCATTGTTCTACCTGCGTTCGCGCGGCATTCCGCTCGAAACCGCGCGGCGCATGCTCGTCGCGGCATTCTGCGCCGAAGCCCTCGCGGATATCGGTGACGCGGATCTGCGCAGCCGCATCGAAGCACTCGCCGCATCGCGCCTGCCGGCGCAGGAAGTTTCGCCATGACCGGCAAGGCGGAAAGCGACGGTACGTTCGACGTCGCCCGCCTGCGCGAGGATTTCCCGCTGCTCGCGCGGCAGGTGCACGGCAAGCCACTCGTCTACTTCGACAGCGCGAACACCTCGCAGAAGCCGCGCGCGGTCATCGACGCGGTGGACCGTTACTACCGCGAGATCAACGCCAATGTCGCGCGCGCCGTGCATACGCTCGGCGAAGAGGCGACCACGGCCTACGAAGGCGCGCGCGACAAGCTCGCGAAGTTCATCAACGCGCCCTCGCGTGACGAGATCGTGCTGACCAGCGGCACGACGCAGGCGATCAACCTCGTCGCCTACAGCTGGGCATTGCCGCGGCTGAAAGCCGGCGACGAAATCCTCGTCACGACGATGGAACACCACGCCAACATCGTGCCGTGGCAGCTCGTCTGCGAGCGTACGGGTGCAAAGCTCAAGGTTGCGCCGATCACCGAACGCGGCGAACTCATCGTCGAGAAGTTCGTCGAAGCGCTGACCCCAAGCGTCAAGCTCGCGGCGGTCGCGCACGTGTCGAACGTGCTCGGCACGATCAACCCGATCGCCGAGCTCGCGCGCGCGACGCGCAAGCGCGGCATTCCGCTGCTCGTCGACGGCTCGCAGGCGGCGCCGCATATTCCGGTCGACGTCCGCACGCTCGGCTGCGATTTCTATGCGCTGACCGGACACAAGCTGTTTGGTCCGACCGGCACCGGCACGCTGTGGGCGCGCAAGGACATCCTGCGCGACATGCCGCCGTTCCTCGGCGGCGGCGAGATGATCCGCACGGTGAGTTTCGACGGCACGACGTTCGCCGATCCCCCGCACCGCTTCGAGGCGGGTACGCCGAACATCGCCGGGTTCGTCGGCTTGTCCGCGGCGCTCGACTATGTGGAATCGCTCGGCCATGCGCGCGTGAGCACGTACGAGGCAACCTTGCTCGAACATCTCACCGACGCCCTGCGCGCCGTGCCCGGCGTGCGCCTGTTCGGCGAGGCCGCGCACAAGGTGCCGGTCGTCTCATTCCTCGTCGATGGCGCGCACGCGCATGATCTGGCCACGCTGCTCGATCACGAAGGCATCGCGGTGCGCTCGGGCCATCATTGCGCGCATCCGCTCATGCAGTTCCTCTCGGTTCCCGCGACGTTGCGTGCTTCACTCGCGTTCTACAATACGCACGAGGAAATCGACCGCTTCGTTGCCGCGCTGGTCAAGGTGCGACGTCTGCTGGCTTGAGGGGTTTTCGATGAGCGACGTATCCAACCCGGGCGCGAAGTCGGCAGCCGGTTTGCGTTTCCACACCGCAACCGCGAGCGACATCGACGCGCTCGTGCCGCTCGTCGAGTCGGCCTATCGCGGCGAAGCCAGTCGCGTGGGCTGGACGACCGAAGCGGATTTGCTCGACGGCCAGCGCATCGATCCACAGGGTCTCGCCGAGACGCTCGCGAGGCCGGACAGTCGCGTCGTGCTCGCCGAAAGCGGCGGCGCGCTGCTCGGTTGCGCGCACGTCGAACGCCAGGGCGATCATGCCTACTTCGGCATGTTCTCGGTGCGCCCGAACCTGCAAGGCGCCGGCGTCGGCAATGCGTTGCTCGCCGAATGCGAGCGCGTCGCGCGCGAGGACTGGCGGTGCGCGAAAATGCGCATGACCGTGATCTCGCTGCGCGACGAACTCATCGCTTGGTACGAGCGGCGCGGCTATCGGCGCACCGGCGAATTCAGGCCGTTTCCATACGGCGATGCGCGCTTTGGTGTGCCGAAGCGCGACGACCTTCGTTTCGAATGGCTGGAGAAGGCGCTGTGAACTGGGTACGCGTCTGCGCGACGGGCGAATTGCTGCCCGGCGAATACCGCGTCGTCTGGGACGGCGACGTGCCGATCGCCGTGTTCAACTTCGACGGCGATTTCTATGCGATCGAGGACGTGTGCACGCACGACGGCGGTGAACTCACCGGCGGCATCGTCGAAGGCCGCGAGATCGAATGCCCGCGCCACGGCGCGCGTTTCGACATCATGACGGGCGCGGCGCTGTGCCCGCCCGCCTACGAGCCAACCGCGAAATTCCCGGTAAAGGTCGAAGACGGCGCCGTCTATACGCGCGACGATCGCCTCGATTGAGTGCGATCACGCAGCCGGAAAACGCAGCGTCACCCGCAAACCCGTGTCGTCGCGCCCACGCGCGAAGGCGACCGCACCGCCGTGACGCTCGGCGATGCGGCGCACGATGGCCAGCCCCAGTCCTGAACCTTCGCGCCGGCTGCAGGGCGGGCGGAAGAAGCGTTCGCCCAATCGCGGCCACCATTCCTCGGGCACGCCCGGCCCCGAATCCTCGATTTCGAGCACGACCGTGCGCAGTTCCTGCGCGACCGCGACGGTGACGGTGCCGTGCTCGCCGGCGTAGTTGAGCGCGTTGTCGACGAGGTTGACGAGTGCCTCGCGCAGCATGACCGGATCGCCGGCGACTTCCGCACCGGACGCGGGACCTTCGTAGCCGAGGTCGATGCGCAGCGCGAGCGCGTCGGGCACGCGTTCGGCGACGTGGTCGCGGGCGAGCCGCGCGAGGTCGACGCGCAGCGGCGCGTCGTGCTCGTCGGCCTGCGCGCGCGCCAGTGCGAGCAATTGCCCGGCGGCGCGGCCGGCGCCGGCGGACAGGCGCTCCACGTGGGCGAGCGCATCGCGGACGCTTTCCGGACGCGGATCGGCGAGCGCACGCTCGGCCTGCAGGCGCAGCCCGGCAAGCGGCGTGCGCAACTGGTGCGCGGCGTCGGCGATGAAGCGTTCCTGCAGGTCGAGCAGGGTGCGCAGGCGTTGCAGCAGCGCGTCGATGGTCTGCGTGAGCGGACGGATTTCGGTGGGCACCTCGCGCTGGTCGAGCGGCGCGAGGTCGCGCGCGCGGCGTTGCGCAAGCTGGTCGACGAGCGGGTCGAGCAAACGCAGCCCGCGGCTCACGCCGACCCAGACCAGCGCGAGAACGACCGCGATGAGCAGCAGCACGACCGGCAGCGTGCCGACGAGGATTTCGCGCGCGAGCGACTGGCGTCCGCGCATCGTTTCCGCGACCGAGATGACGATGGTGTCGTCGGCGCCCGCATCGCGTAGCGCCAGCGAGGCCATGCGCAGGTCGCGGCCTTTGGATTCGATCGATTCAAGTCGAGGCGGCGCGTCGATCTCCGGCGTCGACGGCGGCTGGGGCAGGTCGCGGTTCGAGGCCAGCACGCCATGGTGCAGGCTGCGCACGCTGTACCAGGTCGGGTCGTCGGACTCCGACTCCATGAGGATGCGCACCTGGGGACTGAGTGACTCGGCGCCCGATTCGCTGCGCGCCATGCGCTCGAGCGCGCGCGCGGTGTCGGCGAGCGAACGGTCGTAGCTGAGGTTGGCGTAGTGCAGCGCGAGCACGTAGATGAGCGCGCCGCTGCCGATCCACGCGAGCGCGAGCGGCAGGACGAGGATCGTGAGCAGGCGCCGGCGCAGGCTCGGTGGCCGCTTCGCGCGTGCCGGGCTGTCGAGGGATGGACGTCTAGACGGCTGCATCGTCGCCGGCTTCGAGGAGATAGCCGAGCCCGCGCACCGTGCGGATGCGCACGCCGCTGCCCTCGAGCTTGCGACGCAGGCGGTAGACGGCGATGTCGAGGCCATTGTCGGTGAGCGTGGTGTCCCAGCTGCACAGCGCGTCGACGAGCTGCTCGCGGCTGATCACGCGGTCCAGGCGCGCGGCGAGCGCTTCGAGCAAGCCGAATTCGCGCGGCGTGAGCTCGAGCGGTTCGTCGCCGACGTGGGCGCGGCGGCGCGGCAGGTCCAGGCGCATGCGGCCGAGCTGGAGTTCCGGCACGCCCTGGGTCGTGCGCCGGCGCAGCAACGCCCGCGCGCGCGCTTCGAACTCGCGCAGCGCGAAGGGTTTGACGAGGTAGTCGTCGGCACCGAGGTCGAGCGCGCGGACGCGTTCCTCGAGTTCCTCGCGCGCGGTGGCGACGAGCACGGGCACGGCGTCCGCACGCGAGCGCAGGCGGCGCAGCAGTTCGATGCCGTCGACGTCGGGCAGGCCGAGGTCGAGCACGACGAGGTCGTAGGGATGGTCGCGCAGCGCTGTATCGGCCTGGCGGCCGTTGGCGAGGCGGTCGACGGCGTGGCCGGCGTTGGCCAGCGCCGCGCCGATCGCGTCGGCGATCGCCGCATCGTCTTCGATGATGAGGATGCGCATGGGCTCGATTGTATCGGTCGCGCCGCGCGTGCACGGCGCAGCGCTTTCCGGCTGGCTCTTGCCTTGCCCGCACTCCGGGCGGCTGTTATTCTATTTGAGACTCATTCTCATTTGTAAGGTTCGGTTCGCGCATGGCTGCCTGCGCAAGGCGCGGCGATGCGAATGCCGCAAAACGCGATGGACGAGACGGTACGCGGCACCCGGCGGATCGGCGCGAATGCGCGGTCGTACTGGCTCAAGACCCTGCATCAGTGGCACTGGATCAGCGCGGCGGTGAGCCTGGTGCTCATGCTGCTGTTCAGCGCGACGGGCTTCACGCTCAACCACGCCGCGCAGATCGAGAGCAAGCCGGCGGTCGTGTCGCTTCACGCGCAACTGCCGCGCGAATTGCTCGCATCGATGTCGGGCCGTGCGGACAAGGACCAGGCGCCGTTGCCGGGCGACGTGCGCACATGGATCGCGCGCGAGTTGCATGTCGCGCTCGATGCGCGCGCGGCGGAGTGGAACGACGGCGAGGCGATGCTGTCGATGCCGACGCCGGGCGTCGATGCGTGGCTCAGCGTCGATGCGCAAACCGGGCAGATTGAATACGAACGCACCGACCGCGGCTGGATCGCGTATTTCAACGACCTGCACAAGGGTCGCCACGCGGGGCCGTTGTGGGGTTGGTTCATCGACCTGTTCGCGCTCGCCTGCGTCCTGTTTTCGCTGACCGGCCTGGCGCTGCTCTGGCTGCACGGGCGCCAGCGCGCAATGACCTGGCCGCTGGTGGCGCTCGGGTTCGTGCTGCCGCTGCTGGTCGCGCTGCTTTTCATCCACTGACGAGGTGTCCTCCATGCGCCGAATTTCCCTGATTGCCGCCATCGCCTGCGCGAGTCCCGCCGCGTTCGCCGCCGATGCGCAGCTCACGCTCGAACTGCCGAAGATGGACGTCTCCGAATACCACCGTCCTTATGTCGCGGTGTGGATCGAACGCGAGGACCGCAGCGTCGCCGCCAACCTCGCGGTCTGGTACCAGAACAAGGACGGCAAGGATGCGAAATCCGGCAAGGCCGAACCGGGCACGAAATGGCTGTCCGACCTGCGCCAGTGGTGGCGCCGCAGCGGCCGCGAGCAGACGTTGCCGATCGACGGCGTCAGCGGCGCAACGCGCCCGGCCGGGCAGTACCAGCTCGCGTTTTCCGGCGCGAAACCGCCGCTCGCCGGGCTCGCCGCCGGCAACTACAAGCTCGTCGTCGAGGCCGCGCGCGAAGTCGGCGGCCATGAACTCGTCAGCGTGCCTTTCGCATGGCCGCCGGCGTCGCCGCAGCATCTCGCCGCGAAAGGCGAGAGCGAGATCGGCGACGTCAAGTTCGACTTGAATCCCTGAAGTCCGCAATCCATCCGGAGATCGAAATGAAGAAACTCAGCCAATGGGCCATCCTCGCGCTCGCCGCGACGCTGCCGCTCGCCGCGTCCGCGCACAAGGCCTTCCTCGTGCCGTCGACGACGGTGCTGTCGGATCCCGAGGACGCCTGGGTCACGTTCGACGCGTCGGTGTCGAACGACCTGTTCTATTTCAACCACCACGCGCTCGACCTCGATCATCTCGTCGTCACTGGCCCCGACGGCAAGCCGGTCGCCGCCGAGAACGAGGCCAAGGGCAAGTGGCGCAGCACGTTCGACGTGCACCTGACCCAGCCGGGCACCTATCGCGTCGCGATCGAGAACAGCGGCGTGTTCGCCAGCTACGTCGATGCGAAGGGCGAGAAGAAGCGTTGGCGCGGCAGCGTCGACAAGCTCGGCGAGATTCCGGCCGATGCCAAGGACGTCCAGGTTTCCGAATCGCAGAACAGCGTCAACACCTTCGTCACGCTCGGCAAGCCGAACGACACGGCGCTCAAGCCGAGCGGCCATGGGCTCGAATTCGTCCCGGTGACGGCTCCGAACGACCTCTACGCGGGCGAGGCGGCGAAGTTCCGTTTCCTCGTCGACGGCAAGCCGGCCCGGGAACTCAAGGTCACCGTCATCGCCGGCGGCACGCGCTACCGCGACAAGCAGGACGAGATCACCGCGACGACCGACGCCAACGGCGAATTCAGCGTGACCTGGCCGACGCCCGGCCTGTACTGGCTCAGCGCGTCGCTCGACAAGCAGAAGCCGACGATCCAGAAGGCCAGGGAGCGCCGCCTCGGCTACGTCGCCACGCTCGAAGTGCTGCCGCAGTAACGCCTTGCAAGGCGCGCGCTTCGTCCAGCGCCTCGCGGCGGTGCTGCCCTGTGCCGCCGCGTTCGCCTGCGCGCTCGCGCTCGCCGGCTGCGCGAGCGCGCCCGCGTTGACGACGTTGCGCGGCCCGACCATGGGCACGACGTGGTCGGTCAAGCTCGTCGTGCCCGCGCAGCGCAGCGCCGACGAACTGCAGCGCGGCATCCAGCGCGAAGTCGACGCCGTCGTCGCGCAGATGAGCACGTACGAGGCGGACTCCGACCTCGGCCGCTACAACCGCGCGCCGGCCGGCACATGGCAGGCGCTGCCGCCGGAATTCTTCGGCGTGCTCGACTACGCGCTCGCGCTCGCGCGCGACAGCGGCGGCGCCTACGATCCGACGGTCGGTCCGCTCGTCAACCTGTGGGGTTTCGGTCCCGGCGCGCGCCTGCACGAGGTGCCGTCGGATGCCGCGATCGCGGCGGCGCGCGAACACGTCGGCTACGCGCGCATCGAGCTCGACGCGGCGACGCGTCGCGCGCTGCAACCCGGCGACGTCTACGTCGACCTGTCCTCGGTCGCGAAAGGCTTCGGCACCGACCAGATCGCGCGCTGGCTCGAACGCGAAGGCGTGGCGAGCTACCTCGTCGACATCAGCGGCGAACTGCGCGCGCATGGCAAGCGTCCCGATGGCGGCGACTGGCAGGTGGGCATCGAAAAACCCGGCGCCGCGGCGGGTGCGGTCGACATGGCGAGCGAGGTCGAACGCGTCGTGCGCCTGCGCGAAAAGTCGATGGCGACCTCGGGCGACTACCGCCATTTCTTCGAGGACGCCGGCCGTTATTACTCGCACCACATCGATCCGCGCACGGGGCGTCCGGTCGAGCACCGTATCGCTTCGGTGACCACGATCGCCGACGACTGCATGCACGCCGACTCGATCGGCACCGCGCTCATGGTGCTCGGCGAGGACGCCGGTCTCGCCTGGGCGCGCGAACGCGGACTCGCCGTGCTCATGCTGGTGCGCGACGGCGATGGTTTCGTCGAACGCACGACGCCCGCGTTCGACGCGCTGATGGCCTCGCCGTGACCACGCGCAGGTTCGCCACCGGCGCGATCGGCAACGCGGTCGCGCTGCTGGTCGTCGCTGCGCTCGCGGCATGGCTGTATGGCCTGCACGGCGAGATCGAATGGATTTCACCCGACCTGCGCCGCGCGCTCGCGGCCATGCTTTCCGTCGTCGCCTATGCGGCCTTGTGCGCGGCGATCGCGTGGCCGCGCCTGCGCGCGCAGCGCGCGCGAGGCGAAGTCGCCGGCGACGTGTTGTGGGTCATCCACGCCAGCCAGACCGGCCAGGCCGAACGGCTCGCCGAACGCACCGCGCAATCGCTGCGCGATGCCGGCGTCGCCGTGCGCGTCGAAGCGCTCGGCCGCGTGCGCGCCGACGACCTGCGTTCGATGCGCCGCGCGCTGTTCGTCGCGAGCACGACGGGCGAAGGCGATGCGCCGGACGACGCATTGCCGTTCCTGCGCGACGTGCTGGCCGCGGACATCGATCTGCCACAACTCGAATACGGCCTGCTCGCGCTTGGCGACCGTTCCTACGACGACTTCTGCGCGTTCGGCCGACGCATCGACGCATGGCTGCGCCACGCCGGTGCGCGGCCGCTGTTCGATCGCATCGACGTCGACGATGGCGACGCGGCCGCGCTGCGGCATTGGCAGCATCACCTCGGCGTGCTCAGCGGCCGCACCGACCTGCCGGACTGGACGCCGCCGCGCTACGAAACGTGGCGGCTGCGCGCGCGTCGCGAAACCAATCCCGGCAGCATCGGCGGCGCCTGCTTCGTGCTCGAACTCGTGCCGGGCGAAGGCGCGCTGCCCGCTTGGCGCGCCGGCGATCTCGTCGAGATCGCGCCGTGTGCGGTCGATGCGCCGGACCTCGCGACGCTGCCGCATCGCGAATATTCGATCGCGTCGATTCCCTCGGAAGGCGCGCTCCTGCTGCTCGTGCGGCGAATGACGCGCGCCGACGGCACGCCCGGGTTCGGCTCGGACTGGCTCACGCGTCGCGCGCGCGTCGGCGAGCGCATCGCGTTGCGCATCCGCGCGAATGCGAATTTCCACGCGCCGGACGGCGAGCGACCGCTGATCCTCGTCGGCAACGGCACCGGCATTGCCGGGCTGCGCGCGCTGCTCGCCGAGCGTGTCGCGCGCGGGCATCGGCGCAACTGGCTCGTCTTCGGCGAACGCAACGCCGATCGCGATTTCCATTTCTCGGACGACATCGAACGCTGGCGTGCGCAGGGGTTCGTCGAGCGGCTGGATCTCGCGTTCTCGCGCGATGTCGCACGAAGCGACGGCGACACGTCGACCGACGCTACGCCAGTCCTGCCGCGAAAGGCCTACGTGCAACACCGCCTTGCCGAAGCCACCGACACCTTGCGCGAGTGGATCGCCGACGGCGCATCGATCTTCGTCTGCGGCAGCCTGGAAGGCATGGCGCCCGGCGTGCATGCGGCGCTCGTCGACGCGCTCGGCGACGCGACCGTCGAGCAGTTGCTCGTGGCAGGGCGCTATCGGCGCGACGTGTACTGACGGGCGGCGAACGAGCCGGAAACAGCGGGGCAGGAAGCGGAAACGGCGCAAAGCATCGTGCCGCCCGGTTGCGTGCTCAGGTCTCCGCCCACTCGCGCAGCAGGTTGTGATAGACGCCGGTCAGTTGCAGCACGGCCGCGTCGTCGGCGCCGCTGCGCGTGAGCGTCTGGATCGAGGTGTCGAGTTCGAACAGCAGGCGACGACGGCGGTCGTCGCGGATCAGGCTTTGCACCCAGAAGAACGCAGCCAGCCGCGCGCCGCGCGTGACCGGTTGCACTTGGTGCAGGCTGCTCGACGGATAGACGATGAGGTCGCCCGCGGGCAGCTTGATCTCGTGTTCGCCGTAGGTGTCGCTGACGACGAGTTCGCCGCCGTCGTATTCGTCGGGCTCGCACAGGAACAGCGTGCAGGAAACATCGCTGCGCAGCTGCCCGCCATTGGGGAGCGCCATCACCGAACCATCGACATGGAAACCGTAGTGGCCGCCGCCTTCGTAGCGGTTGAAGCGCGGCGCGAGCGTGCGCAGCGGCAGCACGGCGGCGTGGTAGAGCGGGTTGCGCGCGAGCGCGTCGAGGACGATCGCGCCGAGCTCGCGGCGCTGCGGCGAGGCGTCGGGCAATTGCAGGTTGCGCTTGACGCGCGCGCCTTGCGCGCCGACGGTTTCCTTGCCGTCGGTCCATTGCGCGGCATCGAGCGCGGCGCGCATGGACTTGACCTGTTCGGCGTCGAGGACGCCCGGGATGTGCAGGAGCATGCGGCGGTCCGGCGGAATCGGAGCGTCCATTCTCGCATTGCGTTGTGCGTTTGCGCGGCCGCCGCGAACGATGGCTCGCGGCAGGAAAAGCGGCCCGTCCATGGGCCGTTTCCCGAGCATCGTGTCGTCAGAAGCGGACGTTGGCGCTGAGCATCGCCGAACGCGGCGCGCCCGGCGTGTAGCGGTAGCCGCTCTTGTTGATCGCGGCGACGTAGTCCTTGTCGAACAGGTTGTAGACGTTGAGCTGCAGGCTGAAGTGGTCGTTGACCGGATAGCTCGCCATCGCGTCGAACACGCAGTACGAATCGATCACGGGCGGCGTGCCGACGGCGCCGTCGGTGCCGCGCTTCATCTCGCCCGAGTAGCGCGCGCCGCCGCCGATGGTCAGCTTGAATGGCGTCGTGTACGTCGTCCACAGCGTGAACGCGCTGTCCGGCGTGTAGGCGAGGTCGTCGGAGCCGTCCTGCGAGACGTGCGAGCCCTTTTCCACCGTCGCGTCCATCGTCGTGAAGCCGGCGCTGACCGACCAGTTGTCGGTGAGCTTGCCGACGACGCCGAGTTCGACGCCCTGCACCTGCTTCTTGCCGATCTGGTAGTAGAGCTGGTCGACCGGATCCTGCACGACTTCATTGCTGACGTCGGTGCGGTACAGCGCGGCGGTGAGGAACAGCCTGGAATCGAGCAGCTCCCACTTCGTGCCGAGTTCGAGCGTCTTCGCCTTTTGCGGGTCGAAAATCGGGTTGTCGAGGCTGTTCGCCGACGCCGACAGCGCCAGCGAGCTGCCGCCCGGCGGTTGCTGCGACAGCGCGTAGTCGAGGTAGATGCTGCCGTTGCTGGCCGGCTTGTAGAGCAGGCCGACCTTCCAGTTGAACAGCGTGTCGGACTTGCTGGCGTTGACGCCGGGCACGATGGTGCCGGCCGGCAGCGTGCCGCAGGCCGGAGCGCCGCGGGTGCCGCAGGCGACGAGGCTGTTGAAGTCGGTGTCGTAGTGGTCGAAACGCACGCCGGCGTTGAGCTGCCAACGCTCGTTGAAGGTCAGCGTGTCGAACACGTAGGCGGCTTCGGTATCGGTCTGGCCGTGGCTCGTCGCACCGGTGCGGCCCCAGGCCAGGCCGGTCACGTCCGGGTTCGGGTGATACAGGTTGGCCGCCGGCCACGCGCTGCCGTTGAGCGCGCCGAGGCCGATCGTGCCGACCTTCTCGCGGATGAATTCCAGGCCCGTGCTGATGTCGTTGCTCATGCCGCCGCCGAAATCGGAGTGCACGCGCAGGTTGGTCTGGTTGGTCGCGATGCGGTTGGTCTGGTCCTTGAACGTGGGCAGGCTGCGCGCGATCGTCCACGTCGACGGGTCGGCGAGGTCGGGCGTGATCCAGTTCGCGGCCGAGCCCATGAACGAGGTCAGCAGATAGTCCTGGTGCGTGCGGCCCCAGCGCGTGGTGTTGTTGAGCTTGATGTCCTCGTTGAAATCGTGTTCGACGATGAGCGTGGCGAGGTCGGTCTTGCTGTCGTCGTGATCGCTGCTGGTGCCGTAGAAATTGCTCGAATCCACGCGTGGCGCATCGCCCAGCTGCGGGCGCGTCGGATCCGGCGACGTGTAGCCGGGCAGACCCATCGTCGGCACGCCGCCATCGGGCACGTTGCTCTGCTTGAGGTGCAGCAGGTCGACGAACACACGCGTGGACGTGCCGAGGCCGAAGGCGAGCGACGGCGCGATGCCCCAGCGGTTGTGCTCGATGTCATCGCGACCCGGCACGCCGCTGTCCTGGCCCATGACGTTGAGGCGGAACGCGGCGCCGTCGAGAGCGCCCAGGCGCGTATTCCAGTCGGCGGTGAGGCGCTTCTGGTCGGCGCTGCCCCACGACACCATCGCCGCGAGCTTTTCATCGAGCGCCGCCTGCTTGCTGACGAGGTTGACCGAGCCGGTCGGCGAGGTGCGGCCGTAGTCGGAACCCGACGGGCCCTTGATGACCTCGACCTGCTCGATGTTGAACATGTCGCGCGAGACGCTGCCGAGGTCGCGAACGCCGTCGACGAAGATGCTGCTCGAGCTGTCGAAGCCGCGCATGTAGATGCCGTCGCCCGTCGTCGTGCTGCCGTTCTCGCCGACGAAGAAGGTACCGACGCCTGCGCTGTTCTTGAGCGCTTCGGTCAGCGTCGTCGCGGCCTGCTCCTGGATGAGATCGGCGGGGATGATCTGCACGCTCTGCGTCGTGTCGACGAGCGGCTTGACGAATTTCGGGCCGGCGGTCGTGTCGACCTTGTAGCCCGGTGCGTTCTGGCCGCGCACTTCGACGGCGGGCAGGTTCTGCGTGTCGGCGGCGTCGGGGCCTGCGTCCGGTGTCGGGGCAGCAGCAGCGGATTCGGCGAACGCGGCATGCGGCGCGAGCGCCGGCAGGGCGAGCGCCAGGCTCGTGCCCAGCGTGACTGCGCTGGCGCGGAGTCTCGTTCCGGTGTGCGGTGCGTGCTTGCGGCTCTTGATGTACGACATGGGATACCTGTCTGAAGGATCGGAAGAAGGGCTGCGGAAAAACGCCTCGCTCCGCGCGCTGCGCGACGTCGGGTCGATGCGAGTGCCATGACGGGGGCTGGCCGGTGTGTGGATCGCGTTCGCGGACGGGCGCGGACGCATCGCGCGGCGCGGGAGCGGTTCCCGCAGCCTCGGTGTCCCCTTGGGCTTGCCACGGAATTTGAACACAAATGCGAATTATTCGCAATAAAACACAAGGTCGGAGCCTGGCGCTTCAACGGGGCGAACGATCGCTGCGTCTTGCGAGCGGGTGCGGCGGGTGCTCAGTCCGGCGACGAGAACTTGACCAGCACCAGCTCGCCGCCGCCGTCGAGTACGACGCGGCTGCCCGTTTCGTCACGGAAATCCACGTGCAGGCCGTCGCCCGCGCCGAGCGCGAGGGCTTGCGCGTCGTCGCGCGCGTCGGCGTGCCCGGCGAACAAATAGACGAACCATTCCACGCCGGCTTCCGGAAAGATCACCATCGAGCCGACCAGCGGCCGCGCGAACGTTTCGGCCCGCACGCGTGCGCGGTCGGCCATGACGTTGAAGTCGCGCGTCGGCCCGGCCAGCAGGCGACAGTTCACGCGCGATTCGCCGGAAAAACGCACGCGCTCGAAACGTTGCGCGAGGCGGCGCGGCGGCGCGTCGTCGATGTCGAGTTCGATGCCGCTGCCGTCGAGCAGGAGCAGTTCGCGGTCGACGCCAGGGAACGACGAAAACGGCCCGTCGCGTTCGATCTCGGCGATGCTGATGCGCCAGCGGAAACGATCGCCGTCGGCGGGATCGCGCGCGATCTCGGTGGTCCAGCCGCCGTCGTTCTTCCAGCGCACGCGGCGGTTTTCGCAGGCGGAGACGACGCGCATGCGCAACGCCTCAGGTCGCCTCGTCGGCGGGGTGGTAGATGTAGACCAGCGTCGCCGCGCCGAGGAAGTCGATCGTCGTCGCCTGGCGTCCGCCGAGGCGGCGCGCGAGGCGCTCGGAAGCGGCGTTTTCATTGCGGATCAGGCTCACCGCGCGCGGCGCGTGCAGGCGCGTGAAGGCAAAGTCGAGCGCCGCGCGCGCGGCTTCGGTCGCGTAGCCGTGGTGGCGCTGCTCGGGCATGAGCATCCAGCCCAGTTCTAGGTCGGGCCAGCCCTCGGGCTGGTGCAGGCCGACGCGGCCGACGAATTCGCCGCTGTCCTTGAGTTCGACTGCCCACATGCCAAAGCCGCGCAATGCCCAGTGTCCGAGCAGCATCGCCATCGAGCGCCACGCGTTCATGCGGTCGAGCGGCTGGCCGTCGCCGATGAAGCGCGTGCTGCCTTCGTCGGCGAGCATCGCCGCGTAGGATTCGAAGTGACGTTCGCCGAGCGCGGTCAGGCGCAGGCGATCCGTGGTGAGCGTGGGGATTTCGATCATCATTGCAATCAGGTCAGCAGGGTCGCGAGCGCGTGCGTGGAAGCGCGCAGGCTTTGCGCCCAGGTAAAGCCGACGATTTCGCCGCCGCTCCCGGAGTCGCGGAAATCCTCGACTTGCCCGGGCGCGAGCAGGTGGCGGTAATCGACGGTGATTTCGGTGCCGGCGGCGAGGTCGGCGGCGGCGAACACGAAGCCGAGGTGCCACAGCCCGGTCGGCGCGAACGCGTGGTTGATGTAGCACTCGTCGGGCCACTCGGGCGAGACGGTGTAGCGATCCTCGAACCAGCGCACGGTGGCCGGCAGCAGCGCCGCGGCGTCGGGACTGGCGAGGATGTCGTCGAACGAATGCACGCGCGGGATGTCGTCGGGCGCGGTGACGACGCGCCCACGCGCAACCGGCTCGTCGAGGAACAAGCCCTTGCCTGCGCCCGCGATGGTCGACGGGCCGATGTGGTAACGCGGAAGGATCATTGCGTGCGCAAGCCGCGGCGGCGGGCGCGATTCTAGTTCAATTGGCGCGAGGATCAATTCCGCGCGGCCGCGTGCGCCTTGTCCGAATGCGACGAATCGTGTCCTGCGCGACTGCGCAGGCGGCGATCGACATCACGCGTGACGCGTTCAGCCCGGCGACGTTCGCGCTTCGATCAACGCCGGATGGACGACGATGACGGCGCGGTTGGCCTCGATCGTCTTCGGGCCGATGCCGTGCACCTTGGCGAGATCCTCGACACGCCGGAACGGGCCATTGCTCTCGCGCCACGCGACGATCGCCTCGGCCTTGACGAGGCCGACGCCGACGAGCGCGCTGGCGAGCGTTTTCGCGTCGGCATGGTTGATGTCGACCTGCGCATGCGCGGCGGCGGGCAGGGCGAAGGCAAACGCGAAGGCGAGCAGGAGGGCGTGCAACAGGCGCATGGGCGGCATCGACGGACGGGTGGGGACGCTGCACAGCTTCGCGCGACGCGTCGGGGCGCGCGATCGGCGATCGGCGCGCCAGCGCGTCGGAAATCGCCGCCGCGCACGGTAGGAAATTTCCTACGAGGCGCGCCGCGATCCGATAAAATCGCCTTTTCGTGCCCGCGCCGACGCCTTCCCGGCCCGCGCGGGCGGTTCACGGCACGCTTCTGGAGGCATCGGGATGGACGCAAAGGCACTCGGCAATTTCGTCGGCACGCTCTGGGACGACGAGATCGTCCCGCAACTGGTCGAGTACATCCGCATCCCGAACAAGTCGCCAATGTTCGACGCCGACTGGGCCAAGCACGGTTACATGGACGCCGCCGTCGCGCTCATGGAAACGTGGGCGAAGTCGCAGCCAATTCCGGGCATGCAGATCGAAGTGGTACGCCTGCCCGGCCGCACCCCGCTCATCTTCATCGAAATCCCCGGCCAGGGCGACGACACCGTGCTGCTCTACGGCCATCTCGACAAGCAGCCGGAAATGACCGGCTGGGCCGACCACCTCGGCCCGTGGAAGCCGGTGATCGAAGGCGACAAGCTCTTCGGCCGCGGCGGCGCCGACGATGGCTACGCGATCTTCGGCTCGCTCGCCGCGATCCGTGCGCTGCAGGAGCAGGGCGTGCCGCATTCGCGCTGCGTGGTCATGATCGAGGCTTGCGAGGAATCGGGCAGCTACGACCTGCCGTACTACGTCGACCATCTCGCCGCGCGCATCGGCAAGCCCTCGCTGATCGTCTGCCTCGATTCGGGCTGCGGCAACTACGAGCAGCTCTGGCTGACGACCTCCCTGCGCGGCCTCACCGGCGGCAACCTCACGGTCAAGGTGCTCGAGGAAGGCGTCCATTCGGGCGATGCGTCGGGCATCGTCGCGTCGAGCTTCCGCATCCTGCGCAAGATCCTGTCGCGGCTCGAGGACGAAACCACGGGTCGCATCCTGCCGCAGGAACTGCACGTGGAGATTCCCGCGCAGCGCATCGAACAGGCCAAGCGCACCGCGCAGATCCTCGGCGACGACGTCTACGCGAAGTTTCCCCTCGTCGACGGCATGCAACCGATGAACGCCGATCTCGCCGAGCTCGTGCTCAACCGCACCTGGCGCCCGGCGCTGTCGGTGACCGGCATCGGCGGCATTCCTTCGCTCGATTCCGCGGGCAACGTGCTGCGTCCGTTCACCGCGGTCAAGCTGAGCGTGCGCGTGCCGCCGACGCTCGACGCGAAGAAGAGCGGCGAATTCCTCAAGGCATTGCTCGAAACCGATCCGCCGTACGGCGCGAAGGTCACGTTCGATCTCGAGAAGGCCGGCTCCGGCTGGGAAGCGCCCGCGCTCGCGCACTGGCTCGAACATTCGGTCGACAACGCTTCGAAGGCGTACTTCGGCGCGCCCGTCGCCTACAACGGCGAAGGCGGCTCGATCCCGTTCATGGGCATGCTCGGCGAGAAATTCCCCGGTGCCCAATTCCTCATCACCGGCGTGCTCGGCCCGCACTCGAACGCGCACGGCCCGAACGAGTTCCTGCACATCCCGACCGGCAAGCGCGTCTCGCAATGCGTGGCGCAGGTCATCGCCGACCATTTCGTCGCCAGCGGCAAGGGTCTCACGCGCGGCGTCGCCGCAAGCGACGCGCATACGGTGAAGGGCGGGGACGGCTGCTGCGACTGAAGAAGCGGGGTATGGGAAATCCTGGTTAGCTTTCCCTTCCCCCGTTCACGGGGGAAGGTGCCGGAGGCGGAAGGGGGCGGCAAAGCCGCGCTGCTTTGTGCTTTCGCCATCATGAAAGCGGCCCCTTTCGGCCTGCCGGCCATGCCCGCAAACGCGGGCATCCAAAGAAAGCGGCCACCTGTATTCCCGCCCGCCAGCATTTCGCCGCTTTGGCGCCATTGCCTGCGCCGACCCGTACGCCAGTCTTGCGGGAGAGGAGGACGCGATGACGACGATCCGCTGTGCCCGCACCTACGACGCCGCGGCGATCGCCGCGCTCTGCGGCGAACTCGGTTATCCGGCGACGCGGCAACAAGTCGTCGCGCGACTGGCCGCCATCGAAAGCGCCGCCGCGAAAGTCTTCGTCGCGGAAAACGGCAGCGGCGAAGTCGTCGCCTGGCTGCATGTCGGCCTTTGCGCGCAACTCACCGGTGATGACGAAGCGGAAATCCTCGGCCTCGTCGTCGCCGCCAGCGCGCGCGGCGACGGTATCGGCCACGCGCTCGTCGAGCGCGCCCTCGCGTGGGCGCGTGAACACGGCTGCACGCGCGTGCGCGTGCGCAGTCGCCTGGAACGCGAGCGCGCGCATCGCTTCTACGAGCGGGAAGGGTTTGAGCCCGTGAAGACACAGCGCATGTTTGCGCGGCGAATGGGTTGAACATCGGCTTCCCGAAGCCGAATGGATTCGGCAACCCGTTATTTCGGCATTGGAGAGGGTCTTGACCGCTGATCGGCCGTGCCGGACTATCCCTGCTATATCTCGTTTTCGGGGTCTACTTGTAGTTTGCAGTCTATGGAAGATTTACTTCAACCCAGTACCAATAGATTCGCTGCTGACCCGCTAGGCTACAGCGCGCTCGCATGGCACAAGTGGGGATTAATAGCAACGGCAAATGGACATCTTGTTGATATATCTAGACCGCCGACTATCGCAGATTTAAAGAACCCAGTTCTCTGGCTTAGCCACGCTCACGCTCTATCCGAGGCCGCAGTTCACTTGGTGAGAAATCCGCCAGACTTCGACAGCTTCCCGCAGGAGCTAAGAACCATCTGTCATAGCCAACACCATGCGGTAGCTCTAATGCTCGTCGGCTATAGTCTCGAGGTTTGTCTCAAAGCCATGATCTTGCTCAGGCTCGGCGTAGACGAATTCACCAAGCAAGAGAAAAGCCATTTCCACCATAATTTAGAAGAGCTTTCCAATTTCATCCCAAATCTAAGTGAGAAAGACAAGGCCATTCTTAATGGACTATCTCATTTTGTAGTTTGGGCCGGCCGCTATCCCGATCCAGGATCAAAGCGCGTTGGTAATGCCGTCGATGTCTTTGACATTTCCGAGAAGTACGAGATAACCGGAAAGGATCTTTTTCGATTTATCCACGAGAATAATGAGTCACCTGCAGGCGGATTTCGACTAGGCGGCTAGCAATTAATTAAAGCCGATGTCAATTCGCAGCCCGGTTTAATTCGGGCATATGTTCTATAGTAAAAAATAGAGCCACCATGTAGCGCGTAAATCAGCACTGAGGAGCTAATATGAGTATTTCGGTAGCGGATCTCAAAATTATTGCCGTGAATGGAGGCGGAATGGTTATAGACGCAAAGCAAGTTCCTGTCACGGACTTGAAAATTATCGCGTCAAATGCATCAAAGGGCGGCGGCCTCGTCACGCTTAAAAATGCTGACGCGCTGAGTGTTACGGATCTCAAAATTATCGCGTCGAACTCCAAAGGTCATGTGGTATTGGACCTGAGTTAACGAGTCTACCGGTCTGCATAAAAATTCACTGCCGTCGACCCAAGTCGATGCGCAGTTTTGACCGACGGTATGCACTAATCAAAAGGAGAGATTGATGCTCAACGACTACGGATTTGAAGGCGCGCAGTGGGATGCGGCGAAACAGGAGGCGAAAAGCATCCTAATTGAGGTCGCTACTCGCAAAGGACGAATTGCCTACTCGGAGCTAGTCGGGCAGATTGGTTCGTTGAGCCTTGAGCCACACGACACGCGGCTGTTTCACCTTCTAGGCGAAATCAGCAGCGAAGAAGACAACGCTGGTAGAGGCATGATCACCGCTATCGTAGTCCATAAATCTGGCGATATGCAGCCTGGGCCAGGCTTCTTCGATCTGGCCAAATTGCTGGGTAAAGATGTCAAAGACCCATTGGTCTGCTGGATATCTGAATTCAATAGAGTTCATGACTACTGGTCCAACAAGCATGGACGCGCATGACAATTCGTCCGAGCCCACGCTACTCCGTGGCGGGGTTTAACGCAGGCGCTGGGCGCATGCGTCGCCGCGCGATTGCGCGGCCGCTCAGATCAGGAACAGCGTCGCCAACCCGAGAAAGATGAAAAACCCGCCGCTGTCGGTGATCGCGGTGATCATCACGCTCGACCCCATCGCCGGGTCGCGGCCGAACTTGATCAGCGTCATCGGGATGCCGACGCCCATGCACGCGGCGAGCAGCAGGTTGAGCGTCATCGCCGCGGTCATGACGAGGCCGAGCGCGACGTTCTTGTAGAGCAGCCATGCGACGAGGCCGATCACACCGCCCCAGACGAGGCCGTTGACGAGGGCGACGCCGAGTTCCTTGCGCAGCAGGCGTTTCGCGCTGGATGGACTGATCTGGTCGAGCGCGAGCGCGCGCACGATCATCGTGATGGTCTGGTTGCCGGAGTTGCCGCCGATGCCGGCGACGATGGGCATGAGCGCGGCGAGCGCGACGAGTTTCTGGATCGAGCCTTCGAACACGCCGATCACGCGCGATGCGACGAAGGCGGTGACGAGGTTGATCGCCAGCCACGCCCAGCGGTTGCGCAGCGATTTCCACACCGAGGCGAAGATGTCCTCGTCCTCGCGCAGGCCGAAGCGCTCGCGCACTTCCGCGTCGCTTTCCTCGCGGATCACGTCGAGCATCGCATCGACGGTGACGCGGCCGATGAGCTTGCCGTGCGCGTCGACGACGGGCGCGGTGACGAGGTCGTAGCGCTCGAAGGCCTGCGCGGTTTCGGCGACGTCGTCCTCGGGGTGGAACGTGTTCGCGTCGGGCGCCATCACTTCGCTGACGTCCTTCGCCGGATCGTTGACGAGCAGCCAGCGGATCGGCAGCACGCCGGTGAGCACGGTGTCCTTGTTCACCACGAACAGCTTGTCGGTATGGTCGGGCAGTTCCTTGAGCCGGCGCAGGTAGCGCAGCACGGTTTCGAGCGTGACGTCCTCACGGATCGTGACCATGTCGAAATCCATGATCGCGCCGACCTGGTCTTCCTCCCACGACATTGCCGCCTGCACGCGCTCGCGTTGCTCGGCGTTGAGGCGATGCATGAGTTCCTGCAGCACGTCCTCGGGCAGGTCTTCGGCGAGGTCGGCGATTTCCTCCGCGTCGAGTTGCTCGGCGGCGGCGAGCAGCTCGGGCTTGTCCATGTCCGCGAGCAGCGACTCGCGCACGGCATCTGAGACTTCGAGCAGGATCTCGCCGTCGCGGTCGGCCTCGACCAGGTTCCAGACCTCGCGGCGTTCCTCGGGCGGCAGCGCTTCGAGGATGTAGGCGATGTCGGCCGGATGCAGGCCGTCGATCTCGCGCTGCAGTTCCGCGAGGTGCTGGCGGTGGACGAGGTTTTCGACGAGTTCGTGATGTTCGCCCTGCTGGCGATGCGCGAGGTCTTCGACCAGATGCTGGCGACGCAGCAGTTCCTGCACGCGCGCGAGTTGCGCTTGCAGGAGGCTGTGCGGCGTGCGGGTCTGCGTTTCGATCATCGGCGGCAACGGTGCGGGCGGAGGCGACGGCATCGCGATCGCGCGGCGCAAGCGTCGCGCAGGATCGTGACAACCGGGATGCGGCCGCCGGTCGGCGGTTCGGCGCCGGAATTATCGCCGGTTTCGGTCCGCGCCGCGCGGTCGGCGTGCGAATGCAGGCGCCGCTTGGCGACCGCTCACGACGCCGGGTGGCCGCCTTGCGCGAGCGCCCAGTCGACGAGTTCGGAGACGGCCTGGCCGACCGCGTTCTCGAACGCCGAGAACGCCGCGGAGGTGTCCTTCGACGGGAACGGCACGTCGGCCGAAAACGCGCGTGTGGCCAGCACGCGGCTGCTGCGGTAGTCGAGCAGGCGCGCCTGGAAGCGGATCATCGCGTGCGCGTCGCCGTCGCGGATCTCGGCCTGGAAGGCGTGCAGGTCGATCGCCAGCGCGTAGTCGGCGCTGATGCCTGTCGTCGCGCCGGCGACGCCGACGATGCGGCCGGACTGCTCGAAGCCCTGCACGACGAGGCTGCGCAGCAGCGCCGGCGCCGGGTCGCTCCAGCGCGCGCCGGGATAGACCTCGATGACGCCCGGGCTCGGCATGACGACGATGCGCGCGGTGTTCAGCGTGTCGCTCGCCTGCGGCATCTCGACGACGAGCTGCCAGTCCACGCGCGGGCCGGCCTTGCCCTGTTCGGGCGCGTGGTAGCTCGGCGCGTAGATCGTGAACGGCTGGCGCTGCACGCCGAGCAGCGAACCGCAGCCGGCGAGCGCGGCGGCGAGCAACGTGATGGCGAACAGGGCGGGAACGCGGATCGCTTTCATCGCGGCTGGTACTCCTTGGGCTGGTCGCGGCCGAGCAGCAGGCTGTCGGATGCGCCGAGCTTGTCACTGAGCTGCTTGAGCGAGCGCAGCGTCTCGTGCAGTTCCGACAGCGTCGGGCCGAGCTGGCGCAGGCCCTGGTTGGCGAAGCGGTCGATCGCGCCGCGGTTGTCGTCGATGAGGCCGTTGGCGGACGCGGCGACCTTGTCGATCGTCGCCAGCGCCTTCTGCGTGGATTGCAGCAGGTTGCGCACGTCCTCGCGCATGAGTCCGTTGGTCGTGTCGGCCATCTTGTTGATCGCGGTCAGCGTCTGCTTCATTTGCGCGGTCGCCTCGGCGAGCTGGTGCGCGGCGGTGCCGATGTCGTTGCGCTGGTCGGCGAGCGTCGCGGTGAGCTGGTCGATGTTCTGCAGCGTCTTGCCGATGTGGTTGACGTTGTCCTCGGAGAGGATTTCGCTCATGCGCAGCAGGATGTCGTTGACGCTGGTGACGACATCGCTGCCCGACGCGAGCAGCTTGGACAGCGCCGATTCTTCGGATGGGATTTGTGGAATCGGATGTTCGCGCGTCGGCAGCAGCGGCGGGCTGCCCGGCGCGCCGCCGGAGAGCTGGATGAAGGCGAGCCCGGTCACGCCCTGCAGGCCGAGCTTGGCGCGCGTGTCCTCGCGCACGGGGGCGCTCGCGTCCAGGCGAACGCGCGCGATGACCTTGCGCGGATCGTCCGGCGCGAGGCGCAATGCGGCGACCTCGCCGACCTTGATGCCGTTGTACTGGACGAGGCCGCCTACGGAGAGGCCGGTGACGGCTTCGGTGAAGACGATCTCGTAGTCGTTGTAGGTGCGGTCGGCGCCGGTCCTGGACATCCACAGCACGAAGCCGAGCGCGAGCAGGAACACGCCGATCGTGAAGGCGCCGATGAGGACGTGGTGGGCGCGGGTTTCCATGGTCATGCACCTCCTGGAGCGGCTGCGTGCGCGGTTTGCGCCTTGCGCGCCGCGAGTTCGGCCGAACGTCCGCGCGGGCCCTGGAAATAGTCCTGCACCCATGCATCGTCGTAACGCTCGACCTTGTCCAGCGTATCGCAGACGAGCACGCGTTTCTGCGAGATCACGGCGACGCGGTCGCAGATCGTGTACAGCGTGTCGAGGTCGTGGGTGACCAGGAATACGGTCAGGCCGAGGCTCTCGCGAAGGGTGAGGATGAGCTGGTCGAACGCGGCGGCGCCGATCGGGTCGAGGCCGGCGGTCGGCTCGTCGAGGAACAGGATGTCCGGGTCGAGCGCGATGGAACGCGCGAGCGCCGCGCGCTTGACCATGCCGCCGGACAGTTCCGACGGATACTTCGCGCCGGCGCCTGCGGGCAGTCCGGCCAGCGCGATCTTGAGTTCGGCGAAGCGCTGCATGAGCGCGAGCGGCATGCGGAAATGCTCGCGCATCGGCACCATCACGTTGTCGGCGACCGACAGCGACGAGAACAACGCGCCATTCTGGAACAGCACGCCGCAGCGCTGCTCGACCTGCGTGCGCTGCGCGTCGCTCGCCGACGTCATCTCCACGCCGAGCAGCCTGACACTGCCGGCGGCGGGACGGTTCAGGCCGATGATCGAACGCAGCAGCACCGACTTGCCGCTGCCCGAGCCGCCGACCACGCCGAGGATTTCGCCGCGGCGCACGTCGAGATCGAGGTTCTCGTGCACGACCTGCGCGCCGAACTGGTTGCGCAGGCCGCGCACTTCGACGACGTTTTCTTCGGCCCGCGCGTTCACACGTTGATCTCCATGTAGAAGATCGCCGCGAGGGCGTCGACGAGGATCGCCACGAAGATCGACTGCACCACGCTCGACGTCGTGTGCGTGCCCACCGACTCGGCGCTGCCCGACACCTTGAGTCCTTCGAGGCAGCCGATGCAGGCGATGAGGAACGCGAAGATCGGCGCCTTGCTCATGCCGACCCAGAAATGTTTCGTCGCGCCGAGGTCGTGCAGGCGCGTCACGAACAGCGTCGGCGAGATGTCCATGCTCAGCGCCGCGACCACGCCGCCGCCGACGATGCCGGCGAGCATGGCGAGCACGGTGAGCAGCGGCATTGCGATGAGCAGCGCGAGCAGGCGCGGCAGCACGAGCACTTCGGTCGGGTCGAGGCCGAGCGTGCGGATCGCGTCGATTTCCTCGCGCGACTTCATCGAGCCGATCTGCGCGGTGAACGCGCTGCCGCTGCGACCGGCGATGAGGATCGCCGTGAGCAGCACGCCGAACTCGCGCAGGAACGAATAGCCGATGAGCTCGACCGTGTAGATCGTCGCGCCGAAATCCTTGAGCACGGTCGCGCCGAGGAAGGCGACGACGGCGCCGACGAGGAAGTTGAGCAGGACCACGATCGGAATCGCGTCGAGGCCGGTCTGCTCGAGATGGAAGGCGAGCGAGGTCAACCGCCAGCGCCGCGGGTTCGGCAGGCAGCGCGCGAGCGTGGCGAGGACCAGGCCGATGAAGCCGACGAGCTGCCACGCATCGCGGCCGATCTGCTCGAGCGCGGCGCCGGTGCGCGCGAGCAGGGCGACCACGCCGCTGCTGCGCGGCGGCGACGCCGGTTCGTGCACGAGGTCCACCTTGGCGACGGCATCGAGCAATGCGCGGCGACCGGCGTCGAGGCCGTCGATGCGCTCGTTGCCGGCGAGATCGAGCAGGAGCCGCGCGCCGGCGGTGTCGAGCCGACCGATGCCGCGCGCGTCGATGCGCGCCTGCGCCGGCAGCGACTCGCGCAACTTCGCGATCAGCGTGGCGATGCGCGGCGCGGCGGCGAGCGTCCAGTCGCCGCTGGCGGCGACGCCGTTGTCGTTGCGTTGGAGGTTGGCGGTCGCCGCGTCCTGCATCGGTCAAGGCTAGCAAGTCCCGGTGCAATCGGAAATCGCGGCGCGCCCCTCGCGCGCGGCGTGGCCGCCAAGGCATCATTGCGCGATGACCGCAGCCGCCCGCCCGACCGATACCGCGTATCCGCTGAAGACGCGCATCGGCTTCGTCGTCGAACTGTCGCGGCGCCTGCACGAATACGGCACCGCGGCGCCGCGTCTCGAGGACGTGATCAACCAGATCAGCGCGCGGCTCGGCCTGTCCTGCAACGTGCTGTCGACGCCGACTTCGATCGTCATGTCGTTTTCCGATCCTGCGGCCGGCGATGACCTCGCCGAGATCACCCAGGTCGTGCGCGTGCCGCCCGGCGAGGTCAATCTCGCGCGCCTGTGCCGCGTGGACGAGATCGCCGACCGCGTCATCACCGGCGACCTGGATCTTGGCGAAGGCCGGCGTGTACTGCGCGAGATCGGCGCACGCCGCCCCGTCCGCGCCACGTATGTGGCAACGGTATTCGGTTACGGCGTTGCCTCCGCTGCCATCGCGGCGATCCTGCACACGGGGTGGGTCGAGGTCGCCGTTGCATTCGCCAATGGCCTGCTCATCGGCGGCTTGAGCCTGCTGCCGCTGCGCTGGCCGACGTTCGGCAATGCGCTGGAGGCGATCGCCGCGCTGCTTTCGACGCTGGTCGCGATCCTCGTCGCGGTCTACGTCGCGCCGCTGGAACTGCGCGCGGTCGTCATCGCCAGCGTGATCGTGCTGATTCCGGGCATGACGCTGACGACGGCAGTACGCGAATTGTCGAGCCAGCACCTCATTTCCGGCACGGCGCGCATGATGGGCGCGTTGGCAACGCTGCTGAAGCTCCTGTTCGGGACTGCAGCCGCACTGCAGGGCTGCGCGCTGTTCGGAATCGTGCCGCCATCGGCCAGTTCGACGCCGATTCCGCCTTGGGGGGAGTGGGTCGGGATCTTTGCCGGCGCGGTGTCGTTCGCCGTGTTGTTCAAGAGTCCGCGCCGGCTCGCGCCGGTCGTGATCGCGGCGCCGCTGATCGGCTACGTCTGCACGCAGGTCGGCGGCTCGCACGTATCGCCAGTGTTCGGCACCTTCCTCGGCGGCCTCGTCATCGGTGCGCTGAGCAACCTGTTCGCGCGTTTCGCGCATCGCCCCGGCGCGCTGATCCGCGAGCCAGGCATCATCCTGCTCGTGCCCGGCAGCGTCGGTTTCCGCAGCCTGAGCTCGCTGATCGACCGCGACGTGCTGCTCGGCATCGATACCGCGGTCACGATGATGGCGCTGCTCATCGCCATTGTCGCCGGCCTGTTCTTCGGCGATTTCCTCATTCCGCCACGGCGCAAGCTCTGATGCCCATCGCAAGGCTGCAACCGTGGGTACTTTTCGGCGGCGTGCTGCTCGCATTTCTCGCCGGCATCATCAACGCGACCGGCTTCCTCGGCGTGCAGCATCAGGGCATCACCCATCTGACCGGCACGACCACGATGCTCGGCATCGCCGTCGCGGAGCGCGATTTCACGAATATCGGCCACTTCGCGCTGCTCATCGGTGCGTTCATGGCCGGCTGCGCGGCGAGCGGCGCAATCATCCGCGACGCGACGCTGCGGCTCGGCCGTCGCTACGGCGTCGTCCTCGCGGTAGAGGCCATGTTGCTGCTCGCCGCGGTGCCCCTGCTCGATGGCGGCAACCTCGCCGGCGAATACCTCGCCTCGGCCGCCTGCGGCCTGCAGAACGCAATGGCGAGCACCTACAGCGGTGCCGTGCTGCGCACGACGCATTTCTCGGGAACGCTGACCGATCTCGGCATCTTCATCGGCCATCGCCTGCGCGGATTGCCCGTCGATGGTCGGCGCGTGCGCCTGCTCACTTCGCTTGTCGTCTCGTTCGCATTGGGCGCGGTCGCGGGTACCTTGCTGTTCGGCATCTGGCGTTACCGCGCGCTCTACGTGCCAGCCGTCGCAACCGGATTTGCCGGCGCCGCTTACGGCATCTACCGCCACTGGCGCCTGCGCGCGGAACTGCGCGGCAAATCATCCTGAGCCGCACCCACCGGGAAGCGCCGTCGCGGCGCTTCCCGGCTGTTCGACTACTTCAACAGCGAGCGCAGCATCCACGCGGTCTTTTCGTGTTCCTGCATGCGCTGCGTGGCGAGGTCGGCGGTGGGCTGGTCATCGGCCTTGTCGGCGGCCTTGAACGTCTCGCGCGCTGTCCGCGCGACCGTCTCGTGGCCGTCGACGAGCTGCTGCACCATGCCCTTCCAGTCCGGCACGCCGGTTTCCTCGGCAATCGCGGTGAGCTTGCCGAATTGCGTGTAGGAACCCGGTGCATAGACGTCGAGCGCGCGAATGCGTTCGGCGATGACGTCGGCCGCGGTCCACAATTCGTTGTACTGCGTCTCGAACATCAGGTGCAGCGCATTGAACATCGAGCCGGTCACGTTCCAGTGGAAGCTGTGCGTCTTCAGGTACAGCGAATAGGTGTCGGCGAGCAGCCGGGACAGGTTCTTCGCGATCGTCTCGCGGTCCTTCTTGTTGATGCCGATGTCGATGGCCATGGAATGCTCCGTTCGGAAAGGGTGGCGCGACTTTAGCAATCGCCCCGCCTCTGCGAAAATCGAACTTGCGAATCGCCGCGATAGGCCGCAGTTATCGTCCTTCGCGCGCATCGGCGCTGGCCGTTCGCGCACCGTCTTTCCATTCCGTTGCCGATGTCCGAACTGACCGAACTTTCCCGCGCACTCGACGGCGTGCTCTCGCGCGACCGCGGCCGTTTGCTCGGCCGCTGGCGGCGATTGTCGTCGGGCAAGGCGGAGCCGCGCGACGAAGACGTCGCTGCGCTGCGCGCCGCGATCGACGCCTCGCGTGCGCGCGTCGCCGCGCGTGCGCAACGCGTGCCGGACATCCGCATCGACGAGGCGCTGCCGATCGCCGCGCGCGGCGACGAGATCGTCGAGCTGATCCGCAGGCACCAGGTCGTCGTGCTCGCCGGCGAAACCGGTTCGGGCAAGACCACGCAGTTGCCGAAACTCTGCCTCGCCGCCGGGCGCGGCACGGCCGGCATGATCGGTTGCACGCAGCCGCGGCGCATCGCCGCGCGCACGGTCGCTCGACGCGTCGCCGAGGAACTGGGTACGCAGGTCGGCGACCTCGTCGGTTTCCAGGTGCGTTTTTCCGACCAGAGCGGCGAGAACGCGCTGGTCAAGTTCATGACCGATGGCATCCTGCTCGCCGAAACGCAGGGCGATCCCTGGCTGTCCGCTTACGACACGATCATCCTCGACGAGGCGCACGAGCGCAGCCTCAACATCGATTTCCTGCTCGGCTACCTCAAGCGCCTGCTCGCGAAACGCCGCGACCTCAAGCTGATCGTCACCTCGGCGACGATCGATACGGTGCGCTTTGCCGAACATTTCGGCGGCGCGCCGGTCGTCGAGGTCGAAGGCCGCACGTATCCGGTCGAGGTGCGCTGGCGGCCCATCGAAACATTCGCGACCGAAGGTCGCGGCGATCTCCCTTCCCCTGCACAGCGGGGGAAGGTGCCGAAGGCGGAAGGGGGCAGGGCGCGAAAAGCGCCCCCTTCACCCCTGCGGGGAACTTCCCCCGCAAGCGGGGGAAGCGAAACGGAGCAGATCGTCGCCGCGGCCGACGAGATCACGCGCGAGGATCCGCGCGGCGACGTGCTCGTCTTCCTGCCCGGCGAACGCGAAATCCGCGACGCGCACCTCGCGCTGTCGCGGCGCAAATACCGCGAGACGGAAGTGCTCGCGCTGTATGCGCGCCTGTCCAACGCCGAGCAGGATCGCGTGTTCCGGCCCGGCCCGCAACGGCGCATCGTGCTCGCGACGAACGTCGCCGAAACCTCGTTGACCGTGCCGCGCATCCGCTACGTGATCGACACCGGCAGCGCGCGCGTCAAGCGCTACAACCCGCGCAACCAGCTCGAACGACTGCACATCGAGCCGATCTCGCAGGCCGCCGCCGACCAGCGCAAGGGCCGCTGCGGCCGCGTCGGTCCGGGCGTGTGCTATCGCCTCTACGCCGAAGACGACTACGCGCAGCGGCCGCGCTACACCGATCCGGAAATCCTGCGCACCTCTCTCGCCGGAGTGATCCTGCGCATGCTCGCGCTCAAGCTCGGCGATCCGGCGGACTTTCCGTTCGTCGAAGCGCCGAACGAGCGCGCGATCGGCGACGGTTATCGGCGCCTTTCCGAACTCGGCGCGGTGGACGAGGCGAAGCGCCTCACCGAAACCGGCCGCGTCATGGCGCGCCTGCCGATCGACGTCGCGCTGTCGCGCATGCTGATCGAGGCGGCGCGCCTGGGCGCGTTGCGCGAACTGCTCGTGCTCGCCGCGTTCCTGAGCGTCCAGGATCCGCGCGAACGGCCGGCCGATGCGCGCGCGCAGGCCGATGCCGCGCATGCGCGGTTCGCCGATCCGAAATCCGACTTCGTCGGCGTGCTGCGGCTGTGGACCGCGTACAGCACTGCGCACGAGGAACTCACGCAGTCGAAATTGCGCGACTGGTGCCAGATGCACTACCTGTCCTTCCTGCGCATGCGCGAATGGCGCGAACTGCACCGGCAGCTGCTCGTGCTCGCTGGCGACGAGCCGGGTTGGACGCTCGACGCGCCGGTTTCCTCAGCGGCATCGTCGCCGCGAAAGGCGCGCCCCGGTACGCCTGCGTCACGGTCCCGATCGACCGCGCCCGAGACGGAATCCGCGGCAGCGACGGACATGGACGCCGCACGCTACGAAATCGTGCACCGCTGCCTGCTTTCGGGCTGGCCGACGCAAGTCGGGCGCAAGGACGAGCGCGGCCAGTACCGCGGCACGCGAGAGCGCAGATTCGCGATCTTTCCCGGCTCGTCCGTCGCCAAGGCCGCGCCGCAGTGGCTGCTCGCCGGCCAGATCCTCGACCTCGCGAAGGTCTACGCGATGCTTTGCGCGAAAGTCGAGCCGCAATGGATCGAGCAGCAGGCCGCGCATCTGGTGAAGAAGTCGTGGCGCGACGCGCACTGGTCGCGCAAGCGCGGCGCGGTCGTTGCCCATGAGCAGGTGACATTGTTCGGACTCGCGCTCGCCGAGCGGCGCCTGGTGCAATTCGGCAGGCAGGACGTCGAGGAAGCGCATGCAATCTTCGTGCGCGAGGCGCTCGCGCGCTGCGAGATCGACGCGCGCGCCGACTTCGTGCGCGCCAATGCGCGCGTGCTCGCGCAGGCGCACGAGACCGAGGCCAAGCGCCGCCGCGCCGGACTCGTCCGCGACGAGGACGAGCTGGCCGCGTTCTTCGCCGGCAAGCTGCCGGCCGACATCAGCACGGCGGCCGCGCTCGATGCGTGGTATCGCCGTGCGTCGCCCGGCGAACAGGCGGCGCTGCATTGGTCGGAAGGCGACGTGCTCGGCGAGTCGGCCGGCGTCGGCGCGCGCGAATTTCCCGCGCAGCTCGATATCGCCGGCCACGCGCTGCGCCTGTTGTATCGTTTCGTGCCGGGCGACGAGGCAGACGGCGTGACGCTGCATGTGCCGCTCGCCTTCGTCAACGCGGTGCCGCCGGCGCGCTGCGGATGGCTCGTGCCGGGATTGCTCGAGGAAAAGGTCGCCGAGGCGATTCGCGGTTTGCCCAAGGCCTTGCGCCGCAATTTCGTGCCGGCGCCGGATTTCGCGCGCGCGTTCGCGCAAGCCGAAACGCCGCGCGACGAGCCGCTGTTCGACGTGCTCGCGCGCTACTTGCGCCGCGTCACCGGCACCGCCGTCGAGGCGAAGGATTTCGCCGCGGTCGAACTCCCGCCGCATTTGTCCATGCGCTTTCGCGTCTTCGACGAAGCCGGCGCGACGCTCGTCGAAAGCCGCGACCTCGCCGCGATCCAGTCGCAATGGACGGGCGCCGCGCGGGTAGCGTTCTCGCGCCGTGCCGACGTCGAACTCACGCGCGAGGAGGTCGATACCTTCGACTTCGACGAGATCCCCGACCGCATCGTCTCCGGCAGCGGATTGACTGCCTTTCCCGCGCTCGTCGATCTCGGCGAGAGCGTCGCGCTGCGCGTGTTCGAGCAGCGCGACGAAGCGCTCGGCGAACATCGCCGCGGCGTCGAGCGGCTGCTGCGCCGTGCGCTCGCGGACAAGGCCAAGCAGTCACGGCGGCAACTGCCGCTCGACCGCGGCCTGGCGCTCCAGTGGACGCCGCTTGGAAGTACCGACGCGCTGCGCGCCGACATCGTGGAAGGCGCGCTGCGCGACCGGCTCGTCGCGCACGATCTCGACGTGCGAGATCGTGGCGCGTTCGAACACCTGCGCGAGACGCTGGCGCGCGAGCTGTTCCCCGGCGCCATCGAACGCCTGGCGCTCGCCGAAGCCATCATCGCCGCCTACGCCGAGCTGCGTCCGCTGCTCGAACCGCCGCTGCTCGGCTTCGCCAAGGCGAACTACGACGACCTGCACGAACAGCTCGACGAACTGCTTGCGCCGGGCTTCTTGCGCGAGCTCGACACGTCGCGCCTCGCGCACCTGCCGCGCTACCTCAAGGCGATGAAGCTGCGGGCGCAGCGCCTGCGCCAGGATCCGGCGCGCGACCAGGCGCGCATGCTCGGCGTGCAGGTCTACTGGCGCGAGGTGCTCAGGCACCGCGCGAAGATGTCGAGCGATCCGGTGGTCGGGGAGCTGCGCTGGCTGGTCGAGGAACTGCGCGTGTCGACCTTCGCGCAGGAATTGCGCACGCCCGAGCCGGTGTCGCCGAAACGGCTTGCCAAGCTCGTCGAAGCGCTGCGCGGATAAGAAACCGCCCGCGACGAGCGGGCGGTCGGTGATGCTGGAAACGCGGTGGCGCGATTACTTCACGCGGCGCACGCGCACGCTGCAGCCGCAGCCTTCGACGATCATGAGCCAGCTGCCCATCATCATCGGCTTGATGCGTACCTTTGGACTCTCGAAATCGCCGGCCTTGAACGTGCCGGATTCGGCCTGCGCCCATTGCTGGCCGTTTTCGAGCGTGAACACGGTGTGCTCGCGCCAGCCCTTGAAGGTGCCCGCAATGGCGCTGTCGATCTCGCTGCGCTCGCCGACGTCGGTTTCGAAGGCGGGCGCGCCGCCCGCGCCGACATAGCGGACCGCGCCGCCATGCGCGCCGAGCCAGGCGTTCAGGTTCGCCAGTTCCTCGGGCGAGAGCTTGTCCAGGCCGGCGCCATGGAACTCTGCCTGCGACATGCGTTCTTCGAGCGTGGGAGCGGTAGTCTGGGCGCCGGCGGTGCCGGCGGTCGTGATCAGGCAAGCGAAAAGGAGGCTCGAAATCGGGCGCATAATATTTCCGGCAAAGGTGCGATCGGTGACCGCCGCCACAAAAATCCTTGTACAACGTGAACTTAACAGGTGCGCGCGGGCGCACTTGCCGCTAGAATGCAGCGGCTTCGAGTGTAGCAGAGGTTTGTCGAAGACATCCGCATGCTTCATGAGGCCCCGGTCGAAACGGCCACAAGTGTTCGCGCGCGTGCGTGCGAGTGACGCCATCGATGGCGAAGGTCCAGAGAATTCCAGAATGTCGTTGAAGCAGTTTGTCGGTTGTCTCGTCATCGGAGCCTCGGCTTCGGTTTCCTTTTCCTCCATCGCATTCGCGCAGAGCATCGCCACCGTCGTTGTCAACAACTCGGTGCAGAAGGTGCAAACGCCGACGACTGCTTCCACCACCGGCATCGCCTACAGCCAATCAGGCTCGGGCAGCCTGCTCCAGATATATACCGCCGGTTTCCTGTTCTGCGGCAATCCTGTCGGGCCGAATAGCGATCTCATAACGTTGCAGGCGGCGCACGAGGATCAGGCCTTCACGCCAGCCCATCCGTGGAAATTCGGTGCCGCCACCGACATTACGAGCGTCAGCTACGCGGGCAACTCGCTCAACGTGAACCGGAGCGCGAGCGGCGTGTCGTGGACCACGCTTGTATGCAACGGCGTGGGTAGTGTCGGCGACATGGTGTCCGGCCTCGCAGACGGGATCTTCGCCGGTGGTTTCGACTCCACCACCGTGACGAACTACAGCAACATGGTCAATTGGACGCCCGATCCGCAGCTCGGCTTCAACTGGAACCAGCCGGACTGGAGCGAAGTGCCGGTCAATGCCTGCATTTCCACGGCCGAGCAGCCAATGGCCGTCGTCGAGAACACGGCGTGCGCGGCGGTTACCGGCGTGCGCCACGACGCCAATCAGCCGACTTCGAACCTGCGGGCAGGTTCGATGTGGACCAATTCCACCGAATCATCCAAGTTCACCTATGTGTTCCGCGTCGACGTGCGCGCGGGCGCACAGCAGGCCTCGCAGAGTCCGACGCAGATCAGCATGCCCACGCAGATCAACGAATCGTCTACGTCGGGGGCCGAGACGTCCAGCGACGGCAGTGGCGTCATCGTCAAGGTGGTCGACGCCTACGACTCGACCTACCTGAAGGGTACGGGCAGCTACTGCCTGCTGGGCGAGCTTCCGGCGACGCTCAACAGTTCGGTATGTTCGGGCCACTCGCCGCAGTCCCTGAACAATGGACCGCTGTCGTTCTCGTTTTCGGTCTATCCGGCACCCGTGGGAACCGGCATTTCCTCGTTCTATTTCGCCGTGGTGCGCGACCTCAACGGCTTGCATTCCAACACCACCACGCCGGTTGTCGGGGCCTCGGTCCTCGTCGATGCCGCAGCTTTGACACTGTCGCCACCCGCGGACCAGTTTGTCGGCGACGATATCGTGTTCGGCTTCGTGTCGGATGCCGGCTCGGGTTTTCCGTGGATGCGGGAACCCTGATTCCAGCTGTCTGCCATAAACCGGATTTCGGCGCCTGTGGGCGCCGAAATTTTTTTGAGGGTCCGCAAATGTGGATGCTATGAGATCGCTGACATGAGTGCGATGCCCGCGACCTTGGCCGCTTGGCTTTCGGATCTGCCGCCGGGCGGCCGAGCGAGCGTGGTGCTGCAGCGTGCGTGCTCGCTCGCCGCTGAGCGCTGCCCCGTCCTCGGAGTTGCATGGCGCGACATCCAGCCGCAACTCATCGCCAGTCTGGAGGTGCTGCGCGGGCTCGGCGTCGACGAAGAAGCGCAGGCCGCCTGCGTGCTGCATGTATTGCGGTCGATCGATGCAATGCTGGCCGAAGAGGATTTCTCGGCATTCCCGGCCGACATACGCGCGCTCGTCGAAGGCCAGCACGCTGCCGAACGAGTCTGGGCGCTGTATGCCGAGCATGGCGCGAGCGGCGGCAGTGAAGGATTGCGCCGACTGCTGCTGGCGATCATCCGCGACCTGCGCGTCGTCTTCATCCTGCTCGCGCGCCAGCTCGTGCGCATGCGCGCGCTCGATGCCGCGCCCGAGGACGAGCGCCGCGCGGTGGCGCGGCTTACCGCGGACATGCACGCGCCGCTCGCCAACCGCCTCGGCATCTGGCAGCTCAAGTGGGAGCTCGAGGACCTCGCGTTTCGCTACCTGCAGCCGGACATCTACCGCTGCATCGCCAACCTGCTCGACGAAAGCCGCATCGCGCGCGAGCGCTGGATAGCCGACGCCAGGCGGCAGCTCATCGATGCGCTTACGCAGGCCGGCATCGCCGCCGACGTCGGTGGACGCCCGAAACATATCTATTCGATCTGGCGCAAGATGCAGCGCAAGGGCCGCGAGTTTTCCGAGCTCTATGACGTGCGCGCGCTGCGCGTGCTCGTCGGCGATGTCGGCGCCTGCTACGCCGCGCTCGGCGTCGTGCATTCGCTGTGGCCGTATATTCCCGGCGAGTTCGACGACTACATCGCCAACCCGAAGGGCAACCATTACCAGTCGCTGCACACCGCGGTCGTCGGGCCCGAGGGCAGGACGCTCGAAGTGCAGATCCGCACACACGACATGCACAGCCACGCCGAGCTCGGCGTGGCCGCGCACTGGCGGTACAAGGAAGGCGGAGGCGCCGATGCGAGCTTCGAACGCAAGATCGCGTGGATGCGCCAGCTCCTGGAGAACCGCGAAGGCGGCGAAGACGACGCCTCGCTGCTCGCCGGTTTCCGCACCGACGTCGTCGAGGATCGCGTCTACCTGCTCACGCCGAAGGGGCAGGTGATCGACTTGCCGCAGGGCGCGACGGCGCTCGACTTCGCCTACGCGATCCACACCGATGTCGGCCACCGCTGCCGCGGCGCCAAGGTCAACGGCCGCATCGTGCCGCTTGGGTTCCAGCCGGCCAGCGGCGATCGCGTCGAGATCCTGACCGGCAAGACCGGCGAGCCGCGACGCGACTGGCTGTCGCCACAGCTGGGTTTCCTGCGCACGCACCGCGCGCGCGACAAGGTGCGCGCCTGGTTCAACCGCGTCGATCTCGCGCAGAACCTCGCCGCCGGCCGCGCCGTGCTCGAACGCGAACTCAGGCGCCTCGCGCTGCCGCCCGACAACCTCGACAAGCTGCCCGAGCAATTCCGCCTGAAGACGCAGGATGAGCTGCTGCATGCGCTCGCGCTGGGTGACGTTACCTCGGGCCAGCTCGCACGCGCGCTGCACGAACTGAGCGTGCCCATGACGGGAGTTGCGCCACCGGCCCCGATCACGGCGTCCGCTTCGCGCGCGGCTGAAAGCGGCGGCGCGGTCGTCATTGAAGGCGTCGGCAACCTGCTCAGCCAGCTCGCACGCTGCTGCCGGCCGCTGCCCGGCGACGCCGTCGTCGGCTACATCACGCGCGGCCGCGGTGTCTCCGTGCATCGCGTCGATTGCGCCCAGGTCGCGGCGCTGCGCGAACGTGACGCGAGCCGTGTCATCCCGGTCGCGTGGGGCGCGCGCCCAGCGAAGAGCTACGAAGTCGATGTCGTCGTGCGCGGCTTCGACCGCAAATGGCTGCACAAGGACGTCAGCAACGTGATCGCCGCGGCGAACGCGCAGGTCGTTGCGGTCAACGCGCGCGTCGATGCGCGGCGCGGCGTCGCCGAAATGAACTACACGCTCAAGGTCGCCGATTTCGGTCAGCTCAGCGCGCTGCTGTCGCAGTTGCTCGCCGTGCCCAATGTGACCGAGGCACGGCGTCTCGCTTGATCGTTCCGCGAATCGCGGGCTGCGGATGTGCCATCGCACCAAACACGGGCGAGTCCGACCGGAACGGCGCGTGCTTTCGACGCAACTTTTCCTTCACGAATCGCGACGTGGCGCGGGTTCCGCGGATTTGCATGCGAACGGTCGCGATGCCGCCGCATGTTATGCTGCGCCGCCGTTCCGTGCGCGGCTCGCCCACGGGCGGGAATTCCCTGCGCAGGGCCTGAAACGTGATCGAGATTCCCGGTTATCGCATGTTGCGCCAACTCGGCCGCGGCGGCATGGCGACGGTCTATCTGGCGATCCAGGAATCGGTCGACCGCGAAGTCGCGCTCAAGGTCATGTCGCCGGCGCTGCTCGTCGATCCGAACTTCGGCGAACGCTTCCTGCGCGAGGCGCGCATCGCGGCCATGCTGCATCATCGCCACGTCGTCGGCATTCACGACGTCAGCCATGCCGGCGACTTGCATTACATCGCAATGGAATACATTGGCGGCGGTCCGGTGCTTTCGGGTATCGGCGCTCCGCTCGCGCCGGCGCTGGCGCTGCGCGTGACGCGCGAGATCGCCACCGCGCTTGCGTATGCGCAGGAAAAAGGCATCGTCCACCGCGACGTCAAGCCCGACAACATCCTGCTGCGTGATGACGGTTCGGCCGTGCTCACCGATTTCGGCATCGCGCGCGCGCACGAGTCCGCGCTGCGCATGACGCGCACCGGCGCGATCATCGGCACGCCGCACTACATGAGTCCCGAGCAGGCGCGCGGTCGCGCGGTCGACGGCCGCGCCGACCTCTACAGCCTCGGCATCGTGCTCCACGAAATGCTCGTCGGACACGTGCCGTACCGCGCCGAGGATTCGCTCGCGGTCGGCATCATGCACATCACCGAGCCGGTGCCGGCGCTGCCGAAAGAACTGGTCGCGTTGCAAGGGCTGCTCGATCGCTTGCTCGCCAAGGAACCCGATGATCGATTCCAGAGCGGCCACGAGGTTGCCGCGGCGATCACCGAACTCGAACGCATGCGCGAGTGGACGCCGCAGCCCGTGATCGGAAGCGTCAGCACACGCAGCGACACGCCGCTCGACGGCCTGCAGCCGATGTACGCGCTCGACCCGGCCGAGACGCCGTCGCGCACCTTGCACGGCCGGGCGGAGCCCCGCCTCGGCCGCATCGAAGAGATCGCCGCCGCCGCGGATGCGCGCGCGATGCGCGCCGAACGGAAGACGCCTTCACGCAGCACGCGCAGTCGCGGCGGCGCGTTCGCGATCGCGGCGCTTGCTCTGATCGTCGTCGCGGCCGGCGCGGCATGGCGCTACCAGGATGCGCTGCGCCACCTGTTGCCGCGCACCGAGTTCAACGACACGCTGTCGCGCGCCCAACAGGCATTCGATACTGGCAAGCTCGTCGGAAACCAGGGCGACAGCGCACGCGAATTGTTCCTTGCCGCGCGTGCGCAGGACCCGGACAACGATGTCGCGCGTCGCGGCCTCGATGCCGTTGCCAAGCGCCTGCTCGAGCAGGCGCAACAAGCATTGCAACGCGATGACCTCGCGACTGCGCGGAGCGATCTGGAAGCCGCTCGTGATTTGCTCGGGGGCGGCAGCGATGTCGACAGGCTCGCGCAGGCGATCAAACAAAGGGAGACACGCGGCGCAGCGCAGGTCGACATGACCGCGCAGACACTCGATGCCGCTGCTGCCGCGCTCGCGGCCGGCCGCATCGATGGCGCCGATGGCGCTGCCGCGCTCTACCAGCGCGTCATCGACGGCGACAAGGGCAACGCGATCGCGCAGGCCGGTTTGCGCAAATGCGCGGACGCGCTCGCTGCGCAGGCGCGCGCCGCGCTCGACAGCGGCGATGTCGCCACCGCGGCGGCGCGCGGCGACGACATCGCACGCATCCTGCCCAGCTATCCGGGCCAGACCGACCTGCTCGGCGACATCACCCGCGCCCGGGAAACTGCACGCGTCGCACAGGATGCCAAGCTGGCCGCCCTGCTTGATCGCGCCGAGGCGAGCGCGAAAGCGGGACGATTGAGTGGAGCCGACGATGCCGCGCTCGAACTGTTCCGCGAAGCGCAGCGCCTCGACCCGGACAATGCCCGGGCATTGCAGGGGCTACGCCGCATCGCCCAGGCGTTCCTCGTGCGCGCGAACGCGGCGATCGACGACGACAACCCGGGTGAAGCGGAAAAGCTCGTCGCCAGCGCCGCCCGGATCGCGCCGGATATGCCCGACCTGCGCGCGACGCGCATCAACTTGCGCGAATTGCACGAACGCCTTGACATCGACGCGCAGCACGCGAACGTCACGCTCACACAGGCCGCACAGGTGCAGCGCCTTGTCGCCGACGCCGAGCGCGCCGCGCAGGCCGGCGACCTCATCGTGCCGCCCGGCGACAGCGCGTTCGACAAATACCGCGCCGCGCTTGCCATCGACGGCCGTTCCGCCGCGGCGCGCAATGGCCTCGCGCACTTGCCGGCGCGCGCCAAGGAATTGTTCGCGCAGGCGCTCGCCAGCGGCGCACCGCAACGTGCGCACAACCTGCTCGAGGCCGTGCGCCAGGTCGCGCCCGACGATCCGGCCTTGCCCGCGCTTGGCGACAAGCTCGCCAATGCCTTCCTCGATCAGGCCGACCAGCGCATCGGCGAAGGCCGTCGCGACGATGCCACGCGCGCGCTCGACGCGGCGCGTTCGCTGAGTCCCGGCAGTCCGCGCATCGCGCCGCTGCAGGCGCGCCTGCGCGCGATGATCGACGCGCACGGCTGAGCGCGCCATGTGTCTCGTCCTGATTGCGATCGGGGTCGTACCGCGCGCGCCGCTGCTGCTGCTCGGCAACCGCGACGAATTCCACGGTCGCGCCAGCGCGCCTGCGCAGGCGTGGCGGGAAGACGCGCGCATCGCCGGCGGACGCGATCTCGTCGCCGGCGGCAGCTGGCTCGCCGCACGCAGCGATGGCCGCTTCGCGACCGTGACCAACGTGCGCAGCGGCGTGCCGGCGACCGCGCCGAAATCGCGTGGCGCGCTCGTGCACGACTTCGTGCTCGGCAATGAAACACCTGATGCGTACCTGCGCGACGTCCGCGCGGACATCGACGAATTCGGCGCATTCAACCTCGTTGTCGGCGACCGCAATGATGTCCGCCTGCTGAGCAGCACGGGCGGCGACGCGAAGGCTCTCGGCGCTGGCATCCATGTCGTCAGCAATGGCGCGCCGCACGTGCATTGGCCGAAGACACGGCGCTTGCTGGCGCGTTTCGAAGCATGGCTCGCTGCCGGTGGCGAGGACGAATCGGCGGCGCTCGACCTGCTCCACGACGAAACGCAGCCAGCCGATGCGCAATTGCCGAACACCGGCGTCGGCCTCGATCTCGAGCGCATCCTCGCGCCGATCTTCATCCGTGGCGAACGCTACGGCACGCGCGCCGGCAGCCTGCTCGTGCGGCGCGACGACGGCAGCGTGCTGCTGCGCGAACGCCGCTTCGGTCCGCACGGCGTTTTCGATGGCGAAGGTGCGTGGCTTGCGACGGCCGGTGCGCCGTTCGCCGAAGCCTGATCGGAAATCTCAGCGTTCGAACAGCTTTTCGACCGCTGCGCGCGCTGCCGCGAAAGAGAAGTGACGCTCGACATTGGCGAGTCCGTTCGCCGACAGGCGATTCCACAACGCCTCGTCGCGATACAGGCGCACGACCGCGTCGGCGAAATCCGCGGCATCGCCGGCGACGAGCACGTCCTCGCCGCCGCGCACGTGCATGCCTTCGACCGCGATCGGCGTCGCGACGACGGGCAGGCCGCAGCTCATCGCCATGTTGACCTTGCCCTTGACGCCCGCGCCGTAGCGCAGCGGCGCGACCGAGACGCGGCAGCCGTCCATGAACGGCATGATGTCCTCGACGAAGCCGTGCACGACGACATGCTCGCTCGCGAGCGCCTGGATCGACGCCGGCACACGGCTGCCGATGACATGAAGACGCGCCTCGGGAATCGCCGCGCGCACGCGATCGAACACCTCGCGCACGAACCATTCGACCGCATCGACGTTAGGCGGATGCTGGAAGCCGCCGACGAAAACGAGATCGGCGCGTTCGGAGAAGCCACGCTTGCGGCCGTGTACCTCGTGCACGTTCGACAGCACGTCGACGCGCGCGCCGGGTGCGTCGCGCGCGAGCAGTTCCTGCTCGACCGGGCTGACCACGAGCGTGACGTCGCTGTCGCGGATCAGCTTGAGCTCCTGCGCACGCGTCGTCGCCGCCGTGCGCGCGAGCGCCGCATCGCCCGACAGTTCCGCCGCGCGCTGCTCGCGCAGGTAATGCAGGTCGACGGTGTCGAAGACGAGCCTTGCCCGCTGCGCATACAGACGCACGAGGCCGGCGAACGGCGCGGCGACGTAGTGGCGCGAGAGGATCACGAGATCGAATTCGGCGCCGCGTTCGCGCAGGAATTTCACCGGATCCTGCGCGTACGGCGCATACAGCGCCTCGACGCCGAGCGCCTGAAGCGCGGGCGTGTAGCGTTCGACGTACAGGCGGTTTTCCGGCATGAAGCTCGCCTGGCAGCCGAGGTCGCCGAGCACGCGCATGAGGTTGACCATGCGCAGCGAGCCGGAATCGTGATCGGGCATCGGCGTGGTCGCGTCGATGACGAGCACGCGCTTTTTCGCGCGGTGCGTCGCGGCGAGGCCGATCGGCGTTCCCGGCTTCGGCTGGCGCGCGAGCGCGTCCTTCCACTTGTCGAGGAATTTCTCGCGGTTGACGACCTGGTAGCGCTTGGTGCCGCTCGCCGTGTCGGTGCCCGAGGTGATGCCCTCGAAATGCACGACGACGGAGGCGGGTTCGACGTAGACCTTGAGCCCGGCCGCGCGCACCGCGAAGGCGAGGTCGGTATCCTCGTAGTAGGCCGGCGCGTAGCGCGTGTCGAAGCGGCCGAGGCGCTCGAACAGCTCGCGACGCAACAGGATCGCCGCGCCCGAGCAGTAGTCGACCTCGCGGCGGAACGAGTAGCGCGGATCGGCGGGATCCTCGAAACGTCCGTAGTTCCAGCCAGAAGCGTCGTCGAAAACGATGCCGCCCGCTTCCTGCAGCCGGCCGTCGGGATAGACGAGCTTGGCGCCGACGAGGCCGGCGTCGGGTGCCGTCTCGAGGCAGTGCACGAGCGCGTCCAGCCAGCCCGCGGTGACGACGGTATCGTTGTTGAGGAACAGTACGCAGTCGCCGCGTGCCATCTCGGCGCCCGCATTGCACGAGCCAATGAAGCCGAGGTTGCGCGCATTGCGCAGCGCGCGGATGCCGCCGACATTGGCGAGGCGCTGCGGCGTCGCATCGTTCGAGCCGTCGTCGACGACGATGACCTCGAACGGAACCTTGCCCGCGTGTTCGCCGATTGAACGCAGGCAGGCGAGCGTGTATTCGATCTTGTCGTAGACCGGGATCACGATCGACACGCGCGGGGCTTCGCTGGTCGGCACGGAGAAAGGCGTCGCGTCGTCGACGGGCGCTGCATAGGTCTTCGCCTGGAACGTCGATCCCGGCGCGCGCCATTCCTGCGCAATGCGCGCGAGCGTGCCGCGCAGGCCGCGCTGCGCGAGGCTGCCGCGCGTGCGCGCGAGAAGGGCGCGCACACGGCTCGTTCGGAAAGCGAGCGCGGCACGCAGCGCGCGCTGACGCGCATTGGCGCTGCGCAGCGGTCGCGTGATTCGCCACGACAGCGAAGCGGCCATCTGCTCCTGCAACGGCTTGAAGTGTTGAAGCTGCGCATCGAGTGAAAGCGCCCAGCGCGTGCGTTCTTCCAGCTCGCCTTGCGCCGCCGCCAGCTGCTTGTCGAGCGCATGCCCCCACTCGCCGCGGCGTTCGTTCTCGCGCGTGGTGCGCTCGAGGTCCGCTTCGAGCCTGCGCGTTTGCGCCTGCGCCTGCGCGAGCGATGCAGTGGCGGTCGCCAGTTCCAGCAGCGCGCCATTCGCCGTCGCCAGTGGATAGCGCATGGCGCGCTGGGGCGCGAGTCCGAGCAGGACGTTGTGCGCTTCCGCCATGGCCGCCGTCGTCGGCTCGAAGCGCGTGGACAGGCGTTCGCGCACGCGCGCGACCGCGTCGCGTTCGCCCGCGAGCTCCGCGGCACGCGCGACCAGCGCATCCGCCTCCGGCGCAATGAGGAAACCGTCGACGCCGTCCTCGACGCGTTCGGCGAGCGCGCCGACGCGCGTCGCGATGACGGGCAAGCCGAGGCTGCGCAGCTCCGACAGCGTGTAGCTGAAGGTTTCGGCGACGGTTGGCAGCAGCAGCGCGGCGTCCGGGCGCAGGCGTGCGAGCAGGCCGGGCAGGTCGTCGCGACGATAGTCGAGCAGGACATGGACGCCGCGCTGCCCGAACAGTTCGTGCGCATCGGCGCCGGCGCCGAGCAGGAACAGCTCGGCGAACTCGCGCAGGCGCGGCAGCGCCTCGGCGAGCAGGCGCGCGCCCTTGCCCGCGCGAACGCGGCCGATCATGACCAGGCGCAACTTGTCGCGTGCGGGCGGCGCTTCCACGTGCGGCGCATCGTGCAGCCACGCAGCGAGCCCGTGCGGGATCACCGCGTTGCGCAGCGCCGCGAGTTCCGGCGCGAGGCGCAGTTCGTTGGCGAGCGCGGAACGGCTCGGCGCGACCAATGTCGCCTGCGCATCGAGCGCGGCGCGCACGAACGCGTCGCGCAGGCGCTTCCAGTGGGCAGGATCGTGATTCGCGAATACGTCGTCGCTGCCCGCATCGGCGAGATCGCGCGCGCGTTGCGCGTCGTCGAACATGAGCGCGGCGTCGCCGAAATCGCAATGCAGCGCCGGCCACAGCGGATAGTGGTCGTGCAGGATGCAGGCCGTCGGCAGGCGTGTGCGCAACGCGTCGAGGCTGTGGCCGATCAGCGAGGAAACGACGACCGCGTCGACGCAGTACGTGCGCACGACGTCGCCGAGCAGTTCGCGATACGTCGCGTCGGCGAGCGCGGTGTCGGCGATCGGACGCGGCAGCGGCCAGCGCGCGAGCGGCGGCCCGCTCATCGAGCCGTCGTGGAGTTCAAGCCATTCGCCGTGACGGCGATGCGCGAAGCGGCCGCGCGCGATCAGCACGAGGTGATGCGCGCTGTCGTCGGCCGCGGCGAAATCACGCACCCAGCGCTCGGCGCCGCCGCCCCAGCCGTGCAGCACATGCAGGATGACGGGCCTGGCGTCGAGACCGGGTTTGCCCGGCGACGATTTCCCGGCGAGCGCGGCGGCGACGCGCTGTCGCAGCGGCGCGAGCGGCGAGGGCGGCTCGGGGTGGCGCGGATCGGGTTCGGGTGAACCGGGCAGGGCGATATCCGCGATGCCGCCAACGAACAGGTGATCGAGTACGACGACGCGCAAGCCGGTCGCATCGAGTTCGTCCCGATCGATGACGTTGCCGGCGCCCAGTTGCGCAAGCCGTTCGCCGTGCCATGCCGACAGCGGACTTGCCATGGCGGGAAGCGGATCTTCGACGGTCGCGCGCGATGAATACGCGAAACAGATCGCGTCGAGCATCGCGGCGGTTGCCGTCGTCGTCATTTCACGGGCGATCGGGCGACGCCATGCGCCGTCGAGCGGGCGTGCGCCAAGCACGCCGTCTGCTTCGAGCGCGTGCAGCAGTCGTTCGCAGGCGAGCTCCGGCAACTCCGCGTCGGCGTCGACGAGAACGAGATGTTCGCCGGGAAAGCGCCGCGACGCCGCGGCGAGCAACGCCGCTTCCGTCGAAACATCGCCGACATCCGGCACGCGCTCGACGCCGTCCCACGCCACCGTCGCGGCGCACTCGCCCAACAGCGCGATGCGCGCGTGCGCCGGCAGGCGCGCACGCAAGGCGTCGAGCTGCGCCACCGACGACGCGCCGACGGCATGGATGCATACGCGCAGCGGTGTCTCGCGCTTCGCCGCTGCGTCGTTCGCGGGCGGCGGGGCGGGAATCGGGCTGGCGTGCATCAAGCCTCCGGGTGGCCATCGTCGAAACAGCGATTATCACCCGCGCAGGCATCGGGCGGCGTGCTGTCCGCCATCGGGCGCGTGCCGGCCGCAAGCGGCGCATGGTCGGAAGCGGCGCGCAGTCCGACGTGCCGACCTCGCCGCCCGTGCGCGACGCGGCTACACTCGCGACCGTTTCCGCAACGATCGCACCCGCTTGTCCTTCGCATCGAGTTCGTTCAACGCCCTGCGCGCGATCTGGCGCATCGTGCGCATTCCGGTCTGGCTCGGCCTCGGCGTCGCGATCGGCTTCCTCGTCCCGTACGTGCTTTACCTTGATCGCCAGGTACGCAGCCGCTTCGACGACCTGTCGTGGCAGTTCCCGAGCCGCGTCTATGCGCGGCCGCTCGAACTCGCGCCGGGCCTGCCGATGAACGCGCAGGCGCTCCGCGTCGAGCTCGACGCGGAGCGGTACACGGAAGATCCCGCGGCGCGCGCGCCGGGCACGTTCCATCGCGACGGCGACCGCTACACGATTTCGCGGCGCGAATTCATCTACCTCGATGGCCGCGAGCGTGCGCGACGCATCGTGGTCACACTCGACAAGGGCCGCGTCGCCACGCTTGCCGACGCCGACAGCCGCGCGCCGATCGAGCGCGTGCGGCTCGATCCGGCGCGCATCGCGACACTGTACGGCCAGTCGCAGGAAGATCGCCGCGTCGTCGCGCTCGGCGAAGTGCCGCCGCTGCTGCTGTCGGGGTTGCAGGCGGTCGAAGATCGCGACTTCAAGCACCACCATGGCGTCAACATCAGTGCGATCGTGCGCGCGGCGTGGGCCAACCTCGTCGCCGGCCGCGTCGTGCAGGGCGGCTCGACGCTGACCCAGCAACTCGTCAAGAACCTGTTCCTCGACCGCGGCCAGACGCTCGCGCGCAAGTTCAACGAGGCGCTGCTGTCGCTCGTCATCGAGGCGCACTACGACAAGCGGCGCATCCTCGAGGCCTACGTCAACGAGGTCTTTCTCGGCCAGCAGGGCGCGCAGGCGGTGCACGGCTTTGCCGCGGCGAGCGAGTTCTATTTCGGCCGCGACCTGCGCACGCTCGGCCCGGCCGACACCGCGTTGCTGGTCGGGCTCGTGCAGGGACCGAGCCTGTACGATCCGCGCCGCAATCCGTCGGGCGCACTGGCGCGGCGCAACGTCGTGCTCGGCGTGTTCCGCGACACCGGCCTGATCGACGCGGCGACGTTCGCCAGCGCGAGCAGGCAGCCGATTGGCACCGCGGCGAGCGCGACGCTGCCGCGCGATCGCTATCCGGCCTTCCTCGATCTCGTGCGCCGCCAGCTCACGCAGGACTATCCGGCCGATGCGCTCAACGGCGCCGGCCTGGCCATCCATACGACGCTGTCGCCCTCGGCGCAGGCGTTCGGCGAACAGGCCATCGACAAGGCGCTCGATGCGCTGGGCAAGCGCGGCGACGACCTCGAGGCCGCACTCGTCGTCACCGGCGCGCGCGACGGCGAAGTGCGCGCGGTGATTGGCAGCCGCGACGTCGATGCGCCCGGCTTCAACCGTGCGCTCGATGCGCTCAGGCCGATCGGTTCGCTGGTCAAGCCGTTCGTCAACCTCGTCGCACTCGCGCAGCCGCAACGCTATTCGCTGGCGACGTTGCTCGACGACAGTCCGATCGACCTGCCGCAGCCGGGCGGCGGCCGCTGGCGGCCCCAGAACGACGACCGCCAGTCGCACGGCCAAGTGCTGCTCGTGGACGCGCTCGCCAAGAGCTGGAACCTCGCCACGATCAACCTCGGCCAGCGCATCGGCATCGACCGCGTGCGCGGCTTCCTCGAATCGTTTGGACTCGGCCGCGCGATCAATCCGAATCCGTCGATGCTGCTCGGCGCGATCGACCTGAGTCCGTTCGATGTCGCTCGGCTCTACCAGTACCTTGCCGCAGACGGCCATGCGTTGCCGCTGCGCGCGCTGCGCGGCGTGCTCGACGCGCAGGGCCGGCCGCTGACTCGCTACGCGAGCAAGCCCGGCGCCGGCGACTACGCGACGGCCGCGCGGCTGACGACCTACGCGATGCAGCAGGTCGCGATTTCGGGCACGGCGCATGCGATCAACGATTCCGGACTCGGCTGGCTGCACGCGGCCGGCAAGACCGGCACCAGCGACACGCAGCGCGACGCGTGGTTCGCCGGCTTCACGGGCGACACGCTTGCGGTCGCCTGGGTCGGCCGCGACGACAACAAGCCGACCACGCTGTTCGGCGCGACCGGAGGCTTGCGCGTGTGGATCGAACTCATGAAGCGGCTGCCGACCGTGCCGCTCGTCGTTCCCCAGGATGGCATCGAGCAGGCCTGGGTGAATCCGCAGTCCGGCAAGCGTAGCGATGCCGCGTGCAGCGGCGCGCGCGAGTTGCCGTTTGCGAGCGGTTATGCACCGACCGAGGAAGAGCATTGTCCGCTCGACCAGCTCCGGCAGTTCTTCGGCGTCGAGGGACATTGAGCCGGCTTGACCGTGCGAGAATGCGCGGATGACGATCAACGGAACGATGCAGATGTTTCTCCGCAGCCTTGTCGCGAGCTTGGTTTTCCTTTTCCTGGTTTCTTGCGCGCAGACCGGCGCCCCGGTCGCGCCGAAGGGCCCGCCGCCGCTGGATCGCGCCGCCGCGCTGCGCGCGATCCGCGATGCCGGCCACGGCCTCGATTCCGCCGTGCAGGTGCAGCCGCTGCGCGACGCCGCGATCGATGGGTATGCGCAGCAGTCGCGCGAGGCCGAGGCGCGCAATGACTACGCTGGTGCCGCCGCGTCGATGGACAAGGCGCTGCATCTCGCGCCGGACGCACCCGACCTGTTGCAGTCGCGCGCCGAGATCGACATCGCGCGGGGCGATTTCGAACAGGCCGAAAAGAACGCGCTCAAGAGTTTCTCGCTCGGCCCGAAGGTCGGCAGCCTTTGTGCGAAGAACTGGCAGACCGTCGTCGAGGCGCGCACCGCCATGGGCGACGCGGCGAGTGTGCAGCAGGCGACGCAGCGCGTGAAGGAATGCCGCGTCAAGCCGATCCAGCGCATGTGAGGTCGATTGTTGATCGAGGCTCGAGCATGAGCGCAGTCCGGCGCCGGCGGACGCCATGCTGAGCGCAGCGGAACTGCTCGGTGCCGACGGTCCGTTCGCGCGGGAGGTTCCCGGCTTCGTCCCGCGCGAAGCGCAGCAGGCGATGGCGGCGGTCGTCGAGGAAGCGATCGCCGATCGCCAGATGCTCGTCGCCGAAGCGGGCACGGGCACCGGCAAGACCTTCGCGTACCTCGTGCCGGCGTTGATGTCCGGCAAGCGCGTCATCGTTTCGACGGGCACGAAGACGCTGCAGGACCAGCTGTTCCATCGCGACCTGCCGCGCGTGCGCAGCGTGCTCGGCGCGCGACTGTCGGCGGCCCTGCTCAAGGGGCGCGCGAACTATCTGTGCCTGCATCGGCTGGAGCAGGCGCACAAGGACGGTCGTTTCGGCTCGCGCGAGGAAGTGTCGCAGCTGCAGGCGATCCAGGCATGGTCGAAGCGCACGCTCGCCGGCGATCGCGCGGAGCTGGCCGAAGTCGCCGAGGATTCGTCGCTGTGGCCACGCGTGACCTCGACCGCCGAGAACTGTCTCGGCGCGGAATGCCCGATGTTCAACGACTGCTTCGTGGTCAAGGCGCGGCGCGCGGCGCAGGAGGCCGATCTCGTCGTCGTGAATCATCACCTGCTGTTCGCCGACCTCGCCATCAAGCAGGAAGGTTTCGGAGAAATCCTGCCCGGCGCGCACGCTTTCATCCTCGACGAGGCGCACCAGATTCCCGAACTCGCCGGTCAGTTCTTCTCGGTCACGCTGTCTGCGCGTCAGCTCAACGAGCTCGCCACCGACACGCTTGCCGAATGCGCCAACGTCAGTGGCGCGCTCGCGCCGCTGCGCGAGCCGCTCGATGCGCTGGGCGGCGCAGTGAAGAAGCTGCGCCTCGCGCTCGATCCGTTCCCCGCGAAAGGCGCGTTCGTGCAGATCGAGCGCGACGACAACGTCGAACGCGAACTGGCGGCATTGTCCGAGGCGCTCGCCGCGCTCGCCGACGCGCTCGACAAGCAGGCCTCGCGCAGCCGCGGCCTCGACAGCGTGCGCGAGCGCGCGGCCGAACAGTCGGCGCGGCTCACGCATCTCGTGGACAGCGGTGCGCGCGACGCCGTGCACTGGTACGAACTCACGGCGCACGGATTTTCCTTCCACGCGACGCCGCTCGACATCGCGCAACCGCTGCGCGAACTTCGCGAGCAGAGCCATGCCGCCTGGATCTTCACCTCGGCCACGCTCACCGTCGGCGGCCGCTTCGAACATTTCTGCCGGCAGCTCGGCTTGTCCGATCCTGTCGAACTGGCTGTCGACAGTCCCTTCGATTTCGCGAAGCAGGCGCTTGCGTATCTGCCCGAAGGCCTGCCCGATCCGTCTTCGGAAAGCTACATCGAACGCGTGCTCGACGCCGTCGTGCCCGTGCTCGAAGCCTCGCGCGGCCGCGCTTTCCTGCTCTTCACCTCGCATCGCGCGCTGCGTCGTGCCGCCGAATTGTTGCCGGCGCGTGTCGTCTTTCCGCTGTTCGTGCAGGGCACGCTGCCGCGCAACCAGTTGCTCGAGGCGTTTCGCGCTTCGGGCAACGGCGTGCTGCTCGGTGCCGCGAGTTTCTGGGAAGGCGTCGATGTCGCCGGCGATGCGCTCAGCGTCGTCGTCATCGACAAGCTGCCGTTCGCCGCGCCCGACGATCCCGTGCTCGTCGCACGCCTGGACGCGCTGCGCGAGGTTGGCGGCAATCCGTTCTTCGAGTGGCAGGTGCCCAATGCCGTGATCGCGCTCAAGCAGGGCGCCGGCCGGCTCATACGCGACATCCATGATCGCGGCGTACTCGTGTTGTGCGATCCGCGGCTGACCACGCGCGGTTACGGCAAGCTGTTCCTGGCCAGCATCCCGCCGATGGCGCGGACCAGGCGCGCCGAAGAGGCGCGGCAATTCTTCGGCTCGAGCACTGCCTGAGCACGTGCCTCGCGGCGCCAGACGAGTCGCGCCGCGCAGGGCGGGCAGCACGTCCTGCACGGAATGTCCGGCTCATGGGCAAATCCTTCTCGCGGTTGCAGCACCGGGATCGGCGGAAGATTCGACTTTTCTTTTGCCAACAAGCCGCTGGCCTGATGTTGCGATGCGGAATGGCTGAACGGATGCCAAATGCTATAAAGCCTCGCTGACTTCCGGTTCTCCGCATCAGCTTTCCGTCCGATCGCTCCCGATGCATCGGATGTCCTCGGTACCTGTCTGTCCTCTGGGGCCGGCAAACAGCAATGAGGTTTTTCGCACATGGTTAAGTCGTTTCGACTCTTGACATTGTCGTCCGCAGTCGGTCTGGCGCTGGTCGGCGTGGGCCTGCAGAGTTCGGTGGTCGCGCACGCGACTGATGGCGCCGGCGCGGTGCAGTCGTCTGCCGCGAAAGAGGCGTACATCATCACCTTCGCCGAAGAAGGCATGGTGAGCTTCAAGGGCGGCGTTGCCGGCCTGCGGGCCACGGCGCCGGCTGCGACGGGCAAGCGCAAGCTCGACATCCACTCTGCAGCCGCGACCAGCTACGAAAGCTATCTCGCCAGTCAGCGCGCGCAATATCGCGCCGCGATCGAGAGCACGCTCGGTCATGCGCTCAATGTCACGCACAGCTACTCGATCACGCTGAACGGCATCGCTGCGGATCTCAGTGCGGACGAAGCAGCGCGCATCCGTGGCCTTTCCGGCATCAAGTCGGTTGAACCGGCCGGTGTGGAACACCTCGTCACCTATCGCGGACCGAAGTTCATCGGCGCCGACACGATCTGGGACGGCTCGAACACGCCCGACCATGTGGGCACCAAGGGCCAGGGCATCATCGTCGGCGACCTCGACGGCGGCACCAACTCCGATCACCCGTCGTTTGCCGACGACCCGGCCTGTGGATTCGGCCCTTCCAACCACAAGCTCAAGGCGGTGGACTGCAGCGCGAGTTCGGGCGGAGTGTGCACGGGCACCACTCCCGAAGCCAATCCCGGCTACGGCCACGGCGTGCATACCGCGAGCACCGCGGCTGGCAACACCCTCGACAATACCGCCTCGCCCGCTCCGGCACTGCCCGACGGCGTGACGATGTCCGGCGTGGCGCCCTGTGCGACGCTGTATCACTACAAGGTCTGCGCGACCAACAACTGCAGCGGCAGCTGGATCCTGGCCGGCATCCAGAATGCGATCGCCGATGGCGTCGACGTCATCAACTTCTCGATTTCCGGCGGCACGTCGCCGTGGAGCTCGAGCGACAACGACCGCAACTTCCTCGATGCCGTCCACGCCGACGTGTTCGTCTCCGCGGCAGCGGGCAACAACAGCAGCGCCGATCCTACGGTCATCGGCCGCGTCAACCATCGCGGTCCGTGGGTCATGACCGTGGCCGCCGCGTCGCAGGATCAGCAGATCGGTCCCACGCTGAAGATCACCGGTCCCGGCACGCCGGATCCGGTCCTGATGGGACTTCCGTTGACGCCCGGCAGCACGTCGCCGGCAGCGGTGGCGTTGACCAGCTCTCCGGTGAAGTCCTACCCGACCAACATCGAGGGCTGCACGGACAGCGGCGGCATTCCCGCCGGTACGTTCGATGGCGCCATCGCCGTGATCCGCCGCGGTACCTGCGCCTTCACGGAAAAGATCACCAACGCCTACAACGCCGGCGCGGTCGCCGTGGTCATCGGCAACAACCAGCCGGGCTCCATCTCGATGGACACGACCGGCGCGCCTTCGGTGCCGAGCTTCTCGATCAGCAGCCAAGGCCCGTCCGACGTGCTGCTCGCGTTCCTCGCCGGCAACGGCACCAGCGGTACGGGAGACCTTGCTCCGATCGGCCTCGGCTTGACCCAAGGTGACGTGCTCGCCGACTTCAGCTATCGCGGTCCGACACCCGCGCCGTTGGCCGACGAGACCAAGCCCGACATCTCGGCTCCGGGCGTGAACATCTACGCTGCGCTCGATGACCAGGACGGCAACTACGGTTTCATGAGCGGCACGTCGATGGCGACGCCGCACGTCACCGGCGCCGCGGCGCTGATGCGCGCCGTGCATCCGGACTGGACCGTGACCGAAGTCAAGTCGGCCATGATGACGACCGCGACCAACGCTGACGGCGTCCAGGAAGACGGCGTCACGCCGTGGAACATCGACGATGTCGGCAGCGGCCGCGTCGACCTGACCAAGGCGGCGCTCGCCGGCCTGACCCTGGACGAAACCTACGACAACTTCCTGGCGGCGAACCCGTCCGGCGGCACGATCAACATCAAGGATCTCAACCTGCCGGCGCTGCGCAATCTCAATTGCACGCCGAACTGCACCTGGACGCGTACCGTCAAGAACCGGATGTCGACCGAAGGCACCTGGAACGTCACGACCGATGCCCCGGGCACCGTGGGCACGAGCTTCGTGATGTCGGCCACCCCGTCGCACTTCACGCTGGCTCCGGGCGCGACGCAGGCGATTACCTTCACGGTCACGGCCAACGGCGACGTCACCTCCGCAATCGCGTTCGGCAATGCGATCCTCACGGAAGCCGGCGGCCACTCGCCCGCGCAGCACCTCACCATCGCCATCAAGGGCCAAGGTACGGTCGAAGCACCGCCGCCTTGCTCGGCGGAGGACGAGATCTTCTGCGACGGCTTCGACGATGCAGGCACCGAACCGGCTTGCGATCCGCAGCAGCTGTTCGAGGATCCGAGCTTCGAGCAGATGGATACGTTCTGGGAAGCCAGCGACGACGTGTTCGGTTCGCCGTTCTGCGACGATACCTGTTCGGACGACGGCTTTCCGCCGCATTCCGGCGACATCTTCGTCTGGATCGGTGGAACGACCGAACCCGATGCGGGCCACGTCAGCCAGCAGGTCACGTTCCCGAGCGGACAGCCGCGCTGGTTGAACTGGTGGATGGTGAACCAGCTCGTCGCCGACCCGAGCGCCACCGTCACGGTGACGATCGACGGCTCGGAGATCCAGAGCATCGGACCGACCGCGCAGCCTGACCAGGACTACGTCCCGCAGACGTTGCAGATTCCGGCTTCGTACCTCGATGGTCAGCCGCACACCGTGGCGATCAACTATTCGTCGGCAGGATCGCAGGGTGGGGTCGATCCCGTGGGCGTGATGCTCGACGACGTCACGCTGGATTGCAGCGCGCAGCAGACGCGTTCGACCCGTCCGACGTCGACCGATCCGGTGCGCGCGGCCCTTCGCCGCATGCGCTGATCATCGGTTTGTGACTGGATGTTTGAAGGCCTCCCTCGGGAGGCCTTCTTTTTTGGGAGCCTTGCGATCGCTGCCGCGTGGTTCCGCGTTCACTCCGTGGTGCGGAGGCATGCGATCATGCGCCGATGATTCGTGCGGGTCTTATTTCCCGGTGTCTGCGCATGGTGGTGCTCGGCTCGATGGCGGCACTCGGTGCCTGCGCCACGCTGCGCACCGACGTGCCGCGCCCGGCGTCGACCGCGTTGCCGCCCAGCCTGGGCTCGCCGGCGGCGCGTGAGGCGCAGCGCCAGACGCAGGCGCATCCGGAGCAATCCGGATTTCGCCTGCTCGTGCGCAACACCGATGCGCTGATGAGCCGCATCGTGCTTGCCGACCATGCGACGCGCTCCATCGACCTGCAGTACTACATCTTCGATGACGACGCGACCGGCCGTCTGCTCGCCCAACGCCTGCTTGCCGCGGCCGACCGCGGCGTGCGCGTGCGCCTGCTGCTCGACGACCTCGACGTCGCCAAGCAGGACCGCCTGCTCGATGCGCTCGATGCGCATCCAAACGTGGAGGTGCGCCTGTTCAACCCGTTCCGCCTGCGCAACCGCGCGCTGTGGTCGAAGGCCCTGCAATTCGGCGTCGAGGGCGCGCGCCTCAACCGGCGCATGCACAACAAGTCCTTCACGGTCGACAACATGTTCACGATCGTCGGCGGCCGCAACATCGGCGACGCGTATTTCGACGCCGGCAACGAAGTGCATTTCCGCGACCTCGACGTGCTCGCGATAGGCCCGGTGGTCGAGGAAACCTCGCGCATCTTCGATGAGTACTGGAACTCGGATTCTGCGTTTCCGGTGACGGCCTACCGCAGCCGCCGCGCCACGACGCGGAACCTGGCGCATGCGCGCGCATCGCTGCAGGGTGCGGCGCGCCGGTTCGCGGAATCGGACTATGCGCAGGCGATGCTCGATACGCTGCCCGGTGGCTCCAGCGCGGACAGCAGCGGCAGCTGGGACTGGGGCATGGCGCGCGTGATCGCCGACGACCCGGCGAAGGTCGATCCGGGCGCGGATCGGCGCGTCCTGCACCTGGGGCACGACATCCGCGCAATGCTCGATGCAGCGACCTCGACCGTGCAGATCGTGTCGCCGTACTTCGTTCCCGGACGCAAGGGCACGCGTTACCTTCAGGACGTCGCCGCACGCGGCGTGGCGGTCGCGGTGCTGACCAACTCCCTCGCCGCGACCGACGAAACGGAAGTGCATGCCGGCTATTCGCGTTACCGGCGTTCGCTGCTCGAATCGGGTGTCGAGTTGTACGAATTGCGACCGATGCCCGGCGCGCCGCCAAATAACGCGCACGGCACGTCCTCGGGAGTGAGCCTGCATGCGAAGACGCTCGTGGTCGATGGCCGCGAGGTCTTCGTCGGCTCGATGAACATGGATCCGCGCTCGCGATCGCTCAATACCGAGATGGGCGTGGTCGTCGATTCGCCAGCGTTGGCGCGGAAGATCACGCGTTTCTTCGCGCAGGCGACGCAGCCCGACAACGCGTTCAAGGTCGAGCTCGTACCGAAGGCGGGCGAGCCGCCGTCGCGCGCACCGATGCGATGGACCGCGCGAGACGGCGGCAAGACAGTGACCTTCGACCACGACCCGGACACCTCCGCCGGGCGCCGCGCAGAAGTCGAACTGCTCAAGTTGCTGCCGATAGAGAGTCTGCTCTAGAGCGGCGGCCATGCGCGCGATCGGGTCGAACGTTCCAGGCGACGCGCGATCCGCGCGCATGCCGTCGTGGCGCGCAGCGCACGTCATCGCATTCGTCGCCGCGCTCGGCTTCATCGCCGTCGCCGCGCTGGCGGCGGAGCGCTATATCCCTGCGGACGCGCTGTCGACCCAGTTGGCCGCGGTCGTGAACGCTTCGAGGGCGACGCATGCCACGGCCGTCGTCGCGGCGACGGTGTTTTTCCTGTTCGTCCTCGCGACATGCCTTGGCTGCCCGATCAACCTCTGTATCGCCGCGTGCATGATCGTGCTGGGTCCGATGCACGGGTTCGCCGCGGCTTTTGCCGGCACGCTGGCGAGCGCGGCGATCCTGCATGCGCTCGGCGGGCTGGTCTCCGTGCGTCGCGTCGCGCGCTGGTTCGGCCGGCGCAGGACGTTGCGTCGCGAAGTGCGCCGCAGCGTCCTGGCCGTCGCGCTGGTGCGCCTCGTTCCGGTCGCGCCGTACGCAGTCGTCAGCCTGTTCGCAGGCGCGATGCGCGTCCCGCACATACGTTATCTCGCAGGTACCGCGCTCGGCATGGCGCCCGGCATCGTCGTCTATGCGGTCTTCATTGATCGTGCGGCGGCGGTCCTGCGCGGCGCGCATGCGCCTGCCGCACTCGCCGCCGCTGGCGCGGCACTGCTCGCCTTCGCGATCTGGATCGCCTGTTCGCGCCGTGCCAGGCGCCGAGGCATGCCGCCATGAAGCGGCTGGTCGTCGCGACCTGGAACATCCACGGTTGTGTCGGCATCGACCGCCGGCGCGATCCGGCGCGCATCGCCGATGCGCTCGCTCGGATGCGTGCCGACGTCGTTGCCCTGCAGGAATTCGCTGCGCCGCGCGGCGGATTGGACGAGCTTCGCTTGCGGCTGGAATCGCGTCTGGGGATGCGTGCGTATTCGGCCACGACGTTCCGCACGGAGCGCCGCGAGTTCGGCAACGCCGTACTGAGCCGCTGGCCGATCGTCGACGCGCGTTGCGTGGACCTCTCGTTCGCCGCGCGCGAGCCGCGCAACGCGATCGAGCTGGTGCTGGATGTCGAAGGCGCGACATTGCGCGTCATCGCCACGCATCTCGGGCTCGGCGCCGCCGAGCGCCGTGCGCAGGTCGCGCGGCTCGCGACGCGGCTCGCGGAAACGGATGTTCCGACGATCCTGCTCGGCGACTTCAACGAACCGCGGCGTAGGGGTTCGCTGGCAGGTCTGCAGTCCTGCGTCGAGCTGTCGGCGACGCCGGCGACGTTCCCGTCGTGGTGTCCGCTGCTCAGGCTCGATCGCGTTTTCAGCACGGCGCCGCTGCGTGCAATCCTTCGCGTTCAGCGCGACCGGGACAGCCGCCTCGCTTCCGACCATCTGCCGCTGCTCGCGGACATCGGTTTCCCGGAGGCCGTCGGCGAGCCGACGCGGACAGCGGCGACTCAGCGTGCGCGGAGCAGGATTTCGGCGGGTTCCGACGAGGAGGCTGCACCATGATCCGCAAGCTCAAGTCCGGCGAATACCGGCTCTATTCGCGCAAGGTCGATCCGAAGACCGGCAAGCGACGCAATCTCGGCACGTTCGGCACACGGGCCGCGGCAGAAAAGCACGAGCGCGAAGTGCAGTACTTCAAGCGCCACTGACGCGGCGCTTCCATGCGCGCATTGCGGCGCGCCTCAGCACTCGATGACGTTCACCGCAAGGCCGCCGCGGCTGGTTTCCTTGTACTTGTCCTGCATGTCGCGGCCGGTGTCGCGCATGGTCTTGATGACCTTGTCCAGACTGACCTTGTGCTTGCCGTCGCCGCGCATCGCCATGCGCGAGGCGTTGATCGCCTTGACCGAACCCATCGCGTTGCGCTCGATGCACGGGATCTGCACGAGGCCGCCGATCGGGTCGCAGGTGAGGCCGAGGTTGTGTTCCATGCCGATCTCGGCGGCGTTCTCGATCTGGCTGACGCTGCCGCCAATCGCGGCGGTGAGTCCGGCCGCGGCCATCGAACAGGCGACGCCGACCTCGCCCTGACAGCCGACTTCCGCGCCCGAGATCGAGGCGTTTTCCTTGTAGAGGATGCCGACTGCGGCTGCGGTCATGAGGAAGTCGCGCACGCCTTGCAGCGTCGAGCCGGGAATGAAACGTTCGTAGTAGTGCAGCACGGCGGGGATGATGCCGGCGGCGCCGTTGGTCGGCGCGGTAACGACGCGGCCGCCGGCGGCGTTCTCCTCGTTGACGGCGAGCGCGTACAGGTTGACCCAGTCCAGCGTGGTCAGCGGATCGCGCATCGCCGCTTCCGGTCTTGATGACAGTTCCGCGTACAGCGCGGGTGCGCGGCGCGCGACGTGCAGGCCGCCCGGCAACGTGCCCGATTCGCGGATGCCGCGCGCGACGCAGGCCTGCATCGCCGCCCAGATCTCGTCGAGGCCGGCGTCGATCTGATCGCGCGTTCGCCAGGCACCTTCGTTCTCATACATGAGCTGCGCGATCGAGAGCTTCGTTTCCGCGCAGCGTTCGAGCAGTTCAGCGCCGGAATGGAACGGATGCGCGAGCGGCGTTTCGTCGGCGACGATGCGGTCCTCGGCGGCCTCGTCCTGATTGACGACGAAACCGCCACCGACCGAGTAGTAGTCGCGCGTCGCAATCACGTTGTCGTCGCCGTCGTAGGCGGTGAAGCGCATGCCGTTGGTATGGAACGGCAGCTTCTGGCGCTTGTTCATGACGAGGTCGCGCTTCTCGTCGAAGACGATCTCATGACGGCCGAACAGGTTGATGCGCTTGTCCTTGCGGATGCGCTCGAGCGCGGGCGGGATGATGTCTGGATCGATGGCGTTCGGCCAGTGGCCCTCCAGGCCCATGAGCACGGCCTTGTCGGTGCCGTGGCCGCGCCCGGTCAGCGCGAGCGAACCGAACACCTCCGCGCGCACGCGCGCGGTGCGTTCGAGGTCGCCCGTGTCGACGAGCCAGCGCTCGACGAAGCGCGCCGCTGCGCGCATCGGTCCGACCGTATGCGACGACGACGGCCCGATGCCGATCTTGAAAAGGTCGAAGACGCTGACGGACATTGCGCGGCGATCCGTTGAGGACGAACCGCTATTCTACGCCGCACTCCAAGAGGGAGCGCCCATGCGACTCATCCTGTTCCAGCGTGACGATTGCCCGCTCTGCGACCATGCGCTCGCCGTGCTCGCCGCGGCGCGGGCGCCCGACTTCGAAACCGTATGGATCGACGACGACGAGTTGCTCGAAACGCGCTACGGCGCGCGCGTGCCCGTGCTGCGCAATGCGGAAGCCGATCGCGAACTGGACTGGCCGTTCGACGCAAACGCGCTCGCTGCTTTCCTGCATCGAGCGGACGCCCGGGCGTCCGCTCGAGGCAAGGCCGCAGGCAGCACTTAGAGCGGGTCGGGAACCTTCGACAACGGCGGCACTTCGCCGTGCGCGGCCTCGACCGACGGCGTGCGCCAACCCGATTTCACGCCCCAGACGTAGAACACGAGCCCGACCACCGCGACCACGACGAGGTCCCAGCCGTAGGGCAGATATCCCCTGCCGCCGAAGCGGATGCTGCCGCCCCAGGAGATCAGTGCGATCACCGGCAGGTAGGCAATGAGCCACCACGCGCCCTTGAGCTGGCGGCCGAAGTCTTGCCAGCCGGCCGCGGCCTGGAAATAGAAGTAGATCGGCAGCGCGACGACCATGAGCAGGATGATCTCGCCGGTCAGCGGCCACTTCGCCCAATACAGCAGTTCCGTCGCGAACACGAACGCGAACGCGGCGAGCACGGGCAGGCCGGGCAGGCGGAACGGGCGATGCAGGTCGGGCGCGGTACGGCGCAGCGTCATCGCGCTGACCGGGCCGGTCATGTAGGAGATGATCGTCGCGACCGAAATCACCGCGGCGAGCGTGCCCCAGCCGCGGAAGAAGAACAGGAACAGGTAGGAGACGACGAGGTTGAGCCACATCGCCGGGCGCGGCACGCCCCACACCGGGTGCAGGCGGCCGAGGACTTTCGGCATCGTGCCGTTCTTCTCCATGCCGTAGATCATGCGCGCCGTCGTCGCCGTGTAGGTGATGCCGGTGCCGCTCGGGCTCACGAACGCGTCCGCGTAGAGCAGCATGGCGAGCCAGTGCAGGTTGACGAGGATCGCCAGTTCCGCGAACGGCGAGCGGAAATCGATGCCCTTCCAGCCGAGCTTGGCGAGCATGTCCGGCGGCACCGTGCCGATGTAGGCGACCTGCAGGATGAGGTAGACGATCGTCGCCAGGCCGATCGAACCGAGCACCGCGAACGGAATACTGCGCCCCGGATTCTTCGCTTCGCCAGCGAGGTTCACCGGACTCTGGAACCCGTTGTAGCTGAAGACGATGCCGGCGGTCGCGACCGCGGTGAGCACGGCCGCCCAGTCGATCGTGTGTTCGGAACCGGGATGGATGCCGACCGAGAAGTTCTCGCCGTGGAAACCGCTCGCGATGAGCGCGAGGCCGGTCAGCGCCGGCACGACGAGCTTGAAGATCGTGATCGCCGTGTTCGAGTGCGCGAACAGTTTCACGCTCCAGAAGTTGAGCAGGAAATAGACGACGACCAGCGCGGCCGCGATCCACAGGCCCGGCACCGTGAGTTCGCCATGGCCGTCGGGCAGGTGCATGTACAGGTCCTGCGCCCATTGCCACGGCCACGACGCCATGTACTGCACCGACGCCTCTGCTTCGACCGGGATCACCGAGACGATCGCGATCCAGTTTGCCCACGCGCCGATGAAGCCGACCAGCGAGCCGTGCGAGTAGTGGCTGTAGCGCACCATGCCGCCCGATTCGGGAAACATCGCGCCCAGTTCCGCGTAGGTCAGGGCGATCGTGGTGATGACGATCGCACCGATCACCCAGGCCCAGACCGCGCCCGGGCCGGCGAGTCCCGCCGCGCGCCACGCGCCGAACAGCCAGCCGGAGCCGATGATCGAGCCGAGACCGGTCAGCATCAGCGCGAAGGCGCCGACGTCGCGGCGGATCGGGGAAGAGTCGGACATGCGCGGTTCCTCGCTGGGCCGCGGTCGCGGCAATGACCGCCGATGGTCGCAGGTCGCGTCGATGCTGTCAGCCCGTCGGCGCTTTCGCGCCAACGGGCCGCGTTTGCGCAGGGGCGCCGGGATTTCCCGCGCACGGCCCGCCTTCGCGCCATCGAAGATGCCCCCTTGCCGCGCACGATGTACGGCAAAAATCCTGCGTCGACACCGCCGGGACGAGGGAGACGGACCGGCGGCGCGACGCAGGCTGGGGAAGGTCATCGCGCCGCCATGGCGGCGCGGGACAGCGAACGTTCCGCTCAGTTGGCGGTGAGGTTCACGGCTTCGATGACGTGCATGTCCGGGTAGCCGATCGACGAGGTCGTGACCGGATCGTCGATGCCGCACGAGGCCGAGCTGATGAAGCTTGGATGCGTCTCGGGCGAGGTGGTCGAGCCGATGTAGAACGCGGTGCCGTCATTGGCGCCGTCGTCGGTCGATACTTCGACGACCAGGTCGTTGCCGTTGGTATCGGCGATCGTGCCGGTGATCGGTACGTTGACCGAGGTCATCATGGCGTCGGGGGGCGTGGTGACGACGACCTGTCCGATCTGCGTGAGCTGGCCGACGTCGATCGTATCGACGGTGATCGTGTGCGGGATCGTGTAGAGCGTGACCGTAAGGTTGGGCGTTCCGAGGACTTGTTCGATCGATACGTCGACGCTGTTGACGTGGATCGCGCCCGTGATGGCGTAGTCGGCGAAGTAGTAGCGGCGCCAGTACTGGTTCTCCGTCGTCGTGCTTTCGTCCTGATGGCCGCAGGCGATCGAGTTCTGCGCGACCGGTGTCGAGTCGGTCACCTGCGAAAGCGTGGCCGGGCCGGTCGTGCCGCCTTCGAAGCCATTGGCGAAGATCGAATCGACGATGTCGGTCGTGCAGGTCACGACGACGCTGTCGACGTTCGCGCCGGCGACCGTTCCGTTGCCGTTCGAAACCATGCAGGTCTGCGCTGGATTGGAAGGCTGCATGGCGATCGTGACGGCATACGGGCTGCCGTCGAGGACGGGCGTGTCGAACGTGAAGCTGCCATCAGCAGCCACGGAAAGTGCGTCGCCGCCGTTCTGGCGCAGTACGAGTCCGCTGCCGGCGAGGCCGCTGACAGAGCCGCCGATCGTATAACTCGCCGGCGGCGTGCCGTTGAGCCTGAAGAAGTACGCGGAACCCGGCATGGAGTTGCCATCCGGCGTGCGCCACAGCCACGAACCGACCAGCGCGGTATCGCCATCGAAGGTGACGGGCAGGCCGAACTGGAAGCTCGGCGTGCTGTCGTTCGCGATGAACCGCTGCGTTTCGGTGAACGAGCCGGACGAACCGTCGAACACGTAGACCGCGCCCTGTGCCGTCGCACCGCTCCAGCCGTCCGCGCCGATCATCGCGGTCGTGCCCTGCAGCGCGACCGAGTGGCCGAACTTGTCCTGGACCCCGCTGTCGCTGGCGACAAGTTCCTGCACCTGCGTCCAGCTGCCGTTCGTTTCGTTGAAGACATAGGCGGCCCCCTGCATGTCGATGCCTGTGGGCTGCGCGCCCCAGGCGCCGACGATCAGGGTCGAGCCGGACAGCGCGGTCGCGTAACCGAAGTACGCATTGGGCGCGCCGTCGGCGGCGACGAGCTTCTGCGTCTCGCTCCACGTGCCGTCGTCGAGGGCGTAGACGTACACCGCGCCCTGGTAGCCGTTGTTGGCGTAGGCGCCGACCATCGCGCGGGAGCCGTCGAGCGCGACCGAGTAGCCGTAGATGTCGCCGATGCCGCCGTCGCTCGCGGTGAGCTTCTGCACCGCCGTCCAGGTGCCGCTGGAGCCGTCGAGTACCCACGCCGCGCCCTGGAAGTCGTTCGTGCCGACGGTTGCGGCGTCGCCGCCGATGATCGCGGTCGTGCCCTGCAACGCGATCGAGTAGCCGAACTGGTCGAACGTCTGGCCATCGGGGATCGCGATCTTCTGCGTCTGCGTCCAGCTGCCGCCGACGCGCGTGAATACGTAGGCCGCACCTTGCGCGTAGTTGTCGTTCACCATCGCGCCGTAGGCGCCGATGATCGCGGTATCGCCTTCGAAGGCGATCGCATGACCGAACGTGTCGTATGCCTGTCCATCGTCGGCGACGAGCTTTTGCGTGCGCGACCACACGCCATCGACCTCCTCGAACACGTAAACCGCGCCCTGGGCGTCGTTGCCGTCGATCTTGGCCTGTTGCGCGCCGACCATGGCGGTGGTGCCGCGCAGGGCGACCGCGTAGCCGAACTCCGGATCGAATGCGGGATCGGACTCGGTGAACTGCTGCGTCTGGACCCAGCCGTCTCCATCGAGCACGTGATGGATGGCGGCGCGCAGGCCGGCGGGAACCGAAGAGTGCGACAGTGCGGGTTGTCCCGGGGCGGCATGCAGCGGGAGCGCACATGCCAACAGGATGGTGCAGGCCACGGCTCGGATCGCCCGCGCGAGGCGCGGACGGACAGCGGAAGCAAAACAATTCATGTTCGGTCTTTCCCTCACGATGGCGCCCCTTGGTCCTCTCGGGACGTCATTCGGTTTGGCGTGCACGCCGCCGTCCAGGGTGCGTGGTTCCGGGTAATCCGGAGACGTCACACCTTCGCCGAACTCGGTCGAGGCTTCCCGCAAAGCGCATGAAAACGGACGTAAAAACGACGTAATCCGGACTCGGAAGCGATGGAATTCGTCAATTCCGCCGCCTCGGCATGCCGGTATCGGCATGCGGACTACCGAAAGGGCGCCGTGATCGACCGCTCACCGGCCAGCTCGCGTGCGCGGCGCAGCGCGCGCTGCGCCGCGTCGGCATCGTGCATCGCCTCGTAGACGCGTGCCTCGATCAGGGAGCCGCGCAGGTCGCGGCTGGACCACTGCGCGACGCGACCGGCGAGCGCGGAGGCGTCCTCGACCTTGCCGGCATCCAGCAGCGCCCGGCTGTACGGGCTCGCCGTGGCCAGGATGTCTTCCGGGATTCCCGAGCGCTCGGCACGTGCGAGAGCGTCGGCGAACGCCGCGAGCGAGGCCTCGGCATGCGCTTCGGCCTGTGCCTGGCGCGCGTCCAGCAGGCGCAGGTACAGCGCCCGCCGGTCGTTCGGCGAAGCGTCGACCCAGCGCTTCAGGCTCGCCGTTTCCACAGCGGCGCCGGCACGGTCGTGCAGTTCCTGCAGGGCGCGGACGCGCGTGAACCAGACATCGAAATAGTCCTGATCGTTGGCGCTTTCGAGCGATGGCGTCAGGGCCTTGCGCGCAGTCCGCTCCGCTGCGGCGTAGTTGCCGCGCGTGAACGCGATGCTGGCCAGCATCGCATCGGCCTCGCTGCGGACGGCCGCGTCGGCGGCCGGGTCGCTGTCCCTGTCGATGCGGTTCAGCAGGACGACGGCTTCGTCCAGGCGGCCAACACCTGCCAGTGCGACCGCGCGACTCAGGATGTTCCACCAGCGCTCGCGAGCGTTCGGCGAGTCGGTGTCCTCGCGTCCGAGCCTTTCGGTCGCGCCGAGCGCCTTGTCGTGCTCGACCAGCATTGCGTAGGCCTCGGCCAGCGAGCGCAACGCCGAATCGCGCGCCTCGGGAACGGACAGGACTTCGAAACGTTCGGCGGTTCGCTCGAACAACGGCACCGCGACCAGCGGTTGGCCGCGGACCATCGCGATCGCACCAAGATTCAGGTCGACGCGCGCCATGCCATACGCATCGTTGGTCATTTCGTGCAACAGGCGCGCCTGGCCCATCTCGGCGGTCGCCGCGTCGAGGCGACCGGCCAGCACGTCGACGCCGCCGCGACCCGTGTAGGCGGCGGCCTTGGCCTTCGGGTCGTTCACGAAGCGCAGCAGTTCGAGCGCCTTGTCGAACGCGGCGCCGGCGTCGGCGAACTTCTGCTCGCGGAAATCGATCACGCCGAGCTGGTTGATCACGAGCGCGCGCATGCGTTGGTCGCGGTCGGCCGGAAGCTGCTCGAGCAGGGCTTCGCAACGCGCGCGGCTGGCCTGGTAGTCGCCCTTGTAGAAGTCGACATAGGACAGCGCGAGCGCGATTTCGGGGCGTGCGAGCTGCTCGGGCGTCGCATGCGCGGCGATCTCGCGCGCGGCGTCGAGCTGTCCGGCGAGGCCGGCCGCGGCGATGCGCTGGGCCAGTTCGTCGACACCGTCCGGCGCGCCCGGCCGCGTCGCCGGCGCATGGCCGAGCTTGAACAGCAACGCCTCCGCGGCGCGTCGCGTGGCGACGAGCACGTCGTGGTCCTGCGCCGTGGCGACACGGTCCAGGCCCGCGGGGCCGTGCGCGGAAAGTTCGATGTTCCACACGCCGCCGGCTTGCGCGACCCGCGGCCGCACGAGCAACGGCGGCACCTTCGCGATCGACGGATCCACTTCCAGCGTGTCGACGTCGACGCGCCGGGCGTTGATCAGGCCGACGGTGGTTTCGCTCGGCGTCGTCGCGAGGCCGCTGTCGCGCAATTCGTTGGCGATCAAGTCCATCAGGCCGAGCCGGAGCCACGCCCACTCGGACGACGCATCGACGACGGCAGGCAGCACCATGGCGGCCACAGCGGGTTCCGGGGCAGACATGGGGGCCGTCGCGGAACGCCCGATGACGGTCGGCGTGGACCATCGCCACGCGCCCGCCGCCGCGACGATCGCCAGACCGAGAACCACAATACCGATCACCGCGCCGCGCCGTGGCGACCGAGCCGGAGAAGGCGCCGCGGTGGGGATGGCCGTAGGCGATGGCGGTTCGAACGTGCGGTCGATGGTCGGCTCGAAAGCCCAGCGGTAGCCCAGACGCGGCGTCGTGCGGATGCAGGAAGCATCGCCGACGACGCGCCGGATGCGCATGATCGCCTGGGTCAGCGAGGCCTCGCTGACATCGACCCGTCCCCACACCGCCGAGGCGAGCTCGTCGCGACCCACGGAGCGGTTGCGGTTCTGGACGAGATGGATGAGGCAATCGACGGTGCTGACGGGGAGATTCTCGACGACATCTCCCCGGCGCAGTTCGCGCGTGAGCGGATCGAGCAGGAAATCGCCGAATGCATGGACGACATGGGCCATCGGCGTAGTTTACCCGGCCCGATCCAGGCGCTGGACCGTGCGACGCGCCGGTTTTCCGCGTTCCGTGTGCTTCACGCATGTCGCGCGCCGTGTACCGATTGCACGCTGCGCTAAGCTGCGCCCGTACCGGCAGGGATCCATGGCCAGAATCCTCACCATCGAAGACGACGCCGTCACCGCGCGCGAGATCGCGCTGGAACTCGGCGCAGTCGGCAACGAGGTCGACTGTGTCGACGATGGACGCGCGGGCCTCGAACGCGCGCTCGCCGGCGGTTACGACGCAATCACGCTCGACCGCATGCTGCCCGGCATGGACGGACTCGAACTCGTGACGGAACTGCGCCGCGCCGGCGTGCGCACGCCGGTGCTGATGATTTCCGCGCTCAGTGACGTCGACGCGCGCGTGCGCGGCCTGCGCGCTGGCGGCGACGACTACCTGACCAAGCCATTCGCGCCCGAGGAAATGGCCGCGCGCGTGGACGCGCTGCTGCGTCGCGGCGCGGACGCGGCGCGCGAGACGACGCTCGAGGTCGGCGACCTGCGCCTGGACCTCATCGCGCGCGTCGCCCGGCGCGGCGAGGTCGAGCTCGAACTGCTGCCGCTCGAGTTCCGCCTGCTCGAAACCCTCATGCGCAACGCCGGCCACGTGCTCACGCGCACGATGATCTTCGAAGCAGTGTGGGGCTATCACTTCGATCCGGGTACCAACGTCATCGACGTGCACATCGGCCGCCTGCGCCGCAAGGTCGACGCCGACGGCTTTGCACCGCTCATCCACACCGTGCGCGGCTGCGGCTATTCGCTGCGCGCCGGAGCCTGACATGGCCGCCACGCGCGAGCGTTTCGACGAACGCTGGCGTTCCGGCACGACGCGCCTGCTCGTCGTCTATGGTGCCTTCTTCGTCGCCTGGAGCATCGTGCTCATCGCCGCGATCCACTGGCAGACGGCGCATTACCTCGACGGCGTGGTCGACCGCATCCTCGAACAGCGCGCGCATTACCTGGCCTCGGCCGAGCGCGCGCACCTGCCGCCGCTGCTCAACGCGACCGCGCAGCTCGACCTGCAGGGCGTGATGTCGGCGGGCCTGTTCGACGCGCAGGGGCACTACGTGACCGGCGACATCGACCGCTTGCCCGCGCGCCTGGAGGTGGACGGCCTCGTCCACGACTTGCCCGGCGGCGTGCGCCGCGTCAGCGGCGAACATGCCGCGCGCATCCGCGCCGTCGCGCTGCGCCTGGACGACGGCAGCATCCTGCTGCTCGCGCGCGACTACGGCGTCATCGACCGCGTCGGCGCGATCATCCGCAGCGCGCTGCTGTGGGCGCTGTCGCTGATCCTCGTGCCCGGCCTGCTCGGCGGCTACTTGCTCGGCCGCGGTCCGCTGCGCCGCGTGCGGCGCATCCAGACTGCGATCGAACCGGTCATGCGCGGCGACCTGGGCACGCGCCTGCCGGTGTCCGGGCGCCGCGACGAGCTCGACATGCTGGCCAGCATCGTCAACCGCATGCTTGACCGGATCGAACGCCTGCTCGGCGAAGTCAAGGGCGTCTCCGACAGCATCGCGCACGACCTGCGCACGCCACTCACGCGCCTGCGCACGCAACTGCACCGCGTGCAGCAGCTCTGCGCGGCCGACGACCCGCGTCACGGCCTCGTCGAGCGCTGCATCGTCGACGCCGATGCGCTGCTCGACCGCTTCCGCGCGCTGCTGCGCATTTCCGAACTCGAGGACATCGGCCGTCGCGCGGGCTTCGCCGATGTCGACCTCGTCGACACGCTGCGCCGCGTGCACGAACTCTACGCGCCGCTCGCCGAGGAAAAGCAGGTCGCTTTCGCGCTCGATGCGGAGGAGCTGCCGCCGCTGCGCGCCGACAGCCACCTGCTGTTCGAGGCGATCGGCAACCTCGTCGACAACGCGATCAAGTTCGCGCCGCGCGGCGGCCACGTGTCGCTGCGCGCGACGTCGGCGAGCGGCCGCGTGCGCATCGACGTCGTCGACGACGGCCCCGGCGTCGACGCCGGCGAGCGCGAGGCGGTGCTGCGCCGCTTCTACCGCAGCCGCGGCGCCGACGCAGCCGGGCACGGTCTCGGCCTGCCGCTCGTCGCCGCGATCGCGCGGCTGCATGGTTCGCAGTTCACGATCGGCGACAATGATGGCCGTGGCGCGCGCATGAGCCTGCTGTTCCAGCCGGAAACGCATGCGCTGCCATGACGCGGCCTGCCTTTCGACGAAAAGGAGTTTGACGATGCGTCATCGCGTTTCGATCCTCGCGGCGGCGCTCGCGCTGTCCGCTTGCGCGCCCAACGCCAGCGTGCACAGCGCCAACCGACTCATGCAGCCGGGCTCGGTCGTCGGCCAGGCCGCCGACGGCTGGGACAAGCCGGCGGTACTCGCCAGCGGCCGCGCGCCGTTGTATCCCGTGAACGAATTCCTGACCTCGGGAACCGGCTGCGCCGAAGTGGAGTTCGACGTATCCGACGACGGCGTGCCCGCCGCGGTGCGGACGACGTGGGCGAGCAAGCCCGCCTATGGCCATCATCTCGCCGCGGCCGTGCACGACTGGCGCTTCGAACCGGCGACGAAGGATGGCCACGCCGTGCCGTCGCACATGCACGTGGCGTTCTCGTTCTTCATCGACCACGGTTGGGAATCGCCGTCGGCCGACTACTGCAGGCGCTGAGCGCAGTCTCGCGGGATCCCGAATCATCTCGGGATCCCGAACGGCGAGCTCGCAGCGTTCAGTGCTGCAGCGAGGGTGCCGGGTCGGCGCCGTCGAGGACGATGCGCCGCGCCGGCGCGTCAATGCGCGCATTGCCGTCCGTCACGGCCTTGCTGTCGTCGGCTACCGCCTCGCTGCCGAACATGAGCTTCGCGTCCGCATGGGTGACGCTCCACGGCGTCGCGCGTTCGACGCCGCCGGCGCGCTCGAGCAGGCGCACGAGGTCGAAGTTGGCCGCGTGTGCGGCATCGATGCGCACGTCGTGCGCAGCGTCGCGGACGAGCAACAGCGGGATCGTCGTTGCGATCGGGATCGCTGCTGCGCCTGGCATCATCGCTGCGTTCGGCGCCGACGGGACAACGACCTCGCGCAGCGCGTCGCCCTCGAGGATCGCCTTTGCCTCCGCGCCCTCGATGACCGGCACCGATTGCGTGCCGTCGCCGTACGGCACGTCGAAACCATCGCGAAAGATCACCAGCGTGTCGGCGTCGGTGACCGCCGTCGCGCCGTCGGCGGCGACGCCGAACTCGACCGTGACATCGGGCGTTTCCGCGAGCACCGGCACGCTGACGAGCCAGGTCAGTGTGCGGTGGGCCGGCAGCTCGACATGGTGGAGCAGCGGATTGCCCGGATCCGGCGTGCAGGTCGCGCCGCCGCCCTCGCCGTAGCAGGCGAACTGCGCGAACGCGCCGTCGAAGCCCGCGGACAGCGTGAATGTGACCGCGAGGTCCGTGGCGTCGCCGTCGCCGTGGTTCGCCAGCGTAACGATGTAGTCGACGACCTGGCCGTAGCGCGCGAAATCGCGGTCGTCCGAGGCCGACAGCGCCAGTTGCGGCAGGGCGACGCAGTTGACGTCCACATCGGTCACGTCGGCCGAACCGACGATGCCGCCGGCATGGGCAAGCGTGCAGCCGCGGCCGGCCGGCTGGGCGAGGATCGTGACCGTGTACGCCGTGCCGGCGGGCAGGCTCGCGTCGAACGTGAACGGACCGTTGGCGTTCACTGGAAGGTCGTTGCCGCCATCGAGTTGCAACACGAGGCCGGGCGCATCGACGCCGCTGGCAGTGCCGCCGATCGTGTAGGTGTCCAACGTGCAGGCGATGACGATGTCGGATACATCGCCATCGGGCATCGTGCCGTTGTCCGGCGTCGCCGTGCAGGTCTGGTTGGGATTGCTCGGCTGCGTGACGGCGATGGTCCATGTTGCGCCCGAAGCGACGGGCGCTGCGAACGCGAATGTGGTCGCGCCTGTGGCGACGGGCAGGTCTTCGCCGCTGCCGCCGTCGCCGGGATCGAGATGCAGCACGAGGCCGTTGCCGACGAGGCCCTGCACGCTGCCGCCGAGCACGTTCGGCGCGAACGCGACGTGCACGGTGCAATCCGCCGCGAGCGCGGCGATGTGGATCTGGTCCTGCGCGTCGGCCGTTGCGCCGCAGTCGCTGGTCAGGCTGGCCAGGTGATAGCCGGCGTCGAGGCCGATGCCGAGGATGATGTCGGGCGCGCCCGCCTCGCTGCTCACGCGCGTCGTGCAGTAGTCGGGATTGCTCAACGCGCAGAAGGCAATGCCGAAGCCGCCGAGCGATGCGGGTGAGGCCAGCGACACGGTACCGCCTGCAGTGGTCACGTCGACGCTGATGCGCGGGCCGCGCACCTCGACCGCGCCGATGTCGCACAGCGCGCCTTGCGGACGCGCGAAGCCGCGCTCGTCGATGTCCGCGCCTGAGCAGGAGGCGGCTGCCGGTATCGACGAGGTCAGGCAACCCCAGCGGGGATCCGCATCCGCGCGGCAGTCGACGGCAGCGACCGCGTCGATGAGCGGACTGCCGGCCAGTGGCATCAGCGTCAGGCCGAAGCCGCCGTTCGCGTCGAGCGTCGCCGAAAGTTGCGGATCGGTGACGCCCTGCATGTTGACCGTCATGAGGTCGCCGATGCTCGTGCCGTGCAACGCCTGCGTGTAGGCAATGAAATTCCCGGCGCCAGTTGCAGTGCTCGTGCCGCCGTTGATCGCGTCGAGCGTCACGTCCTTGAGCGAGCCTTGGCTGCGCGCGGCGACGGACATGTTCATCGTCAGCGTCGCGCCACTCCTCGTGCAGGTGTTGCCGCCCGCACTGCACGCGGCGAGCGAGTCGCCGAGGCTGTAGATCGCGGTCCCGCCGAGCGTGCCGGCGATACCGCCTGCGCCTTGCTGGACGACGTTGTCCGCGAGCGTGCTGAAGGCCACGGTGAGCGCGCCGTTGTAGTTGAAGATTGCGCCGCCGTAAGCGGAGCCTTGTCCCGACGGCCCATAGAACACGCTGCCGCCGGTCGCGCTGTTGCCGACGAACGTGCTGTTGCTTACGGTCAGCGTTCCGGCGTCGTTGAAGATCGCGCCGCCCATGCCGCCGCCGCCGCCGCCGTAGACGCTGCCGCCATTGCCGGCGCCGAAACCAGAGAGACCCCCGTCGGCAGTCTTGCTGCCACCACCGCCGCCAAAGCCGCCGTTGCCGCCTGGGCCGTAGTTGATGGTTTGAACGTCGAAGCCGGCCTTGCCGCCACCGCCGCCGAAGCCGCCGTTGCCGCCCGCGCCGGGTGTTCCGCCAGACGAGAGGCCGCCCGCGCCGCCGCCGCCGCCAAAGCTGCCCGAACTGCCGGCGCCTGCCGTTGCGCCAGCCGTGAGGTTGTTCGCGCCCTCCGCGCCGCCGTTGGGGCCGCCGCCATTGGACGTTGAGTAAGGGGCCGACTGGCCGACACCGCCGCCGCCTGAGCCGTTCTCGACGTATACCAAAGCACCGCCGATCGCCGCATGGCCGCTGAAGGTGCAGCGCTCCACGTCGAGCGTGCCCTGATTGAAGATCGCGCCGCCCGCGCCGAGCGCGCCGCCGCTGTAGCCGCTGCCTCCGCCTTTGGCGACGCCGTTTTGCAGCACGAGTCCCTTGAGCGCAAGGCCGCTGCCGGGTGCGACGTCGAACAATCGGAAATTGTCTGCGGACGCGTCGCGCGCGAGCGTCACGCCGTGCGCGAGTGCAGTCGCGTCGATGGTGATGCTGCGGCCGTCGATGAAGAACGCCGACGGGCCGAACTCGCGGCCGAGCGTGCCGCCGTCGCTGCAGGTCGTCGCGCTGCTCGTCACGCAACCCATGAGGTTGGAATACAGCGTGAGGCTGATCGTCGCGTTGTCGAGCGCGGCGTCGAAGACGACGGTGTCGCCGGAGATCGCGGTGTTGATCGCATCGCGCAGGGTCGGACAGGTGTGCGCGAGTGCGTCGCAAGCGGCGGAGCCGGGCGTGGCCGGCTCGCCGTTGCCGGTGACGGTCCAGATGCTCGCGCCGGTCGGCACAACCTGTACGTTGCAGGTTGCCGCCGCGGTGAGCGCGGCCGTGGCCTGCAGCGGATTGCCCGGGGTGGCGGTGCAGGCGCCGTTCCAGCTCACGTTGTAGCCGCCTGTCTGCGGCGGTGTCGCGGCGAGCGCAATTGTGGTGTTGGCGACGAAGGCGGCCGAGCAGTTCGCGCCGCCCGCGTTCGTGCACGCGCTGATGCTACCCGGAGCGGGCGGCGCTGCGGGTTGCGTGCCGCTCGCGTCGACGCTGCCGGGGCCTTGTACTGCCACCGTCAACACGTAGCTCGGCGCGACTTCCACCTCGACCGCGCCGATGTCGCAGTGCGCGCCTTGCGGGCGCATCACGTTGCGCTGGTCGATGCTGCTGGTCGCGCCGCTGATGCAGACGCTGTCGTCGGCGGCATCGATTGCTGGGCTGCCCGCCAGCGGCAGCATCGTCGGCGTCGGCCCGCCGTTGTTGGCGAGCGCGGCGAGCAGGGGATCGCTCGTGATCGGCGTATTGGCGAAACTGACGCCCGATTGCGAGGGCGTCAACGCAGCCGTGCCCTGATAGACGAGATTGCCGATGCCGGCGACGGGCATCGGCGAGGTCGTGCCGTTGTAGTAGCTGACCGTGAACGAGGCGAGCTTGCTGTTGATGCTCGAGCCGACAAGGTTGCCGGCGATGATCGTGTTGTCGATTTCGACCATGCCGGGCGAACTGGCGCTGCGCAACGCGATGCCGGCGCCATAGCCAACGCCGTTGACCTTGTTCGCCGCGATGGTGCTGTTGGTGAGCGTGACGTTGCCGGAAGATTCGTAGGCGCCAATGCCGCCGCCCCACAGCGCGGCGCTGTTGCCGCTGACGGTACTGTTGACCAGCGTCAGCGCGCCTGTGCGGTTGGCGCCGTAGATGCCGCCGCCGTTGTGCTGCGTGCTGTTGCCGCTGACCGTGCTGCCGAACAGGGTCACGTCGCCGTTGCTGTAGATGCCGCCGCCGCCCCACTTGGCGGTATTGCCGCTGATCGTGCTCGCGTAGAGCGCGAGCGCGGCGCCGTTCTTCATCGAGATGGCGCCGCCGTAGTTGGCGGGAGAGCGCGTACTGGGCGTACCGGCGGGGCCGGGCACGTTGCCGTTGGCGAGGGTCGTGCCGACCACCGTGAGCGAGCCGTCGGCCGGCGCGCTGTCGTAGAGGACGCCGAACTTGTTCGTGGCCGCGGCGCCGCGCTGGATCGTCATGGGGACGAGGTTCTCGTCGATGCCCATGAGGGTGAGATCGTGCGCGCTGATCGTGAGCGTGCTGGCGGCGAGGTCGGCCAGCGTCAGCGTGTTCGCCCCGGCGCTGCCGGCGCGGCCGCTGGCGGCGAAGGAGACAGTATCGTTGCTGCCGAACGTGCCGCTGGCCGCGCAGTTGCTGCCGTTGGTCGAGGCTGCGTTCATCGCGCCAATGGCCTGGCGCAGCGTGCAAGTGGCGGCCGTGCCGGCAGGATCGTCCGGCGTGGTCACCTGGATCGTCGCCGCCTGCGCCAGCGGCAGGCCGGCGAGGGCGAGGGCGGCGGTCAGCGGCGTGGCGCGCCAGCGGCGGACCGTCGTGTCGCGAAGAACGCTTGTCATCGTGTTTTCCCCTGTTCCTTTCCGTACGTCCGCCACGGTTGAGGCGACCCGTGCCGGATAACACGCAAGACGGTGTCGCCGAGGATCATCGCGATGGTGTCGCGCTCCGCAATGGCCGGCGGCCCATGCGGTGACTGCGCAAGAAACCGTTCCGGCGCCGCCGGAGGCATGTCGCGCATGAAGAAATCTTCATGCGACCAGACGTCTGGCGAAATCGCCCCGCGCCGATAATGCGCAGTCGCACTACGACTTTCCGGCTTCCCGCATGATCGGCATCGTCCGCATCGCGCTCACGCGCCCGTACACGTTCGTCGTCCTCGCCCTGCTCATCCTCATCGTCGGCGTGCTCGCCGCGTTGCGCACGCCGGTGGACATCTTTCCGGACATCCGCATCCCGATCATCGGCGTGGCCTGGCAGTACACGGGCCTGTCGCCGGAGGAAATGGCCGGACGCATCGTCACGCCCTACGAGCGCGCGCTGACCACCACGGTCAACGACATCGAGCACATCGAGGCGAGCTCGTACAACGGCTTCGGCATCGTCAAGATCTTCTTCCAGCCGAACGTGGACATCCGCACCGCGAACGCGCAGGTGACGGCGATCTCGCAGACCGTGGTCAAGTCGATGCCGCCGGGCACGACGCCGCCGCTGATCATCAACTACAGCGCGTCGACGGTGCCGATCATCCAGCTCGCGCTGTCGGGCAAGGGCCTCACCGAACAGAACCTCGCCGACCTCGGCATGAACATGGTGCGCACGCGTCTGGTCACGGTGCAGGGCGCGGCGATTCCGTATCCATTCGGCGGCAAGACGCGCCAGGTGCAGATCGATCTCGACCCCGCTGCGCTCGCCGCGCGCGGGCTGTCCGGCGCCGACGTCGCCAACGCGCTCGCCGCGCAGAACCTGATCACGCCGGTCGGCACGCAGAAGATCGGCGCGTTCGAATACAACGTGCTGCTCAACAACGCGCCCAGGGACATCGACGCGCTCAACGACCTGCCGATCAAGGCCGTCAACGGTTCGATGGTCTACATCCGCGACGTCGCCCACGCGCACGACGGCAATCCGCCGCAGACCAACATCGTCCACGTCAACGGCCAGCGCTCGGTGCTGATGTCGGTACTCAAGAGCGGCGCGATCTCGACGCTCGCGATCATCTCCGGCATCAAGGACAAGCTCGCCGAGATCAGGCCGACGCTGCCGGAAAACCTCGACGTCGCGCCGGTCGGCGACCAGTCGCTGTTCGTCAGCGCGGCGATCGGCGGCGTGGCGAAGGAGGGCGTCATCGCGGCGGCGCTGACCAGCCTCATGATCCTGCTCTTCCTCGGCAGCTGGCGCTCGACGGTCATCATCGCGGTGTCGATCCCGCTCTCGGTGCTCGGCGCGATCGCGCTGCTGGCCGCGTTCGGCGAGACGCTCAACATCATGACGCTCGGCGGCCTCGCGCTCGCGGTCGGCATCCTCGTCGACGATGCCACCGTGACGATCGAGAACATCAACTGGCACCTCGAACACGGCAAGGACGTCGAGACCGCGATCATGGACGGCGCCGCGCAGATCGTGACGCCCGCGTTCGTGTCGCTGCTGTGCATCTGCATCGTGTTCGTGCCGATGTTCTTCCTCGACGGCGTCGCGCGTTTCCTGTTCGTGCCGATGGCCGAGGCGGTGATGTTCGCGATGGCGTGCTCGTTCATCCTCTCGCGCACGCTGGTGCCGACGATGGCCAAGTACATGCTGCATCCGCATGCGCCGCATACCGACCTGCACGGCAATGCCGCGACATTGCCGCCGTCGCGCAATCCGCTGGTGCGCTTCCAGCGCGGCTTCGAGACGCATTTCGAGCGCTTCCGCGACGCCTACCGCGACACGCTCGCGCTTGCGCTCGGCCGTCGCAAGGCATTCGTCGCCGCCTTCATGCTGTTCGTGATCGCCTCGTTCGCGCTGCTGCCGTTCCTCGGCCGCAATTTCTTCCCCGCGGTGGACGGCGGCGCGATCCTCATGCACGTGCGCACGCAGGTCGGCACGCGGGTGGAGGAGACGGCGAACACGTTCGCGCGCGTCGAGCAGGCCGTGCGCGGCATCATCCCTTCCGGCGAACTCGCGGCGGTGGCCGACAACATCGGCATGCCGATCTCGAGCATCAACATGATCTACAACAACACCGGCCTGATCGGCACGCAGGACGGCGACATCCAGATCGCGCTCAAGGAAGGCCACAAGCCGACCGACGAATACGTCAAGCGCATGCGCGAGGAACTGCCGCGTCAGTTCCCCGGCGTGACGTTTTCGTTCCTGCCGGCAGACATCGTCAGCCAGATCCTCAATTTCGGCGCGCCGGCGCCCGTCGACATCCAGATCCGTGGCCCGGACATCGCCGCGAACCTCGGGTTCGCGAGAAAGTTGCTGGAAAAAGTGAAGCACGTGCCCGGCGTCGCCGACGCGCGCATCCAGCAATCGCTGGACAAGCCCGCGCTCGAAGTCGACGTTGACCGCAGCCGCGCGCAATACGCGGGTGTCACCGAGAAGGACGTGACGAACAGCCTCGTCGTCAACCTCGCCGGATCGAGCCAGGTCGCGCCGACGTTCTGGCTCAATCCGAAGAACGGCGTGTCCTATCCGATCGTCATGCAGACGCCGCAGTACGCGATCGATTCGCTCGCCGACTTGCGCAATCTGCCGGTCACGCCGAGCGGCAGCGGTTCGCCGCAGGTGCTCGGCGGCATCGCCGACGTGTCGCGCACGGCGTCGAGCGCGGTGGTTTCGCAGTACGACATCCAGTCGCTCGTGCAGGTCTACGCGACCACGCAGGGGCGCGACCTCGGCGCCGTCGCCGCGGATTTGAACAGGATCGTCGACGGCATGAAGGGCGAACTGCCCAAGGCCTCGAACATCGCCATGCTCGGTCAGGTCAAGACGATGAACTCGGCATTTTCGGGCCTGTCGTTCGGCCTGCTCGGCGCGATCGTGCTCATCTACCTGCTCATCGTCGTCAACTTCCAGTCGTGGAGCGATCCGTTCGTGATCATCACCGCGCTGCCCGCGGCGCTTGCCGGCATCGTCTGGATGCTGTTCGCCACGCACACCACGCTGTCGGTGCCGGCGCTGACCGGCGCGATCATGTGCATGGGCGTGGCCACCGCGAACAGCGTGCTCGTGGTCAGCTTCGCGCGCGAGAAGCTCGACGAGCTTGGCGACGCGACCGCGGCCGCACTCGAAGCCGGCTTCGTGCGCTTCCGCCCCGTGCTCATGACGGCGTTGGCGATGGTCATCGGCATGGCGCCGATGGCGCTGGGCCTGGGCGAAGGCGGCGAGCAGAACGCGCCGCTCGGCCGCGCCGTCGTCGGCGGCCTCGTCTTCGCCACGATCGCCACGCTCGTCTTCGTGCCCGTCGTCTTCAGCATCATCCACCGGCATCACGGCCGCGCGCGTCACGCCGCGCCTGCCATCGGAGAACCCCATGTCGCCGTCTGATCCGCACGCCTCCAATCGCACGCGCCGCGGCCTGCGCATCGCCGCGCTCGCCGGCGCGATCGTCGCCATCGTCATCGTCGCAGAGGGCGTGTGGTCGCGCGCCTCGGGCGATACGCAGCTGCGCAACTGGACCGAAGCGCAGGCTATCCCGACCGTCGCCGTCGCGCCGCCGACGAACGACGCCGCGAACGGTGAACTGAAACTGCCTGGTCGCCTCGAAGCCTACGCAAGCGCGCCGATCTACGCGCGCGTCAGCGGTTACGTGAAAAGCTGGAAGGCGGACATCGGCGCACGCGTGAAGGCCGGCGACGTGCTCGCCGAGATCGAGACGCCCGACCTCGACCAGCAGCTGCAGCAGGCACGCAGCGCGCTCGTCACCGCGCAGGCCAACGAGAAACTGGCGAAGATCACCGCCGAGCGCTGGCAGAAGATCCTCGCCTCGAACGCGGTGTCGAAACAGGACGTCGACGAGAAGGCGAGCGACTACGCGGCCAAGCAGGCGCTCACCGCGCAGGCGCGTGCGAGCGTCGAGCAGTACGTTGCGACGAAAGGCTTCGCGCGCATCGTCGCGCCGTTCGACGGCATCGTCACCGCGCGCAACACCGACGTCGGCGCGCTGGTCAATGTCGGCAGTGCGAGCGGCTCGCCGCTGTTCGTCGTCTCCGACACGCACAAGCTGCGCGCCTACGTGAACGTGCCGCAGAACTCCGTGCCGGACGTTCCGCCGGGCACCAAGGCCGTGCTCGGCGTGCCCGAACACGCGGACAAGACCTGGGAAGCGACCGTCGAGTCGTCCGCGCAGGCGGTCAACGCGCAGTCGGGCACGACGCTCATGCAACTCGTCGTCGACAATCCCGACGGCCAGCTCCTGCCCGGCGGCTACGCCAGCGTCACCTTGCACCTGTCTGGCGCCGCCGCCGTGCTCAGCGTGCCCGCAAGCGCACTGATCTTCGATGCGAAAGGCCTGCGCGTGGCGACCGTCCGCGCCGACAACCGCGTCGCGCTGAAAACGGTGACGATCGCGCGCGATTCCGGTGCGACGATCCAGATCGGCTCGGGCCTCACCGCGCAGGACCGTGTCATCCAGAACCCGCCCGACGGCATCGCCGACGGCACCGAAGTGCGCATCGCCGGGCAGCAGGGCGCGAAGTCGTCATAGGCCGGCAAGCATCGCGATCCGTTCATCGCGATCCCGCTTTTGCAGGAGCGGCTTCAGCCGCGATGCTCTTGCTTTGGAGCCATCCGATCAAAAAGCATCGCGGCTGAAGCCGCTCCTGCATGGAGCATGGAGTGGCAGGCGAGGAATCTCGCCCGCCAAAGCGTTGATCAAAGGAACGACTTGGCGTGGTCGAGCACGCTCGAACACGCTTTTTCCGTCACCGATTTCTTGAGGTTGCCCATCTGGGCAAGGTCGACGCTGTTGCCGTCGCCGGTCTTGAGCAGGCCTTTCGCGCCGTCGGCGTAGTCGCCCTTGTCCTTGTCGGACTCGTTTTCGCCGCCGAGCTTGCCCATGAGCTGGTCCTTGACCGAGCTCGCCGCGTCGCCGCTGAGGTAGTTGTTCTTGAAGCAGAATTCGACGATGCCCGCGGCATTGCCGAGGCTGCCCGACGCGGCCGAAGACAGGTCGGCGCCACCGGCCATGTCCTTGAGTCCGCCGAGTCCGCCCGCGCTGGCAGCGCCCGCCAGTGCGAGCCCCGTGGTGGCGAACGCCGTCATCGTCAACATGCGAAGTTTCATGGTGTCCTCCTGTCGGATGATCCGTCGCGCCAATGCGCAACGAACCGACTTTAGGCCTGATCGCGGCGCGCGAATGCAAACAAGGATGGCCGCCGAGCTGGCGTTGCGCGTTCGTTCACGCTCTGCGCGTGTCGGCAAGGCTCAACCGCGCAGCCGCGACAGGATTTCGGCGCGCGCCTCGCGCAGGATCGAGTCGCGGTCGAGCGAGGCGACGATCTCGGCGACGACGCGCTTGGGCCCTTTCTCGCCCCACGATTTGCCGGCAACCAGGTATTTCTCGGCGGCGCGGCCGACGAGTTCGGTCGCATACCAGGCCAGCGCGCCCTGCGCGGCGGCGGTGACGAGGGTCGACAGGCCCGCGCTCATGCCCTTGAGCGCGGAAGCGACGAGATGCACGCCCCAGATCGCACCCATCAGCGCGGCGAGTTGCGCGGTGATGACCGCGATCAGCGCGCCGGCTTCCGTTTTCGTCAGCGGCAGGCCGTAAACGCGACCGAGATGCATGACCAGCGCCGCGTCGAGCGCGCCGGCGGCGAGCAGGTCGGCGACCGGGATCGGATTGAGCGCGACGGCGAGGCTCTTGGCGATGCAGTACTGGCGGATCACCTTCGCCGCGAGTTCGCGCCGCGCCTGCGCGATGCGTGCGGCGACCTGGTCGGAGACGCGCCCGGCGAACAGGCTGGCATTGAGCGCGGCGAGCGTGCGGCCTTCGCGCTCGACGATCGCGACGAGGCGTTCGCGCAGCGCGTCGATGTCCGGCATGCGCTCGACGAGTTCGGCGTGTTCGACGCCGGCGGCGTCGACGCGCAGGCGCTTGAGCGGCGCGGGCTGCGCGGCGATGGCGACGACGTCGTCCGCGCGCACGCAAGCGCCCGCGCGTTCGCGCAGGCGCTCGAGCAGGCGCTCGCGTTCGTCGTCGCCGTAGCGGTCGGCCTTGTTGAGCGCGAGCAGCAACGGCCGCTGCGTGCGCGCGAGTGTCGCCAGCGCGTCGCGCTCGCGCTGCGTCATGTCGCCGTCGACGACGAAGACGACGAGGTCGGACACGCCGGCGACGTCGTAGGCGAGCCGCTCGCGCGCCTCGCCGTCGAGTTCGTCGATGCCGGGCGTGTCGATGAGGTGCACGCCGCCGCCCGCGACTTCGCGCCAGCTTTTCTGCGTCGCCTCGCGCGTCGTGCCGTGCAGGACGCCGACCTCGAACGCATCCTCGCCGAGCAGCGCGTTGGCGAGCGCCGACTTGCCGACGCTGACGCGGCCGAACACGGCGATGTGCAGTTCGTCGCGATCGAGCTTGGCGAGCATGGATTCCAGGCGCGCGAAATCGGCGGCGAGGCTGCTGCGCACCGCGGTCGGAATCGATGCGTCGTCGAGCAGCGTGCGCAGGCTCTCGCTTGCCTGTGCATGATGCGCGCCCGCATCCGTCGCGCGTGCGCGCGGCGCCTCGTGGCCGCGCAGGCGCTGCCACCAGTGGCGAAGGTCGCGCATTATTTCGCCGACAACGCGAGATGGCCGTGCACGGGCACGTCGGCGCCGATGTCGGCCCAGTCATTGCCCGCGCCGAGGCCGTAATCGGCGCGCTCGAGCACGGTGTCGACGTCGAGCGTGGCCTTGTCGCCATCCTGCGCGAACTGCACCTTGAGCACGACCGGCGCGGTCTTGTCGCGGATCGTCAGCTGGCCGCGCGCGCTGACGCTGCCGTCGGCCGCTTTCTCGAACGATTCGGTGACGAAATGCGCCTTCGGGAATTTCGACGTGGCGAAGAAGTCGTCGCCCTTGAGCGTGTCGTCGCGCGACTCGTTGCTGGTGTCGGCGCTGGCAAGATCGATGTCCACGTCGAACTTCGAGTGGGCGAGATCGTTCGCGTCGTATGCGATCGTCGCCGCGAACGACTTGAACTGGCCGTTGAACGCATCGCCCTGGTAGCTGCCCTTGAAGCCGAGCGTCGATGACGCGGCATCGACCGCCCATGCGCGCGCCTGCGTCGCGGGCGCGGGAGTAGGCGTGCTCGCCGACGCGACCGGCGGCGCATCGGGCGACTGCCCGGTTTGGTCGGGGCGCGGCCCGCGAGGATTCATGGACTTCGTCACCGGCGGCACCACGACGAGCGCGGCGATCAGCAGCGCCAGCGCAATGCCGAGCGGCGCGCGGCCCTGCTCCGGCAACATGCGCGTGAGCGTCGCGTCCTTGTCCAGGAAATGATGGACGAGCGCCGCAAGCGCGTGGCCTGCGGCAACGACGATCAGCGTCCAGAACAGGTATTCGTGGACCTCGTGCGCGAAATGGCGCAGACCGGGATCGGGCGCGACGAGGTGCGGCACCTCGAACAGGCCGAACCAGATCATCGGCCGCAGGCCTTCGACCGAATCGAACCACCAGCCCGACAGCGGCACGAGGAACAGCAGTCCGTAGAGCAGGGCGTGGCCGGCCTTGGCCGCGGACACCTGCCACGCGGGCATCGTCGGTACCGCGCGCGGATGCGGATCGAACGCGCGCCAGATCAGGCGCAGCACGGCCAGCGCGAGGATCGTGATGCCGATCGACTTGTGCAGGTTGAAATACGCGAACGCGCCCGGCCCCTTGGGCAGCTTGCCCATCGTCAGGCCGAGCGTGCCCTCGGCGAGGATCAGCAGCACCACGGCCCAATGCAGGAACTTCGCGAGGCTGCCCCAGCCGTTCGCGCTACTTTTTAGCGTCATCGTGGCCTTCCTTTCCGGCGGGTTTTGCGGCATCGCCATCGCGGATGCCTTCGATCTCGATGCGCAGCGTGACCTTCGCGCCGACCACGTCGGCATAACGCGTCATGCCGAAATCCTGCCGCGTGAGCGTCGCCGTCGCGGAAAAGCCGGCCTTGCGCTTGAACAGATAAGGATCGTTCGCGATGCGGTTGAGCGTGAACGCGACGTCGAGCGGCTTGGTCTCGCCGCGGAAAGCCAGGTCACCATGGATCACGCCATGCGTCGCGTCGATGCGCTCGACGCTGCGGCTCGTGTAGCGCGCGGTCGGCCAGCGCTGCGTGTCGAGCAGCGCGCCCGAACGCGCGGCGTCGTTCCACTTCGCGTCGCCGAGGTCGACCGAGGCGAGATCAACGGTGACATCGACGCGCGCCGTGCTCCAGTCGTTTTCGTCGAAGCGGAACCAGCCCTCCTTGACGTGCAAGCGGCCGAGCGCGTTCGAGAACTTCTGATGCCCGACGCTGAACACGACCTGCGAATGCACGGGATCGAAGCGCCAGGTTTCCGGCGCGGCCCGGGCGTTCGCCGCGACCGCCATCGCGCCGGCGATCAGCAAGGAAAACAGCGGAGCGGCAAGTCGGGACATGGGCGTGGCGACATCGCGATGGCCAGGCGCCAGCTTGGCAAGAAACGCGCAGCCGCGCCAGCGGCGCGGGACGAACGCTGCGTTTCGCCGCGGTGCCCGCTCAGGAAGCGTCGCCGTCGGACGGCGCGCGCTGGCGCACCGCATCGAATGCGATGCGCGCCACGCGTTCGACGCGTTCGCGCGCCGGTTCGGCCAGCAGTGCGCGCAGGCGCGTCTCGATGTCGGCGGCATCGAGCGCGGCATGCGCGGCGAGCGTGTCGGCAAGCGCACGGCCGAGGCTGTCGAAAACCAGGCCGTAGGCGATCGCGTGCAGCACGCCGCCGCCGAGCGTGCCGAGTCCGGGAAACGCCTTGAGCGCGTTGCCGGCGATGGCGAGCACGAGCGCGCTGGTATTGCGCACGGTGAGGCCGACACGCGAGAGCAGCGCCTCGACGTCGATCTCGCGCACGGCGACGCCGTGGATGCGCGCCAGTTCGCGCACGAGCCCGGTGGCGAGCGCGCCCTGGATGAGCAGGTCGGTGCCTGGCGCGACCGCGGCGAGCGCGCCGACGACGGCGCGGCGCGTGTACTTGACGATCGTTTCGGCCGATTCGCGCGTCGCGGTTTCGCGCGCGAGTTCGTCGCCGCGGCGGCCGACCTCGGCGAGCACCGCGGCTTCGCGCGCGGGTTCAGACGCGATGGCGCCGCCCGCGCTGATGCGCGCGAGCGCATCGGCCAGCGCGTGGATGTCGGGCAGGCGTTCGCGTTCGACGCGCTCGCGGCGGCCATCGGCGAGCATGCGCTCGTGGCGTTCGCTGCCGCCGGCACTGATCGCGACGATCGCGCGCAGCACCTTCGCGTAACGCGCGCGGAAGCGCTCGAGCAGGGCCACGCGTTCGGCTTCGTCGTACCAGTCGGCCTTGTTGAGCGCGAGCAGGGTTGGCTTGCCGAATGCGGCGAGCCAGCGTATTTCCGCATCCTGCGCGCGCGTGAGGTCGGCGTCGGTGAGATAGATGACGGCATGCGCGCGCAGCGCTTCGTCGCGGGCGAGCTGCTCGCGCGCGAAGCCGTCGACTTCGCCGCTGCCGGGCACGTCGGCGAGGATGAGCTCGCGGCCGTCCGGCAGCGTGCCGCGATGGTGCTGCACGTGGCGCGTCGTGCCGCCGCGCACGTCGACGTCGGACGCGGCCTGCGGCGCGAGCGCGCGGATCACGCTCGACTTGCCGGTCGAGATCTCGCCGAACAGCGCGGCGTAGAACTCGCCGCTGTCGCGGCGGCGGTCGAGCTCGGCGAGTTCGGCTTCGAGTCCGGCGGTTTCGACGTGGCGCTCGCGCAGCGCGGCGAGGCGCGTGTCGATGTCCTCTCGCGACACGGGCGCCGGCGCGGAGGCGAGCGAACGCGTGCGCGCCGGCCGCGCGAGCCGCCACAAGCCCCACGCGATCGCGCCGAGCACGATTGCGCCGAGCGCGACCAGCGGCGCGCGCAGCCACAGCGGCAGCGCGGCGATGCGCTGGTAGAACTCGAGCAGGTGGTTGAGCGTGGCGACGACGAAGCCGAGCGCGAGCACGGCGGCGATCGCGAGCGCGGCAAGGAAGACGAGGCGGAGCGGCAGACGCGGCTGGGACATGGCGCGATTGTATTCGGCGTCGCCGCCCGCCGTGACATGCCCGCAGCCGCGCATCGTGGCAGTATCGGAGATCGGGGAGGGAACCATGCGCCGACTGATCGCGTTGCCGTTGCTGGCGTTGGGATTGTGCGTGCACGCGGCCGCGCCGCCGGCGACGCCGCAGTTCGTGTCGATGCGCGTCAACGACGGCCTGCCGTCGAGCGTCGTCTACAAGTCGGTGCAGGACCACGACGGCTTCATCTGGATCGGCACGCAGGACGGCCTGGCGCGCTACGACGGCGTCGGTTTCCGCATCTTTCGCCACGATCCGGCCGATCCGGGGTCGATCGCATCCAACGACGTGTCCGCGCTGCTCGTCGACCGCGACGGCCGGTTGTGGTGCGGCGGCGAAGCATCCGGACTCAATCGTCTTGAAGCCGATGGCAAGACCTTCACGCACTGGCGCCACAAGGCTGGCGACCTGTCGACACTGGCCAGCGACGACCTCGGCGCGATCGTCCAGGCCGCGGACGGCGCGATCTGGATCGGCACCTACGACGGCGGCGTCAACCGGCTCGAATCCGATGGCACCTTCGCGCACGTCGATCACGACGAGGAAGATCCGGCGACGCTGCGTTCGAGCACCGTGGTCGGTCTGGCCATCGACCCGTCCGGACGCCTGTGGATCGGCACCGACAGCGGCCTCGATGTACGCGAAGCCGACGGTCGCATCGTGCACGTCGACATTCCGCAACTGGCGTCACGGCCGGGGCCGTCGACCGTGCCCGCGCTGCTTGCGGACGGCGCGGGCGGCATGCTCGTCGGCACGCGCAAGGGCCTGTTCCATGTCGGCAACGATCTGAAGCTGCGCGAGGAGGTCGCCGAATCGTCACCGCCGCTCGCGATCATGTCGTTCGCGCGCGATGGCGCGGGCGATCTCTGGCTCGGCCTGCTCACCGGCATCGCGCGCATCGACGCCGCCGGCAAGCTCACGCGCTACGGCGCCGAGGAAGCCGTGCCCGGCGCGTATCCGGGCACGAACACGCTCGACGTCATGGCCGACCGCGAGGGCGGTGTCTGGTTTTCGCTGTTCGACGCGGGCCTCGCGCGGCTGCCGCCGCACTGGCGCAACTTTTCCGTGTTCCGCCACGTGCCCGGCGATGCGGCGAGCCTGACGCGTTCGCGCGCCCGCGCCGTCGCGATCGACGGCGACCGCGCGGTTTGGATCGGCACGGGCAACGACGGCGTCGACCGCATCGATCGCGCGAGCGGCGCGATCGAACGCTTCGGCGGGCGCCTGAAGATCGGCAACCAGCGCATGACCTCGCTGCTCGCGCAGGACGCCGACACGCTTTGGGTCGGTTTCCAGCGCGGCCTGCGCCGCTATTCGCTGAAGACTTTCGACAGCGTGGAGATTCCGGTCGACCTGCGCCGCGAGGACGCGCTGCCGCCCGGTTTCATCGACCGCATGGCGCTCGCGCGCGATGGCAGGCTCTGGGTCAGCGCGCACGGCGGCGGCATTGTTCGCATCGAAGGCGAGATGCCGCGCGTCGCGCGGCGCTACCTGCCGGCGACACACACGCTCGGCAGCACCGAGGTGCTCGCCATGGTGGTCGATGCGCACGATGCGCCGTGGCTGGCGACGCTGGCCGGCCTCGAACGCTACGACACGGCGCACGATGCATTCGCACGCATTTCCGGCGGTCCCGAGACCGCGCTCGACGCGCTCGCCTTCGGCGCCGGCGGCACGTTGTGGGTGCATCACTGGCTCGGCGCGCTGCAGGCGTTCCGCGTCGAGGGCGATCGCGTCGTGCCGTTGCAGTCGATCGAGGTGCACGGCGACTGGCCGGCGATGAAGGCGTCGGCCATGGTCGTCGCGGCCGACGGCACGCTGTGGGTCACTTCGCTGCGCGGCCTGTGGCACGTCGATCCGCGCACGTCGTCGATCCGCCGCTTCGACACGCACGAAGGCCTGCCCAGCCAGGAATTCCTCACCGGCGCACTCGCCGCGGCGAGCGACGGTACGCTGTTCGCCGGCACGCTCGGCGGCGCGCTCGCCTTCGACCCGGCGGCATTGCGCAGCGACGTGCCGGCGCCGCCGCTGCGCCTGACCGCGCTCGACGTGCAACGCGAGGGCGTCACCGTGCCGCTCGATCCGCAGCAGCCGATCCGCTTGCAGCATGGCGACACCAACCTGCGCGTGCAGGTGCGTGCGCTCAGCTATGTCGATCCGGCGTCGACAGCCTACCGTTTCGATCTCGAAGGCTTCGACGATGCCGCGATCGAGACGGGCAGCGGCGAACGCATCTGGTCGCAGCTGCCGCCGGGCGACTATCGCCTGCACATTTCCGCGCGCAGCGGCGCGATCGCGGAATCCGTGCTCGATGCGCCGCTTGCCGTGCATGTCGCGCGTGCCGTATGGGACACGCCGCTCGCCTACGTGCTGTACGCGCTTGCCGCATTCGCGCTCGCATGGCTCGCGCTGCATGCGTGGCGCGAACGCATGCGCCGCCGCCATGCCTACGCGCTCGCCGATGAGCGGCGCCGCGCGAGCGAGCAGGTGAGCGAGGCGAAGTCGGCGTTCCTCGCCAACATGGGCCACGAGATCCGCACGCCAATGACCGGCGTGCTCGGCATGAGCGAATTGCTGCTGTCGACGCCGCTCGACGCGCGCCAGCGCGGATACGCGGGCGCGATCCACCAGTCCGGGCAGCTGCTGCTGCGGCTCGTCAACGACAGCCTCGACCTCGCGCGCATCGAGGCGGGCAAGTTCCACCTCGAGCACCAGGCGCTCGATCCTGCGGCGCTGGTGCGCACCGTGGTTGAACTGCAAAAGCCGCTCGCCGCGCGCAAGGGGCTCGCGCTGCACGTGCGCATCGAAGACGGCGTTCCGGCGCAGATCGGTGGCGATCCGCTGCGCATCGAGCAGATCCTGCTCAACCTCGTCGGCAACGCGCTCAAGTTCACCGAGCGCGGCAACATCGAGGTGGCGCTCGAGCGCGGCGGCGATCGCCTGTGCTTCAGCGTCGCCGACACCGGTCCGGGCATGGGCAAGGCGCAAGGCGAGCGCCTGTTCAACCGTTTCGAGCAGGCCGATGGCGTCGCGCGCCGACATGGCGGCAGCGGGCTGGGCCTGGCCATCAGCCGCGATCTCGCCGCGCTCATGGACGGTACGTTGTCGGTGTCGAGCGAGCCCGGCAAGGGCAGCGTCTTCACGCTCGACCTGCCGATTCGCGATGCGCCCGCCGGCGCGGTCAGCGCGCCCGCATCGACTGCAACCGCGAAGCGTGCGTTGTCGGTGCTGCTGGTCGAAGACGATGCGACCGTTGCCGAGGTCTTGGCCGGCCTGCTCGCCACGTTCGGCCATCGCGCGCGGCATGTCGGCAACGGCCTCGCCGCGCTCGCCGAACTGAAGTCGGCAACCTACGACCTCGCCTTGCTCGATCTCGACCTGCCCGGCATCGACGGCCTGCAACTCGCGCGCACGATTCGCGCCGGTGTCGCGCCGACGCTGCCGATGATCGCGATCACCGCGCGCTCGGTCGGCGACGAGGAGACGCAGGTCCGCGCCGCAGGCATGAATGCGCTGCTGCGCAAGCCGCTCACGGGAGCGATGCTGGCGGAGATGATGGTCGAGGTATTGGGAGAGGCGTGATTCGCCTTGGCCCGACCTTTGGCTTTGTCATTTTCGCGAGAGCCGGCGCGCGTCCGCGCGCGGCGCAGCGTGCATCGACGCGAGATGCCGTTGGCAACCGGCCGAAACAGGGAAATGCGGCGCGAAGCGCCTCAGCGCCGACTCATCTCGTGCACCGCATCCACGAGCACCGCGACGTGTTCGGGATCGATGTCCGGCGTGATGCCGTGGCCGAGGTTGAACACGTGCCCCGGATGCGCGCCGAAGCCGTCGAGCACGGCGCGCGCCTGCGCGCGGATCGCGTCCGGCGACGCGGCGAGCACGGCCGGATCGAGGTTGCCCTGCAGCGCGACGCGGTCGCCGACGCGTGCGCGGGCGTCGGCGATGTCGATCGTCCAGTCGACGCCGAGTGCGTCGCAGCCGGTGTCGGCGAGGTTTTCGAGATGTGCGTTCGCGCCCTTCGAGAACAGGATGATCGGCACGCCCGGCGCTTGCGCGCGCACCTGCGCGACGATCGCGCCGAGCCAGCGCAGAGAAAATTCGCGGAACATCGCCGGCGAGAGCAGGCCGCCCCAGGTATCGAAGATCATGAGCGCCTGCGCGCCGGCTTTGGCCTGCGCGGCGAGGTAGGCGCCGACGCTGCGCGCAAGCGTGTCGAGCAGGCGATGCATGAGCGGCGCGTCCTGCAACGCGAGCGCCTTGGCGCGCGAGAAACTCGATGAGCCTTCACCTTCGATCATGTAGCAGGCCAGCGTCCACGGGCTGCCGGCGAAGCCGATCAGCGGCGCGCGGTCATTCAACTCGCGGCGGATCAGGCGCACCGCGTCCATGACGTAGCGCAGGCTCGTTTCGGGGTCGGGCACGCCGAGGGCGTCGATCGCCGCGGCACTGCGCAATGGATGCGCGAACTTCGGACCTTCGCCTTCGACGAAATGCAGGCCGAGGCCCATCGCGTCGGGTACGGTGAGAATGTCGGAGAACAGGATCGCCGCGTCGAGCGGAAAGCGCTCGAGCGGCTGCAAGGTCACTTCACAGGCCAGTTCCGGCGTCTGCGCGAGCGCGAGGAAGCTGCCGGCGCGCGTACGCGTGGCGCGGTACTCGGGCAGATAGCGCCCGGCCTGGCGCATGATCCAGATCGGCGTCATGTCGACGCTCTCGCGGCGCAGCGCGCGCAGGAAGCGGTGGTCGGTCGTCATGTGAGAACGCAAGCCCCCATCGGGAAATTTGAAAGTGCGGCAAGGATGGCCGCGGTCGATCGGTGCGATCACGGCGATCGCGAAAGCGAGGCCTCAGCGCGGCCCTTCGAAGCCCTGGCTGAACATGATGCGGAAACCGCGGCCGAGCTGCGCATCGCGCGCGCGCTCGAACGCGCTCAGCGCGGCGTCGCGTTCGAGGTAGATCTCGCTCTTGCTGCTCGCGCGGCGGTGGCCTTGCTGGCCCCATTCGCGGAACAGCGTCCAGCCGCCGAGCAGGTCCTGCTGCAGCACGATCTGGTAATAGCGCGGCGCGTCGCCGCCGGCTGGCTGGGTTTGCATGAAGACTCGCATGGCCGCGATTGTAGCGGCGTGCATGCGCTGGCGGCGATGTCAGGCGAGCACGGAGGCGACGTCGCCTTCCTCGACGCCGTCGACGATCTCCGCGCGGCCGATGCCGCGCCACAGGATCAGGCGCAGACGGCCGCCGAGGTTCTTCTTGTCCAGGCGCATCGTGGCGAGCAGGCGCGGGGTGTCGAGCGGCGGTGCTTGCGTGGGCAAGCCGAGGCGCGCGAGCAGCGCGGCGAGGCGTTCGCCGTCGGCGTCGCCGGCGAGTCCCAGTCGCGCCGACAGTTTCGCGGCAAGCAGCATGCCGATGGCGACGGCTTCGCCATGCAGCAGCGTGCCGTAGCCGCCGACGGTTTCCAGCGCGTGGCCGAAGGTGTGGCCGAAGTTGAGCAGGGCGCGTTCGCCGTGTTCGCGTTCATCGCGCGCGACGATCGCGGCCTTGGTCCGGCAGCTGGTTTCGATGGCAATGGCGAGCGCATCGGGTTCGCGCGCGGAGAGCGCGTCGGCATGCGCTTCGAGCCAGGCGAAGAACGGCGCATCGGCGATCGCGCCGTATTTGACCACTTCGGCGAGTCCGGCGCGGTATTCGCGCGCGGGCAGCGTCGCCAGCGTGGCGGTATCGGCGACGACGGCGCGCGGCTGGTGGAACGCGCCGACGAGATTCTTGCCTTCGGGCAGGTTGACGCCGGTCTTGCCGCCAACGGATGAATCAACCATCGCCAGCAGCGTGGTCGGCATCTGCAAAAAGTCGATGCCGCGCATCCAGCACGACGCGGCAAAGCCGGCGAGATCACCGATAACGCCGCCGCCGAGCGCGAGGATCGTCGCGTCGCGGCTCGCGCCGAGCGCGGCGAGCGCGGCGAACACGTTTCCGGTTTCGCCGAGCGTCTTGTGCGCTTCGCCGTCGGGCAACACGAGCGCCGTGTGCGTGAAGCCTTCGAGGCCGGCTTCGACGCGCGCCAGGTACAGCGGCGCGACGGTCGAGTTGCTGACCACGAGCACGTGCCGGCCGCGGATCGCGGCGCGCCAGCGCGCGGCGTCGTTGAGCAGGCCGTCGCCGATCCAGATCGGATAGCGGCGCTCGCCGAGCGCGACTTCGAGCGTGCGCGGCGCGCTCATGCGGTGGCTCCCGTGGGTGCGCGCTGCCATCGCGCAGCGAGCTGCATGAGCAGGTCGTGTGCGGCCTGCGCGCTGTTGCGGTGGGCGTTCGACGGCAGATGCAGGTCGGCGAGGCCGGCGTACAGTGGATTGCGCAGCGCGGCCATCTCGAGCAGTCGTTCGCGCCGATCGGGCGCGCGCAGCAGCGGGCGCTGGCGGTCGCGTGCCAGCCGCGCGAGTTGTGCGTCGACGTCGGCGTCGAGCCAGGCCACGAAGCCGCGCGTACGCAACGCGTCGCGATTGCGCGCATCGAGTACGGCGCCGCCGCCGGTGGCGAGGACGATGCCGTCGCGCGCGGTGAATTCGTCGAGCAGCATGCGTTCGCGGTCGCGGAAGCCCGTTTCGCCTTCGAGCTCGAAGATGAGCGGGATCGACGCGCCGGTGTGCGCCTCGATTTCGTGGTCGAGGTCGACGAACGGCATCTGCAGGCGCTCGGCGACGTGGCGGCCGACGGTACTCTTGCCCGCGCCCATCGGGCCGATCAGAAAAAGGTTGGGCGCGGGGTTCATGGGCCGGACATGGGAAAATCGGGAGTTGCCGCAGCGAAGGCTACAGGCTTTGGCGCCGCGGGCGAAGCTGAGGCAGATCGCGCGACGGCCCGCTATGCTTTGATCGCCTTCATCCGATTCCGGTTCTTCGACTCCATTTCCGGCTTTCCCATGCTTCGCTTCATGACCCTGTTCCTGCTCATCCTCGGCGCGTTGTTCCTGGCCGAGCTGCTGCAACCCGTCGACCAGCATGTCATCGAGCCTTTTACCGGTGCGATCGCGCATGTCTGTGCGTGGCTGGTCGGCGCGTTCGATCCGCATGCGCTGGCCGTCGGCAAGGAACTGCACAGCACGACGAATGGTTTCGCGATCTCGATCGAACGCGGTTGCAATGGCGTGGAAGCGGTGATCATCCTCGTCGCGGCGATGCTCGCCTATCCGGCGCCCTGGCGCTGGAAGCTGCTCGGCATCGGCGCCGGCTTCGTCGCGATCCAGGCGCTCAATGTCGTGCGCATCATCAGCCTGTTCTATCTCGGTCAGTGGAACCGGACCTGGTTCGACTGGTTCCACCTCTACCTTTGGCAGGCCCTGATCGTGCTCGATGCGCTGGTCGCCTTCCTGGTCTGGCTGCGCTGGTTGCCGCAGCCGCCGCGCGCGCCTCCTGCGCCACAGACCGCCTGAAATCGCGCGGTTTCCCGTTTTGGTTTGATATAGTCTGCAACAAGGGGATCATTCTGCAGACGAGGAGTACGTCATGTCCGTATCCAAGGTCATCGAACTGAGCAGTTCCTCTGCCAAGAGCGTCGAAGACGCCGTGCAATCGGGCCTGCGCAAGGTTGCGCAGACGGTCAAGAACATCAAGGGCGCCTGGGTCAACGACATCAAGGTCGTGACCAGCGCAGACGGAACGATTACCGAATGGCGCGTCAACATGCGCATCAATTTCATCGTCGACTGATCCCTGCATTCGCGGCCTGGAAGGTTTCGCGATGAACAACGCGCCCGTGGTGATCGGCCTGCTCGAAGATGATGCGGATATTTCCGATCTCGTTTCCGCGTGGCTCGAAGGTGCCGGTTTCTCGGTTCATTGTTATCGCAGCGTGACCGAATACCGGCGCCGACAGGGCACCGAGGCCGTCGACCTGCTGCTGCTCGACTGGATGCTGCCCGACGGTACCGGCATCGAGATCGTCGAGTCGATTCGCTCCTCGCCCAACAGTCGCCTGCCGGTGGTGTTCCTGACTGCGCGGGACAGCGAGGACGATATCGTGCGTGCGCTGTCCAATGGCGGCGACGACTATCTCGTCAAGCCGCCCAAGCAGCGTGAATTGCTCGCCCGCGTGGCGGCAGTCCTGCGCCGCCACAACGTTGAACGCGGTGGCGCCGACGCGTTCGAAGTCGGGCCCTACCAGGTCGACGCGCAGCGCCGGCGCATTGCCATCGATGGCCGCGAGGTCGACCTGACCCAGCGCGAATTCGACCTCGCCAGTTTTCTCTTTCGCCGTTACGGCCGCATCGTCAGCCGCGACGCGTTGCTCAAGAACGTCTGGAACCTCAGCACCGCCGTGTCGACGCGTACGGTGGACACGCACATAAGTCGCCTGCGCAAGAAGCTCGAACTCGGCGGCGAGCACGGCTGGCGCCTCGCCGCGATCTACCAGCACGGTTACCGGCTCGAACAGGCCTGACGCGCTCGCGGCCCCGCCGCAACGTCGGCGCGCGTGGTAGCTTGCGCGGAAAACCCGTCGCCGGCTCGATGTGACGGCGCGTGGAGAGGACAATGGCGATCGTCGGAAAACGCAAGACCGGGAAGGCGGCTGCCGCCATGCGCAAGGCATTGCCGCGCGCGAAGCCGGCGCCGACCACGCCGAAGCCGAAGAGGAAGGCATCCATGTCAGAACCCAAGAAACCTGCGGCCGACGGCGCCGCCGATCGCAACGTCGACCAGATCCGCGACATCCTGTTCGGCGGCCAGATGCGCGACTACGAGCGCCGTTTCACCGACCTGCACCAGAAGCTCGAGGGCGACCTCTCGCGCATGCGCGAGGCGCAGGACAAGCGGCTCGCGCAGATCGAAAAGCGCGTCGACGACCAGCTCGAGAAACTCAACAAGCTCGTGCGCCAGGAAATCGACGATCGCAACGGCGCCGTCGCCGACCTCGAGTCGCGCGTGCAGCAGGCCTCGCGCACCGCGCGTGGCGAGATCAACAAGGCCATCGACGGCGTCAGCGGCGAAGTCGCGCAAAGCGACGAACGCCTGCGCACCGCACTCGCCGACCTCAACGAGACTTTCAACGCCCGCGTTGGCGACACCGAGAACGCGTTGTCGCGCGCGGGCGCGCAGCTGCATGCAGAGAAGGTCGGTCGCGAGGATCTGGCCGCACTGCTCAGTGAATTCGCGTTGCGCCTGACCGGCGATTTCGACTTGCCGGGCGCGAAGTAACGCACGGCGCCCGCGCGCATGGCCGGTGAAGGCGAGGACAGGGTCGCAACTTCCGCAAGTGCGGATGGCTCCGCCGCGCCAGTGCCTGCGGGCGGCGACTATGACCGCTTGCGCGACTTGCTGCTTGGCGACGAGCGACGCGAACTCGCTGCCGCGCGTGCGCGCATCGCCGAGCTGGAACGCGCGCAGCGCGACTTGCCGCGTCGATTGCCCGATGCCGCGGTCGCCGCATTGCACGAAAACCGCGACAACCCGCGTGTAGCCGATGCGCTCGCCGCGCCGGTGGCGCAAGCGCTTGGCGCCGCGGTGCACGACAACCGGCAAGGCATCGTCGATGCGCTGTTTCCGGTCATCGGACCGATGATCCGCCGCGCGATCGCCGAAGCGCTGCGCGGTCTCGTCGAAAACCTCAACGAGGCAATCGAGAGCAGCTTTACCGTGCGCGGCATCAAATGGCGCCTGGAGGCCTGGCGCGCCGGCGTGCCGTACCCACAGGTCGTGCTGCGCCATCGGCTCGCCTATGGCATCGATCACGTCTTCCTCGTCGAACGCGAGAGTGGCCTCGTGCTGCGTCACATCGCCGCGCCCGGCGCCGCGCCGCTCGATGCCGACGCGATCGCCGGCATGCTCACCGCCCTCGGCGATTTCGTCGGCGATTCGGTCGGTGGCGACCGGCGTGCGCTCGAGTCGGCGCAGATTGGCGATTCGCTGGTCTGGGTCGAGCACGGCCCGCAGGCAAATCTTGCCTGTTTCGTGCATGGCGTGCCGTCGCCGCGGTTGCGCCGGCTGCTCGAACAGCTTCTCGAGGACGTCCACGTGCGGATTCTCGCGTTGCCCGTCGATGCGCCATTGCAGGTGATTGGCGAAGACGAGCACGTATGCGAATTGCTCGATCCGGTCAGCATGCTGCGCGCGGCGAGTGCCGACGATGGCGAAGGCGAGGTATTCCGACGGCACAAATTGCCCCGCCCCCTGATTCTCATCGTGTTGATTGCGTTGGTCGCGCTCGCGTGGTTCACCGCCGGGCGCTGGCGCTGGCATGCACGCGTCGATGCGCTGCGCGACACGCTTTCGGCGCAACCCGGTTTCGTGCTGGGTGGCATCGAGGAACGGCCGTGGCGCTCGCTCGTCGTGCATGGCCTGCTCGATCCCGATGCGCCATCGCCACTTGCGATCCTCGAACAGGCCGACCTGGGCAAGGCAAGCGTGCGTCTCGATGCGACCGGTTTCGTGTCCGCCGACGACCGTGTCGTGTTGCGCCGCGCACAGCGCCTGCTGCAGGCGCCGGCGGATGTGACGCTCGGCGTGCAGGACGGCGTGCTGCACATCGGCGGCGAAGCGTCGCAGGCATGGATCGACGCGGCCTTGTTGCGCGCGCCGCTGATCGCGGGCGTGGTGCGCGTGGAATCGACGGCGCAGGCGCAGATCGATCCCGCGCGCGTCGCGCGTGCGGCGCTGGGGCGCGCGCTCGCGGAACTGGCCGCGCGCGAAGTGTCCTTCGTCCGCGAAGACGAACCGATGGTGGGCAGCGATGCCGTCGTCGAGGAGATCGCCGCCGTCGTGCGCCGTGCGCAGGCATCCGCTCGCGAGGCCGGCGTCACGCTGGATTTGCGCGCAGTCGGCAGCTCGGACGAAGGCGGGGGCAGCGACATCAATGCCCGCGTACGCGCGCTGCGCGCCCGCTGGCTCGCGCTCGCGCTTGCCGCGCGCGGCATCGTCGGCGTCGGCGAGGGTGACGCGCGCGTGAACCCCGATCCGCGGCGACGCGGTGCGAGCGTGCACGCGACCACAGCGGACGCGCCATGAGCGCCGGGCCGTTCAAGGTCTGCATGCTCGGCGATTTCGGCGTCGGCAAGACCAGCCTCGTGTCGCGCTTCGTGCGCAGCACGTTTTCCGACAAGTACCTGACCACGGTCGGCGTCAAGGTCGACAGCAAGGAGGTCGTGCGCGCCAACCGCGATCCCGTCAAGCTCGTGCTCTGGGACATCGCGGGCCGCAATGCGATCGATTCGGTCGGCGCGAACTACCTGCGCGGCGCCTCGGCGCTGCTGCTCGTCGCCGACGGCACGCGCGAGGCGAGCCTCGCCGCCGCGTTGAACCTGCTCATGCAGGCGCGCGGCCTGTTGCCGCACGCGCTGGCCGTGCTCGCGATCAACAAGTTCGACTTGCTCGACCGTTGGGAAATCGCACCGCCAACCATCGTGCAATTGCGCCGTTCGCTCGCCGTCTTCGAGACGAGCGCGGCGACCGGCGCAGCCGTCGAGGATGCATTCGAGGCAATCGCCGCGGGACTCGATCCATGATCGACGAAGATCTCCTGTCGCCGTTCGTGCGCGAGCGCCTGCGCGCGCTGCTGCTGGAGCGTTCGCATGCGCTCGTGCTCGGTTTCGACCCGGACTGGACACTGCGCGAGGTCCACGGCGACGCTGCGTTCCACGGCATCGACTCCGCCGCGCCCGAAGCGGGCATCGCGGCGTTGCAGGACCTGTTCGTCGGCATCGACATCGGCGACGACCAGGAAATCCCGTTCGTCGAACTGGCCAACGGCCGCAGCGTGCACGTGCACCTCATCGCCGACGGCGATCGCTTCCTCTTGCTCCTTCTCGACGCGGACGAGGCACGTGCCACGCAGCGCAACCAGCAGCAGCTCGCCAACGAGGCCGTGCTCGCCGGCCACGCGAAGTCGAAGGCGATCGATGCGCTGCGCAACATCCGCAGCGAGCTCGAAAGCCAGCGCGCGCGGCTGGAAGAGGCGAATGCGCTCAAGAATGCACTCATTTCGACGATGAGCCACGAGTTCCGCACGCCGCTCACGTCCGCGTTCGGCCACCTGCGCCTGCTCGAACGGCAACTGGCGCCGGGCGAGGGCGCCGACGCGGCGCAGGCGGTGCGACGCAGCCTGACTTATCTATTCGCGCTCGCCGAGAACCTGCTCGAATACGGTCGTGGCGAAGCCGGCGGCAGCCTGCTCAACACGGCCGACATCGACCTCGACGCGCTGCTCGCCGACTGCGAAGCGATGTTCCGCCCGCTTGCCGCGGCAAAAGGCCTTGCGTTCCGCGCGGGCCTTGAGCGCGACGATGCGGCGCCGCCGCGCTTCGACGAGGTCAAGCTGCGCCAGATCCTCATCAATCTCTTGTCGAACGCGGTGCGCTACACGCAGAGTGGTGAAGTCGCGCTCGTGTTGCGCTGGTCGAAGGCGCGTTTGCGCGTCGAAGTCGCCGATACCGGTATCGGCATCGCGCCGGAATTCCAGGCGCGCGTGTTCCACCCGTTCAACGCCGGCGCGCAGTCGGGCAGCCGCGGCGCGGGGCTCGGCCTGAGCATCGTGCGGCGCCTCGTCGACCAGATGCGCGGCACACTCGCGCTGGAATCCGCGCCGGGCACCGGTACGCGCTTCACGCTCGACCTGCCGGGCGCCGCCGCCTCCGCGTCAGCGGGCGATGCCGCGCCATTGCAAGGCCGCGCGCTCGTCGTCGAGGACGATGCCGACGTGTCGCGCCTGCTCGAGATCGCGCTGGGCGAACTCGGCCTCGAGGTGCGCGTCCTCGGCGAGGCCGTGCCGGCGATCGAGGCCGCACTCGCCGAACCGCCGCGCCTGCTCGTATTCGACATGCATTTGCCGGATATCTCGGGAAACGAGGCGGTCTATCGCCTTCGCGCGCGCGACTATCGCGGCGCGATCCTCATGCTCTCGGCCAACGCGGACACCGACGCGCGCGAAGCCGCGCTGCGCGCCGGCGCCGACCGCTACCTGACCAAGCCGATCGATTTCGCGCGGTTCGACGATACCGTGCGCGAGCTGCTGGCGCGCGAGTGAGCGCAGGCGTCACGTCGGCGCGAACGCCTCGCCGACGTAGACGATGTTGCGTGCGCCGCTCGCCGCGACCGAGACAATTTCGACGTGGTTGCGCTCGATGCGTCGACACAGCCGCCAGCCCGTGGCATCGAGCGCAGGGTTGCCGAATGCCGCGGCTACGTCGGGCCGCTCGATCGTGGGCGTGACGTCGAAAGTCTGCGCGTCGATGCGGATTTCGACGTGGGCCGGTCGCATCGCGTCGAGATCGGCGGACCAACCCTGGAGTTCGAGCGACCCATCGGCATCGCGCCGCCGCACGTCGAGCCAGCCCCATGGGCCTTTCTCGATGGCCAGGTCCGATGTGCGGCGCGAAACGAGATACAGGTCCTGTTCGTTGGCCAGCGCGCGCGGCGCGTACTGAACGTGCATCGCCGCGCCGAAGCGGCGCGTGACGAGTTCGCGCACGAGGCGTTCGCTGACCCAGGTCGTTCCGTAGTATTTCGTGTCCAGCTCCGCGTTCTCGCTTTGCGCGCGGTACACGAGCTCGTCGGCGGCGGGCGCGTCTGCGGGCAACGCGCGCGCACTGAAGCAGAGGATGCCGCGCTCGCTCAAGACGGACAGCAGCACGTGCAGCCATTGTTCGAACAATGGACCGGGCAGATGCGAAAACAGCGACGCAACCCAGATGACGTCGAATTTGCGGCCGGGCTGGAATTGCGACGGCTCGAACGTGGACGCAATCGTCGTGACGCCGAACTGCGTGGCGCAGAAATCGAGCGCATCGCGTTGCACCTCGGCGGCATACAGCCTCGCGTCGGGATGGCCGCAGCGCAGAAAGCGCAGCAGGCGGCCGAAGCCGCAGGCGAAATCGAGGATGTCGATGTCCCGCGCCGCATCGTTGAAACCTTGTTCGACGATCCGTGACAGCACGCGGTATTGCTGGATGCCGATCGAGAAGTACTGGCTCAGCGCCGTATCGGCATGGCGATGCTCGGCGAGCGAATGCGTGAGCATCTGATCGCGCGGGTGCAGCGCCATGAAATCCGACAGCGACGCGGCGTCGGCTCCGAATCGCGTGCAGCTTTCGATCGCTGCGACGAACGCGGGTTTCCTCGCATTCGCCGCGGCGATCGTGAACAAGGCGCGAGATTGTACGGAAGCGGTCGCGCCGGAACGTGGATGTATTCTCAGTGCGGCCACAGCCATGCGAACGTGAGCGCGGTGACGATCGCGTAGAGGATGCCGTCGGCCGAATCCTTGAATACCGCGCCCCATGGCTGGCCCCACCAGATGCCCTGCACGAACGAGCCGGCCGCGTAGCCGAGGATCGCGGCAAGACCGACTGTGTGGAAGACGAGATGGCCTGAAGCGGTGGTACCGAGCAGTGGTGCGGCGATCAGCGCGCACAGCAGCGAGACGACGAGGCAGTAGACGAACCATTGTGCGAGCGGCTTGCCCATGCCCGGCGCCGCGCCAGCGCGCAGCGTGATCTTCGCGATCGGCCCGCGCCGGAATTTCTCCTGCATCTGCGGGCTCGCCATGGCCTTCATGTCGCTGCAATACGGAACCGCGTAGATGCCGGGCGCCGGAGTGCCCTTGCGCAGCGCATCGGCGACTTCGTCTTCATTGGAAAAACCGTGGTAGTCCGACGCATGCCACTTCAGCACCATGTGGACGATGGAGCTGGCGATGAAGACGAACACGGCAGCGAGCAGGGTCGGAAGCCAGAGCAGGGTGATCGCGTTCATGATGTTTCCTCGTTGCGTCGCCATGCCCGTGTTTGCGGACGGGGCGACTGATGGGTAGAAACCTGGATGGTTCTCGCGGATGTGGCTCAGTCTTCCTCGGGCCGCGGTTTGTACGAATCGACGAGCTGTTTCTGGACGTGAGCGGGCACAGGCTCGTAGTGGCTGAACTCGATCGTGTAGCGGCCTTCGCCGCCGGTCATCGCCTTGAGTTCGGTCTGGTAGTCGACGATTTCAGCGAGCGGCACCTGTGCCTTGACGATGATCTCGCCGCCGCGCAGCGAATCGGTGCCGTTGATGCGCGCGCGCTTGCCGGCGAGGCTGCCGGTGACGTCGCCCATGTGCGCGTTGGACACGGTCACGTCGAGGTTGACGACGGGTTCCAGCACTTGCGGCCGCGCGTTCGAGATCGCTTCGAGGAATGCCTTCTTGCCCGCGGAAACGAACGCGACTTCCTTGGAATCGACCGGATGGTACTTGCCGTCGTAGACGATCACCTTGACGTCCTGCAGCGGATGCCCGGCGATCGCGCCGTGTTCGAGCACCTGGCGCACGCCTTTCTCGATGGCGGGCAGGAACTGGTTAGGGATCGTTCCGCCTTTGACTTCGTCGACGAACTCAAAGCCGCCGCCGCGCGGCAAGGGTTCGATGCGCAGGAACACCTCGCCGAACTGGCCCGCGCCGCCGGTCTGCTTCTTGTGGCGGTGATGACCTTCGGCCTTCGCGCCGACGGTTTCGCGATAGGCGATGCGCGGCGGCCGCGTCGTCACCTCGACGCCGTAGCGCTCCTTCATGCGTTCGAGCATGAGCTTGAGGTGCAGGTCGGAGAGGCCGCGGATGATGGTCTCGTTGAGTTCCTTGTTGTGCTCGACGCGGAAGCACGGGTCTTCCTCGCCGAGCCGCGCGAGCGCGGTGGCGAGCTTTTGTTCCTGCCCCTTGTGCGCAGGTTCGACGGCGAGTCCGAACATCGGATGCGGAAAGTCGATCGGCGCGAGGTGGATATGGTCCTCGTCGTGCGAGTCGTGCAGCACGGCGTCGAAATGGATGTCCTCGACCTTGGCGACCGCGGCGATGTCGCCGGGAATCGCCTGCTCGACCTCGACATGGTCCTTGCCCTTGAGCTTGAACAGATGGCCGACCTTGAACGGCTTCTTGCCGTCGTCGATGAACAGCTGGGTGTCCTTCTTCACCGTGCCCTGGTAAACGCGGAACACGCTGAGCTTGCCGACGAACGGGTCATTGACGATCTTGAAAACGTCAGCGATCACATGCTTGTCCGGATCGGGCGCGGCCTCGATCGGCTGCGCATTCGTGCCGGTGCCCTTCACGAACGGTGGCGGATTGCCTTCGAGCGGATTGGGCAGCAGCTTCGCCGCGATGTCGAGCAGTTCCTTCACGCCCGTGCCATTGCGCGCGGAGACGAAGCAGATCGGCACGAGATGGCCTTCGCGCAGGCATTGCTCGAACGCGTCGTGCAGTTCCTGTCCGGACAGGCCAGCCTCGCCGTCGTCGAGGTAGCGGCCCATCACCGATTCGTTGATCTCCACGACTTGGTCGATGATCTGCTGGTGCGCCTGCGCCACGGACGAGAAATCCGCCTCGCCCTGCGGCTGGAAGAAACAGTCGGCGACGCTCGTGCCGCCCTTCGCCGGCAGGTTGATCGGCAGGCATTCGCCGCCGAATTCGTCGCGCAGCGTTTCGACGATGCCTTCGAGGTCCACGCCTTCATGGTCGATCTTGTTGACGACGAGGATGCGGCACAGGCCGCGCTGCTTGGCGCGCTCCATGATGCGCCGCGTGTGGTGCGCGACGCCGGCCGCGGCGTCGACGACGATCGCGCAGGTTTCCACCGCGCCGAGCGCCGACAGCGCCTGGCCGCGGAATTCGTGGAAGCCGGGCGTGTCGATGAGGTTGACGTGCGCGTCGCCGACGTCGACCGAGGCGATCGACGCCGCGATCGAGTGCTTGCGGTCCTTTTCCATGGCGTCGTGGTCGGACACCGTCGTGCCCTTGTCCACCGAGCCTGCCGTCTGGATTGCGCCGCCGGCATGCAGCAGGGCTTCGAACAACGTGGTTTTGCCGGCGCCCGCTTGGCCTGCGAGGGCGATGTTGCGGATGTCTCGGGTGCTGTAGGACATGGTCGACCTCCCGTTGCGATGGGTGGGACCGTCACGGCGACCGTCTCGCGCGCCCGCGCAGGCGAGCGAGGCCGAGGTCATGGCGGAATGCGCCGCGCCGTTGTTGCGGCGTCGGCATAGACTTGTCCGTTCATGAACGATGGTCAAGGTGCAATGCGCGATCGAGCGCCCGTCGCGGTCTGCGTGCATGGCGCGGGCGGCGGCGGCTGGGAGTGGGCGATCTGGGCACGCGTGCTGTCCGCGCGCGGCTGGCGCGTCGTCGCGCCGGACCTGCTGCCGGCAGCCGATGGCCTGGCCGCAACCACGTTCGACGACTATCGCGCGCAGGTGCTGGCGCGGTGCGCGCAGGCGGCGCCCTTGCCGGTGCTGGTCGGCGCGAGCCTCGGTGGACTGCTTGCGCTTTCCATTGCCACCGCAGTGGATGCACGGGCGCTCGTGCTCGTCAATCCGCTGCCGCCATGGGGTTTGCCGGCCGATGTGCCGACGCCGGACGTCGTGCGCTGGGGCAGCGCTCGGTGTTTCGCCGGCACGCGCCGCGCCATGCCCGACGCCGACGACGCGGCGCGCCTGTACGCATTCCGCGGCTGGCGCGACGAATCCGGAAGCGTACTCGACGAGGCGCGGCGCGGCTTCGCCGTGGAGGCGCCAATCTGTCCGATCCTGGTCATCGCCAGCGACCTTGACGGCGACGTGCCACCTGCGCAAAGCCGCCGGCTCGCGCGTGAATTCGGTGCGGACTTCGATCTCGTCGCCGGTGCGAGCCATCTCGGTCCCCTCCTGGGCCGCAGCGCAGCCGACGTCGCCGGAAACGCAGCCGACTGGCTGCGCCTGCGGCTTCGCGAGACCGAGGTTTAACCTCGGCTTATCGCGCCGCCCGTATCCTGCGGCGTTTTGCGAAACGCGCACCCACCTTGGCCGAAACCGATCGATCCGATTCCGCGCCGCCCGCCGAACGCGAAGTCCTGCTGGACGCGCCCGGTTCGCTGCGCCTGGCGTCCGACGGGTTGCCTTGGCAGCGCAGCCTGCGCTGGGAAAAGCCGACACGGAACCGACGCGTGTTCTGGCTCGGCTTCGCGTTTGCGTTCTTCGTCACCGTGCTTGAACTCGGCGGTTTCGCGCTCGGCATGCGTTCGTACCACAGCACGCACTATCGGCGCGCGACAGCGCCGCAGGTCATCACGGTCCAGCTCATCGAGCCGCCCGGCGAAGTGCCGCCGCCACCGCCCGAACCCGAGCCGCCGATCGTCGTGCGCGCGAGCCGCGTCGCCATCGCGCCGCCGCAGGTCAGGCAGACGCCGCCGCCGCCGCGCCCCGAGGAAGACACGGATGCGATGCGCGCACGTATCGGTTCCGGCGCAGCTGCGCCGGCGCTCAAGCTGTTCAACGCCGACGGCAGCGTGCGCGTGGGCAGCGGTGACGCGCCGATTCAGGCGCCGCCCGACAAAAAACCCAAGACCGAACGCGAAGCCGCCAAGCAACGCTGGGCGCAGATCGAGGAACGCGGCAATCCGCTCGACTGCAAGAAGACGCGCTTCGCCGGCGCGTTCGCGCCCGACATGAGCATCGGCGACAAGGTCGCGTCGAAATACCTCAAGTGGGTCGGCCTCGCCGACGGCCAAGCCATCGCGCATCGTGCGCAGAAACGTGCGGAATCGGGCGGCTGCGAGCCGGCACGATAGAGACGTTCCGCAGTCGCGCCTTCCGGCGATCCTGCAAGGAGCGACATTCCCTGTAGGAGCGGCTTCCGCCGCGATGCTTTTCCTGCAATTCTCGCAAAGCAAGAGCATCGCGGCCGAAGCCAGCCCTGGAAAACCCGCGTCCGCAGGAGCGCCGGAAGGCGAGGCCCGAAATTGCCCATTCGCGCGCACGCAGATGCGATCCCGACGAATCACGTCGCGCCGCAGTTATCCTTGGCCCGCGCCGCCCGGCGTATTTCTTGTTTCGAATCGACGATGCGCAACGACGACGTTCCGCTGTGCGTGGACATGGACGGCACCCTGGTCCTTACCGACCTCGGCGTCGAATCCGTGCTCGCGCTCGTACGGCGCAATCCGCTCTACCTGTTCGCGTTGCCATTCTGGCTGCTGCGCGGCATCGCGCATTTCAAGCGCGAAGTCGCGCGCCGCGTCGAACTCGACATGACGCGCATGCCCTGCGACGAGCGCGTCGTTGAATGGCTGCGCACGCAAGACCATCGTCCCCGCGTGTTGTGCACGGCCGCCGATTCATCGCTTGCCGATGCGATGGCAGCTCACGTCGGATTGTTCGACGCGGTCATCGCCAGCGACGGCACGACGAATCTTTCCGGCACGCGCAAGGCCGCCGCGCTCGTCTCGCGCCATGGCGAACGCGGCTTCGACTATGCGGGCAACGCGCGCCCCGATCTTGCCGTCTGGGCGCATGCGCGCCACGCGATCGCCGTCAACGCGCGCGCAGGCGTGCTGCGCGCGGCGCAGGCGCAGGGGCGCGTGACACGGGTGTTCGCGCGCGCAAGCGGCGCATGGCGCGAGATGGCGCGCGCGCTGCGCCCGCACCAGTGGGCGAAGAACCTGCTCGTCTTCGTCGCGCCGCTCGCGGCGCATCGCACGGACGCCGTGTCGGCGCGGCATGCGCTGGTCGCCTTCGCCGCGTTCTGTCTGTGTGCGTCGGCCGCGTACGTGCTCAACGACCTGCTCGACCTCGACGCCGACCGCCGCCACGCGCGCAAACGCCTGCGTCCGTTCGCGTCGGGCCGTTTGCCGTTGCTCGCGGGGCTGTTCGCGACGCCGCTGCTCACGCTCGCCGCATTCGCGCTCGCGGCGACGCTGTCCGGCCGATTCCTCGCGACCTTGTTCGCCTATGGCACGACGACGCTCGCCTATTCGTTGTGGCTCAAGCGGCTGCCGATCGTCGACGTGCTCGTGCTCGCGGCGCTGTATACGCTGCGCATCATCGGCGGCGGCATCGCGATACCGGTCGACGTGTCCGGCTGGCTGCTCGCGTTCTCGATGTGCCTGTTCCTCGGCCTCGCCATGCTCAAGCGCGACACCGAGCTCGGTCGCCTGCCGGCGACGCCCGATGCCGCGCTCAGCGGCCGCGGTTATCGCGTGCGCCATCACGGCGCGATCCGCGCATTCGGCGTCGTCGCCGGCATCGGCGCGGTCATCGTGCTCGCGTTGTACATCGACAGCACCAAGAGCGCCGCGCTCTACGCGCACCAGCATCGACTGTGGTGGCTCGTGCCGCTGCTGGGCGCCTGGCTTGCGCGCCTGTGGCGTCTCGCCGCGCGCGGGCGCATGCACGACGATCCAATCGTGTTCGCGTTGACGGATGGGGTGAGCCTGGTGGCGCTCGTGCTGGCTGCGGGGATCGTGTTTGCGGCGTTGTGATCCAGCGCCGTGCGATCGAGCGCCCTGGTGATCACTCAGCCGTCCGCGAACACATAGCGCGGGTATGTCGTCCGCGCTTTCTCGGCGGCGGCAAGATCGATGTCGACGGTCGCGAAAGGGGAATCCGCCGACGTCAGCGCCAGCGTTTGCCCGTCGGGGTCGATGATCCAGCCGACGCCGCCGCACGAGCCATCGGAATGCACGCGATTGGATGAGATGCCGAATGCGCCCGCGCACGCGGCCGCGACCTTGCCGACGGCCAGCCATTTCTCGATGGTCGCCGCCGCCGTTGCGCGCGGCGAGATGATCGCGTGCAGCGAGGCGTTCGCGTAACGGCCATAGGTTTCCAGCGCCCATAGCTCGGTGCATATGTTCAGGCCGAATCGCAGCGGGCCGGCGTCGAAGATCGCGAAGTCGTCGTCGCCGCGCGTGAACCAGCGCGCTTCCCAGCCGCCCAGTTCGTTCGGCAGATGGCGTTTGCTGCGCAGCGCCTGATAGCCGCCGTCCGTCGACCAGCGGAAACCTTCATTGAACGGCTTTCCGTGTCGTGTGACGGGTCGCGCGCCAATGACTTGCGCCGCGCCGAGTTCGGGCAGGCGCTCAAGCCACGCATCGCAGGCCGCGACTTGCGTGCCCCAGTATTCGCGATCGAAGGCGTCGCGCATCCACGCCGGCTCGACGAACGCGAATTCGGGCAACACGACCATGTCCGATCGCTGCTCACGCGCGTGCACGCAAAGTCGAGCCCACGCATCCTCGAGCGCGGGACTTTCATGAGGCAATTCACAGACGGTGACGCGCATGGAAGCACTCCTTCGGGTGCTTGACGCTCAAGTTCGGCAAAGCGTCGCAGGCGCGTTCGACGGAACCGGTTGCCCGCCCGTCATGCCGCCGCTTTTCCGGCCTTGAATGGCGCGATGCTCTTGAGCACCTCGTTCATTCGTTCCTTGGTCGTGCGCATGTCGTAGCCGGTCTGCATGTTGATCCAGAAACCGTCAGACAGACCAAAGAAACGCGACAGCCGCAGCGCCGTGTCGGTCGTGATCGAGCGCGTGCCATTGACGATTTCATCAATGCGGCGCTGCTGTACACCAATCTCCTTGGCCAGGCGGTAGTGGGTGATGCCGAACGGCTTGAGGAATTCCTCTTCGAGGATTTCGCCAGGCGTGGGAAACGCAATGCCGGCAGATGTCTTGGTCATGACGGATGGCCTCTCAGTGGTAGTCGACGATTTCCACGTCCTTCGGCCCATTCGGCGTCCATGAGAAGCAGACACGGAATTGGTCGTTGATCCGGATGCTGTGCTGGCCCTTGCGATTGCCGGCCAGTGCTTCGAGTCGATTGCCCGGCGGCACCTTGAGATCGGCAAGTACGCCGGCGCTGTCGAGTACGATCAATTTCCGGAGGGCCGCCGCCTCGAAATTGACGAATCTCCGCACGCGCTTCTGATTCCAAAGCGCTTCGGTGTCCTTGCACCTGAACGTGAGGATCGCCATACGCGCATAGTATCGTTGTTCGATAGTATCGACAAGCGATGCAATTGCCGGGCGACGAGTAGCGACGAGTAGCGACGAGAGCACGACGTTTCCCGCTGTGCGCCTCACAACATCCGCATCAACTCCGCCATCAGCGGCAGCTTGCGCACGCGCACGGTGGTGGCGGCGTAGACGGCGTTGGCGAGTGCGGGTGCGGCGCTCGCGCAGGCGAGCGCGGGGTCGATCGGATCGGCGTTCGAGTCGATGATCTGCACCTGCGTCGCGCGCGGCGAGGCACCGATGCGCAGCAGCGGATAGTCCTGGAAGCCGTGTTGCTGGATGCGGCCGTCCTTGAGCGTGATCGCTTGGTACAGCGCCGCGGAAACGCCATCGAGCGTCGCGCCGGCGACTTGCGCCTCCGCGTTGAGCGGATTGACGACGCGGCCGATGTCGGCGACGCAGACGGCGCGGTGGATCAGCAATTGCCGGCCTTCGACCGATACCTCGAACGCATGCGCGAAGCAGCCGCCGGCGACGGCGTGGCAGGCGATGCCGAGTCCGTGGCCGTTGGTGCGCGGCGTCGTCCAGTCGATGCGCGCCGCGCATTCGCGCAGCGCGTGCGCGAGGCGCGCGGTGTCGAAACCGCCGGTCCGTGCCGGCGCGTGCGCGTCCTCGAGCATCGCCAGACGCAGTTTGACCGCGTCCTGGCGCGAGACAATGGCGAGCTCGTCGATGAAGCTCTCGACCGCGAATGCGCGGAATGCGTCGAGCCACGCGCCGGCGGCGAGCGGCAGGCGCGTCGGCAACGCGAAGAACGCCTGTTCGAGATGCGCGACGTGGCCCGCGGGGAACGCGGCCGCTTCGAGCAGGCCGGCATTCGGCGTCTTCGCATCGAGCGGCGTCGCCGCGCAGCGGTGCGACCACGCGGAAATGCGGTTGTGCGCATCGAGTGAAGCGGCCAGCGCGTGCACGCCGAACGGGCGGTAGCGGTCGTGCCGCAGGTCGTCCTCGCGCGTCCACATGAGCTTGACCGGCTTGCCTGCCGCTTTCGCCACGACGACGGCTTCGGCGACGTAGTCGTTGTCGAGGCGGCGCCCGAAGCTGCCGCCGCCGCGGGGCATTTCGATCGTGATGTCCTTGCGCTGCAGGCCGGTGAGTTTGGCGACGAGGCGCGAGGCGCCGTCGGGATCCTGCAGCGGCGCGACGAGGCGCGCGCCGTCCTGGCGGATGTCGACGAGCGCGCCGGGCGGTTCGAGCATCGCGTGGGCGAGGAAAGGCAGTTCGTAGCGCGCTTCCAAGCGATGACGGGCGGGCTGCTTGCGCAGCTTCGCGGCGTCGCCGTCGCTGCGCACGACGATGGCGCCGTCGCCGGAATCGAGCGCGGTATGCGCGCGGCCGACGAGAGCGGCGCTCGATTCGGGTTCGGCGTCCGCGTCGGCGGGTTTCCATTCCACGACGAGCGCGTCGCGGCCCTGCAGCGCGGCCCAGGTATGTTCGGCGAGCACGGCGACGCCAGCGGGCAATGCTGCGGCGGCATTCTTCGGCAATTCGATGACGTCGACGACGCCGGCGACCCGGCGCGCCTTGGCATCGTCGAACGTCGCGAGCGTGCCGCCCGGGAACGGACAACGCGCGATCACCGTGACCAGCGCGTTCGCGGCGTAAGCGTCGATGCCATAGAGGCGATGCCCGGTGACGATCGCGCGTGCGTCCGCGGTGCGCACGGGCTTGCCGACGATCGCATACGCATCGGGTTTTTTCAGCGGCGGCGACTTGTCCGGCGGCGCGATCGCCGCGGCGCTGCGCGCAAGCGCGCCGTAGCTGAGCTTGCGGCCGTCGGGCGCGAGCACTTCGCCGGCCTGCGTGCGCAGTTGTTCGGCGGGCAGTTTCCATTCCTGCGCGGCGGCCTGCACGAGCAGCCAGCGCGCGCTCGCGCCGGCCTCGCGCAGGTGCGTCTGCGCCGCGGCGCTTGCCGCGTCGATGCCCTGCGCGCCGTAGACGCTGGCCGCGCCGTCGCCGTCGCCGTCGGCGTAGCCGTAAGGCAGCTGCACGACGCGTACCTGCGACCAGTCCACGTCGAGTTCCTCGGCGACGAGCATCGGCAGGTCGGTGAACACGCCCTGGCCGACTTCGCAGGCCGGTGCGCCGATGACGATGCGGTTGTCGCGTTCGATGCGCACGAACGGGCCGACCGCGGTGAGGTCGTCGCCGAGCAGTTCCGGCGGTACGTTGGGTTGCGGCGCGGCGCGCAGGCGCGGCGCGACGAGCAGCGCGCCCGCAGCGGTCAGCGAAATCTGGATGAAGCGGCGCCGGCCGCGATCGACGGGTGCGCTCACTTCTTCTCGCCCATGAGTTCGGCGGCGCGCGCGATCGCGCGGCGGATGCGCGGATAGCTGCCGCAGCGGCACAGGTTCGCGATGGTCGCGATGTCGTCCTCGCTCGGGCGCGGCTTGCGCTTGAGCAGGTCGGCGGCGGCGATGATCTGGCCGCTCTGGCAATAGCCGCACTGCATCGCGTCGATTTCGATCCACGCCTGCTGCACCGGATGCAGCGAATCGCCTTCGAGGCCTTCGATCGTCGTCACCGCGTGGCGCGCGGCGTCCTTCATCGGCAGCATGCAGGCGCGCGCGGGCTTGCCGTCGACGAGCACCATGCACGCGCCGCACTGGCCGTTGCCGCAGCCGTACTTGGCGCCGGTCAGGCGCAGCGCGTCGCGCAGGAACCAGAGCAGCGGCATCGCAGGGTCGCCGTCGTGGAAATACGGCTTGCCGTTGATGGTGACGGGCAGCGGCGCGGCCGGACGCGGCGGGTTGGCGCGGGCGGCGGGCGCACCAGGCGGCGTCGTGGCTGGCGTTTCTGGGGGATTGGGCATCCGCGCATTGTGGCATCGGCGCGGCGACGCGGCGAGATCGGCCGCCGCGTCGCCGGAACGGCCGCGGGCGCTCAGTTGAAGCCGTTGACGAAGATGATGTCCGAATCGACCTCGAACGCGCCGATGTCGAGGGCCCCGCCGCGCGGGCGCAGGAAGCCGCGGCCGCGCTGGTCGAACCCGGTCGTCGGCGCGCCGCCGTGGTCGATCGCGTAGCTGCCCGCGCGAAGCGCATGCGTGCGCGTCAGGCCGCCGTTGTCGGCGAGCGGGTAGAGGTCTGCGGCCGTTCCGCCGGCGACGCTGCCGGGCGGCATCAGGATGTGGGCGAACGCCTGCAGCATGTTGTGGTCGCCCGTCGACGTGGTGTTTTCCGGCGCGTCGAGGTCGAAATCCGTGCCGTTGGCCGTATTGGCGACGATGATCGTGCTCTCGATGTGCGGCGTGCCTTCGAGGTAGACGGCGCCGACGAGCGAGCCCGTCGAGGTGTTGAACGCGATCGTGTCGGAATACAGCGACGTGCTGATGCGCGCGAACAGCGCGCTGCCGGCGGATTCGGACTGGTTGCCGGAAATGGTGCTCGTGCTGATCACCGAGTCGGTCGCCACGGCCGTGGTGTTGTCGACGAACAGGCCGCCGCCGAACGTGGCGCTGTTGCCCGACACGGTCGACATCAGCATGCCGATGCCGTCGAGCGCGATGATGCCGCCGCCCTCGGATGCGAGGCCGCCGCTGGCAATGTTGTCGGCGATCGTCGAGTTGAAAACGAGCAGGCTGCCTTTCACGTAGAGGCCGCCGCCGAACGCCATCGCGTTCTCGGACGCGGCCAGGTTGCCGGTGATGCGGCTGTCGCGCAGCGTCACGTCGCCGGTCGCGAAGATGCCGGCGCCCATCGCGTTGCCGCTGTCGCTGGCGTTGACGATCGAGCAGTTGTTGACCTGCGAGCGCAGCAGGATCACGTTGCCGGCCGACCAGATGCAGCCGCCCTGGCCGCCTGTGCCCTGGTATTTGGCGTCGGCGACGATGAGGTCGTCCAGCTCCAGCGTGCCGCCGCCGAAATGATTGATCGCGTTGTTGTAGTGGTGCGGCTGCGCGGAATAGCCGCCGTCGATGGTCAGGTGGTGGTCGGCCGGGCCGAGCAGGGTGAGGTCGATGGCCGTCGTCACCAGCGCGCCCGTGGTCAACGTGATCTTGCTGCAGGCCAGTCCACTGAGATCGATGACGTGGCTGGCGGGCGTGACGCTGGCGATCGCCGCGCGCAGGCTGCCCGCGCCGGAGTCGTTGCAGTTGGCGACGTTGATCGCGCGCGGCCGCGGCGGCGGGCCTTGCGTCGATGCTGCCGCGGACGCGTGCGTGGCCGGCAGCGCCAGCGCGAGGGTCAGCGCCGCGACGAGGCGCTGCGGACGAAGCGGAACGGAGAAGCGGGACATGGGCGATCCTGATCGGTGCGGGAAACCGTCGCCAAGGCGGCGGATTTCCACACACACGCAGGATCGGGCGCGAAGTGACATCGCGCCGCATGGAAATTTTCAGCGCGCCGGCAGGCGCCGCCAGATCCAGTACACCGGCAGCCCGGCGAGCGTGATCAGAGCACCCATGCCCGCATCGGCGGGGCGTTGCCAGATCGTCACCGCGACAACCCACAGCACGACGACGAGGAACGCGATCGGCAGCAGTGGGTAGAGCGGCACGCGGAACGAGGCGGCTTCCATCGAGCGCGCGCGGCGATACCAGAACAGCGTGGCGATCACCGCGGCCATGCCGATCCAGTCGCCGACCGTCGAATAGTTGAGGAGCTGGTCGAAGGTGCCCGTGAGCGCGAGCACGATCGCCCATGCGGCGAGCAGGAGCAGGGCGACGTTGGGCGAACGCCAGCGCGGGTGGAGTTTGCCGGCGGAGCGGAAGAACACGCCGTCCGCGCCCATGACCTGGAACACGCGCGCCGCGCCAATCATCGCGATGTTGCAGAAGCCGAGCGTGGAAATCGCGATGCCCGCGGCGATGACGCGCGCGCCGGGCTCGCCGAGCGCGCGGCGCATGAGGTCGGCGGCCGGCGCGTTGCTCGCGGCGAGGCCGTCGTGGCCGAGCACGGCGAGGTAGGCGAGGTTGGCGAGCAGATAGCACGCCGCGACGAGCAGCATGCCGAACACCAGCGCGCGCGGAATCGTGCGCTGCGGATCGCGCAATTCGCCAGCGATGTCGTTGACGTAGTACCAGCCGCCGTACGAGAACAGCACGGGCATGAGCGCGCCGATGAAGGCGAGCGGACTCACCGCTGCGGGCGGCGCGCTCGGCGCCGGTGCGCCGCGCACGGCGAGTCCGACCGCAATGAGCAGCGCGATCGCGGCGAGCTTGAGCACGGTGAGGATGTTCTGCGCGAGCGAGCCGGCGCGGATGCCGAACCAGTTGATGCCGGCGAGGAAGACGATTGTGCCGACTGCCCACGGCCCGGGGTTGTCGATCTTCGCGCCGAATGCCGCGGCCGCGTATTGCACGAACACGGTCGCCACCGCCGCGAGCGAGCCGGAGTGGTTGACGACGAGCAGGTTCCAGCCGTAGACGAAGGCGACGACGAGCCCGAACGCCTCGCGCAGGTAGACGTAGCCGCCGCCCGCGTTCGGCCGCCGCGTGCCCAGCTCCGCGTAGCACAGCGCGCCGATCAGCGCGATCACGCCGCCGATGGCCCACGCCAGCAACTGCTCGCCGGCCGACGTCGTCGCGCGCGCGATCGACGACGGCGTGAGGAAGATGCCCGAACCGATGACGCCGCCGACGACGACCATGGCCGCGTCCCAAGTGTTCAGGCGGCGCGCGTAGCCGACTTCTTGCGTATCCATCCGGTGCCCCTTCGCTGGAAGCGGCAAGCATCGCGGTTCGCCTCCGGCGTGTCGAGCGCGCACCGCCGAATCACGCGCGCATCGCCCGCAAATCGCCCTGTGCGCGGCCCGGCACGCGCCGCGGTTTGCGTTATGCTGCGCCGCAGAATCGCAATCCTGATCTTTTCGTGCCGTCTTCCATGAGCGCAGCCTCTCCGATGCCGCCGGCGTCGATGCCCTGGGTCGTCGCCAAGTTCGGCGGGACCAGCGTGTCGACGCGCCCGCGCTGGGAAAACATCGCGCGCATCGCTTCCGCGCATCGTGCGAGCGGCCGCCGCGTGCTCGTCGTCGTCTCGGCGCTGTCGGGCGTCACCGACCTGCTCAAGCGCATCGCCGAAAGCGGTGCGGACGAATCCGTCGCGCGCGCCGCGCAGGTCGAAATCGTCGCGCGCCACAACGCGCTGCTCGGCGACCTCGAACTGCCGCAGCGCAACGCGCTCGAAGGCTGGCTCGCGCGGCTCGACCAGCTCATCACCGACACGCGCCGCGCGACGCGCTTGCTCGACTGGCAGGCCGAGGTGTTTTCGCTCGGCGAACTGATGTCGAGCACGCTCGGCGCGCGCTTCCTCGCCACGCAGGGACTCGACGCGCACTGGCTCGACGCGCGCGGGCATCTCGTCGCGCAGCCGCTCGCCAACCAGGGCGCGTGGAGCAGAACCTTGTCGGCGACGGTTCCCGCGGCGCCGGACGCCGCCTTCGCAAGCGCGCTCGCCGCGCGTGGCGACTGCTTCATCACGCAGGGCTTCATCGCACGCGACGCCGACGGCAAGACCGTGCTGCTCGGCCGCGGCGGTTCGGACACTTCGGCCGGTTGCTTCGGGGCGATGCTGCGCGCCGAATGCGTGGAAATCTGGACCGACGTGCCCGGCATGTTCAGCGCCAATCCGCGGCTCGTGCCCGAAGCGCGCCTGCTCGCGCGGCTCGACTACGAGGAAGCGCAGGAAATCGCCACCACCGGCGCCAAGGTGCTGCACCCGCGTTCGCTCGGGCCGCTGCGCCGCGCAGGCGTGCCGCTGGTCATCAAGGACACGTATCGCTCGCATCTCGCAGGCACCGAAATCCGTGCCGTTGCCAGCGATGCCGCGCCGTGCGTGAAGGCGATCAGCGCGCGCAAGGGCGTCACGCTGATCTCGATGGAAACGGTCGGCATGTGGCAGCAGGTCGGTTTCCTCGCCGACGTGTTCGAGGCGTTCAAGCGCCATGGTTTGTCCGTCGACTTGATCGGCTCGGCCGAAACCAACGTCACCGTGTCGCTCGATCCGAGCGAGAACCTCGTCAACTCCGACGTGCTCTCCGCGCTCGCGACCGACCTCGCCAGGGTCTGTCGCGTCAAGGTCATCGCGCCGTGCGCGGCGATCACGCTGGTCGGCCGCGGCATGCGTTCGCTGTTGCACAAGCTCTCGACCGTGCTCGCCGAGTTTGGCGCGCTCGACGTGCACCTGATCAGCCAGTCGTCGAACAACCTCAACCTCACCTTCGTCGTCGACGAGGCGCTGGTCGACGACCTGATCCCGCGCCTGCACGCGCTGCTCATCCGCGCCGACGCGCTGCGCGCGGAAGACGGTGCCGTGTTCGGGCCGAGCTGGCGCGAGCTCGAAGCGGGCGGCGCCGCGCCGGTGCGCGAGACGTGGTGGCGACGCGAGCGCGACGCGCTGCTCGCGCTCGCTGCGGAAGCGACGCCGCGTTACGTCTACTCGCTCGGCGCCGTGCGCGCGCAGGCACGCGCGCTGCGCGCGATCGGCTCGGTCGATCGCTGGCATTACGCGCTCAAGGCGAATCCGCATCCGGCGATCCTGCGCGTGCTGCACGAGGAAGGCTTCGATTTCGAGTGCGTGTCGCTCGCGGAAATCGAGGCCGTGCGCGCGACGCTGCCCGCGCTCGCGCCCGAGCGCATCCTGTTCACGCCGAACTTCGCGCCGCGCGACGAGTACGCCGCCGCGCTCGCGACCGGCGCACGCGTCACGCTCGACGCGCTGCATCCGCTCGAACACTGGGGTGCGCTGTTCGCCGACCGCGGGATTCACCTGCGCGTCGACCTCGGCGTCGGCCGCGGCCACCACGACAAGGTGAAGACCGGCGGCGCCGCGTCGAAATTCGGCGTCGCGCTCGACGAGGTCGACGCGTTCCGCGCGCTCGCGCGAAAGGTCGGCGCGCGCATCGTCGGCCTGCACGCGCACCTGGGTTCGGGCATCCTCGACGCGAATCATTGGCGCTCGGTGTACGCGCAACTCGCGAGCCTCGCCGAACGCTTCGCGCGCATCGAGTCGCTCGATATCGGCGGCGGCCTCGGCGTGCCCTCGCGCCCCGACGAATCGGCGCTCGACCTCGGCGCGCTCGGCGCCGCACTCGCCGAGGTCAAGGACGCCTATCCGCAATTCCATCTGTGGATGGAGCCAGGCCGATTCCTCGTCGCCGACGCCGGCGTGCTGCTCGCGCGCGTCACGCAGAACAAGCGCAAGGGGTCTGTGCACTACGTCGGCATCGACGCCGGCATGAATTCGCTGATCCGCCCGGCGCTGTACGAGGCCTGGCACGAGATCGTCAACCTCACGCGCCTGCGCGAACCCGCCGCGCGGATGGCCCAGGTCGTCGGGCCGATCTGCGAAAGCGGCGACGTGCTCGGCGCGAACCGCCGCCTGCCCGAATGCAGGGAAGGCGACGTGATCCTCATCGCGCAAACCGGTGCCTACGGCGCGGCGATGGCCTCGCGCTACAACCTGCGCGAACCGGCGGCGGAGGTGGTGCTGTGAGCATGACAACGGCCAATCCGCGCGCCGCCCGCGTTTTTCGCTTCGTCCGCCGCGATTACGCCGACGGCGTCGCTTCGCTCGTCTACGCGTTCGACGACGGCCCGGAACTCGTCGAGCGCATCGTGTTTCCCGATGCGCCGACGCTCGCGCCCGTGCGTGCGCACGCATTCGAAGCTGCGCTCGACCTGCTGCATCTCGTCGCCGGCGTGAGCTACTACAAGGCCGGCGTGCCAGGCGAAATCCGCGTCGAGTCGACGACGCTGGACGCGGCCACGGCGACCTTCCTCGATGCGCTTTACCTGCACGGCCTCGGCGAGTTCGCGTACCACAACAAGCTTGATTTGCGCGGACGCATCCGCTTTGCGGCGGGCGTCGATGCAAGCGCATCGGCAGCCGCGATCGGCTTGCCGCAGCGCACGCTCGTGCCGATCGGCGGCGGCAAGGATTCGCTGGTCAGCGTGGAAATCCTGAAAGCAACGGGCGTCGACGCGACCGCCGTGTGGGTCGGCAACTCGCCATTGATCGAGGCTTGCGCGGCGCGCACCGGATTGCCGCTGCTCAACCTGCGCCGCGAGTTGTCGCCGCTGCTGTTCGAGTACAACAAGGTCGGCGCGTACAACGGCCACATCCCGGTCACGGCGATCAATTCGGCGATCCTCGTCGTCGCGTCGATCCTCTACGGCTTCGACGCGATCGCGTTTTCGAACGAACGCTCCGCATCGAGCGCGACGCTCGAATACGACGGCCAGCCGGTCAACCACCAGTGGAGCAAGGGCTGGGACTTCGAACGCGCGTTCGGAGAACTCGTGCAGGCGCGCGTCGCGGCCGATCTCCATTACTACTCGCTGCTGCGGCCGTTGTCGGAACTCGCCGTCGCCGAACGGTTCGCGCGTGCCGCGCGCTACGACGACGTGTTCTCGAGCTGCAACCGCAACTTCCGCATCCTCGGCCCGAAGCCGGCGGATCGCTGGTGCGGGCAATGCCCGAAATGCCATTTCGTGTTCCTCGCGCTGGCGCCGTTCATGCCCAAGCCGCGCCTGCTCGCGATCTTCGGCCGCAACCTGCTCGACGACGCGGCGCTCGCGCCCGGCTTCGACGCGCTCATCGAATACCGCGACCACAAGCCATTCGAATGCGTCGGTGAAGGCGCCGAATCGCGCGCCGCGTTCGCCGTGCTGGCCGAGCGTGCGGAGTGGCGTGAGGACGCGCTCGTATCGCGCTTCGCCGAAGAGATCGCGCCGCAACTCGACGCCGGAGGCCTTGTCCTCGCGCCGCTGCTCGAACCCTCGGGCGAACATCGCATCCCGGAGCGGCTCGCGCCGTTCGTGTTCGATGCACGGCGCTGACGATCCGCGCGGCAACGGGTTCGCAGCGCTCGCCGGCCGGCGCGTCGCGGTGTGGGGCTGTGGACGGGAAGGTCACGCCGCGCTCGCCGCGCTGCGTTCGCGCCTGCCGGCGCTGCGGCCGACGCTGTTCTGCAGCGAGGCCGAGGCGCGGGCGATTGCCGACGGCGCGGCCTTCGACGTCGTCGTGACGCCGCCGAGCGCGGCGGACCTGTCGAGCTTCGACGTCATCATCAAGTCGCCCGGCATCAGCGCCTACAGGCCGGAGATCCTCGAAGCGCAGCACAACGGCACGCGCTTCACGTCCGGCACTGCGTTGTGGTTCGCCGAGCATCCCGATGCGCGCGTGATCGCGGTGACGGGCACCAAGGGCAAGAGCACGGTCACGGCGCTCGTCGCGCACCTGTTGCGCGCACTCGGGCGCCGCGTCGCGCTGGCCGGCAACATTGGCCTGCCGCTGCTCGAACTGCTTGACCCGCCGGCGCCGCCCGACTGGTGGATCGTGGAGCTGTCGAGTTTCCAGACGCGCGAGGCGGCGGGCGTCGAAGTCGCCGTCATCAACAACGTATACGAGGAACACCTCGACTGGCACGGCACACGCGAGCGTTACGCGCAGGACAAGCTCGCGCTGGCCGCGCGCGCACGCACGCTGGTCGCCCACGCGGCGTTGCGCGGACAGGTGGCGCCGCATCCGCGGTTCGTCGCCTTCGGCGCCAATGACGGCTGGCACGTCGAAGGCGGTGCGATCCGCCGCGACGGACAGGTCGTTTTCGATCTCGCGCGCTCGCCGCTGCCGGGCGCGCACAACGCCTCGAACCTGTGTGCCGCGCTCGCGGCGCTCGATGTCGCCGGCGAGGACGCGATCGCGGCCGCGGCGGCGATTGCCGGTTTCCATCCATTGCCGCATCGCCTGCAGACGCTGGGCGAACGCGACGGCATCACCTGGATCGACGACAGCATCGCGACGACGCCGCAGGCGACACTCGAAGCGCTGGCGAGCCTGCGCGGCCGCGAAGTCGTCGTGCTCGTCGGCGGCCACGATCGCGGCCTCGACTGGCGCGCGTTTGCCGAGGCGGTGCGCGCGACGCCACCGCGCGCGATCGTCGCGATGGGTGCGAACGGGGCCCGCATCGCCGCGCAGTTGCGCGAGGCCGGCGGCGCGTACCGCCTGCAGGAAGCGGCCACGCTCGACGCCGCCGTCGCCTGTGCGCGCACGCTCGCAGGTGAGCGGGGCGTGATCCTGCTGTCGCCCGGCGCGCCGAGCTTCGACCAGTTCAGGGACTATGCCGCGCGCGGCTGCCGTTTCGCCGAACTCGCCGGCTTCGATCCCGCGAAGATCGGCCGGATCGAAGGCCTCGGCATCGCCTGACCGCATGCGCCCGCGTCGCGGCGGGCCGTGCGAACATGCGCGCATGAAACGCTATCTCGTGCTCGTCATGCGCAATCCCGGTTTCGATGCGTCGCTGATCGACGCGCATCGACAATTTCTCGACGACTTGCGCGCGCAGCGGCGCATCGAATTGTCGGGCGGATTCTCCGACCATTCCGGCGGCGCCTACCTGCTGCGCGCGGAGTCGCTGGGCGAGGCGCGCACGTTCGCCGAGCGCGATCCGCTGCACCTGCAACGCGCATCGACGATCGCCGTGCACGAGTGGAACGCGGCATGAGCGCGAACGATGCGTCCACGCGCGTCTGGGACCTGCCGACGCGCCTGTTCCACTGGTCGCTCGTGCTGCTGATCGCGCTGCAGTACGCGAGCGGCGAATTCGGCTGGTTGTCGATGGACTGGCACTTCCGCCTTGGCTACGCGACGCTGGCCCTCGTCGTGTTCCGCGTTCTGTGGGGTTTCCTCGGCTCGCAGACGAGCCGCTTCGGCGATTTCCTGCGCGGCCCGCGCGGCGTGTCGCGCTACGCGGCCGATCTCGTGCGCGGCCGCGCGGGACACGCGCCCGGGCACAACCCGCTCGGCGGCTGGTCGGTGCTGCTCATGCTCGCCTCGGTGGCGATGCAGGCGGTCAGCGGCCTGTTCTCGAGCGACGACATCAGCGAGGACGGCCCGCTCGTCGCGCGTGTTTCCGGCGCGACCGTGCAGTGGATGACGTGGCTGCACCACGCCAATCGCTGGCTGCTGCTCGTGCTCATCGCCTTGCACGTCGGCGCAGTGCTCGCGCATGGGTTGCTGCGCAACGAGAACCTCGTCGCGGCGATGCTGCACGGCCGCGCGCGACATGCCGGCGCGCGCGCATTGCGATTCGTTTCGTCCTGGCGCGCGTTGCTCCTGCTCGCGATCAGCGCCGCGGCGGTCTGGGCATTGGTCGCGTGGGGCGAGGCGGGCTGAGGCGCCGCCTCGCGGCGGTGGTCAATCCCTGCTGCGGTATTTCTCGTGGCAGCTCTTGCACGCCCGCGCGGTCTTGCCGAACTGGTCCTTGATCTTCGCCTCGTCGCCGCCCTTCGCCGCGTCGGCGAGCGCCTGCGACTGCTTCACGAAGTCGTCCATCTTCGCCTTGAAGTCGTCCATGTTGCTCCAGATTTCCGGCTTGGCGGCCGTTTTCGCACCGCTGTCCGAACCCTTCGGGAAACCTTCGAGCAGCTGCGGCGCGAGCGCGGCGACGCGATCGGCGTGCAGCGCGAATTCGCTCGCGTTCCAGGGTGTCTTGCCCTTGACCATCTGCGCCATCGGGCCGACGTTCCAGCCAATGACGTTGTAGACGCTCTGCCGGTATTCGATGGCGTCTTCCGGCTTGCCAGCGGCGAAGGCGGTGCCGGCGAGCAGCGCGGCCAGGCTCAGGCTCAGGGTGGCGATGCGCATGGCGTTTCCCGGTGGCTGGCGGAGCGGCGAGTCTAGCAGTCCTGCGTTCATCGAACCGGAAGCGCGAGGTCTATGATGGCGCGTTCCCGCCGCCGAGGAGACCGCCATGCGTACGAGTCTGTTTGCTTTCGCGTTGCTGTTCGCGCTGCCCGTGCAGGCGGCGATGGTGTCCAGGCCGCTCGATTACGAAGTCGGCGGCAAGAAGATGCAGAGCGTGCTCGTTTACGACGACACGACGAAGACGCCGCGACCCGGCCTCGTGATGACGCCGGACTGGCTCGGCATCACGCCGGACAACCTCGCGCTGGCGAAGCAGATCGCGGGCAGGGACTACGTGGTCCTCGTCGCCGACGTCTACGGCGCCGACGTGCGGCCGAAGAATCCGGACGAGGCCGGCAAGGCGACCAAGGCGATGTACGCCGACCGCGGTGCGCTGCGTGCGCGCATCAACGCCGCGCTCGCGCAACTGAAGTCGCAGGCCGGCAAGGCGCCGCTCGACGGCACGCATTGGGGCGCGTTCGGTTTCTGCTTCGGCGGCGCGACCACGCTGGATCTCGCGCGCAGCGGCGCGGATGTCGCCGGCGTCGTGTCCTTCCACGGCAATCTCGCCGGCGACGCCTCGTTCAAGGACGACATCAAGGCCAGGGTGCTCGTGCTGCATGGTGCCGACGACAAGTTCGAATCGCCCGAGCAGATCGCCGCGTTCCAGCAGGAAATGCGCGACGCGGGGGCCGACTGGCAGTTCGTCAGCTACGGCGGCGCGGTGCATTGCTTCGCGATCCCGACCGCCGACGGCGCGGTGCCCGGCTGCAAATACGATCCGCCTGTCGCCCGTCGCGCACTCGCGCAGATGCATGCGTTCTTCGCCGAGGCGTTCGCACCGCACCACTGACACCGTTCAATCGATTCCATTCCGGAGATTTCCATGGCCGCCAGGCAATCGTGGTTCCTGCGTTTCGCCAATGGCGCGGCGCGCGCGACGGGCAAGCCGCTTACGTTCGTGCTCGCGGTCGTCGTCGTCGCGGTCTGGGCGATCAGCGGGCCGCTGTTCCATTACAGCGACACGTGGCAGCTCGTCATCAACACCGGCACGACGATCGTGACCTTCCTCATGGTGTTCCTGATCCAGAACACGCAGAACCGCGATTCGGAAGCGATGCACGTCAAGATGGACGAGCTGATCCGCGCGCTCGAAGGCGCGCACAACGCGCTGCTCGATCTCGAGGAACTGGAAGATGGCGAACTCGACCGCATCCGCGAGCGCTATCGAAAACTGGCAGGCAAGGCGCGCGACGACATCAAGGCCGGTGGCCGCGACATCGGCTGCGACGAGGTCGACGCGACGGACAACGACCGCGCCTGAGCTGCGGATTCAGCGCGTGCGGTCGACCGCGTGGTCGGCGAGCACGCCGAGCGCGTCGCGCGCGTCGGAGGGCGGCAGTGCTTCGAGTGCCGCGCGCGCGGAGCGCGCATACGCATGCGCCTGCTCACGCGAGGCATCGAGCGCATCGGTGGCATGGATCGCGGCAAGCACGTCGTCGAGCGCGTCGAGGCCGCCGGTGCGGATCGCCTGCTTGAGCATCGCGGCCTGCTCCGGCGTGCCGCGTTCGATCGCGAGGATCAGCGGCAGCGTCGGCTTGCCTTCGGCGAGGTCATCGCCGATGTTCTTGCCGAGCGTGCCGGCGTCCGAGGCGTAGTCGAGCACGTCGTCGGCGATCTGGAACGCGTAGCCGAGGTCGAGGCCGTAGCGCACGAGCGCGTCCTCCTGCGCGCGCGGCAGGTTCGCGAGTACGGCGCCCAGGCGCGTCGCCGCGGCGAACAGCACGGCGGTCTTGCGCTCGATGACGTCGAGATACGCCTGCTGGCCCGTGTCGGGATTGCCGATGTTGAGCAGCTGCAACACCTCGCCTTCGGCGATGCGGTTGGTGGTGTCGGCGAGGATACGCATGACGCGCATGTCGTCGAGCTCGACCATCATCTGGAACGAACGCGAGTACAGGAAATCGCCGACGAGCACGCTCGCCGCGTTGCCCCACACCGCGTTCGCGGTCTGGCGGCCGCGGCGCAGGTCCGATTCGTCGACGACGTCGTCATGCAGCAACGTCGAGGTATGGATGAATTCGATCACCGCGGCGAGCTGCGCGTGATGCGCGCCGTCGTAGCCCGCGGCGCGAGCGGCGAGTACGTGCAGCATCGGCCGCAGGCGCTTGCCGCCGCCGCCGACAATGTGCTCGGCAATCTGGTTGACCAGCACCACGTCGGAAGCGAGCCGCGCGCGGATCAGCGCATCGACCGCCGCCATGTCGGTTGTGGCCAGCGCCTGGACATCGGTGAAGCGTGCAACGCGGGCGGGAGCTTGCGGCAGGGCGGACATCAGCGGACAGGAGCGGGTGCGGGGGCGCAAGTATAGCGGCGCCGCAGTCGCGGGCCGCTGCCGGCGCGCATGCGGGCGTCCGGCGCTGCGCTGGTTAGAATCGGATTTTCCGTGTCCGTGGTAAATCGATGAATCGATTCCTGCCCGAATGGCTGCAGCCCTCGCTCGACGTAGTCGAGACCACATTGAGCGTTCTGCTCGTGCTGCTCGCGGCGTGGCTCGTGCGCCGTCTGTTGCACGGCATCGCGCGGCGCATGCGCGAGCGCTACCAGTTTTCGGAGAAGATGATGGCGGTGCCGCTGCGCGTCGCGGGCACGATGGTCAACATCGCCGCGTTGTTCGCGATCCTGCAGCTGCTCGGCGTTTCCGGCGCGGTGTTGTGGACGGCGTTCACGGGCTTTGCCGCGGTCGGCGCGGTCGCCTTCTTCGCCGCGTGGAGCGTGCTTTCGAACCTGTTCTGCACGCTGCTCATCGTCGTCATGCGACCCTTCCGCCTGCACGACTGCATCGAAGTGCTCGAAAACGGCGAAAAGGCCGGTTTCAAGGGCGTTGTCGTCGACATCAACATGGTCTACACGACCCTGCTCGAAGACGCCGGCACGACGCTTCAGGTGCCCAACAACCAGTTTTTCCAGCGCACGACGCGGCGCTGGCCGCCGTCGGCGGGCGATCGTCCTGCAACAGGCATGGGCATCGGCTGACGCGCGGATGCGGCGATCGCCGGCTTCCGCGCTCCGGCCGGCATGCGATACTTCACGTCATCCCTGTTCCAGCGCAGAGACAACCATGGCACGCGGCATCAACAAGGTCATCCTCGTCGGCAATCTCGGCGCCGATCCCGAAACGCGCTACACGGCCAACGGCGGTGCGATCACCAACATCCGCCTTGCGACCTCCGAGCAATGGCGCGACAAGCAGAGCGGCGAGAACCAGGAACGCACCGAGTGGCATCGCGTGGTGCTGTTCGGCAAGCTCGGCGAGATCGCCGGCGAATACCTGAAGAAGGGCCGGCAGGTCTACATCGAAGGCTCGCTGCGCACGAACAAGTACACGGACAAGGAAGGTGTCGAGCGCTATTCCACCGACATCGTCGCCAACGAGATGCAGATGCTCGGCGGACAAGGTGGCGGTGGCGAGGGCGGTTACTCGCGCGGTGGCGATGAAGGCGGTTATTCGCGTGGCGGCGGTGGCGGCGGCGGTTACAACCGCGGCGAACGCTCGGGCGGAGCATCGCGTCCGCCGCAGCAGAATGCGCCCGCGCGCCAGGCGCCGCCGGCGGACAGCTTCGAGGACGACGACATTCCGTTCTGAGTTCGATGCCGCGTGCGGCGGAGGCTTGCCGGTTCTTTGTGTTGCCTTCGTCGACGTGGACGAGCTGCGGCGGCCACCCACGCAAGGTCTTGCCGTCTCGCTGAGGCGCGGCGACGTTCGCCGGCGCTGCGGGGCGTCTGGCCTGACCGGTCAGATCATGATATCGCCCGACGATCACGTTCTCAGGGCATGCGGCGACGCTCACCACCAGCGGGCACACGCTCGCCGCCGAGGCCAACCTCGTCGCGACCAGCGACCTCTATCCATCCTGCACGTATCAAGGACGCCATTGGCGAGTGCGTCGGTCGAAAGTTACGATAGGCCAAGGCCGGGAGACCGGTCCTCCGCCTGTCGAGGACTCAAGAATCCGCATGAAAACATTGCTCGTCACCGGCGGTGCCGGCTTCATCGGCGGCAATTTCGTGCTCGGCGCGTTGGCACAGGGCGGCGTGCGCATCGTCAATCTCGATGCGCTCACCTACGCCGGCAACCGCGACACGCTGGCCGCCGTCGAAGGCCGTGACGATCACGTTTTCGTGCACGGCGATATCGGCGATGCCGACTGCGTGCGCCGCGTGCTCGCCGAACACGCGCCCGATGCGATCGTCAACTTCGCCGCCGAGTCGCATGTCGACCGTTCCATCGACGGCCCCGCAGCGTTCGTGCAGACCAACGTCGTCGGCACGTTGAACCTGCTCGAGTGCGCGCTCGCGTACTGGCGCGCGCTGCCGCTGGAAAAGCAGGACGGTTTCCGCTTCCTGCACGTGTCGACCGACGAAGTCTATGGCTCGCTCGGCCCGGTCGGGCGCTTCACCGAGGAAACGGCCTATGCGCCGAACTCGCCGTATTCGGCGTCGAAGGCCGCGTCCGATCATCTCGTGCGCGCGTTCCATCACACGTACGGCTTGCCGGCGCTGACCACGAACTGCTCCAACAACTACGGGCCATTCCAGTTCCCGGAAAAGCTCATCCCGCTGATGATCCAGAAGGCGCTCGCCGGCGAGCCGCTGCCGGTCTATGGCGACGGCCGCAACGTGCGCGACTGGCTCTACGTCGGCGACCACGTCGCGGCGATCCGCCGCGTGCTCGAGATCGGTCGCGTCGGCGAGGTCTACAACGTCGGTGGCGACGCCGAGCGCGAGAACATCCACGTCGTCAAGACGATTTGCGCGCTGCTCGACGAGCGCCGCCCGTTGGCGGACGGCGGCAAGCGCGAGTCCCGGATCAGTTACGTCAAGGATCGCCCCGGCCACGATCGCCGCTATGCGATCGACGCGAGCAAGATCAAGCGCGACCTCGGCTGGCGGCAGAGCGAATCGTTCGAAAGCGGCATCGCGCGCACCGTCGACTGGTATCTCGACAACCAGGCCTGGGTCGGCCGCGTGCTCGATGGCAGCTACCGCATGGAGCGGCTGGGCGCGGATTGATCCGCCGCGCCAGTCGGGCGTTTTCGCAGGCGGGCGCGTGCGTCCGGCGTGCCCGGTTTTGCGACCGGTTAGAATCGCGGCCTCGCGGCGACGTGCGCCGTGCGAATGGGAATGGGCGTGACCACGCAAAAAGGCATCATCCTCGCCGGCGGCTCGGGCACGCGGCTGTATCCGGTGACGCAGGCGGTCAGCAAGCAGCTGCTGCCCGTCTACGACAAGCCGATGATCTACTACCCGCTGTCGACGCTCATGCTTGCCGGCATCCGCGACGTGCTCGTCATCAACACGCCGCACGAGCAGGCCTTGTTCCAGCGCCTGCTCGACGATGGCTCGCAGTGGGGCATCGACATCCGCTACGCCGTGCAGCCGTCGCCGGAAGGACTCGCGCAGGCGTTCCTCATCGGCCGCGATTTCATCGACGCCAGACCGAGCTGCCTCGTGCTCGGCGACAACGTCTTCCACGGCCACGGCCTGACCGAGCAGCTCGCGCGCGCAGCCGCGCGCGATCAAGGCGCGACCGTGTTCGGCTACTGGGTGCGCGACCCGGAGCGCTACGGCGTCGCCGAATTCGACGCCACGGGCCGTGTCGTCGGCCTCGAGGAAAAGCCCGCGCAGCCGCGCTCGAACTGGGCGGTCACGGGCCTGTACTTCTACGACGGCGCCGTCTGCGACCATGCCGCCGCGCTCAAGCCTTCGCCGCGCGGAGAACTCGAGATCACCGACCTCAACCGCTGCTATCTCGACGCCGGCACGCTCATGCTCGAAAAGCTTGGCCGCGGCTACGCCTGGCTCGACACCGGCACGCACGAGTCGCTGGTCGAGGCCTCGAATTTCGTCGAGACGATCGAGAACCGCCAGGGCCTGAAGGTGTGTTGCCCCGAGGAAATAGCATTCCAGCACGGCTGGATCGACGCCGAACAGGTGCTGCGCCTTGCCGCGCCGCTGGCGAAAAACGGCTACGGGCAATACCTGCAGCGGCTCGTGCGCCAGGGCCGCGCATCGTGAAGGTCATCAAGACGCCCTTGCCTGGCTGCCTCGTCATCGAACCCGCGGTGCACGGCGACGCGCGCGGCTTCTTCTACGAAAGCTTCAACGCGGCACGGTTCGCCGAACACGGCCTCGACCTGCGTTTCGTGCAATCCAACGTCTCGCGTTCCGCGCGCGGCGTGCTGCGCGGCCTGCATTACCAGTGGCCGAACCCGCAAGGCAAGCTCGTCAGCGTCCTCGAAGGCGAGGTCTACGACGTCGCCGTCGACATCCGCGTTGGCTCGCCGACGTTCGGCCAATGGGCCGCGGCGATGCTGTCGGCCGACAACAAGCGCCACTTCTGGATACCCGAAGGCTTCGCGCACGGCTTCGCGGTCTTGTCCGAACACGCGACATTCACCTACCAGTGCACCGCGCTGTACGACCGCGCCGCCGACGCGGCGATCCGCTGGAACGATGCCGCGATCGGCGTCGACTGGCCGATCGCCGAACCGGCGTTGTCCGACAAGGACGCGAAGGCGCCGTTCCTCGCCGAGGTGCCGCGCGAGCGGCTGCCGAACTACGTGCCGTGACGGGCGAATGAGCGTGCCGAAGCGACGTGTCCTGCTGCTCGGTGCGAACGGCCAAGTGGGCCACGAACTGCGCAAGCGTCTCTCCGCGCTCGGCCAACTCGTCGTCGCGACGCGTAGCGGCGAACTTGCGGATGGGTCGTCCTGCCTCGCCACCGATCTCGCCGACGCGGCTTCGCTGGCGCGTTCGCTCGACGAGGCGCGCGCGGACATCATAATCAACGCCGCCGCATACACCGCGGTCGATCGCGCCGAGGACGAGCCGGAACTCGCCGACCGCGTCAACCATCGCGCCGTCGGCGAAATCGGCGCATGGGCGAAAGCGCACGGCGCGTTCGTCGTGCATTACTCGACCGACTACGTGTTCGATGGCCGCGGCGTCGCCGGCGACGGCGCATCGCCGCGCGCGTATCGCGAGGACGATGCGACCGCGCCGCTTGGCGTCTACGGGCGCAGCAAGCTCGCCGGCGAAGACGCCTTGCGCGCGAGCGGCGCCGATCATCTGATCTTCCGCACGGCGTGGGTGTATGCGGCTCACGGCCACAATTTCCTGCGCACGATGCTGCGCCTTGCTGCCGAGCGCGACGAATTGCGCGTGGTCGCCGACCAGATCGGTGCGCCGACGCCGGCGCACTGGATCGCGAACATCACCGCGCAGGCGCTCTCGCGCCGCGACTCGGCCATGCCGGAAACGGATGCGGCGAAGAGGTCTGGAACCTTCCATCTCGTCGCAGCCGGCCAGGCCAGCTGGCACGACTTCGCGACCGCGATCGTTGCCGGCGCTCACGCACGCGACCTGATCGCGCGCGAGCCGCGCGTCGTGCCGATTGCGACCGCGGATTTCCCGACGCGCGCGCGTCGTCCGGCGTGGTCCGTGCTCGATTGCGCGAAGCTGAAAAACGCATTCGGGCTAGAATTGCCGGATTGGCGCACGGGCCTGGACGAGGTTCTCGACGAAATCGCGCGTCGCTGAAGCGCACCGCGTCGCCGTCGCCGGGTCGAAGTCTTCCAGTGCATGCCCTGGCCGAGCGCGACAAGAAGCCGAAAGCCGCAATCCCGCGTTCGCGCAGATGAGGGCTTTCAAGATTTCCGGCAAGCCGGGGAGCCTGACTGGACGCAACAGGAGTCGTAGAAATGCTCATCCCCATCATCCTTTCCGGCGGCGCCGGCACGCGGCTGTGGCCCGTGTCGCGCAGCGCCTATCCGAAGCCGTTCATGCGCATGGGCGATGGCGAATCCCTGCTGCGGAAAACGCTCGACCGCGCGCTGCGCTGCGCCGGCAACGGCACCGTGCTCACCGTCACCGGACGTGACTACTACTTCCTCACGCGCGACGAGTACGCGCAGCGTCCCGGTGCCGACCTCGACCAGCTGCCGTTCCTGCTCGAACCCGCGGGCCGCAACACCGCGCCGGCCGTCGTACTCGCGGCGCTGCACGCGCGCCAGCACGCGGGAGCGGACGCGACCTTGCTGATCCTGCCGGCAGACCATCTCATCCGCGACCTCGACGCGTTCGAGGCCGACGCACGCCGCGCGGCCGCGCTCGCGCAGGACGGCTGGCTCGTCACCTTCGGCATTCGCCCGACGCATCCGGAAACCGGCTTCGGCTACATCCGCATGGGCGCCGCCATTGAAGCGCGCCCCCCTCAGCCCTTCGGGCAGCTCCCCCCGCGCGCGGAGGGAGCAACTGTGGAGCGGCCTGCGGCCGCGGGTGTCTCGGTGGGTCGCGCGGTCGCCGCGTTCGTCGAAAAGCCGAACATGCAGACCGCGGAAAGCTACGTCGCTTCCGGCGACTACGTGTGGAATTCGGGCATGTTCTGCTTCCGCGCCGACGTGTTGCTCGAGGTCGCTGCGCAGACGTGTCCCGACGTGCTTGCCGCCGCACAGGCCTGCCATGCGCAGGCGACGAGCCATGACAGTCCCGTCGAATACGCGCGCGAGGCGTTCCTCGCGCAGCCGGACATTTCCATCGACTACGCGATCATGGAGCGCGCGCCGAAGGTCGCCGTCGTGCCGGCCACGTTCGACTGGAGCGACATCGGCTCGTGGAAGGCGATGAGCGATCTCGACAGCGCCGACGGCGACGGCAACCGCGTGCGCGGCGAAGCGGTCATCGTCGAAAGCGCGAACTGCTACATCCAGTCCGAAGGCCGCGTCGTCGCGGCGGTCGGCGTGCGCGACCTCGTCATCGTCGACACCGGCGACGCGGTGCTCGTCTCGCACCGCGAGCGCGCGCAGCAGGTCAAGCAGGTCGTCGAACGCCTGCGTGCGGACAACCACGCCGCGGCCAGCGTGCACCAGACCGTGCGCAGGCCGTGGGGCAGCTACACCGTGCTCGAGGACGCCGACGACTGCAAGGTCAAGCGCCTCACCGTGAAGCCCGGCCACGTGCTGTCGCTGCAACTGCACCACCGCCGCAGCGAACACTGGACCGTCGTCGAAGGCACCGCGAAGGTGCGCGTCGGCGAAGAGGAGTTCCTGCTCGAACGCAATCAGTCCACTTACATCCCGATGAACACGGTGCACCGGCTCGAGAACCCGACCGACACAGACATCCATCTCATCGAAGTGCAGTGCGGGGACTACTTCGGCGAGGACGACATCGTGCGCCTCGAGGATCGCTACGGGCGCGTGCCGGCGAAATGACGGATCGCGCAAGAATCGAGAGTTCAACCAGAGGAGGGTTGCGATGAAGTGGGTTCCCTTGATGTTGCTGGCGCTCGCGCCGGCATGGGCCGGTGCGCAGCCGGCGGACGAAAAAGCTGCCGCTGCGGCGAACGCCGAGGCGCCTGCGGCTGCCGCTGCGAACGCGCCTGCCGCGACAGTCGCGAGCGGGCCGGTACCGATCGAGGATTTCGTGAAGAAATCCGAGTTCGAGGCGATGCAGATTTCGCCCGACGGGAAATATCTCGCCGTGAAAATGCCGTTCGAGGACACGACGGTCGTGTTCGTCATCGATCGCGACACCAAGCAGCGCACGGCGACGATCCGCGCCGCCGGCGAGAACGTTGTCGATCAGTTCTGGTGGGTCAACAACAAGCGCCTTGTCGCCTCGGTCGCCGAACAGCTCGGCGGCGTCGATCGCCCCCGGCCCAATGGCGAGCTGTATGCGATCAACGCCGACGGCAGCAGTTCGATGCAGCTGTTCGGCTATCGCGCCAATGGCGGCGCGAGCGGTTCGCACATCAAGAAAGGCGGCGAGCAACGCTATGCGAGCGCGTTCGTCATCGACACGATTCCGGGCGACGACAAGAACATCCTCGTCGAGACCCTCGACTGGCGCAACAGCGAAAAGGCGCCGCCGAGCGTGGAACTGCTCGATGTCTACACCGGCAAGACGCGCCGTGTCGGCGTCGGCCCGAAGATGGGCGCGACCTTCGTTGCCGACCATCGCGGTCAGGTGCGTGTGTCGCTCGCGCCCGACGAAAGCCTCAACAACCTCATGTACGTGCGTTCCGGCGAAGGCGCGGACTGGCGCGTGTTCAACGATCCGAGGACCAGCAAGGTCACGATCTCGCCCCTGATGTTCGCGCGCGACAACAAGCACGTTTACGCGACCGTCACGCGCGCGAACCGGTCCGATGCGCTGTATCGAATCGATCTCGAAAGCGGTGCGAAGGAACTGCTCTACGAAGGCGGCGCCGATCCCGGCGCGTTGCTCGTCACGCCCGACAAGCAGGATGCGTACGGCGTGATCACGGTCGATGGCAAGACCGGCATCCGCGTCTTCGATCCGGCCTCGCAGTGGGGCAAGCTCGCGCTGTCCGTTCAAAAGGCATTTCCCGGACAGGTCGCCGTGTTCGGCACCTTCGCCAATGACGGCAAGGCGGGCATGCTGCACGTCTTCAGCGATCGCAATCCCGGCGACTACTACCTGTTCGACACCGAGAAGAAGAACGCCGATTATCTCGGCAGCGCGCGCAAGTGGATCGATCCCGGGCGCATGGCGGCGATGCAGCCGATCCATTTCAAGGCACGCGACGGCATCGAGATCAACGGCTACCTGACGCTGCCGCCCGGCAGCGACGGCAAGAACCTGCCGCTCGTCGTCAATCCGCACGGCGGCCCGCACGGCATCCGCGACGACTGGGGTTTCAACGGCGAGACGCAGTTGCTGGCCAGTCGCGGCTATGCGGTCATGCAGGTCAACTTCCGCGGCTCGGGTGGCTACGGCGAGGATTTCCTGCGCGTCGGCTACAAGCAATGGGGCCTGAGCATGCAGGACGATCTCACCGACGCGACGAAGTGGGCCGTGCAGCAGGGCTACGCCGATCCGAAGCGCCTGTGCATCTATGGCGCCAGCTACGGCGGCTATGCCGCACTCGAAGGCGTGGTCCGCGAGCCCGACCTGTACCGCTGCGCGATCGGCTACGTCGGCGTCTACGACCTCGGCCTCATGTACAAGGACGGCGACACGCATCACTCGCTGTACGGTCGGCGCTACCTGGAAATGGTCCTCGGCACCGACAACGCCGACATGCGCGCGCGTTCGCCGGCGTACAACGCCGACAAGATCAAGGCCGCGGTGATGCTCGTCGCCGGCGGTCGCGACGAGCGCGTGCCCGTCGCGCATTTCGACGAACTGCGCGACGCGCTCGACAAGCGCAAGTTCACCTATGAGTGGCTGCTCAAGGACAAGGAAGGCCACGGCTTTTACCGCACCGACAACAAGGTCGAGCTGTACACGAAGATGCTCGCCTTCCTCGGCGCGAACGATGGCGCGAAACCCGCACACTAGGCGGACTCCCGCGCATCGAGCGTGATGCGGCCGGCAGATGCCGGGCGGTCGGCAAAACAAGGGCGGCGAGGCTGAATGCCTCGCCGCCCTGCTGTTTGAGGACGCGGAGCCCTTCGTTACGCGCCGGCGCGAGGCCAGCCGTCAACGGTGGTGGTCGTCCTTGCCCTTGTCATTGCCGCGGCCGTGTTTCGGCTGCTGGCCGCGTCCCGCGGCTGGCCGCGGATGCGGCGCAGGCCGCACCGCCGGGCGTGGCGACGGATGCGGCATGTTGCCGTGCTGCGGTGGTCGCGGCGTCGGTCGTTGCGATCCACCGCCGTGCACCGGCGGACGCGGAGCTGGCTTGACGCCGTGCGGCGGACGCTGACCTGGGCCGGCACCATGCGGCGGGCGCGGAGCAGGGCCGTGGCCGTGAGGCGGGCGCGGCATCGGACGGACGGGATGATGCGGCGGACGGCCCGGGCGATAACCTGGCGGCCGCGGCGGCGGGCGATGTCCGTAGTGATGGCGCTCCCAGCGCGAGCGGTTGCGATACCACGGCCGGTTCACGTAGTGCGAACCCCAGTATGCGCCGAGCGCGAAGGTCACGATCGGAATACCGATGCGCGAACCATAGTCGGCGACGTAGACGCGCTCGCCGTTCCAGGTTTCCTGGACGTAGGTGCCGGCGATCCAGCCGCGATCGGGGCCGGCAATGACGTCGCACCATTCCCAGCCGTCGACACAACCCTGGATCGATACCGGTGCGCCGGCGGGCAGCATCGTGATCGCGGGATAGCCCACGTCGGGGCCCGCGCGCAGGTTGACGTTCGCGGTAACCACGCCGTCATAGGCCTGCGCGACGAGCGGCAGTGAGAGGAGCAGCCCGAGGGCTGCACAGCACAGGCGTTTCATGATGGGTCTCCTCGGCTGTCGAAGTTTTTCCTGTGTACACGCATCGGGCGTCCGGGAACAGACGCGGCGCAGCGTATCGGCAACGGGATTGGCCGAACGTTCAGACAGGCCTTACCATCGGCGTTTTACCGCAAGGGGTTGCCCATGAAGTCGATTCTCGCCGCGGCGCTCGGCGTCGCGCTGTCCGGGGCCGCGCAGGCGGCGCCGCATCCGTTCGACGTGCACGATCTGGTCATGATGGAGCGTGTCAGCGATCCGCAGCTGTCGCCCGACGGCAAGACGGTCGCGTTCTCGGTGCGCCAGACCGACTACGAAGCGAACAAGGGCAGGAACGGCGTGTGGACCGCGCCCGTCGCCGGCGGCGAGCCGCATCGCCTCACCGACAAGGCGCTCAATGCGAGCGGCGCGCGCTGGTCGCACGACGGAGCGAACCTCTACTTCCTTGCGCCGAAGGACGGCACCAGCCAGCTTTGGCGTGTCGCCGCGAAGGGCGGCGAGGCGACGCAGTCGAGCGCGCTGCCGCTCGACGTCGGCAACTTCAAGATTTCGCCCGACGGCCAGCGCGTGCTGGTTTCGGTCGACGTCTTCCCCGACTGCGCGGGCGACGCCGACGTGCTCGCCTGCACGAAGAAGCAGCTCGACGCGCGCAAGGCCGACAAGGCCAGCGGCACCGTCTACGATTCGATCTTCGTGCGCCACTGGGACACCTGGGCCGACGGCCGCCGTTCGCAGCTGTTCATCGCCGACCTCGGCGCGGACGGCAAGCTCGGCGCGCTCAAGCTGCTCACGAAAGGCATCGACGGCGACGTGCCGTCCAAGCCGTTCGGCGACGACAGCGAATACGCGTTCTCGCCCGATGGCGCGACCGTCTACTTCGATGCGCGCATCGCCGCCAAGAGCGAGCCGTGGTCGACCAACTTCGACATCTATTCGGTGCCCGCCGACGGCTCGGCCGCGCCGAAGAACCTCACCGCCGACAACAAGGCGTGGGACGGCTATCCGCTGCCCTCCGCCGACGGCAAGCGCCTGTACTACCTCGCGATGAAGCGCGCCGGTTTCGAGGCCGACCGCTTCGGCATCCATGAAATCGACCTTGCCAGCGGCGAGAAGCGCGAAGTCGATCCGGACTGGGATCGCTCGGCTGGCAGCCTGCAGGAATCGGCCGACGGCAAGTCGCTCTACGCGACGAGCGACGACTGGGGCGACCATGCGCTGTTCTCGATCGACGTGAAGACCGGCAAGGCGAACAAGCTCGTCGCCGACGGCACCGTCACCGGCTTCGCCGTCGGCAAGAGCGGCCTCGTCGTCGCGCACGAGGACTTCAAGCATCCGGTCGATCTGTATCGTGCCGGCGCGGACGGCAAGGGCCTCAGGCAGATCACGCATTTCAACGCCGCCGCGCTCAAGGACATCCAGTTCGGCGACGCGCAGTTCTTCACCTTCAAGGGCTACGGCGGCGATACCGTGCAGGGCTACGTCGTGCAGCCGGCCGGCTACAAGAAGGGCGAGAAATATCCTGTCGCCTTCATCGTGCACGGCGGCCCTCAGGGCGCGATGACCAACGACTTCCACTACCGCTGGAACCCGCAGACCTATGCCGGCCAGGGCTTCGCCGTCGTCACCATCAACTTCCACGGTTCGACCGGCTACGGCCAGGCCTTCACCGACAAGATCTCCGGCAACTGGGGCAGCGCACCGCTCGACGACCTCAAGGCCGGCTGGGCTGCGGCGCTCGAGAAATATCCGTTTCTCGACGGTGACCGCGCCTGCGCGCTCGGCGCGAGCTACGGCGGCTACATGATGTACTGGATGGCCGGCAACTGGAACGATCCGTGGAAGTGCATCGTCGCCCACGACGGCGTGTTCGACTCGCGCATGATGAGCTACTCGACCGAAGAGCTCTGGTTCGACGAGTGGGAACACGGCGGTCGCACTCAATACGAAGCGCCCGAGGCATACGAGCAGTACAACCCGATCAACCACGTCAAGGACTGGCGCGTGCCGATGCTCGTCGTGCACAGCGACCAGGATTTCCGCATTCCCCTCGAACAGGGCCTGGCCGCGTTCACGGCGCTCCAGCGCCGCGGCATCCCGAGCGAATTCCTGCGCTTCCCCGACGAGAACCACTGGGTCATCAAGCCGCACAACAGCGTGCAGTGGCATGACACGGTCAACGCGTGGTTGAAGAAGTGGACAGCCAGGGACGCGGCGAAGTGAAGTCGCTCGCGCTTGCGCTGCTGCTTGCATTCGCGGGCCCGGCACAGGCGCGTGCGCAGGACACCAAGCCGGCAGTCGTCGAACTGCGCCAGAGCGATACGGCATTGCGCGCGACCTATCGCAAGGGACAGGAGCGGCAACTGCCGCGCCTGCTCCTTTTCGACGGCGCGCAACGACCGTTGCTCGTCGAAACCGGCATGCGCGGCGGCGTCGGCCGTCGCCTCGCCAAGGCGCTCGACAAGGATCAATCGTTGCCGGCGCCGCTCACGCTCGACGCCGTCCTCGCGGAAACCGTCGATGCGGACGGCAACCAGGTCGCGATCGCCGACCTGCCGAAAGCGGATGGCTACGTCGTCGACTATTGGGCCGAATGGTGCGCGCCGTGCCGCGAACTCGGGCGCGACATCGAACGCCAGCTCGCGCGCTGGGACAGGCGCGTCGCGTGGATCAAGATCGAATCCGATCCGGAGAAATTGCCGGAAAACCGCAAGTAAACCCGCAATACAATCCGACGCGGCGTCCGCCGCGCACATGCAGGGGAAAAGGGATGTGCAAGTCCATGTTCGTCGCTGCCTCTGCGTTCGCGGTGGCTGTTGCGTTTGCCACGCCAGCGCTCGCGGATGTTTTTCCGGTCACGGGCACGATCACCATCAACGGCAGCGCAAGCAACCTGCCCAGTGGCACGTTCGCGAACGCGACCTACGATCCGGCAACCGGCGCGCTGTCGACAGGCAAGTTCGCGTTTCCCCAGTCGACCACGACGATCAACGTCGGCGGCTTCGGCGACATCACCGTGGTCTACCAGTTCTCCCAGACCAACACGTCGACCGCGCTCGTTGCGGGCGACGGAACCGCGGCAATGACGCAAGTTGCCGCGAAAATCGAGATCATTTCGACGTCGTTGCCGCTTACGGTGACGCCGTGCAGGTTCGGCCCGATTCCGCTCGATCTGGCCGGCACAGGCGCCGCCACGGGGCTCGACCTCGAAGACCGCTCATTCACCGTACCGCCGACGACCGACTCCTGCGGCAACTTCAGGGACGTGATCAACTCGCAACTCGCCGGCAGCGACAACAGCATCGCGGTGCATCTCGCTGGCGACTTCACACCGCCGCCAGGCGACGACAATGACACGATCTTCGTCGATGGTTTCGACGGCTGATTCGGTGCGGCATCAGCGCCCTGCGTGTCGTTTCGCCAGTTCGCCGACCACGTCCGCCAACGTGAGTCCGGCGCCGCGCAGCAGCACGAGCAGGTGGAAAACGAGATCGGCGGCCTCGCCGCGCAGGCCGTCGATGTCGCCGGTCGCCGCGGCGAGCGCGGTTTCCACGCCTTCCTCGCCGACCTTCTGCGCACGCCGCGCAGGCGTGTCTGCGAGCAGTTTCGCGACATAGCTCGACGCCGGATCGGCGTTCGCGCGCGAGGCGATCAATGCTTCAAGCTCGTTGAGCCACGGATGCGCGGGCGCATCGCCGTCGAAGCAGCTTTGCGTGCCGCGATGACAGGTCGGTCCGCGCGGAACCACCTGCGCGAGCAGCGCGTCGGCGTCGCAGTCGGTGGCGATCGAGACGAGTTCGAGCACGTGGCCAGACGTTTCGCCCTTCTTCCACAAGCGCTGTTTCGAGCGCGACCAGAAATGCACTTCGCGCGTTTGCAGCGTGTGTTCGAGTGCCTCGCGATTTGTGTAGCCGAGCATGAGCACGCGGCCGTCGTGCGCGTGCTGCGCGACGAGCGGCAGCAGGCCGTCGCCCTTGCTCCAGTCGAGCCGTTCGGCGAGCGCGTTCACGGCCGCACCACGATGCCGGCTGCGGCGAGTTCGCGCTTGAGGTCGCCGATGCGGATCTCGCCGCTGTGGAAAACGCTCGCGGCCAGCGCGGCGTCGGCGCCGCTGCGCGCGAACACGTCGATGAAATGCCCGATCCGGCCAGCGCCACCCGAGGCGACGAGCGGCAGCGTCGTCGCCGCGCGCACCGCGGCCAGTTGCGCGTGCGCGTAGCCGCCGCGCACGCCGTCGTGGCGGATTGCGTTGAGCACGATTTCGCCCGCGCCGCGCGCGGCGACCTCGCGCACCCAGCCGAGCAGGTCGTGGCCGGCGTCCTGCGCGGCCTCGGGCTTTCCGCTATTGGCGACGACGCGCCACGAATCTTTGTCGTCGGCTCGCGCATCGACGTCGATGCCGACGACGACGCACTGGCTGCCGAAGCGCGCGGCGAGTTCGTCGACGAGTGGCGGTCGAGCGAGCGCCGGGGAATTCACCGAAATCTTGTCCGCGCCCGCGGCGAGGATCGCTTCGGCATCGGCGACGCCGCGGATGCCGCCGGCGACGCAGAACGGAATGTCCAGCTCGCGCGCGACGCGTTCGACCCAGGCCACGTCGACGCGGCGGCTCTCCGGGCTCGCCGTGATGTCGTAGAAGACGAGTTCGTCGGCGCCGTCGGCCGCGTATCGCCGCGCGAGCTCGACGATGTCGCCGACGACGCGATGATCGCGGAAGCGCACGCCCTTGACGACGACGCCGTCGGCAACGTCCAGGCACGGAATCAGGCGGCGCGCGAGCATGCGGCGAGCTCCTCGATGGTCAGCGTGCCTTCGAGCAGCGCAGTGCCGGCGACGCAACCGGCGACGCCGGTTCGCGCGAGCGCGTCGATGTCGGCGCGGTCGCGCAGGCCGCCGGATGCGATCCAGTCGATCGAGGGCCATCGCGCGACGAGGATGCGGTACAGCGCGAGATTCGGGCCGCCGCGCATGCCGTCCTGCGCGATGTCGGTGGACAGCGCGTGGCGCAGGCCCGATGTAGTCAAGCGCTCGACGAGCATCGCGAAGTCGGCGTCGCTCGACGTTTGCCACGCATCGAGCGCGGGCCGCCAGCGTCCGTCTTCGCCCAGACGCAGGTCGAGTGCGACGCAGATCCTGTCCGCGCCGAAGCGTGCGATCCACGCGCCGACCGTGTCCGGCTCGCGCACGACGAGGCTACCGACGACGACGCGTTGCGCGCCCGCATCGAGCAGGCGCTGCACGTCGGCCTCGTTGCGCACGCCGCCGCCGGTTTGCAGGTTCGGCGCAACGCGCGCGAGTCGCCCGATCAGCGCGAGTTGTCGCGGCGATCCAGCATGCGCGCCGTCGAGGTCGACGACGTGCAGCCATTGCGCGCCGGCTCGCGCGTACGCGGCGGCGAGTTCGACGGGATCGGCGTCGAACGCGCGCGTCTGCGCGAAGTCGCCCTGGCGCAGGCGCACGACGCGGCCGTCACGCAGATCGATGGCGGGAATGACGATCATGCGAGCGCGAAGAAGTTGGCCAGCGCGCGGCGGCCGGCTGCAGCGGATTTCTCGGGGTGGAACTGCATGCCGAACACGTTGCCGCGCGCAACGGCCGCGGCGAAGCGGCCACCGTGGTCGCTGGTCGCGATCGCGTCGTCACCCGCGGGTGCGGCGTAGCCGTGCACGAAGTAGAACCACGCCTCATCGCCGATGCCGTCGAGCAGCGCGTGCGGTCGCGTGGCCTCGATCGTGTTCCAGCCCATGTGCGGCCAGCGCGGCGCGGCGGGCAGGCGGCGCACTTCGCCGGGCAGCAGGCCGAGGCCGTCGACATCGCCTTCGTGCGAGCGCTCGAACAGCAGCTGCATGCCGAGACAGATGCCGAGCAGCGGTTGCACGAGTCTCCCGATGACGCGATCGAGTCCCTTGCTGCGCAATGCCGACATCGCCTGCGCGGCGGCGCCGACGCCGGGCAGGATCACGTGCGTCGCGTTGCGGATCGTGGCGGCGCAATCGCTGAGCTGCGCGTCGACGCCGACGCGTGCGCAGGCGGCGAGCAGCGAACCGAAGTTCGCGCCGCCGGCCTCGATGATGACGGCGCGCACGCTCATGCCGCCGCGCCCGTTTCGAGCACGCCCTTGCTGCTCGGAACCTGCGTGCCCTCGACGCGGATCGCCTGGCGCAGAGCGCGGCCGACGGCCTTGAAGCAGGCTTCGATCATGTGGTGCGCGTTTTCGCCGGCGACGCGCAGATGCAGCGTCGCGCCGAGCGCGTCGGCGAGGCTGCGGAAGAAATGCGGCACGAGTTCGCTCGGCAGCGCGCCGACCGCCTCGCGCGGGAACGCGCCTTCGAAAACGAAATGCGCGCGGCCGGACAGGTCGAGCACGACCTCGGCACGGCTTTCGTCCATTGGCAGCGCGAATGCCGCCGCTCGCGTCGCGCGTTGCGGCAGGCTGGCGGGATCGAAGCCGTAGCGCTCGATGCCGCGGCGTTCGCCAAGTGCCTGGCGCAGCGCCTGGCCGAGCGCGAGCGCGCAATCCTCGACGGTGTGGTGTTCGTCGATGTGCAGGTCGCCGTCGCAGCGCAGTTCGAGCGCAAAGCCGCCGTGCACGCCGAGTTGTTCGAGCATGTGGTCGAAAAAGCCGATGCCGGTTTGCGCATGTCCGCGCGGCGCTGCGTCGAGATCGACATCGACGGCGATGCGCGTCTCGCGCGTGCGCCGTTCGACGTGCGCGCGGCGCGGCGCATCGAGCAGCGCCGCGGCGATCTCGCGCCAGCCCAGGCCGGCGCTGATGCGAAAGCCGCGCAGGCCCATGTTCGCGGCGAGTTCGAGGTCGGTGTCGCGATCGCCGACCACGGCGCTGCGCGCACGGTCCAGTGCGCCGTCGCCTAGCCAGTGGCGAACGAGGCCGACGCCGGGCTTGCGCGTCGGCGCGTGCTCGTGCGCGAAGCTGCAGTCGATGAGGATTTCCTGGAACGCGATGCCTTCGCCGGCAAGGATGTCGAGCAGCAATTGCTGTGGCCCGGCGAACGTGTCTTCCGGAAAACTCGCCGTGCCGAGACCGTCCTGGTTGCTGACCATGACGAGTTCGTAGCCGGCATCGACGAGGCGGCGCAGCGCGCCGATCGCGCCGGGCACGAGGCGGAACTTTTCGTAGGCATCGATCTGCTCGTCGGGCGGCTCCGCGATGAGTGTGCCGTCGCGGTCGACGAAGAGGACTTTCGGTGCGCTCATCGCATGCTCCCGGCGAGCGCGGCAATCACCGCATCGTTCTGCGCGGGCAGGCCAACGCTGATGCGCAGGCAGTTCGCGAGCCCCGCTTGCGCGGAGAAGTCGCGTACGAGGATGCCGTGATCGAGCAGGCGCGCGAATGCGGTTTTGGCGTCGTCGAAACGCACGAGCAGGAAGTTGCCGGTCGACGGCCAGACGCGGTCCACGCAATCGAGCGTGGCGAACGATTCGCGCAGCCGTTCGCGCTCACGCACGAGCATCGCGACACGCTCGCGCGTGCGGGCGAGCACGTCGTCGTCGAGCGCAGCGAGCGCCGCACGCACGCTCGGCGCCGGCAGCGGATACGGCGGCGCGATGCGCGCGACGAGATCGACGACGTCCTCGCGCGCGACAAGCACGCCGACGCGCGCGCCGGCCAGGCCGTGCGCCTTCGACAGCGTGCGCAGCACGGCGAGGTTGGCGTGGCGGTCGAGCAGCGCGATCGCGCTCGGCGCGTCGGCGAATTCGATGTAGGCCTCGTCGACGACGAGCAGCGCGCGCCCGGCGAGCGCGGTCGCGAGCGCGTCGATTTGCGCGTGGTAGAGGGTCCCGACCGGGTTGTTCGGCGAGCACAGGAAGACGAGCTTGGTGTCGCCATCGACGAGCGCGAGCAGCGCGTCGGTATCGAGTGCGAAGCCGGTGCCGGCATTGAGAGCGAGCGGGCGGAATTGCGCACCCTGCACGGTCGCGCCGATGCGGTACATGCCGAACGTCGGCACCGGCGCGACGACATTGTCGCGGCCGGCGACGCAGAATGCGCGCAGCAGCAGGTCGATCGCCTCGTCACTGCCGCGGCCGATCCAGATGCGCTGCGCCGTCGTCGAATACAGCGCGGCGATCCGCTGGCGCAACAATTCCGGCTGTGGCTCGGGATAGCGGTTGAGCGCATCGGCGTACGCGGCGTCGCCGGCCCACGGCGATTCGTTGGCATCGAGGCGGATGCGCGCGTCGAAGCCGCTGCGTCGCGCGGAGGCATACGGCTTGAGCGCGACGAGCTCGGCGCGCGCGCGGGCGAGCATGTTCATCGTGTGCGCTCGGCGCGCGCGAGGCGTACATCGACGGCGCGTGCATGCGCTTCGAGGCCTTCGGCGCGCGCCAGCAGCGCGGCGTCGGGACCGATCGCGCGCAGGCCGCCTTCGTCGAGTTCCTGCACGTAGACGCGGCGCACGAAATTGTCGACGCCGACGCCGCCGAACGCGCGCGCAAAGCCGAGCGTCGGCAGGACGTGATTCGGCCCGGCGCAATAGTCGCCGACGCTTTCGGGAGACCAGGCGCCGAGGAAGATGCTGCCCGCGTTGGACAGCCTGGGCAGCAGCGCGCGCGGTTCGCGCACGTTGACGATGAGATGTTCGGGCGCGTAGCGCTCGGAAACATCGACGGCTTCATCGAGATCCGCGACGCGGATCAGTCGCGCGTGTGCGAGCGATTCGCGCGCGATTGCGGCGCGCGGCAGCGCAGCGAGTTGCATCGACAACGCATGCGAGACGGCGTCGAGCAGCTTGTCGTCGTCGCTGACGAGTACCACCTGCGAATCGGCGCCGTGTTCGGCTTGGGCGAGCAGGTCGGCGGCGACGAAATCAGGATCGGCACTGGCGTCGGCGATGACGAGCACTTCCGATGGCCCGGCGGGCAGGTCGATCGCCGCGCCTTGCGCGTCCGCGGCGACTTCGAGCTTGGCCGCGGTCACCCAGGCGTTGCCCGGTCCGAACAGCTTCGTGCAGCGCGGCACCGATTCGGTGCCGTAGGCGAGCGCGGCGATCGCCTGCGCGCCGCCGAGCTTGAGCACGCGCGTGACGCCGCAGAGCTGCGCGGCGACGAGGATCGCGGGGTCGGCGCTGCCGTCCCGGCGCGGTGGTGTGGCCAGCACGACTTCTGCGCAGCCGGCGACGCGTGCGGGTACGGCAAGCATCCACACCGTCGACGGCAGCGGTGCGCTGCCGGCAGGCGCGTAGAGTCCGACGCGATCGATGGGCCGGATCAGTTGTTCGCAGCGCACGCCGGGCGCGGTGTCGCAGCGCAGGTCGGCGCATTTCTGCGCGACGTGGAACGTCTCGACGCGCTCGATCGCGCGGCGCATCGCGTCGCGGATCGCGCTTGGAACGCACGACCACGCGGCGGCGAATTCATCGGCACCGACTTCGAAGCGGTCGAGCGAGCAGCCGTCGAAGCGCGCGGTGTATTCGCGCAGCGCCGCATCGCCACGTGCGCGCACGCCGGCGATGATCGCGCGCACGCTCTCGATGCGTTTCGCGTCCGCGAGCGGTGCGGGACGCGCGAGCGCGGCAACGCGCCGGCGTTCGTCGAGCGTGCGCCAGTCGACGATGGCCGGGCTGGATGGCGAAGAAGCGGCGACGGCGTTCATGCCAGCATGCGCTCCACGTTGAGCACCATCAGCCCGCGCGCGCCGAGGCGCTTGAGTTCCTCCAGGTGTTGCCAATCGAGATCGGCGTCGCACAGCGCCTGCATGGCGATGTCGTCGGGACGGCCGTCGAGGCCGAGTACGCTCGGCGTCTCGCGCGCGGGCAGCAGGCGGGTGATCGCGGCGAGCGCGCTGCGCGGCGCCTGCAGCATGAGCAGGCGCACGCCGTCGCCGGACAGCGCGGCGCCGATGCGTGCGCAGAAGCGTTCGATGAGCGCGGCCGCGGCCGCGCCTTGCGCGCGTGGGCTCGCTGCGAGCACGGCTTCGCTGCGCAGCACGGTGGCGAGTTCGTGCAACTGGTTGGCGGCGAGCGTCGCGCCGCTGGAGACGAGGTCGCAGATCGCGTGCGCCTTGCCCAGCCGCGGCGCGATCTCGACCGAGCCGTTGAGCACGACGACTTCGGCCTCGACGTCCTGTTCGCGCAGCCATTGCGCGGTGAGTCCGGGATACGAGGTCGCGATGCGCAGGCCGGCGAGGTCGGCGATGGTTTCGATCGGCCCGCCGTCGGGCACCGCGAGCGCGAGGCGGCACTGGCCGAAGCCGAGCGCGCGCGTCGCCGCCGGAAACGGCGCATCGCCCGCGGCGAGGCGTTGTTCGTCGAGCACGTTGCGGCCGACGATGCCGAGCTCGCAGCTGCCCTCCACGAGCAGGCCGGGGATGTCGTCGTCGCGCACGAGGAGCACGTCGACGGGCATGTTCTCGCCGTAGAGGAAGAGCTTGTCGCGACTCTCGCGAAAGGCGAGGCCGGCGCGGCGCAGCAGGCCGAGCGAGTCCTGCGACAGGCGCCCGGACTTCTGCACGGCGATGCGCAGGCGGTCGCGCGTCTCGTTCACTTCACCGCTCCGGTGCGAGCCTTGCGCGCGGGCTTGATGCGCGAGGCCGCGATCGCGTAGCCGCCAGCACCCTGTTCGAGGCAGCGCGCGACGCGGCCGATCGTGGTGATGCTGACCGCGGTCGCGTCGTGAATCTGCCAGTACGGCTCGCCGGCGAGCAGGTGTGGCACGACGCTCCAGCGGTCGCGCATCGATTCGCGCTCCGCCGGCGTGCACAGGTCATCGAGGAAGGCCTGCATTTCCTCGACGCTGCGCAGCGCGAGCAAAGCCTCGCACAACGAGCGTTCGGCGCGGCGGGGGTCGATTTCCGGTTCGAGCGGTCGGCGTTTCATCGGGTTAATGTATTAACGTATTAGTATATTGGCCGACGACCTTACATGATCGAATGGAGGCTGGCAAGCGTTGCCGCCGATCGCCGCTGATCGCCGCCGATCACCGGCTCACCAAGGCAGGCGCCGTGTGCTGCGGGTGTTCCGATCACCGCGTGGCGATGCGTCGTTGTCGTCAACGCGGCGCTGGCGAACCGCGATCCGCGCTCGCAAATCGCCGGCAGAGCGCGCGATCAATACGCGCCACGTCCTGCCGCAGAGCCGGTACGCCGGGCGGGTACACGCGGGTCGAGGTGCTTGCGCTCGACGTGGCAGGAAACAGGTCTGCGGCCGTTCAACGCGGTGCGGCGACGTGTCCGCGCGGTTCGTCCGCCGCAGTCGCGAGCGTGCGCGGATCGAGCAATTCCCGGGGCAGCGCGCGCACGATCGCGGCGAGCGATTTCAGGAACGGCGTCATCGCCGAGCTCTTGCGCCAGAGCATCGCGATGCTCCGGCGTGGAGCCTCGCCGCGGAACTGGATCAGGCGCACGTGGGCAGACGGCGCGACTGGTGGCTGCACCGCGAGCAGCGGCAACAGCGTGATGCCGACGTCGGCGGCGACCATCTGGCGCAGTGTTTCCAGGCTCGTCGCGCGGAAGCCGCTGCGCTCGCCGGCGCCGGCGAGCTGGCAGACCTCGAGCGCCTGGTCGCGCAGGCAGTGGCCGTCCTCGAGCAGCAGCAGGCTTTCGCCGGAGAGGTCGTCGAGCTTGATCGACTTGCGCCGCGCCAGCGGATGGGTGCCGGGCACGGCGAGCAGGAACGGTTCATCGAACAGCGGCTCGGCGTGAAGCTGGTCGTCGTGGACGGGCAGCGCGAGGATGCCCGCGTCGAGCCGTCCCTCGCGCAGTTGCGCGAGCACGGTCTCGGTCTTCTCCTCGACGAGCAGCAGCTCCAGCCGCGGGAAGCGCTCGCGGATGCGCGGTACGACGTGCGGCAGCAGATACGGGCCGAGCGTCGGGAAGATGCCCAGCCGCAGCGTGCCCGAACCGGGATCGGTCGTGCGCCGCGCGATTGCCTTGATCTCGTCGATCTCGCGCAGCACGCCGCGCGCGCGCTGGGCGATCTCGCGCCCGACCTCGGTGAGCAGCACCTTGCGCGGCGTGCGCTCGACGAGCGCGACGCCGAGTTCGTCCTCGAGCTTCCTGATCTGCGTCGACAGCGTCGGCTGGCTGACAAAGCTCGCCTCTGCGGCGTGGCCGAAATGCTTGTGCTCGGCGAGGGCGACGAGGTAACGCAGATCGCGCAGGTTCATGCCTGCATTCAAGCAGGCTATCGGACGCGATTCAACGATTGAAGCATGCGATGGTGCAGCGCCGCCGTCGCCCGCGAAGCGAGGCACGGGGCAGGCCGCGAATGCCGCGGCGGCGATGACCGGAAACCGGGTCTTCGCGGGAACTTCGCCTGGGTCGGAGAGTGCATGGTTACGCGCCGCGGCGTCGGCCTTGTTGTCCGGGGCCACGGCGGAAATGCCGGACGCTTTGCGTTTGCAAAGTGTCGCCGCCCTCGGTACGCGGATGGCATAGTGCGCTTTTTCCCGCCGTCTGGGTCCGCAATGCGCCACGCTGCCGTCGTAACCTTTTTCCTGTTGTCCGCAGGCCCTGCGCTCGCCGCCGAAGCGGCCGTTCCGACCGGCAAGCTGCCCGGCGACGCCGTGCCGCTCGGCTATGCGCTGCACGTGACCGCCGATCCGCGCGAGGATCGCTTCCGCGGCGAAGTGCGCATCCGCGTCCGCCTCGACAAGGCCACCGACCATGTCTGGCTGCACGCGCAGAAGATCGACATCGAGCGCTTGCGCGCGACCGATGCGAAGGGCCGGCCGCTCGACGCCAAGGCCATCACGCACGACGACAGCGGCGTGCTCGAAGTGCGTTTCGCGCATCGCGTGCCGGCACAGCCGATCGAACTCGACTTCGACTATGCCGCGCCGTTCAACCGCGAATTGCAGGGCTTCTACAAGGTCAAGGTCGGCGATGACGCCTATGCGGTCACGCAGATGGAACCGGTCAGCGCGCGCTACGCGTTCCCCGGTTTCGACGAGCCGCGCTTCAAGGTGCCGTTCGACATCACGCTGACCGTGCCCATGCAGGACGTCGCCGTCGCCAATACGCGCCAGACCGGCGAGACGAAGTCCGCCGACGGCCAGTGGAAGACGCTCACCTTCGCGACGACGAAACCGTTGCCGACCTATCTCGTCGCATTCGCGGTCGGCCCGTGGGATGTCGTCGACGCAAAGCCGATTCCCGCCAACGCCGTGCGCAAGGCGCCGTTGCCGCTGCGCGGCATCGGCCCGCGCGGCAGCAAGGACAAGCTCGCTTGGGCGCTCGAAACCGCCGCGGCGATCGTGCCGTTCTTCGAGGCCTACACCGCGCAGCCGTATCCGTTCGACAAGCTCGACCTGCTCGGCGCGCCGGATTTTTCCGCGGGCGCGATGGAGAACGCCGGCCTCATCGTCTACCGCGACGCCTACCTGCTCACCGATGCGCACTCGGCGGCCGAGCACTACCGCGGCGTGTTCAACATCAACGCGCACGAGATCGCGCACCAGTGGTACGGCGACCTCGTCACCGTGCCGTGGTGGAACGACATCTGGCTCAACGAAGCGTACGCGACGTGGGCGCAGGCGAAAGCCGCGGTCGCGCTGCATCCGGAATACCAGGCCGATCTCGGCGCGCTCGAGGGCGGCCTGCGCGCGATGGCCGGCGACAGCCTGATCAGCACGCGCAAGATCCGCCAGCCGATCGAAAGCCGCGGCGACATCGAAACCGCATTCGACGGCATCACCTACCAGAAGGGCGCGGCCGTGCTCGCGATGTTCGAGCGCTGGATCGGCGAGGAAAAATTCCGCGACGGCATGCGCACCTATCTCGCGCGGCACGCGTTCGGCAGCGGCAGTTCCGACGACCTCATCGCCACGCTCGCCGAACGCAGCGGCAAGGGCGAGGCATTCGCCAAGGCGATGCGCAGTTTCCTCGACCAGCCCGGCGTGCCGCTGGTCCGTGCGCGTCTCGACTGCAAGGACGGCAAGGCCGCGCTCGACCTCGCGCAGACGCGTTACCTGCCGTACGGCGTGCTCGCCAAGGACGCGCAGCAATGGTCGGCGCCGGTCTGCGTGCGCTTCGGCCGCAATGGCAAGGAGGCATCGCAATGTTTCCTGCTCGACAAGTTGGAGCAGCGCTTCTCGGTCGATGGCGCCTGCCCGGACTGGTTCATGCCCAATGCCGATGCGCGCGGCTACTACCGCTTCGAACTCGAGGCGGACGATTTCGCCAGGCTCGGCAAGGCAAGTGCGCAATTGTCGCCGCCCGAGCAGGTCGTCTATGCTGACGCCCTCGTTTCCGCATTCAACCGCGGCGCGCTCGCGCCGGTCGCGCTGCTGGAGGCGATGCCCGCGCTCGCGAAGTCCGAGGTGCCGCAAGTCGCGACCGCGTTGTTCGGACGCTACGAATGGCTCCGCGAATACGTCGTCGGCGATGCCTCGCGCGCCGCGCTCGATGCGTGGGCCGCGGCCCTCTACGCGCCGCGCATGCGCATCCTCGGCTGGAAGCGCAAGGACGGCGAGAGGGGCACGGCCACCGCGCTGCGTTCACGCCTGGCCGATTTCCTCGCGCTCACGCTGCGCGATCGCGACGCGCGCGCGGCGCTCGGCGCGCAGGGCCGCGCTGCGCTCGGTCTCGATGGCTCCGGCAAGGCCGATCTGTCGAAAGCCGACCCCGACCTGCTCGTCGACGCGCTCAAGGTCGCCGTGCAGGATGGCGGCGCAAGCGCCTTCGATGCCGCGCAGAAGGCGTTCGAGGCGAGCCACGACACCACGCAGCGCTACGCGCTCATCGGCGCGCTCGGCGCCACGCGCGATCCCGCGCTGGCCGCGCGCGTGCGCGACTATGGCCTCACGCCGTCGGTGCAGATCGGCGAGATGTCGCGCCTCTACGACGCGCAGATGAGCGAGCCGGAAAACCGCGCCGCGACCTGGCGCTGGATGACGCAGCACTTCGACGCATTCCGCGCGCGGCTGTCGCCGTTCGCGCAATCGAAGATGCCGGCATCGTTCGCCGACGGCCGTTGCAGCGACGCGGACGCCGACGCGCTCTCCGCATTCTTCGCGCCGCGTATCAGGGACCTGATCGGCGGCCAGCGCGGCCTGAGCCAGACGCTTGAGCGCGTGCGCCAATGTGGCGCGCTGCGTGGTCACGTCGATGCAAAAGCGCTCGACGAATGGGCGGCGGTGCACGCGGGGAAATGACCGCCGCCGCGGTCGTACTCCTGTGAAAACGGCGCGCCCCGGGCGCGCCGCCCGGTTCACGGCCTGGGCGTCAGGCCGACCGCAAAGGGTTGCGCCGTTCTCGCCGCCAATGTCCCGGAGCCGATCCCGTTTCGCGCCGGAAGACTCGCGAGAAATGGGCTTGATCGGCAAAGCCGCAGGCCATGGCGACCTGGCTTATCTGCTCATCGCTTCCCGACAGCAGTTCCTTCGCGCGCGCGAGCCGGTGTGCGAGGACGTAGGCATGCGGAGACATGCTGAAGCTGTGCTTGAACGCCCGGAAGAAATAGCTGGTGCTCAGTCGGGTCGCGTTTGCCATGTCCTCGACGCGAATCGGCATTTCGAGATGCGTCTGGATGAGATCCATGACCCGGCGCGCTTGCCAGGGCGCGAGTCCTTGAGGCCGCTGATCGGCTGGCTCGGACCGTATGTCGATCGTCCCCACGTTTTCCAGGAGCAGCTCGAGCGCTTTCTGGATTTCCAGCCTTGCCACGCGACGATCCTTGTCGAACGCCGAGCATGCGCGTTGAAGAAACCGGGCAGCGGTCGAAACGACACTCTCGCTTTCCACTGATTCGCGCATGGCTCGTGGATACCTGCCGCAGTCGTCGGATCGAACTATGGCGTCGATCGCATCCGTGATCCATCGATCAGTCGGCGGGCATTTGCGCGACGCAGCCGGACGATGCTTGGCTCGTCCAATCGAACGGGAGGCCGCACGGCGCGAAACCTAGAACCGGATCAGACCTTTCCGGCCCGCAACCGATACCGCTTCGGTGCGGCTCAAGACCTTCAACTTGCAGAAAATGCTGCGCAGATGGGACTTGACGGTGGTTTCGCCGATGGCGAGCCGTGTACCGATGTCCTTGTTGCCGTATCCCTGCGCGAGCAGGGCGAGCACTTCCAGCTCGCGGCTCGTAAGCGCTTCGTCGCTGACGCCGGTGGCGAGCTTCGCGACGAGGAGCGGCGGAATATGCGTTTCGCCGGCATGGACGCGGCGGATGCAATCCAGCAATTCTTCCCGCTGCGCGTCCTTGAGCATGTATCCCTTGGCGCCGGCCATGATGGCCCTGGAGATGTCGTGGTCGTTGTCGAACGTGGTCAGGACGATGAGTCGAGCAGACGCGTCTTCGCGGCGGATCGCCTCGATCGCGCCGACGCCGTCGAGGTCGGGCATGCGCAGATCGAGCAGGACCACATCGGGCCGACATTCCCGCCAACGCTCGACGCACGCCCTGCCATCGGCGGCTTCCGCGATGACGACCATGTCCGCCTGTCGCCCGATGATCGCGGCCAGTCCCTCGCGAACCGTAACATGGTCGTCGGCGATCAGAACCCGTATAGGCGCTGGTGGCTGCCGATTCGCGCCGGACGTCGACGATTTCATCGGCGTAATCCCGAAGCAGCGTTCGACGGATCCGGCACACGGATCGAGATTGCGGTGCCGCAGCCGTTCGAGCTGCTGACTTCCACGTGCCCTCCCATTGCGCTCACCCGTTCGCGCATGCCCAACAGGCCGTAGCCTTCCACGCTCGCGGTCGGATCGAATCCCCGGCCGTCATCTTCGAATTCGAGCTGCACGTCGTCCGAACCAAAGGCGATGCTGCCGGCAATGCGGGATGCGTTGGCGTGGCGAAGTACATTGGTCAGGAGCTCTTGCGCGATCCGGAACAGGTTTCCCTCCCACTCGCGCGGCAGCGCCCGCGGCGTACCCAGCACCTTGAAATCGGCATCGAGCGCCACGCCCGCGGTCAGTCTGCCGAACATGATGCGCAGGGCGTCGGTGAGCGCGCTTTCTTCCAGTGGCTGTGGCCGCAGGGCCTGCACTGAACGCCGCGCCTCGCTCAAGCTTTCTCTCGCCAGATTGCGTGCCGCAATGACGTGCTGCTCCGCCTCACGCCCCAGACCTCGTCGGCCGGCGTCTTCCGCCGCTTCCAGCTGCACGATGACGCCCGTGAAACCCTGCGCCAGGGTGTCGTGAATGTCGCGTGCAATCCGATTGCGCTCTCCCACCACGGCCGATTCGCGACCTTGCGCCGACAACTCGGCCAGTCGAATCATCAGCATGACCTGGTTGGTCAGCGCCTGGGCCAGTTCGATCTGTTCGGACTGGAACACGCGCGGCTGCTTGAAGCGCAATCCGATGGCGCCTTCCAGCCGTCCGGCGATCGCCATGGGAATCAGGAGCACGGTGACGATGCCCAATGGAAGCAGGCGGTCGCGCAAGGGGAACGCCGGAACGGCCCGGATGTCTTCGATGACGCTCGGCTCCCCGGAGCGGAAGACGTCCGGCCACGGCCAGACGTCTTCCATCGGCAAGGAGAGATCGAGGCCGGCGAACAGGTCGTCGGTCTTCGGAATGACGCGGTCATCCTCGAAAACGAATTCGATTCCGATCGTGCCGTCGATCGTGCCACGCCGCCAGACGCTGGCGCTGTGCGCTCCGGATTGCTCGACCAGCATGCGCAGGATGTGCATGACCAACTCGTCGGGATCCGGCTCCATCGCCAACGCGTCCAGGGCGCTTTTGAGCGCGTAGACCTGCCCCCTGGCCAATTGCTCGGACGCCAACAGCGCCTTCTCTGCACGCTTGCGCGCCTCGATGTCTATGTTGGAGCCGTACCATTTGAGGACCTTGCCCGTGTCGTCCAGAAGCGGCGCGTAGCGGAAAAGAAACCAGCGATATTCGCCATCGAAGCGGCGGACGCGTGCTTCGAATTCGCCCGCCACGCCTCGCATCAACGCATCGCGCCACTTCACTTCGAGGCTCGGCAAGTCATCCGGATGGATGGTGGCGGTCCATCCCCATTCCAGGGCGGCGTCCATCGAAATTCCCGTGAACTCGCACCATTGATGGTTCAAGAACTCCACGGGACCGTCGGCGCGACCGAACCAGGCCAGGCCCGGCACCGTGTCTATCGCGACGCGGAAGCTCTTTTCCCATGCCTGGATGTCGCCGGAGAGCGTTGCGCTTCGGTATCCCGCGTCTGGTGGGGCGATGAGATTCATCACGATGCAAGCCATCTATGGAGTGCGCGCGTCGGCATGGATTGAACCCAGATCGGTCTTCCAGCGCAATCATCATGTCCCGTCGCCAAAGGGGGGGATTGAACGATCCTATCCCGCGGCATTGGCGGCGCCCGTCGCGAAAGGGCATTGATGGACAAGTTCGGCATTTTCGATCAAGCCACGCATCCAGCCTGCCGCTACGTTCACTCACCGCGACAGCCCCGGAGGTGGACACGATGTTGATTCGAATCCTTGCGATCTTGATGGCCTGCGGCCTTGCCCTTGTCTCGCTCCCCGGCGCGGCGGAAGTTGCGCCGTATCCGGAAACCTTCAAAACCCAAACGATCGACACCAACGGCACGCGGATTTTCGTCCGCGTCGGCGGGCATGGCCCTGCTGTGGTCATGCTGCATGGCTACGGAGAAACCGGCGACATGTGGCAGCCGCTCGCCGTGGTCCTCGCCAGGACCCATACCGTGATCGTGCCCGATCTTCGCGGCATGGGTCTGTCCGCGCATTCCGACACGGGTTACGACAAGAAGAACCAGGGCCGCGATGTCGCCGGCGTGCTGGACGCGTTGCACGTCGGCAAGGTCGACGTGGTCGCGCACGACATCGGCAACATGGTCGCCTACGCCTTCGTCGCCGAACAACCGCAGCGAATCACGCATCTGGTCTTGATGGACGCGCCGATTCCCGGTGTCGGCCCGTGGGAAGAAATCCTGAAGAATCCGATGCTGTGGCACTTCCGCTTCGGCGGGCCGGACATGGAGCGGCTGGTGAAAGGACGCGAGCGAATTTACCTCGACCGCTTCTGGAACGAATTTTCGGCAGATCCCAAGCGCTTCGACGAAGCCAGTCGCGCGCACTACGCGCGGCTCTACGCGCAACCGCATGCCATGCACGACGGGTTCGAGCAGTTCCATGCCTTTGATCAGGACGCTGTGGACAATCACGCGTTCCTGGCCGCCGGCCTGTCGCCGGTTCCCGTCCTCGCCATTGGCGGCGAGAAGTCCTTCGGCCCTGAAATGGCAGTGGTCGCAAAGGCTGCCTTCAGCAATGTCCAGGGCGTCGTGATACCGGATGCGGGTCACTGGATCATGGAGGAAAACCCCAAGGCCGCCATCGCCGCGATCCAGGCGTTCATCCAATGAGCATCCTCGACAAGACCAGGCGTCACTACGCGGGCTTTGCGTTGTCGATGTGCGCGGCCGCGACGGCCGTCGCGGCCACGCCTTCCGACGGCGAGCTACGTCTTGCACCGAAGGACATCGCGGCGCTCTCGAAAATCAGCGCGGGCGCGGGTACCTCCGGCGTGGCGGGCATCCAGACGACCGTTCTTGCCGGAAACCCCGCGGCGCCCGGTCCTTACACCATCGCGCTGCGGGTGCCGGCGAATACGAGCATCGCCGCGCATACCCATCGCGACGATCGCTCCGCGGTCGTGATTTCCGGCACGTGGTGGTTCGGCTATGGCGCGCTCAACGCCGAGGACAAGCTCAAGGCGCTCGCTCCGGGCAGTTTCTACACCGAGCCTGCCGGCCAGGCTCATTTCGCCCGGACCGGCAGCCAGCCCGCGGTCGTGTACATCACCGGCGTCGGTCCCACGGACACGCACTACCTCGATGCCTCCGCCGATCCGCGCGCGCACTGATCGCATCTGCTTTCCCGTTTCCCGCTCACGAGATCATCGCCATGACGTCCTACGCCAGCATTCGCGATCCCGTCACCGACCATTTGCTTACGCCGCAAAACGCCGCGTTGGTCATCATCGATTTCCAGCCCGTGCAGGTCGCGTCGATCCAGTCCCGACCGAAACGGGAACTGGTCGCCAACATCACTGCGCTCGCGCGTATCGGCAGGTTGTACGGGTTGCCTACCGTGCTGTCCACGGTGAATGTGGAGACCGGGCGCAACCAGCCCACGATCCATCAAATCACCGATGTGTTGGATGACGTTCCGATCATCGACCGCACTGCGATCAACGCGTGGGAGGACCAGGATTTCGTGGCCGCGGTAAAGGCGACGGGCCGCGAGAAGCTGGTCATGGCGGCGTTGTGGACCGAAGTGTGTCTCGTCCATCCCGCTCTGGACGCGATCGCCAATGGCTTCGAGGTTTATCCGGTCATCGATTGCGTGGGCGGCACTTCGCCGGAAGCGCATGAGCTCGGTGTGAAACGACTCGTCCAGGCTGGCGCCAGGCCCGTGAGTTGGGTGCAACTGATTTGCGAACTGCAACGCGATTGGAACCGCGACAAGACCGTGCCGGGTTTCGCGGACATTCTTTTCGCCGTCGAAGGCCACTGATCGGGAATCCGTCGATGACTTCAGACGCCCTCACCGCGATCCATGTCGCCATCAGCCTGCTGGCGATCGCGAGCGGCTTCGTTGCCGTGGCTGAACTCGTGCGCGATCGTCGATCGGAATCCTGGAGCGCGGTCTTCCTGGCGACCACCATCGCGACCAGCGTCACCGGCTTCTTCTTCCACTCGAAGACGATCGGTCCGCCCCACATCGTGGGTGCGCTGTCGTTGGTCGTTCTGGCGCTGGCGATGTGGGCGCTCTATGTCCGCAAGCTCGACGGCGCGTGGCGGCCGATCTATGTCGTCACTGCGATCGTCGCGCTGTATCTGAACGTGTTCGTCGGCGTCGTCCAGGCCTTTCAGAAGATCGCTCCGCTGCATCGACTCGCGCCCAAGGGCGCTGAGCCGCCTTTCATCGTTGCCCAGCTGGCTGTCCTGATCGCTTTCGCAGTCATCGGGATCTGCGCCGTGCGGCGCTTCCGGAATATCCGCCCGTCTCTCCCGTCCTGAGGCCCGCGCATGGATGGCCGACGCGTCTCAAGCAAATCCATCAACCGGAGGAATCTGCCATGAGCCAATATTTCACCACCCGGGATGGCACCACGCTTTATTACAAGGACTGGGGACCGCAGGACGGCCCGGTCGTCGCCTTCAGCCACGGCTGGCCGCTGTGCGCGGATGCCTGGGATTCGCAGATGTTCTTCCTCGGCTCGCACGGCTTCCGCTGCATCGCGCACGACCGCCGCGGTCACGGCCGTTCCAGCCAGCCGTGGCACGGCAACGACATGGACACCTATGCCGACGACGTGGCGCAGCTGTTCGATCATCTCGACATCGGGAACGCGATGTTCGTCGGTCATTCCACCGGCGGCGGCGAAGTGGTGCGCTATCTCGGCCGGCATGGAAGCCGGCGCGTGAGCAAGGCCGTTCTGGTCGGCGCGGTGCCGCCGATCATGCTGAAGTCGGCCAACAATACGGTCGGCCTGCCGATGGAAGTGTTCGACGGATTCCGCTCTGCCTATCTCGCCGATCGCTCGCAGTTTTTCCTCGACGTGGCCAGCGGGCCGTTCTTCGGCTTCAACCGTCCCGGGGCGAAGGTTTCGCAGGGCGCGATCCAGTCGTGGTGGCGGCAAGGCATGTTGACCGGCCACAAGAACGCCTACGATTGCATCAAGGCGTTCTCGGAAACCGACTTCACCGAAGACCTGAAAAAGATGGATGTACCGACCTTGATCGTGCACGGCGACGATGACCAGATCGTGCCGATCGCAGGCGCGGCGCTGCTGTCGGCCAAGCTGGTGAGGCAGGCGCAGCTGAAAATCTACGAGGGCGGCGCCCATGCCCTGACCGATACCGCCAAGGATCAATTGAACGCGGACTTGCTGGCCTTCGCCAAAATGTAGGATGACGAATTCCGCATTCGACGACAGGATCCGCTCATGCACATCGATCTCGCCCGCCGCCGCGCCATTGTCACGGGTTCCACCGCTGGCATCGGCCTGGCCATCGCGTCCGGCCTCGCCGCGGCCGGCGCACAGGTCACCGTCACCGGCCGCACGCAGGCGCGCGTGGACGAAGCGCTTGCCGCGATCGCGAAACAGGTCACGGGCGCCCGCCTGACCGGCGTGGCGGGCGATCTCGGCACGCGCGAGGGTGCCCGGGATTTGATTGCGAAGGTGCCCGAAGCCGACATCCTGGTGAACAACCTCGGCATCTTCGAGCCGAAGGCGTTCTTCGACATACCCGATGAGGATTGGCTGCGCTTCTTCGAGGTGAACGTCATGAGCGGTATCCGCCTTTCGCGCCACTATGCGCAAGGCATGGCGCAACGCGGCTGGGGGCGCATCCAGTTCGTCTCCAGCGAGTCGGCCCTGCAAATTCCCGCGGAAATGGTCCAGTACGGCACGACCAAGACCGCCCAGCTCGCCGTGTCGCGCGGTCTGGCCGAAACGCTGGCTGGCACCGGCGTCACGGTGAACGCGGTGCTGCCAGGGCCGACGCGATCGGAAGGCGTCGGCGATTTCTTCGGCAAGATCGCCGCCGAGCAAGGCCTGTCCCAGCAGGCGGTGGAGCGCGATTTCATCGCCACGCATCGCCCGACATCGCTGATCCGGCGGCTCGCCACCGTCGAGGAAGTGGCCAACCTCTGCGTCTATCTCGCCTCCGAACAGGCTTCGGCCACGACAGGCGCCGCCATGCGCGTCGATGGTGGCGTGGTCCGCTCGATCGCATGACCCGCGCCTGCGGCGCGACACAGCATCGGCCCGGCGCGGAATCTGCGCCGCGATGTTCCGCTTCATGCCGACGAGCGAAGCGGGGCCTCCGCTTCGTACACCCAAGGGAAGGCGCCGATCTGCGGCGCATGGAAAACGCGGGCCGAAGTCCGCGAGAATGCACGCGTATCACCCGCGGACCTTGCCGATGACTGCCGATGACGGTGCCCTGCACGACCTCAACGACCTGCGCCTGTTCGCGGCCGTCGTCGAACACGGCGGTTTTTCCGCGGCAGGGCGCGCGCTCAACACGCCCAAGTCGCGGCTGTCCAAGCGCGTCGCGCAGCTCGAGGAACGGCTCGGCGTGCGCCTGCTGCAGCGAACCACGCGGCGCTTCGCCGTGACCGAAGTCGGCGAACGCTTCTACGCGCACTGCCGCGCGATGCTCGACGAGGCGCAGGCTGCGCAGGACGCCGTCGCCGAACTGCGTTCCGAACCGCGCGGCATCGTGCGCATGAGCTGCCCGGTGTCGCTGGCGCAGACGATCCTCGCCCACGTGCTGCCGGATTTCCTCGCCGTGAACCCAAAGGTGCAGGTGCGCGTGCTGGCCAGCAACCGTCGCGTCGACCTCATCGGCGAAGGTTTCGACCTTGCGATCCGCGTGCGCGACAAGCTCGACGACGACGCCTCGCTGATCCTGCGCACGTTCGGCCAGTCCCGCGTTCTGCTCGTCGCCAGCCCCGGTTTTCTCGACGCACAGGGTCGCCCGCAGGTGCCCGCCGACCTCGAACCGCTGCCACTGCTGTCGATGCTCGAGCACGAGGGCGCGCAGACGCTGGAACTGTCCGGCGCGGACGGCGCCCGGAGCAACGTCGAGATGCGCGCGCGTGTGACCTGCGGCGAGTTCGCCGTCCTGCTCGACGCCGCCACGCGCGGCGTGGGCATCGCGACCTTGCCCGAGTTCGTCTGCGCGCCGGCGATCGTGCGCGGCGATCTGGAAGTCGTGCTGCCCGGCTGGAACATGCCGCAAGGCATCATGCATCTGGTCTATCCGAGCCGCCGCGGCCAGTTGCCGAGCGTGCGCGCACTCGTCGAATTCCTCGTCGACCGCCTGCCGCGCGCGGTGCAGGACAAGCACGTGCAGTGTTCGCAGGGCCAGGTCGCGGCGTCTGCTTCGGCGCGCGCGCCGCGGCGCCGACGTTAGCCGCGTGCGGCGATCGTGCGTTTGCGGTCGTCGCGCACGCGCAGGCCCATAGCGCCGATCAGCGCGACGCAAAGCGCCGCCTCGACGAGCGCCGGAACGCGCGCTGCGGGCGTTGTCCACGCGGCGACGACGCCGTGGCAGAAATAGAACAGCGCGACGATGCCGATCCACAGCAGCGCGCGGCTGACGCCGCGGCGCAGCGCGAGCAGCGGCAGCAGCAACGCCGGCAAGGTCAGCGCGAGCGCGAAGCCGGATTGCCCGTTCGCGGGCGGCGCGAGCCACAGGTACCACGCCGGTTGCAGCGCGACGAGCGCGGCCCATGCGGCGAGCGCGAGGCGTTCGCCGTTCAAGCGCGCGCTCCCAGTCGAGAAGCGACCTCAGCGACACGGCGGCCAAGAGCGCGCGCGAGCGTGCGTTCGGCGTCGTCGAGCGCGTTCTCGCCGCGCGGCCCGCCGACGTGGCTCGCGCCGTACGGCGAGCCGCCGCCGCGCGTGGTCGTGACTTCGGGCAGCGTGTAGGGCAGGCCGACGATGAGCATGCCGTGGTGGAGCAACGGCAGCATCATCGACAGCAGGGTGGATTCCTGGCCGCCGTGCATCGTGTTGGTCGCGGTGAACACGCCGGCCGGCTTGCCGGCGAGCGCGCCCGACGCCCATTGCGCGCCGGTCGAGTCGAGGAAGAACTTCATCGGCGCGGCCATGTTGCCGAAGCGCGTCGGGCTGCCGAGCACGAGGCCCGCGCACTCGTCGAGATCGGCCTGCGTCGCGTACGGCGCGCCGTCGTCGGGTTCCGGTGGCCGTGCGGATTCGGTCACGGTTGCGACGGGTGGCACGCTGCGCAGGCGCGCGCGCATGCCGTCGATTTCCTCGACGCCGCGCGCGACGAGCCGCGCGAGCTGCGCGACTTTCCCGGTCCGGCTGTAATAGAGCACGAGGATTTCCGGCATTGCTGTTTCCGCTTGGAATGGGCTCGATTGCGGGCCTCGGCGAGGCGCCGTTCGGCGACGATCTGCTAGGCTCGCCGCAATGCTTGAACGCATGCGCCAGTTTGCCAGAACCCTGCGCGACCGCGAGCGCGTGCTGGCGTTCCTGCGCTTCACCTGGAACCGCTTCCTCGAAGACCGCTGCATGCAGACCGCGGGCGCGTTGTCCTACACCTCGGTGTTCGCGCTGGTGCCGCTGACTGCGGCCGTGCTCGGCATCCTGGCCGCGTTCCCGGGCTTCGCCGGTTGGCGCGAGCGGCTCACCGGCTGGGTGTTCGACAACTTCGTGCCGGCGGCCGGCAGCACGGTGCAGGAATACATCACGCAGTTCGCCGACAACGCGAGCAAGGCGACCGCGGTCGGCATCCTCGTGCTGCTGTTCAGCGCGATCTCGCTGATGATGAGCATCGAGGATGCGTTCAACCGCATCTGGCGCGTCAGCGCCTCGCGCAGCACGGGCGCGCGTTTCCTCGTCTATTGGGCGGCGCTGACCGCGGGCCCGCTGCTGCTCGTCGCTGCGCTCGCGGTGAGTTCGTACGCGCTCGCGCTGCCGTTCATCGACGTCGCCGATGCGCAGTTCTCGATCAAGGCGCGCGTGTTGTCGGTGCTGCCGTTCCTGATCGTGTTCGCCGCGCTCGTGGCCGCCTACGTCGTCATCCCGAACCGCAGCGTGCGGTTGCGTTTTGCGCTGGTCGGCGCCTTCATCGCGGCGGTGCTTTTCGAGGCGGCCAAGCGCGGCTTCGCGCTGTACGCGACGCAATATGCGAGCTACCAGCAGGTCTATGGCGCGCTGGCGATGGTGCCGATCTTCATCTTCTGGATCTACCTGTCGTGGACGATCGTGCTGTTCGGCGCGTCCCTGACCGCATCGTTGTCCGCATTCCAGTACCGGCCGCTGGCGCTGCGCCTGCCGCAGGGTCAGGAATTCGCCGGACTGGTGCGCGTGATCGGCCATTTCGCCGCCGCGCAGCGCGCCGGGCGTGGTGTGCACAGCGATGCCTTGCTGCGCGCCGAGCCGTTCCTCACCGACGACCTGCTGCAGCGCTATCTCGGCGACCTGCAGCGCACGGGCCTGATCCGCCGCAGCGAGGTCGGCGAATGGGTCGTTGCGCGCGATCTTTCCGTGACCACGCTCGCCGAGCTGTACGAGGAAGGCGGGTATCGCCTGCCGTTGCATGCGCGCGATGCGACTGCGCTCGTTCGCAGCGCGGCGACGCCCTTGCTCGACGCGCTCGGCGCGCGCACCGGCGAGGCACTCGACGTGCCGCTCGCGAAAGTGTTTCCGGCGAACGCGGATGGTGCGCCGTCGCCGGCACCCCATCCATCGAAACCGGAGTCTGCATGAAACGTTTCCTGTTGGCCGCGCTGTTCGCGGCGCTGTCCGTTCCTGCCTTCGCAGCGACGGCGGAAAAGCCGGCGCTGAAGATCGCCACGCTCGACGGCAAGACCTTCGATCTCGCCGCGCAAAAAGGGCATTGGGTCATCGTCAATTTCTGGGCGACGTGGTGTTCGCCCTGCATCAAGGAGATGCCCGACATCTCCGCTTTCGTCGCCGCGCACAAGGACGTCGCCGCGATCGGGCTCGCTTGGGAAGACACCGACAAGGCCGAGATCGAAGCGTTCGCCAAGGCGCACCCGACGAGTTATCCGCTGGCGCAGGTCGATCTCGATCATCCGCCCGCCGATTTCGACACGCCGCGCGGCCTGCCGCAGACGTACCTGATCGCGCCCGACGGCCGCGTCGCCAAGGCGTTCACGGGTCCGATCACCGGTGACGATCTCGCCAGGGTGATCGCCGCCGGCACGAAGAAGTAACGGCGATGGCGGCGGCGCGATTCCTCGTTTCCGGCCGCGTGCAGGGCGTATATTTCCGCGCCTCGACGCGCGAGCGCGCGCTTGCGCTCGGCCTCGCGGGTCATGCGCGCAACCTCGCCGACGGCCGCGTCGAAGTCATTGCCGAAGGCGACGCCGACGTGCTGGCGCAACTCGAGCAATGGCTGCACGAAGGGCCGCCCGCGGCGCGCGTCGATCGCGTCGATCGCGAAGCGTTGCCCGCGCAAGGCCATCGCGGCTTCGACACGCGCTGAACCGATGCCACGGCCGCCGCGGCGTCCCGCCGTTCCCCGCGCGCGCGCCTCGTCGCCGAAGCCGGCGCGAGCCGCGACGCCGCGGCATGGCCTGGCGCGCGTGCTGTCCAAGCTCGGCGTCGCCTCGCGCACGCAGGCGGCGGCGTGGATCGCGCAGGGCCGCGTCGCCATCAACGGCCGCATCGTGCGCGAGGCGGAATCGCCGACCGATATCTCGCGTGATCGCATCGCGCTCGATGGCGTCGAAGTCGCCGCGCGCGAACGCGTCTACATCATGCTCAACAAGCCGCGCGGCATCGTCACCACGGCGTCGGACGAGCGCGGCCGCGACACCGTGTACGCATTGCTCGAAGGCGCGGGCCTGCCCTGGCTTGCGCCGGTCGGTCGTCTGGACAAGGCGAGCGAAGGCTTGTTGCTGTTCACCAATGACACGCAGTGGGCCGCGGCGATTACCGCGCCGCAAACGCATCTGGACAAGACCTACCACGTGCAGGTGGATCGCCTGCCCGACGAGGCGCTGCTCGCGGCGATGATCACGGGCGTCGACGAATGCGGCGAACGGCTCGCGCTGAAATCGGTGCGCGAACTGCGCCGCGGCGAAAAGAACGCCTGGCTCGAAATCGTGCTCGACGAAGGGCGCAACCGGCAGATCCGCCGTGTACTCGCCGCGTTCGACATCGGCGTACTGCGGCTCGTGCGCGTCGCGATCGGGCCGCTGGCGCTCGGCGACCTGGCGAAAGGCGCGTGGCGGACATTGGACGAGGCCGAAGTCGCGGGTTTACGCTGCGAAGGCTGAACAGGGTTCTGGGGATTGAGTCGGCTTCTCCCACGGAGATATCCCATGAATCGCTTGGCCAGATTTCTCGTCGCAGTCGTCGCCGCGCACGGCGTCTATTCGATGTATTACGTGTGGCTGTTGCAGCGAACGAGCCACGCCTGCGCGCAGATCGTCGCCGATCACGCCGGCACGCAGGAGCTCATGGGCGCGCAGCGCATCTGCAGCGCGGCGGGCGTCGATACGATGCCGATGCTGCGCCTGATTTTTCCGCAGACGCCGCGGACGTCATGAATCGCGATCGGCCTTGATCGTTCACCGACAGGCAACACACCGATGCGGATCGGGTGTCTACCGACGCAGCGGCATCGGCGGCATCTTGCAGGACACGCCGGTGCGGTTGAGCCGGCACTCCATCGCAAGAGGTCGCGCCATGAACAATTCCCTGATCGAAGCCATCCGCAAACGCCGCAGCCAGTACGCGCTCGGCGCGAAGTTGCCGCTGCCGGAAGCGCAGGTCAGCGCGCTTGTCCGCGAGGCCGTGCGGCTCGCGCCGTCGTCGTTCAATTCGCAGAGTTCGCGCGTGGTCGTGCTGTACGGCGACGAAAGCCGCGCGTTGTGGGACATCGCCAAGTCCGAGTTGCGCAAGATCGTTCCCGCCGAAGCCTTCGCCGCGACCGAAGCCAAGATCGACTCGTTCGCCGCAGGCGCGGGCACCGTGCTGTTCTTCGAGGACCAGGGCGTGGTCGAAGGCCTGCAGCAGAAGTTCGCGCTGTACGCAGACAATTTCCCGGTGTGGTCCGAGCAGGGCAGTGGCATGGCGCAGTTCGCGGTATGGGCCGCGCTCGCGAACGCGGGCATCGGCGCCAGCCTGCAGCACTACAACCCGCTCATCGACGCCGCCGTCGCCGCGCGCTGGAGCATTCCGGCCTCGTGGAAGTTGCGCGCGCAGATGCCGTTCGGTTCGAACGAACAGCCGTTCGGCGAGAAGACCTTCATCGACGACGCCGAGCGCTTCAGGGTGTTCGGCAACGCCACCAAGCGCGAAGCCATCGCCGCCTGACGGACTTCGGCGGGACGTCGCGATGCGGCGCCCCTTCTTTGCGCCCCCGCGCGGGGCGCGTCGACCTCGAAGGCCGCGGCGACGCAATCAGGAAACGCGCCGCACCAGGCACGAAAAGCACCCGCGCCTGGCGTTGTGCAGGTGGATGTAGTCGACCCGCGCATCGCCGAACTGGCGCTCGATCTCGGTGGCCACCGCGGGACCGTCGCAGATGGAGGCATCGGTCATCTGATGCTGCGCATCGTAGGCGCGCACGGAGATGAGCCTGGAGAGGACGTAGTCGGGTACTTCGCCGGGAGCAAGGACGCGTTGCGACGCATTCCTGCGCACGAAGATCGGGCCCGCCGCGCGGTACGGCGTCGCGGCCGGCTGATGCTCGAAGGGGAGAAGGCAGAGTTCTTCGCCGACTGCGGCGTCGACCAGGCTCACGCGGCAGGGAAATCCGTGATTGCGGTCGGCGACGACGCGGCGCATGCCGCGACGGGTCAGTTCTTCGTGGGGCAGGGTGAAAAGCGATGCGAAGGATTCGGCGGGCAATCCAAGCAGCTGGAAGGAAGGCATGGCGGTTCCCGATTTGGTTGGATGCGCCATGTTGTCACGCGGCCCTGCCGCGCACTGGCCGGATTCGGCCGTGTCACTGCGGGCCGATCCGGCATTGCGCGCACGCCCGCGTGGACGGGCGAACGCGCAGTGGGCGCTTCTATCCGATCACGCCAAGCTTGCGGCCGATCTTGACGAATGCCGCGACCGTGCGGTCGATCTGCTCGCGCGAATGCGCCGCGCTCATCTGCGTGCGGATGCGCGCCTGGCCCTGCGGCACGACCGGGTAGAAGAAGCCGATCACGTAGATGCCTTCGGCGAGCAGTTCCTGCGCGAACGCCTGCGCGAGTTTCGCGTCGCCGAGCATGACCGGCGCGATCGGATGCGTGCCGGGGCGGACGTCGAAACCGGCTTCGGTCATGCGCTCGCGGAAATACAGCGCGTTGTCATTGACCTTGTCGCGCAGCGCCGTCGACGAGGACAGCATCTCGAACACCTTGATCGACGCGGCGACGAGCGGCGGCGGCAGCGTGTTGGAAAACAGGTACGGACGCGAGCGCTGGCGCAGCAGGTCGATGATTTCCCTGCGGCCCGTCGTGAAGCCGCCCGAACCGCCACCGAGCGCCTTGCCGAGCGTGGACGTGAAGACGTCCACTTCGTTCATGACGCCGTGCAGTTCCGCCGAGCCGCGCCCGGTCGGGCCGACGAAGCCGGTCGCGTGCGAATCGTCGACCATGAGCAGCGCGTTGTGCTTCTTCTTGAGCGCGACGATCTCGTCGAGCTTGGCGATGTAGCCGTCCATCGAGAACACGCCGTCGGTCGCGATCAGGCGCGTGCGCTTGCCCTGCGTCTCGGCGAGGTGCTTCTCGAGTTCGGCCATGTCGCCGTTCGCGTAGCGCCGGCGTTCGGCCTTGCACAGGCGGATGCCGTCGATGATCGAGGCGTGGTTGAGCGCGTCGGAAATGACCGCGTCCTCGTCGCCGAGGATCGTCTCGAACAGGCCGCCGTTGGCGTCGAAGCAGCTGGTGTAGAGGATCGTGTCTTCGGTGCCGAAAAACTTCGAGATCGTCGCCTCGAGCTGCTTGTGCAGGTCCTGCGTGCCGCAGATGAAGCGCACGCTGGCGAGGCCGAAACCGTGCGTGTCGAGCGCTTCCTTCGCGGCCTGGATGATGTCCGGATTGTCGGCCAGGCCGAGATAGTTGTTGGCGCAGAAGTTGAGCACTTCGCGGCCGTCCGTCGTCCTGATCTCTGCCGACTGCGGCGTGGTGATGACGCGTTCGGTCTTGTACAGGCCCTGTTCGCGGATCGAGTCGAGTTCGCGTTCGAGGCGGGGGCGGGCGGCGTAGTCCATGGGCGTTCGGGCTTGCGAAGGGAAAGCCCTATTGTCGACGATCGCCGCGGTCGAGTCAGCCGACGGACCGGCATGTTGCAAGCGGAGTCGGCTTTGCGCCCGGTGCTGGTCGGGATGATGCCGAAAGGCACCATCCCGACCCGCCATCAGTTCGCGCAGAAATCCTCGGGATGCTGGTCGGCGGAGACCGGGCAGCCGTCCGAGGTCGGCACCGCAATCAACGGTTTGTCCCAGGGCGCCTGCTTCTGCACGCAGGTCGGCGGCGGCCGCAGTTGCTTGAAGCCATCGCCTTCGGCCACCTTGAAATCGGCGGGCAGCGTGAAGCGGAAACCCAGGCAGCCGCCGCTCGGGCAATCCGGCGGTGTCTGCGTCCACGAACAGGCGACGTCGTTGTCGGGATCGACGCCGACGCAGGCGTCGCCCGAAACGCGGCAGAAACTCTGCGGTTGGCAATGCGCCTGGCGCGTGAGCGAGAACTGGTTGGCGATCGCTTGCGCACCGAAGTCGGCGGCGGACAACTCGACTTCTACGATGCCGCTGGACGGATCGTTCTTGTACCAGCCTGCGCGGCTCGGCTGGACGCCGTCGGCATCGTGGAAGGTCGGCGGGTCGCTGCCGATTTCGGCACGCACCAGGCGGATGCTGGCCGGGTCGAATCGGGCGTTCTTGCCGACGTAGAAGCGGTAGGTTTGCCGGGTGTGCTCGTCGGCGTAGATGAGGAAGACGTAATAGGTCTGGCCCGCCTGGAATTCGTTGATGACGCAGGGCACGTCGTTGCCGTTGCGGGGGCTGCACGAACCGGAAAGTTGCGCCGCCTTGGATACGGCCGTGTCGAGGTAATAGGTGCCGCCGTTGACGGTGAGCGTGCTGCGCTGGCCGGTGGACTGGCCCATCATGCGTATTTCGCGCACTTCGCCCTTGTCGGCGCGCGGCATTGCGTCCTGCCGAACGAGCGGCACGCCGTAGCAGCGTTCGTTGGTGCAGGCGCGGTTCCAGCCGCCGCTGTTGGCGTTGCTATCGACGATGGAGTTGGGCAGGTAGTGGGGCGGCAGCGCGCATTGGCCGGTCTTCGCGCACTCCGGGTAAAGCACGGTGGAGACGTACTTGTACGGGCTGGTCCGCGAGGACGCTTCCGACTTGCACTCGATCGAATCGATGGGCGCGGCGAAGAACTCGTCGTTGTTGATGACGGTGGTGTCCTTGAATCCGGTCAGCGTGCCGTCGTCGTCGTTGAGCACGGTCTGGCGGTCGTTGCCGGCGAACCCGTCGAACAACTTGTCGTTCCAGTTGCAGTACTGGTCGGCCACGCGATCGAAGTCGGTATCGAGCGTGTTGCCCTTGAGCAGCGGCGTGATGACGAAGTGGCGGGTGTCCACGTTCTCGAAATACAGGTTCTGCGAGTGGAAGGCCGGCGGATAGTAGAAGCCGTTGGGCTGCTTCCAGCCGATCGCTGCATTGGGCATGTAGCAGCCGCCGCCCGGATCCTTAGGCAGGCCGAGCACGGCGCCGGACAGCCAGCGGCTCTGGCGGCCTTTGGACATGTCGATGGGATCGCAGCGCCCCGTCTTGTTGGCCTTGTCGGTGAACGGCTTGCAGTCGTCGATGGCGCGATGGCGGATGTCGAGATAGGCGTTGGATTCCTGGAAGGCCGGCCCGTCGTAGACGCTGAAAAGGCGCTGGTACATGCCGAAGTTGCTGACCTCGAAACTGATGCCGTCGTCGATCGACAGGCAGTGATCGCCTGGGCGGTTGCCGTTGGAGTCGGTCGCGCAGGCCAGTGCCTGCGGATTGAACGGCCCGCCGTTGGACGCATACGGATTGCCGGGTTGAGTCTGGCCGATGAAGGCGCTCTTGCGCACCAGTCCCCAGTGGCCGGGCACGATGTCCGAATCGGTATAGCCGCCGCCGGTGACGATGGTGAGGCCGGCGCCCTGCGAATCGGTGATCGCGCTGTCGGCCACCAGATACCACTGCGGGCGCAGCCAGAGCGCGGCAAAATTGAATGCGGCCCAGTTGAACGACGTGGTGTAGTGCGACAGCACCGTGACCATGCAGTCGTCGAGATGGCCGGCGCCGCAGCGCGGCACGGCGCGGCAATCGTCCTTCGTGCAACGCGTGCCGAAGCGGCCGCTGTTGCCGAGCGTGGGGTAATAACTCGGCGATGGTTGCGCCGGCGCGAGCGGATTGGGCAGTGGCTTGAGCGTGGGGAAGGGGCCGTTGCTGGTCTGCACGCCCGTGCAGCCCGTGGTTTCCGTGACGGTCTGGAACGAGGTCATGGCGGTCGAGCACATGTTGCCCTCGAACGATTTGAGCGGCGTCATGCCGGCGCGTTCGGCCGAACTCTGCATCGATGCGTAGGACGTCCACTTCATCTGCGAGGACATGCCGCTGTTCGCGCCCGGAACCAGCCAGTAGCACACGCCGCAGGTGCCGGCGCCGACGGCGAGGTTGTCGCGGAAGTCGTTCCAGCCGTTCATGATCCAGAAGATCGTCGGATGGTTGTAGTCGGACTTGTAGGGCATCGAGTCGCTCGGGCTGTCGGCCAGGCCCGGTGCGGCGAGGATGCCCGGCACCTTGCGCGGGTTCTGCGCGTTGTCCACGCCCGCGCGTGCGAACACGCCGAGATTGGCGATGAGCCGGTTCTCCGTTTCCGTGCCGTCTTCGAGGTAGAAGCCGTGGCCGATCGACTTGAAGCCGACGTCGCGCTCCAGCGTCACGTTCTGCGCGCCGTGCAACACGATCCAGCGCGTCATCGATTCGTTGATCGAGCTGTCGCGCACGAAGGTGTCCGCGGGGGCGCGGCGCGAATGATGGAAATGCACGGGATAGCGGCCGATGACGCCGCCCTGGCCGAGCTGGCGGAACTCCACGCCCTGCACCTGCACCTGCTTGAATCCCTGGCGGAAAATGACGTGGCCACCGTAGTAGTAGCCCGACGATTCAGGCGGGAAATCCGAGTCCTTGTCGTCGCCGGCCGAGACAATGCGGATGCTGCGCGTCAGCACGCCGACGGCGGCGCGCGTTTCGACGGCGTCATCGTTGCTCGCGCGCGTCGGCCCGATGGTGAGCGGCGTGTGCTCGAGCGAGGCGCGCTTGCCGTTGTGGACGTAGGCGACCGTGCCGTCGAGCGGCACCTCGGTCGCGCAATGCACGTCCTGCGCGACCTTGAACGATTCGGAATGGCCGGGCAGGTAGTCGGTCGAGGTCAGCACGATCTCGTCGCCGCGCGACAGCGACAGCGGACGATCGAGCGTGAGCGAGGTGTCGCCCTTGCTCGTCGTCGCATTCAGGCGCGCCCAGCTGGAATTGCTCGAACTGGGGAAGCTGGCACCGCATTCGCCGCCGTTCGCGTAGGTGGCGCCCTTGGCGCCGTACAGCCGCACGCTGCCGCCCCAGGAAACGCCGAGCACCTTGCTGCCGAAGTAGCCTTGGCGGCCTTGCTCGTCCGAGCCTCCCTGGAAGTCGAGCGGGTGGTAGGCGTAGAAATAATCGGCCGCGATTTTTTCGTCCTGCGTGGCATTCGGGTAGACATCGACGATGCCGCTCTCGCGGATCGAGCGCGCCTGGTCGACGGGCTTCATGCCACCGGATGCGTCGAGATTGCTGTTCCAGACCGCGTCGGGCATGCCGCAATGGCCTTCCGCATCGCTGGCGCAGACCACGCCCTGTGCATTGGCGCCGGGTTTGTGCTGGATCGGATCGCGGCCCCACAGGTGGATCGTGAGCTGGCCGCCGTTGCGCCCGATCGGCGCATCCGGCGCGCCGGCCTCGAGCACGCCGTCGTTCTCGACGAGGATGTTGGCCGCCCAGAAATCGACGACTTCATCGTCGAAGTGCAGGGTGCCGCCTTTGACGACGTGGACGTCCCTGAATTTGTACGTGCCGGCATGGACGCAGACCGCTTCGTCCACGAGCAGATCCTCGTTGCCATTCGCCGGCGCGAGGGATTTGCCGTTGCAGGCGGCATCGGCCGCGGCAGGCGTGATCGACAGTGCGGCGAGTACGGCGAGTCGCGCGATGGGGTGCAGTGCGTGTGCCATGCGGCAGCCCTCAGAATGAAAACGTGATGCCCGCGGCGACGCCGCCGGAGCGGAAGGTCGAATCATGGAAGGCGAAGCCCGGCTGCGCGCCGGGTGTCGGGCTCGACATCGGATCTTCCGTGTAGGACGTGCTCTGGCTCGTGTCGATGACGCGACTGATGTGTGGGCCGGGACGCACCGTGTTCGTTGCGTACAGCATCGAATACGCCAGATGCACGCTCAGGTTCGGACTGAAGCGATAGCCGAGTTCGACGCGCCCTTGCGACGACAGTGCGAAACGGTCGCGCGAGTGGCGACCCACGTTGCTGGGCAACGCGAAGTAGCCGCCGGGAAACTGTTCGGGTTGTTCGAAATAGGTGTAGTCGTTGGTCTGCAGCCAGCCCTGGATGTTTACGTTCTGGCGGGATTGGCCGGCGGCGATCTTCAGCTCGGCGCTGCCGTAGAAACCGCCGCGCCATTGCGTGCTCGCACGCAAACCGGCCTGCAGGCCATAGAAGCGGTTGCGCGTGGAGAACGCGTCGTGCGTCTGCCAGATGTCCGGGCCCCAGTTGTCGAGCAACGGACTGGAAGTCTCGAGCGTGAGCGATTCGGACAAGCCCAGGTAAGTCACGCCGGCGAGCAGGTCGAGCGCGACCGGCGACTGCCACGGCAGGCGCCAGCGCAGGTTCAGCTCGGCGCCGCGCAGGCGTTCGGTGACGCGCAGGTCGGCCTTGCCGCTGTACAGGTAGGGTACGGAGAAATCCGTGGCCGTCTCGTGCCCGTTTTGCGGATCGATGTAGGGAATGTAGAGATGGACCGATCCGTCCAGCGCGTCGGATGCCATGCCGTCGCCGAAGCGGCCTTGCTCCAGCCCGAAGACGGAAAATTCAATGCCCTTCGACTCGGAGAACGAACGGCCGAGGACGATGCGCGCGCCCGACTGGCTGCCGAAGGAGGCCCGCGACGGGCCGAACACCACGTCCGTGCCCGCCTCGCCGATGACGCCGGTGGTGACGAACGGGACGCCGAGCGGGCTGCTCCGGGTGTGCCACGAGAGGGCGTCGAGCGAAAAGCTCCAGGCTGGTTTCGATTCCGCCGCCTCTTCCGAGTGGGCGTCGACCGCCATGGCGCAACAGCCAGCCATGCCGGCCAGGACGAGAAATCGGCGATACATGTCTTCCCCTTGGCTGGAGTGGATTGGAAATCCCGCCGCCGTGACGTAGTTCGCGTTTTGCCTTGACAATTTTACACTTGGCCGGCTTCGACGGTATTCGCCTGATCGGTGGAGGAGCGCCGCGGGTCAGGACAGGACATGCCGGACGCGCGCCAAGGCTTCGTGGATGGCGGCGAAGAATCGTTCGACCGTGGCCGGATCCTTGTCCTGCGGCGCGTGCCAGTTCAGAAGGAGGGCGAAATATGCCCGGCGATCGCACACCGTGATGCCTACGGCGAACATGCGCACGTGGGGAAGCCGGGCGCGTTCGCATTGCCGCTCCTGGCGTCGGTGCTGACGCCCGGCAGTACCGGAATGAGATGGATGTAGTCGCATGGCGTCAGGGTTCGGAGGTCGAACGCCGGCGGCGCGACGACCGGAAAGCCCGGGATCGATGCGAGGACCGGCTCTGCACGTGGGGTCAGATCAGCAGGCCAGACGCCGCGCGCGGGCCCGGGGAAAATGACCGCGAGCCATGTCTTTGGTCACACGGAGCGGCGCCGGTGTTTTGATAACCTCGCCTCACTATTGTCACTGGGGTCCATCCATGAAACATCCTCTCACCCTCGCGCTGGCGACCGCGCTGTCGACCCTCGCGCTCGGCGCCTGCCAGGCACCGGTCAAGCACGCGCCCGTTGCGGAAAAGGCGACCGTTGCCGAAATGAACAATCCGTTCTTCCAACCCAGCCCGCTGCCGCTGCACTACCCGCGGTTCGACAAGATCAAGGACAGCGATTTCGCGCCCGCTTTCGATCGCGGCATGGCCGAGCAGCTCAAGGAAATGAATGCGATCGCGGACAATCCGCAGCCGCCGACGTTCGAGAACACGATCGTCGCGATGGAAAAGAGCGGGCGCATCCTCGACCGTGCGACGACGGTGTTCTTCAACCTCGTCGGCGCCGACACCAACGACGAACGCAAGAAGATCCAGGCCGAGTATTCGCCGAAGTTCGCCGCGCACCAGGATGCGATTTCGCTGAATCCGAAATTGTTCGCGCGCATCCAGTCGCTGTACGAGCGTCGCGCTTCGCTCGGCCTCGATGCCGAGGGCCTGCGCCTCGTCGAGCGCTATCACGAGGACTTCGTGCGCGCCGGCGCGCAGCTGTCCGACGCCGACAAGGCGCGCCTCAAGGAGATCAACGGCGAATTGGCCAGGCTCGGCACGCAGTTCAACCAGAACGTGCTCGCCGAGGTCAACGATTCGGCCGTCGTCGTCGACTCGAAGGAAGAGCTCGACGGCATGCCCGCCGACGCGATCGTCGCCGCAGCCGATGCGGCAAAGGCGCGCAAGCTCGACGGCAAGTACGTGATCGCGTTGCAGAACACGACTGGCCAGCCGCCCGAGACGTTCCTCAAGAACCGCGCGCTGCGCCAGCGCATTTACGAAGCCTCCGTCTCGCGTGGCAGCCGCGGCAACCAGTGGGACAACACGGGGCTGGTGTCGAAGATCATGAAGCTGCGCCTGGAGCGCGCGAAGATGCTCGGCTACCCGAACTACGCCGCCTACAGTCTCGCCAACCAGACGGCGAAGACGCCGCAGGCGGTCAACGACATGCTCGGCCAACTCGCGCCGCGGGCGGTCGCGAACGCGAAGCGCGAAGCTGCCGACCTGCAGAAGGTCATCGACGCCGAGCAGAAGGCGAAGCACGAAAAATCCTTCAAGCTCGAACCGTGGGACTGGGCGTTCTATTCCGAGAAGGTGCGCCAGAAGAAGTACGCGTTCGATGAGTCGCAGATCAAGCCATACCTGGAAATGAAGAACGTGCTCGAGAACGGCGTGTTCTACGCCGCCGGCCAGCTCTACGGCATCACGTTCAAGCAGCGCACCGACCTGCCCGTGTACGAGCCCGACGTCATGGTTTACGACGTCTTCGACAAGGACGGCAAGCAGCTCGCGATCTACATCGCCGACGAATACGCGCGTCCGTCCAAGCGCGGCGGCGCGTGGATGAATTCCTACGTCCACCAGAACAAGCTGTTCGGCACGCTGCCCGTCGTCGCCAACCACCTCAACATTCCCAAGCCGCCGGCCGGCCAGCCGACGCTGCTCACCTGGGACGAGACGCGAACGATGTTCCACGAGTTCGGCCACGCGCTGCACGGCATGTTCTCTAACGTGACCTATCCGTATTTCTCGGGCACCGCGGTGCCGCGCGATTTCGTCGAGTTCCCCTCGCAGGTCAACGAGATGTGGGCAGACTGGCCGAGCGTGCTCGCGCACTACGCCAAGCACTACCAGACCGGCGAGGCGATGCCGCAGGCATTGCTCGACAAGGTCATGGCCGCGGCGCAGTTCAACGAAGGCTTCCGCACGACCGAATACCTCGGCGCGGCGATGCTCGACCAGAACTGGCACCAGATCGACAACGTCGACGCAGTGCCGGCCGCGAGCGACGTAATGGCCTTCGAGGCGGCGGCGCTCAAAAAGGACGGCATCGCCTACAAGCCCGTGCCGCCGCGCTACCGGACGCCGTACTTCAGCCACATCATGGGCGGTTACGCGGCCGGCTACTACGCCTACATCTGGTCCGAAGTGCTCGATGCCGATACGGTCGAGTGGATCAAGCAGCACGGCGGCCTCAAGCGCGAGAATGGCGACCGTTTCCGCGAGACCCTGCTCTCGCGCGGCGGCAGCAAGGACGCGCTCGAACTGTTCCGCGACTTCACCGGCCACGGCCCGGAAATCGAGCCGTTGCTCGTGCGCCGTGGCTTGACCGCCGCGCCGACGAACGCGAAGAAGCCGCACACGCACTGACGCGCTGCCGGCCGCCGTGCGCCAACGCACGGCGGCCGCGATCGCATCCATCAGCGCATCAAGGGGCGGTTTCGGGCGCGGCTCGAAACCGCCTTGTTCTTGTCCGGGGTTCGCAGGGAGGATCCCGATCGACGCCATCCGGCACCGACGAAGCCGCGATCAATCGGCGTCGCCGGGCGCGCCGGGTTCCGTTTTCGCGTAGGGCGGTGCATTCCTGCGCGGCGCGCGCAGGACCACGCTCCAGCCGTCTTGAGTCAGGCCGCGCTGCGCGAGCCCGCTCGCATTGCCGCCGATGAGCGCGGTTTTCCTTTCGACCTGGAACTCGCGCCGCGCGAGGAAGGTGGCGACTTCCTTCGTCCAGCTCAGGCGGTCCACGGCGAGCGGCAGCACCAGTTCGCCGTCGGTTGCGATGTAGGCGAAGCCGGCGCCGATCGCGACGAGCCGCCCGCGCTTCGCGCGCTCGCCCAGATGCGCGAGCACGAGGTCGAGGCCGTTGACGATGTAGCGTGCTTCCAGTTCATTCTGCGCGGTGATCGCGAGTTCGAGGAACAGGTCGCAGCCGTCGTTCGGCTGCAATGCGTCGAGCGCATCGGCCAGATGCGTCTGCAGCGTCGGCGAGAACGCGCCGCGGCGCAGGAACTGGCGCACGAGCAGGTTGTCGCGGCAGTGCGCGAGGAGGCGCGTCTCGTTGCGCGCGCGCAGGTCGTCGGGCGAGAGCCGCCAGACGACTTCGTCGACGCGGCCGCCTTGCGACAGTACGGTCGCGCCGACGCCGCCCACCGCGCCGAGTGCGCTGCCGGCGCTGAAATTGCCCGCGCTGCCGACCCAGGCCAGCGAGGACAGGCGTTCCTGCACGTAGGGATTGCTCGAGTACGGATCGACGCCGAGGCGCTTGGCGATATCGCGCTTGACCGTGTTGTACTTGATCTCGCGCTTGACGAAACGCTCGCCTTCGCTGGTGACGCGCGTGAACCAGTTCTTGCGTTTCTTCGGCGGCGCGTCCTCGGCGTCGCCGTCGCGCGCGTCCGTCATCGGGCCGTCATCGGACGGATACGGATTGCCGCTGCTGCCGAGCTTGCGCGCGGCGCGGTCGGACAGGCTCTGCGCCTGGTTGCCGAGCTTGACCAGCTTGTCGCGCAGGAAGCGCGCGACGCCGGCGGGAATTCCGGTGATCGTGTCGACCGGATGCAGCGCGATGTTGGCGAGCGACTTGCCGGTTTTCGCGAGTCGATTGCCTGCTGCGCGCACGAACGCGTCCGAATGCATGGCCGTATCGAGTTGTTCGAGCGCAGGCAGTTCTGCTTCGCGTTCGGCGAGGATTTCCACGCTCGGCGCGTCGACTTCGCCGAAGCGCGTGTCGAGCGTGAAATGCGCCATGTAGCCGCGCAATTCGACATGCGGATCGACCGAAAAGCCCGGGCCGGACAGCAGCGCTGGCTCGACCAGCGAAGCGGCGTCGACGACGGGTTCTTCCTCCGTTGGCGATGTCGCTTGCGGCGTGTCCACGGCATTGTTTGCCGCCAATGCTCCCGTCGTTGCCAACGCGCCGGCGAAACGGACCGCGAAGAAGACATATCGCATGCAGCGCATCGGGACGTCTCAGCGGATGGCCGTCTTGCCGTCGGCAGCAACGATCATTTCGGTCGTCAGTTGCGGATGCGTCGAACGCCGCCGGCCCGCGCGCAGGAACGGCAATTCGATCCATCGGTAGGAAATGGCGGCGACGACGACCGTGGCGGCGAGCACGATTGGCAGCATCCATGGCAACCGGTAGCCGTCGATCCAGCCGAAAGCATGTGCCGCATCGAGCCAGTGAAGGATCGGGAAATGCCACAGATAGACGCCGAAGCTGACGAGGCCGATCCAGCGCAGCGGCGCGTTGTCGAACAGCGCGAGCGCGATACGGCTTCCGCGCGCGCTGGCGTACAACATCAAAGCCGTGGCGACGCCGGCCAGGCTGTGCCAGACGAACAGCAGCGGATGGCCGTCCCAGTACGTGCCGATGGAATAGTGAATGCCCCAGAGCAGGGCCGCGAACAGCGCAATGCCGAGCAGCATTAATGCTTCATTCGCGCGTGTGTTCAAGATGCGCCCGCTCGCTGTCGCTCGCGTGTATGCGTAGGCCGCGAGCATGCCGAAGACGAACTGGTCCAGGCGGCCCGGCAACTGCTCCAGTGCGATGACGCGCAAAGGCACTTCGGCGTGTGCGACGTATGGAAATACCAGATGCCGCCACAGCTGCGTGACGACGATGGCAAGCAGCGCCAGCAAGGGCCATCGCCGTGGACGCAGCCATGCGGCGAGGATCGGCAGCAGCAGGTAGAAACCGAATTCGATCGGGAGCGTATAGGTCACGGGGTTCACGGGCGCCGCGCCGTAGGGACCCAAGTCGGTCAGCAGCAGCAGGTTGCCCAGGAATTGCCATCCGCCCGGCATCGCGCCCAAGCCGAAGAGGCTGGCCAGCGCCGCTAGGACGAGCAGCTGCGCGTAATATGCAGGCAGTATGCGCTGCACGCGCCGCAACCAGAAGATACGCAGCGACGGCGCCGGAACGCCTTCGAGTTGCCGGGTTGCGTAGGGCAGGCTGAGCAGGAACGCCGAGAGCGTGAAAAAGATGTCGACCCCGGCCCATCCGCAGGAAAACAGCGGTGTCAGGTCGAGCGAACCCAGCGTCATCGCCCGCGGTGTCGCCTCGACCCAGACGTGGTAGAGCAACACCCACAATGCGGCGAATCCACGCAATCCAGTCAGCGGTGTCAGCTCGGCAGTAGCCGAACGGGACGCGACGGCGTTCATTGGCGCGGCATATCTGTATCGGTTACGTGCCCGTGAACGCGCCGTAGCCGCGCAGGCGTTCGTAGCGGCGCTCGAGCAGGGCCGCGTCATCGAGCTTTTCGAGCTCGTCGAGTTGATTCAGCAGGATCGCCTTGAGGCGGATCGCCATGCCGCGCGGATTTCGGTGCGCGCCACCGAGCGGTTCGCGGATCACCTTGTCGACGAGGCCGAATTCCTTGAGCCGCGGCGCGGTCATCGCGAGCATGCCGGCGGCGTCGCGTGCGCGTTCGGCGGTCTTGAACAGGATCGACGAGCACGCCTCGGGCGTGATCACCGAATAGGTGCTGTACTCGAGCATGTTGGTGACGTCGCCAACGCCGATCGCAAGTGCGCCGCCGGAGCCGCCTTCGCCGACCACGCTGCACAGGATCGGCGTGCGCAGTTGCGCCATCTCGAGCAGGTTGCGCGCGATCGCTTCGCTCTGGCCGCGCTCCTCGGCGCCGACGCCGGGATATGCGCCGGGCGTGTCGATGAAGGTCAGGATCGGCAGCTTGAAGCGTTCGGCGAGCTGCATGAGGCGCAGCGCCTTGCGGTAACCCTCGGGGCGCGGCATGCCGAAGTTGCGGCGGATCTTGCTCTTGGTGTCGCGGCCCTTCTGGTGGCCGATGATGACGACGCTGCGGCCATCGATGCGCCCGATGCCGCCGACGATCGCGGCGTCGTCCGCGTATGTGCGGTCACCTGCGAGCTCGTGGAACTCGTCGCAGATGACGCCGACGTAGTCGAGCGTGTAGGGCCGCGCCGGGTGCCGCGACAGCTGTGCGACCTGCCACGGCGTGAGGTTGCGGAAGATCTCGGCGGTCTTCGCGCGCAGCTTGCCCTGCAGGGTGGCGACTTCGTCGTCGATGTCGAGCGCGTGGCCGCGGCTGGCGCTGCGCAGCTCCTGGAGCTTGGCCTCCAACTCGGCGATCGGTTGTTCGAAATCGAGGAAGTTCGGGTTCATTCGCAGCGGTTCGCCGTCGGTACTGGCCGGTTGCCGCCGATCGGGCGACGCAAAGTCGCGCAGTATACCCACTCGGCCGAAACCGGACACGGTACGCCCCTGCGTGCGCCGCGTTCAGCGACTGCATCCTTGCCGCTGTGGAATCATCGCCAGGCCGCTACACGGGAAACATTGCCGATGAAAACCACCAGGCCGCAGCGCAGAGCCGGGCTTTCAGGGATCGACCAGGGCCCGCTGCAGCAGATTGTGGCCGGACTGTCCGAAGGCGTCATGCTTCTGCGCCCCGACGGTTCGATCGACTGGGCCAATCCCACCGCGCTCGAGGTGCATGGCGTTTCCAGCATCGGCGGGCTCGGCAACAACGCCACCGGTTACCGGCGCCGCTTCCGTCTCGTCTATCGCAATCATCGCGCGCTCACGGCTGCGCAGTACCCATTGCGGCGTCTGCTCGCCGGGCAGACGTTCGACGATGTGGTGGTCGATGTGTTCCGCGTCGGCGACGACGACTTCCATCGCGTGCATCGCCTGCGCGGACTCGTCCTCGCCGATGCGCGCGGTCGCGCGCAGCTGCTCGCGCTGGTCATTCAGGACGAGACCGAACGTTTCGGCGCGGAGGAACGCTTCGAGCGTACCTTCGCCGCCAATCCCGCGCCGGCATTGATCTGCCGGCTCTCGGATCTGCGCTACCTCATGGTCAATGACGGCTTCCTGGAGATGACCGGTTATGCGCGCTCCGCCGTCCTCGCCAGTTCCGCCTACGAGATCGACGTGCTCGAGGACGCCGACGAACGCGAGCAGGCCAAGGCGGCGCTGCGCGACGGCGACACGATTTCGCAACGGGAAGCCTCGCTTCGCGTCGCCGATGGCGGCAGCAAGTTCGTCATCGTTGCCGGCCAGCCGATCGAGGTCGGCCAGGAAGCGTGCATGCTGTTCACGTTCATCGACCTCGAGGCGCGCAAGCAGGCCGAGAACGCCTTGCGGCAAAGCGAGGAGCGCTTCGCCAAGGCGTTCCGCCTCGCGCCGGTGCCCATGTTCCTGGCCGGGCTGGACGGCCTGCGTCTCGTCGACGTCAACGACGCCTTCCTCGCCGCAACCGGTTTCGAGAGCCGCAATGAGGCGGCCGCTGCGGACGAGTGGCTCGACGCGCGGACGCGGCGCCTCCTCGTTGCCGGACTCGGCCGGCACAGCATCTTGCGCGACTTTGACGTGACGCTGCGCACGCGCGATGGAATTCAGGTCGATTGCCAGATGTCGGCGGCGGCCGTAAGCATCGGCGAGACCCCGAGCGTGCTCGGCATCGTGCTCGACGTATCCGACCGCAGACGTTCCGAGGCCGAGCTCGGTGCCGCGCTCGAAGAAGTGATGAAGGATCCCTCGTGGTTCAGCCGCAAGGTCATCGAGAAGCTCGCGCAGGTGCGCCGTACCGGCACGCGCGGCAGCGCCGAACTCGACGACCTCACCGCGCGCGAGCGGGAAGTCCTCGGCTTCGTGTGCGAAGGACGCAGCGATGCGCAGATCGCCACGGCGCTCGGCCTGTCACGCAACACGGTGCGCAACCACGTCAGCGCGCTGTACGCGAAGATCGACGTGCACCGGCGCGGCGATGCGATCGTCTGGGGCCGGGAGCGCGGCCTGATCGGCTACGAAAAACCGCGCCGGCGCGTCAGGAAATGATCCAGTCCTTGGCGCGCTCGACGAGGATTGCGCGCAGGTCCTCCTCGATGTCGCGTGCCGGCATGCCGCAAGTGTAGGTGCCGACCACCCAATGCGCGGGAAACGCGCGCGCGGGATCGCTCGCCGCCACGAAAACCTCGCTGAGATCATCAACCCAGACCGTCGACACGCGCGTCGCGATGTATTCGACGATGCGCATGGCCAGTTGTGCGAGCGGGTCGCTGAGGCAGCCCACGCGCTCGCCGCTTTGCGTTGCAGTCATGCTTTGTCCCTTCCGTCCAGATCCGCGACCACGACGCGGGAGGAGTGAATTCTGAACAGGCGGAGCGTTGCCGGCGTAGTGCGGATGCACTAGCCGTACTGGTGCGGGCGCAGGGGAGGTCGCGTTCAACCGCGATCGGTCAATCTCGAGGACGCACGGTCTTGCGTGAAAACGCGGGAGCCGGACGAGCGTTTCAGCCGAACACGATCTCCGCGTCGGTCACGCCGTCCAGACTGCGCAGCGTGTCGGCGAGCGCATGGCTCGCGCGTACGCGCCAGGCGCCGCCGAGTTCGACATCGGCGCTGGCCTCGGCATTGCGATAGGACAGCCGCACCGGCGTGTGGCCACCGCGATGGCCGGCGAGCGCGCGATGCAGGTGCGCGACGAAGTCGCCGTCGATGCCGTTGAGCCTGATCCGCAGCAGCCTCGCGCGTTTTTCGCAGGCCGCGTCGATCGTCGACACGCTGTTCACGCGCAACTGGTAGCCGCCGGTGAAGTCGTCGACGCTCAGGCCGCCTTCGAACACGAGCATCGCATCCCGCGTGAGCAGCGGCCCGTATTCGATCCACGTTTCGCGATAGAGCACCGCCTCGAATTTTCCCGATCCATCCTCGACGGTGACGAAGGCGCGACTGTCGCCCTGCTTGCGCAAGCCGACGACCGATCCCGCGAGCGTGAACTGTGGCAGTTCGGAAAAACGCAGGCGGCCTTCGCGTGGCGGCCTGTAGTGCTTTTCGATGTCGCCGATCGCACAGCTCGCGATCTGCGCGAACAGGTCGCGCCATGCGTCCGTCGGATGGCCCGACAGGTAGTGGCCGAGCGTGTCGCGCTCGCCGGCGAGGCGCTGCGCGATCGGCCAGTCCGGGACTTCGAGCGGGGTCAGGTTCACTTTCTCGCGGGAAAGTGAACCCGACCCCGTTCCGCCGCCGAAGATGTCGAACTGACCGGCGTCGTCGTCGCGCGCGCGCTGCTCGGCGGCGCGGATCGCCTCGGGCAATTGCGCGGCGAGGCTGCCGCGGTTCACGCCGAGCGCATCGAGTGATCCGGACAGGATCAGTGCGTCGAACACGCGCTTGTTGAGCTTGGCCGGATCGATGCGCGCGCAAAAGTCGGCAAGGTCGCCGAACGCACCGCCGCTGCGGCGCGCTTCAACGATGTTCTCCGCCGCGCCGCGGCCAACGCCCTTTACCGCGCCGAGGCCGTAGCGGATCGTCCTCTCGTCGGCGGCGACGAACATGTAGTCGGAAGCGTTCACGTCGGGCGGCTGCACGACCAGGCCAAGCGCGCGCGCTTCGCCGAGGAAGTTGACGACCTTGTCGGTGCCGTCCATGTCACTCGACAGCACTGCCGCCATGAATTGCGCCGGGTGATGCGCCTTGAGCCACGCGGTCTGGTACGACACCAGCGCGTAAGCGGCCGCGTGCGACTTGTTGAAACCGTAGCCGGCGAATTTCTCCATGAGATCGAACACCGCATCCGCCTTCGACTCGGAGACGCCGTTCTTCGCGGCACCGTCGCGGAAGATCGCGCGATGCCGGGCCATTTCTTCGGCCTTCTTCTTGCCCATCGCGCGGCGCAACAGGTCGGCGCCGCCGAACGTGTAGCCGCCGACGATCTGCGCCATCTGCATGACCTGTTCCTGATAGACCATGATGCCGTAGGTCTCTTTCAGGACGGGCTCGACGCGCGGGTCGGGATATTCGATCTCCTCGCGGCCGAGCTTGCGCGCGCAATAGCTCGGGATGAGGTCCATCGGGCCGGGGCGGTACAGCGCGCCGAGCGCGATGATGTCCTCGAAGCGGTCGGGCCTGGCGTCCTTCAGCGCGCCCTGCATGCCGCGCGATTCGAACTGGAACACCGCGACCGTGCGCGCCTTGCGCAGCAGGTCGAACACGGCGCCGTCGTCGAGCGGGATCGACATGATGTCGAGCGGGGCTTCGCCCGTTTCGGCGCGGCGCGCGTTGATCGCCTTCACCGTCCAGTCGATGATCGTCAGCGTGCGCAGGCCGAGGAAGTCGAACTTGACCAGGCCGACCGCCTCGACGTCGTCCTTGTCGTATTGCGTGACGACGCCGTCGCCGCCTTCCGAATACAGCGGCGCGTATTCGTGCAGCGGGCCCGGCGCAATGACGACGCCGCCCGCGTGCTTGCCCGCGTTGCGCGTGAGGTCCTCGAGCTTGAGCGCGAGGTCGACGAGTTCGCGCGCTTCCTCGTCCTCCTCGTAGAGCGCCTTGAATTCGGCGACGATGCGGTCGGCTTCCTTGCGCGATTTCTCCGAGCGGCCGAGCGCATCCTCGAGCGAGAGGTCGAGCGGCATCTTCGGGATCAGCTTGGCGATGCGGTCGACCTGCCCGTACGGCATGCCGAGCACGCGGCCGGTGTCGCGCAGCACGGCCTTCGCCGCCATCGTGCCGTAGGTGATGATCTGGCTGACGCGATCGCGGCCGTACTTGCGGCCGACGTAGTCGATGACCTCGTCGCGCCGGTCCATGCAGAAGTCGACGTCGAAGTCCGGCATCGACACGCGTTCGGGATTGAGGAAGCGCTCGAACAGCAGGCCGTAGCGCAGCGGATCGAGGTCGGTGATGCCGAGCGCGTAGGCGACCAGCGAACCCGCGCCCGAACCGCGGCCGGGGCCGACGGGAATGTCGTTGTCCTTGGCCCAGTTGATGAAGTCGGCGACGATGAGGAAGTAGCCCGGAAACCCCATCTGCGCGATAACGTCGAGCTCGCGTTCGAGGCGCGCGTCGTAGTCCCCGCGCGTGAAGCCGGCTGCGGGATCGTGCGCGGTCAGGCGCTTTTCCAGGCCTTCGCGCGATTGCGCACGGATCCAGCTGTCGAGCGTGTGCTCGTCGGGTACCGGGAACGCGGGCAGGTAGTACGTGCCGAACTGGAGTTCGAGGTTGCAGCGCTTGGCCAGCTCGACGGTGTTGTCGAGGAGTTCGGGCAGGTCGTGGAACGCCTGCGCCATTTCGGCGGGCGACTTCAGGTATTGCTCGGCCGTGTAGTCGTGCGGCCGTTTCGGATCGGCGAGCACGCGGCCGGCGTGGATGCACACGCGTGCTTCGTGCGCCTCGAAATCATCGCGCTCGAGGAATCGGACGTCGTTGCTGGCGACGACGGGCAGCGCGAGGCGGCTGCCGAGATCGAGCGCGCCGGCGAGGAACGCGTCCTCGTCGTTGCGGCCGATGCGCGTGGCTTCGAGATACAGGCGGTTCGGAAAACGCTCGCGCCACGAGTGCGCGCGTTCGGTCGCCGCATCCTCGCGGCCGGCGAGCAGCAGGCGGCCGATGTCGCTGTCCTGCCCTGCCATCGCGACGAGGCCCCGGTTGCAATCGTCGAACCACGAGGCGTCGACGAATGCGCGATCGCCGTGGCGGTTCTCCGCGAACGAGCGCGAAACGAGCTTCGACAACGCGAGATAGCCGGCGCGGTCCTGGCACAGCACGGTCAGGCGCTGCGCGCGCTGGCGGTCCTCGCCGTCGGCGAGCCAGAGGTCGCAACCGGCGATCGGCTTGACGCCGGCCGCTTCGGCGGCCTTGTAGAACTTGACCAGCGCGAACAGGTTGCCCTGGTCGGTCAGCGCCACCGCCGGCATGTCCGCGCGCGCGCAGGCGCCGACGAGATCGCCGATGCGGATCGTCGAGTCGATCAGCGAGTATTCGCTGTGGGCGTGGAGGTGAACGAAGGAGGGAGTCATGGCGCGCGCGAACCGTCCGGGCACGGTAGCCGCCGGGGCGGCATGCGGCAAGCCTTGACGACGTGTCCAGCGAAGGCAGGGCGCGCCGTGCCGCGCTCATTCATCGAAAGCGTGCAGCGAATCGAACACGTAGGCGAAATACGACTCGCGCGTTTCGCGCCGGCAGCGATCGAACAGGCCGGCGCAGGCTTCGCGCAGGCGTTCATTGGCCTGGAAGTAGGCGTCGGCGGGCAAGCCGGCTACCTCGAGCACGACTCCGCCGAGAAACGCGAGATCGAGCACGCCATCAACGCGGACCTGCGCAGCCGCAAAGTTGGTGTCGATGCGGTAGTAGGTATCCACGCGTGCATCGGATTTCGTCTCTCCGGGCAGTGCGCTGGGAAGCGTGGTCTCAAGGCCGTCGAACGAAGGATGGTGATCGCCGAATTGCACGAGCAATGCAGGGCGGCCGCTGTCGAACAGGAAGGCGCGCAGATCCGCGATTGCCGTGTCGGAGCGATGCAGGCGATAGAGGTAGGTGCCAAGATTGCGGTTGAGGGGCTCCCCGAGCGCAGGGGCGGGCGGCTCGTTCCATGGAGGCGGAAGCGTGTCGAGCGCTTCGTCGTGTGGACCATGCTGGCGCATCGTGGCCACCATGAAGAAAAGCGGCTGACTGGTTTCGGCGCGCAAGCGCCGGAACAGCGCGCGCAGATGGTCGAATATCACCTGGTCGTCGCTGCCCCATGTCAGGCCGAGTTCATCGCTGTCATGGAACTCGTCGAAGCCGTAGTTGCGGTAGGCGTCTGCGGCATCGACGAAGTTCGCCGGCATCGGGTAGACCGCGACGGTCCGGTAGCCGAGCGCCTTGAGCTGGCGCGGCAAGCTGTAGCGCATGCGCGGCGCCAGATTGTAGGGCGCATAGATGCCGGCCGGCCCGAACACGGTCTGCGGCAGGCCGGCGAAAAAGGTGAATTCGCTCGTCCATGTCGCGCCGCCGTAGGTGTGCACGCGCAACGGTCCGAATGCGCGTGTTGCGGCATCGGGCTGGAACATCGGAAACGTACAGCGCGGCACCGTGCAGTCGGCCCATTGACGCGGATCGAGCGTGCTTTCTTCGAGCACGGCGACGATGTCAGGCTTCGTCGCGGGCGTCGCGACCGACTCCGGGCCCTGCCATGCGCCGGCATTGGCATGGGCCGCCCGCGGAGGCGATTCGATGCGCATTTCACGGAACGAGCGGACGAACGTCGACAGCGGATTGCGTTCGCCCTCGGCGATGAAGTCCCAGGTCGGTGTCGAGTAGATGCCGTGGAACGGGCCCCGCGGCCACAGGCACAGCAGCAGAGGGACCGTTGCCAGGGCGGACACGAAGACCCTTTTTCGCAGGTGACCGCGCCGCCACAGCCCGGGTGATTCCAGGCGCCACAAGACGACGGCCAGCGCAACGCCGCCAGCCAGGGCAGCCACGTTCTTGCCGAGCACATGCGGGTAGTGGCGCATGACGTCGTGCGCGAGCGTGCCGGCCAGATAGCGCAGGTCGGGCGCCATCAGCGGTTCGTGCATGTAGTGGAGTTTGAGTACGCTGGCCCGCCAGACCAGTGCCGCGAAAAGGCTCGCGCAGAACGTGCCGGATGCAACGCGGCCGCTCGCCGTCGCCGACAGCAGCGCAATCGACAGCATCAGCGCGATGCAGAAGAGGCGGGCAAGCGGGCCCGTTTCGAGGTGGCAAACCCGCATCGCGACGTAGGCAAAGGCGACGACGGCGACAATGGCCGCGGCTACCGGCCTGAATAGTGCGGAAGTATGCAAATCCTTGTGCAAATCGGCTTCGTCCAGGCGGGATCGAGAGAACATGGACGGGACTGCGGCTCCCGGCGTCGCAGCCGTTTCCTCGTGGACTCATTGTAGCGCTGCGTCAGGCGCTGAAAACGATCGCCTCGCTTGCGTCAACCGTGTTGGCGATGCTGCGGCGGCAACGCCGAGCCGGCCTGGCGGATCCGTTGATCAGTCCACGCGCCCGTGCCGCGCCAGCGCCCACGCAACGTGCTCGCGCACGAGGAACGAGGCGTCGTTTTCGCGTGCATGCAGTGCGCTGAGAACGGCTGGCGATGTCGGCGCATTGCCTAGCGCGACGGCGATGTTGCGCAGCCAGCCTTCATAACCTGTGCGGCGGATTGCCATGCCTTCGGTGCGCGACAGGAATTCGGTTTCGCTCCATGCGAACAGTTCGACGAGCAGCGCATCGCCGAGCCCATGGCGTGCGCTGAAGTCGGCCTCGCCCGTCGGGCGCGCGAACTTGTTCCACGGACACACGAGCTGGCAATCGTCGCAACCGAAAATGCGGTTGCCGACGAGCGGGCGCAATTCCTCGGGAATCGCGCCGCGCAGTTCGATCGTCAGATACGAAATGCAGCGCCGCGCATCGAGTTTGTACGGCGCGACGATCGCGCGGGTCGGGCAGACCTCGATGCAACGCGTGCAGGTCCCGCAGTGCGCCGTGGGTGCGGCGTCGACGGGCAGCGGCAGGTCGGTGAAGATTTCGCCGAGGAAAAACCACGAGCCCGCGTCGCGATTGAGCAGCAGCGTGTGCTTGCCGATCCAGCCGAGTCCCGCATTGCGCGCGAGCGCCTTTTCGAGCACGGGCGCCGAGTCGACGAAGACGCGATGGCCGAATGGCCCGATCGCGTCGGCAATGCGGTCGGCGAGTTTCTGCAGGCGCGCGCGCAGCAGCTTGTGATAGTCGCGGCCAAGCGCGTAGCGCGAGACGTAGGCGCGCTCGCCGTCCTCGAGCGTTTCCCAGGCGCGGTCGAGATCGTGCGGCGCGTAGTCCATGCGCGCCGAAATCACGCGCAGCGTGCCGGGCTGCAATTCGTGCGGACGCGAGCGCCGCGTGCCGTGACGCTGCATGTAGTCCATTTCGCCGTGGTGGCCGGCATCGAGCCAGTCGAGCAGGTACGCCTCGTCCTCGCCGAGTTCGACGCCGGCGATGCCGATCTGCTGGAAGCCGAGCTCCATGCCCCAGCGGCGCAGGTCGGAAGCGAGGGCGGCGTGGTCGATCATGCGCGCAGGATAGCGTTGGCGACGCCTCGCCCGACATTCCCGGCGCCGCCTACAATGTCGCCATGTCCATCGATCGCGACCTCTACACCGCCGAACAGGTGCGCCGCATCGACCGCGCGGCGATCGATGGACTCGGCATTCCCGGCATCGAGCTCATGCGTCGCGCGGCAGCGGCCGCGTTCGCGAGCGTGCGCAGGCGCTGGCCGGCGGCGCGGCGGCTCGTCGTGCTCGCGGGCGCCGGCAACAACGGCGGCGATGCGTTCCTGCTCGGCGCGCTTGCGTTGCGCGAGGGCTTCGCCGTCGATGCGATCGCCTTGACGGAGGCGTCGACGGGTGAGGCATCGGCCGCGCGCGAGGCATTCCTCGCCGCGGGTGGATCGATCGCGTTGGCCGGGCAGGGTATCGAATTGCCCGACGCGGACGTCCACGTCGATGGCCTGTTCGGAAGCGGCCTGGCGCGCGACGTCGACGGCGTCGCGCGTACGCTGATCGAAGCGCTCAACGCGCGCCGCGCGAACGTGCTCGCGCTCGACATACCATCCGGGCTCGACGCCGACCGCGGTGTGCCGCGCGGCGTCGCCGTGCGCGCGGATGCGACGGTCTGCTTCGTCGGCTGGAAGCGCGGCCTGTTCACGACCGATGGCGCGGATTGCTGCGGCGCGCGCGAACTCGCCACGCTCGACATTCCCGCATCGGCGTTCGACGGCATCGCGGCGGACGCGCAATTGCTCGGTAACGACGTGTTCGACGCGCTGCCGCCGCGCCGCGCGAATTCGAACAAGGGCAGCTATGGCCACGTCCTCGTCGTCGGCGGCGATCATGGTTTCGGCGGCGCCGTGCGCCTGTGCGCGGCGGCGGCGTTGCGCAGCGGAGCCGGACTCGTCAGCGCCGCGACCCGCGCGTCGCACGTCGCCGCTTTCAACGCCGCGTTGCCGGAAGCGATGGCGCGCGGCGTCGAGGCGAAAGCGGATCTCGATGCGCTGCTCGCGCGCGCCAGCGTGCTCGCGCTCGGGCCTGGGCTCGGCCAGGGCGAATGGTCGCGCGCATTGTTCGACGCGGCGCTCGCGACGGCGAAGCCGTGCGTCGTCGATGCCGATGCGCTCAATCTGTTCGCGCATTCGTCGCGTCCTCTCGGCGCGATGCGCGTGATCACGCCGCATCCGGGCGAAGCGGCGCGCCTGCTCGGTTGCGACGTGGCGACGATCCAGTCCGACCGCTTCCGCGCCGCGCGCGAACTCGCGCGACGTCATGATGCAATCGCCGTGCTCAAGGGCAGCGGCAGCCTCGTTGCCGCGCCGGACGGCCGTGTCGCGGTCTGTCCGTGGGGCAATCCCGGCATGGCCAGCGGTGGCATGGGTGACGTGCTCACCGGCGTCATCGCCGCGCTGCTCGCGCAAGGCCTGCCGGCGTGGGAGGCTGCGTGCCTCGGCGTTGCCGCGCATGCGCGCGCCGGCGATCTCGCCGCTGCCGACGGTGGCCAGCGCGGCTTGCTCGCCAGCGACCTGTTGCCGCCGTTGCGGCGCGTATTGAACGGATTCGAACGATGAGCGCGAACGTGATCCTGTCCGGGCTCGACGAAGCGGAGCTGACCGCGCTCGCGCAGCGCCTGGCGCCGGCCATGCGCGACGGTGCCTCGATCCATCTGAGCGGCGAGCTCGGCGCCGGCAAAACGACGTTCGCGCGTGCGCTGCTCAAGGCGGTCGGCGTTGGCGAACGCGTGAAGAGCCCGACTTACAGTCTCGTCGAGTCATACCGCGTCGGCGAACTCGACGTGCATCATCTCGATCTCTACCGCATCGCCGATCCGGGCGAGCTCGAATGGCTCGGCCTGTCCGACCTCGCCACGCCATCGGCGCTGCTGCTCGTGGAATGGCCCGAGCGCGGCGGTGATGCGCTGTCCGCGCCCGACCTGCACGTGTTCCTGCGCCACGCGGGCGGCACCCGCGATCTGGATATCCGTGCGGGCGCGCGCGGCGCGCAGCTGCTGGACATGGCCGGAGTCCGCGCCGCACCAGATAGCTGAACAATCTCATTCAGGAGTTACAAAGTTATCGCACCTGACGGATTTGAAAGGAAAAAGACTTGCATTTTCCGGATTCCTTCGGGTTGAATACGCACCATGTGGGGAATTCGTTGCCGTCGCTGGCTCGCCGTCTGCCTCGCCCTGTCCGGCGTGGGCGGGGCAGCGCATGCTGCCGAGATCAAGTCCCTGCGCGTCTGGGCCGGCCCTGAATCCACGCGCGTCGTCTTCGATGTCTCCGGCCCGGTCGACTACAAGCTGCTCGAGCTGAGCAAACCGGACCGCCTCGTCCTCGACCTGCGCGCGAGTCAGCTCGGCCCCGGTTTCTCGACGCCGCCGGTACGGGGCCTGCTCAAGAACCTGCGCGCCGGCAAGCAGGGCAAAAGCGATGCGCGCATCGTTTTCGACCTTGCCGGTGGCGTGCATCCCAAGAGTTTCGTGCTGCCGCCGGCCGACAAGTTCGGCTATCGCCTCGTCGTCGACCTGTATCCGGCGGCCGCGGCAAAATCCGGGCCGGTGAAGAGCGTTGCCGACGTCGCCAACGGCAAGGCGCGCAGCGTCATTGTCGCGATCGATGCCGGCCACGGCGGTGACGATCCCGGTGCGACCGGCGCCAGCGGCACGCACGAGAAGAACGTCACGCTTGCCGTCGCGCGCGAGCTCAAGAAGGCAATAGACCGCGCGCCCGGCATGAGCGCCGTGCTGACGCGCGACGGCGACTATTTCATCCCGCTCGAACAGCGCTACCGCAAGGCGCGCAAGGCCAAGGCCGACCTGTTCGTGTCGATCCACGCCGACGCGTTCACCAACAGTGACGCGCGCGGCTCGTCGGTATGGGTACTGTCGCCGCGCGGCGCCACCAGCGAGGCCGCGCGTTGGCTCGCCGACCGCGAAAACCGCGCCGACCTCGTCGGCGGCATCTCGCTCGACGACAAGGACGACACGCTCGCCAAGGTGCTGCTCGACCTCTCGCAGGGTGCGACGATGGGCGCGAGCAACGCCGTCGCCGAGCAGGTCCTGCAGGCGCTGCGCAAGCTCGGTCCGACGCATCGCAACTACGTCGAGCGCGCGAACTTCGTCGTGCTGCGCTCGCCGGACGTGCCCTCGATCCTCGTCGAAACCGCGTTCATCACCAATCCGACCGAGGAATCGCGCCTGACCAATCCGCAGCATCGCGCGAAGCTCGCCGATGCGATCCTCGATGGCGTGCGCGACTATTTCCGGGCTTCGCCGCCGCCGGGCACGCTGTTTGCGCAGGAAAGCCGGCGCGGCAAGCCGGCTGCCGCTGAAACCGTCGTTGCCACGGCCGGGTCTGCGAAGAAGGCTTCGCGCTATGTCGTGCGCCGCGGCGAAACGCTGCGCACGATTGCCGAAGCGCACGGCGTCACCCGTGCGCAACTGCGGGCCGCCAACGACCTCGCCAGCGAGCGCCTGCGCGCGGGCGAGGTGCTGGAGATTCCGTCGATTTGACGGCTTTTGCCCGGTTCGATCGCAGCCGGGCTTTCAATGCGTTCGACGACACGGCGCCCATCCGGTGCAGCGGATGCGTTCGGCTATCATGCGGCCGCATGTCGCGCATCCGCCCGCTTCCTCCCGAACTCGTCAACCAGATCGCCGCGGGCGAGGTCATCGAGCGTCCTGCTTCCGTGGTCAAGGAACTTGTCGAGAACAGCCTCGATGCGGGCGCCAGCCGCATCGAGATCGATCTCGAACAAGGCGGTGCGCGCCTGATCCGCGTGCGCGACGACGGCGACGGCATCGAGCCGGACGACCTGCCGCTCGCGGTGAGCGCGCATGCGACGAGCAAGATTTCCAGCTTCGACGATCTCGAGCGTGTCGCCACGCTCGGCTTCCGCGGCGAGGCGCTGCCTTCGATCGCGTCGGTGTCGCGTTTCGCATTGACCTCGCGCCGCCGCGGCAGCGACACGGCCTGGCGCATCGAGATCGACGGCGGCAAGGCGCGCGCATCGGTGCCCGCGCAACACGCGCAGGGCAGCGCGGCCGAAGTGCGCGACCTGTTCTACAACCTGCCGGCGCGGCGCAAGTTCCTGCGCGCAGAACGCACCGAATTCGGCCACGTCGAGGACTGGGTCAAGTCGATGGCGCTGGCGCGGCCCGATGTCGAATTCCGCCTCGGCCACAACGGAAAAGCCGTGCGCTGGTTCAAGCCGACGCGCGACGGCGTCGAACTCGACCGGCGTTTGTCCGACGTGCTCGGCGGGGAATTCCTCGCCAGCAGCCTGCGCGTCGACCATTCGGCCGCGAACCTGCGCCTGCACGGCTGGGTCGGCCTGCCGACCGCGTCGCGCGCGCAGGCGGATCAGCAGTATTTCCATGTCAACGGCCGGCTCGTGCGCGATCGCCTCGTCGCGCATGCGGTGCGCCAGGCGTATGCGGATGTGCTGTTCCACGGCCGCCACGCGGCGTTCGTGCTGTTCCTCGAACTCGATCCGGCGCTGGTCGATGTCAACGTGCATCCGGCAAAGCACGAGGTGCGTTTCCGCGAAGGCCGCCTCGTCCACGATTTCCTCTACCGCACGCTCGACGAAGCGCTCTCGCACGCGCGCGCAGGCGCATCGCAAGCACCCGTCGCGCGCGCGGACGAGGCGTGGCCAAGTGCCGTTTCGCCGCTGCGCAGTTATGCGCCGGCACAGCCCGCACTCGGCCTCGGCGTACGCGAGCCGTTGACCGACTACGCGGCGCTGCTCGGTCGCGCGATGCCTTCATCGCCGGTGGCGTTGGGCGTCGTGCCGAACGGTGCGCTGCCCAGCGGCAGCGACGAGGACACGCAGGTGCCGCCGCTCGGCTTCGCGCTCGCGCAACTGCACGGCATCTACGTGCTCGCCGAGAACGCGCACGGCCTCGTCCTCGTCGACATGCACGCCGCGCACGAGCGCATCACCTACGAAAAACTCAAGAGCGCGCAGGACGGCGCGGGCATCCGCTCGCAGCTGCTGCTCGTGCCGCTCGCGCTCGCGCTCAGCGAACGCGAGGCGAACGTGGTCGAGGAACAGCAGGCGCGTTTCGCGGAGCTGGGCTTCGACGTCGCGCGCAGCGGGCCGCAAGGTGTCGTCGTGCGGCGCATGCCGGTCGTGCTCGACGGCGCCGACGTGGCGCAACTCGTGCGCGATGTCATCGCCGACCTTGCCGTGCACGGCCAGACGCGCCGCATCGAGGAAAGCACGAACGAACTGCTCGCGACGATGGCCTGCCACGGCTCGGTGCGCGCGAACCGGCGCCTGACGCTTCCCGAGATGAACGCGCTGCTGCGCGAGATGGAAGCGACCGAGCGTTCCGGGCAATGCAACCACGGCCGTCCGACCTGGGTGCAGCTGGCCATTGCCGACCTCGACCGCTTGTTCCTGCGCGGACGGTGACGGCTGCAATTGACTTTCACTCCACGATTTTCGACGCTTTCCGGCTCGCGCAACCGCCTCGTCCACGAAGGATTCCCGAATGTTCCTGCTCAAGACCACCGCGCTGCTCGCCGCGGGTTTCGCCGGAGTGCAACTGATGTCCGCCAAAGTCGATTCGAGTCCGGCGCCGAACGCCGACTATGCGAAACAGATCGAAACCTGGCACGCCAGGCGCGTCGACCGCCTCAAGGCGCCGGACGGCTGGCTCAGCCTGATCGGCCTGCATTGGCTGAAGGAAGGCAGGAACAAGGTCGGCAGCGCGAAGGACAACGACATCGTGCTCGCCGCCGGCCCCGCGCATTTCGGCGTGGTCACGCTCGCAGGCGGCAAGGCGAAGATCGCCCTCGATGCTTCGGCGAAGGCCACGATCGACGGCAAGGCCGGGAAATCCGCCGAATTGCTCGACGATTCGCATGAGAAGCCGACCACGATCGCAGCCGGTTCGGTGAGCTTCTACCTCATCGATCGCGGCGGCAAGAAAGGCCTGCGCGTGAAGGACACGCAGGCCGAAGCGCGCACGCACTTCCGCGGCATCGACACGTTTCCGATCGACCCGGCGTGGCGCGTCGAGGCCAAGTACGAGGCGTTCAATCCGCCGCATTCGCTGGAAATCCCGACCGTGCTCGGCACCGTCGACAAGATGGTCGTGCCCGGCAAGATCACCTTCACCCGCGACGGCAAGAGCTACGACCTGCTGCCCGTGCTCGAGGCGCCCGACGCCAAGGAACTGTGGTTCATCTTCGCCGACCGCACCAGCGGCAAGGAAACCTACGGCGCCGCGCGCTTCCTCTACGCCGACATGCCCAAGGGCGGCAAGGTCGTCGTCGATTTCAACAAGGCCTACAACCCGCCTTGCGCGTTCACCGGTTATGCGACGTGCCCGCTTGCACCCCCCGAAAACCGGCTTGACCTGCGCGTGACCGCAGGCGAGAAGAAGTACGCCGGCGGCGCGCACTGAGCCCACGGGTGGCGCCGGTTCAGCCGCGATCCGCATCATGGCGGACGGTTTTCCGTGCCCGGCACGTCGCCGAAGGCTCGGGTACACTAGCCCACTTTGTTCGGAGTGCCGCGCGTCGCGGCGTTCCGTTTAATCCACTCGGAGACAGACGCATGAAGCTTGGTTGGTCACTCGCCCTCGCGGCGCTGGTTGTAGCGGGGTCCGCGTCCGCGCAGGACACCACCTCGGAAAAGGGCAAGCTTTCCTACGCGATGGGCTTCCAGATGGGTTCGCGCCTGTCGGCCCAGAAGCAGGATGTCGACATTGCGACCTTCACCCGCGCCGTGCAGGACGGCTTTGCCGGCAAGCAGCCGACCGTGCCGGTCGCCGCAATGCAGGACGCCGTGCAGAAGTACGAGCAGAAGATGAAGTCGGCGCAGGACAAGGAACTGGCCGACAACAAGCGCGCCGCCGACACGTTCATGGCGTCCAACCGCTCCAAGCCTGGCATCGTTGCGCTGCCGGACGGCACGCAGTACCGCGTCATCGACGCCGGCAGCGGCAGGGGCATCACGCCGGCCAGCGAGATCACGTTCCATGTGCGCGTGTCGCTGACCAGCGGCCGCGAAATCCGCAGCTCGTTCGTCGGCGAACCAATCAAGGCCAAGGTTTCCGACCTCATGAACATGTTCGGTTCCAAGTCGCTCGTCGACATCATCCAGAAGATGAAGGTCGGCGATCACTGGATGGTCTACCTGCCGCCGGAAGCCGCTTCCGGCAACCAGGTCTACGTCTGGGAAGTGAAGATCGTCGACGTCAAGTAACGCGCGACGAAAGCATCGAAGGATCGCAAACGCCGCGCCTGTCGCGGCGTTTGTTTTTTGAGTTGAAAGTGGACTCCGCAACAGCATTTTGAATGTTTCGATGAACACGCAATTCGTCCCCATCCTCAGCCCCTGCGTCGGCATCTGCCATCTCGGCGCCGACGGCTATTGCGAGGGCTGCCTGCGCAGCGGCGACGAGATCGCGCGCTGGATCGCGATGGGCGAAGCGGAACGGCGTCGGCTCATGGACGAAGTGTTGCCGCAACGCGATGCGCTGCGCCGATGAACGCCGCGTCGACCAGCCTTTCCTTGCACGTCGATGCGTCGCGCCTGCGCCGCGCCGTGCGCGCGCTGTCCGATCCGCCGCCTGCGCCGGGCTGGAACGCGCCGGAACTGTCGGACGTGTTCGGCGAATCGGTGCAGCATCGCGAAGCTGCCGTGCTCGTGCCGTTCGTGCAGCGCGGCGCGGAATTGTCCGTGCTGTTCACGCGCCGCTCCGAGCGCCTGCGCAACCACGCGGGACAGGTCAGTTTCCCCGGCGGCGCGGTTGACGCCACCGATGCGGGCATCGTCGCCGCCGCCTTGCGCGAAACGCGCGAGGAAACCGGCATCTCGGCTTCGACGATCGAAGCGTTCGGCTACCTCGATCGCCTCGACACCATTTCCGGTTTCAGCGTGACGCCCGTCGCCGGCTTCGTGCGCGGCGACTACGAACTGCAGCTGCAGGCCGACGAAGTGGACGAAGCGTTCGAGGTGCCGCTCGACTTCCTCCTCGAACCTGCCACGCTGCGTCGCGAGACGATCCAGTGGCGCGGTCGCGAGCGCGAAATCTGGTCCTGCCAATGGCAGGGTCGGCGCATCTGGGGCGCGACCGCGCTCATGCTCAGGAACCTCATCGACCGTCTGGAGCGTTCGTCATGACGACTGCACCGCTGATGGGCGTCGCCGAACTCGCCGCCGTGCTGCCCAATGGCGACGTACTCGTCCTCGACTGCCGTTTCGACCTTGCCGACGCGGGCAAGGGCCGGCGCGATCATCGCGCCGCGCACATTCCCGGCGCGATCCACGCCGATCTCGACAACGACCTGTCCGACCTGTCGCGACAGGGACTCGGCCGTCATCCGCTGCCCGACGATGCGCGGCTCTCCGCATGGCTGTCGCGCGCGGGCTGGCGCGCCGGTCGCCGTGTCGTTGCGTATGACGACGCGAACGGCGCGCTGGCCGCGGCGCGCGCGTGGTGGCTGCTGCGCCTGGTCGGCGAAATGAACGTGCAGGTGCTCGACGGCGGCTGGGCCACGTGGCGCGCGGCCGGGTTGCCGGTCGAAAGCGGCGACGTCGCGACCGCGCACACCGATGCGGGCGTGCACATCGACGCCGCAGCCGTGGTCGGTTACGACGAGTTGCAGCAGCGCCTCGCTGCCGGCACCGTCCTGCTCGTCGACGCGCGTGCCGCGCCTCGCTTCCGCGGTGAAGTCGAACCGATCGACCGCATCGGCGGTCACGTGCCCGGCGCGGTCAATCGGCCGTTCGCGGACAACCTCGCCGCCGATGGCCGTTTCAAGTCCGCCGAGGCGCTGCGCGCTGAATTTTCGGCATTGCTCGGCGCGCGCGCACCGGGCGAGGTCGTGCACATGTGCGGCTCGGGCGTGACCGCCTGCCACAACCTGCTTGCGATGGAACATGCCGGCCTGCACGGCTCGCGCGTGTTCGCGCCATCGTGGAGCGGATGGAGCAGCGATCCGTCGCGCCCCGTCGCGAAGGGTGCCTGATCGGCCGGGATGCGCGAATGCGCGGCTCGTGCGCCGCGCGCTCAGCCTTTCGCCTTCGACTTGAGCTGCGCGACGACCGCGTGCAGGCGAGCTTGCACCTCGGGAAGGAACCAGTCGGCGACGAACGTCGCCACCGGCAGTTTTTCCGGATCGCACAGCGCGGCGGCGAGGTCGGCGCGGGCGAGTCGACGCGTTTCGCGCGCGGCGTGCTCGGGCAGCTGCAGCCATTCGCGCGCCCATTCCAGCGCGCGCGCGATCACATGCCCGGTCTCGGCGAGTTCGTCGACGAAGCCCAGCGCGAGCGCGCGTTCCGAATCGATCATCGCGCCGGCGGTGAGCAAGCGTTCCGCGCGATAACGACCGACGAGCCGGCGCAGCGCGTACTGGATCGGCTCGGGCACGGGCAGGCCGACCTGCACCTCGTTGAGGCCGATGCGAAACGGTTTCGCAGCATCGGTGCTGCGCGCCATCACGCGGTAGTCGCCCATGATCGCGAGCACGGCGCCGCCGGCCGGACTATGGCCGGTGATCGCCGAGACGACGGGAATCGACGAACCCGCGAGCGCGCTGCACAGCCCGAAGAAATCCGCCATGAATGCGTGCAGGCCGTCGTGGTCGAGTTGCAGCAGCGCGGGCAGGTCGAGGCCGGCGGAGAACAGGCCGGGCGCGCCGGACAGCACGATCACATTCGCACCATCGCCGGGTGCGGCTTCGACCGCTTCGCGCAATGCGCGCACGAGCGCGGGATCGAGCGCGTTTACGGGCGGGCGCGCGAGGCGCAATTCGTGGATCGCGTCGTGGCGGATCAGATCGAGCATCGGCTTTCCTTCAGCGTGGCGTGAGGTCCCGGTCCAGGATCCGGAACGGTTCGAGGTGGATGCGCGCCGGCTTTTTCGCGTCCCGGACTGCGTCGCGTGGTCGACACGGTGAACGCGAACAGGAGGCGAAGGTGGGTTCCGTGCGGCGATCCCGGTCGACGGCTTTGTCGTTGCGAGGCGGCGTGGCGCGTCATCCGTTCTCGTCCGCCGGTGTCCACGAATAGCGCAGCAGATAGTCGAGCGTCGCCTTGCCTTTCGCGGGCACGTCGACGCTGAATTCGAGGACGTCAGGCGTCTTGCGCGACGGCTTCTGGCTCGACGAGGCGACGTCCCAGACGCGCCAGCGGTTCGGATGCTCGCGCACGGTGATCGTGCGCGCGGTCTCGCCCGTGTTTTCGAAAGTGACGCGGAAGCCTTCGTTCATCGTGCGCGCGGCGCGATCGACGCTGAACGCGGTGCGCTCCCTTTCGGCACGCAGGTCGAAGGCGACGCCGAGGTTGAGCGTCACATCGCGGCCTTTGGGCGTGTCGTTGCCGCGCACCTCGCCGAGCAGTTCGGTCTGGCCATCCTTGTCGCGCGTGAGCACGCGCACGTTGCCGGCGGGCAGGTTTTCCGGAGCGTCGAAGAGCAGCTGGCTGGTGATCGCCGTCGCACCGGAACTGCTGCCGCCGTTGTCCAGATTCGGTCGCGACGGGAACCAGCTGCCGCCGTATTCGGCGAGCCAGCGCCGCCGGCAATCGAGGTCGCGGCTGGCGTACAGCGGCACCTGGGTGACGCTCGCGTTGGGCAGGTCGATCGCGCCGTCGATCGCGTAGCTGCGGTAGTCGCCTAGCGACGATTGTTCGGGCGGCGCGGCCGGCGCGGGCGCTGCGGCGGCTTTCATCATCATCGGGTGCGGCGCGTAGCCCGCGCGGCCACCGAGGTTCGGTTCGCCGGCGATGAGCTTGATCGCGGCGCCCGCGTAGTCGCGGCCGCTGCGGTTGGCGATGCTGGCAAGCGCGTCGAGATGCAGCTTGCAGGCGTTGCCGGAATCGTCGAGCAACGCGGCATACGCGGCGCGCCAGCCGAGGCCCGAGGTCGGGTAGCTCAGCGTGGCCGGCTTCGAACCCGTGCTGGCGACATCGAGGCTGACCTGCAGCGTGCTGCCGGGCAGGCCGGTGGAATCGGGAAATTCGACGCGCGCGTAGTTGCGCAGGTAAGTGACGCGGCCGTTCGCGGCGCGCACGCCGATGCTTTCGCCGTCGATGGCGACGAGCTGGCCTTCCGCGAGCGCAGCGCCGTTGTCGCCGCTGACGACGACGCGCTCGCCGCGATGCGCGCCGAGCAGGCCGACATCACCGGGCGAGATCACGCGCTGGCCGAGCACGCGCGCGGCGCCGCCGAAATCGAGCGCGACGGCTTCGGTGTCGAGCATCGTCGGCAGGCCGTCGAGCGTCATGTCCTGGCGGCCGCTCTTCTGCAGCGTGAGCTGGCGGCGTTCGTGCACGATCGCGTGGCCTTCGCCGATCGGCTGCGAGCCGGGGCTGAACAGCGAATCGCTGTCAATGCGGTAGATCGTGACGGAAGTGTCGGCCGCGCCAGCGGAGACGGAAACAAGCGCGGCGGCGAGTGCGATCGGCAGCGATTTCATGATGCCTTCCTTTTGCGTCCGGACGAACGGCTATCATAGCCAGAGCGCTGGAGGTTTCGATGAAGCTGCGGACAATCGGTTGGAGTCTGGTTTTCGCGGCCTGCGCCGCGCATGCGGAAGGTCGGCTCGGCGTGCACGACGCGTGGATCCGCGCGATGCCGCCGGGCGCGCCGATGGCCGCGGGCTACGCGACGCTGTCCAACGACGGCGATGAGCCGGTGACGATCCTCACCGCACAGAGCGATACGTTCCGCAACGTCACGCTGCACGAGACGCTCGTCTCCGGCGACGTGTCGAAGATGCGCGAAGTGCATCGCCTCGTCGTCGCGCCCGGCGCGACGATCAAGCTCGAACCGGGTGGCCGCCATCTCATGCTGATGTCGCCGCGCCACGACGTCGTCGCCGGTGACAAGGTCGGCATCACCTTCCTGCTGCGTGACGGGACGCGCGTGGGCACCTACTTCGACGTGATCGCGCCCGACGCGACCGCGGGCGACTGAGCGGCTGCGCGCACCGCGTCGGGCAGCGGAATCGAACGCCCGCTCGCCGGATCGATCCAGACCATGACCGCCTCGCCGTCGGCGTAGACGCAGGCCGCGTCGTCTTCGTCGACGATGCGGTGCGCGATCGTCAGCGAAGAGTTGCCCAGGCGCGCGATCGACAGTTCGACGACGATGCGCGCGGGCCAGCCGAGCTGGCGGCGGAAGTTGAGGCTGGCCGCGGCGACGACGGGCATCTTCGCGTCGTCGCGCAATTGCGCGCCAAGACGGGCCAGCCAGACGATGCGCGCTTCCTGCACGTAGACGAGGAAGGCGGCATTGTTGACGTGGTCGAAAGCGTCGAGGTCGCCCCAGCGCACGCTGATCGGCACGCGAGCGACGACGGGCGCGTTGGCTTCGGCGATTGCGTTCAAGCGGCTTCCTTGCGGTTGCGCTTTTTCGGCGCGGCTGGCTGGGCTGTGCCGAGCGTGCGCGCGAGGAAGTGGCCGGTATGCGACTGCGCGACCTGCGCGACTTGCTCGGGCGTGCCGGTGGCGATGATGCGGCCGCCACGGCTGCCGCCTTCGGGGCCGAGATCGACGATCCAGTCCGCGGTCTTGATGACGTCGAGGTTGTGCTCGATGACGACGACCGTGTTGCCGTCGTCGGCGAGGCGTTGCAATACGCGCAGCAACTGTTCGATGTCGTGGAAATGCAGGCCCGTGGTCGGCTCGTCGAGGATGTAGAGCGTGCGGCCGGTGTCGCGCTTGGACAATTCGCGCGAGAGCTTCACGCGCTGCGCCTCGCCGCCCGACAATGTCGTCGCGCTCTGGCCGAGCTTGATGTAAGACAGGCCGACGTCGATCAGCGTCTCGAGCTTGCGCGCGAGCACCGGCACGTTCTCGAACAGCTTGAACGCGTCCTCGACGGTCATGCCGAGCACGTCGGCGATGGTGTGGCCCTTGTAGGTGATCTCGAGCGTCTCGCGGTTGTAGCGCTTGCCGTGGCAGACGTCGCAGGGCACGTACACGTCCGGCAGGAAGTGCATCTCGACCTTGATCATGCCGTCGCCCTCGCAGGCTTCGCAGCGGCCGCCTTTCACGTTGAAGCTGAAACGGCCCGGTCCGTAGCCGCGCGAGCGCGCTTCGGGCACTTGCGCGAACAGTTCGCGCAGCGGCGTGAACAGGCCGGTGTACGTGGCCGGATTCGACCGCGGCGTGCGGCCGATCGGCGACTGGTCGATGTCGACGACCTTGTCGAAGAGGTCGAGGTTCTGGACCTCGCGGAACGGCGCAGGCTTTTCGTTCGCACCGTTGAGTTCGGCCGCGGCGAGCCTGTGCAGCGTGTCGTTGATCAGTGTCGACTTGCCGGAACCCGACACGCCGGTGATGCAGGTGAACAATCCCGCCGGGATTTCGAGATCGACGTCGTGCAGGTTGTTGCCGCTCGCGCCGAGCAGGCGCAGCGTCTTTTCCGCGTCGCGATCGCGGCGCTGTTTCGGCACTTCGATCGCGCGCGCGCCGGAAAGGTACTGGCCGGTCAGCGAGCGCTTCGACTTGAGGATCGCGTTGAAATTGCCCTCGGCGACGACCTCGCCGCCGTGCACGCCCGCGCCGGGGCCGATGTCGACGACGTGGTCGGCGAGGCGGATCGCGTCCTCGTCGTGTTCGACGACGATGACCGTATTGCCGAGGTCGCGCAGGCGCTTGAGCGTGCCGAGCAGGCGTTCGTTGTCGCGCTGGTGCAGGCCGATCGAAGGCTCGTCGAGCACGTACATGACGCCGACGAGGCCCGCGCCGATCTGTGAGGCGAGGCGGATGCGTTGCGCCTCGCCGCCGGACAGCGAATCGGCCTGGCGATCGAGCGTGAGGTAGTCGAGGCCGACGTCGACGAGGAAGTGCAAACGCTCGCGGATTTCCTTGACGATCTTCGCCGCGATCTCGCCGCGCCAGCCCGACAGCGTGAGCGTCTTGAAGAACGCCAATGTCTGCTCGATCGGCAGCGCGGTCAGCGACGGCAGGTTCGATTCGCCGACGAATACATTGCGCGCGCTGCGGTTGAGGCGCTGGCCGTGGCAGGCCGGGCAGGGCCGTTCGCTGATGAACTTGGACAGTTCCTCGCGCACCGCAGGCGATTCGGTTTCCTTGTAGCGCCGTTCGAGGTTCGGCACGATGCCCTCGAACTTGTGCTTGCGCGTGACGGCGCCGCTCGCGCTTCCAGGCGTGTAGCGGAACGCAATCGTCTCGCTGCCGGAGCCGAAAAGGACAGCATCGCGCGTGGCTTTTGGCAGTTTTTCCCACGGCGTGTCGACGTCGAAGCCATAGTGCCTGGCCAGCGACTGGATCATCTGGAAGTAGTACTGGTTGCGCCGGTCCCAGCCACGCACCGCGCCCGCGGCGAGGCTGAGCTGCGGATGCACGACGACGCGCGCCGGGTCGAAGAACTGCGTCACGCCCAGGCCATCGCAATCCGGGCAGGCGCCGACCGGCGAGTTGAACGAGAACAGGCGCGGCTCGAGCTCGGGCAGCGAGTAGTCGCAGACCGGGCAGGAGAAGCGCGAGGAGAACGTCAGCTCGGCGGCTTTCGCGTCGTCGAGGTTGACGACGACGGCGATGCCTTCGCCGAGCCGCAGCGCCGTTTCGAACGATTCGGCGAGGCGCTGCTTGATGTCGTCGCGCGGGCGGAAGCGGTCGATGACGACTTCGATCGTGTGCTTGACGCGCAGCGCCAGCGGCGGCACCGCGTCGAGTTCGTGCACGACGCCGTCGACGCGCGCGCGCACGAAGCCCTGCGCACGCAGTTGCTCGAACACCTGCACGTGCTCGCCCTTGCGCTCGCGCACGACGGGCGCGATGAGCATCCAGCGTTTTTCCGGATCGAGCGCGAGCGCGCCGTCGACCATCTGGCTGACCGTCTGCGCTTCCAGCGGGATGCCGTGGTCGGGACAGCGCGGCGTGCCGACGCGCGCGAACAGCAGGCGCAGGTAATCGTAGATCTCGGTGATCGTGCCGACCGTCGAGCGCGGATTGTGCGAGGTCGACTTCTGCTCGATCGAGATCGCCGGAGACAGGCCTTCGATGTGGTCGACGTCGGGCTTTTCCATCTGGCCGAGGAACTGCCGCGCGTACGAGGACAGCGATTCGACGTAACGGCGCTGGCCCTCGGCGTAGATCGTGTCGAAGGCGAGCGAGGACTTGCCCGAACCGGACAGGCCGGTGATCACGATCAGCTTGTCGCGCGGCAGATCGAGGTCGATGTTCTTGAGGTTGTGCGTGCGTGCGCCGCGGATGCGGATCGTGGACATGGGCGGGAATGGGCAGCGAAGGGGTACTGTAGCGCGGCAGCCGGGCCGCATCGCGACCATGGGGGCATGTGTCCGTCTCACCGGACGGGACATCGCCTCCCATCAATGCTGCCGAGCGGCCCGCGATTCAAGGCTCGCGGGAGCGGGTCGGTCGCCGGATCGTTGTAACCGCAGCCGTCCGGCGCTAACGTCGGGGCGTTGTACACACTCGACTTCCCGGGGAGGGGACATGGTCATCAAGCGCATCAACGTACTCAAGCTCGCGATCTTCCAGGGCGCACTCATGGCGGCGTTCGGATTGCTCGCCGGGCTGTTCATCCTGATGTTCGGTTCGATGTTCGCGGGTCTGGCCGGAAAAGGTGCCGGGGCCGCCGGGTTCATCGGAGGCATCGGGGCGCTGATCTTCCTGCCGATCATGTACGGGGTCATCGGCTTCGTCAGCGGCGCCATCGGCGCGTTCGTCTACAACCTCGTGGCCGGCGTGGTCGGCGGCATCGAGATCGAGGTCGAGTAGCCGCACGGCGCCGGATCGGCCGCCCCCGCGGTTCGATCCGGCTTGCGCTCGCCGCGGCACCGGCCCCGGCGGCTGCCAAGGCGCAAAAACAACGACTTGCGATACCGTTGGGCGTCAGATAGACTGCGCGGCTCGCTGATGGGCTCGATCCGTCCGCGAAGGCTGGAATCAGAATAACTACAGAGGCATAGCCATGTACGCAGTCATCGTCACCGGCGGTCGCCAGTACCGCGTGGCGCAGGGCGAAACCCTGCGCGTGGAAAAGCTCGTCGCCGACATCGGCGCCGAGGTCAAGCTCGATCAGGTCCTTCTCGTCGGCAGCGGCGAAGGCGTGACCGTCGGCGCTCCGCTCGTCGCGGGCGCGCTCGTCACCGCCAAGGTCAAGTCGCACGGCCGCGCGGACAAGATCCGCATCGTCAAGTTCCGCCGCCGCAAGCATCACCGCAAGGAGATGGGCCATCGGCAGCACTACACCGAAATCGAAATCGTCGGCATCACCGGTGCGGACAAGGGCAAGAAGGAGTAAGCAGTCATGGCACACAAGAAGGCAGGCGGCTCTACCCGTAACGGCCGCGACTCCAACCCGAAGTATCTGGGCGTGAAGGTGTTCGGTGGCCAGGCCGTCGAAGCCGGCAACATCATCGTCCGCCAGCGCGGCACGCGCTTCCATCCGGGCGCGGGTGTCGGCCTCGGCCGCGACCACACGCTGTTCGCGCTCGTCGACGGCACGGTCGAGTTCAAGGCCAAGGGCCCGCTCGCGCGCAAGACGGTCAGCGTGATCCAGGGCTGAGCCGGCGCATCCATGTTTCGCGAAGGCCCCGCCGCTGGCGGGGCTTTTCGTTTCTGCGGACATGACGGGCGTGCAAGGAATCTGACATCCTGACGACACGCCCGCGGCAGCGCAGGGCCACGTTGTTCCACGACAATCCATCCATTCGCCGCACGCGGTTCGCCGTTCCCGATCCATCCGGGCGCGACGCGCGCGACGCATCTCGACACAGCGCGCCAACGCATCGGTCCCGATCATGAAATTCGTCGACGAAGCCCTCATCCACGTCTACGCCGGCAACGGCGGCAGCGGCTGCGTCGGATTCCGGCGCGAGAAGTTCATTCCCTTCGGCGGCCCGGACGGCGGCGATGGCGGTGCGGGCGGCAGCGTGTGGCTCATCGCCGACGAAGGCATCAACACCCTCGTCGATTTCCGCCACGAGCGCGTGTTCCGCGCGCAGCGCGGCGAGAACGGTATGGGCCGCCAGATGGCCGGCAAGGCCGGCGAAGACCTGGTCGTCCGCGTGCCGGTCGGCACGGTCGTCATCAACACCGCGACCGACGAGCAGATCGGCGACCTGACCACGCACGGCCAGCGCCTGCTCGTCGCGCAGGGCGGGCAGGGCGGTCTGGGCAACATGCACTTCAAGAGTTCGGTCAACCGTTCGCCGCGCAAGTCGACGCCGGGCACGCCGGGCGACGAGCGCGAACTCAAGCTCGAACTCAAGGTGCTTGCCGACGTCGGCCTGCTCGGCTTCCCGAATGCGGGCAAATCGACGCTGATCCGCGCCGTTTCCGCGGCGACACCCAAGGTCGCCGACTATCCGTTCACGACCTTGCAGCCGCATCTGGGCGTCGTGCGCATCGGCACCGACCAGAGCTTCGTCATCGCCGACATTCCCGGCCTCATCGAAGGCGCGGCGGACGGCGCGGGCCTTGGCGTCCAGTTCCTCAAGCACGTTGCGCGCACGCGGCTGCTGCTGCATGTCGTCGACATCGCGCCGCTCGATGGCGTGACCGATCCCGTCGAGGAAATCCGCGCGATCGAAAAGGAACTCAAGGACTACGATCCGAAATTGCTCAAGCGGCCGCGCTGGCTCGTTTTCAACAAGGCCGACCTGCTTGCCCCGGAAGACCGCGAGAAGATCGCCAAGGCGATCGTGAAGAAGCTCAAGTGGAAGCAGCCGTGGTACCTCGTCTCCGCGATCGCTCGCGAGGGCACGTGGCCGCTTTGCCTGGACATCCAGCGCTTCTTCGACGAGCAGCGGCGCGACGCCGCCGATGCGGAGTGAGGGTGGCAGCCAATTCGCGGCGTTTGCCCCCTTCCGCCTGCCGGCACCTTCCCCCGCCGCGCGGGGGAAGGAATCACGATCGTCGCGGTACGAGGTGCTGTCCCATTGTCCAGCGGCAGAAGAGGGCGCTACATGGCGGCGAAGGCGCCGCGATTTGGAGTCCCTTCCCCTGCTTAGCGGGGGAAGGTGCCGGCAGGCGGAAGGGGGCGCTTTCAGCGATCGAGGTTCAAGCCGTAACGTCGATGAACGCCCTCTTCACTCGCGCGCCCACAAAAAAGCCGGCCAAGGCCGGCTTTTTCGGAGTCGCTGCGGCGGCCGGTTCAGGCCAGCGCGGCGATATGCGCGGTCAGGCGGCTCTTGTGACGCGAGGCCTTGTTCTTGTGGATCAGGCCGCGCGAGGCGTAGCGGTCCATGACCGGCTCGGCGATCTTGTAGGCGGCTTCGGCACGGGCCTTGTCCTTCGCTTCGATCGCCTTGACGACGTTCTTGATTGCGGTGCGAACCATCGAACGCGCACTGGCGTTGCGCTGGCGGTGCTGCTCGGACTGGCGCGCACGCTTCTTCGCGGACTTGATGTTGGCCAAGGGATGACTCCGGGGAAAGGGTTGTTCGGAAAAAGACTGCGAATTATGCCGGTAGTCCTGACCTGCGTCAAACCGCCAACGGTCTGGAGGGCGGGGCGATGAGCCGCCCGAACCTGCTGCGCTCGATGCTGAGTTTCAGCGGCGGCACGTTCGTCTCGCGCGTCCTCGGCCTCGTCCGCGAACAGGCGATTGCCTACGCGTTCGGCGCCAACGCCGCGACGGACGCGTTCTGGGTCGCGTTCCGCATCCCGAACTTCCTGCGCCGCCTGTTTGCGGAAGGCTCGTTCTCGGTCGCCTTCGTACCGGTGTTCACCCAGGTCAAGGAGACGCGGCCGCACGCGGACCTCAGGGAACTCGTCGCCCGCACGACCGGCACGCTCGGCGGCATCCTGTTCGTGGTGACCGCGCTGGGCATGCTCGGCGCGCACTGGGTCGCGGCGGGTTTCGCGCCGGGCGCGATCGACGAGCCGCAGAAATTCGCGCTGACCACGGACCTGCTGCGCGTGATGTTCCCGTTCCTGCTGTTCGTCTCGCTGACCGCGCTTGCGGGCGCCGTGCTCAACAGCTTCCACAAGTTCATGCTGCCCGCGCTCGCGCCGGTGCTCATGAACCTGTGCATGATCGCCGCGGCGCTGTGGTGGTCGAAGGCGTTCGACGTGCCGATCATGGCGCTCGGCTGGGCGATCTTCATCGCGGGCATCCTGCAACTCCTGCTGTTGCTGCCCGCCATGGCGCGGCTGGACCTGCTCGCGCTGCCGCGCTGGGGCTGGAATCACCCGGACGTGCGGCGCATCCTCAAGCTCATGGTGCCGACCTTGTTCGGTTCCTCGGTCGCGCAGGTCAACCTGCTGCTCGACACGCTGATCGCCTCGTTCCTGATCACCGGCTCGCAGACCTGGCTCACGCAGACCGACCGCCTGCTCGAGTTCCCGCTCGGCATCTTCGGCGTCGCGCTCGGCACGGTGATCCTGCCGTCGCTGGCGCGCCACCACGTCGCCACCGACCGTGAAGGATTCTCCAAGGCGCTCGACTGGGGCCTGCGCACGGCCCTGCTCATTTCGGTGCCGGCGATGTTCGCGCTCGTGCTGCTCGCGAAACCCATTCTCGCGACGTTGCTGCAGCATGGCCGCTTCACATCGCACGACGTCGACATGGCCGCGCTGTCGTTGTCGGCGCTGTCGTTCGGCTTGCCCGCGTTCGCGCTGGTCAAGGTCGTTGCGCCCGCGTTCTACGCGCGCCAGGACACGAAGACGCCGGTGCGCGCGGGCATCGTCGCGATGGTTGCGAACATGGCGCTCAACGTCGTTTTCGTCGCCATGCTGTTTGCGCTCTGGCACCGGCCGGAAGACCTCGATGGCGGCTGGCTCGCGGGCATCGCCAAGGTGCCCGGCCTGCACATGGCGCTGGCGCTGGCGAGCGCGCTGGCGAGTTATCTCAACCTTGCGCAGTTGTGGATCGCGCTGCGCCGCGACGGCCTGCATGTCGCCGAACCGGGCTGGGCGCGACACCTGCTGCGCCTTGGCTTGGCGTGCGCGGCGATGGTCGCGGTGATTCTCGTCGCGCTCTGGCAGTGGCCGGACTGGAGCATGTGGTCGCCGCTGACGCGCGTCGGCCGGCTCGGCATCGTCATCGGCGCTGCGGGCGCGGCGTTCGTCGCGGCGCTGTTCGCGGCAGGCTTTCGCTTGCGCGACCTGCGTGGGTAGCCGGCGCGCGGCGTGCGCTGGACTTAGCGTCGCCGCGTGCTGCGATGCGGCGGCTATACTCGTGCAATGAACCGGCTTTTCCGTGATGCCGCCGGGCCAAATCTGGCGCCGGGCGGCAGTGTCGTGTGCGTGGGTGCGTTCGATGGCGTGCATATGGGCCATCGCGCGCTGCTCGCGCGCGTGCGCGAGCGTGCGGAAGCGCTGGCGCTGGCGCCGCTCGCCGTCACGTTCGAACCGATCCCGCGCGAGTTCTTCGCGCATGGCAAGCCGGTGCCGCGCTTGACTGGCGCGCGCGAGAAGCTCGCGCTGCTGTTCGATGCCGGCGCGTCGACGCTGCTCTCGCTGCGTTTCGACGCGAAACTCGCGGCGATGCCGGCAGAATCTTTCATCGATGACCTCCTCGTCGCGCGTGCCGGCGTGCGCGAGCTCTGGGTCGGCGCGGATTTCCGCTTCGGCCACGCGCGCCGCGGCGACGTGGGCGTGCTGCGCGAGTTCGGTGCGCGCCGCGGTTTCGCCGTCGAGGTCATGCCCGACGTGCGCGCAGGCGGCGCGCGCGTGAGCAGCAGCGCGATCCGCGCGCATCTGGCCGCGGGCGAATTCGACACCGCGGCGAAGGAACTCGGACGTCGTTTCTCGATTGGCGGCCACGTCGTGCGCGGCCAGCAGCTCGGGCGCCAGCTCGGTTATCCGACCGCGAACGTGCGCCTGGGTCGGCGCACGTCGCCCGTCGCGGGCATCTTCGCGGTGCGCGTGCACGGCGTCGAGGCGCGGACGATGCCCGGCGTCGCCAGCCTGGGCGTGCGGCCGACCGTCACGGGCGACGGCGAACCGCTGCTCGAGGCGCACCTGTTCGATTTCGACGGCGACCTCTACGGCCGGCGCATCGAGGTCGAATTCGTCACCAGGCTGCGCGACGAACTCAAGTTTTCCGATCTCGACGCAATGGTGCGGCAGATCGACCTCGACGCCGAACAGGCGCGCCGTGTGCTGCGCGCCGATGAAATTCCCGGCGACACCACCCATTTCCGGTTTTCCAGAGCGAGCCAGGCCCGAGCATGAGCCAGGACTACAAGAACACGATCAACCTGCCCAACACGTCCTTCGCGATGAAGGCCGACCTCTCCAAACGCGAGCCGGCGATGCTGGCCGATTGGGAGAAGTCGCAGCGCTATGCGGAAATCCAGCGCCACAGCGCCGATCGCGAGCATGCGTTCATCCTGCACGATGGCCCGCCGTACGCGAACGGCGCGATCCACATCGGCCATGCGGTCAACAAGGTGCTCAAGGACGTCGTCGTCAAATCCGCACTGCTTGCCGGCTACCGCTCGCCGTACGTGCCGGGCTGGGACTGCCACGGCCTGCCAATCGAGATCGCGATCGAGAAGAAGGTCGGCAAGGTCGGGCAGAAGGTCGACGCCGCCGAATTCCGCCGCCTGTGCCGCGAATACGCTGCGCAGCAGATCGACCTGCAGCGCGCCGACTTCAAGCGCCTGGGCGTGCTCGGCGACTGGGAAAACCCGTATCGCACGATGGATTTCCGCTACGAGGCGGACATGATCCGCGCGCTGGCGAAAATCCACGCCAACGGCCACGTGCTGCGCGGCTTCAAGCCCGTGCATTGGTGCTTCGACTGCGGCTCCGCGCTCGCGGAAGCGGAGATCGAATACCAAGACAAGCAGTCGAGCGCGGTCGACGTGGCCTACGACGCCGTCGACGCGCAAGCACTCGCTGCGAAGTTCGGCGCGTCGATCGGCGCCGACGACATCGTCGCCGTGCCGATCTGGACGACGACGCCGTGGACGCTGCCGGCAAGCTTCGCCGTCACGCTGGGCCCCGAGCTCGACTACGTGCTCGTCGAAGGCCCTGCGCGGGACGGCAAGCGCGTGCTGCTCGTGCTTGCCGACGCGCTCGCCGAGCGTGCGCTCGCGCGCTACGGCGTCGAATCGATGCGCGTGCTCGGACGCGCGAAGGGCGCCGATCTCGCCATCGCCCCGGGCGAAGACGCCGCGGCGAAGGCGGCCTTGCTGCGTCACCCGTTCTACGAACGCACGGTGCCGATCATCGTCGGCGACCACGTCTCTGCCGAGGAAGGCACCGGCGCCGTGCACACCGCGCCCGGCCACGGCGCGGAGGACTTCGCGGTCGGCCAGAAATACGGCCTCGTCGAGAAATATCCGGCGAACGTGCTCAACCCGGTCGGCGGCAACGGCGTCTACCTGCCGGGCACGCCAATCTTCGAAGGCCAGTTCATCTGGAAGGCGAACGAGGCCGTCGTCGAACTGTTGCGCGAGCGCGGAGCGCTGCTCGCGCTGGCGAAGATCACGCACAGCTATCCGCATTGCTGGCGCCACAAGACGCCGGTCGCGTTCCGCACCACGCCGCAGTGGTTCATCGGCATGGAAACGGCCGGCCTGCGCGACGCGGCTTTGAAGACGACCAGGAACGACGTCGACTGGTTCCCGTCGTGGGGCGAGGAGCGCATCGCCGGCATGGTCGCCGGACGTCCGGACTGGTGCATCTCGCGCCAGCGCACCTGGGGCGTGCCGATCGCGTTGTTCGTCGACAAGGCGACGCAGCAGCCGCATCCGCGCAGCGCCGAACTCATGGAAGAAGTCGCGCGCCGCGTCGAGAAGGACGGCGTCGATGCGTGGTACGCGCTCGATGCAGCCGAACTGCTCGGCGACGAAGCCGCGCAGTATGAAAAGGTCACCGACATCCTCGACGTCTGGTTCGATTCCGGCGTCACGCATTTCTGCGTGCTCGACCAGCGTCCGCAGCTCGCCCGCAAGGCCGGCGACAAGGTCATGTACCTGGAAGGCTCGGACCAGCATCGCGGCTGGTTCCAGTCATCCCTGCTCACATCGACCGCGATGCACGGCCGCGCGCCGTACGACGTCGTGCTCACGCACGGCTTCACCGTCGACGCGCAGGGCCGCAAGATGTCCAAGTCGCTCGGCAACGTGATCGCGCCGCAGAAGGTCGTCGACACGCTCGGCGCCGACGTGCTGCGCCTGTGGGTCGCTTCGACCGATTACCGCAACGAGATCGCCGTCTCCGACGAAATCCTCAAGCGCGTGTCGGATTCGTACCGGCGCATCCGCAACACGGCGCGCTTCCTGCTCGGCAATCTCGACGGCTTCGATCCCGTGAAACATTTGCTGCCCGTCGAGGACTGCCTGCTGCTCGACCAGTGGGCCGTGCAGCAGGCGCACGACGTGCAGGTCGCCGTCGCCGCCGCGTACGCGAAACACGACTTCCCCGAAGTTGTCGCGCGCGTGCAGAACTTCTGCACCAACGAGATGGGCGCGCTGTATCTCGACATCACCAAGGACCGCCTCTACACGATGCCGACCGACAGTCGCGGCCGGCGCAGCGCGCAGAGCGCGATGTTCCGCATCGTCGAAGCGCTGACGCGCTGGATCGCGCCGATCCTCTCGTTCACGGGCGAGGAAATCTGGCCGCTGATTCCGGGGTCGCGCAGCGAATCGGTGCTGTTCGAGACGTGGTACGACGGTCTCGCGGCGACGCAGGGCTCGCCCGAACGCCGCGCGTGGTGGAGCGACCTGCTCGCGATCCGCGCGGGCGCGTCGCGCCTGCTCGAAGGCATGCGCGCGGCCGGCGGCGTCGGTGCGTCGCTGCAGGCCGAAGTCACGCTGCATGCGGACGCGGCGACGCGTGCGCGCTACGCGGAAGTCGCCGACGAATTGCGCTTCTTCTTCATCACCTCCAGGCTCGATTGGGCCGACGTCACTGCGCGCCCCGCGGACGCCGAAATCGTCAAGCTCGACGGCGGCGAAGTCGCCATCGTCGCGCGCGCGAGCGAAGCGGCCAAGTGCATTCGCTGCTGGCACTACCGCGACGATGTTGGCGTGAATCCCGCACATCCGGACATCTGCGGGCGCTGCGTCGAGAACGTTGACGGCGGCGGCGAGACGCGGCGATGGTTCTGATGGGCAGTCGAAGCGGCGCGTTGTCGTGGCTGGTCCTGTCGGCGGTCGTCATCGCGCTTGACCAGCTCACCAAACACCTCGCGCTCGCGAACTTGCAGCCCTACGAATCGCACGAGGTGATTTCCGGCCTGCTCAGCTGGACGCTCGCGTTCAATCCCGGCGCGGCGTTCAGCTTCCTTGCCGGCGCGGATGGCTGGCAACGCTGGCTGTTCACCGCGCTTGCGGTCGGCGTCAGTGCCGGGCTGGCGTTCTGGCTGTCGCGCCTGCCGCGCAGCGACTGGCGCAACGCCGCGCCGCTTGCGCTGATCATCGGTGGCGCCGTCGGCAATCTCGCCGACCGCCTGCGCTTCGGCCACGTCACCGATTTCATCGACTTTTACTGGGGCAATGCGCACTGGCCCGCGTTCAACATCGCCGACTCGGCGATCTGCGTCGGCGCGGTCGCGCTCGCGCTTTTCAGCTTCGCCGGTGGGAAAGAGCAGGGCAAGCGCGGATAATCCGGCCATGGACGTCATCCTTGCCAACCCGCGCGGCTTCTGCGCCGGCGTCGACCGCGCCATCGAGATCGTCGAGCGCGCGCTGGAAACCTTCGGCGCGCCGATCTACGTGCGCCACGAGGTCGTGCACAACCGCTTCGTCGTCGACAACCTGCGCGCCAAGGGCGCCGTGTTCGTCGACGAACTGCACGAGGTGCCCGATGGCGCGACCGTGATCTTCAGTGCGCACGGCGTCTCGCAGGCCGTGCGCGGCGAGGCGGACGAGCGCGGACTGCGCGTATTCGATGCGACCTGTCCGCTCGTTACCAAGGTGCACATGGAAGTCGCGCGCCACGGCAAGGCCGGTCGCGACGTCGTGCTCATCGGGCACGCCGGTCATCCGGAAGTCGAAGGCACGATGGGGCAGTGGGACCCGGCCAACGCCGGCGCGATCCACCTCGTCGAGACACCCGAATGCGTCGACAAGGTCGTGCCGCGCAATCCCGAACACATCGCCTTCGCCACGCAGACGACGCTGTCGATCGACGACACGCGTGCCGTCATCGAGGCACTGCAGCGGCGTTTCCCGGCGATCCAGGGCCCGCGCCACGACGACATCTGCTACGCCACGCAGAACCGCCAGGACGCGGTGCGCAAGCTCGGCCAGCAGTGCGACCTCGTCCTTGTCGTCGGCTCGCCGAACAGTTCCAACTCAAACCGCCTGCGCGAACTCGCCGAAAAGCAGGGCGTGCCGGCCTATCTCATCGACGGCGCCGGCGATATCGACCCGCAATGGCTTGCCGGCCGCAGCCGCGTCGGCGTCACCGCTGGCGCCTCCGCGCCCGAAAGCCTCGTCCGCGACGTGATTGCCGCCCTGCGCGCGGCCGGTGCACACGGTGTCCGCGAGCTCGATGGCGAGCCGGAAAACGTCACCTTCGCGCTGCCGAAGGAGCTGCGGTTGCGGGTGGTGGCCTGAACCAGGCCGCCGCACGTCCATCCACTCGTGGGCATCCGCTCGTCGGGCGATTCCTACCTCGCGGACGAGGGTCTGTTGCTTGCGGCTCGGCCTTGTCCATACCCTGAGCATGGGTTCGAGGGGATGTTTGATGCATCACATGACGAGAAAATTCGTTCCTGCGCGGCCTTGTGCGCGCGGTTTCACCCTGATCGAGTTGCTGGTCACGATTGCCATCGTGGCGATCCTCGCTGCGATCGCGTTTCCAAGCTTTTCGAGCAGCCTGCGCAGCAACCGCGTCACGACTTTTTCGAGTGATCTGTCCACCGCGCTCAACCTCGCCCGGATTGAGGCGATCTCGCGCGCTCGCTCGGTCTCGGTCTGTGCGGCGGATACGGGCAGTGGCACGCCGACGGCGTGCGGCGACGTCGACGACTGGAACAAGGGTTGGGTCGTCTTCGTCGACACCACGGCAGGCGTTACGGCGCCGACCGCCATTTCTGCGACGTCGGTCATCCGTGTGGGCAGCGGAAACACCAAGCTCACCGTGGCCGCCGATCCGGCGGCCGCCAAGTTCGTGCGCTTCATGTCCAGCGGCCAAAGCGTCACCGGGCAAGTCGCGTTGTCCGTCACTCCGGCAGACGCCTGCACCGGTCAGCAGAAGCGCATCGTCGAGGTCGGCGCAATGGGGCGCGTGGAATCGACGCGGACGGACTGCCCATGAACGGAGCGATTGGCATGAATGCGTACAAGAGCCGCGGCGTGTCGCTGCTCGAAGTCATGATCGCGGTACTCATCTTCAGCTTCGGCCTGCTGGGCTTGGCTGCGCTGCAGACCTATTCGATCAAGGTCAACCAGGGCGCGCATTTCCGCTCACAGGCAACCGCGCTCGCGAGCACGATGCTCGACAACATCCGCGCCAATTTCGGCAACGTCGCGGGCTATTACAGCGATGGTTACGCAGCGACGGATTGCGACGACGCGGAGCCAACCGGTTCGCCGCAGGCCACATACGATTTGTCGGCGTGGCGTCAGCAGCTCGCTTGCGAATTGCCCAAGGGCGAGGGCGCCGTCGCCCGTTTCGACGACCATACCGTCGCTGTCTGCATCCGCTGGAACGAATCGCGCCTGCTGGCGCAGGAAGATGCGGACAGCACGAGTTGCCTGGCCGACGCGCAGGCCTACTTTGGCGCCGACCTCAAGGGCACCGGCGCCGGTATCGACAACAATTCCGACGTCTTTGTCGTCGTCGCACGCCTGTGAGACCGATCATGCGGAAATCCCATGCTTCCCTGCGCCCGCGCAAGCAGTCCGCGGGTCTTTCGCTGATCGAACTCATGATCGCAATGACGATCGGCCTTTTGCTCGTCATCGGCATCATCCAGATCTTCAGCGCCTCCCGCGCCACCTACCAAATGCAGGATGGTGTCGCGCGCATCCAGGAAAACGGCCGCTTCATCACGCAGTTCCTGCAGAAGCAGCTCCGCATGGGCGGCTACATGGGCTGCGGCTCCGATCTGGAGCGCGGTCGGCAGTTGACCTTCGTCAATCACCTGGACACGTATGCGGGAAACACCGTCGACGATGCGCATCGGTTCCAGCGGCCCGTGGAGGGATTCGCGGGTACCGACGCCACGGAGCTAGCGTCGTTGCTTCCGAGCGGGATCACGCCCTTGACGGATAGCGACGTGCTCGTCCTGCGCACGGCGAGCGCCGATTCCGTGCCCGTTCTGGAGGTGTCGCAGGATGCCGGTCACTTGATATTGACCGCCACGCTGGGCACGGATGCCACGAGCGTTTTTTCCGACTCGAGCGGCGCTGCGATTCCTTATTTCCTCGAAAACTGTCGCTCGTCCGATGTTTTCGTAGGCACGCTCACGGGCACCAGCCTAGTAGCCAACGGCAAATCGACGGAAAACGTCTATCTCGATACGAGTGTAACGACATGCGGTGTCGGCGGTTGTCCTTGGGACTTCCGCATTTCCAACGCTTTCCTCAATGCGCCCAATGGCGGTATCACGCCTACGGAGTCGGGGTTTGCCGCCAGTTCCAAGCAACTCAACGCCGAAGTACATCGCGCCGAGTTCACAATGGTTTATGTCGCCAAAAACCCAACGACGCAGCAGCCGGTTCTTTACGTACTTCAGTCCAGCCGCAAGGCGAATGCGCTGGCTGACCCCGAGGAAATGGCGGACGGCATTGAAGCGCTGAAGTTGCTCTACGGCGTGGATACGGACAACGACGGGCAGGTCGACAAATATCGGACCGCTGCCCAAGTCGCCGCGGGTGCCACCGGTGCCGCATTGGATGCGAATTGGAGTCAAGTGCTCAGCATCCGCATCGGTATGCTGCTGCGCAGCCCGGAGAGCGCGCCCGGGGCTACCAATCCTGATGGGGGCTACAAGGTGTTGGGTCTTCCCATCACGACCGCTCCGAACGATGGTCATCTGCGTCAGGTGTACGAAACGACCGTCGCGGTACGCAATCGCGTCTTCACATCATGAGTGCCGCCATGAAAACGAAACGTTCTTTCGCGACAGCACATCGCCAGCACGGCGCCGCGCTGTTCGTCGCGATGATCATGCTGATCCTGCTTACCCTGCTTGCCGTTGCGGCCTCGCAGGTTTCGCTGCTGCAAGAGCGCATGTCGGGTAGTTTTCGTGCGCAAAACCTCGCTTTCCAGCGGTCGGAAGGCGCCGTGGCCGAGGGGCGCGATGTTGCGCGGGATCCCCTGCAGTCCTTCGACAAGATTTCCGACATTCCAGTGGGACTGGTCGACGGCAACAAGTCGCCCTGGAGCGGCTGGCTCGACACCTTTTCCGATCGCGCCCAGACCAACACGCGCGCCTGCGGTGGCGCTTGTCCGGAGCGCAAGGGTTCGCCAGTGGGTGAGGATCCCGCCCGAAAGCCCAAGTTCTACGTGATTTCTTCCCAGCAGAAGGACGCCGAAGCAACCGACGACAGCGTCGCGGCCTGGGCGTCCGTGCAGACCATCTATGTTTATTGATTTTCCCGTTCCCGGCACGCTCATCGAGGAGTTGCCATGAATCTCTCATTCTTTCGTTTGATGCCCGTCGTTGCCGGCTTGTCTTTCCTGGCGGGGATTGACGGCGCGCATGCTGGCGTCGACATCTCGCAGCGTCCGCTGTTCACGACATCCGGCCAACCGCCTCTGAACATGCTCGTCATGGGCAAGGACACCAAGAACTACTACGAAGCCTACAACGACGCTTCCGATCTCGATGGCGATGGCGCGCTCGACATCGGTTACAAACCGGACAAGATCGACTATTACGGATATTTCAATTCGTACGCGTGCTACACGCACGACGGAGACAAGTTCGTCCCCGATTCGGCGACTGCCGACAAGAAGTGCTCGGGCAAATGGAGCGGCGATTTTCTCAATTACGTGACGACCTCGCGCATGGATGCATTGCGTCGCGTGCTTTATGGCGGCTGGCGCCAGACCGACAGCACGACGCAGACCATCTTGCAGGGCGCCTACTTCCCGCAGGACGGCCACAGCTGGGGCAAGGAATACCAGAGCGTCGCACGCGACGGCTACGACATCTCGAGCTATACCCCCCTGTCGGCGCCTCAGGCCGGTTACTACCACCTGTTCGCGATGACGACGCTGAAGGGCAATGACAATTCCTACCCGAATTATCAGGCTCCGGTACTCCGGGTTCTACGGAACACCGACAAGCGGGTTTGGAATTGGGTGTCGATCGAAGGGCCGGTGGCCGGCAATAAATGCTTCACTACCTCCAATTCACGCGTGGATTGCGTGACTTCCGGCGGCCAGCAATGGGACGTGTTGCCCGCATCCTGGTACTCCGGGCTGACAATCAAGACATGGAAACGTTCGAGCGGTAGTGGCAGTCCCGGCAATGCGACGGAGATGGCCAACCTGTTCACGACGTATGCGGTCAACGGCAATCGTTGTGGCTCAGGATCGGTGACGAATATCAATGCTACGGGCGGCAACAACAATCCTTTCGTGCCCGGAGCGCACAGCTGTGGGCAGGACAATTACCTGACGCAGATTTCCGGGACGCTAGTCGTTCCTGCTGCGGGTACGTACAGACTCGGCGTCGATGGAGACGATGCGGTAGAAGTCTGGATCGATGGCGCTCTCATCGGCGGTTGGTATGGTGGCCACGGAAGCGATCGTTCGAATAACGGTCTCAACAATCATTCCTGGGATGTTTCGCTCACGGCGGGTAACCATGCCGTCGTCTTTCGCCACCAGGAAGGCAGCGGTGACGACAATTGGGGGTTGCTCAGCAGGACCACAGTACCCGCTGCCACGCGCGATCCGGACTATTTAGTACGTGTCCTGTCCTGCCCGTCCGACAATGCCGCCGTGCGCGAGGCGACTTGCAAGAAATACCCGAATGGACAGTACAAGCCGACGGGCATTCTGCATGACTACGGCGAAACCCAGCGAATGTATTTCGGTCTGATTTCGGGCAGCCAGTTCGACAATTTGCAAGGTGGTGTACTGCGCCGGAACATGAGCAATTTCGGCAGCGAAATCGAAGCTGCTACCGGTCAATTCAAGACCGATGTGAACGGCATTGCCAATACGATCAGTGAGTTTCGCATGATCGGTGGTGGCTATGACGGTAGTGCGACCGACAACACGAATGCTGACCATAATTGGAATTGGGCAAACGGGACCGGCAACTGTCCTTCGCAAGGCAATCGTGCGCTCGCCAACGGCGAATGCCGCATGTGGGGCAATCCGATCGCGGAAATGATGTACGAAAGCCTGCGCTATTTCGCGGGCGCGAGCGCGGCCACGCCTGATTTTTCCACGGGAGGTGCTACCCAGGGCACGACTGAAGAAGCGACGATGAAACTTCATACGGATACCTGGAAGGATCCGTACAAGTCCGCGACGGACGGCGGCGGCGGCTTCCTGTCCTGCTCCAAACCGTTCCAGACGGTCATCAGCGACATCAATCCGAGCTATGACGGCGACCTTCCGGGTACCGTTTTTTCGGGTACAACGGCGCCCGGCGGGACCAAGCCATCGGCGATCAACGGCTTCAATGCGGCAGATGAAGGACAGGCGATCTGGAACAGCGAGTTCGGCGCAGGCTCGAAGAAGGTCTTCATTGGCGAGGCCGGCGGCGTGACCGATGGAGCGCCGACGGTAAAGACGGCATCCAGCTTCGGCAACATCCGCGGTCTTGCACCTGAGGAGCCGACCAAGGGCGGCACCTATTATTCCGCAAGCGTCGCGCGTTTTGCGCGCATGCATGACATCAGCGCCGCAGACGGACAGCAGAACCTTTCCACATACTCGATCGCACTTGCCTCGCCGTTGCCGAGGATCGAATTCCCGGTCGGCGATGGCGATATCACGCTGTTGCCGTTCGCCAAGACCGTGAGCGGCACCTTTGGCGACAGCGCTACGCACAAGGCGACCAATACCATTGTCGACTTCTACGTGGAGAAAATCGTCAATCTGCCCAACCAGCCGACGGACGTGTCGACGAACGGGGGGCGCCCGTATGCCGTCTTCCGCATCAACTACGAAGACGTGGAGCAGGGCAACGACCACGACATGGATGCCATCGTTCGCTATGAAATCAGTGCGAACATCGACAGCACCGTCACGGTGCATCTCACCTCGGAATATGCCGCGGGCAGCGCGAATCAGGTCATGGGCTACGTGCTTTCGGGTACGACCAAGGACGGCGTGTATCTCGAGGTAAGAGACACAGACTCGCCGACCTGCCGCTATGTCGACAACAACAATTGCGGTGGCGGATTCAAGCCGTATGCATTGAACACGCCTCCCGGTCGCGATCCGGGCTATTGCGCGGGAAATACATCGGATGAGTGTGGTTTGATGCCGCTGGAAGCGACACGAACATTCACCCCGGCAGCGGGGTCCGCCGATGCGATCCAACTCAACAATCCGCTCTGGTACGCCGCCAAGTATGGTGCGCCGGATCCGACCAATGACGACGTAGACGGCGATGGCGTACCGGACAACTATTTCCTTGTTACCAATCCTGCGCGCCTGCGCCAACAACTCGACAAGGCGTTCCAGGACATCATCACCCAATCTCAGCCGACGGCGAGCGTGGCTACGAGCACCCCGCGCCTGGTTTCAGGGAGCACGCTGGTCTACGAGGCCTCGTACGATGCAAAGGACTGGAGCGGAGATCTGAAGGCCTACAAATTGCAGGCCAATGGCATCTACGACGCGGCGCATCCCATCTGGAAAGCAAGCGCCAAGCTGCCGGCCGCCGCGGACCGCAAGATATTCACTTCGAAAGCCGCTGCGGCCTCCGCTACGTCCTTCGACGGACTCGGCGCGAGTTTCGACACCACCACTTTCGGAAGCACCAGTTCCGAGACCGCGATTCAGACGCGGCTGATGACTGGATTGGATACGACGATCTACAACGTGGACGACCTCATCAATTTCCTGCGCGGCGATCAGAGCAAGGAGGAGGATCAAACACCGCCTGGTCCTTACCGAAATCGATCGACTCCGATCGGCGACATCCTCAATTCCAGTCCGGCCGTGGTCGGCGTTACGAGCTACGGCTATGGCCAGATATTGTTGTCTGTGGCGCCTGCCCAAGCCGACAGCTATGCGGCCTTCGTGTCCGCGAAGAAGAATTACTTCGGCGACCATTCGGAGAATCCGGTAATTTTCGTGGGCGCGAACGACGGCATGATGCACGCGTTCGACGGTTCGAATTCAGGCGGCAAGGAACTGTTCGCCTACATGCCCAATGGGGTTCTCGGCACGGTCGGGCAGCTTGCGCCACCCGGGTATTCCCATCGTTATTTCGTGGACGGCACGCCCACTGTCTCGGATGCCTATCTTGGCGGTTGGAAGTCCGTTCTGGCGGCTTCCACAGGTGCCGGGGGACGCAGCGTATTCGCACTGGACGTGACCGATCCGAGGAATTTCACTGCGAGCGACGTTCTTTGGGAGCTGAACAGCGATTCGCCGGATGCGGATGCTTCCAAGCTGGGCCAATCGATCGGTCGTCCCTGGATCGGCTACGCTGATGACGGCAATTGGGTCGCCGCGTTCGGTAACGGCTACAACAGCGAAGACGGCAAGGCCTATTTGTTGATCCGCAACCTGAGCGATGGGTCCAAGGTGGCCACCGTGGCCGCGGGCGATGCGTGCGAAGCGCACGAGTCGGGCTGCGATCCGACCAGCAATGGATTGTCGATGGCCGTGCTCGTGGACAACGATGGAAACGGTGGTGGCGACACGGTTTATGCGGGCGACTATCTGGGGAATCTGTGGCGTTTCGAAGTGGATGGCAGCACCTGGAAACTCGGCAACGATGGCAAGCCGTTGTTCGTCGCGAAGGATGCCAACGGCAAGCGACAGCCGATTACTTCGGGTGTCTTTACCGCATCCAATCCGCTTGGAGGCACTATGGTCGTCTTCGGCACGGGTCGCTATCTGGGCGAAAGTGACGCTGACGGCACCTCGCAGTCGGTCGATTCCGTATACGGAATCTGGGACGACCGGGTCTGCAGCGACGTGCAGGCAACCCACGATTCGGACGGCAATCTCGCCAACGTCAAGTGCAAGACGTGGACGGAGACGCCGCAAACGATAACGCGGTCTGCTTTGCAGCAGCAGTTGTTCACCGGCTACACGCCGCTCGACGGCAACGGTTCCGGCGGCGAACTCAAGGCCACCCGGAATGGCGTCGACTACGGTACCGGCACCGGGCAGAAGATGGGGTGGTATCTCGACCTGAGCTACAAGGCAGGCACTGCACCCGATGCCCTCGCTGGAGCGCGCGTCATCGCGCGTCCGGACGGCATTCTCAGCGATACCGTCATCAATGTCATGCAGCCTCAAGGCAATTCGTGCGAGCCCGGCGTCCTGAACATGGCGCTAGTGCTTGATACGCTGACAGGCGCCGCAGACTACGTGCCCGTCAATGGAGGAGGTGATCGCAATCTTGCCGGCATCCTCACCTATAGCGGACCGCCACCAGGAGAACCCACGATTGGAGTCAACGTGGGATCCAGCACGATCGGCAGTGGCGGATTGCCTCAAGTGCCATTGCCCCCGCCGCCCGTCGGTACGACGCCGGATGACTGTGACCCGACCCTGTACAACTGCTCGTCATTGAGTGTCATCTTGGGCAAATGCAGTTGGGTATCGCCCAATCCTTCCGGGCGTCCGCCAGGCAAGCCGATGCCCTGCGGTAGGATTTCATGGAAGCAGTTGCAGTAGTGGATCGAATCGTTTGCGGAGCCGGGCATGCCAGTGCGTGTCCGGCTTTGCGGTTTTGATGCGAGGGGAGAGCCGTGAGCAAATCCAAGGGTTTTACGTTGATCGAATTGATGATCGTGGTGGCCGTCGTGGCAATCCTCGCCGCGATCGCGTTGCCGAGCTATCAGGAGCAGGTCCGCAAGAGTCGTCGCGCGCAGGCGAGGGCGGATCTGGCGGAGATCGTGCAGGGGCTGGAGCGTTCGTTCACGGTGAACCGCGGTTACGACAAATACGACTTGCCGTTCAATCAATCGCCGCGCGAAGCGGCCGACGGGGCGGGGTTCTATGGCATCAAGATCGAACCGAAGGAAGTAACCACCTACAAGGTCATCGCCACGCCGAAAGGGGCGCAAGCCTCTGACCGTTGTGGGACATTGTCGATCGACAATTTCGGTAACAAGAATAGTTCGGGTACGGACGACGCTTGCAAGTGGTGAAGCTGCATTCGTTCGGAGTGGGAGCGTTGTGATTGGTCATGGCCATCGTTATACTCCGCGCCCCCGCCGGAGTAGCTCAGCTGGTAGAGCGGCGCATTCGTAATGCGTAGGTCGGGGGTTCGATTCCCTTCTCCGGCACCATCGTCTTCCGTCTCGCGCCGATCGTTCGATCGCGACGCGGTGACCGGGCGGTTAGCTCAGCGGTAGAGCATTGCCTTCACACGGCAAGGGTCGCAGGTTCGAACCCTGCACCGCCCACCAACAAGAACGACGACAGGGCTGCCGCAGGGTGGCCCTTTCTTTTGCGCGGAGCCCGCGCCGGAAAAGCGGCAGTGTTGTCGCCGTCGCGCACGCGCGGCTATGCTTGCCGGCCATTCGAAACAGGGACATCGCTTCGCCATGCGCCGACCGCTCGTTGCCGGAAACTGGAAGATGCACGGTTCGCGCGCAATGGCCGATGCGCTGGTCGGCGCGATTGCCGCGGATGCGCGCGACGCCGTCGCGGAGATCGCGATCCTGCCGCCGTTTCCATATCTCGAAAGTCTCGTCGCACATCATGGCGACAGCGGCCTGCGCTTCGGCGCACAGGATGTCTCGGAACACGAATCGGGCGCGCATACGGGCGAGGTCGCGGCCTCGATGCTCGCCGATGTCGGCTGCAGCTATGTCCTGGTCGGTCATTCCGAGCGTCGCCAGTATCACGGCGAGACCGACGCCGTCGTCGCGGGCAAGTTCGTCGCCGCACAGAAGGCGGGGCTGGTTCCGGTGTTGTGCGTCGGCGAGACCTTGCAGGAACGCGAATCGGGTGATGCCGAACGGGTGATCCAGCGCCAGATCGACGCGGCGATCGCGCGCGTCGGCATCGCTGCCTTCGCACAGGCTGTCGTCGCCTACGAACCGGTCTGGGCGATCGGTACGGGGCGTACCGCTTCTCCGGAACAGGCGCAGGAAATTCATGCGTTCATGCGTGACACATTTGCGCGGCACGATGCTACAATCTCCGACTCGCTGCGGCTCCTGTATGGAGGCAGCGTCAAGCCCGCCAACGCGGTCGAGCTGTTTGGTCAGCGCGACGTGGATGGCGGATTGATCGGCGGTGCGTCGTTGTCGGCAGCGGATTTCCGCGCCATCTGCGCAGCCGCGGTCTTGTGAAGAGCTTTCGATGCTTTCTATCATTGCCAACATTCTTTATGTGCTGACGGCGATCGCCATGACCGTCCTCATCCTCCTGCAGCGTGGCGCAGGGGCGAATGCGGGATCGGGCTTTGGCGGTGGCGCGTCGGCAACCGTTTTCGGTGCGCGCGGCTCGGCGAATTTCCTGTCGCGCAGCACGGCGGTGCTTGCCGGTTTGTTCTTCCTGCTCAGCCTCGGCATGGGCATTTATGTGAGCCGTACGGCAGGCGAACGGCCGACGAACGGCGATCTCGGCGTCATGGCAGGCGCCAGCGTGCCGGCAAAACCGGCGGCAGCGCCGATCCAGATTGGCGATGTGCCCGCGGCGAAGCCGGCTGCTTCGGACAAGCCGTCTCCAGCGGCAGCCATGCCGGAAGGTGACAAGCCGGCGGCACCTCCGCCTGCGCAGGCGCCCGCGCCGAAAAAGTAGGGAAGGACGGAAAGTCAGCAGTGCCCAGGTGGCGGAATTGGTAGACGCACTACCTTGAGGTGGTAGCGGGGAGACCCGTGGAGGTTCGAGTCCTCTCTTGGGCACCACTCGATTCGGACGGTGGCCGCGAATGTCCTTCGCGGTCGCCGGATCGAATCTTTCTTTACCGTCGTCGCGGCGGCAACGCCATCGCGATCGCTGATGCGCCAACGGCGCGGAGGTGTCTGTGTTGACCGAGTATTTTCCGGTCCTGTTGTTCCTCGCGGTTTCCGCGATCATCGGCATCGCGCTGATCGTCATCGGCAACCTGCTCGGGCCGCGCCGACCCGGCGCCGAGAAATCCGCTCCCTACGAATGTGGCTTCGAGGCCTTCGAGGACGCGCGCATGCGTTTCGACGTGCGCTATTACCTCATCGCGATCCTGTTCATCATCTTCGACCTGGAAATCGCCTTCGTGTTTCCGTGGGCGACCGTGTTTGGCAAGCTCGGCATGCTCGGCCTCGTCGAGATGGGCATGTTCCTGTTGCTGCTCGTGATCGGCTTCGTCTACGTCTGGAAGAAGGGTGCGCTGGAATGGGAGTGATCGTTCCTTCCGCGCCGGCCTTTTCCGATTCCATCCGCTTCACCGTCAGGACCAGAGCATGAGCCTCGTATCCCGCATCAGCGAGACGATGCACAACCCGGCGCCGGTCAGCGTCGTCGACGACATCCTGCGCCCCGGCGACGACAACCCGCTGATGCAGCGCGGTTTCGCGACGGCGCGGCTCGACGACCTCATCAACTGGGCGCGCACCGGCTCGATGTGGCCGATGACGTTCGGCCTCGCCTGCTGCGCGGTGGAGATGATGCACGCGGGCGCGGCGCGCCTGGATCTCGATCGCTACGGCGTGATCTTCCGCCCGTCGCCGCGCCAGTCCGACGTGATGATCGTCGCCGGCACGCTGGTCAACAAGATGGCGCCCGCGCTGCGCAAGGTCTATGACCAGATGCCCGATCCGAAGTGGGTCATCTCGATGGGTTCCTGCGCGAACGGCGGCGGCTACTACCACTATTCCTACGCGGTCGTGCGCGGCTGCGATCGGATCGTGCCGGTCGACATCTACGTGCCGGGCTGTCCGCCGACGGCCGAGGCGTTGATCCACGGCATCCTGCAATTGCAGAAGAAGATCCGCCGCACCAACACGATCGCGCGCTGACGGGAACCGGCATGAGCGAAAAGACTGCATCGCTGTCCACATTCGCGCAGGCGCTCGAAGCGCGTCTCGGCGCGACGCTCGTGCGCATCGACGAAACGAGCGGCGAAACGACGATCGAAGTGTTGCCGGAGAACTGGCTCGACATCGCGCGCATGTTGCGCGACGACGCCGGCCTGCATTTCGAGCAGCTCGTCGATCTTTGCGGTGTGGATTATTTTTCCTATGGCGACGCCGAATGGGACACGACCGACGTGTCGTGGACCGGCTTCTCGCGCGGCGTGGAAGGCGAGGGGCCGGGCCGCTTCAAGTGGTCCGACCGTCCGCACCCTGAGCAGATTCCGCACCGTTTCGGCGTGGTCGCGCACCTGCTTTCGCTCAAGCACAACCGTCGCCTGCGCGTTCGTGCGCATTGCGCCGACGATGATCTGCCTGTCCTGGCTTCGCTCGTTTCCGTGTGGCCGGGCGTGGACTGGTTCGAGCGCGAGGCGTTCGACCTGTTCGGCATCGTCTTCGATGGCCATCCGGACCTGCGCCGCATCCTCACCGACTACGGGTTCGTCGGCCATCCGTTCCGCAAGGACTTCCCGCTGATCGGCAACGTCGAAGTGCGCTACGACGCGGAGAAGAAGCGCGTCGTCTACGAGCCGGTGACCTCGGTGGTGCCGCGCGTCCTCGTGCCGCGCACGATCCGCGACGACTCGCGCTACGAACAGGCGCAGGCCGAAAGCAAGGCCGGAGGCGCGAAGTAACATGCAGGAAATCAAGAACTACACGATGAACTTCGGCCCGCAGCATCCCGCTGCGCACGGCGTGCTGCGCCTCGTGCTGGAGATGGACGGCGAGACGATCGTCCGCGCCGACCCGCACATCGGCCTGCTGCACCGCGCGACCGAGAAGCTCGCCGAATCCAAGCCGTTCAATCAGTCGATCGGCTACATGGACCGCCTCGACTATGTCTCGATGATGTGCAACGAGCACGCCTACGTGCGCGCCATCGAGAACTTGCTCGGTGTCGAAGTGCCCGAGCGCGCGCAGTGGATCCGCACGATGTTCGACGAGATCACGCGCATCCTCAACCACCTCATGTGGATCGGCTCGAACGCGCTCGATCTCGGCGCGATGGCGGTGTTCCTCTACGCATTCCGCGAGCGCGAAGAGCTCATGGACTGCTACGAGGCGGTGTCGGGCGCGCGCATGCACGCGACTTACTACCGTCCCGGCGGCGTCTATCGCGACCTGCCCGAGGTCATGCCCAAATATGCCGAGTCGAAGTGGCACAAGGGCAAGGACCTCGAGCGCCTCAACGCGGCACGCGGCGGTTCGATGCTCGACTATCTCGATGCGTTCACGGCCGATTTTCCGCGCCGCGTCGACGAGTACGAGGAACTGCTCACCAACAACCGCATCTGGAAGCAGCGCACCGTCGACATCGGCATCGTCTCGCCCGAGCAGGCGCTCGCGTGGGGCATGACCGGCCCGATGCTGCGCGGTTCGGGCATCGAGTGGGACCTGCGCAAGAAGCAGCCCTACGCGAAGTACGCGGAGGTTGATTTCGACATCCCGGTCGGCGTGCAGGGCGATTGCTACGACCGCTACCTCGTGCGCGTCGAGGAAATGCGCCAGTCCAACCGCATCATCAAGCAGTGCATCGACTGGCTGAAGAAGAATCCGGGGCCGGTGATGGTGCGCAGCTTCAAGGTTGCGCCGCCTTCGCGTGTCGAGATGAAGGACGACATGGAAGCGCTGATCCACCATTTCAAACTGTTCTCGGAAGGCTATTCCGTGCCGCCCGGCGAAACCTATGCCGCGGTCGAGGCGCCGAAGGGCGAGTTCGGCGTGTACCTGGTTTCCGACGGCGCGAACAAGCCGTTTCGCCTGCATTGCCGCGCGCCGAGTTTCGCGCACCTGTCGTCGATGGACGCGATCGTGCGCGGGCACATGCTGCCCGACGTCGTCGCGATGATCGGCACCTACGACGTCGTCTTCGGAGAAGTGGACCGATGAGAGCGACAGGCAACTACGAAGAAGTCCAGCACGTCGATCCGCTCGTCGTGCTGGACGCGCACACGCGCGAGCACATCGATCACTGGGTGTCGAAGTTCCCCGCCGATCGCAAGCGCTCGGCGTTGATCCAGGGCCTGTGGGCGGCGCAGGAGCAGAACAACGGGTTCCTCACCGACGATCTCATCGTCGCGGTGACACGTTACCTCGGTTTGCCGCAGGTCTGGGGCTTCGAGGTCGCCACGTTCTATTCGATGTTCGAGACGCAGCCGGTCGCGCGCAACAACGTCGCGATCTGCACGAACATCTCGTGCTGGCTCAACGGCGCCGAGGACATCGTGCGCCACTGCGAGCAAAAGTACGGCATCTCACTCGGCGAGAGCAGCGCGGACGGCCGCATCTACCTCAAGAAGGAAGAGGAATGCCTGGCTGCGTGCTGCGGCGCGCCGATGATGGTCGTCAACGGGCACTACCACGAGAACCTGACGATCGAGAAGGTCGATCGCATTCTCGATGAACTCAAATAACGGCACGTCCATGTCCTTCGGCAATCCTCCAGCAGAACACCAGGCCGTCTACACGACGCTGCATTTCGAGCAGCCGTGGACGCTGGACAACTACCTCAAGGTCGACGGCTACAAGGCGTGGAAGAAGATCCTCGCCGAGAAACCCGACCCGGCGTCGATCGTCGACGAGGTCAAGAAGAGCGGCCTGCGCGGCCGCGGCGGCGCAGGCTTCCCGACGGGCCTGAAGTGGTCGTTCATGCCCAAGGGCAACATGCAGAAGTACATCCTCTGCAATTCGGACGAATCCGAGCCGGGCACCTGCAAGGATCGCGACATCCTGCGTTTCAATCCGCACGCGGTCGTCGAGGGCCTCGCGATCGCCTGCTACGCGACCGGCTCGACCGTCGCCTACAACTACCTGCGCGGCGAATTCCACCACGAGCCGTTCGAGCATTTCGAAGCGGCGCTCAAGGAAGCCTATGCCGCCGGCCTGCTCGGCAAGGACATCGGCGGCAGCGGGATCGACGTCGACATCTACGGCGCGCTCGGCGCCGGCGCCTACATCTGCGGCGAAGAAACCGCGCTCATGGAATCGCTCGAAGGCAAGAAGGGCCAGCCGCGCTTCAAGCCGCCGTTCCCCGCGAATTTCGGCCTGTATGGCAAACCAACGACGATCAACAACACCGAAACCTACGCTTCGGTGCCGACGATCCTCGTCAAGGGCGCCGACTGGTTCATGGCGCAGGGCAAGCCGAACAACGGCGGCCCGAAGATCTTTTCCGTGTCCGGCCACGTCAACAAGCCGGGCAACTACGAGATCAAGCTCGGCACGCCGTTCAAGGACCTGCTCGAAATGGCCGGCGGCGTGCGCAACGGCCACAAGCTGAAGGCGGTGATCCCGGGCGGTTCCTCGATGCCGGTGCTGCCGGCGGCGACGATGCTGGAACTGACGATGGATTACGACGCGATCCAGAAGGCCGGCTCCGGCCTCGGCTCGGGCGCAGTCATCGTCATGGACGAAACCACCTGCATGGTGCGCGCCTGCCGCCGCATCAGCCAGTTCTACTTCAAGGAAAGCTGCGGCCAGTGCACGCCGTGCCGTGAAGGCACGGGCTGGATGTACCGCATGCTCACGCGCATCGTCGAAGGCAACGCCGAACTCGGCGACCTCGACACGCTCAAGGCCGCCGCCGGCCAGATCGAAGGCCACACGATCTGTGCGTTCGGCGAAGCCGCCGCATGGCCGGTGCAGGGCATGCTGCGCCACTTCTGGGACGAGTTCGAGTACTACATCAGGAACGGCCGCTCGATCGTCGATGCGAAACTGGGAGTCGCCGCATGAGCGCGCAACCCGCAGCGCCCGGCGTGCCGCCGGACCACGTCACGATCGAGATTGACGGCAAGTCGATGGTCGTGCCGAAGAACTCGATGATCATCGCCGCCGCCGACAAGGCCGGCATTTCGATCCCGCGCTTCTGCTACCACGAGAAGCTGCCGATCGCCGCGAACTGCCGCATGTGCATGGTCGAAGTCGAGATGGGCGGCCGGCCGATGCCCAAGCCGCAGCCGGCCTGCGCGACGCCCGTCGCCGACGGCATGAAGATCCAGACACAGTCGCAGCGCGCACTGTCCGCGCAGCGCAATGTCATGGAATTCCTGCTCATCAACCATCCGCTCGACTGCCCGATCTGCGACCAGGGCGGCGAATGCGAGCTGCAGGATCTTTCCGTCGGCTACGGCCGTTCGGTCAGCCGCTTCGTCGAGAAGAAGCGTGTCGTCGCCGACGAGGATCTCGGTCCGCTTGTCGAAACCGAGATGACGCGCTGCATCCAGTGCACGCGTTGCGTGCGCGTGATGAGCGAAGTCGCCGGTACCTACGAGCTCGGCGGCATGGAGCGCGGCGAACGCCTGCAGATCGGCACCTATGTCGGCAAGCCGCTCATGAGCGAGTTGTCCGGCAACGTCATCGACGTCTGCCCGGTCGGCGCGCTCACCAACAAGCCGTTCCGTTTCAAGGCACGCGCGTGGGAACTCATCGCGCGCCAGGGCGTCGGCTATCACGATGCGCTCGGCGCGAACCTGTGGCTGCACACGCGCCGCGGCGAAGTGTTGCGCAGCGTGCCGCGCGACAACGAGGCGATCAACGAATGCTGGCTCTCCGATCGCGACCGCTACAGCCACGAAGGCCTGTATGCGAACGATCGCGCGACGAAGCCGATGATCCGCAAGAACGGCGAACTCGTCGAAACAAGCTGGGACGAGGCGATCGCCTTCGTCGCCGATGGCCTGCGCAACGCCGGCGGTGACCTCGGTGCGCTCGTCGCGCCGCTCGCCTCGAACGAGGAGGGCCATCTGCTCGGCCGCATCCTGCGCGGACTCGGCAGCGATGCGATCGACCATCGCCTGCGCGTGCAGGATTTTTCCGACGCGCCGTTCGCGACCGCATTCGAAAAATCCGTCGGAGACATCGAGAAGGCGCGCGTCGTGTTGCTCGTCGGCTGCAATCCGCGCCACGAGATGCCGTTGCTGCACCACCGCCTGCGAAAGGCATGGAAGGGCGGGGCGAAAATCCACGCGATCAATCCGGTCGATTTCGAATTCACGTTCGAGCTCGCGGCCAAGACGATCGTCGCGCCGCAGGCGTTCGCCGATGCGCTGCTCGACCTCGCCAAGGCCGCGAACGATCTCGGCCATCTGCCGCAATCGTCGGCGCTGGCCAAGCTCGTCGAAGGCCGCAGCGCCAACGACGCGACGAAAGCGCTAGCCAAGGCGTTCACCGAGGCCGGCGGCGATGCCGTGATCGTCCTCGGCGAAACCGCGCTCAATCATCCGCGCGCATCGGCGATTCGCGCGGCCGCGCGTTTCCTCGCCAAGGCGAGCGGCGCGGCCTGCAACGAAATCCCGGGCGGCGCGAACGCGATCGGCCTCGCCCACGCGGGCGCGCAGCCACGCGCGGGCGGTCGCGACGCCGCGGCGATGCTCGCGCGTCCGCCGAAGACGCTCGTCGTCTACCACGCCGGTTCGCAGGACACGAGCGCGCCCGCCGCGTTCGATGCGGCGCGCACGAACGCATCGTTCTGCGTCTACATCGGCGCCTACGCCTGCAATGGCGTCAAGCGCACCGCGCATGCCGTGCTGCCGATCGGCCTGCCGCCGGAAACCGACGGCGCGTACACGAACGTCGACGGCATCGAGCAGGCGCTCGACGTCGCGGCCAGACCGCCGGGCGACGCCAAGGCCGGCTGGCGCGTGTTGCGCCAACTCGGCGCGGTGCTCGGCCTGCCGCATTTCGATTTCACGCAGATGCACGAACTGCGCGCGCAGATGGCCAAGGCCGACGCGCCGATGGGCGCGGCGACGGGCCGCATCGCCGACGCGGCGACGGCATCCGCGAAATTCGCGCGCGTGGCGACGACGGCGATCTATCGCGCCGACGCCGTGTTGCGCCGCGCGCCCGCGCTGCAGGCGCATCCGCTGTCGCGACCCGCGTGCGTGACGCTGCATCCGGAAGACGCGCTCGCGCTCGGCCTTTCGCACGGCGCGAATGCGAACGTGTCCGGCGTCGTGCTGCCGGTCGAGCTGTCGATCCGCGTGCCGCGCGGCGCGGCCTGGATCGAGGGCGGCCACGCGGCGACGCGCGCATTGCCGCCGCATGGCGCGGCCCTCGACATCGCAAAGGCGTGACGACGACATGAACTTCATCATCGACGCCTACCACGCCTGCGCGGCGCACTTCCCGACGCTGACGATGGCGATTGGCCTGCTGCTGTTCCCGTTGCTGCCGCTCATCATCGGCGTGGCCATGTATGTGTGGTGGGAACGCAAGGTCATCGGCTGGATGCACGTACGCATGGGGCCGAACAGCGTCGGTCCGGCGGGCCTCCTGCAGACCTTCGCCGACGTCTTCAAGCTGCTGCTCAAGGAAGTCATCTATCCGGCGAAGGCGAACCGCGGATTGTTCCTGCTCGCGCCGCTGTGGGCGCTCGTGCCCGCATTCGCGGCGTGGGCGGTGATTCCGATCGCTTCGCATGCGGCGTGGTCGGACGCGAACGCGGGCCTGCTGTTCCTGCTCGCGATGACCTCGATGGGCGTGTACGGCATCATCATCGCCGGCTGGGCATCGAACTCGCGCTACGCGCTGCTCGGCGCGATGCGCTCGGCGGCGCAGGTCGTGTCCTACGAGATCGCGATGGGCTTTTCGCTGGTCGGCGTGCTCATCCTCGCCGGCAGCCTGAACCTGTCCGACATCGTCAACGCGCAGGCCGGCGGCAAGGGCCTGTTCGACTGGTTCTGGCTGCCGCTGCTGCCGATGTTCGTCATCTATTTCGTGTCGGGCGTGGCCGAGACGAACCGCGCGCCGTTTGACGTCGCCGAAGGCGAATCGGAAATCGTCGCCGGCTTCCACGTCGAATATTCGGGCGCGCCGTTCGCGGTGTTCTTCCTCACCGAATACGCGAACATGATCCTGGTGTCGTTCCTGGTGCCGATCCTGTTCCTTGGCGGCTGGCTGTCGCCGTTCCCGGCTTCGTGGGGCTTCCTCGGCGCGCCGGGCTGGTGGTGGCTGTTCGCCAAGATGTTCTTCTTCGCGACGGCCTACATCTGGTTCCGCGCGACGTTCCCGCGTTACCGCTACGACCAGATCATGCGGCTCGGCTGGAAGGTCTTCATCCCGATCACGATCGTCTGGGTGTTCGTGGCCGGCTGCCTGAAGTATTTCGGGCTCGTCGTGGCGGGCGCCTGAGGCAATGGCAATGAATCGAGTTACCAGTTATCTCAAGAGCCTCATGCTCGGCGAACTGATCGCCGGCCTGGCGCTGACCTTCAAATACCTGTGGCGCCCGAAGTACACGGTGCGCTACCCGATGGAGCACATCCCGCAGTCGAACCGCTTCCGCGGGCTGCACGCGTTGCGCCGCTATCCGAACGGCGAGGAACGCTGCATCGCGTGCAAGCTGTGCGAGGCGGTGTGCCCGGCGCTTGCGATCACGATCGACTCGGCGCCGCGCGACGACGGCACGCGTCGCACGACGCGCTACGACATCGACCTGTTCAAGTGCATCTTCTGCGGCTTCTGCGAGGAAAGCTGCCCGGTCGACTCGATCGTCGAGACGAACGTGTATGAATACCACTTCGAGAAACGCGGCGAGAACGTCGTCACCAAGCCGCAGCTGCTGGCGATCGGCGACCGTTTCGAGAAGGACATCGCGGCCGCGCGCGCGCAAGACGCGGCGTACCGCTGACGAGGCCGCGACGATGACATTCCCCCTCATCTGCTTCTACCTGTTCGCCGCGATCACCACGCTCGCTGCGCTCGCCGTCGTCACCGTGCGCAGCCCGGTGCACGCGGCGCTGTGCCTGGTGCTGACCTTCTTCTCGACCGCGTGCACCTGGTTGCTCGCCGACGCGGAGTTCCTCGCCATCGCGCTCGTGCTCGTCTATGTCGGCGCGGTCATGGTGCTGTTCCTGTTCGTGGTGATGATGCTCGACCTCGACCTGGATCCGCTGCGCGAAGGCTTCGTCAAGGCGCTGCCGGTCGGCCTCGCGGTGGCCGTCATCATGCTCGTGGAAATGCTCGCGCTGATCGGCGTGCGCACGATGCAGGTGCCGGCGTCTCCCGATCCCGCCGCCGCTGCCGGCATGTCCAACACCGTCTGGCTCGCCGACGCGCTGTTCAGCCGCTTCATCCTGCCGTTCGAGGTCGCCGCGCTGATCCTCACCGTCGCCATCGTTGCGGCGATCCCGCTCACGCTGCGTCATCGCACGGGCACGCGCACGCAGAACCCGGGCAGGCAGGTGCGCGTACAGGCGCGCGAGCGCATCCGCGTCGTCAAGATGGCCGCCGAGAAACCTGTCGTCGACGATCGCGCAGTCGAAACGCCAGCCCAGCCGGAGTCGGGCACGCCATGATCACGCTGCCGCATTACCTCACGCTCGGCGCGGTGCTGTTCTGCATCGCCGTCGCGGGCATCTTCATCAACCGCAAGAACGTGATCACGCTGCTCATGGCGATCGAGCTGATGCTGCTCGCCGTGAACACGAACTTCATCGCGTTCTCGCGCTTTCTCGGCGACGCCTCGGGCCAGGTCTTCGTGTTCTTCATCCTGACCGTGGCCGCGGCGGAGTCGGCGATCGGGCTTGCGATCCTCGTCGTGCTGTTCCGCAACCGGGCGACGATCAATGTCGCCGAAATCGATTCGATGAAGGGCTGACGCGATGCTTTCCAAGACCGTTCTGCTCCTCATCGTGCTCGCGCCGCTCGTCGGCGCGCTCATCGCGGGCCTGCTGCGCAACGTCGTCGGTCGTGCCGGTGCGGCGGGCGTCACGATCGCCGGCGTCGCACTGTCGTGCGCGCTGTCGTTCCTCGTGCTCTACCAGCTCGTCTGGGGCGGCGCGCAGCCGTTCAACGAGAACCTCTACACGTGGTTCCAGGTCGGCACGACGAGCGCGCACGTCGGCTTCCTCGTCGACCGCCTGACCGCGATGATGATGGTCGTCGTCACTTTCGTGTCGCTGATGGTGCACGTCTACACGATCGGCTACATGGCCGACGACGATGGCTTCCAGCGCTTCTTCAGTTACATCGCGCTGTTCACGTTCTCGATGCTCATGCTGGTCATGAGCAACAACTTCCTGCAGCTGTTCTTCGGCTGGGAAGCGGTCGGCCTCGTCTCGTACCTGCTGATCGGATTCTGGTTCAAGCGGCCGAGCGCGATCTTCGCGAACATGAAGGCGTTCCTCGTCAACCGCGTCGGCGACTTCGGCTTCATCCTCGGCATCTCCGGCGTGCTGCTGTGGTTCGGTTCGCTCGACTACGCGCACGTATTCCAGGCCGCCGCTGCGCCGGGCGTCGGCGAACGCACGGTCGAGATCCTCGCCGGCCATCCGTGGCATGTCGCGACAGTCGTGTGCATCTGCCTGTTCATCGGCGCGATGGGCAAGTCGGCGCAGGTGCCGCTGCACGTCTGGCTGCCGGACTCGATGGAAGGCCCGACGCCGATCTCGGCGCTGATCCACGCGGCGACGATGGTGACCGCGGGCATCTTCATGGTCGCGCGCATGTCGCCGCTGTTCGAACTCAGCGAAACGGCGCTCTCGTTCGTGCTGTTCATCGGCGCGACGACGGCGCTGTTCACCGGCCTGATCGGCATCGTCCAGAACGACATCAAGCGCGTCGTCGCCTATTCGACGCTGTCGCAGCTTGGCTACATGACGGTCGCGCTCGGCGTGTCTGCCTACGCGGGTGGCGTCTACCACTTGATGACGCATGCGTTCTTCAAGGCGCTGCTGTTCCTCGGCGCCGGCTCGGTCATCGTCGCGATGCACCACGAGCAGGACATGCGTTACATGGGCGGCCTGCGCAAGTACATGCCGATCACCTGGATCACGATGTGGCTCGGTTCACTCGCCCTCGCGGGCGCGCCCGGGTTCGCCGGCTTCTTCTCGAAGGACGCGATCATCGAGGCGGTCGGCGAGGCGCATCGCGGCTGGGTCGGTAGCTACGCGTATTTCTGCGTGTACGCCGGCGTGTTCGTGACCGCGCTGTACAGCTTCCGGCTGCTCTACAAGACCTTCCACGGCAAGGAGCGCTTCGTCGTCGACGCGCATCACGGCCACGGACATGACGATCATGGACACGATCATCACGAGCCGGGCCATCTCGAGCACGCGCCGCACGAATCGCCATGGGTCATCACGCTGCCGCTCGTGCTGCTGGCGATACCGTCGGTCGTGATCGGCTGGTTCACGGTCGGCCCGATGCTGTTCGGCGGCTGGTTCGGCCCGGCGATTCACGTCGACGAAGCGCACGACGTGCTCGGCGAAATCGGCAGGGAGTTCCACGGTCCGCTGGCGATGGTCGCCCACAGCTTCGGCGTCGCGTCGCCGTTCTGGCCGGCGCTGCTCGGCTTCATCGTCGCCACGTACATCTGGCTGTTCAACCCCGGCGTCACCGCGAAGTTCAAGAGCGCGCTGCGCCCGATCTACAACCTGCTCGACCACAAGTACTGGATCGACGAGCTTTACCAAGCCGTCTTCGCGCGCGGCGGCATCGCGCTCGGCCGCGGGCTGTGGAAGGGCGGCGACGTGGCCGTCATCGATGGCGTCGCGGTCAACGGTTCTGCCGCGCTCGTCGACCGCATCTCGGCGACGGTGCGCTGGCTGCAGTCGGGTTATCTCTACCACTACGCCTTCGCCATGATCCTCGGCCTGATCGCGCTGCTCGGCGGCGTGTGGTGGGTCACCCACGCGGCCCTTTGATCGTCAGGACAGACACGACCATGCCCGTTTCGCATCTTCTGAGTCTCCTGATCTGGCTGCCGATCCTCGGCGCCGTCGCCGTGCTCGCGTTCGGCCGCAGCCCCGGTACGGCGCGCTGGCTGTCGCTCGTCATCGCGCTGGCGACATTCGTGCTGTCGATCCCGCTGTGGACGCACTACGTACCGGCGCAGGCCGGCATGCAGTTCGTCGAGAACCTGCCGTGGTCCGACGCGCTCAAGACGAGCTACGCGCTCGGCGCCGACGGCATCTCGATCGCGCTGATCGTGCTGACCACGTTCACGAGCGTGCTCGTCCTGCTTGGTTCGTGGGGTCCGATCGACAAGCGCGTGTCGCAGTACATGGCCGCGATGCTCGCGCTCGAAGGTCTGCTCATCGGCGTGTTCGCCGCGACCGATGCGTTGCTGTTCTACGTGTTCTTCGAAGGCATGCTGATCCCGATGTTCATCATCATCGGCATCTGGGGTGGCCCGCGGCGTGTTTACGCGACGCTCAAGTTCTTCATCTACACCTTCCTCGGCTCGATCTTCATGCTGGTCGGGCTCATCTACCTGCGCATGAAGACCGGCTCGTTCGCGCTCGAGGCGTTCGCGCATGCGGGCCTGGGCCCGCGCGAGCAGGCCTGGCTGTTCTTCGCCTTCCTCATCGCATTCGCGATCAAGGTGCCGATGTGGCCGGTGCACACCTGGCTGCCCGACGCGCACGTCGAGGCGCCGACCGGCGGCTCGGTGATCCTGGCCGCGATCATGCTGAAAGTGGGCGGTTACGGCTTCATTCGTTTCTCGCTGCCGATCACGCCGGATGCGTCGCAGGAATACGCCTGGGTCGTCATCGCGATGTCGCTGATCGCGGTCGTCTACATCGGCTACGTCGCGCTCGTCCAGGAGGACATGAAGAAGCTCGTCGCGTACTCGTCGATCGCGCACATGGGCTTCGTCACGCTCGGCATCTTCGTTTCGCTCGCGCTCGTGCGCGTGAACCAGAATCCGGCCGGCGCGCAGCTCGCGATCCAGGGCGCGATGGTGCAGATGATTTCGCACGGTTTCGTCTCGGGCGCGATGTTCTCGTGCATCGGCGTCATGTACGACCGCCTGCACACGCGCATGATCCGCGACTACGGCGGCGTCGTGAACGTGATGCCGTGGTTCGCCGCGTTCTCGATCCTGTTCGCGATGGCCAACTGCGGCCTGCCGGGCACGAGCGGCTTCGTCGGCGAGTTCATGGTCATCCTCGCCGCGTTCCAGGACAGCCCGCTGATCGCCTTCGTCGCCGCGTTCACGTTGATCATCGGCGCCGCGTACACGCTGTGGCTCGTCAAGCGCGTGATCTTCGGCGATGTCGGCAACGACAAGGTCGCCAAGATGAAGGACCTCGACGCGCGCGAATGGATCGTCCTCGGCGCATTCGCCGCGGGCGTCCTTGCCGTCGGCATCTATCCCAAGCCGCTGACCGACCTCATGCAGCCCGCGGTCGAACAGATCGTCGCGCAGCTGCACCTGGCCAAGGCGTGAGCACGAACATGATCAACTTCAATCCCGCCGACCTCGCCACGCTCGCGCCCGAGATTTTCCTGCTCGGCGCGACCTGCGTGATCCTGCTCATCGACCTGTTTCTCAAGCCCGCGCAGCGCGACGTCACGCAGGCGCTCTCGCTAGTGGCGCTCGCCGTAACCGCGTTCCTCGTCTGGAGCGGCGCGCCGGCGCAGCCGGTGTCCGCGTTCAACGGCATGTTCGTGCGCGACGGCGTGGCGACGATCCTCAAGCTGTTCGTGCTGCTCACGACCGCGCTCGTGTTCGTTTACGGGCGCACCTACATGCGCGAACGCAAGCTGTTCGTCGGCGAGTTCCACCTGCTGCTGCTGTTCGCCACGCTCGGCATGATGCTGCTCGTCTCCGCGGGCAGTCTCGTCACGGTCTATCTCGGCCTCGAACTGCTGACGCTGAGTTCCTATGCGCTGGTCGCGCTCAACCGCGATTCGGTCGTCTCGTCGGAGGCGGCGATCAAGTATTTCGTGCTCGGCGCGCTCGCCTCAGGCCTGCTGCTGTATGGCATGTCGATGATCTACGGCGCGACCGGTACGCTCGACTTGGCCAAGATCCACGCCGTCGCCGATTTCTCGGCCGGCAGCCCGCATGGCACGCTGCTCGTATTCGGCCTCGTCTTCCTCGTCGTCGGCATCGCCTTCAAGCTCGGCGCGGCGCCGTTCCACATGTGGCTGCCCGATGTCTACCAAGGCGCGCCGACGGCGGTCACGCTGTTCATCGGCTCGGCCTCCAAGCTTGCCGCGTTCGGCATGGCCTGGCGCCTGCTCGATCTGGCAATGGGCGGACTCAGCGCACACTGGTCGACGATGCTGTCCGTGCTCGCCGTGTTGTCGCTTGCCGTCGGCAACGTGTTCGCGATCGCGCAGACCAACCTCAAGCGCATGCTCGCGTATTCGACGATTTCGCACGTCGGTTTCCTGCTGCTCGGTTTCGTCAACGCGACGCCGGCCGGGTATGCGGCGGCGATGTTCTACATGATCTGCTACGCGCTCATGGCTGCGGTCGCGTTCGGCGTGATCCTGCTGCTCGCGCGCGCAGGCTTCGAAGCCGAGGAAATCGACGACTTCAAGGGCCTAAACCAGCGCAACCCGTGGTACGCGGGCGTCATGGCGATCGCCATGTTCTCGCTCGCCGGCGTGCCGCCGCTGTTCGGCTTCTTCGCCAAGCTCATGGTACTCAAGGCCGCGATCGACGCCGGGCAACTGTGGCTCGCGATCGTCGCCATCGTGTTCGCGATCATCGGCCTGTACTACTACCTGCGCGTGGTCAAGGTCATGTACTTCGACGAGCCGGCGCACAAGGAGCCGCTGCCGCTGCCGGCCGACCTCGGCCTGCGCTGGGCGCTGTCGGTCAACGGCCTCGCCCTGCTCGTGCTCGGCCTCGCCTGGGGCCCGCTGCTCGACTGGTGCAACCGCGCGCTTGCCGCGTCTTCGGCGCTGCCGCGCTGAGCCGGCATTGAATTCATCGCGCCGGCCCGCATTTCTGGCCGGCGTTTCTTGCGGGAAATCGATTCGGACACGCAATCCTTGCTTGTCCGCAGCCATTCCCGCTATCCTAGGCGACTCGGTGCGGGGTGGAGCAGTCTGGCAGCTCGTCGGGCTCATAACCCGAAGGTCGCAGGTTCAAATCCTGCCCCCGCTACCACTTTCCCCGTCAATGACGGCGAAAGATTCAGGGAAGAGCCGCTTGATGCGGCTTTTTTCTTGCTCCGGCGCGTTCATGGATGCAACGCGCGTACATCACGGACGATCGTCTTTGAGGTCAAGGTGCAGGATGCGCCGACTGCGATTCGCAGGCCGCCGATGTTGGATGCGACACAACGGCGAACGACGGAATGGGCCTCGTGCCCATTTTTTGTTTCCGGCTTTTGGTTTTTCGCGCGACGGGACCGCATTTCCGAACGAATGAGCAGCACGCAACTCCAGTCATTGATCGAACCGCTGATCGCCGATCTCGGCCTCGAACTCGTGGGCATCGAGTTCGCGACCAGCGCCAGCGGCGGCCTGCTGCGCGTCTACATCGACGAGCCCGAGCGCGGTATCGGCATCGAGGACTGCGAGCGCGCGAGCCGCGAGATCTCCGCATTGCTCGACGTCAATGATCCGATCGCCGGCCGCTACACGCTCGAAGTGTCTTCGCCGGGCCTGGAACGGCCGCTGTTCACGCCGGAGCACTTCCGGCGTTTCGCGGGCGAGCAGGTCAAGATCACGGTCAACCTGCCGCTCGACGGCCGCCGCCGTTTCCAGGGCGCGATCGGCGAAGTCGACGACGAGCGCGTGACGATCGACCAGGACGGCAAGCCGGTCGCGATCGCGCACGCGAACATTGCCAAGGCGCGCCTCGTGCCCGACTACGCCGCGCTCGGCCTCGCACCGGCCAAGCCGGGCAAGGCGGACAAGCCCGCGCCGGCCAGGCGCAAGAAGTAATCGAAGCAACATCGAACGACCGGGCAGGGCGTTTTTCCTGCACGGGCAACCGAAGAACACCGGAAACCGGAACCAACGCAAAGCGCCAGTGCGCAGCGGAAAACGCTCGAAGGAGCAAAGATGAGCAAAGAACTGCTGATGGTCGTCGACGCGGTCGCCAACGAAAAAGGCGTGCCGAGGGACGTCATTTTCGAAGCGATGGAAGCTGCGCTCGCGTCGGCGGCGAAGAAGCGCTATGCCGAGGAAGACGTCGCCGTGCGCGTCGCCATCGATCGCGAAACGGGCGACTACGAGACGTTCCGCCGCTGGGAAGTGGTCGCCGACGACGTCGTCATGGAGTCGCCGGACCGCCAGTTGCGCCTCATGGATGCGGTCGACGAAGTCGATGGCATCGAGGTCGGCGAGTTCATCGAGGAACAGATCGAGAACCCGGATTTCGGCCGCATTTCCGCGCAGGCCGCCAAGCAGGTCATCGTGCAGCGCGTGCGCGAGGCCGAACGCGCGTTGGTCGTCGACGCCTACAAGGATCGCGTCGGCGAACTCATTACCGGCATCGTCAAGCGCGTCGAGCGCGGCAGCGTCTACCTCGATCTCGGCGGCAATGCCGAGGCGTTCGTGCCGCGCGACCGCAGCATCCCGCGCGAACCGGTGCGCACGGGCGACCGCCTGCGCGGCTACCTCTACGAAGTGAAGTCCGAGCCGCGCGGCCCGCAGCTGTTCGTGTCGCGCACCGCGCCCGAACTCATGATGGAGCTGTTCAAGCTCGAAGTGCCGGAAGTCGGCCAGGGCCTCGTCGAGATCAAGGCCTGCGCGCGCGATCCGGGCGACCGCGCCAAGATCGCCGTGATCGCGCACGACCACCGCACCGACCCGATCGGCGCCTGCATCGGCATGCGCGGTTCGCGCGTGCAGGCGGTGTCGAACGAGCTCAACGGCGAGCGCATCGACATCGTGCTGTGGAACGACAATCCGGCGCAGTTCGTCATCAACGCGATGGCACCGGCCGAGGTGCAGTCGATCATCGTCGACGAGGAAAAGCACTCGATGGACATCGCCGTCGCCGAGGACAAGCTCTCGCAGGCGATCGGCCGCGGTGGCCAGAACGTGCGCCTGGCCAGCAAGCTCAGCGGCTGGCAGCTCAACGTCATGACCGCCGACCAGGTGCGCCAGAAGAGCGAGACCGAACAGGCCGCCGCGCGCGACCTGTTCATCGCCAAGCTCGAAGTCGACGGCGAGATCGCGCAGATCCTCGTCCAGGAAGGCTTCTCGACGGTCGAGGAAATCGCCTACGTGCCGACCGCCGAACTGCTCGGCATCGAGGGCTTCGACGAGGACATCGTCGAGGAACTCCGCGCGCGTGCGCGCGATGCGCTCCTCACCGATGCGCTCGCGGTCGAGGAAGGCCTCGACGAGCACCAGCCCGCCGAAGACCTGCTCGCGGTCGAGGGCATGGAGGAAAGCCTCGCCTTCGAACTCGCCTCGCACGGCATCACCACGCGCGAGAACCTCGCCGACCTCGCCACCGACGAGTTCATGGAACTGGGCATCGAAGGCATCGACGAAGACCAGGCGGCGGCGCTGATCATGGCCGCGCGCGCGGTGGAAGCTTCATAACAGGTGGCAAGCGTCCCGCTGCGGCGGGACACGGATGATCCATCGCGGCGGGGCGCGGCGGACCATCACAAGGCGGCGTCAGTGCGAAACGCCGCCGGGACAGGACAAGCAGCAGGTTCGTACGGGCCACGGAGTACTCAATCGATGTCGGACGTCACCATCAAACAACTGGCCAAGGTGCTCGGCACGCCGGTGGACAGGCTGCTCGCGCAGCTCGGCGAGGCCGGAATGAAATTCTCCGACCCCGATCAGGTCATCAGCAGCACCGAGAAGGTGAAGCTGCTCGGCTTCCTGCGCCGCACGCACGGCAAGAAGGAAGAGGCGCCCGTCGCGACGCCGACTTCCTCGCCGAAGCAGATCACGCTCAAGCGTCGCACTGTCAGCGAAATCACCGTCGCGCCCGGCCAGCGCGGCGCGACCGCGAAGACGGTCAACGTCGAAGTGCGCCAGAAGCGCACCTACGTCAAGCGCAGCGCCGTCGAGGAAAACCAGCCGGTCGACGCCGAGCGCGAGGACGCGCTGCGCAAGCTCGCCGAATCGCAGCTCAAGCGCGAAGCCGACAGCCAGGCGCGCGCCGACGCCGATCGCCGCCGCCAGGAAGAGGACGCGCGCATGCGTGCGGCCGACGAGGCTCGTCGCAGCGCCGCCGAAACCGCGGCCGCCGAGGAAGAAGCGCGCCGCAAGGCCGAGGAAGAAGCACGCAGCGCGACACCGGAAAGCGGCGCCGCGCAGCCCGCCGCCGCGCCCGCAGCGGGCGATCGCGCGCGCCCCGAGCGTCATCGCGAACCCGCCGCCCCCGCCAACGACGGTGCGCACCGCCCGCGCGTCAAGCACGGTTCGCACCGCATGCAGGACGACGGCAGCGCCGGTGACACCGGCGGCAACCGCTATTTCGGCAACGAACTGCATCTCTCGCGCGAAGGCGCGGCGCGCCGCACCGGTCGCAAGAAGGTCAAGCCGCGCGCCGCGGAGGCCTCGCGTGGTGGCGGTGGCTCGCACGCATTCTCGCGCCCGACCGCACCGACCGTGCGCGAAGTCGCCGTCGGCGAGACGATCACCGTCGCCGATCTCGCCGCCAAGCTAGCGATCAAGGGCGCCGACGTGGTCAAGGCGCTGTTCAAGATGGGTGTCATGGTCACGATCAACCAGTCCATCGATCACGACACCGCGGTGCTCGTCGCCGAGGAACTCGGCCACAAGGTCACCGCCGCCGAGGACACCAGCGCCGAGTCGACGCTGCTCGCGCGCCACGCCGAGGACGAGGGCGACAAGGCCACGCGTCCGCCGGTGGTCACGATCATGGGCCATGTCGACCACGGCAAGACATCCCTGCTCGACTACATCCGCCGCACCAAGGTCGCCTCCGGCGAAGCGGGCGGCATCACCCAGCACATCGGCGCGTACCACGTCGATACGCCGAAGGGCGTCATCACCTTCCTCGACACGCCCGGCCACGCGGCGTTCTCGTCGATGCGCGCGCGTGGCGCGCAGACGACCGACATCGTCGTGCTCGTCGTCGCCGCGGACGATGGCGTCATGCCGCAGACGATCGAGGCGATCAACCATGCGCGCGCCGCGAAGGCGCCGCTGATCGTCGCGATGAACAAGATGGACAAGTCCGACGCGAATCCAGACGCGGTCAAGCAGGGGCTCGTGCAGCATGAGGTCGTGCCCGAGGAATGGGGCGGCGACGTGCAGGTCGTCCCGTTGTCGGCGAAGACCGGCGACGGCGTGGATGCCTTGCTCGAAGCGATCTCGGTACAGGCCGAAGTCATGGATCTCAAGGCCGTGCCGGACGGCCGCGCCAGCGGCGCGGTCATCGAATCGAGCCTCGACAAGGGCCGCGGCCCGGTCGCCACCGTGCTCGTGCAGCAGGGTCTGCTCAAGCGCGGCGACTTCCTCGTCTGCGGCGTCGAATACGGCCGCGTGCGCGCGCTGTTCGACGAAACCGGCCAGCAGGTCGAATCGGCGGGTCCGTCGATCCCGGTGCAGGTGCTCGGCCTTTCGGGCGTGCCGCAGGCAGGCGACGATTTCGTCGTCGTCGCCGACGAGCGCCTGGCCAAGGACGTCGCCCAGCAGCGTCAGCAGAAGCGTCGCGAGTCGCGCCTGGTCAAGCAGGCCGGCAACCGCATGGAAGACATCATGGCGCAGATGGGCGAGGGCGCCGGCCAGCTCACCCTCAACATCGTCGTCAAGGCCGACGTGCAGGGTTCGGCCGAGGCGCTGCGCGAATCGCTGTCGGCGATCACCACCGACAAGATCCGCGTCAACGTCATCGCTTCCGGCGTCGGCGGCATCACCGAATCGGACGCGACGCTCGCCGCCGCGTCGAAGGCCGTCATTATCGGCTTCAACGTGCGCGCGGACGCGTCGGCGCGGCGCGTCATCGAAGCCAATGGCCTCGACCTGCGCTACTTCTCGATCATCTACGATGTCATCGACCAGGTTAAACAGGTCGCGACCGGCCTGCTCGGCATGGAGGTGCGCGAAGAGATCATCGGCGTCGCGCAGGTGCGCGAGGTATTCCGTTCGTCGAAGTTCGGCGCGGTCGCCGGCTGCATGGTCATCGAAGGCGTGGTCAAGCGCAGCAAGCCGATACGCGTGCTGCGCGACAACACCGTCGTCTTCGAGGGCGAACTCGAGTCGCTGCGCCGTTTCAAGGAAAACGTCGACGAAGTGCGCAACGGCACCGAGTGCGGCATCGGCGTCAAGCAGTACAACGACGTCAAGCCGGGCGACCAGATCGAGTGCTTCGAGCGCATCGAAGTGCAGCGGACGCTGTAAGCGATGCCGGCCAAGTCGTTCAACCGTTCCGATCGCGTCTCCGCCGAACTGCGGCGCGAACTCGCGGTGCTCGTGCATGCTGCCGTGCGCGAGCACGCGTTGCCGTCGGTCAGCGTGTCCGACGTCGAGGTCACCAAGGACCTCGACGTCGCCACCGTCTACGTCACGGCGCTGGTCGGCGATCGCGGCCCGGAGACGACGAAGGCGCTCAATGAACTCGCCAAGGAATTTCGCCGCGACCTGTCGCGTTCGATGAAGCTTCGCCGCGTGCCTGAACTGCGCTTCCGCTACGACGATTCCATCGACAAGGGCGAGCGCATCGAACAGTTGCTGCGCGAATAACGGCCTGCGCGTTTCGTCCGGGATCGCACCATCCCGGCTTTGACCGGGTGGGTTCGCGGGACATGACCCGCATCGCCTTCAATGCGTCCGGCCCGATTCGCCTTTCCAATGAACGCAAAAGCCATGGGGCTCAAAAACCGACGCGCCATCAGCGGCATCCTGCTGCTCGACAAGCCGCAAGGCCTGAGTTCGAACGCGGCGTTGCAGAAGGTGCGCTGGCTGCTGCGCGCGGACAAGGGCGGCCACACCGGCAGCCTCGATCCCCTCGCGACCGGACTGCTGCCGCTGTGCTTCGGCGAGGCGACGAAGATCGCTGGCCTGCTGCTCGGTTCGCGCAAGGCCTACGAAACGCAGGCCCGGCTCGGCGCGACGACGACGACCGACGACGCCGAAGGGGAAATCGTCGAACGTCGCGACGTTCCGGCGCTCGACGCTGCCACGATCCGCGCCGCGCTCGCCACGTTGACCGGCCGCATCGTGCAGGTCCCGCCAATCTATTCCGCCCTCAAGCAGGACGGCGTGCCCCTCTACGCGCGCGCGCGCGCCGGCGAGGACGTGCAGGCAAAACCGCGCGAGGTCGAGGTGGGACGCTTCGAACTGCTCGAACACGATGGCGACCGCCTGCGCCTGCTCGTCGAATGCGGCTCGGGCACCTACGTGCGCAGCCTCGTGCGCGACCTCGGCGAAAAACTCGGCTGCGGCGCGCACGTGACGATGCTGCGCCGGCTCTGGGTGGAGCCGTTCCTCGAGCCGGACATGCACACGCTGGATGAGCTGATCCGGCTCGCCGAATCCGATTCGGACGCGCTCGACGCGCTGCTGCTGCCGCTGGAGCAGGGTCTTGCCGGCTATCCGCAGGCGCGCCTCGATGCCGGACAGGCGACGCGCCTGCGCCAGGGCCAGGCCATCGAATGGCGGGGGCCTGCCGGCCGCTGCGTGGCGCTCGACGCTGCAGGCTGCGCCGTCGCGCTGGCCGAGGCCGGCGGCGGACGCCTGCGTGCCGTGCGCGGGCTCAATGTCCCGGTGGGCGATGCGCAGGTCCGGGAGCGCTTCCCGGCTTGACGGGCCGTCCACCGGACCTGCGGTTCGGCATTGGAGCGGGACGCGCGCGAATGCGGATGCGCCCATGGTCCCCGCCGACGACGGTGCAGCGCATCATGCGGCGCAAATCGGGGTACAATGAGCGGCTTTCACGAGCATCCCTTAACGCGGATCGCGCTCCCGACGGGGCCGAACCGCGCCGTACGTTCCATCAATGAGGTATTCCCAATGTCGCTTTCCGTCGAACAAACCTCCAAGATCATCACCGACTTCGGTCGCGTTCCGAATGACACGGGTTCGCCCGAAGTCCAGGTCGCGCTGCTGTCCGCTCGCATCGAGCACCTGTCCAAGCACTTCGCGCACCACGACAAGGATCATCATTCCCGTCGCGGCCTGCTGAAGATGGTCAATCAGCGCCGCAGCCTGCTTGCCTACCTCAAGAACAAGGACGTCGAGCGCTACAAGACGCTGATCGAGCGTCTGGGCCTGCGTCGGTAATTTTTGCGTTCGTCCATGAACGCAGCGCCATGCGCTGCCTCATGGGCGGACTTGCTCCACGTCGCATGCAACTCCAGAGCGGCCATCCTAGGCCGCACTCTCAAAATGAAGCATCAAAAGCGCGTTCCATGGGGGACGTGCTTTCCAAGACAGGACAAACAACGTGGCGAAAGTAACCAAGTCGTTCCAGTACGGTAAGCACACGGTCACGCTGGAAACGGGCGAAATCGCCCGCCAGGCTTCCGGTGCGGTCATGGTCAGCGTCGACGGCACCGTCGTGCTGGTCACGGCCGTCGCGGCGGCGAAGGCGAAGGAAGGCCAGGACTTCTTCCCGCTCACCGTCGACTACGTCGAGAAGTTCTACTCGGCCGGCCGCATCCCCGGCGGCTTCTTCAAGCGCGAAGGCCGCCCGACCGAGAAGGAGACGCTGACCTCGCGCCTCATCGACCGCCCGGTGCGCCCGCTGTTCCCCGAGGACTACAAGAACGAAGTGCAGGTCATCGCGCAGGTCGTCTCGCTCAATCCCGAAGTCGACGGCGACATCCCGGCGATGATCGGTGCGTCGGCCGCGCTCTCGCTGGCCGGCATCCCGTTCCAGGGCCCGATCGGCGCCGCGCGCGTCGGCTACGTCAACGGCCAGTACGTGCTCAACCCGACCGCCACGGAACTCAAGACCTCCGACCTCGACCTCGTCGTCGCCGGCACGTCCAACGCCGTGCTCATGGTCGAGTCCGAGGCCAAGCTGCTTTCCGAAGACGTCATGCTCGGCGCCGTGGTGTTCGGCCACAAGGCGATGCAGGTCGTCATCAACGCGATCAACGAACTCACCGTCGAAGCCGGCACCAAGCCGTCGACGTGGGTCGCGCCGGCCAAGAACGAAGCGCTGATCGGCGCGCTCAAGAATGCCGTCGGCGACAAGCTCGCGCAGGCGTTCCAGATCCGCGACAAGCTGCAGCGCCGCGACGCGATTTCCGCGATCAAGTCCGAGACGCTCGAAGCGCTCAAGGGCCAGGCCGAAGCGAACGCCTGGGCCGCGGGCGAACTCGGCAAGGAATTCGGTGAACTCGAATACCGCACGATGCGCGACTCCGTGCTCGGCACCAAGGTGCGCATCGACGGCCGCCAGCTCGACGACATCCGCCCGATCACCGTCCGCGTCGGCGTGCTGCCGCGCACGCACGGCTCGGCGCTGTTCACGCGCGGCGAGACGCAGGCGCTGGTCACGGTCACGCTCGGCACCGCACGCGATGCGCAGATCATCGACGCGCCGGAAGGCGAATCGAAGGATCCGTTCCTGTTCCACTACAACTTCCCGCCGTTCTCGGTCGGCGAAGCGGGCCGCTTCGGCGCACCCAAGCGCCGCGAAATCGGTCATGGTCGTCTCGCCAAGCGCGGCGTCCAGGCCGTCAAGCCGACGATGGAAGCGTTCCCGTACGTCGTGCGCGTCGTTTCGGAAATCACCGAGTCGAACGGTTCCTCGTCGATGGCCTCGGTCTGCGGTTCCTCGCTGGCGATGATGGACGCGGGCGTGCCGCTGAAGTCCCCGGTTGCGGGCATCGCGATGGGCTTGGTCAAGGAAGGCGACAATTTCGTCGTCCTGTCCGACATCCTCGGTGACGAGGATCACCTCGGCGACATGGACTTCAAGGTGGCCGGTTCGTCCGAGGGCATCAGCGCCCTGCAGATGGACATCAAGATCGACGGCATCACCGAGGAAATCATGAAGGTCGCGCTGGCGCAGGCCAAGCAGGGCCGCCTGCACATCCTCGGCGAAATGGGCAAGGTCATCACGAGCTCGCGCACCGAGATGAGCGAGTACGCACCGCGCCTGATCACGATGAAGATCCATCCGGACAAGATCCGCGAAGTCATCGGCAAGGGCGGCACCACGATCCGTTCGATCACCGAGGAAACCGGCGCGACGATCGACATTTCCGACGACGGCACCGTCGTCATCGCCTCGGTCAACCGCGAAGCGGGCGACGCGGCGAAGAAGCGCATCGAGCAGATCGTCTCCGACGTCGAGCCGGGTCGCATCTACGAAGGCAAGGTTGCCAAACTGATGGACTTCGGCGCGTTCGTCACGATCATGCCGGGCAAGGACGGTCTCGTGCACGTTTCGCAGATCTCCAACGAGCGCGTCGAGAAGGTCTCCGACAAGCTCAAGGAAGGCGACATCGTCAAGGTCAAGGTGCTCGAAGTCGACAAGCAGGGCCGCATCCGCCTGTCGATGAAGGCAGTGACCGAGGACGCCTCGGCGACCTGATCGGGGCTCGTCCCAGGCGTTCGAAAAAGCGGGCTTCGGCCCGCTTTTTCTTTGGGCGTGGCGACCGCCGGACTATTGCGCGCCCGCGGCGGGCGTCGCGCCGCCGAGCCGCACGATGCGCTTGCGCGTCTCGCCGTTGCGCACGACGGTCAGAGTGACGTTGCGGCCGATGTTGGCGCGCAATGCATCCTGGAAACCTGCCTTGTCGGCGATCGTGCGGCCGTTGACGGCCGTGACGAAATCGCCCGACATGAGGTTCGCGCGCGCGGCCGGCGTGCCGTCGACGACCGAGCCGATCTGCACGCCACCGCTGCGCAGCGTTTCCTGTTCGTCGCGATGCAAATCGCGGAACGTCGCGCCGAAAGCGAGGCGGAAGCGCACGTAGTAGTTCGCGAACCAGGTCGCATCGCCTTGCGCCGCGGGTGCGTAGAGCAGCACGCGGTCCGCGCCGACGGCGCGCGACTGGCGTTCGACCTCGCTGCGCGCGTCGGCTTCGTCGCCCGCGTAGCGGCCGCTGCCGATGCGCACGTAACCGTCGCTCGCCATGCGGTTGGCGTCGGCGCCGGGATTGCTGCCGACCTCGATCGAGGCTGCGGCCGGCGCGGGCGCGGCGCGCATCTGCTCGACCTCGGCCGCTTCGCGTTCGGCCGTGTACTGGGCGACGGGCTGTTGGGCCTCGCCCGATGTCTCCTCCCCGAAAGGCGTGTGGCGGACGCTTGCGCACGATGCGAGCAGCAACGACGCGATGGCGCCGAAAGAAAGGCGAAGCAGGGCATGATGGGTCACGGCGGTTCCTCTCGGGCAGGCAATGGGGCGACGTCATCGCATTGCAAATTCCTGCAACGCGGGTTGCTCGACGGGCGTCCGCCGGCAGTTTAGGCGGTTGCGCATGAACAGCGTTTGCTAGCATGCGCCACCTTCTCGATGCCGGCGCATGAGCATCCTCAGCATCTACTTCCGCGTGATCGCGCTGCTCGCGCCGGAGAAATGGCTCGCGACCACGCTCGCAATCGCCAACCTCGCGCTCGCCGGCGTGTATTTCCTCGAGCCGTGGCTGTTCGGCAAGGTCGTCGATGCCCTGGCGTCGCCGCAGAAGCACGAAGTCTGGAAGCTCATCTGGAGCTGGGCCGGCGTCGGCCTCGGCGGCGTCGTCGCCAGCGTCTGGGTGTCGCTTTACGCCGATCGCCTCGCGCATCGCCGCCGCCAGGCCGCGATCGCGAGCTACTTCGAGCATGCGATCGCGCTGCCGCTCGCATTCCACGGCCAGCATCACACCGGGCGCCTGCTGCGCATCATGCACGGCGGTACGGGCAACCTGTTCAATCTCTGGCTCGGCTTCTTCCGCGAACACCTGACCACTTTGCTGTCGATCGTCGTCATGGTGCCGCTCGCGCTGCGCATCAACTGGAAGCTGGCGCTGCTCATGATCGCGCTGATGACGAGCTTCGCCGTGTTCAACGCGATCGCGATGCGCAAGACACACAAGGCGCAGGGCGAAGTCGAGGAATTGCACCACGAGATTTCCGAACGCGCGGGCGACGTGTTCGGCAATGTGCTCGTCGTGCAGAGCTTCACGCGGCTTGCCGCCGAAGGCGCCGCGATCCGCGACATGATGCGCCGCGCGCTCGCCGCGCAGTATCCGGTGCTGCGCGGCTGGGCCTGGTTGTCGGTGGCCAATCGCGCGGCGAGCACGTTGACCATCGTCGCGATCTTCGCGCTCGGCGCCTCGCTCAACGTCAAGGGCGAGGTCACGGTCGGCGCGATCGTCAGCTTCGTCGGCTTCGCGATGATGCTGATCGGACGCCTCGAGCAGTTCGCGAGCTTCATCTCGGGCCTGTTCTTTCAGACGCATTCGTTGCGCGACTTCTTCGCCGTGCTGGACACGCCGCTGACGCTGCAGGACGACGGCAGCGCGCCCGATCTGCCGCATGTGCGCGGCGAAGTCGCCTTCGAGAACGTCTCGTTCGGCTACGACGCCTCGCACCCCGCGCTCAGGCACTTGAGCTTCCGCGTGCGCGCGGGCGGCACCGTGGCGCTGGTCGGGCCGACCGGCGCCGGCAAGACGACGGCGTTGAGCCTGCTCTATCGCTCCTACGATCCGGGCGAAGGCCGCATCACGATCGACGGCATCGACATCCGCAGCGTCAACCTCAATTCGCTGCGCAGCGCGATCGCGGTCGTGTTCCAGGATCCGGGCTTGTTCTACCGGTCGATCGCGGACAATCTGCGCATCGGCGATCCCGATGCCACGCAGGACGAACTCGAAGCCGCCGCGCGCGCGGCCGAGGCGCACGACTTCGTCGTCGTCAAGCCGGACGGGTATGCGACGCTCGTTGCCGAACGCGGCCGTTCGCTGTCAGGCGGCGAGCGCCAGCGCCTGTCGATCGCGCGCGCGATGCTCAAGGACGCGCCGATCCTCATCCTCGACGAGGCGACGAGCGCGCTCGACAACGCGACCGAGGCGCGCATCCAGCGCGCGCTCAACAAGCTCACCGCACAGCGCACGACCTTCGTCATCGCGCATCGCCTGTCGACCGTGCGCAACGCCGACCTCATCCTCGTGCTCAAGCACGGCGAACTCGTCGAGCAGGGTACCTACAAGGAACTCGTCGCGCTCGGCGGCCTGTTCGCGGAACTCGATGGCCAGGGCCAGTTCGTCGCCGATGCGGTCGACGAGGCGTCGGTCGAGGCCGACCTCGAAACCTCCGGCTGAGTTCGGCGCCGGCGGTTTTCCGGCTGGAAACCATGGGGACAGCCGCGCGGCGCGCTGCGCGCCCATGACTTCCGGCCGATTCACTATTATCAAGTCAACAATAAGATTTGCTCATGCCTAGCCCATGAAGCGGAGCACCGCCGTGACTGAAGCCGAGACCGAAGCGCAGCTGTGGAAATTCCACAAGGAGCTGTCCGCCGGCATCGTCTCGCTGGTGCTGCTGGCGGTGCTCGCGAACGCGAAAAAGCCGATGTACGGCTACCAGATCGCGCGCCAGCTCGACGAGACGGGCGAGGGCGTGCTCAGCGGCAAGCAGAGCGCGCTGTATCCCGTGCTGCGCAACCTCGATGCGGCCGGCCTGCTCGCCAGCGAGGTCGAGCCGTCCGTCGCGGGTCCGCCGCGGCGCTACTACCGCATCACCCCGCTCGGTCGCCGCGTACTCGGCGACTGGCGCTACGCGTGGACGACCACGCGCGATTTCGTCGATGCCGTGCTGGAGGGGCCATGAACACGCCGAAGACCATCCGCGATTACCTCGACCAACTGCGCGCCGCGCTCGCCAATGCCGATCCCGCGCTCGTGCAGGACGCGCTCTACGACGCCGAGGATCACCTGCGATCGGAATTGGCTGAAAACCCCGGGAAATCCGAGGCCGACATGCTTGCCAAGATCGCCAACAGCTACGGTGCGCCGAGCGAGGTCGCGGCGATCTACGTCGAGCAGGAGCGCGTCGTCGAACAGGCGTTGCGGCCGCCGCCGCCGCCGCGGCGGCGCAGCGTCTGGGGCCGCTTCTTCGGCGTCGTCGGCGACGCGCGTGCATACGCGGCGCTGTTCTACATGTTGCTGTCGCTGCCGATCGGCATCTTCTGCTTCGTCTTCACGGTCGTTGGACTATCGCTGTCGCTGGGCCTGTCGGTGCTCGTCGTCGGCCTGGTCGTGCCAATCGCGTTCGTCGGCGCGCTGCGCGTGCTTGCGCTCGTCGAAGGGCGGGTCATCGAGGTCCTGCTCGGCGAGCGCATGCCGCGCAGACCCGTCTATGCCGATCGCGCGCGGCCGTGGCGGCAGCGCATCGCGGCGATGTTCACCGATCCGCGCACGTGGTCGACGATGCTCTACATGCTGCTCAAGTTGCCGATCGGCATCGTCTACTTCACGATCGCGGTGGCCGGCACCGTGACATCGCTGGCGCTCATCTTCGCCCCGGTTGCGGAATTGCTCTCGCACTTCGGCGCGTTCGACGGCAATGTCGGCATCTACGTCAACGGCGACACGATCGTGCCGCCGCTGGTCGTCGCGCCGGTCGCTTTCGTCATTGGCGCGATCGGGTTGTTCGCGATGCTGCATGTCGCGCGTGGCGTCGGTCGGCTGCAGGGTGCGCTGGCCAAGCATCTGCTCGTGCCGTCGTCGCGCTGACGCGTTCAGCGCAGCACGCGCACCTGCGCCTGCGCGGTGGCGCCGCCCGCGGCCAGCGCCGTGATGGTCTGCGTGCCGGCGTCCGGAAACTTCTGCTCGATCACGGCACCCGCGTGCGTGGTGCCGACGAGGCGGCCGTTGACGAGCCAGAGTACGTCGCCCTGTGCGCCGAGCGCGCGCAGGTGCAGCGTCGCGGGATTCGCGCTGTTCGGCGCCCGCGCGATCGCCGCGCCGTCGGCGACGCCGTCGATGCGCAGCGATTGCGCCGCGTCGAGGCCATCATCGGCGCAACCGGCCGCGAGCGGCGGCAGGCTTGCGCGGCGGCGCAGGTCACGCGGCAACCACGGATAGGCGAGCGCGGGCCAGCGCGCGATGTCGACTTCGCGCTCGTCCTTGCGCGCGCAGCCGGCGCTCAGGCGCTTGCCGTCGCGCGCGTCGATGCGTACGTGCGCGAGCCCGGCGCTCCACGAATCCGCGTCGCGCTCGGGCAGCGTCGGCGGCACGACGCCGTCGAGGATCCAGGCGGTCTTCTTCATGTGGCAAAGGTCCGCGTGCTCGGGATCGAAAACAAGGCCGAGCGGCCAGCACACGTCGACCTGCGTCACGCTCGCCGGCGGCGGCGAGGGCGTCGCCGACAATGCGTTGCGCGGCAGGCTGTCGACGACCTGGAACATCAAAGGCAACGCGGTGACCGCGCCGTACTGGCCGGGCAGCGGCGTGCCGTCGGGCCGGCCGATCCACGCGGCGACCGTGTACGCGCGCGTCGCGCCGACGGCCCACGCATCGCGGAAGCCGTAGCTCGTACCGGTCTTCCACGCCACGCGCGGACGCGTGCCGGGATCGAACGTGCCCGGCGCGTAGCCGGGACGCGGGTTGGCTTCGAGGATGTCGCGCACGATCCATGCCGCGCCTTCGGAGAGCAGGCGGCGTTCGGTCATCGGATCGTCTCCGCGATAGCGCACGCGTCCGGCGATGCCGCCGCGATTGAACGCCGTGTAGGCACCGACGAGGTCTTCCATGCGCACGCCGACGCCGCCGAGGATGATCGGCAGCGACGGCACGGCGCCGTGCGGCAGGCGCAGGTCGAGTCCCGCATTGGCGAGCCTCGCGACGAAACGCGGCGCACCGACGTGGTCGAGCAGGTCGACCGCGGGCACGTTGAGCGACAGGCGCAGCGCCTCGGCCGCACCGATCGGGCCATTGTAGTTGCCATCGAAATTGCCGGGGCGGTAGTCGCCGAACGATTGCGGCGCATCGACGAGCAGGCTTTCCGAATCGATGAGGCCGTCGTCGAGCGCGAGGCCGTAGAGGAAGGGCTTCAGCGTCGAGCCCGGCGAGCGCGAGGCGCGCACCATGTTGACGTGGCCGAGGCGTTGTTCGTCGCCGAACGCGGCCGAGCCGACGTAGGCGCGTGCCTCGAGCGTCGCGTTGTCGACGACGAGCAGCGCAGCCGACGTGCGCTCGGGCAAATGCGCGAGGTATTCGGTGACACGCGCCTCGAGCGCGCGCTGCAACTGTGCGTCGATGGTCGTCGCGATGCGCCGCGCCTGAGGCTGTTCGGCGTGCAGGCGTTCGGCGAGCAGGGCGGCGGCAAGGGGAGGTTGCAGCGCGCGCGCGGCGACGGATTCGACCTGCGCATCGTGCACTTCCTCGCGCGTCCACACATGCAGGTCCGCCATGCGCGCAAGGACCTTGTCGCGCGCGGCCTGCGCGGCCCGTGGATTGCGGTCGGGGCGCAGGCGGCTCGGCATCTGCGGCAACACGGTGAGCAGCGCGGCCTCGGCGTGCGACAGGCGCGAAGCCGGTTTGCCCAGGTACGCCCACGACGCGGCCTCGACGCCTTCGATGGTCCCGCCGAACGGTGCACGGTCGAGATAGAGCGTGAGGATTTCGCGCTTGGACAGGTGTGCTTCGAGTTGCAGCGCGCGCAGGATCTGGCGCAACTTGCCGAGCACATTGTGCGGCGTGCCGTCGAGGATGCGCGCGACCTGCATGGTCAGCGTCGAGCCGCCCGAGACGAGGTGCCGATGCACGATCCACTGCCCGAACGCGCGCGCGAGCGCGAAAGGATTCACGCCGGGATGGCGCCAGAACCAGCGATCCTCGTAGGTGAGCAGCGCCTGCACGTAGAGCGGCGAGACGTCATCGACGCGCGTGGGATACCTCCATACGCCGTCGCGGTCGGGGAACGCGCGCAGCGGCGTGCCGTCGCGTGCGAGCACGACCGTGCTGCCGCCGTTCGCGTCGGGCAGCGGCAGGGGGAACAGGCGATCGAGCGCGAAGGCGAGGGCGAGCAGCAGGAGCGTCGCTGCCGCAACACGCTTGAGCAGTCGGCGCAGGCGCGGTTTCACTTCCGAATGTCCTGCGGCCGGCCCGCGGGCGTGCGCGGGCCGGCCGTGACCGGGCTCAGGGTTCGACGACTTTGACCGCAGCCGGCACGCTCTTGCCGACGCCGCGGATCTGCGGGCGGTACATGTCCTCGACGAGCGGCGGTGGCACCTGGAACGTGCCCGGCGTGACCGCGCGCACGAGATAGAACACATGCGCGGACTGACCCTTGCCGAGGTTGAGCGCGGCGACGTAACGGTCGTCGCGGAATTCCTCGTGGCGCACGTCGGCGGCCTGCGCGCGGTCGGTGATGGTGATGCCGTCGACGACGACATCGGCCCATTGCTTGGCGTCGGTGAGGTTGAAGTTCTCGATCTCCAGGCCACCGGGCAGGAGGTCGGTGAGCAGGCCGTCGGGCATTGCCTCGCGCGCTTCGATGCGCAGTCCGACGATGAGGCTGTCGCCTTCCTTGAGCGGGCCGGGTTCCCACGGCTTGCCGTCGAGCGTGTAGAACGTGCGCTTGATCGCGACGTAGTGGTCGTCCGGCGTTGGCGCGGATTTCGGCACGCCGGCGATGTCGGTGCTCACGTACAGCGGCAGGTCGCCCTGCGGCGAGAAGCGCACGCCGGAGACGACTTCGGTCGCGGTGAAGCGGCGGCTCCACAAGCGGTCGGGATTGACCTCGCTCATCGCGCCGCCGATCGACAGCGTGCCCGACACGGCCTTGTCGCCATCGTCGATGAGCGCCTTGCCGAGACGTGCGACGGCGATCTGCTCCTGCGTGCTGTAGTAGTGCCACTTCTGGTCGTTGCGCGAGGTGATCGAGCGCGCGAGGTCGAACACGCGCGCCTCGTACTCGGGCTTGGACAGGCCGTACTGGTGCGCGAGCGCGATCATCAGCGAGGTGTCGCGCAGGTCGGAACCGTAGTCGCCCAGATACCATGGACGCTCGACCTTCTTCGCGAACGCTTCGGCGATCGCCTTCTCCGCGCGCGGCTGGTCGCCCATGAGCTTGAGCGCAATGCCCAGGTGCACGAGCGGCAGCGCGGTGACGGACTTGCCGCGATCGTTGTCGAACAGCGCACGCAGCGTACCGAGCGGCGCGCGATTGACGCGCGCGAGCACGTAGCCCGAGTACGCCTCGTTGGCGAAGCGCAGGTGGTCGCTGTGCTCGTAGCCGTAGAACGGATGGCCGCCCGAGAGCAGGTCGTCGTTGAGGCGCTTGAGCGATTTCTGCAGCAGGTCGTCCGGAACGAGGAAGCCGGCGTCGCGCGCGTCCTCGAGGAACTCGACGACATACGGCGTGATGTACTCGTTGACGTAGCTGTCGCCGCCCCACATCGAGAAGTTGCCGTTCGGGATCTGCATCGAGGCGATGCGGCCGATCGCGCCGTCGACGCGCGCCTTGCGCTCGCCCGGCGTGAGCCCGCTCGTGTGCAGGTTCTGCGCGAGCTTGTCGTCGAGCAGCAGGCTGCCGAAGCCCTTGCTCGTGGTCTGCTCGATGCAACCGTACGGATAGTCGAGCAGGTCGCGCAGCACGCTCGCGAACGGCAGCGGCGGCAGGCTCGACACGGTGAGTCGCGCGATGACGGAGTCGGCGAGCAGGCCTTCGAGCGCGCTCGCGCCGAGCGCGACGGGTTCGAGCTTGTCGAGCTGTTGCGGCGTCGAGCGCAGCACGCTCGGCCACGCCGCGCGAACGACCATCTCGAAGTGGCGGTCGATCTTGATGTCGTCGCCGGCGCCGCCGACCGATTTCGCGGAGACGTCGATCTTGCCGACGCCGTAGCCGTCGAGCGCGTTGAGCGGGAACGTGAGTGTCGTCTTCGCGCCGTCGGCGAGCTTGACCTTGCGTTCGCCCTGGTCCACGGCGAGCGGCTTGGCCGTCGCGACCTTGACCGCGAACTCGCGCTCGTTGCCCGAGAAGTTCTGCAGGTCGAGCGTGAGACTCGACTTGTCGCCGGGCGCGAGCACGCGCGGCGTCGAGATTTCAGCGACGAGCGGCGCGCGCACGATCGTCTCCACGTCGCTGCCGCCGTACTGGTTCTCGCCGAAGACTTGCGCGGTGACGCGCACGGTGCCGTTGAAGTCCGGCATCTTCAGCGCGACCTTCGCCTCGCCCTTCGCGTCGAGCGCGACGGCGCCGGAGAACAGGTCGACGGTGAGCACCTTCGCGGTCGGGCGGCGCGCCTGCGGCAGCGGGCCAAGCGCCATGTCGCCGCCGTAGCGCAGCTTCGCGGTCGCGCCGTCGAAACTCTCGATGATGCGGCCGTAGAGGTCGTAGGCGTCGATGCCGAGGGCGCGCTGCGCGAAGAACCACGCGTTCGCGTCCGGTCGCGCGAAGCGCGTGATGTTGAGGATGCCGACGTCGACCGCGGACACGGTGACGTACGCCTTCTTGCCGGCGAGCGCGGGCGCCTTGATCGCGACGGGCAGATCCATTTCCGGCTTCATCTGCTTGGGCGCGTCGATGGCGACGTCGATCTTGCGATCGCTGCGGTCCATCTGCACCCAGGCCTCGCCGACGGCGCGCGCCGGCGTGATCTTGTCCGCCGCCGAGCCGCCGCGGAAGACGAGCGCGGTGACGTAGACGTCGTGGCGTTCCCAGTCCTTCGTCACGGGAATCTCGAACGTCGCGCCGGGCTGCGCGTCGATGTTCTTCGTGTAGAGCAGGTGATCGGATTCGACGAGCAGCAAGCCGGGGCCGGCTTGCGGTGCGGTCACGGTAACCTTGAGCGTCTCGCCGGCGTGGTAGCTCGGCTTGTCGAGCGCGAGCTTGACCTTGTCGGGGCGCGCTTCCTTGCCGCGGTTGTCGTCGCTCCAGCTCCAACCCGCGTAGAACGGCACGCGCGTGGTCAGGTTGGTCGCCGGATCGAACACTTCGAGCCGGTAGTTGCCCCAGTCGACGGAAACATCGAAGTGCACGGGCTTGCCGGCTTCGGCGTCGATCTCGCGCTTTTCCGATTCCTCGAAACGCTGCACGAAATCGAAATGCCAGCCGCTCTCCTTGTCGAACGTCCAGTGGTAGTCGCGGTACTCGCGGATCAGCGCGACGCGCAGGTGGCCGGCAGCGAGGTCGCCCTTTGCGTTGCTGCGGATCACCTCGAAACCGGCCTTGCCGCGTGCGTCGGCGCCGTCCTTGATGTCGAACAGCGGGCGCACGCCGACGAGCGCATCCGCGGGCCACACGGTGCGCTTGAGCGTGCGCGTGACGGTGCGGCCGCCGGATTCGTAGACGCTGCCCGAGACGATCGCGGCGATCGGCGTCGCCGGTTTTTCCGCATCGGCGAGTTCGATGTCGGCGTGCAGCTTGCCGTGCTCGTCGAGCTTGTCGTCGACGACGTCCTTGGCTTCCTTCGGGATGTCGACGGTCGGGTCGCCGAAGAAGAAATCCTTGTGCGCATCGACTGGATGCTGGTCGACGGCGAGCGTGAGGCGCGCCGTGAAGCGGTTGCCCGCGGCGGGTGCGCCGTAGAGGTAGTCGCCTTCGACGTCGACGCCGAACGGCTGGCCCGGCGGGATCGTGTCCTGTTTCGTCGCGAGGTCGAGCTTGAGGCGTTCGGGCAGGAATTCCTCGATGCGGAACGTCATGCCCTGCGCGGCTTCCTTCGACTTCGGGTCGGTGCGGAACTCGACCTGCCAGCGCCCGGTCGGCGCGTCGGCCGGTATCACGTGCGACCACTCGAAATAGTTGAGGTCCTTCGGGTCGAGCTGCGCGGTCGCGAAGTCGCGGCCGTCGGGCTGCTTGAGCGTGACGAACAGCGGCTGCGGCTTGATCGGATTGCCGTCGTGGTCGCGCAGCAGCGCCGACAGCGCGATCGTCTCGCCGGGGCGGTACAGGTCGCGATCGGCCCAGGCGAACACATCGAACCAGGTTTCCTTGCGGCCGGACACGGCAAAGTCGGACAGATCCAGCGCGGGCTGGTTGAACGGCAGCAGCGACACGTCGCGGCCGCTCTTGCCGATCAGCACGTGCGTGCTCTTGAGTGAATAGTCGAGCTGCGCGTTGCCGTTCTCGTCGGTCTTGCCTGCGACGACGGATTCGCCCTTTTCGTCGAGTACGGACAGGGCGACGCCGCTGATCGGCGCGCCTGACTTGAGCGAGGCCGCGTGAACTAATGTCGTCTTGCCGTAGCTGCGCAGGTGCAGGCCGATGTCGCTGACGAAAAAGAAGCTCGTCTCCATCTCGTCCTGGAAAGAGCCGGCCGGCTTCATCACGGCGAAATACAGTCCCGGCTGCCCGAGCTGCGAGATGTTCTGGATCGGGATGTAGTTGAGCGCGCGTTCGTTTTCCTTGCCCGTCAGCGCGAAGCGGTTGGCATAGACCGAATCGGCGATCTGCACGATCGGCGAACCGCTGCGGCCCCAGCCGTAGCGCGGGTCGAGTTCGTACGAGCTGCGCTTGCCGTTCTTCTGGTAGGCGGCGAAGAAATTGGCGACTTCGTTGTCGCGCACGCGCAGGAATTCGATGTCGACGTCCTTCACGTTGACCGACACGACCGGCAGGCCGCGCGTCTCGCGTGCGGGCAACACGTTGCCCTGCGAGGCGAACGCGACGTTCGGCTCCATCGGACCGGTGTAGACATCCTTGGAAACGTCGCTGCCGAGCGTCTTGCCGTCGGCGGCGGCGAGTTCGCCCTTGATGCGCACCGTGTAGCTGCGGTCGGCCTGCACGAACGGAAAGCGCAGCGTCGTCGCGTCGTCGTCGAGCGACCAGCTGCCGTCGACCTTCGCGCCCTTGTCGTCGCTGACCGCGATGAGCGTGTCGAACGCCTGCGTCCCGACCAGCGGCTGGCTGAATTCGAGCGCGAGCGTGAGCGAGCCGTCGTGCTGTTCGGCACGCGCGGAGGCGAGCGCGAAGCCTTCGATCTTCTTCGTGGCGGCGGGCGTCGCGGCGACGGGTTTCTTCCCGCCCTGCACGTCGGGCAGCTTGTCGCCGGAAGGCTTGCAGGCGGCGACGACGAGGGCGAGCAGAAGGCAGGGCAGCAGGCGCGGCAGCGCACTGGGCGAACGCAATTCCATTGAGGACTCCCCGGGAGCGTGGTGGTTTTCCGGGCGGTTTTCCCGCTGCGGACGGTTGCAGTATAGCGGCGCGTTTGTGGCAAACCCGGGGCGGCAGGGCGCGCGAAACGTGGCGCGTTTCACGCGCGGATGCGGTGGTCTTTCACAAAAGCGATGCGGAAATGCGCGCGCGGACGGCTCACGCGGCGGACTTGAGCCAATCGATGCGCGAACTGCCGTCGCGGCCGGCGAGCAGGGCGGTCAAAGCGGGCAACCAGTCTGCCAGCGACACATCGAACTTCCACGGCGGATTGACGATTGCGAGGCCGCATCCGTTGAGCCGCAGCGGCGAGTTGTCGGCGTGCAGCAGCAGTTCGGCGACAAGCACGTCGGCGTTGCCGGCATGCTTCGCGAGCCAGCGGTGGAACGGCGCGATCGTCTCGCGGCGCTTGATCGGATACCACACGGCGTAGATCGCGTTCGGCCAGCGCGTGAACGCGGTCGCGAGCGCGTTCTGGATCGCCTCGAACTCGGCGCCCTGGGCCTCGAACGGCGGGTCGATGAGGACGAGACCGCGCTTTTGCGCAGGCGGCAGCAGGGCCTTGAGCGCGGCATAGCCGTCACGCTCGTGGATCGCGCATCGCGCATCGCCGCGCAACGCCGCGCGCAAGGCAGCGGCTTCATCGGCCTGGACTTCGCACAGGATCGCGCCGTCGTGCTCGCGGAGCATCTCTCTCGCGAGCAGCGGCGAGCCGGGATAGCGCACGAGCGAGCCATCGTCGCCGACACCGAACGCGCGGATGCGCGCGACGTAGTCGGCAAGCGCGGCGGGCAGTTCGCCGGCGCGCAGCAAGCGGTCCACGCCGTCGCGGTATTCGCCGGTGCGTTGCGCCTCGTCGCCGCGCAGGTCGTAGATGCCGCGCGCGGCATGCGTGTCGACGTAGCAGAACGGCGACGCCTTGGCGCGCAGCGCATCGAGCAGGCCGAGCAGGGCGACATGCTTGAACACGTCGGCGAAGTTTCCGGCGTGGAAGGCGTGGCGATAGTTCATGCGTGCTGGGCGCGGATGCGGCGTGATCGGCGGGCGGCGTGAGGTATCATTGTCGACCGTGAACCCGCTTTTCACCAGCCGGCTTTCCGCCAGTCGCCGCTTTGTCCTGCGCTCGCGCGTTTGTCGCGCCGCGGCGTGGCTGCTCGCATTGTGTCTTGCGCTCGACGGCGCCTTGCTCGCCGCGAAGCCGCTTGCCGTTGCCGCCACGACCGGAACGGCCGTTCCTGGCTGCCATCAAGTCGCATCCCAGTCGCACGCCGACGCAGGCCATGCGACGCCGGATTGCTGCCACGGCGGCAGCGATTGCGCCTGCGCGACCGCGCACGTTCTTGCCGAAGTCGCGCGACTTTCGTTCGTTGTCGGGATATTGCCTGCGCGGGACACCGTGCGGTTGCCGAACGCCGCCATCGCGTTGCGCGATCCGGCGCCGCCGTTGCGACCGCCTATCGCCTGAGATTCCGCCGTTTTCCCGCGCGCGCGGCGGTGCCGTGCGCGTGCTTGCGGACGATGGTCCGCATCGACCATGGAATCTTTCGATGAAACCGGTTTCCTTCATGCCGACGTCGTTGTCGCGCCGTCGCTTCGTGCTCGGTGGCGCGTGCGGACTCGTCGCTGCCGCGGCGGGCTGGCCGCGATTTTCCGCCGCGGCCTCGCCAGACGCCGCTGTCCTGCGCGGCACGCAATTCGACTTGTCGATCGACGAAATGCCGGTCGATTTCACTGGACGCGCGCGGCGCGCGGTCGCCGTCAACGGCCTTCTGCCCGGACCGACCTTGCACTGGCGCCAGGGCGACGAAGTGACGATCCGCGTGCGCAACGCGCTCGCGACTCGAACCTCGATCCACTGGCACGGCGTCATCCTGCCGGCCGACATGGATGGCGTGCCGGGCCTGTCGTTCATGGGCATCGCGCCGGGCGAGACGTTCACCTACCGCTTCACCGTAAACCAGGCCGGCACGTACTGGTATCACAGCCATTCGCGCTTCCAGGAGCAGGTCGGGCTGTATGGCGCGATCGTCGTCGAGCCGCGCGCGGGCGAGCGTTTCGCGGCCGATCGCGAGCACGTGGTCCTGCTTTCGGACTGGACCGACAGCGATCCCGAACACATCTACGCGGCGCTCAAGCGGCAAAGCGACTACTACAATTTCGGCAAGCCGACCGTCGCGGATTTCCTGCGCGACACCAGCGCACAGGGCATCGGCGCCGCGCTGGCCTCGCGGCAGATGTGGAACGCGATGCGCATGGATCCAAGCGATCTCGCCGACGTGTCCGCCTACGCCTACACCTATCTCATGAACGGCGCGCCGCCGGCGCGGAACTGGACGGCGCTGTTCGCGCGGGGCGAGAAGGTGCGGCTGCGCTTCATCAACGGCGCGTCGATGACGTTCTTCGACGTGCGCATTCCCGGTTTGAAATTGCGCGTCGTCGCGCACGACGGGCAGGATGTCGAGCCGGTCAGCATCGACGAATTCCGCCTCGGTCCGGCGGAAACCTGCGACGTCATCGTCGAGCCGGATGCGGATCGCGCCTACGCGATCTTCGCGCAGGCAATGGATCGCAGCGGTTTCGCCTGCGGAACGCTCGCGCCCCGCGCGGGTCTTCGCGCGGACGTGCCCGCGCTCGATCCGCGGCCGCTGCTGTCGATGACGGACATGATGGGACGCATGGATCACGCCGCGCACGCGATGCCCGGCATGGACATGGAAGGAATGAAGCACGGTGCGATGGATCATTCCGCCATGGATCATGCGGGCATGAATCACGCCGCGATGGGTCACGCGATGCCCGCGCCCGTCACGCATGCGCGTGCCGAGTATGGGCCGCTCGTCGACATGCGCGTCGACGCGCCGCGCACGAACCTCGACGATCCCGGCGTCGGCCTGCGCGACAACGGCCGGCGCGTGCTCACCTACGCCGACCTGCATTCGCTGACCGCGCCGATCTCGGCGGACGTCGAGCGCGAGATCGAGCTGCACCTGACCGGGCACATGTCGCGTTACGTCTGGAGTTTCAGCGGCCTGAAGTTCTCGGACGCCGAGCCGTTGCGGCTGCGCCAAGGCGAACGCGTGCGCATCCGCCTCGTCAACGACACGATGATGGCGCATCCGATCCACCTTCACGGCATGTGGAGCGAACTCGAGGACGAGAGCGGTGCGTTCCTCGCGCGCAAGCACACGGTCGTCGTGCAGCCGGCGCAGAGCCTGAGCTACCGCGTCAGCGCCGATGCGCTCGGGCGCTGGGCCTATCACTGCCATCTGCTCTACCACATGGAAGCGGGCATGTTCCGCGAAGTGGTGGTCGCATGAGGCTCCTTTGCAGGCAGCACACACTCGCTGCAGCGTTGGCGCTGGCCACGCCGGCATGGGCGGCGGCGCAATCCGATGGCAGCCATGCCGACGACATCGCGCCAGCGAATCGGCCGGCGACGCAACACGCCGATCACGCGGCCACGGGCCATCGCGGCATGCACCACGCCGCGCCCGTCGCAGCCATGGATCATGCCGGCATGGATCACGGCGCATCGCACGATGCCAGTGCGGAACACGCCGCCGCGTTGCCGCCGTCCGATCATGTTCCGCCGCCCGCGCCGACGCACGGGATGGGCGCGATGTCGAACGCGCAGATGGTGGACGTCATGGGCATGGACGATCGTGCGACGTTCGGGATGCTGGTTTTCGATCGACTCGAACATCTCGCCAGCGATGGCCGCAGTGCGACGGCCTGGAGCGCACAGGGCTGGCTCGGCGGCGATCTCGACAGGCTGGGGTTCCGCAGCGAAGGCACGCGCGAGAACGGCGCGTTCGAGCACGCCGATGCGGAACTGTTCTGGAGTCACGCGATCGCGCCGTTCTGGGACGGCCAGCTCGGCGTGCGCCGCGACGTCGGGCGCGGACCGGATCGCACCTGGGCCGCGTTCGGCGTCCAGGGTCTGGCGCCGTACTGGTTCGAAGTCGCGGCGACCGCCTACATCGGCGAGCAGGGCCGCACGGCCTTGCGTGTCGAAGCCGACTACGAATTGTCGCTGACGCAGCGCTGGGTGCTGCAGCCGCGCGTCGAGTTCAACGCGTACGGCAAGGACGATCCCGCGGCGCGCGTCGGTTCGGGGCTGTCCGACGCGACATTCGGCCTGCGCCTGCGCTACGAGATCCGGCGCGAATTCGCCCCCTATCTCGGCGTCGAATGGTCGCGCCGTTTCGGCCGCAGCGCCGACTACGCGCGTGCGGACGGGCACGACGCCGGTGAGATGCAATGGGTCGCGGGCGTGCGCTTGTGGTTCTAGCGGGAGCAACGTGCTCACGCGTCCGCTCGCACGGGCGCCGCATCGCGATATCGTTCAGCGCCGCCCGGAACCCGATTGCTCAAGCAGTTCGAGTGCCTGCGCAGGCGAGGCGCTTTCCGCGGGACGACTCATCTGCATCGGTTCGTAGCCGGGTGGTATCTCGAACGTTGCGGCATCAGGCGTGGCGTCGCCGTGGATCTGCAGTCGCGCAGTGCCGCTTCCGGCTCCGTCGCGGTAGCAGGTGCGCTCAAGGCTGACGGCGGGAGGGCGATCGCGATCGGTTTCGAGTTCCGGATGCAGGCTGGCGATGCCTTCGCTCATGCCTTTGCCGACTTTCACGATGCGCGCGAGGCGGCGCTGGGCGCGGGCGTCCAGCCCCAGCGAATCCAGTGCTGCCATGCAGTCCTCGCGCAGGACGACATCGCCGCGCATGATGCGTTCGCGCGTGCAGGCATGTTCGCCGATGCTTTCCGGCGCCGCGGCTCGCTCGGTCCTGGTCGTCGACCATTTCGGCGTCGTGCCGCTGCCTTTCGCCGCGGAGGCAGGGGAAGGCAATGTCTGCTGCCGCGCCCGCCCGGCGACGAACCTGCGACGATCCGAGTCCCGCGCAGGCATCGCATTTGCCATCTTCCCTGCGCAGCGCTGCGCGGCTTCCGCGTAGTCGGGATCGGCGAACCCGATCCCGGCCATCTCGGGGCAGGCAGCGACCTGCGCATCGCGGAACGCAGCCATGCCTTGCGCGCTGTCCATGCCGGTGGCGGCCCTGGTCCGCTTTTCCGCGTGGATCGACACGCTGCGGCCCACGTCGCTGTTGAAATCGACGGCGTCGTCGTCAGATTCCATGGTCAGATAGGTGCGCGTGTCGTGCATGAGCTGATGCATGAGTTGTTCGTCATCGTCGAACAGCGTAGACAACGAAATACCATCCATCCGCACGTCGATGCGTGCGTGCAGTCCGCTGATCGTCATGCGCTCGAAGTCCGTTGCGCAGTCGCGTTCGTGCGTGTACTCGAGCACGGTTGCGGCATTGGCCGTGGCACCCGCGAGCACGAAGGCGGCGAGCAGGCGCCGGGTCGCGAATCGAGGCTCGCGTGTGTTTGCCTTCATCGCTTGCTTCCGTCGAGTTTGATGGCCTTGCGCGTGCTGTCCATGCGCCGCTGTTCCTTTTCCGCGTAAGCTGCGATGCAGGCATCGCGCCTGACCATCGTGCATTCGAGGTAGTCGATGGCTTCCAGGACCGCTGCGCGCACGACCTTGGCGAGCGCTTCGCTGTGCAGCGATTCGTAGCCGAGGCCGACACCGCCGGCGGCGACGCTGGCGGAGGTCCGGGTCTTCGTCGTTCGTCCCTCGATGGTGCGTGCCTGCGCGATCTCGCCGGTGCTGGTGTCGACCAGGCGCAAGTCGATGGCGAGGTAGGCGGTGCTCGAGTCGCGGGATCCGCCGACGCCACCGAAGAACCCGCGTGCGCTGTTCTTCTCGACGCCTTCCTCGAACGCGGTGACCGTGCCCATGACGAGGTATTGCGCGCCGGTCAATTCGCCGATGCGCGCGCCATCGCCGGGGCGAAGGCGCCCCGAGGCGCCGAGATCCTGTTCTTCGAGAATCGCCTGCAGCCGGCGCCGTTCGACCACGGTGAAGCCCGGCCGCGCCGCAAGTTCGTTCGTGAGGATGTTGGTCAGCACGCGGCCGATCCCGCCCTGGAACGGCATCGCTCCGGTTTCGTCCTGGAACTTCAGCACGCCGAGAACGGGTTTGGCGCCGGTGTCGGCCAGAGCGACCCTGGGCGCAAGGAGCGGCATGGAAGCCACCAGGCCCATGCACGCGGCGAGGCACGGCGCGGCGAACTTGCCGACTCGGCGTCGGCGGATGGGTATCACGGGAATGCGCACGACGTGCTGGCTCCATTCGGTCTTGCTGCTGGATACGGAGCGAAGCGTGCAAACCGATCACGCATCGACCCGTGCAGCGCATGGTCGGCTCGGCAAGACGGCCTTTTCCGTATGATTCGCGCATGGCGCGCCAGAAATCACCAACCGCAGTCGACGGATTGTTTGCGGAGCCGGATGGCCTGAAACCGCTCGCCGAGCGCATGCGGCCGCGCGATCTCGACGAGATCGTCGGCCAGTCGCGGTTGCTCGGGCCGGGTACGGCGCTGCGGCGTTCGATCGAAGCCGGGCGCGTGCATTCGATGATCCTGTGGGGGCCACCGGGCTGCGGCAAGACGACGCTCGCGTTGTTGCTGGCGCGCTACGCCGAGGCCGAGTTCCGCGCGATCTCCGCCGTCATGTCGGGTCTTCCGGATGTGCGCAAGGCACTTGCCGAAGCCGAAGCGCGTTGGCAGCAGGGCGTGCGCACCGTCTTGTTCGTCGACGAGGTGCATCGCTTCAACAAGGTGCAGCAGGACGCGTTCCTGCCATACATCGAACGCGGCGTTATCGTCTTTGTTGGCGCCACCACGGAGAATCCTTCGTTCGAATTGAATTCGGCGTTGTTGTCGCGTTGTCGCGTGCATGTCCTCGATGCCGTGTCCGCAGACGCGATCGGCGAAGCGCTGCAACGCGCGCTCGCCGATCCCGGGCGAGGGCTCGGCGCACTTGGCCTCCGCGTGGGCGACGCGGCGCTCGCAACCATGGCGCAGGCCGCTGACGGTGACGTGCGCCGCGCGCTGACGTTCCTCGAGATCGCTGCCGAGCTCGCCCGCGACGGCGCCGTCGACGCCACCACGCTGGAGCAGGTGCTCGCCGACCGCACGCGCCGCTTCGACAAGGGCGGCGAGCAGTTCTACGACCAGATCTCCGCGTTGCACAAGTCGGTGCGTTCGTCCGATCCGGATGCCGCGTTGTACTGGCTCGCACGCATGCTCGACGGCGGCGTCGACCGCGCCTATCTCGCGCGCCGCCTCACGCGCATGGCGGTCGAGGACATCGGGCTCGCCGACCCCCGCGCGTGGCGCATGGCGCTCGATGCCTGGGAAACCTACGACCGTCTCGGCAGCCCCGAAGGCGAACTCGGGTTTGCCGAGCTCGCGCTCTATCTCGCGGTCGCGCCGAAGAGCAATGCCGCGTATGCGGCGTTCAACAACGTCCGCGACGTCGTCCGCGACAGCGGCACGCTCGAAGTCCCGATGCATCTGCGCAATGCGCCGACGAAACTCATGAAGGGCCTCGGCTACGGCGTGGGCTATCAGTACGACCACGATGTCGAGGGCGGCATCGCGACCGACCAGCAGTGCTTGCCCGACAAGCTCGTCGATGCCGTCTTCTATGAGCCGACCGAGCGCGGCCTCGAAGGGAAGTTTCGCGAGAAGCTTGAAGGCCTGCGTCTGGCGAGGCGGTCCGGACGGCCGCGAGGCTGAATCGGAACGCTGACGTTCAGGAGCGAGAAAAGCGACGCCATGACAAAAGTATAAAAATCTCGTAGCCTTCATCCGCTCGCTAACCGTTTCACGCAACGGCATGGACGATGACGAAGGCATCGGCAGTCGAGGAATTCGAGCGATTGCAGGCTCACGGTTCGGTGACCGATCTCATGAAGGCGGTCGACCATCAGGCGCGTGCCGCAGGGTTCGAGCACTGGATGTACGCGCTGGACCTGCCTGCTCCCGGCGAGCATCGGCGGCAGTACACGCTGAGCGGATATCCAGGCGCTTGGGTGACGCACTACTTCGAGAGCGGTTATCTCCAGGTCGATCCCGTGATCGCGCACTGCCGCGGGCACGCGACACCCTACATATGGCCCAACAGGGGAAGTCGGGCGCAGATCGGCGAAGCCGCAAAACGCATGTTCGATGAAGCCGGCCATTTCGGACTTCAGTCCGGTTTGAGCATTCCCATTCATGGATTGGGTTGCGCTTGGGGCCTGGTATCGCTGGCGACGAGTCAAGCGATGAACGCAAGGGACATGCGTCGAGTCTCGGCGAAGATGCACTTGTTCGCGCATTGCCTGCATGAGGCCGCGCATCAGCATGTGCATGGGACTGCGCCCGTCGATGTCCCCCGCCTAACGGTGCGCGAGCTCGAATGCTTGCGCTGGGCCGCGGTCGGCAAGACGAGCTGGGAGATCGGCATGCTGCTTCAGATCGCCGAGAGGACCACGGTTTTCCACCTGCAGAATGCAATGAGCAAGCTTGGCACCATGAGCCGGCAAGCGGCGGTGGTGCGGGCGATTTCGCTCGGTCTGATCAACCCCTGAGCAATCCGGAAGGATCGCCCGCGAGACGGGTGACAGAAAACTGTAAAAATTTCCAGCTGTAAGTCTATACAGGCATGGGGTTTCGTTGGTCCTCCGCAACTCCGCGGAAAAAGGGGACCAACATGAATTACTTGATCACGATAGACCGCGCTGGTCAGGGCCAACTCGATGCCGCTCGTCTCGATGGCATGTTTCGCCTTCGACACTCCGTATTCAATGGCCGCCTCGGCTGGGCAGTGCGCAGCGAGAACGAGCGCGAACACGACTGGTTCGACCTCATGGGGCCGTACTACCTGGTCGCCTCTGATCCGTTGGCGTCCACCCGCGTCATTGGCTGCTGGCGCCTGCTGCCCACGCTCGGGCCGAACATGCTGCGCGACATCTTCCCGCAGCTGCTCGATGGCGCTCCCGCGCCGGCGAGCGAAAGAACCTGGGAAATAAGCCGTTTTGCAATCGACAAGGACTACGCAGGGGCTAGCTGCGGCTTCAGCGAACTTCCGGCCGACATGCTGCGCGCGATGTTGAATTTCGCTGCAAGGCGCGGGTTTGAATCCATAGTCGGTGTCACCAGCGTCGCGATCGAGCGGATGCTCGTCTCGCTCGGCTTCAAGGTCGAGAGGCTCGGAAGGCCGCAACGCATCGGCAACGTCAACAGCTTGGCCTTCCGGCTTCCCATCGACAAGGAAACCCAGGCTGCCGTTTGCGGATCCTCCGTTGAGGCCATGCTGGATCGCGCGGCCTGATGACGTTTCGTCAGCATGAAGGAACCATTCTCTCCCGAAGTGAAAGCGATGTCGCCTGTAACAACTGTCAGCTGTCTGATTTGAGCGGTCGGTGCAGGATTTTTCCGACGGCCGCTCGGCAACTTGGGTCGGTACGGATTCCTTGGACGGATTTGCGTCCGTTCAAGGTCCGATATTGCAGGAGCGGTGCTTCAGCCAAAGCCAAGGAGACAATGATGACCATTCAAGCCACAGCATGCATTCGCAAGACCGCAGCGCATTGGAAGTTGGCCGCAATGGCAGGTGTGATGGGACTGAGCTTCGCGGCGTCGGCTAACGCCGGCCTCGTGACCGTGCCCAATGGCGACTTTATGCAGGCCGGCAATGCCGGTTCCGTTGGCGGCGGTTTGCTCACGCCCTCGGCAACGGACGTGCCTATCGGTACCGACGGCGGTCCGTGGAAAGGCAACTATTCCGGGGCTCTGGGCATCGTTGCGCCGCCGACGCTGACGATCGATTCCAATGCCGGATCCGCCGCGATATCCGGCATTCTCGGCATCAGCGTCCTTGACATCGTTACCAACGGCGGCTTCTTCAACCAGACGTTGCCGCTGCCTTACGAGTCGACCAAGCGCTATACCGTCTGGACCGACATCCGCATCGGCAGCGTGCTCGACCTTGGTCTGCTGTCCAACGCGGACGTCGGCGTAGCGCTTCGCTCGGGCACCAGTGTCGTCGCCGATTCCGCATCGGCGCCTGCGAATCTCGTCGATCTCTCTCTGTTGAGCGGGGACACGTACCGGCTGACGCTCGTCTACGACACGGATACTTCGGCCGCGAGCGGAAATGTCGACATTGCGCTGTTCGACCAGCCATCCGACTTGCTGACCGCCAATCTGATCGGCGGCGTGAGTTTCGGCAATGTCGATCTCAACGTCGGCGCGATCACCGACGCGACGACGCAATTGCAGGTGTCCGGCCTGGGTTCGATGAGCGCGGAAGTCAATACACCGTTCCCCGGAACGCTCAAGGCCTTGGTTACCGATGCGGATGGTAGTCCGCTGGAAGGCGTGGTTGTCCAGGCCAATGCGCCGAAGAACGGTGCGAGCGCCGTGTTGAGCACTGCACTGGACTCGGGCGATTCAGTCCGTGCGGTCACCGACGATGACGGCATTGCCGAGATCGGCGCCACCGCCAACGGCATCGCCGGTTGCTACCCGGTCACGGTGACGTTGCCGGGGAGTCCATCCAGGGCCGTATTCCACCTGCGCAACTGGTCGGTCGAGGAAATGGCCGGTTTCAGCGCACGGGGCGTAATTCCGTACCTGCTCCAGGATTCCATTTTCTGCGACGGCTTCGAATGAGGCGGATGTCGTGTCCGGGCACGAGCCCACCAGCGGCCGCCGGCAATGCGAAGAGTTGGGTTCCGGAGTGTCAGACGCCAAGGACGGCACCCCTCGCACCGACAATGAAGGAACGCCGGCAACGACGACACCCTCGACGAACGTCCTGCAGGAAATCGCATCGGCGCTCGGAGGACTGGACCATGTCGCGTCGTGGCTGTACTGGGAGCGGCGCGGGTCGGCGTCGTGGTCGCCGATGGATGGCATATCCGATGAGCAGCGCGCGCTCGTGCTGAAAGCTTTGGAACGCGTCGAAAAGGCGCGCCGCACGCCGCCCCCATAGATGGCCGGAGTGACGCACGCGTAGGCTGTGGCAAACAAGGGGATGACGCGCTCTGCCGGGAATGTTGCGGCGCGCGGTTATAATCGCCGCTTTCCCCTCCTGGACTGCCTCATGCTGGACCCGGCCCTGTTGCGCGCGCACTTGGACACCGTCGCCGAACGCCTTGCCACGCGCGGTTATGCGCTCGATGTTGCCGCGGTCGAGGCGATCGAATCCGAGCGCAAGCAGGTGCAGACGCAGACGCAGGAACTGCAGAACCTGCGCAACACGCGCTCGAAGGCGATCGGGCAGGCCAAGGCGAAGGGCGAGGATGCCGGCGCGCTCATGGCGGAAGTCGCCGGGATCGGCGACCAGCTCAAGGCCAACGAGCAACGTCTGGCCGACGTGCAGGAACGACTCGCCGCGCTCGCGCTGGGCATCCCGAACCTGCCCGATGCATCGGTGCCGCAGGGCGCGGATGAACACGGCAACGTCGAACAGCATCGCTGGGGCACGCCGCGCGTATTCGATTTCGCCGTCAAGGACCACGTCGAACTCGGCGCGCGCCACGGCTGGCTCGACGGTGACGCCGGTGCCAAGCTCTCCGGCGCACGTTTCACCGTGCTGCGTGGCGGATTGGCGCGGCTGCATCGCGCGCTTGCGCAGTTCATGCTCGACCTGCATGCAGGCGAGCACGGCTATCTCGAATGCAACGTGCCGGTGATCGTCAACGCGGAAAGCCTGTACGGCACCAGCCAGTTGCCGAAGTTCGAGGAGGACATGTTTTCGACGCCGTTCGGCGAGCACAAGCGGTATCTCATCTCGACTTCGGAAATCTCGCTGACCAATCTTGTCCGCGACGACATTCTCGATGCATCCATGCTGCCGCTGCGCATGACCGCGCATTCGTTGTGCTTCCGCTCCGAAGCCGGCAGCGGAGGCCGCGACGTGCGCGGCATGATCCGCCAGCATCAGTTCGAGAAGGTCGAGCTCGTCAGCGTGGCGCGTCCGGCGGACAGCGCCGCCGAACACGAGCGCATGACGCGCTGCGCGGAAGTCGTGCTTGAAAAGCTCGGCCTGCCGTACCGCCGCATGCTGCTGTGCACGGGCGACATGGGTTTTTCGGCGACGAAGACCTACGACCTCGAAGTCTGGCTGCCATCGCAGAACACCTACCGCGAAATCTCATCATGTTCGAACTGCGGAGACTTCCAGGCGCGGCGCATGCAGGCGCGCTGGCGCAATCCCGAAACCGGCAAGCCCGAACTCGTGCATACGCTCAATGGTTCGGGCGTCGCCGTCGGCCGCGCGCTGATCGCGGTCATGGAGAACGGCCAGAACGCGGACGGCTCGATCACGGTGCCCGAGGCGCTTCGGCCTTACATGGGCGGCATTGCGCAGATCGCCTGAGCCCTGCGGAACTGAACCAGAGCCGAGCGGCGCTGCGCCGATCCGGCCAACGTTAAGCGACGCCGCGTTGCAATGGTCACCTCTTCATGCACGAGAGAGGTGAATCATGCGTCTTGCCATCCTGCCGTTCGCGTTTGCGCTTGCCTTCGCGCCCGCCGCATTCGCCCAGCTTCCGAAGTCGACCGAAGTGCCTGCGGGCCAGATGGCGCAGAGCGACGTCGATTTCATGCACGCCGCCGACGCGGCGAATGTCGACCAGATGACCTTCGCCGCACGCATCGAGGGCAACACGATCAGCAATCTCAAATCCATGGCCAAGGATGTCGGCGCCAGCCATCGCAAGGCCGACATCGCGCTGCGCCTGCTTGCCGCAAACAAGCACGTTGAGCTCAGCCACGAGATGACGCCGCGCGCGCAGCAGGAAGCGGACCAGTTGATCAAGCGCGACCTGCCGACCGACAAGATGTACGCGGAAAACCTCGTTCGCGACAATCAGGACCTGATCGCTATGTACGAGCGTGCGCGCAACGAGAGCCCGGATCCGGACATCCGCCAGTATGCGGAGACGATGCTGCCGGCACTCAAGCACAACGAGCGTCTCGCCTCGGACTTCCTCGCGCGCAACGGCATCAAGACAGCCGACCAGCAGTAGCGCTGCGGATTGCGGCGGTCGCAATGGCCGCCGCAGGCCGGCGGCAACTCGGCTGGATTGCGCCAGGGTGCCTAGAAACGTCGCTGCAGCGGGGTTTTTCCTGCCGAAAGTGGGACTCGAACCCACACGCTTTTAAGGGCGGTGGATTTTGAGTCCACTGCGTCTACCAATTCCGCCATTTCGGCACAGGCCCGGGCAGGCGCCGCGGGCCGCGCAGTATACGGCATGCGCGCCGTCGTGCGAACGCTGCGGTCAGTGCGAGGCGGTTTGCACCGAATCGAGCGCCATCCGGCATTCGTCGCAGGTGTACCAGCCATTGGCGTCCGGATGGAATTTTGCGCAGCTTTCCAGCGGGCGGCGGTAGATGTGCAGCGAGACCGCGATCGCGTCTTCGCTCGGGTTCTGGATCGTGTGGTATTCGTGCGGCGGAATCAGGCTGCCGGCCGAGCCGGCGCCGGCGTTCATCGTGCCGCGCGGCTCGAAGCGGTAGCGGCGGCCCTGCGTCTCGACGAGTTCGTACGGCGTGATTTCGAGGAAGCCTTCCCAGACGCCTTCGACGCACCATTGCCCGGCGTGATCGTGGATCGGCGTGCCTTGGCCCGGGCCCCAGGTCATCGCGACGACGCTGTAACCGAACTCCTCGCTGCGATACAACTCGCGACGCGCATAGTGGTCGTCCTCGCGGTCGAACACGCACGAGGGCAGGCGCACGGCCTGGTCGCGGATGCTGCGGCAGAGCAGGTTGCGCAACGCGTCGGTGGTCGCGGCTTCGTCGGGGAGCTGGACGGCGGCGTCGATCGCATTGATGAGCTTGCGCGCGCCGGGAAATTCGAGCGACAACATGGTTTTTCGATCCGGACGGGATGCGCCAGTTTACCGCGTGGCCAGGAATCCCGCGATGGCGGCGCCGAAACGCGCCGTGTCGACGAGGAACGCGTCATGGCCCTGCGGACTGTCGAGCGCGACGAAGTCGACGTCCGCGCCGCCCGCGCGCAGGCCGTCGGCGATCTGCTGCTGCTGCGTGAGCGGGAACAGGATGTCCGTTTCCACGCCGATGACGAGCGCGCGTTCGACGCCGATGCGCGCGAGCGCGGCATCGACGCTGCCGCCAGCATGTTCGGCAAGGTCGAACCAGTCGCTGGCGCGCGACAGGTACAGGTAGCTGTTCGGGTCGAAGCCGCGCACGAAACGCCGCGCGTGTCCGGCGAGGTACGACTCGACCTGGAACTCGAAACCGAACGGATCGTCGTCGCGCTGGTCCGAGTCGAGCCGGATGCGCGCAAAGCGGCCGACCCATTCCATCGCCGAGCGATAGGTGATCACGCCGAGCTTGCGCGCGATCGACATGCCGGCTTCCGGATAGCGCTCGTCGTCGTAGCGGCCGCCGTTCCAGTTCGGATCGAGGCGGATCGCTTCGCGTTGCAGCGAGCGGATCGCGATTGCAAACGGCTGTGCCTGCGGCGCCGTCGAGATGCTGATGTGCGCGCGCACGCTGCCCGGATGTTGCGCGAGGTATGCGAGCGCGGTCATGCCGCCCATCGAATTGCCGAGCAGGCAGGCGAGGCGTTCGATGCCCAGTCCGCGCACGAGCTCGTGGGCGGCGTTCGCGGCGTCCTCGAGCGTGAGGTCGGGAAAATCGAGCCGATACGGCTCGCCCGTCGCCGGATTCACGTCGGCGGGCCCGGTCGAACCCTTGCAGCTGCCGAGCGTGTTCACGCAGGCGACGAACCAGCGGTTCGTGTCGATCGCCTTGCCGGGACCGACGATGTCTTCCCACCAGCCCGGCGAGGGATCGTCCACGTTCGACGCCGCATGCGCGCTTGGCGACAGGCCGGTTAGGATGACGATCGCGTTGCTGCGCGCGGCGTCGAGTTCGCCCCAGGTCTCGTAGGCCAGGCGCGCACCGACGAGTTCGCCGCCGCGTTTCATGCGGAACGGCGATGACAGGTCGAACCAGCGGCGGGCGTCAGGCATGCGGATCTTTCGGACGCGAAGCGGAAGCGCACTGTAGCGGTGCGCCGTCGCATCGCCAACCCACGCGCGTGACTCGTGCGCGCGCGCGATCAGCGAGGAGCCGCAGTCTTGCCCGCAACTTCGAGATCGGGCCAGCGCTTGCGCGTGGGCGTGAATTCGCCCTTGCGCAGCGCGCCGGCGACATCGGTCTTGTCATCCCGGGCGGAGACATACCAATTGAATTGTGCGACCGATCGCCACGTGCCGCTGACGTGATCCCACAACTGGCAGGCGGGCGTGCTCGGGTTGCCGAGATCGCAGAGCAGGGCATCGACCGAACCGTCGCCATCGATGTCCCGAGCGATGTAGATGCACTCGTCGTCTATCTGGCGGCACTGCGTCGTCGCAGCGTCGGCGGCGAGCACGGCTTGCAACAACGAAGCATCCGGCCCGGGCGAGTTCGCGACCGGGCGCACGACGGCAGCGATCTGCTCGAGCGTCGTCGCCGCGCGCTCGCGCTTTTCCTGGGGGGCGCGCCACGCATGGCGCTGCGTTCGCTTGAGTGTCTTGTCGACCCGCTCGGCGAGCGCCGCGTCGGCCTTCACTTTCGCGTCGTCCTTCAGCGCCTGTGCGGCCAGGTAACCGCGCCGACCGCTGTCGAAGCGCAGGTGGTCGAGGTCGAGATGCTGCGCATCGGTGCGGCCGTCGCGCCAGCGTGCGAGCTGGTCGTTGACGGCGAGGCGATGCGGATCGAGCAGCCACGAATTCGACGCGGCGATCAAGGCGATCACGAGCAACGACATGACGGTGTTGACGCCGCCGAGCGGCGCCAGCCACGCGCCTCCGCGACGCACGGCCGCGTAGGCATAGCCGCACGCATACGCGGCCAGCACGACGCTCGCGAGTACCGCCCACCAGCGTTCCTGCGTCCAGCCATATTGGTCGATGCGCAGATGCAGCGCATACAGCGCGATCACGGCGAACACCGGCAGCGCAAGCAGCCCGGCGTCGATCACGCGGCGCAGCCAGGCGGGATAGGGCGCTTCATGGCGGCCGTCCTGATGGACCGCGTTGGCGAACACGATCGTCGTCGCGACCAGCCACATCAGGATCATCGCCGCGTGGCGCGTCTTCCACAGCGGATCGAGCCCGGTGAAGACGAGACTGATCGCGAACAGCACGGCGATGAACGCGATCAGCGGGAGCAGGCCGGTGAACACGGCGAGCACGACCTGCCGCGCGATGCGGATCGGTTTCTCCTGCGTGCGTGCGATGAGGATGCCGAGGCCGGCCATGCCGCCCGTGGCGAGATAGGCAAACGCCGGCTCGCGGAACAGGTCGCGGAAGAAGTCGATCTTCACCAGCGCGAACAATTCCGCCCACAGCGTCAGCACCGCCCAGCAAATGCCGACGAAGGCGAGCGTGAGCGCGAGCGTCAGCGCGTTCTGCCACGCATGTTCGAACAGGTCCGCGTACGGCGCGCACCAGCGGCCGTGTTCGATCCGGCATTGCAGCCACGGCAGCGCGACGAACAGCGCGAGGATCGTCGTCGACCCGTACGGACCGAGCACCTCGCCGCTGCGCAGTCCCGGCGCCCCGGTCGCGCTCCACATCGCCCATGCGGCGAGCAGCGTGAGTGCGACGCCGACGATCGCGATGTTCTGCCAGTAGCGTAAGTCGCGCAGCCGCACAACGGTCAGGGTCATCGCGCTCGGCACGCCGAGCACGAGCGTGTACCAGCAGATGCAGCCGCCGAGTTCCGAAAACGGCCAGATTCGATGCGCCTGACCGGTTTGCGCGAGCCAGAGCAAAAGCCCCTGCGACAACGCGACCAGGACGATGAAGCTGCGCGTCTCGCGCGGGAGCGACTCGGAACTCTGGGCCATTTCCATCTCCGCATGGGGTTCGATATCGGCCGCATCTTGCCATGTCGTGCGGATCTTTCCGGGCGCCGGAATGGCCGAAAAAAGGCAAATCCTGCCGCGTTTGCGGCGCAGGTCGCAGGGAGATGCCTTCGTCGCCGCGGAGGGCGGCTGCGCGAGCGGACGCGTCTGCTATGTTTCGCGAAAAGCCGGAGACATGCGTGCCGAGCATCTATCAACTCAAACCCGCGTTCCAGGGCGTCTTGCGCCCGCTCGTGCGCGCGCTCGCACGCGCGGGCGCGACGGCCAACCAGGTGACGATTGCCGCCATCGTGCTTGCCGCAATCGTCGGCGTGGCGGTGGCGGCCTGCGCGGACCGGCGTGTCCTGCTGCTGTTGCCGATCGCCTTGTTCGCGCGCATGGCGCTCAACGCGATCGACGGCATGCTCGCGCGCGAGCATGGTCAGATGTCGAAGCTCGGCGCCGTGCTCAACGAGCTCGGCGACGTCGTCGCCGATGCGGCGATGTACCTGCCGCTCGCGTTGCGGCCGGAGATTCCGCCGGTGCCGCTCGTGCTCGTCGTCGTGTTGGGCATCCTTGTCGAGATGACCGGCGTGATCGGCGTTCAGATCGGCGCGAGCCGGCGTTACGACGGACCGTTCGGCAAGAGCGATCGCGCCTTCGCGTTCGGCGCGATCGGCCTGCTGCTCGGTTGCGGCGTGCCGTCGGGCGCTTGGCTGGCGTGGTTGTTGTGGGCGATGGTCGCGCTGTCGGCATGGACGGTGCTCAATCGTGCGCGGCATGCGCTCGCCGAACTGCACGCATCCGGGGCCAACGCATGAACGCACTGCATCTTTGGATTCCACCGAACGTGCTGTGGGTACTCGGCGCGATCGTTGCCGTGCTCGTCGTCGCGACCGCAGTCGTCGCCATCATGGGCCGTGGCGACGCGACGGGAAAACATGCGGAACTGGCCGCGCGCGTGAAGTCGTGGTGGGCGCTGGTCGCGATCTTCGCAATCGCGATTTCGTTCCGGCGCGGCATCGCGATCGCGTTCTTCGCGCTGCTCTCGTTCCTCGCGCTCAAGGAATACCTGTCGCTGATCCCGACGCGCCGCGCCGACCGGCGCGTGCTGTTCTGGGCCTACCTGTGCGTGCCGTTGCAGTACTGGTGGGTGTGGAAGCAGTGGTACCACATGTTCCTCATCTTCATCCCGGTATGGGCATTCCTGTTCATCGCGATGCGCATGGTGCTGCGTGGCGAGACGCGCGATTTCCTGCGCGCGGCGGGCACGATCCACTGGGGCCTGATGACGATGGTGTTCGGCCTCAGCCATCTCGCCTATCTGCTCGTGCTGCCCGACGGCACGAACGTGCCCGCGCATGGCGCTGCGCTGCTGCTGTTCGTCGTCCTGCTCACCGAACTCAACGACGTGCTTCAGTACGTCTGGGGCCGCACGCTCGGGCGGCACAAGGTCATCGAGAGCGTGAGCCCGAAGAAGACGGTCGAAGGCCTCGTCGGCGGTGCGCTGACGACAACCGCGGTCACGGTCGCGATCGCGCCGCTGCTGACGCCACTGACGTTCACCGACTCGATCGCGGTCGGGCTCATGATCGGCTTCGGCGGTTTCGTCGGCGATGTCACCATCTCCGCGGTCAAGCGCGACATCGGTGTCAAGGATTCGGGTGCGCTGATCCCGGGCCACGGCGGCGTGCTCGACCGCATCGACAGCCTGCTGTTCACGGCGCCGCTGTTCTTCCACTTCATGAAGTATTTCTACTTCTGATGGGCGCGCTGCTGCGGCTGTTCTTCTACGGCGTGATCGTGCGCGGCGTCGTGCTGCTCGTGCTCGGCCTCAACGTGCGTCACCGCGAGCGCCTGCCGTCGAAAGGCCCGGCGATCCTCGCCGCGAACCACAACAGCCACCTCGATGCGATGGCGATGATCAGCCTGTTGCCGCTGCGCCTGCTGCCACGCGTGCGACCGGTCGCGGCGGCGGATTACTTCCTGCGCAACAAGTGGCTCGCCTGGTTCGCGCTCAACGTGGTCGGCATCGTGCCGCTCAACCGCCAGCGCCAGCACGTTCACGACGACCTGCTCGCGCCGGTCGCGGCGGCGCTCGAGCGCGGCGACATCCTGGTTTTCTTCCCGGAAGGCTCGCGCGGCGAACCCGAGCAACTCGCCGAGTTCAAGAGCGGGCTCGCGCGCGTCGCCGAGCGCCGTCCCGACGTGCCGGTGATTCCGGTCTATACCTACGGACTCGGCAAGGCGTTGCCGAAGGGCGAGTGGATGATCGTGCCGTTCTTCGTCGACATCTTCGTCGGCGAGCCGCTGCGTTTCGATGGCGATCGCACCGCGTACATGGCAGGTTATCGCGACGCGATGGCCGCGCTCGCCGCCGAGGAAAGACACGCGGACTGGACGTGACGACATTCCGTCGCCGCCGCGCGAACAGCGTGTGCTTGTCGCGCGAGGACGGCAAGCGATAATGCGGCGATCCTGATCGCCGGAAGAGCTGCCGTGCAACGCAAACTCCCGATCGTGCTGGCCGTCGTCGCGGTGCTCGCCGCAGCGACGTTGGTTTTTTTTCGCACAACGCATCTGCCTTCGACGGTGACCGAGACGGCGACATCGGCGGCGCGCACCGAATCCGTTGCGCAGGACAATGCGAATCCGCTCGCGGCGAGCGCGACACCGTCGAAGCCGCCCGCGCGCACGTTGCCGAAGAAGAATTCCACGAGCGGCGTGCCGGCCGCGCTGCCGCCGCCGGGCACGCCATTGAAGTCGATCCTTGCCGATCTGAAGCAGCGCGCCGACGATGGCGATGCGGCCGCTTCCTCGCGCCTGTACCGCGACCTGAGGACTTGCGCGGCCGTCCAGCGCATCGACCGGCAGGCGCCGGCGATGTCGGGCAACCGCCTGCTCAATCAGGACATCGCGGACATGTCGCCCGACGAGCTGCGCAACGGCGAACGCAGGCTGGGTCGGCTGCAAGGCCGCCTCGATTTCGCGAGCGACAACGCAGCCCTCTGCAACGGCCTGGCATCGAGCGATTTCGCCGCGCTCGTGCCGGCCACGCTGCAGGCCGCGCAACTGGGAGATGCGCAAGCCGCCGCCTGCTACGTCGGCGCCAACCTCGGCAACTGGGTCGGCCTGCTCGACAACCCGCAGTGGGTATCCGACTACAGGAACAACGCGCTGCCGCTCGCCAACAATGCGATCGAGCAGGGCAACTGGGCGATGGTTGGACTCATGGCCAGCGCTTACGGCGGCAACGGCAGGACAGCCAACCTGCTCGCCCAGGTCACCGGTACCGATCCACTGCAGGCCTACACGTACGCCAGGCTGATGAACCTGGGCCAGGCCGCCGATGGGCCATCGCCTCGCGCCGCGAATGTCTTGTCGAACCTGGCCGCGCAGCTCACGCCCGAGCAGATACAGGCGGCCGATGCGCAGGCGCAAACGATGTTCCAGCGATATTTCGACGGCGCCCCGCGCGAACCCGGCGAAAGCACCATGGCCGCGCTGCGCGACTGCGGAGGGGGCGGTCCGGGCCGCGGCGGGTTCTGAGTCGCGGCCGGCGCGTCTTTCGAAGTCGGATGCGAGGCCATTGTCGACACAGCGATATCCGGCGCGGAGCGGTTCCGGTCAGGGCACGGTCTGGTCGATCGTCAGCGCGAGCGGCTCGTCGCGATGCGAATCAATCGGCGCCGACAAGGCCTGCAAGTCGCCACTCTGCGGCATCGCGTTGCCGGACCGGGAAATGCGCGCGCCAACCACGACCTGCGGAAACAGCGACAGCTTCATCGTCGGCATCATGCTCGTGCTGTCGTCGAGAGTGACTGTGATGGGCAGCTGCGCAGCCTTGAGGCGCCGGATCGCGAGCGGCATCGGTGGGCCGCTCGCGGCCCGTGCGAAGACGAACAGGGTCGCATCCGGGTCGAGTTGCGCGGCGAGCCTGGGGTCGAGGCGCACTTGAACCGTGAGTCTGGGCGAGTTCGCGGCGTCGCTCTTCGCGTTGTTGTCATCGCTCGCCGCAACCGCCGGCGCTGCGGCTTCGCCCGACGCGGAAGTTTGCGGCGTGGCATCGGCGAAGGCGCCGGGCGGCTGCTTGCCGTCGCGGCGCGCCTGCGCGTCGGCGATCTGCTTGCGCACGCTGGCGGCGACGTCGGCGTTGTCAGCCACGAGCGGCAGCAGCGTGTTCCAGCGCGCGATCGCGGCGTCGTAGCGCGCAGCCTGATAGTCGGCGATGCCGAGCAGCCACAGCGCGCGCTGGTTGCCGGGTTCCTTCGCGATCACGCCGTCGAGCAGCCGGCGCGACTCGCCGTCGATGCGGTGGTCGGGCGCGTCGAGCGCGATCGCCTGCGCGTACTCGACGGTCAGCGCGGTGTCGTCGCCGGCCAGTTCGTGGGCGTGGCGCAGCGCATCGACAGCCAGCTTGCCTTGCGCGGTCGCCGCGTAGGCGCGGCCGAGCAGCGCCCAGCCCTGCGCATCGTCGGGTTGCTGCTTGAGCCGCGCGGCGAGCGCGGCGATCGCCTGTTGCATGTCCGCGGCGCTCGCGTGCGCCGCAGGTTCTTCCGTTGCCGCTGCCGGCGGCGCGCCGATCGCCTGCGGTGATCCGACGAGGCGATACAGCGTCAACGCGACGGCGGGCACGAGGAATGCGACCAGCACGATCGCCGCGGACGCGGACGCGCGCGGCGCGTGCGCGGACGTCGCGCCCGTTTCGAGGGCGGCGCGCTTGCGTACGTATTCGTCGGCATCGACGACGCCTGCTTCGCGCGCGGCATCGAGCGCGCGCAGGCGTTCGGCCACGGGGCTGGCAGCGCGATGGTTGCGCAACAACGGAACCAGTACGAAGGCGAGCGCGGCCAATGTCATCAGCGCCGCGCAGACAATGAATAGCGTCATCACCAGTCGTCCTCGGTGGTGGGTGCAGGCGTCTGCGCATCCTGCGCAACGGCGCGACGGCGTATCGCCGTGGATACGGCGAGGCCGCCGACGAGCAGGATCAGCGCGGGGCCGAACCAGAGCAACCAGGTCGCGCCGCGCAGCGGCGGGTCGTAGAGCACGAAGTCGCTGTAGCGCGCGGTCAGCCACTCCTTGATTTCGGCGTCGCTCTTGCCGGCGCGCATCTGCTCGAACACGTCGCGGCGCAGGTCGGCGGCGAGCGGCGCGCTCGAATCGTTGAGGCTTTCGTTCTGGCAGACCAGGCAGCGCAGCTGCCGGGTCAGCGCCTGGAAGCGAACTTCTTCGGCGCGGTCCTTGAACGGCAGCGGGTCGACGGCGGCGACTGCGACGGCGCACAGCGCAAGCGACAGCATCGCGATCGCGAGCAGCCTTTTCATCGCGCGCCTCCCTTCATCGCGGCGATGCGCGGCAGCAGCTGCGTCGCGATGACTTCCGGCGTGATCGGGCTGATGTACTTGTAGCGGATGATGCCGTCGGCATCGACGAGAAAGGTTTCCGGCGCGCCGGTCACGCCGAAGTCGATGGCGACGTCGCCCGGCAGGTCGGCGATGACGATGTCGTAGGGATTGCCGTATTGCGCGAGCCAGCGCTTCGCGTCCGCGGCTTCGTCCTTGTAGTCGAAGCCGACGAGCTTGATGCCGAGTCGCTTGCCTTCGGCCATCAGGATCGGATGTTCGTCGCGGCAGGCGAAGCACCAGCTCGCGAAGACGTTGAGCAGGTAGGGCTGGCCGGCGAGGTCCTTGCTGCCGAATGTCTTCCGAGGATCGTCGAGCAGCGGCAGCGCGAACGTCGGTGCGGGCTTGTCGATCAGCGGCGACGGCACTTCGCGCAAATCGTGCGTGCTGCTCCACCAGATGCCGAAACCGAGCAGGGCAAGCACGAGAACGAAGCCGCCGAGCGGCAGCAGGCGCGCGTTCATGTGCTTGCCTCGGCGGGACGACTGCGCGGCGTTTTCGCGTCCTGCGAATGCGGCGAGGTTTCCGGCAGTCGCCGGAAGCGTCGATCGGTTGCCGCGACGAAGCCGCCGAGCATCATCATCAACGCGCCGAGCCAGATCCAGCGCACGAAGGGTTTGACGTAGACGCGCACTGCCCACGCGCCGTCGTCGCCAACCGGTTCGCCGAGCGCGACGTAGATGTCGCGGAACAGGCCGGGATCGATCGCCGATTCGGTCTGCACCTGACTGCCGCGTGCGTACTGGCGTTTCTGCGGATGCAGGGTGGCGACGGGTGTTTCGCCCTTGAACACGCTGAGCGTGCCCTGCTGCGCGGCATAGTTTGGACCTTGCGCCTGCGTGACGCCGTCGAAGCGGAACGTGAGCGCGCCGATCTCGATCTTTTCGTTTGGCGCCAGGCGCACGTCCTTCTCCACGCTCGTCGATTCGACGACGAGCACGCCGGCGAGGAACAGCGCGACGCCGAAATGCGCGCAGATCATGCCGAGCATCTCGGGCGTGTAGCGGCGTCCGCGCGGCGCGTTGCGCCAGCGCGCGAGCGCGTACGAGACGATGCCGATGCCGACCCACAGCGACGCCGCGACGCCGAGCAGCAGGCGCGGCGACGCCGGCCTCACGAGCAGCCACGCGGCGAGCGTGGCGACGATGGCAATCGCGAGCGCGGGGCGCAGCATGCGCAACGCGGCACCTAAGCGGCCGTTGCGCCACGCCACGAACGGACCGAACGGAAGCAGCAACACGACCGGGATCATCAGCAGCACGAACAGCAGGCCGAAATACGGCGGCCCGACCGAGATGCGGCCGAGGTTGAACGCGTCGCCGATCATCGGGTACAGCGTGCCGAGCAGCACCATCGCCGCGGCGCAGGCGAACATGAGGTTGTTGACGAGCAGCAGCGTCTCGCGCGACGCGGCCGCGAACGGTTCGCCGCCGGCGACCTTCGGCGCGCGCAGCGCGTACAGCAGCAGCGAGCCGCCGATGACGATGGCGAGGAAGCACAGGATGAACAGGCCGCGTTTCGGATCGGCCGCGAACGAGTGCACGCTGGTCAGCACGCCCGAACGCACGAGGAAGGTGCCGAGTAGCGACAGCGAGAACGCGAAGATCGCGAGCAGCAGCGTCCACGCGCGGAATGAGCCGCGTTTTTCCGTAACCGCCTGCGAATGGATCAGCGCGGTGCCGATGAGCCATGGCATGAACGAGGCGTTCTCGACCGGATCCCAGAACCACCAGCCGCCCCAGCCGAGTTCGTAGTACGCCCACCACGAGCCGAGCGCGATGCCGAGCGTGAGGAACGCCCAGGCGACGTTCGTCCACGGCCGCGCCCAGCGTACCCAGCGCACGTCGAGTTCGCCGCCGAGCAGCGCCGCGATCGCGAATGCGAACGCGACCGAGAACCCGACATAGCCGGTGTAGAGCATCGGCGGATGCATGATGAGTCCCGGATCCTGCAGCACGGGATTGAGGTCGTTGCCATCGACGGGCATCGGCAGCGTGCGCAGGAACGGATTGGACGTGAGCACCGTGAACAGCAGGAAGCCGAAGCTGATGAAGCCGAGCACGCCGAGCACGCGCGCGATGAACGCGTCGGGCAGTTTCCTCGAGAACGCGGCGACGGCTACGGTCCAGACGTTGAGGATCAGCACCCACAGCAGCAGCGAGCCTTCGTGCGCGCCCCAGACGGCCGAGAACCGGTAATACCACGGCAGCAGCGAATTGGAGTTTTGCGCGATGTAGGTGACGGAGAAATCCTGCGTCACGAACGCGTAGGTGAGGATCGCGAATGCAAGCACGACGAACACGGCTTGCCCTGCGACGGCAGGGCGCGCGACGGCGATGAGGGCGGCGTTGCCGCGTTGCGCGCCGACGATGGGCAGTACGCATTGCAGCGCGGCGAGCACCAGCGCGAGGATCAGCGCGAATTGACCGAGTTCGGGAATCATGCGGCACGGGCGGCGGACGGACGCGATAGATTACGCGACCGGGGCCACGCAGCGACAGGGCGGAGCGCAATGCGCGCGCCGCCCTGCGGATACAAGTCGCGGCGAAGATGCGCGATCAGGCCTTCTTTTCCGCGTGCGCGGAGCACCAGCCCTTGCTGTGCACGGCCTTGCCGGGGAACAGCTGGCAGGCGCCGTACTCGCTGCTCCCGCCTTGCCAGAAATTGCAGTTCGCACAGTCCTGCGTCGGTTTGTGGTTCGGATATTTCTTGTCGTCGGCCTTCGTCGTGTCTTCGACGTAGCCGAGCGCCTGCGCGGTTGGATCGGTCGGCGCCAGATGCGGCAGGTCGTCGGCGCGCGCGATCGCGGGCAGCACGGTGATGGCGAGCACGGCGCCGGCGCCCGCGCTCGTGCTCAGCAGGAAGCGGCGGCGGCCGTGGTTGACGGAAGGCTTGTCATTTTGCGTAGGCATGGTGTTTTTTCCTGGCTAGCTCAGCATGGCTGGGAAGTGGGAAAGCCTCGATCCGGGATCGTTCCGGGGCTTTCGAGTCGGCGAACCCGGACTTCCGGCCAGGTTCGCCTCGGAATCATGCGCCGGCGCCCCTGATCGAGAAGGAAACGAGCCTGCACGGCGTCGCGTCGCCGCGCGGTCCTGCATGACCGGCTTTCATGGCGCCGATTGCAGCCAGCCGGCAAGTTGTGCGATCGCTTGATCGTCGAGATCCTGCGTCACGCCATGCATGATGCGGTCATTGCCGGACAGCAGATACTTGCCGCTGCGGAAATCCTGCAGGCGCTGCGTGAGATACAGCGAATGCTGGCCGCGCAGCGAGGGATACGCGCGATAGCGCGCTTCATCGCCGCCGACATGGCCGTCGGCATCGGCGCCGTGGCAGCCCTGGCAGGGCACGATGCCGCGCGCGGGATCGCCTTCGCGGTACAGGCGCGCGCCTTCGGCGAATGCATGGGTATCGCCGCTCGCGGGCGCCGGCGCCTGCGCGGCGAAATGCGCGGCGAGATCGCGCAGGTCGGCGTCGCCCAAACTTGCGACGATCGCCGTCATCGGTGAATCGGGTTTGACCTTGCGTTGGAATTCGACGAGTTGCCAATACAGGTAGTCGGCCTTCTGTCCGGCGATGTTCGGGAAATTCGGCACGGGCGAGACACCGTTCGGGCCGTGGCAGGCGGTGCAGACGGCAGCTTTCTGCGCGCCCGCTTCGGCATTGCCGGATATCGCGGCCGGCGCGCGCAGGTCGAGGAAGCCCGGCGTCGCGCAACCGGCCAGCACGGCCAGTGCGACGGCGATGGTGCAAACCCGAGGCGTCGGTTTCATGCGGGCGCTCCTCACAGTTTCACGTTGAGCAGCACGCCGATCAGGTTGGCGCTGTAGCTGACCGGACCGCCGTCGGTGTAGACGCGGTTGCCGACGACGTAGCCGGCGTCGAAACCGAGGTAATGCCAGTCGCTGACGTGGCCGCGTTCGTACTGGTCGAACACGCGCAGCGAGATGCGCGGCGACAGCGGCACGGTCGCGCCGACGGCGATCGAATTGACGCGATAGACCATGGCCGGGAATGCGCCGCTGCCCGGTCCGGTATTCGGAGCGGTGTCCGGATAGGCGAGCGCGCTCGAACCGGCGTAGCTGTAGTTGTCCGTGCCGCGCGAGTAGAGGTAATTCCACGCCGCGTCGAACTTCACCTTGCGCCAGACGTGGTTGAGCGTGAGGCCGCCGTACCAGTCGCGCTGGTGGTCGCGCAGCCACCACATGCCGTCGTAGGCGTAGTTGGGGCCGCCGAGCGTCGGGTCGGTGCCGGCGCCGTTTTGCTGGTCCTGCACGTTGGCGAGCTTGAGGCGCGAACGATCGATGGCGGCGAACGCGCTGACGCTGGTTGCGGCGCCCGGCTGCCATTCCCACTGCAGCGTCGCCGCGTAGGTGTCGTAGTCCTGGCGGCCGATCCGCGCGTCGTAGGAATTGCGGTCACCGCGCAGCGAGGCTGAAATCGTCATGTCGTCGCGCGGCATGAAGGTCGCCATCACGTCGAGCTTGTTCTCGTCGCGGCTGGACATGTCGTACTTGCGCATCGCCTCGACGGTGTGCGCGGGCGTGTCCGGATTGTCGTAGCCGGGCAGGCTGTTGGAGTAGGTGAAGTCGTAGGGGTCGTAGTTGTAGTTGTCGCCGGTCTGCTTGAGGAACGTGTAGTTGACGCGCAGCGTGAGCCAGTCGAGCGAGCGGTTGACCCAGGTCAGCTTGAGGCTGCTGGCGTTGATTTCCTGTCGCTCGCGATTGGTCGGTTCGTAGCGGTTGTAGTCGAACGTCGCGCCGAGCGTGTTCTTCTCGGTGAGGCGCCAGTCCGCGCCGATGTTGGCGTCGATGGTCTGGATGTCGAGCGGCAGGCTCGAGATGCGCACCGGATCGCCCGTGTTGTTGAGCGGATCGATAATGCCGACTTCGCCGGGCACGATGCTGCCCTGCGAGCCATTCTCGCTGACGTAGCCGTACTGGCCGGTCAGCGGGTTGTACATCATGTAGACGTTGCGGTAGTCCTGCCGGTCGAACTTGAAGCCGCCGCGCAGCGTGACGTTGGACACCGGATGCAGGGTCATGCGCGCGTCGAACATCGAGGTGTCGATGCGCATGTCGGCGGTCGGCCGCGACAGCGCCGCGGTCGTGTTCCAGTCGTTGCACGAATACAGGTACGGATTCTGCGGACCGAGCGCGAGGCTGCCACCGAGGCCAATGCCGAACACGCCCTGGCAGTCGATCGGCGGGATGAGCCGGTCGTTCTGTGTCATGCGCCCGGCCGCTGCCGACAGCGAGACTTCGCCGTCGAGCGCGATCTTGCGCGTCAGCGTCATCTGCAGGTTGTGATAGTTGTTGTCGGGTTCGGTCGACATCTGGCCCTGGTAGAGCGGCGCGGACACCGCGCCCGGAATCAGCGGCGTCGACAGCGTGAACGGCGACTGGAACGTGTAGCGCGTGTTCGCGTCGCGATAGAACGAACCCTGGTAACCGATGTCCATGCGCCAGACCGATCCGGCGTAGCGCAGGCCGACATTGACGTTGACCGTGGAATCGTCGATCGGCTTGACGGTTTCGTTGACGCCGCCGGTGTCGGTGAAGAACGGCGCGCCGGCGAACGCGAAGGCGAAGAAGAACGGGCCGCCGTAGGGCCGCGCGCCCTTGCGTTCCTCATCGCTGAGGTTCGCGTACGCCGTCCATTCCGGCGTGAGGAAGGTGCTGTACGACAATCCTTGCTTGCTGCGTTTCACCGACAGCGTGCGCTCGGGCGTGGCCGCCGATACCGCGGCGATCTGGTCGACGGTGCTGCCGCCGGGCGTCAGCGAGCTTGGCAGCGTGAGGTTGTTCGTGCCGACGCCGCTCCAGATCGGCCGTGCGTTCGCCGAGACGATGTTCGGCAGGTCGCGCACGAATGCCTGCACCTTGTACGCGCCGGCGCGGCCGAACACGGCCTGGTAGTACTGGTCGTCGTCGCTGATGCGGCTTGCGCGCACGTTCGCGTAGGTGCCGTCGGACGGACGCTGCCAGGTGTAGTCGAGCAGGCCGAGGATGAGGCCGCCGTCCCAGTCGGCGTAGCGGTTCCACAGCGCGTTGTCGTGGTCGCCACCGGCGGCGATGCCACCGACCTGCACCGAGCCGTAGCCGATCCAGTTACCGAACGTGTCGACATCGGATTCGTCTGCCGGGCACATGTAGAGGTTGCCGGTCGGCGAACGGCGCTGGCCGGCGACGAGCCAGCTCGTGCCGCGCTCGTCGGGAAGCTTGCTCTGCTGTCCGGCGGTCGGGTCGAGCTTGTTGCCGCGCCAGGTGTCGACGCCGACACCGGTGTCGGCCAGCGCATGGGTCGAGCCGATCGCCACCACCAGCGGCAACAGGCGGAATGAACGCAGCGTGCGCATGGTCGTCCTCCCGTCCTATTCGTGGAATTTGGAGCCCGACGGCGCGTTCGAGCCGTGGATGTTGGCGTGGCAGGTGATGCAGCCGCGGCCCATGATGCGCTCGTCGGGGTGCGCGCCGTTGCGCAACGACTGCGCCGTCTGCAAGTCATTGGGATGGCGCTGGTTGACGTGGCACTGCTGGCACAGGAACGGGATCGGCGCGACCAGCAGCGTGTTCTGGTTCGAGCCGTGTGGCGTATGGCAGTTCAGGCAGCTCTCGCGCACCGGCGCGTGCTCGAACAGGAAGGGTCCGCGCTTTTCGGCGTGACACTGGTAGCAGGTCTCGTTGACGCTGTTGGTCTTGAGCAGCGGACTGGTCAGCGAACCATGCGGGTTGTGGCAGTCGTCGCAGCTCATCTGGCCTTCCGGCAGCGGCATGTGCGAGCGCCGGTTGAACTGCATGCGGATATCCTGGTGGCATTGCGCGCAGGTGTCGTTGATCGACTGCCTGGCCATCAGGCCTTCGGTCGAGAAGTTCGACATCGGGTTGTGGCAATCGCTGCACGACAGGCCGTTGCGCTCGTGCACCGAGCCGGTCCAGTGGTCGCGCGGGCCACCCTGGTGGCAGGTCAGGCAGGTTTTCGTCTGCACGTCGATCGGCGTGCCGGAATTCTTCGTGTAGCCGATGATGAGGCCACGCGTGAGCGGCGCCTGCGCATGCGCGGAGCCGGGGCCGTGGCAGGTCTCGCAGACCGGGATCGAAGCGTCGGCCTTGTTCGCCGCGTGCAGGCCGAGCGCGTGCAGCGTGTGCGTGAAATGGTCGGCTTCGAGCTGGTGGCAGCCGATGCAGGTCTTTTCGCCGACCGGCGTGGCGTCCGGCGCCGCCGGGTTCGTCGCGACACGCGCCTTGGCGAAGCCGGGGGCGGCAAGCAGGTTGGCCTGCGTCGACTTCACCTCGTCGCCGGACAAGCCCGATGACGGCTGGCCCGATGCGGGCAGGTTGCGCGCCAGATCCTCGCGTGTCTGCTGCGCGCGCGCCGGCGTGACGGCAATGCCGAGAAACGCTCCACAAAGGAGCCAGGTCGCGCAATGGCGCAGCATCTTCATCGTCACTTCCCCGTTGGCTGGCCCGCTGGCGGCAATCGGTTCCGATCCGATCGTCGCCCTCGCGGCTGGCTGCAACACCGACGTCCCCAACGTCGCCGCGAGTGTCCATCACCGCACCGCAATTGCCTAGGTCGATTTGCGGAAAAGATCGTTTGTTTATCCGAACAATGAGACACGAAAGAAATGTTGCAACGAACAAACGACCCTTGCCCGAGTCGGCATAATGCGGCGCGTGGGCAGGGCGAAGGAGCCGCGATGAGCAACGACCTCAACGACATCCTGCATTTCGCGCGGATCGTCGAGCACGGCAGCCTGAGCGCGGCGAGCGAGGCGCTCGGCGTCGCCAAGTCGGTGCTCAGCCAGCATCTTGCGCGGCTCGAGGAACGTCTTGGCGTGCGCCTCATCCACCGCACCACGCGCAAGCTGCAGGTCACCGAGATCGGCATGCGCTACTACGAGCGCTGCCGCATCGTGCTCGAGGAAGTCGCGCGCGCGACCGAGGTCGTCGAGGATGCGCGCGGCGTGCCGCGTGGCGTCGTGCGCGTGTCCAGCCCGGTCAATTTCGCCCACGCCATCCTCGCGCCGGTGCTCGCCGACTTCATGCTCGAATACCCCGAGATCGAGATCGTCCTCGACGTGACCAATCGCGAAGTCGACCTCGTCGCAGAGGGCTATGACGTCGCCTTGCGCATTGCGCCGGCGGTGCGCGCTTCGAACTACGTCGTGCGCACGTTCACCGTCGCGCGGCATCTGCTCGTCGCCAGCCCCGGTTTCGTCGCGCGCCACGGGATGCCGCTCGCGCCGGAAGCGCTGCGCGGGCTTCCGAGCATCGCGGGAATCCGCGGGCGCGGCGATCGCCACGTCTGGCGGCTCACCAACGAGCAGGGCGAGATGCGCACGATTGCCTACTCGCCGCGCCTGGCCGCGGAGGATCTGATCGTGCTGCGACATGCGGCGCTCAGTGGTTGCGGCGTCGCCGAACTGCCGCCGATCTGCTGCCGCGACGACCTCGCCGAGGGCGCACTCGTGCAGCTGCTGCCGCAGTGGTCACTGCCGGAAATGCACCTCTACGCGATGTTCCCGTCACGCAACGGATTGAGCCTCGCCGTGCGCAGTTTCATCGACTACCTGTCCTCGCGCATGCATGGCGCGCTCGACACGGCGATCGGCGGCACGATGCGCTTCAGCGTCGTCGCCGGCAAGGACGCGAAAGCAGGATCACTGCGCCGCGTGTCCTGAGGCGGCTTTCGCTTCCGCGGCCTTGGCCTTCTCGATCGCGTCGCGCACTTCGCGCGGCATGTAGGTTTCGTCGTGCTTGGCGAGTACCTGCGTGGCCACGAAACGGCCATCGTCGATCTTGCCCGTGGCGATGATGCTCTGCCCCTCGCGGAACAGGTCGGGCAGGATGCCCGTGTACTCGACCGGCATCTCCTTGAAACGATCGGTGACGACGAAGTCGACCCGGAGCGAATCGCTGGCGCGATGCACCGACTTCTCGAGCACGACGCCGCCGAGGCGGAACGTCGCGCCGGCAGGCACATGGCCGGCGGCGACTTCGCTCGGCGAGAACAGGTAGTTCGTGTTCTGGCCGAGCGTGACGACGATCAGGGCCGCCGCCACGGCGACCGCAGCGAGCACGAGCGAGACGACGATCAGGCGACGCTTGCGGGTCGGCGTCATCGCGCGCCGTCCGTGCGCGCGGCGGCGCGCTTGATGCGACCGCGCACCTGCGCGAGCTGGCGCAGGCGCTGCGCGCGCGCGGCGAAGGCGTCGAACGCCATGACGACGAAGAACACAGCGTAGGCGCCCCAGACGTAACCGCCGTAGCCGCCCATGCTCAGGAAATCGTGCATTTTCCGATCCGTTGCTGCCATGGGAACGCATGGGTTCCCGTAAACCGCCAGCCTATCAAACCAGCCTGTCGAAGACGCCGATTTGCGTCTGCACGCCGCTTGTCGTCATTCCGCCCGGCCCAGCGCGAGCGCGCGCACCCAGTCCTTGCCCGCGTCGAGCTCGATCAGGCCGGCGCGCGTGCGCGCGAGCACGCTGCCGAAGAACCACAGGTGCGTCGCCAGCGCCATCAGCAGCAGCGGCCACAGCATCGACGCGTCGATCTTCGACGGCCCGAGCAGGCGCACCGTCGATCCCTGGTGCAGCGTATTCCACCAGTTCACCGAGAAATGCACGATCGGCAGGTTGACCACGCCGACGAGCGCGAGGAACGAGGCCGCGCGCGCGGCCTGCCTGCGGTCCTCGATCGCGTGGTAGAGGCCGATCACGCCGAAGTAGAGGAACAGCAGGAACAGCTCCGAAGTGAGCCGCGCGTCCCACGTCCACCACGTGCCCCACATCGGCTTGCCCCACAGCGAACCGGTGACGAGCGTGACGAAGGTGAACGCCGCGCCGACCGGCGCGCTCGCCATTGCCAGCACTTCGCTGAGCTTGATGCGCCAGACCAGCGCGACGAATGCGTTGGCGGCCATGAACGCGTAGGCGAACAGGCCCATCCATGCGCAGGGCACGTGGATGAAGATGATGCGGTAGGCGTCGCCTTGCTGGTAGTCGCGCGGCGCGAGGACGAGTCCGCCGTACAGGCCCGCCAGGCCGAGCACGAGCGCGATGGCATAGCACCATGGCTGCACGGCGGTGGCGATGCGGTGGAACGTCGGCGGCGAGCCGATCCTGTGGAACCAGAGCGTCAGTGCGTTCATGAGATCGAGATCCGCAAGGCGGCCGCACAGGCGAGCGGCGCGAGCACGAGTGCGAGGGCGAGCCCGGCGCCTAGCCACAGCAGCGGCGCAAGGAACGGCAAACCCATTTGCGCGGCGTTGCACGCGCCCGCGCCGAAGATCAGCACCGGCACGTACAACGGTAGCACGAGCAGCGCGAGCAACATGCCCGAGCGCTGCATGCCGACGGTGAGCGCGACGCAGACCGCGCCGATCAAACTCAGCAGCGGCGTGGTCAGCAGCAGCGCAAGCGGCAGCAGCGCGCGCAGCGCAGGATCGAGAAACAGCAGTTCGCCAAGCAACGGCGAGATCGCGATCAGCGGCAGCGCCGTGGTCAGCCAGTGCACGGCGATCTTGCAGGCAAGCAGCAGCGACAGCGGATGCGGCGACAGCACGAGCTGCTCGAGCGAGCCGTCCTCGTAGTCGCCGCGGAACAGCGTGTCGAGCGCGAGCAGCCCGGCAAGCAGGGTCGCGACGAAGACGACGCCGACCGCGACGCGGCGCAAGGTGTCCTGCTCCGCGCCGATCGCGAGCGGAAACAGCGCGACGACGATGAGCGCGAACAACAACGGCGTCAGCGCGTCGCCTCGACGGCGCCAGACGAGGACGAGGTCGCGGCGCAGCAGCGCAGCGCAGGCGGCAGTGGTCGAGCCGGGTTTCACGTTTCCGCTTCCCCTGCTTGCGGGACCGACGTCCGTCCTCCGACGGAAGGAGACTCCCCGAAGGGATGAAGGGGGCGCTTTTCGCCCGGACGTTGCATCAACAGGTCAGGTTTTGCCCCCCTCTGCCCTGCGGGCATCTCCTCCCGCTGCGCAGGGGGAGAGACAGCCAATGCGATCCTGCGTGGTGCACCCGACGTGTACGCGTACGCGCCATGCGAGGTGATCAGCGCCGCACCGCCGCGATGCGCGTGCGTTTCGAGCAGGCGGTTGACGAGTTCGATGCCGCCGCGGTCGAGGTTCGCGTACGGCTCGTCGAGCAGCCACAGGCCGACCGGCGCGAGCAGCACGCGCGCCAGCGCGACGCGCTTCTTCTGGCCCGCGGAAAGCTGCCGCGTCGGCACGTCGCCGAACGCGTCGAGGCCGACGGCGGCGAGCGCGGACACGGGCGACAGGCCCTGCCGCATGCCGTGCAGCCCGGCCGCGAAGCGCAGGTTCTCGATCGCGGTCAGTTCCTGCTTGAGGCCGTTGTGGTGCGAGAGCAGCGCGACCTGTGGCGACAGGTTCGCCAGCGTCAGCGGTTCGCCATGCAGGCGGACCTCGCCGGCGGTCGGTGCGAGCAGGCCGGCGAGGACGCGCAGCAGCGTCGACTTTCCCGCGCCGTTGTCGCCCTCGACGAGCACGGTCTCGCCCTCGTGCAGCGCGAAGTCGAGCGGCCCGAAGATCGGCTCGTCGTTGCGGGAGAAGGAAAGGCCGCGCGCTTCGAGAAGGGCGGGGCGGCGATGTTCGTCATGGGTCGGCATGCCGCGCGCATGCTAGCGGCATGCGCGCGGCATGCCAACGCACACATGGTCGCATGCGACGCAGGGCATCGCGAGTCACGGCGTGGATTCGAAACCGTTCGCGAAGATCGTGTCCGACTGCGTCCGCGTGATGACGGTGTCGAGATCATTCGTGCCGCTGCTGGCATCGGCAGAGCTGCCCATCAACACCATGCGGTATTGATCGAACGTCACGCCGCAAATATCCGTGTAGTCGCTGCCGTCGCCGCCGCTGGTCGGCGCCTGGAGCAATCGGCTCCCGGAGATGCCGAAGCTGGAGTCGAGGCTTCCGTTGTTGGCCAGGCGGATCATCAGGCCGAATTGGCCGGTCAGAGTTCCGTCGGGCATTGCGCCCGAGTCGGCCTGGAGAACGCTGGACGCCTTGTAGCGACCCACGAGCATGATGCGGCCGTCGCTGCGGACGCCTGCGCCCTGGATGTACCCGTCCTTGAACTCGCCGACGAAGCGGTTGGGCAGGGGGCTGTACTGGCTCGTGGTGAAGGTCGTGTCCACGCTCAGCGTGTTGTAGTTGCTGCTGTTGACCTTGCTGGCGATCAGGCGCACGGCGGCCGACCGGGTGCTGCTGGTGCCGGCGAGCACGATGCGCGTCGGGCTGGCGACGGCAGTGGCGGTCAGGTTGTCGTAGAACGAGCCGCCCGCTCCGGGATAGTCGATGGGCACTTCGATCGACCCGGTGAAGCCGGACCACGGCGACCCGTCGGGCGTCAGGATGCGCGCGCCGAAATCGGTGTTGGTGCCGGAGACGACCGAGGTGCCGGTGATCACGTAATAGCCTTCGTCGATGTGCACGATCTGGCCCGCATAGGCGGCATGGCCGTCCGCGAACGTGCCGAAACTGCCGGCGCGGCCGCCGTGGCCGTCGTCGATGCTGCCGAACGTGGAATCGACGGAACCGTCGACGTTCAGCCGGATCACGCCGAAGCGGCTGGTCGTGGTCGTGTATTGCACGTTGCCGGCGATGACGATCTTGCCGTCCGTTTCGGCGAGCACCGACGTCGGCGCGTCGTCCGAGCTCACCGACGTGTCGAAGCCGAATGCGGTGCCGCCGTCGCCGGCGAAGCTGGTGTCGTCGCTGCCGTCCGGATTGAACCGCACCACGCCGAAGTCGCTGAGTCCGCCCTGGCCGGGCGTCGCGCCGACGACGATGATGCGACCTTGCGCGTCGATCGTCATGGCGGTGACGCTGGTCAGCCAGGCGTCCTTGTAGACGTTGCCGAACGAGCCGAAGCTGGTCACCGTGTTGCCGTCGCGGTCGAGCCGGAACAGGCCGATGCGCTTGCCGTTGCCGCTGTTGGCGCCGCCGTTGGGCAGCTCCGCGACGACGACGTAGCCGCCGTCCGCCGTGCGCGCGAAAGCGACGCCCTTGTCGTCCTGCGTGCCGCCGCCCGCTTCGAACAGGCGCCTCCAACCCGTGGAGCCGAAGTTCGGGTCGACGTCGGAGTCGGCCGCTTGTGCGGCAGGCAGCACGCTGCAGAGCGCGACGAAAAAGAGGGAACGCAAGGACATGGCGGCTGCTCCGGTCGGATTGGCGTTGAAATACGCAGACTGGGGATGGATCGGGACATGCGCGCCGGTTTCCGCCGCCTGCGTTCTGCGCGGGAGCGGCGCCGGCGCGGCGGATCATTCGTAACCGTTCGCGAAAATCAGGTCCGATTGCAGGCGCGTCATGACGAGGTCGTAGTCGGTCGCGGCCGTGTTGGAGTCCGGCGCCTCGCCCGCGAGCACCGCGCGACCGGCGTCGATGAACACGCGCTTGAACGAGGTCGTCCAGCTCGACTGCAATGAACTGGTCTTGGCGAAATAGGCACTCGGCGAGGTCGTGCCGTTGAAGCTCGCGTCGATGGCGCCATCGGACCCCAGCCGCGCGGCGATGCCGGCCTTGAACGGCGCGTACTCGCCCGCGACGAGGATGCGACCGCGGCTGTCGAACGCTAGGCCGTTGAGCACCGAATCGGTCCACGACCACAGCACCGCCATGCCGCGCCCGGCGATGTTGCCGAAGCTGGTCGTGTCTTCATTCGTACTCAAGGCGAGCCGGCGCAGCAGCACCGGCGTGGCTTTCACGTTTGCATCGTTGGCCCAGCCCACCGCGACCGGCTTGCCGTCGGGCTGTACGGCGAGATCAGTCATGTAGGCGAGCTGGTAGCCGCTGTTGCCGCCGAGGTCGATCGCGTAGGACGCTGCCTTGGAGTTGATCGACCAGATCTGATGGGTGATGATGAACCAGTCGGTGTTGTTCGCGCCGACCTCGAGATCGCCGCCGATCGCGATGGTGGCGCGTGGCGCGTCGTACACGATGCGCACGACGCTCAGCACGTTGTCGCCGGACGACCAGTTGTAGTACTCGCGTCCGCCCGACAGGGCGCCGAAGGTCTGGTCGCGCGAACCGTCGGGCTTGAGCTTGACCGCGCCGACCCATCTTTTCGCGGCGCCCGTCGTGTTGGTTTCGATGGTTCCGGCGACGAAGATCGAACCATCCGGCGTGGTCGTGACGCTGCCCGGCACGTCGTTGGCGCGGCCGTGGGCGGTGTCCAGATCGAACGCCACGCTGGTGCCGCCGTCGCCCGCGAAGCTGGTGTCGTCGCTGCCGTCCGGCTTGAAGCGCACGATGCCGAAGTCGCTTTGGCCGAGCGCGCCGGGTGTATTGCCGACGACGACGATGCGGCCTTGCGCGTCGACGGTCATGTCGGCGACGGAGCTGAGCCAGGCGTCCTTGAGCACGCGCCCGATGCCGGCGTTGCCGGTGGCGGCGGTGCCGCCGAACGCCGTGTCGTAGCTGCCGTTCGCTTTGAATTTTGCGAGGAAGATCAAGGCGCCCTGTGCACCGCCCGCGCGCGATCCGGCGAGCACGTATCCGCCGTCCGGCGCGCGCGCCGCCGCCACGATGCGCTCGTCGGCGAAGCCGCCGCCGGTGACGAAGCTGCGCACCCAGCCCGGCGTCGATGAGCCGGGCGCGAACGTGCTGTCGGTGCTGCTGTCGGTCGCGCCGGCGGCGGGCGGGATCAGCGCGGCGCAGCAGGACAGGGCGAATGCGACGGGACGGGACATGGCGAAAACTCCGCGACTTGGATTCGCCTTTGCAGTACGCAAGGCCATCCAGCATCGGGACATCGCGACGCGAGGCGCTGCTCCGGCGCCGTCGCGGATGGCTATTGCGGCAGCGTCAGCCGCCCGCGTTCATGCTCGCCGCGAGCATGTGCCGCGCCGCCTGCCAGTCGCGCTTGATCGTGCGCTCGTTGAGGCCTTCCAGTTCGGCGATGGCGGTGAAGGTGAGGCCGCCGAAAAAGTGCAGCTGCACGACGCGAGCGGCGCGTTCGTCGATGCGCTCCAGTTCGCCGAGCGCATGGTCGAGCGCGAGCACTTCGACCGCTTCGGACGGCGCGTCCGGCAGGCGCTCGTCGAGCGTGACCGCGACCGCGCCGCCGCCGCGCTTGTCGGCGCCGACGCGCCGCGCATGGTCGACGAGCACCTGGCGCATCGCGCGCGCGGCCAGCGCCATGAAATGCTGGCGGCTTTCCAGGCGCAGGCTTTCGTTGGCGACGAGCTTGACGTAGGTTTCATGCACGAGCGCGGTCGTCGACAGCGTTTCACCGGCGCCGCGCAGCTGGCGATGCGCGCAGCGGCGCAACTCGTCGTAGAGCAGCGAGAACAAGCGGCCTTGCGCGTCGTCGTCACCGCTCTCGACGGCGACCAGCAGTTCGGTGGCGCTCTCGCTCACGGACATCGCGGTTGGTTTTCCCCAGTCAGGGCGCCAGCATCGCCAACGCGCGCCGCAGCGTCAATCGGCTGCGTCCACGTCTGCCACCTGAAGCCGCCTCGCCGGCGCGCCGATGATTGTGCTTCAGCGCCGCTCGATCTCGCGCAACAGGTACGGGTCCGGCGTGGTCATGCCCGCGACGAGCTTGCGCGCGGCCTCGCGTTCGCGCGCGGCGTCCGCAGCGTGGTGTTGCGCATCGGCGATGCGCGCGAGCACGACGTGCGTCGTCGCCAGCCCGCCTGCGTCGTTGGGCATGCGCTGCTCGCGTTCGGCCAGCGCGCGTGCGGCGAGGGCCCGGGCTTCGTCGACGCGGCCGACGCCGAGGAGCGCCTCCGCGCGTGTCACGCGCGCGACGGGCAGGCGCGGTTCGTCGGGGTCGAGACCTTCGAGCGTGGCGATCGCGCCGTCGACTTCGCCGAGCGCGTCCTGCGCGCGTCCGGCGCGGTTGAGGACGTTGGCGTACGAAATGTGCGCATAGGCGCCTTCGCGCGCCGGGGTCGCGCCGGAATCGACGATCGCGACGGCGCGCTTCGCGTGTTCGATCGCGCTGGCGTGGTTGCCGCGGCGCATCTCGAGCTGGCCGATCGTGTTGAGGTCGCTCATCACCAGCGGATGGTTTTCGCCGACGAGCTTGAGATGCACTTCCAGCGCGTGGCGCATGAGCGGCTCGGCCTCGTCGTAGCGGCCGAGCTGGACCAGCGCGGTGGCGAGGTTGTTCGCGGCCGTTGCCGCCGGCGGCGTGTCGGACAGGCCGAACTCGTCGTAGATCGCCATCGACTCGCGGAAATGCTTCTCGCAGACGGCGGGTTGGCGCCGCGAGAATGCGAGCATGCCGAGCGAATTGAGCGTGTTCGCGATCAGCGGATGGCGCTGGCCGTAGGTCGTGCGCTGGATGCGCAGCGCATCCTCGAGCGCGACCTGCGTCTCGTCGAGCCGGCCCTGCGCGCGCAGCGCCGCACCGAGCACCTGCTCGGTTTCGGCGACGGCCGGATGATCGTTGCCGAGGCGCTTGCGGCGCATCGCGAGTGCTTCGCGCAACGCGGCCTCGGCTTCCTTGGCGCGACCTTTCTCGATGAGCGCGGCGCCGTAGTCGTTGAGCATGAGCGCGACGCGCGTGTCCTCGTTGCCGTACACGGCGCGGGCGTCGGCGATGGCTTGCTCGAAGGTCTTGGCGGCGGCGTCGAATTGCGCCTGGCGCGCCAGCACGAGGGCTTCGATCTGGCGGTCGCGTGCCTGATCGGCGCGCGCGGCGCCGCCGCGGGCAAGGTCGGCCTGCAGTGCGGCGCGCGTATCGGCGAGCGCGTCGTCGAAGCGGCCCTGCTTCTCGCGCAACTGCGCGCGCTCGATGAGTGCGCGCGAACGCAGTTCGATCGAGGTGATCGCATCCATCTCGGCGCCGAGATCGCGGTCGGCGTCGTCGAAGGCGCCCAGTTCGCGCTGTACGGAGACGAGTTCGAGCGCCGCGCGCGTCGCGTTGGCCGAACCGGGTTCGACCTGCGCCAGCGTCGTGCGCGCCGCGTCGAGCAACTGCTTCGCCTGCGCGTACTGGCCGAGCTGCGCGTACAGCGTGCCGAGCGTGAGCTGCATTTCGCCGCGCAGGCGCGGCTGGTCGGCGAGTTCGCTGGCAATGCGTTCGCTGCCGCGGTCGAGCAATTCGCGCGCGGTGACGCGCTCGCCCGCAGCGCTGTCGGGTGCGCTCGCGTCGAACACGCTGGACAGGAACGCCTGCGCCGATCGCGCGAGGCGTGCCTCGTCGGCGGCCTTGCGCGCCTGCCACAGCGCCAGCGTCGAGCCGGCGAGGATCGCGGCGATGGCGAGCGCGGCCGCCGCGCTGGCGACGCGATGGCGGCCGACGAAGCGGCGCAGGCGGTACGTCGCGCTGTCGGGCCGTGCCGCGATCGGATGGCCATCGCGCCAGGCGCGCACGTCGGCGGCGAATGCCTCCACCGTGGCGTAGCGGCGTTTCGGATCGGCGTCGGTCGCGCGCGCGACGACGATCGCCGCGTCGCCGCGCAGGCGCGCCGCGGGCACGGCCTGGCGCGTGGCGGCGTCGCCCGCGGCTTGCGCGCGCGCAAGCCAGCCGGAGATCGCACCGGTCGGCCGCGTATCGCCGAAGCGCGCGCCGGTCAGCAGTTCGAACAGCAGCACGCCGAGCTGGTAGACATCGGTCGCAGTCGTCGCGGCATCGCCTTGGAGCTGTTCGGGGGCGGCGTAAGCGCGCGAAACGAAGCGTCGTTGCGTCGCGGTCTGTTCGTTCGCCGCATCGGCTTCGAGCAGCTTGGCGATGCCGAAGTCGAGCAGGCGCGCGTGGCCGTCGGCGGCGACGACCACGTTCTCGGGCTTGATGTCGCGATGCACGACGAGATGGCGATGCGCGTGCGCGATGGCTTCGCACAGTTGCAGGAACACGGCGACGCGCGCGTCGAGCGAGGGCTGGGCGTTCGCGATCCATTGGCGCAGCGTTTCGCCGTCGACGTATTCCATGACGAAATAAGGCTGGCCTTCGGCGCTGACGCCGCCGTCGAGCAGACGCGCGATATGCGGATGTTCGAGGCGCGAGAGGATCTGCCGCTCGCGGCGGAAGCGCGCGAGCACCGCGGCCGAATCCATGCCGCGCTTGATGAGCTTGAGCGCGCCGCGTTGCGCGTAGCCGTCGCCGTCGCGCGCAGCGAGGTAGACCGTGCCCATGCCGCCGCTGCCGAGCGGACGCGCCAGCGACCATGCGCCGATGCGCGCGCCGGCGGGCAGGATGTCGTCGCCGTCGGCTTCGTCGAGCAGCCGCGCGGCGACGGCGGACGCATCCTCGTCGAGCACGCCGGCCCGCGGCGCCGACAGCAGCGCGCGCAATTCGGTGGCGAGCGCTTCGTTGCCGGCGCAGCGTTGCCCGATCCAGCGCTCGATCTCGCCGGCGTCGATGTCGAAGGATTCGCGCAGCAATGCGAACGCGCGACGCCTGCGTTCCAGGATGTCTTCCGAATCGCGGCTCATGTCTTCTCCCCAACCGGCCGTGCGCCGATTGTGCCCGATGTCGGTGTGTCGCGCGGTCAGGCGGGCTCAGCCCATTCGACATCGTCGCCGTCCCCGGCGAGCGGGCGCCACTCGTCGCGGTAGAGGCGCAGGACGACGCGGCGATTTCCTGCGACGACCAGCGCCGCGTCCTGTTCGAACCGGCGGGCCAGGCGATCGGCGCCCGCCATCCCGAGTCCGGCGACGAGCAGGCTCGCTTCGCTCCATGCCTTGCCGGGAATGCCTGCCTCGCCCTCGAGCCAGCGCGCGCCCGCGTCGCGCAGGCCTTCGCGCAACGCGTCCATGCGCGCGCGGTTTTCGGCGTCGGAAAGCGGCGTCGAGCGCGGATTGCAGGCGCTCAGGTAGATCGCCGGCCCGGCCGCGCCGATCCACTCGGCGATGGAAGGCGGCGGCAGCGCGCCGATGCGCAGCGTTTCCTTCGAGCCTGGCGCGATGACCAAGTCGTAATGCGTGCGCCGGTACAGCGCGAGCAGTTCGCGGATGCGCGCGGACGAGTCGTTCACGCCAGCGGCGTCAGGCGCTCGCGCACGAGCGCGCCGGCGCGCGCGAGGTCGATGTCCTCGACGCGCGATTTGCCGTCGGCGAGTTCGCGCAGCAGTGCATCCTGCACCGCGCCGCGCGCGAACGCCTGCGCGTAGGGCATGCGCGAGAAGGTGACCATCGAATAGCGCGGCACGAAGCGATCGGGATGGTGCTGCGCGAGCACGCGGCCGAGTTCGCGGCGCAACAGGAAACCGGCATCGGCGACCGAGTCGCGCATCTCGACGTAGTTCTCGATCGCCATCTTCGCGATGGCTTCGGCGTTCGGCCGACGCCGGCGTTCGAATTCGGCGAACGTCCACGCAAGATCGTCGCGATGCGTGTCGAGCAGTTCCGCCAGTTCGACGGCGTCCTCGAAGCCGCAGTTCATGCCCTGGCCGTGGAATGGCACGATCGCGTGCGCCGCGTCTCCGAGCAGCAGTGCGCGGCCGTCGACATGCCAGCGGTCGAGGTAGAGTGTGGCGAGCACGCCGACGGGATTGGCGGCGAAGTCGGCGTCGAAGTCCGGGATCAGCGGCAGCAGGTCGGCGAAGTCGCGCTCGAAGAAGGCACGCGCCGTGGCCGATGTCGTGATCGTGTCGAAGCCCGGCTCGCCGTGCGAAGGCAGGAACAGCGTGACCGTGAAGCTGCCTTGTGCGTTCGGCAGCGCGATGCACATGTAGTTGCCGCGCGGCCAGATGTGCAGCGCGTTGCGTTCGATCGCGAAGCGTTCGCCGCGCGTGAGCGCTTGCGCTGCAACGGGCGGCAGCGCCGTCGTCGCGAAAGTGGGCAACGACGGGATCTCCAGCTCCTTGTAGCCGTGGCCGAGTTCCTCGGTGCGTTCGCCGAGCGCGTGTGCGCGATTCATCGCCGCGCGCAGCGCCGAGCCGGCGCCGTCGCAGCCGAGCGCGAACGCGGCGTGATGTTCGTGCGTGCTGTCGTCCGTGTCGTCGCGGAAGCGCAGCGTGATACCGTCGCCGAATGTCGCGTCTTCAAGGCGCCGATCGAAGTGGAAGCGCGCGCCGGCACGCTCGGCGGCGTCGATGAGCGCGATGTTGAGCCCGCCGCGGCTCAGCGACCAGATCACCTCGCTGTCGTCGCGTCCGTAGCGCAGCAGTTCCGCATGGCCGTCGCGATGATGGACCATGCGTCCGCGCATCATCACGGCCAGGCGCATCACCTCATCGGACAATCCCGCCAGACGCAGGCCGTGCAGGCCGCGTTCGGCAAGCGCAAGGTTGATCGAACGCCCGCCCGCGTAACCGGCCCGGCGCGGATCGGGACGCCGCTCGAACACCTCGACCGCGAAGCCGCGCTGCGCGAGCAGCGTCGCGAGCAGGGCGCCGACGAGGCCGGCGCCGACGAGGGTGACTTGGGGTCTTGCCGTGTTCGCCATGATGCGTGCCGCCGTTGTCGATGCAGCGAGCATGCAGGAAACGCGGGCGGTTTGGCGAGAGCGACACGTGCATGCGCAGGCCGCCGCGGTGGCGGTACAGTTGCCGTTTTCCGCGGTCACGCAAAGTCATCCGATGCGCATCAGTTTCGAACTCGAGGAAGCCGACATCGCGCGTTTCCACGTGGCGCTCGCGCGCGCGCGCCGCGCGGTCGATTGTGCGGACGAGGTCGACATCATCGAAGCGGCGAAATACGCGCTCGACCACCTGCCGATCGCGAGCGCGCCAGCCTACGTGCGCAAGCAGATGGCCGAAGTGCAGAAACTCATCGTCATGCTCGAGGACGAGGGCTGGTCGCTGCCGCAGCCCGAGCGCGGCGAGGTGCTGGAGACGCTGCTCTACCTCAGCGATCCGGATGACCTCATTCCCGACCACATCGAGGTGATCGGGCTGCTCGACGACGCGATCATGCTCGAACTGCTGCTGCACAAGCTGCGCGCGGTGCGTCGCGCGTATGCCGATTTCCGCGAGCGCCGCACGCAGCTGCCGCGCGAGGGTTCGCGGCAGGCGCGTGCGCGCGCCGTCGCGGAGCTGCGTGCTCGACTGCAGGCGCGCATGCGTCGCGCGCGGGCGCGGGCCGAAGGAAAAGCGCGCTGATCAGGCCGCCGGCCGGCGCGCGACGATCGCGAAGCTGTTGAACGGCGTGCCGCCCCACAGCGGCTGCACGTCGGCGACGAAGCCGGCTTCGCGCAGCGGCGTTTCGATCTCCTCGCGCGTCGGAAAATGCTGTGCGCCGCTCGCCACCCAGCCGATCGCGTGGATGAACCATTCCTCCAGGCGCGTGAGCTGGAAACGCAGGCCCGGCGAGCGCAGCACGTTGCGCACGACGAGCAGCGCGCCCGGCGCGACGCGATCGGCGGCCTGGCGCAGCAGCGCCTGCTGGTCTGGCGCAGGCAAATAGTGCAGCACGTCGATGAGCGCGACGTGGCCGCTGAAAGCAGGCAAGGTCTGGGCGCGGCTGTCGTCGAATTCGAATCGGGCGACATCGCGCGCGGCTTCGCGCGCGGCGGCGATCTTCGCGCTGTCGAAATCGAGGCCGCGATAGGCGCCGCGCCAGCCGCGCTCGCGCAGGTAGAAGCCGAGCAGGCCGAGGCCGCAGCCGACGTCGAGGAGTGGCGTCTCGTCGGCGCCGATCCAGCCGGCGACAGCGGCGTAGGCGGGGTCGTAGCGGATCTTGCCCTGCGCGTAACCCGCGTACGAGCGCTTGCGGAAGCGTCGTGCGATTCGCGTCGCGATCTGCGCGTCGTCGCGGTTCATCTGGATTCCGTCGATGGCGGATGGTGCAGCGTAACCGACGCATCGTCCGCGCCGGAAGCGCGCCGTGCTAGCCTGCCGCGTCGATCGTCGAAGGGGCTGCGATGAACCTGATTGCGGTGTGGCGCGAGCTCGATTCAAGCCAGCGCAAGGTGGTGACGGCGAGCTTCCTCGGCTGGACGCTCGACGCGTTCGACTATTTCCTGCTCGTGTTCGTGATCCCGGAGATCGCGCGCGAATTCCAGGTCGGCACCACCGAGGTCGCGTTCTCGCTGATGCTCACGCTCGCGTTCCGCCCGGTGGGCGCCTGGCTGTTCGGCGTGCTCGCCGACCGGTTTGGACGACGTCCGGTGCTGATGGTCGACATCGTGCTGTTCGCCGTGCTCGAAGCGGCGTCGGCGCTGGCGCCGTCGCTCGCCGTGCTGCTCGTGGTGCGCGCGCTGTTCGGGATCGCGATGGGCGGCGAATGGGGCATCGGCGCGTCGCTGGCGATGGAATCGATCCCCGCGAAGGCGCGCGGTGCGATATCGGGCCTGTTGCAGGAAGGCTACGCCGCGGGCTACCTGCTTGGCGGCCTCGTCTATCTCCTGCTGTTCGACCACATCGGCTGGCGCGGCATGTTCGCGATCGGCGTGCTGCCTGCGCTGCTGGTGCTGTTCATCCGTCGCCACGTGCCGGAATCGCCGGTGTGGGAAGCCGCGCGCAGCGACGTCGCGCGACCGGGTTTCTTCGCGACGATGCGCGGGCGCTGGGGCCTGTTCGCCTATCTCGTCGTGCTCATGATGTGCTTCAACCTGTTCAGCCACGGCTCGCAGGACCTGTATCCGACCTTCCTCAAGGAGCAGCACAAGTTCGACACGGCGACCGTGGCCTGGCTGACGATCACGCTCAATCTCGGCGCGATCGTCGGCGGACTGTTCTTTGGCGCGTGGTCGGAGAAGATCGGCCGGCGTCGCGCCATCGTCATCGCCGCATTGCTCGCGTTGCCGGCGATCCCGCTGTGGGCGTATGGCGGTTCGGTCGTGCTGCTCGGCGTGGGCGTGTTCCTGCTGCAGGTGATGGTGCAGGGCGCGTGGGGCGTCGTGCCGGTGCACCTGAACGAACTGTCGCCCGACGCGGTGCGCGCGACGCTGCCCGGTTTCGCCTACCAGGGCGGCAACCTGCTCGCTTCGTTCACGGCGCCGCTGCTGACCTGGATCGCACACCAGCGTGGCGGCGACTACGGGTTCGCGATGGCCGGCTTCATCGCCGTTGTCGCGCTGCTGCTCGCGCTGGTGACCGCATTCGGGCCGGAAGCGCGCGGCACGCGCTTCGGCGCGCCGCCGTCGTGACGGTCTTGCGGCGTCCTGCTATGCTCGCACGCTTTTTTCGAGGCTGGAGTCAGCGGTGAACGTCGAGGCGAACAAGGTCGTTTCCTTCCATTACAGCGTCAGCGACGGCGGCGCCGAGCCGGTCGATTCCTCGCGCGAGCGCGGCGAGCCGCTGACCGTGCTGATCGGCCACGGCAACATCATTCCCGGGCTGGAGCAGGCCTTGATCGGCCACGCCGCCGGCGACCGCTTCGAAGTGAGTGTCGAGCCGGCGCAGGCCTACGGCGAGCGCCGCGCGAACTTCACGCAGCGCGTGCCGAAGAAGTACTTCGACCATCCCGAAAGCCTGCGCCCCGGCGACGCGACCGTGCTCAACACGCGCGAGGCCGGCCCGCGCACGGTCGTCGTGCACAAGATCGGCTCCAGCGTGATCGACGTCGACCTCAACCATCCGCTCGCCGGCAAGACGCTCGCGTTCGACATCGAGATCACCGACGTGCGCGACGCGACCGAAGAGGAAATCGCGCACCGTCACGCGCACGGCGCGGGTGGCCACGAGCACTGAAAGCGATCGCCATCGATGCAGGAAAGGCCGCCCCTTCGGGCGGCTTTTTTGTATCCGGGGCCAGCCTACGAATCGCCGAGCACGCGCTTGCCGTAGACGAAATGCTCGCGCCACCACGTCCCGTCGAGACTGTCCAGGCGCACCGTGCCGCCGCTGTTGGGCGCGTGCACGAAGCGGCGCTTGCCGACGTAGATGCCGACGTGATCGATGCGGCGGCCGCTCTCGAAGAACACGAGATCGCCCGACTGCAGCGAGTCGATCGCGAGCTTGCGCTCGCCGAGTTCGCTCATCGCCGTCGACTGTCGCGGCAGGCCGACGCCCGCCGCGTCGCGGAACACGTAGGCGACCAGGCCGCTGCAGTCGAAACCGCTGTCGGGCGTGTTGCCGCCCCAATGGTAGGGCGTGCCGACCAGCGACATCGCGCGGAACAACACTGCATTGGCCGCGTTCGCGCGCGGGGTGCCTTCGAGCAACGGCCTTTCGTTGCGCGGCGGACGCTCGCTGCGTTCGTGGCGGCGCGGAGCCGAGCCGCAGGCCGCGAGCAGGGCGGCGAGGGCGCAGGTTGCGACGGGAAGGGATCGAGACGTCATGCCGCGACGCTCGCCCAGCGCCACCGCCATGTCAACGGTGGCGCCCCCGGCGGGACGGGGAACTGTCAGGGAAAGTCAGGCGTTTGCGACGCAGAGTGTCAGTTTCGGACGCTCGAAACCCGCGTTGATCAGGTCCTGGGCGACTTCGTGGTCGCTGAGCTCGGCATCGGTCGCGCGCAGCGTTTCCTCGAAGCGGGTGAGGCGTTCATGCGCGGCGCCCACGATGCTCGGCGACAGCGGGCCCGCATCGATCAGCCGATGCAGGAGCGCACGCTGGGTGTCCGAAAAGCCGGTGTCGCGCTCGGCTTCGTCGAGCGCACAGATCATCGCGGCGAGCCAGCCGGCATTGGGCGCGCGCAGCGCGAGCAGGACTTCCGGTGCGGGGACCTTCATGGGTCGACCTGTGTGGGTTTGCTGCCGAGGACCATTGCACGTTCGATGCCAGCCGCCGGCGCATCCGTACAATGGCGCCATGAATCGACCCGGATCGAACGACGTCCTCGTCCTGGGGGGCGGCGTCATCGGCCTCGCCAGCGCCTGGTACCTGCTCGAGAGCGGCCGCGGCGTGACCGTGCTCGACCAGGGCGCCGTCGGCAGCGGCAGTTCGCACGGCAATTGCGGCACGTTGACGCCGAGCCACGCCGCGCCGCTGGCGCAGCCGGGCATTCCGGCGCAGGCGCTGCGCTGGCTGCTCAAGGCCGACGCGCCGCTGCGCATCCGGCCGCGCTGGGATCCGGCGCTCGCGGCCTGGCTCGGTGCCTTTGCGCGCCGCTGCAACTGGCGCGACGCCGCGCAGTCGGCCGCGGCGAAACTGCCGCTGCTGGACACCTCGCGCAAGCTCATCGAAACGCTCGTGCGCGAACAACGGCTCGACTGCGAATTTGCCGCGCTCGGCACGATGAACGTCTATCGCGACGCGCGCGGGTTCGAGCGCGCACGCATCGAACACGAGCGTCTTGCCGAACATCTTCCGCCGTACGAAGTGCTCGACGGCGCCGCGGCGATCGCGCGCGAACCCGCGCTCAAGCCCGGCGTCGCCGGCGCGTTCTTCAACCCCGGCGACGCGCAATTGCGGCCCGACCGCTACGTCGACGAACTCGCGCGCATCGTGCGTGCGCGCGGCGGCGTCATCGAGGAAGGCGCGAAGATCGAACGCATCGTGCGCGATCGCGCGCGCATCGCGCGTGTCGCGACCTCGCGCGGCGACTTCAGCGGCGGCGAAGTCGTGCTCGCGCTCGGCTCGTGGTCGCCGCGCTTCGCGCGCGAGCTCGACCTGCGCGTGCCGATCCAGCCCGGCAAGGGCTATTCGATCACCTACACGCGCCCGACCAACTGCCCGCGCATTCCGCTGACGCTCAAGGAGCCAAGCGTGTGCGTGACCGCGTGGGGTTCCGGGTATCGCCTCGGCAGCACGATGGAGTTTTCCGGCTACGACGCGACGCTCAACCGCGCGCGGCTCGACGCGCTGCGTCGCGGCGCCGCGCAATTCCTGCACGAGCCCGAAGGGCCGGCCGTCGTCGAGGAATGGTTCGGCTGGCGACCGATGACGCCCGACGACCTGCCGCTGATCGGCCGCGTGCCGCACATCGAAAACCTCGTGCTCGCTACCGGACATGGCATGCTCGGCGTGACGATGTCGGCGGGCACCGGGCTGCTCGTCAGCGAGGTTGTCGGCGGGCGTACACCCTCGCTCGACATGCGTGCCTTTTCGCCGGCGCGTTTCGCTTGAAACGCTTCATGTGCAAGCGCCGTGCAGCGACCGATGCGGCGATCACATCGGCTTCAGCAGGAAGAGGAGCATGACTTCACCGGATTCGCTTGGCAGCATCGACGCGACGCGACGGGTCGCCGAGTCGTCGACCTGTCCGCGCGCCGCACGGTTCGCGCCTTCCGCCACGGAACCGGACGGCTGGCGACGCATTGATGTCGCAGGAAATCCATGCCGGGTTGCCGGCTCTCCTTTTCAACTCCAACAAGCGCTGAGGAAGACATGACGGAACGTTTCGATCTCATTGTCCTCGGCGCCGGCTCGGCCGGCATCGCGATGGCGATCCGCGCCACACGCCACGGCGCGAAGGTCGCCATCGTCGAAGCGGGCGCGCTCGGCGGCACCTGCGTCAACGTCGGCTGCGTGCCGAAGAAGGCGATGTGGCTCGCCGCGGAACTGGCCGAGGCGCAGCGCACCGCGCGCGAAGTCGGCTTCGACGTGCAGGCGGGGCCGCTGCGCTGGCCGGACTTCATCGCGCGGCGCGGCGCCTACATCGACAACATCCACGCGGGCTATCGTCGTCGCTTCGACGAACTGCGCATCGAACTGATCGACGGCTACGGACGCTTCGTCGCGCCACGACGCATCGCCGTCGGCGCGCGCGAGTTCGATGCGGCGCATGTACTCGTCGCCACCGGCGCGCATTCGCGGCGCGAACCGGTCCCGGGCGGCGAACTCGGCATTGATTCCAACGGCTTCTTCGACCTGCGCGCATGCCCACCCCGCGTCGCCGTGGTCGGCAGCGGCTACATCGCGGTCGAGCTGGCCGGCGTGCTGCGCGCGCTCGGTTCCGAAGTCACGCTGGTCGCGCGCGGCGAACGCTTGCTGCGCAGCTTCGACCACGAGATCGGCGATGCGCTCGCCGACGCAATGCGCGCGCGCGGCATTGCGCTGTCGTTCGCGCGGCCGATCCTCAAGGTCGTTCGCGAGGCGGACGGCCACGCGCTGCATCTCGCCGACGATTCGATCGAACGCGGCTTCGACGAACTGATCTGGGCCACCGGCCGCGATCCGAACACGCGCGGCTTCGGCCTCGACGTCGCCGGCGTCGCGCTCGACGCGCGCGGCTTCGTCGCCACCGACGAATGGCAAAACACGAACGTGCCGAACGTCCATGCCGTCGGCGACGTCAGCGGCCGCATCGCACTGACGCCCGTCGCGATCGCCGCGTCGCGCCGCCTCGCCGATCGCATCTTCGGCGGCAAGCCCGAATCGAAACTCGACTACGCGAACGTGCCGACGGTCGTCTTCTCGCATCCGCCGATCGGCATGGTCGGCCTGTCCGAGGAAGCCGCGCGCGCGCAATACGGAGACGCCGTTCGCGTCCACCGTTCGCGCTTCCGGCCGATGCTGACCGCGCTCGCCGGCGGCGAGGAACGCACGCTCATGAAGCTCGTCTGCGTTGGCGACGACGAACGCGTCGTCGGCATTCACCTCATCGGCGCCGCCGCCGACGAAATCCTGCAGGGCTTCGCCGTCGCGCTGAAGATGGGCGCACGCAAGGCCGATCTCGACGCGACGGTGGCGATCCATCCAACCTCGGCCGAGGAATTGGTTTTGATGTGAATGCACCATCCGGCTGGCCCCGGACTGGCGCCGCGTCCATGTCGGTCACGCGCGATTCCTACATCCTGAAAACGCCAAACCGTCCCTGTTCGATCGGTGCATTGAGCGATGCCGAGATCGCCAGGCCGAGCACACGGCGCGTATCGGCGGGGTCGATGATGCCGTCGTCCCACAGGCGCGCGGTCGCGTAATAGGGATGGCCCTGGCGCTCGTACTGTTCGCGGATCGGGGCCTTGAACGTGTCCTCTTCTTCCTTTGACCAGGTTTTTCCGGCGGCTTCGATGCCGTCGCGCTTGACGGTGGCGAGCACGCTGGCGGCCTGTTCTCCACCCATCACCGAGATGCGCGCGTTCGGCCACATCCACAGGAAGCGCGGCTGATAGCCGCGGCCGCACATCGCATAGTTGCCGGCACCGAAGCTGCCGCCGATGACGACGGTGAACTTGGGCACGTGCGAGCAGGCGACGGCGGTGACCATCTTGGCGCCGTCCTTGGCGATGCCGGCCTGCTCGTATTTCTTGCCGACCATGAAGCCGGTGATGTTCTGCAGGAATACCAGAGGCACGTTGCGCTGGTTGCACAGCTCGATGAAGTGCGCGCCCTTGAGCGCGCTTTCGGCGAACAGGATGCCGTTGTTGGCGACGATGCCGACCGGGTAGCCGTGTATGTGCGCGAAGCCGGTGACCAGCGTCTTGCCGTAGCGCGCCTTGAACTCCTGGAATTCCGAACCATCGACGATGCGCGCGATGACTTCGCGGATGTCGAACGGGATGCGCGTGTCGCGCGGCACGCAGCCGTAGAGCTCGGCTGCGGCATGCAGCGGTTCGCGCGGGGTCTGCAGCGCGAGCGGCATCGCCTTCCTGCGGTTGAGGCTGGCGACGATGCCGCGCGCGATGTCGAGCGCATGCGCGTCGTTCTCGGCGAAGTGGTCGGCGACCCCGGAAATGGACGTGTGCACATCTGCGCCGCCGAGCGTTTCCGCGTCGACGACTTCGCCTGTCGCAGCCTTCACCAGCGGCGGGCCGCCGAGGAAGATCGTGCCCTGTTCCTTGACGATGATCGTCTCGTCGCTCATCGCAGGCACATAGGCGCCGCCGGCTGTGCACGAGCCCATGACGACCGCGATCTGCGGAATGCCGAGCGCGGACATGCGCGCCTGGTTGTAGAAGATGCGGCCGAAGTGTTCCTTGTCCGGGAAGACTTCATCCTGCAGCGGCAGGAACGCACCGCCGGAATCGACGAGGTAGATGCAGGGCAGGCGGTTTTCGAGGGCGACTTCCTGTGCGCGCAGGTGCTTCTTGACCGTCATCGGGAAGTACGTGCCGCCCTTGACCGTCGCGTCGTTGGCGATGACCAGCACTTCGCCGCCGTGCACGCGGCCGATGCCGGTGATGACGCCGGCGCAGGGCGCGGCATCGTCGTACATGCCGTGCGCGGCGAGCGGCGACAGTTCCAGGAAGGGCGAGCCGGGATCGAGCAGGGCGCGGATGCGTTCGCGCGGCAGCAGCTTGCCGCGCTCGGTGTGCCTGGCGCGCGCCTTCTCGCCGCCGCCTTGCGCGGCCCGGGCGACTTCCGCGCGCCATTCTTCGGTGGTCGCGCGCAGTTGCGCGGCGTTGGCGAGGAATTCGGGCGAGCGCAGGTCGAGCGAGGAGCGAAGGGCGGGCATGGAGTCGGACCGTGGCGAAAACCTCGCGATGGTAGGCGATCGCGCGCGCTTGCGTCACGGAACATGCGCGCCGGCCCGCGCGCGGGGTTGCAGGAAACAGTCGATGCAAAAAGCATCGGCCGCTTTCGCGGCCGATGTCGGAACGGCTGGAAGACGCGGCTCAGTGCTTGTCGGCGTCCGTCGCGGCGTCCTTGGCTTTCTTCGCGGTGTCGGCGACATCATGGCCGATTTCCTTCGCGCCTTCCTTCACTTCGCGGCCGGCGGCCTTGGTGGCTTCCCACGCGCCCTTGGCGCCTTCCTTGATCGCCGTGCCGGTTTCGTGCGCGGCGTCCCTGGTTGCGTCGACGGCGTTGCCGGCGGCTTCCTTGGCCTTGTCGGCGGCGCTCTGGGTCGCGTCGGACGCGTGATCGGCGGCGTCGCTGGCGGCGGCGCCCGCATCGGCCGCGGCGTCCTTCACGGTCGCGGCGGCGTCGTGGGCAGCGTCGGCGGTCGCGGCGGCAGCGTCGTGCGCGGCTTCGTTCGCCTTCGCCGCGGCGGCTGCGGCTTCGGCCTTGGCCTTGTCGGCGGCAGCCTGCGCATCGGCAGCGGCCTGCTTGGTCGCGGCGGCGGCTGCGTCGGCAGCTTGCTGCGCCTTCTGCTGCGCATCGTCGCTGCAGGCGGAGAGCGCCACGGCGAGCGCAGCGGTGATGATCAGCGGTTTCAGTTGCTTCATGGTTCCATTCCCTCCCATCGAAGCGCCGCCGGAATGACGGCGCGAATGAACATTGCGATCAAGCCATCTCAACGGCAATGGCGGTCGCTTCGCCGCCGCCGATGCACAGCGAGGCGATGCCGCGCTTGCCGCCGCGCTTCTTCAGCGCGCTGAGCAGGGTGACGACGAGGCGCGCGCCGGAAGCACCGATCGGGTGGCCGAGCGCGCAGGCGCCGCCATTGACATTGATCTTGTCGTGCGGGATGCCGAGATCCTTGATCGGCGCCATCGCGACGACGGCGAAAGCTTCGTTGATCTCGAAGAGGTCGACGTCCTCGACCTTCCAGCCGGCTTTTTTCAGCACGTTCTGGATTGCCCCGACCGGTGCAGTCGTGAACCATTCCGGTTCCTGCGCGTTGGTGGCGTGAGCGACGATGCGCGCGATCGGCTTCACACCGCGCTTCTTCGCCTCGTCCGCACTCATCACCACGGTGGCGGCGGCGCCGTCGGAGATGCTCGACGAGCTCGCCGCGGTGACCGTACCGTCCTTGTTGAACGCGGGCTTGAGCGTCGGGATCTTGGCGATGTCGGACTTGCCCGGTTGCTCGTCGGTCGCGTATTCGACCTCGCCCTTGCGCGTGGCGACCTTGACCGGGACGATCTCGTCGGCGAACGCGCCGGAGGCGATCGCGGCCTGCGCGCGCCGGACCGATTCGCTCGCGAACGCGTCCTGCTCCTCGCGCGTGAAGCCGTACTTCGCGGCGGTCGCGTCGGCGAAGATGCCCATCGACTTGCCGTCGTAGGGATTGGTCAGGCCGTCCCACGCCATGTGGTCGACCATCTTCGCGTCGCCATAGCGCAGGCCGGTGCGCGCGGACACCATGTGCGGCGCATTGGTCATCGACTCCATGCCGCCGGCGACGACGACGTTGGCGGAGCCGGCCTTGATGAGGTCGTTGGCGAGCATGATCGCCTTCATGCCCGAGCCGCAGACCTTGTTGATCGTCGTGCAGCCGGCGGATTTGGGCAGGCCCGCTGCGAGCGCAGCCTGGCGCGCCGGCGCCTGGCCCAGGTTGGCCGGCAGCACGCAGCCCATGATGACTTCGTCGACGTCGCCCGCGGCGACGCCGCCCTGTTCGAGCGCGGCCTTGATCGCCGTCGCGCCGAGCGTGGGCGTCGGCACGCCCGTGAACTGGCCAAGCATGGAACCGATGGCGGTGCGCTTGGCGCCGACGATGACGACATCAGACATGGGGAAACCTCGTTCGTGAGACTGGCGGCGAGCGCCAAGGATGATATCCGCCGATTATCGCGCCGGTATTGCGCTGCGGCAAACGGGCAGCTACAGCCGCAATTCGCCGTGTACAACAATCGGCTTGCGCGATGGCAGGGGCAAGCCGAAAGCTTCGGCGAAGAGGATCGCTTCGAGTTGCTCGGCCGCGCCGTGCGCTGGATCGACAGGTGCGGGCATGGGAGGTCGTGGATCGTGTGACGTTACGCTACGCAGAGCGTTATCAGCGACTTGGATCAGCCAGGCGGAGGAGTCCATCGAAATCTTTCTCGCGATCGAACAGGGCGAAGTAGTCACGAATGCGTTCAAAGTCGAGCTTGTCCCAGTTGGCGGTCATTGAATGTCGACAAGATCTTGTAGGCGTTTGGGATTGCTGTGGAAAGCCTGGATCTTCAGACCAATCAAGTCTTCCGCCTGGATCACCGGATACACGCCAACGAAGTCGACGCTTTCGGCGCGCTCGAGCATGGCGAGGCTGATCGGTCGGCGCGCGTGCTGGAAATCGGCGCGGATGCCGTGATCGATGTAGCTGCTGAGTCGTCGTCTTCGGCGAGAACCTCGGCACCGCGCCCGCGCATGAATGTACGTACGCGCCCGATCATGTCGCCACGAACGAGAAAATCGACGTCGGTCGTGCCACGGGGGAAACCGCGTGGCCCGAGGGCAAGCCCACCGATCAGCGCGTAGCGTATTCCGCTCGAATCCAACGCGGAATTCAATTCGAGCAGAAGATCGCGAAGCGGAGAGGATGCCATTGGCAAATCAATTCTTGCCGTGGAACAGCTCGCGCCCGATCAGCATGCGGCGGATCTCGTTGGTGCCGGCGCCGATCTCGTAGAGCTTGGCGTCGCGCAGGATGCGGCCGGTCGGGTATTCGTTGATGTAGCCGTTGCCGCCGAGCGACTGGATCGCCTCGAGCGCGACCTGCACCGCGTTCTGCGAGCAGTGCAGCAGGCACGAGGCCGGGTCGATGCGCGACTTGACGCCCGCGTCATAGTTCTGCGCGACGAGGTAAGCATAGGCGCGCGATGACTGCAGCGCCGTGTACATGTCGGCGATCTTGCCCTGCATGAGGCCGAACGTGCCGATCGGCGCATTGAACTGCTTGCGTTCGCGCACGTAGGGCAGGGCGATGTCGAGCGCGGCCTGCATGAGGCCGATCGGTCCGCCGCTGAGCACGAGGCGTTCGGTGTCGAGGCCGCTCATCAATACGCGCACGCCTTCGTTGACTTCGCCGACGCGGTTCTCGTCGGGGATTTCGCAGTGGTCGAAGACGAGTTCGCAGGTGTTGGAGCCGCGCATGCCGAGCTTGTCGAGCTTCTGCGCGGTCGAAAAACCCTTCATGTCCTTCTCGACGAGGAACGCGGTCATGCAGCGCGAGCCGGCCGGCCGGTGCGCGGTGCGCATGTAGACGAGCAGCACGTCGGCGTCGGGCCCGTTGGTGATCCACATCTTCGAACCGTTGGCGATCCAGACGTCACCCTTCTGCTCGGCCTTGCAGGTCATCGATCCGACCACGTCGGAGCCGGCGCCCGGTTCGCTCATCGCCAGCGCGCCGACGAATTCGCCGCTGCACAGCCTGGGCAGGAATTTCTGCTTCTGCGCTTCGCTCGCGTTGTGGAAGATGTTGTTGATGCACAGGTTCGAGTGCGCGCCGTAGGACAGGCCGACCGAACCGGACGCGCGCGAGATTTCCTCCATCGCGACGAGGTGCGCGAGATAGCCGAGTTCCGAACCGCCGTACTCGCCCGAGACGGTGATGCCGAGCAGGCCCATCTCGCCGAACTTGCGCCACAGGTCGGCGGGGAACGCGTTGTCGCGATCGATCAGGTCGGCGCGCGGCGCGATTTCCTTGTCCGCGAACGCGCGCACGGTTTCGCGCAGGAGGTCGAGTTCTTCACCGAGGGGAAATGGACGCATGGCAGGCTCTTTTGCGGAAAGACGCGATAACGCGCGGCGCGCATCACGCGAACTGTGCCATATCCAGTCGGTTTTGCGCATCGGCCGGCCGGCGGCCGCTCGCCGGCTGCGCGAGGCTCGCGTATGCTCGAAGCACGCCGGACCAGCGCTGCGGCGCTTTCTTTCTGGGGATGAATTCATGAAGTCGATCCGATTGCGCGCGGCCATCGCCGCGTTGTTTTCCGTGGGAACGTCGATGGCATGCGCCGGGGCTGCGCGAGGCGACAACCCGTCCGTCTATATCGTCGCCTCGCAGGCGACGCACGCCGGCATCGCGGCGTTCGCGCACGACGCGCAATATCGTCTCGGCGCGTCGGGCGAGACGCTCGTGATCGCGCGCGTCGAGGCCGGCGACGTCGACGCATTGAGCCGTTACGTGCACGAGAACGAACACCGCTGCGGCGGATTCTTCGCCTTCGAGTCGCTGCGCGAAGCGGAATCCTTTCTCGCCGACGACCACCGCGCGCAGGCAAGTGCGCAGCCAGCCGGCGCGGCGTACACGATCGACAACCACGCCGCCGTCGATCCGTGGCTGCCGCAGGTTGATGCGACCCATATCCACGACACGATCCAGACGTTGTCCGCATTCAGGAACCGCTACTACGGGAGCCCGCACGGCAAGGCGGCGGCCGAATCGATCCGCGGCATGTGGCAGGCGCTCGCCTCGGACCGCGCCGATGTCGATGTCGAACTGTTCACCGGTTGTGCCGATTGCGCCACGCAGCCGTCGGTGATCATGACCCTGCACGGCAACGAGCGCGCGAACGAGGTCGTCGTCATCGGCGGCCACCTGGATTCGATCAACCACTACGAGGGCGACTACGGCGACGAACAGGACGCGCCCGGCGCCGACGACGATGCTTCGGGCATCGCCACCCTCACCGAGGTCGCGCGCATCGCGCTCGCGAGCGGCTGGCGTCCGCAGCGCACGATCAAGTTCATGGGCTATGCCGCGGAAGAAGTCGGCCTGCGCGGCTCCAATGCGGTTGCGACGAAATTCGCCGCCGAAGGCGTCAACGTGGCCGGCGTGCTGCAGCTCGACATGACCAACTACAAGGACGGCGCGGCCTACGACATGCAGCGCATTACCGACTATTCGGATGCCTCGCTCAACGCCTGGTTCGGCGATCTGTTCGATGCCTATCTCGTCCCGCTCGGATTCGTCTTGAGCGATCTCGAATGCGGCTACGGTTGCTCCGACCACGCCTCGTGGACGGCCAGGGGCTATCCCTCCGGCATGATGTTCGAGGCCGGTCGCCCGCGCGACGAAAGCGATCCATGGGATCTCGGCGATTTTCCCTACATCCATTCCGCCGGCGACACGCTTGCCAACATGGACGACTCGGCGATTCCCAGCGTGAAGTTCGCGCAGTTCGGCCTCGCCTTCGTCGGCGAACTCGGCAAGACCTCCGAACGCATCTTCGCCGACGGTTTCGAAGGCTGACCGGCAGCCGCGCTCAGGCCCGGGCGCGGTTCGCCTTCGACAGCGCGACGCGGTTGCGGCCGGCCCGTTTCGCCGCGTACATCGCGCGGTCGGAACGGCGCAGCAGCATGGCGAGATCCTCGCCCGGCAGCCGCGTGGCGACGCCGACGCTGACCGTGGACGCCGCGCCTTCGGCGTCGACGTGGCTTTGCAGGCGCGCGCGGATGCGTTCGGCGATCTGCACGGCCTGGGCGGAATCGGTATCGGCAAGCGCAATGACGAATTCCTCCCCGCCATAGCGGCCGGCGACATCGGTCTTGCGCAGCTCCGCGCGGATCGCGCGCGACAGCGCGCGCAGCGCGTCGTCGCCGACGTGGTGGCCGCCGCGATCGTTGAGTTGCTTGAAATGATCGAGATCGAGGAACAGCAGCGACAGCTGTGCGCCGATGTCGCCGTTCGCCGAGGAGACCTGCTCGCTCCACGCGCGCCGGTTGTACAGCCCGGTGAGCGAATCGACGTCCGCCTGCAGGCGCGCCTGCGCATGCGCGCGGCGCAGTTCGAGCGTGCGATAGGCGAGCGCGAGCGAGAACAGCAGAGCCTCCAGCGCGCCGCAGACAAAGCCTGCCTCGTCGGACGAGGCCCAGCCCCCGGTCGCGCCGTACAACTCCAGGCTGCCCAAGGCGGTGACCGCGAGCAGCGGCGTCCAGCCGAGCATGAACAGCGCGGCATAGCGGGAGCCGCGCCATGCGGCGAGCGCGGCGATGCCGATGAACAGGGGCGCGCCGAGGATCAGCAGCGGATTGATCAAGGCCCGCCCGATCGCGTCGAGGCCGGGCACAAGCCCGAGCAGCGCGACGCTGCCGACCAGCACGGCATAGACGCTGAGCAGATGTCGGCCGCGACGCACGTAGCGCGGCAGGTCGGCGAAGCGCGTGAAGAACAACGCCGCGGCGACAATCGCCGTCGCGACGGAAAGGCGTCCCCACAGGCGCGGCGAAGCCGCCAGCGCCTTCCAGCCGAGCGGTTCGAACGGAATGCCGCCCTGCAGCGCGAGGATGAAGCCATAGCCGAGGACGAAAATCGCGTAGTAGAGAAACGTCACATCGCGCAGGCGCAGCGCGAAGCACAGCGCCATTGCCGCCATCGCCAGCATGACCGCCAGCGAAGCGCTGGCAAGCGCGAGCCAGGCGCTGTCGGCGGCAATGAAGTCTGCCGCCGGCTGCGCCGAAAAGCGCAGCGGCGAAGTGATGGCGCCGTGCGTGTCGACGTGCAGCAGCAACGCCTGACCCGCGGCGACCGGCGTTTCCATCGCGAAGGCAAGGCGCCCATGGGCGGGCCATGTACCGGCGACGCGCGCGCCGAAGACGGCGGTGCGCGGCGGTTCTCCGGGAATGTACAGGGTCAGTTTCTGCAGGCCCGAATTCATCACCGCGAGCACCCACGGCGCATGCGGCCATTGGCCGTCGCGCGGGCGCAACTCGACCCAGGCGGTCTGCTCGGTCGATGCCAGGTGCGTGAGCTGCGCGGGATCGAACGCCTGCAGGTCCGCATCGTCCATGCGCACTTCGGCTGCGGTTTCGCCCGGCGCTGCCAGCCGCCAGCGGCCGTCCAGCGCGACCTCGCCGGCATTCGCCGGCACCGACACGAGGATCAGGAACACGAACGCCAGGCGCGCCAGCCAAGTGCGGAGGTGAACGTGGGGATGGACTGGCACTGCGGACAACCGGCTCATTTGCAGGACATGCCGGTCAGTTTTAGCAGCATTCATGCCAGTTGCATGAACGAGGCCGGGCCTGCCTCGCCGGGCGCGCCGCGCCGTTCAACGTGAGATTGTGACGCGGCCCGTGATGCGGGACGTCGTGCCGCCGAGCCGCGAGGTCGTCGACATTGCCGGCTGCAGGCGGAAGCGGCTGCTTCGCGTGCCGCGATTTCCGCATGGCGGGATCCGATCTTCCGCGACGGCCGTTTTCCGGGCACGGCGCGGCGGAGAATGCGTGTTCGGGCGGAGGACCGCGGGCAGGGCGCCGCGATCCTTGGCAGCGGCGACTACTGCCCGCGCATGCGGCCGAGGAAACGCGGGCTGCTGTTGCCCATCGTCGGCAGCTTGATCTTGCCGATCGCGTTGATGCGCTCCTCGGCCATGCGGTCGGCGGCCTTGTAGGTCGGGATGCCGTCGCGTTCGGCGATCTGGAAGATGCGGCCGACGTTGTAGTAGATCGTGCGCATCATGCGCATCGCGCGTTCGCGGTTGTAGCCGTCGATCTCGAGCGAGACGTTCATCACGCCGCCGGCGTTGACCGCATAGTCGGGCGCATAGAGCACGCCGCGCTTGTTCAGCTCGTCGCCGATCGCGTCGTTGGCGAGCTGGTTGTTCGCCGCGCCGCAGATGATCTTGGCCTTGATGCGGTCGATGGTCTTGTCGTTGACGGTGCCGCCGAGCGCGCACGGCGAGTAGACGTCGGCGTCGACGTCGTAGATCTCGTCGAGGCCGACCGCGGTGCAGCCGTGCTCGTCGACGGCGCGCTGCACGAGTTCCTTGTTGATGTCGGTGACGAACACCTTGGCGCCCTGTTCGCGCAGCAGCTTGATGAACTCCATGCCGACGTGGCCGGCGCCCTGCACGGCGTAGCTGTACTTGCCGACGTCCTCGTTGCCGTGCTTGTGGTTGAGCGCGGCCATGAGGCCCTGCAGCGTGCCGTAGGCGGTGAACGGCGACGGATCGCCCGAGCCGCCGTGGACCTGGTGCACGCCGGTCACGTATTCGGTTTCGCGGTAGACGTATTCCATGTCGTTGACGTCGATGCCGACGTCTTCGGCCGTGATGTAGCGGCCGCTGAGCGAATTGACGAAGCGGCCGAACGCGCGGAACAGCGCCTCGGACTTGTCGGTGCTCGGATCGCCGATGATGACCGCCTTGCCGCCGCCGAGGTTGAGGCCGGCGACCGCGTTCTTGTAGGTCATGCCGCGCGACAGGCGCAGCACGTCGTTGAGCGCCTCTTCCTCGCTCTTGTAAGGCCACATGCGCAGGCCGCCGAGCGCCGGGCCGAGCACGCTGTTGTGGATGGCGATGATGGCCTTCAGCCCGGCGTCCTTGCTGTGGCAGAAGACGATCTGCTCGTGGCCGGTCTGCGAGATGGTTTCGAAAATCATGGCGGCTCCTGCGCTTGCCCGCGCGCATGCGCGGATGGCGGTTTCGATGGATGGAACGGAAGCGACTGCGAATGGTTGCGGGCGCGCCGGCCCGGCGGGGCGCGTAGTGTAGTCGCGCGGGCCCGGGGAAGACAGTGCGAGCGCCGGGCGCAGCGGATGGCCGCTGTTTATGGACGCAGGAGCTCCGATGCGCGCGCGGACCCTCCGGGCGACACCCGGAGGGCCTGTGGTCTCAATGCATCGTGTCGAAGCCGTCTTCGAAAATGCGGTCGGTGTCGTCCGCCTCATAGGCGCCTGCATCGCAGACGGCATCGCCGTCGCCGTCGCCGTCCTGCGGTCGCTCGTGGCCGCGCTGGTCGCGATTGCCGACGGGTGCGGTGGAGCAGACAGCATTGTCGCCAGCGTCGATCGCCGCGCTGCCGGGCAGCAACGCGTGCGTCCACGTGGGGCCGCCGTTGTCCGCCAGCGGACCCAACGCCAACGTCGTGGCGTCGACGGGCGCGCTGCCGACGAGCGCGTCAATCCCGCAGCTGGCGTCAGTGGCGAAATCGTGCGAGCTGCCCGAGGCATCGAATGGCTTGCTGCACAGCGCCGTTGCGTCCGTGGTGGTCGAGGCGATCACGCTGTTGGTGGCGAGGATCAATCCGGTGCCGGGATTTGCAGCGATGGCGATCGCGGCGCCACCGGCCGACTGCGAGCTGTTGTCGACGATCGTGCTGTTGGTCAGGGTGACATTGCCGGCGATGCTCATCGCGGCTCCATCGATGAAGCCGCCGCCGGAGTTGTAGCCGAAGGTTCGGTTTCCGGACACCGTTGTATTGATCAGGAATGCGCTGCCGCCGGCAGCGAGGCCGGCGGCCTGGCTGGCATCGCCATAGGTTTCGTTGCCGGAGATCGTGCTGTTGACGAAGGTGGCGTCGAACCATTGCCAGAACACGACGATGCCGCCGCCGCCGCTGGTGTCGCCTTCCGTCCAGTTGTCGGCGATGCTGCTGTCGGTCACCGTGGCAGTGCCGAAAATCACCATCGCACCGCCGCCCGGGCTGCCGTAGCCCTCGGTCCAGTTGTCGGCGATGCGGCTGCGCTTCACTTCGGTCGTGGTCGCCGTGGCGAGGCCGCCACCGACGCTGTTCGGGCCAGCCGTGGAATTGCCGGTCACGACCGAATCGACGAGATGGAACGCCGACATGCTGCGCACCGCCCCGCCGTTTTCGCCGTCGGCGTTGGTGCGGCCTCCGGTCAGGGTGAGGCCGGAAAGCGTCGTCTCGTAAGAGGTTTCCTGATCGCCGCCGATATCGAAGATGCGCGACTGTCCCTGCGCATCGATGGTCAGCAGGTCGGCACCGGGGCCGTGAATGGTGAGTGGGTCGGTGACGGCCAGTTGGCCTTCGGTCAGCATGATCGTTCCGGCAACGCCGGGCGCGAAGACGATCTCGTCGGGGCCGGCTACGCCGGCCGCGCAGCCGGCGACTGCGACGTTCGTGTTCGCGGCAGTGGTTGCGTCGCGCAGCGTGCAGTGGTCCGACACCGAACCGTCAGCGATGCTGTCCACGGTGATCGTGGCGGCCCCGGCGGCCGGGGCCGCCAGGGCGAGCGCCACGGCGAAGGCCAGGGAGCGGCGTTGGCGGGATCTATTGAGCATGATGAAATCCGTTCTGAGAACGCCGGGAAATCCGCCGGCGGGCCGGAGCGGCGCCGCCGGCCCCGCGGACGACGAAGCTAGTGCCGGCCCAGTGGCGTCGTCGTTCCATATGCATTCGAATCCGTCTGCAAACCCTTTTGAATCCACGGATCAGGCTCGTTTCGACAGCCGCGGGCAAGAGCGTTGACTCAGTGGGCTTCAGTTTCGGGGGGCGATGACCATTGCGCTGGCACCACGCGTTCCCCGGCGAGTTTGCGTGCCTGCTGCAGCGCTCGCGTCCAGGCCTCCGTCTCGTGTCCGGCGTGGAAGACCTTGACCTGAAGCACGGCGCTGTCGAAATCGCGTTCCGCCCAGATGCCGACGCGCCCGCTGCGGGCTTGCGCCTCCGTCGTGCGCCCGTGCGCGACCAACCAGGGCACGAATGCTTCGGTCGCCAACAGGATCATGTCCGGTACGCCCTGCTTCTCGGCGGTTTCGGTCGCCTGGCGGAAAAGCGCTTCGGCCTCCGTGTCGTGATGTCCGGCGGCTGCCCACTCCGCCTGCGCGACCAGATCCGGAACGGCGACGGCGGGATCGTCATGCGGTTCCAGCGTGTCGATGCGCGCTTCGACAGGCTTGCCCGATGCGAGCGATGCGCGTTGTACGAGCAGGGCCGCGCGCGCCCGCTCCTGGGCATCGGCCTCGGCGTGCGGGGGCCAGACTTCGAGTGCTCGCGTCGCGGCCGCCAGCGAGTCCTGCGGCGATCCGCGCGCGGCGGCGAGTTCGGCGCGGGCCAGAAAGGCGAAACGGAGGTATTCGCCGGGGAAGGCGGGCTGTGAGTATGTGGCGTAGGGAGCAAGAACGCGCTCGGCCTCCGCTTGCCGGCCGTTGCCGAGCAGCGCGAGGGCATAGTAGCCGTCGCTGGCGGCGCGCAGGCCGGGATTCTCCAGGCGTTCGCGCAACGCCCACAGGCGTTCACCCGTCGCCAGCGCGTCCGACCAGCGCAGCAGGCGCATTTGTGACTGCAGCAATGCGCTGAGGTTGTAGCGCAACGAGTCGATCGAGCCGAAGGATTCGGCGATGTCGGCCGCGACGCGAAAGCGCGGCAGTGCGGCTTCAACATGGAAATGCGCGAGTTCGAGGTGGCCGAGATAGTTGTTCATCTCGCCGAGCGTCTTGCGGTCGCCGGCAATTTCCAGCTGGGCCCGCGCCTGACCAAGATCCAGCGCGGCTTCATCGAGTTGGCGCAGCATCACGCGTGCGGCGCCGCGCTCGGCGAGTGCCATGCCCAGGTCACTGGGTGCGCGCTGGCCTTCGAGTGCTTTCACCGAGGCGTCGAACGACGGTTCGGCGGCGGCCCAGCCCCGATCCTTGCCGATCGCGATCCAGCCGCGCATGCGCAGGGCCCGCGCGCGCAGCCGCGGCATCGCAGCCGCGGCGGGATCGGCCAGCACGTTTTCGGTGATCGTCTCGGCGCGATCGAGTTTCCCGGCATGGAATTCGACACGGGCGAGCTCGTAGCGCAGTTCCGGCGTTGCACGCATTGCTTCGGGCGCGCTCTCGATCGTTGCGCGCGCGGCATTGAGTTGGTTCGCGAGCAGGGCTGCCTGCGTGCGTTGCAGACGCTCCTCCAACGACGCGTCGATGTCCGCCTCGTCGCCGGTTTGGCGGCCAAGCGAGGCGAGCAGCAAGTCGGACGCTCGCCGCGCCGAATCGACCAGTTCGTGCGGGCCGGAATCGACGCGCCGCCGCAGGTCTCGGCTCGCCTCTGCCGTCAGCTCGATCGTCCAGCCGTCCCTGGCATGTCTGGCGATACCGTGAACGAGCAGATCGGCGCCGAGCGTGCGGCGCAAGGCAGCCTCGCGTTTCTCCGCGGGCAGCGTGGTCGTCGCATGCACGGCGGAGACGACGCCGTCGCTCGGCGGCACCGGCAAGCCGGCTCGACGCAGGCGACTGGCGACCAGGTCCATGAGGCCAAGACGCGCCCAACTGGCATCGATGTCTTCCGGTGCGTCGATGTCGAACGGAAGCACCACGACGGCGTCGCCGCCCGCACCCGGCGGCGGATGTGCGCCCTGCGGCTTCCAGCCGACGGCGAGCAGCGCAAGAGCCAGCAAGGCGAGCACGACCGCGACGACGACAGGCAGCATCCGCTTCGGGTGGCCACGCTTGCGCCGCTCGGGCGGCGGAACGACTGTGAGGTCGGCGCCCGCCATCGTGTCGACGTCGGTTGAAGCGACTTGCGCTGCGGGCTCCCCGGCGGTCGCTTCGACCGCACCGACTGCGTCCGTCGCCATGACCCAGCGGTAGCCGAACCCGGCGATCGTGCGCACACCGTGTTGCGTCTGGCTGTCATCGCCAATCGCACGGCGCACCTGCATGATCAGCTGGCTCAATTGCGCGTTGGTGACGTCGACCCGCCCCCATAGCGCGGAGATGAGCTCGTCGTGGCCGACCGCGCGCTCGCGGTGTTCGATCAGATAGGCAAGTCCGTCGAACACGCGCCGTGGCAGCGGCAGCAATTGGTCGCCGTGGCGCAATTCGCGCGCGGCTGGATCGATGCGGTAGTCGCCGAAGCGGTACGCGCGTGGCGTGGAGTCGCGGAATGCCACGAGGCGGGAGATATCCGTGTCTGCGTGGCGGAATCGTAACGGTTTCGCCGTGCCGAAACCGGCTTGCGGCCCGCGCGGGGCAAGCACGGTCGCGCCGCGTAGAATAGGCGCCTGTTTTCAGCAAGCCGGAACGCGCCATGAGTACTCCCGCCAAGCAAGTCGCCGCCGACAGCGCCGCCGAAGCCAAGCCGCTGCGCTTCGTCACCGCGGCCAGCCTGTTCGACGGCCACGACGCCGCGATCAACATCATGCGCCGCCTGATCCAGGCGCAGGGCGCGGAAGTGATCCATCTCGGCCACAACCGTTCGGTCGAGGACGTCGTGCGTGCGGCCTTGCAGGAGGACGCCGACGCGATCGCGCTGTCGAGCTACCAGGGCGGCCACGTCGAGTACTTCAAGTACATGGTCGACATGCTCAAGGAACGCGGCGCGGGCCACATCCGCGTGTTCGGCGGCGGTGGTGGCACGATCACGCCGGAGGAAATCCGCGAACTCGAAAGCTACGGCGTCGAGCGCATCTACCATCCGAACGACGGCATGAAGATGGGCCTCGTCGAGATGATCGAGGACGTGATCAAGCGCGCGCGCAACGCCTCCGACGCGCATGCCGCGAACGATCCGCGCGGTGCCACGCCGCCGGCCAAGGTCGCGATCGACGACGAGATCGCCGTCGGCCACGCGCTCACCGCGATCGAGGAAGGCGCGCACGACGAACACACGCTCGAACGCCTGCGCAAGGAATGGCAGCTCGCCGGCGGCAAGACGCCCGTCATCGGCATCACCGGCACCGGTGGCGCGGGCAAGTCGAGCGTCGTCGACGAGATGCTGCTGCGTTTCCTGCACGCGTTCCCGCAGATGCGCATTGCCGTGCTCGCGGTCGATCCGACGCGGCGCCGCTCCGGCGGCGCGCTGCTCGGCGACCGCATTCGCATGAACTCGCTGCGCTCGCACCGCGTGTTCATGCGCTCGATGGCGACACGCCGCCAGCACGCGGCAACCAGCGTGATGCTCAAGGACTGCGTCGCCTTCCTCAAGGGGCAGGGCTACGACCTCGTCATCGTCGAGACCGCCGGCATCGGCCAGAGCGATTCGGAGATCGTCGATCTCGTCGATTTCCCGATGTACGTGATGACCAGCGACTACGGCGCGGCCAGCCAGCTCGAGAAGATCGACATGCTCGACTTCGCCGAACTCGTCGTGCTCAACAAGTTCGACAAGCGCGGCGCCGAGGACGCGCTGCGCGACGTGCGCAAGCAGTGGAAGCGCAACCGCGTCGCCTTCCAGACCAGGGACGAGGACGTGCCGGTCTACCCGACCATCGCGAGCCAGTTCAACGACCCCGGCATCACCTGGATGTTCACCAACCTGTGCCGCCTGCTGCGCGAAAAGAAACGGGGTCAGGTTCACTTTTCGGGGGATGCGGCGAATAACATGGGGCACGCTTCGAAAAGCGAACCTGACCCCGTTTCTTCCCCCCATTGCGACTTCAACCCGCAGCTCGACACCTCGCTCAAGGAGCCGCGCGCGACCGTGCTCATTCCCGGCAGCCGCGTGCGCTATCTCGCCGAGATTGCCGAACAGGGCCGCGCGATCAATGCGCGCATCGAGTCGCAGGCGGAAGTGGCCGACCGCGCGCAGTCGTACTGGCAGTCGCTGCGCGACCTCGACGACGCGACATTGCCGAAGGCGCTCAGTCTCTACGACACAGACGCTTTGCTGTCCCTTCCTCCGCAAGCGGGGAACATTTCTTCTTCCCTTCCCCCGCGAGCGGGGGAAGGTGCCGAAGGCGGAAGGGGGGATGCGCCGCAGGCGCATGCTTCTGCTTCTGCTTCGTCGCCCGTCGATCGCAGCCTCCTCACCCTGCGCCAACGCTACAACGACGCCATCCAGTCGCTCGACTCCGACGCGCTGCGCCTGCTGCGCGAATGGCCCGCGCGCCTCAAGTCGATCACCGACGAAGTCAACGAATACGAAGTCCGCGGCAAGGCGATCCGCGTCGAGAACTACCGCGAATCGCTCTCGCACCAGAAGATCCCGAAGATCGCCGCGCCGACCTACAAGAGCTGGGGCGAACTGCTCGTCTTCCTTCAGAAGGAAAACCTGCCCGGCTACTACCCCTACACCGGCGGCGTCTATCCGTACCGCCGCACCGGCGAGGACCCGATCCGCATGTTCGCGGGCGAGGGCACGCCCGAGCGCACGAATCGCCGCTTCCATTATCTGAGCCAGGGCCTGCCCGCAGCGCGCCTGTCCACCGCGTTCGACAGCGTCACGCTCTACGGCGAGGACCCGGCGCCGCGCCCGGACATCTACGGCAAGATCGGCAACTCCGGCGTCAACGTGCCGACGCTCGACGACATGAAGAAGCTGTACTCCGGCTTCGACCTCTGCGCGCCGACCACGTCCGTGTCGATGACGATCAACGGCCCCGCGCCGATCATCCTCGCGATGTTCATGAACACCGCGATCGACCAGCAGGTGGAGAAGTATCTCAAGGAAGATCCGGCGCGCTGGGCGGAAGCCGAGAAGAAGATCGCCAAGCTGTTCGAGGGCCGCGAACGCCCGCGCTACCACGGCGACCTGCCGGCGACCAACAACGGCCTCGGCCTCGGCCTGCTCGGCGTCACCGGCAACCAGATCCTTGACGCCGAAACCTACGAGAAGATCAAGGCGACCACGCTTTCCACCGTGCGCGGCACCGTGCAGGCCGACATCCTGAAAGAGGACCAGGCGCAGAACACCTGCATCTTCTCGACGGAATTCGCGCTGCGCATGATGGGCGACATCCAGCAGTATTTCGTCGACCGCAAGGTGCGCAACTTCTATTCGGTGTCGATCTCCGGCTACCACATCGCCGAAGCCGGCGCGAACCCGATCAGCCAGCTCGCCTTCACGCTGTCCAACGGCCTGACCATCGTCGAGTACTACCTCGCGCGCGGCATGAAGATCGACGACTTCGCGCCGAACCTGTCGTTCTTCTTCTCCAACGGCATGGACCCGGAATACACCGTGATCGGCCGCGTCGCGCGGCGCATCTGGGCGCGCGCGATGCGCGAACGCTACGGCGCCAACGAGCGCAGCCAGATGATGAAGTACCACATCCAGACGTCCGGCCGTTCGCTGCACGCGCAGGAAATCCAGTTCAACGACATCCGCACCACGCTGCAGGCGCTGTACGCGCTGTTCGACAACTGCAATTCGCTGCACACCAACGCCTACGACGAAGCGATCACCACGCCGACCGAGGAAAGCGTGCGCCGCGCTGTCGCGATCCAGATGATCATCAACAAGGAACTCGGCCTCAACTTCAACGAGAACCCGTGGCAGGGCAGCTTCATCGTCGACAAGCTCACCGACATCGTCGAGGAGGCCGTCTACAAGGAATTCGAGGCGATCAGCGAGCGCGGCGGCGTGCTCGGCGCGATGGACACCATGTACCAGCGCGGCAAGATCCAGGAAGAAAGCCTCTACTACGAACACAAGAAGCACGACGGCAGCCTGCCGCTGATCGGCGTCAACACTTTCCTGCCGAAGGAGCACGGCGGCGAAGTCGCCACCGAGATCGAACTGATCCGCTCGACCGAGGAGGAGAAAGGCCAGCAGATCGAGAACGTGCGTGCTTATCAGAAGAGCCGCAATGCGATCGCGCCCTCAGGCGAAACCTCGCACGCGAACCTCGCCGACGCGAGCGAGGAAGAAGGCTTCGTCCACGACGGCCGCGGCCTGCGTTACCTGCAGGACACCGCCCGCAATCGCCAGAACGTGTTCGCGGCGTTGATGGAGGCGGTGAAGACGCATTCGTTGGGGCAGATTAGCCATGCGCTTTACGACGTTGGCGGCGAGTACCGCCGGAACATGTAGCCATGCCGATCATCTCGACGTTCTTCGGCATCATCGTGCGCATGTACTTCGACGATCATGCGCCGCCGCACATTCACGTCGAGTATCAAGGCCAGGAAGCTTTGATCGCCATCGAGGATGGCAGCATCGTGAACGGATCGCTGCCCAAGCGAGCCTTGGCCCTTGTGCGCCAATGGTGCCTCGATCATCGCGTCGAGTTGGCGCAGAATTGGGCCAACGCGCAGGCCTTGCAGCCGCTCAGCCGCATTCCGGGAGCCGACAATGATTAAGCTCGTGGCGATAGAACCAAAAGACGCGGCGCATTTGCTGCTGCGCTTCTCCGATGGTGCGTGGGGTACGTGCGACTTCTCTCGCTATCTCGACGCCGGCACGGAAATGACCGTGCCCTTGCGCGATCCGCAATTCTTCGCACGCTGTTTCATTGAGGCGGGCGCTCTTGCGTGGCCGAACGGGTTTGATCTGAGCGCGGCGGCGTTATATCGGCGATTGGAGGAAACGGGCGGGTTGCGCAGGGATGCTGCGGCGGCGTGAGGCTCACGCGACGCGGCGAAAGTGAACTTGACCCTGTTTTTCGAGAGCAAGAGTGTGCATTAGAAGCAGTGGTTACCTTTAACGGCGGGGACTTTGCATGGCAAGTTACGCATACTGGAACAATAAGGGTGGCGTTGGAAAAAGTTTTCTTTGCTACTTTTCAGCGGCGGAATACGCAGAGAAGCACCCGGACGCCGACGTTTATGTAATTGATCTGTGTCCGCAGGCAAATGTTTCCGAAACTATTCTCGGTGGGCAAGTCACTGGCGCCAAGGCCCTTGAACAGCTGACCAGCGAGAGCCCCCGGAGAACAATTGCCGGCTACTTGGAAGCCAGGCTATCGTCGCCGTTTCAGAAGCTGGATGACGTTACGCCTTTCGTGTCGGAACCGCACTACACGAACAGAAAATCACCCAGTAATCTAAAGCTAGTCTGTGGCGACAATCTAGTTGAGCTCTTGTCGGAAGCCATTCGGCAGGCTTCGCAGTTAGCGCTGCCGGCAGACGCTTGGAGGCGTGTACTGATGTGGGTTGCCGATCTAGTCGCGCAACTTCGTCAAATAAGCGGAACCAGAGATAGCTTTTTCTTTATCGACTGCAACCCCAGCTTCTCTGTATATACGCAGCAGGCGCTTCTTGCTGCGGACTCTGTAATAGTTCCCTTCACCCCGGACGATAGCTCAAGACGAGGGATTGCTAACGTAGCTGCACTTCTATACGGAATTGCAGATGCGCATGGCTCCGCATATACGCGACTTTCGTTTTCGGGGCGAGCGGATGAACACGGAATTCAATTGCCGAAGCTTCGCTACTTTGTGAACAATCGCGTCACCATGTACGAAGGAAAACCGAGTAAGGCGTTTGCCGCAGCAAGTAAGGCTATTAAGGATACGGTGGATGGAATCTATTCAAAAAAGAAATCAATTTTTCATAACCCTTCGAAGAAGCCAAGCGCCGGATTCTTCGATATTCCTGACAATCATTCCGCAAATATTGTTTGTGCTTTGACCGGTACGCCACTCAGTAAGTTGAAAGCGGGGCCGCATGAAATTCGTGGTGAGCGTATCCAAGTCAACAAGGGGCCGTTGGATCGTTACAAGGAGGCACTCACAAAGTTTGTGCAGGCCCTTTGAGAAATGGCCTCTCGATCGTTAACTAGCTTTCGGCAGGCGAAGGGTAGATCAGAGCGGCTACTGGCTATCTCAACTGATCGTCGCCTTCGGCCAATCAACTACGCGGATGCAGAGCCATCGTTGCATGCTGCGCTTGCTTCTACTGTGTCCGCTTGGGAGGCTTACATCGAGGCGGTTACGATCGAAGCGATAGATGTCGTAGCAGCAGGTGCAAGTGCGGAAGTTCTCCTCCTAACGACGCTAATTCGAGCAGAGGCGAAGCGCGCGATAGAGAAGTTCAATACTCCTAATGCTGAGAATTGTCGTGATCTTCTGCTCAAGTACACAGGGTTCGACTCGTTTCCGCATATGCAATCTGCTCGATTGTCGTTGGCGGCTCATCTCGCGCGAGCGAGGCTCAATGAGATACTGCAAGTCCGACATGCGTTTGCGCATGGTTATAGGATCCCTGCATATGCTTGGACGACTCGTTATGGCATACAGAACCGACTCACAAAACGAGCCGTTGCGGATGCCGCAATTCTGATTGACGATTTTGTTTCTGTAGTCGATCTGGAACTAGGGCGTCACGTCAAGACGGCCTTTCCAACGAGAACGGTTTGGTAGCGAGAACGGTTTGGTAGCTACGGTCCAAAACAGAAAACGGGGTCACCATTTCGCCGCTCCCGTCAATAGGCCGCAAGAAGCCCGCTCCGCGCCATTGCACGGAGTGGGACTGACTGTCGCGATCGAAGAGGCCGACGCCTGATGTTGGTCGTGGGTGCG